>PVBE011814507.1_pt1 | contig 422411 bp, 397 predicted proteins | sample 1631181 | NCBI WGS metagenome assembly PVBE01 (sample SAMN08397723, study PRJNA350692) | Marine metagenome, whole genome shotgun sequencing project. | isolation source: water | place: Pacific Ocean | collected 2012-04 | reverse complement strand
GATCAGCGCCGCGCCACACATAACGACTCACGACGTCGGTTCCGAGCCCAACCTCGGCGTTGGCCGGCACGCCCAAAGTGACTGCGAGGGCGGCGCCTACAAACAATGTTCGTACGAATCGGTGCATCTAAGAGCTCCTGTAATAGAGAGAGCGAAACCTTTACGACAGACGTATGTACCCACGATCTGCGTATGTACCCACGATCTGGGAGAATCGTCAAGCAGAAATATCGGCGCAGCGGTGTGATGCTTTTGGCTCAGGGAGCATCGTGGGAAAAGATCTGCAGCGTGCCAATGAACTGGCTCTCTAACCGCCAAATCCTTATCTTTAGCCAGTTCAGTCCGTCCCGAATTAACCTTCCCATCTCGCGTCTTCAGACCGAACTTTCCTTCAGAGAAAGTGGGCCTATCGGTACCAGTGCGGAATACGGCGTTTCGATCAGCTTTCTGCTGCATGGCACGCGGGTACGGATGGTTCATCCCCTCCTAAGGAGTAGTTGCACGGATTTTGAGAAAATTCATCCGATTCATGTTCAAGATCCTGGGCTGGGATTCCTACGCAAAAATCGAAATGATGGCGTTCACGATCATCGTCGCTGTGTTGCTGCGAAACGAAGTTGTGATCTGGATTGCCCAGTCGGGTCTCGATGACTTCTGGACACGCGTTCTTATCTATGGAATCGGCGTTATTCTCATGGTCGGCGGAGCACACTTCAATGCCTGGATCATGAAGACTGAGACGCGACGGATCGAGATATGAAGGTCCTGCACTTGTGTGATCACCCGCCCTACGGAGGGGCCTTCGAGGCGGCGCAGTCGATTGCCGATCTCGTCGGTGGCCCTGTCTTCAGAAGTCAGAAACCGGGCAAGGCAGTGCAGGCGGGAGCAACCATCTGTGGCTATTGCCTGCCAGCCGCGAAGGCGCAGATCCGTCGAGTGATCAGGCAGCATGATCCGGAAATCGTTCATCTGCACAACTTTAAGGAGTTCGGTACCGCCGCCATCGCAGCGGCGAAGGCCCAGAATGTTCCTGTCGTCTGGTCTTGCTACGACTACTGGCCTTTGTGTCCCCGGGACAGTCTTCACGACGACGAATGCAGACCAGATGAGTGCCGACTCACCTGCTATAACCCCATCGGAGTCCGACTGCCGAACATCGCCAAGCTGCCCATGTTGGGTCGGCAGACTCGCATGCGGAAATGGATGGGACAGCTCGATGCCATCATCGCCCTGTCCTCTCACTCGCAACAGCTGCTGTTCGACGGTGGAATCGGCCTGCCGAAAGGCGAGCAGACGACGACACACGTGATTCCCTTGCCGATCACGCTACCCAAGGTGAGCGTCGAAAAGGATCAAAATCTCGTCGCCTTTGTCGGTGGCCAACCCATGATCAAAGGTGGCGGTGTCTTTCAGGCTGCGGAGAAGCTTGTACGTGCACAACGTCCCGAGGTGCGTTTCCAGGTGATTCACGCCAGTTCCCGCCAGGAGGCGCTTGAATCGATCGCTGCCGCACAGGTACTCGTCGTCGCTGACCTGTGGATGAATCCAGGTCCTGTCGTCATCGTCGAAGCTGCCTGTCTAGGGACGAACATCGTCGCCAGTGACGTCGGCGGGATCAGAGAGACGGCCGAGCGATACACGAATGCCGGTTTTGCCCCACCCGGGCAACCCCAAGCCTTCGCCGAGGAAATCCTGCGCGCCCTCGACATCGACGCCGAGCCGAGTCGTGGTCCAGATCTGCCCGAGATCAAAAAGAACCTGTTGGAGGTCTATGTATGCGCCATCAAACGTGCATCATCCCAGTAGCCGGACAAGGTACACGGATGGGCGGGCACACTAAGTCCCTGCCCAAGTGCCTCCTGAAAACGAAAAATGGGAAGACGCTACTCGAGCAGGTTGTTGACTTTTGGAAATCTGACGTTTACGTAATAGTTCTAAACGAATTCGGTTCCGAAATCGCCGCGTTGATGAACGGGTTGGGAGTCAACTGGATTCCCGTCCAAACAGAGGAAAAGACGCTCGGGGCGAGCCTTTGGCGTGCCCGAAACCATGTCGAGACACCGTTCGTTCTAGCGCTGGGTGATTGCCTGTTTGACGGAGAATTTGAGACGACGTGTCTTCGTGGCGTAGGCGTCAAAGAGGGATCGGGAGAGTTCTTCAGAAGTTATGCTGTCGGGTTGGACAGCGAGGGAAATATGGGCTCTCTCATCGAGAAGCCGCTGTTAGGCCTGGGCTGCTACTGGTTCGACGAATCAGATCTCGAGTTCTTCCGTGAGGGAGGCGGGATGGAGCATGCGCTGGGTCGGGGAATGGCCAAACACAGCTTTCAAGTGAATCGATTTACCGGCGACTATCTCAACGTCACATATCCGGAAGATTTGGACGCATGGAAATAAAGATCAACAGGAGCGAAGAATGGGTGTCCTGAAAGAGCAGTTGTACACGCTTTGGGCAAACTTCCGTGAGCAAGGCCTGGGCATGGCATACAACTACACCGTCTTCAGGGCCTTCTATGGCGTTCACTCCAGACCCGTCGCCTGGCTACTGAACAAGTATGCCCCCTACCCTCCCTACATAGAGGTCGAGATCACGACGACGTGTGATCTTCGGTGTACCATGTGTGAGCACACCTACTGGGATGAGCCCCAGGTGATGATGCCATACGAAAAGCTCGTATCGATTCTCGATCAGTTCCCAAAACTGCGCTGGGTCGATTTCACAGGCATTGGTGAGAGTTTCCTGCATCCCCACTACATCGACATGGTAAGTGAAGCGAAGAGGCGCGGAGTGTACTACGAACTCTACGACGCCATGCACCGATGCACTCCTGATCTCTCTGAAGAACTCGTCAAGATGGGAGTGAACCGCATTCAGCCCTCCATTGACGGGTGTACGAAAGAGACCTACGAGAACATCAGGGTGCGGGCGAAGTGGGAAGAGGTCTACGCGAACCTTGAGGGCCTCCACAGAGCCAAGGACAAATACAACAAACGGTTACCCGAGGTGAGCTATCACTTCATCATTCAGAAACAGAATGCCCATGAAATGGGTGACTATGTGAAGATGGTGCGGGGACTGGCGCAGAAGCAGGCAGTGACGATCACGTTCACTGAACTGCTGAAAGAATTCCCGAAGATCATCGGACAGAAGTACGATGTCAGTGACGATGAGAGAGCACACGTCAACGAAATCGGACGAAGTCAGAAAGTAAACATCCGGTGGAATCGCAAGATGCAGCGTGCAAAGACAAACGCCAAGAAATGCACATTGTGGCATCAGCCATTCATCTTCGTAGACGGGTCTGTGATCCGCTGTTGCACATCCAATGAGCACAATGAACGAGACCGACAGCGTGAGCACGCCCTCGGCAATGTCTTCGAACAGTCTTTTCAGGAAATCTGGGATGGAGAGCGGTATCGAGGGCTGAGAAAGTCGCTGCGAGAAGGAGGCATGTACGATGCTGGATGTGCTGACTGCCCGACATTCGAGTGTGAGAGCAAGCTCAAAGAGATGGCAAACGTATGAAGCTTCTGATTAATCCCATACAGGGCGGCAACATCGACATCCCCTGTTTGCCCCTCGGATATCTGAGCGCTCTGTGGGAGGCGCCGGTCATCGACTGGAACACAGATCCGGAGTCCGATATCGAGGCACCGGACGACGCTGAGGTCTTCGCGTCGGTGCAGTCTCGTTCGTGGTCTGAGGCGAAGAGATTGCTGGAGAGATTTCCTCAGGCTCGGTCAGTGACGACGCCGATCGATGTGCAGTGCTGCTACAAGTTTCTGCCGTGGCGCGAGAATCTGCACGTCGAGGAGCTTCCTGCCGTGCCGCGATATGACCTGTTCAGTTCGTTTCCGATTTTCAAGAGCAAGTGGGCAAGCGGAGAGTGGCCCTACGCACTCATGACCAGCCACGGTTGCCCCTACAAGTGCACCTATTGTGATGCACGAGAGCGCGGCTGGAAACCGAGGCCTATCGAAGACATCCGATCCGAACTCGATCGCGCTGTCTCCGAGTACAATGTCGGTTACCTGGCGACCATCGATGACTGCATCAATCTGCGAGAAAACCACGCCGTCGCTGTGGCGGAGCTTTTTGGCGAATACAACATCGAGTGGGCGTGCACCAATGGTTTGAGAGCTGACCGGCTTACCGAGAAGTCGGCAAAGGCGATGGCTGACTCTGGGTGCAGGACTGTGGGTTTCGGCATCGAGAGCAGCAACAACGAAGTTCTCGCAACCATCAAGAAGGGAGAAACTGTCGAGGAACTTGAGCGCGGTCTGGCCATCGCTCGCGAACATTTTGACAGTGTCTCCGGATACATCATCCTGGGTCTACCCGGATCTGACTATGACACCGACGCTCGCACCCTCGACTGGGCCATCGATCAGGGGATTTACATCCACGTCTCATACTATGTGCCCAGCGACGACGGGGATCTTACATCCGATATCAACTTCTACGGTGACACGGCCAACCCGTCTCCTGTGTATGCCCCCGATAAGCAAGAGAGCCTGCACCGAAGGGCACGCGGACTCTCCTGGGGAAGTCGACGCAGTGTTTTGCTGAATTCCAGCGCTCGCGGCCGACTGCTGTTCACGCGAGGGCCGAAAGTGACTTGGAGATATCTGCGGATGGATCTGAAGAAGCTGAGGTCACGGATGAGCAGATAGGCTCGATCTGCGCGAAGGGGTTGCATAGACAGCAACCCCGATCCGATCCATGGGGCGGACAGGCCCCCCTTACAGGACCAGCCTGAAGCGCCAGCCCCACTGCCCTGCGCCGCCCCCCGTCGCGACATGGCGTGTGCCATTCGATGTGCTACTGATCCAACCGGGGCAACTCCACCGCCGCCGCTGCTACTCGAGCAGCCCTCGCAGTCCCCATCATTACCCTTGCCCCAGATGGGGGCACGTCGCAGAATGACATCACGAAAGCGGGTTTGTCTAGTGTACGAGAGAGTAGGGTGAGGCGTATGTCAGGTCAGGGGATCGGATCATGAAATTCGAGAATCTGAAGCAGTCACCGTTCAACACGACGCTGCTGGGCGTCCTTCGAGGTGTCGCCGACCATTTCAGGATCGAAGCCAGCGAACGCAACCCTCTTTGGCGGCTCCGGGCACGCCTTCGTCATCAATATCCACGAGCAATTGTGTCCGAGTGGCCCCTACTGCTGGGAGGTTGGATCCCTTGATCGCCTCATCCGGAATTTGGGGATCGAGCGCACCGACCACGGATTCTTCGCCCATCAGTCGCCGATCGGTGCGCGGAGCAAACTGGAAGCGACGCTCAGGGAACGGATGGGCGAGGACAGTCCGTGCTCGCTGCTCAACATGGAGAACCAGCTGATCACCGGCTACGACGACACCGGCTTCGACACCGCCCAGTCCTGGTATCCGCACAACAAGGACTTCCCACCCAGGCGATTAGTCTTCCGGCACGTGGACGTAGTTCGGTGGTGCGTGCCATGTAAACTTCTTCAGCCACGAGAGAATCGGACCTGCATCACGCCTGGAGGTGATCCTGGCCAGCCTCGAGTATACCGTCCACCCGTGGGAGCATCCGGTGCAACACACGGGCCCCGGCTACGGCATGGGCCCTTACGGATACGCCCGCCTCATCTATGCCGTCAAAGCAGGCGCCGGCGACAGCCACGGCAACTGGTGGAATGCGACGGTGTGGTCGGAGTGCCGATCGATGGCAGCTGCCTACTTCGCCGAGATCGCCGACGATCTGCAGGAGGCATCGACCCTCTCCCAGGATCTGTCCAAACGATACAGCTCGATCGCCGAAGGCCTTTCGCGAGTCAGCGACAAGGAGATGGATGCCACCGAGAAGGTGGCCCTCCTCGAGACGATCCGCGAAGACGAGTTGGTGTGCATCGGCCAGGTCGCCCAGTGTGCCGAGACGATCCGCCCAGAGGCGGCCGCGCTCACCTGGGGTGGTGTCGGCCCGACTCACCCACCCGATACAACGGGCCGTACTGCGTCACAACCGTGCTCCAGGACAAATGACCGGAGAAGTCATGCAAGGATTGGTTCAGTGTTCCAAGGTCTTCGTAGCGGAGTCGAGCGACAAGGGCGCAGGGGCGTTCGCCGCCTGTGACATCGGTGAAGGAGAGGTTGTCGAGCGCGGTATTGTTCGTCGACTTCCAGCCGCCTTCGACGGCAACTCGAGCCCCTACGTGTTCACCTGGAGCGAAGACCGCACGGTATGGGCCGTCGGCTCGGGGTGCTCCACTTTCTACAACTGCTCTGAGACCCCGAACACGAAGATGCGCCGGGACTTCGAAAACGACACCTTCGAGATCACCGCACTGCGGCCCATCTCAAAGGGCGAAGAGCTGACCCACGTGTACAAGAGCCTGCAGTGGCGGGGCTGCTTCGAGGATCTGCGCTGAGATGGGTCGGTGTGCCGCCTTGGATACAGGGTTCATCGTTGACATCGTATGAAGGAGATCTGTAGGGTACCGGAAGCCGGGAGGTTACACCATGGATCGACCACGAATCGATGAAACAAAGGAAGAGGCCGCCAGCCAGGCCGGCCTCTATCTCGCCGTCATCTTACTTGGCGTCGTCGCCTTCGCCATCGCCTCGGTGACGGGAATCCTCAGCGGTGGCGAGTGACTCTCACCAGAGGGCCTCACACTACTGATAAGGCTTGAACATCGACCCATCTCGTCGAGCCCATCGACGTCGATGCGACAAGAAGATGGAAGTGGTGGCGAGTCGAGTCTGACGAGAGCAATCAGATTGGCATCGGACAACCCGGAGCCAATTCACCACTCTATTTCTGTGCCTCGAAGAGCGACGGCCTTTGCTGGAAACGGTCGCGATCGACATACCATCATCGTGACAATGTACCTATCTTGAAGTTCATGAAAATCGCCTTGATGACTGACCTGGAGGGGACCGCCGGGGTCACCTCGTTCTCACAGGAAACGTACCCGGAGGGCCGCGACCACATTCTTGCACGTCGACTCGCCATGGCCGAGGTCAATGCCGCCGTCGACGGTTTCCTCGAGGCCGGCGCAGAGGACGTGCTGATCATCGACGGGCATGGTCCAGGTGGACTCTGGTTCGAGGATATGCACCCCGAAGCTCGCATGTTGCACGGTAGGCCTCCTGCTCCCCGCTCCGTGCGCGACTCGGTTCTGCAGGACTACGACGTGACGGCCATCATCGGACAGCACGCGATGAGTGGCGTCGCGACGAGCACTCTGAACCACACCCAGAGCAGCCGTTCGATCTATGGGCTGACGCTCAACGGCAATCCCATCGGCGAAATCGCCCAATGGGCACTGTATCATGGCGCCATGGGTCTGCCGATGATCTACCTGACCGGCGAAGAGGATGCCTGTGCCGAAGCCGAGGCGCTGATTCCGGGCATCACGACCGTGGCCGTCAAGAAGGGCCTGTCCCGAGAGTCAGCGGTGTCGGTTTCGAAAGAGAAAGCGCGGGCCCTGATCCGCGCCGGTGCGATCGCCGCGCTTCAGGCGCATCGCGACACACCGGTGGCGCCGCTCGTATGGAAGGGCCCCTTTGTACTTGAAAAGCGCTACTTCCACACCCATGATGTCGACCGCTATGATGGGGTCACACATGCAGAGCGCATCGACGGGCAAACCGTGCGCATCACCGGCGACGACATCCGCCAGATCGTCTACGCGTAGGGCAGAGGCGATCCCAACCATCAGCGGCAGGAGGCTCTGACCCACCACGCCCCGACCTCCGTCGTCGCTCAACCACTGGCCCTGTTTCTACAGGAATTTGCGGCGATTTTAGGGGCCGGGAATATTCCCATGGATCCAACCCGGTGTTTGGTCGTCGGGTTTCTCGCAGGTTACGCCGCGGTCCGAAATCCTTCTCGCGCCATATATCCCCGGCGATCGTCCTCTTCTGGAGTCAGTTCAGCAATGACCCTGTTCCGTTTGTGCGGTTCTCTTCTGTGGTTGTTCTCTGTCGCCAAGCCGGCCCATGCGGGTTCGGGGGCCGTGATTTCCGGTCACATCGTCGACGCCAAGTCTGGCGCACCGCTTCCGGGAGCCACCATCGTGGTCGTGGGCACCGGCAAGGGGGCCCAGGCTGATCTCGGCGGCCACTATTCGGTGAGCGGACTCAACACCGGGCCGGTCCAGATCGACCTTTCCCTGCTCGGTTACGAAACCCTCTCACGGCGAATGAACCTGTCCGATGGCGTAAATGCTCTCGACGTACGCCTTGCTCCGAAACCCATCCACCTCGGAGAGATGCTGGTTCGTGCAGATCGCCCCCTGTCCGCGGCTTCGTCGCGTGCCGTGCGCGCTTTCGACCTGGCTGTGCGCCCCAAGCAGTCCGCGCAGCAGCTGCTGCAGATGGCGCCCGGATTGATTATCGCGCAGCACGCCGGTGGCGGCAAAGCGGAACAGATCTACCTGCGCAATTTCGACGCCGACCATGGCACGGATGTAGCCATCACTGTGGACGGAATGCCGGTCAACATGGTCTCCCATGGCCACGGTCAGGGCTACGCGGATCTGCACTTTGTCATCCCCGATGTGATCGAGGGACTCGATGTTCACAAGGGGCCGTACTTCACGCAATTCGGCAATCTTGCAACGGCGGGGGCCGTCGCTTTCCGGACACGAAGCCATCTGCCGGAGAATCTGCTCCGGTTCGAAACGGGTTCCTTTGCCACCCGAAGGGCCACGCTTCTCTACCAGCTGCCCCTGGAAGAACCGGACAACACGGTCTACTTCGCTGGCGAATACTACGGCACTGACGGCCCCGTCGCCGACCCGCAGGGCCTGCGACGACTCAACGTATTCACCAAATACCACACCCACCTCTCAGAGCGTACCTCTCTGATGATCGACGCCGGTGGCTTCACTTCGGCGTGGACCGCATCGGGACAGCTTCCGCAGCGTGCTGTCGATTCCGGGATCATCAGCCGCTTTGGTTCACTCGATGACTTGGAAGGTGGCACAACGGGGCGCCAGAATTTGAACATCACGCTCCGATCACACGGTGCGAAGAACTCCAATTTCACGTCTCGAATTTGGGCCAGTTATTACGACTTCAAGCTATTTTCGAACTTCACTCTCTTTCTCGATCACCCGGTCGAAGGAGACATGATCGAGCAGACCGATGATCGCGTGCTGTTCGGCGTTGAGAACACCTTTTCCTTCTACCACGATCTGGTCGGCCGTCTTACCCACACACGTTTCGGTGGCGGACTGCGCGCGGACAATGCCGCTGTGGCCCTCTGGCACAGTCCGGAGCGAGTTCGTCAGACCGCGCTGGTCGATTCACGCGTCATCGAACGCAACGGTTATCTGTGGGGCCAGGAAGAGATCTTCCTGCATCCCTCCCTCCGCCTGATCCTCGGCCTGCGGGCCGACTATTTCACGTTTAATGTGGAGGACCGGCTCGAGGGCCAGCGCTCTGAGCTTCCTCATGCCAGTGGTGCCGCCCAGGCAGAAATCCTCAGCCCGAAACTGGGCCTGGTCTACTCCCCGTCGACTCACCTCGATCTCTTCCTGAATGCTGGCAGCGGCTTTCACTCCAACGATGCGCGTGCCGTCGTCATCGATCGGCGTGGGCAGCAGATCGCCAGCCGCCTTCGAGGCGGACTCTCAACGGATGAGGAGATTGCGTCGGCGCTGGGTCGCTTGAACATCGATTCGGGTCACCTGTCCGCCGACCTGTTGCCCCGGGCCGTCGGCGCCGAAGTGGGTGCGCGCTCGCGGTGGCAACGCGGCATCAATGTGAGTACTGCACTCTGGTGGCTGCGCCTGGAGGAAGAGTTCGTCTATGTCGGTGACGGCGGCATGACGGAGCCCAGTGGCCGCACACAGCGCGTCGGTTTGGATTTTGAGGCTCACGCACAACTGCGCGATTGGCTCTGGGCAGACATGGATATCACCCTGTCGCAGGGTGAACTGATGGATGAACCAAGCGACGCCAACGAGATCCCGCTGGCACCCCGGGTAACCTCTGAGGGCGGCCTGGCGGCCCGACATCCCGATGGGCTGGACCTCAGCCTTCGGTATCGCCTGATCGGTGATCGTCCCGCCAATGAAGATGACAGCGTAACAGCAGAGGGTCACTTCCTCCTTCAGGCTGACATCGGCTACCAGGTTGATCGCTGGCGCCTGCAGCTGTCGCTCGAGAACCTGCTCGACTCGGAATGGAACGAGGCCCAGGTCGACACCGAGTCACGCCTGCCCGCAGAGGACGAACCGGTCTCTGAACTGCACTTCACACCAGGCAATCCAAGGCGCGCAAGGCTGGGCGTGAGTTACATGTTCTGACACGCTGGAGACGACGTCAGGCCTACTTATGGGGGTCGACTGCGCAGCCTACATCACCAGGAATGCACCACTATATTTGGCGTTGAGTTCGATCGTGTGATCGCAGGACGTGGCTCGAGGGTTCCACGAGAAATCTATCAAAGGGGGCCAGCTTCCCGTGAATGAGCTCACCAGACCACCGTCGAAATCCCGTTGCCAACGCGCCCGTCGACGTACGGCAGATATCCTGTTTTCACGTCGCAAGGAGGATGCCTGGACTCGCTGCTTCGACATCGGGCTGATCCTGCTGGTCTCCCTCAATGTGATGGCCGTGATCCTCGAATCGGTGGCAGCGATCAGCGACCGTTGGGGTTCCTGGTTTCACGCTTTCGAGATCTTCTCCGTTGGCGTCTTCAGCATGGAGTACGCTCTGCGCGTCTGGTCCGCAGTAGACGAGCCCTGGCAGGATCAATATCGGCATCCCGTCATCGGCCGTCTTCGATTCATGCGCACGTGGATGGCCCTCGTCGACCTGCTCGCCATTCTCCCGTTCTATCTGGGGCTACTCATCCCCGTCGACCTGCGGTTCCTGCGAGTCCTGCGCCTGCTGCGGATCTTCAAGCTCACGCGCTACTCCGGGTCAATGAATTTGCTGTTCCAGGTGTTGCGGCAGGAGGGACGTACGATCGGTGCCGCCATGTTCGTGCTTCTCATGCTTTTGGTGATTGCCTCTAGCCTCGCCTTCATCGTCGAGGGCGATGCCCATCCCGGATCTGATGCCTTCTCGTCGATCCCGGCCACGATGTACTGGACCATCATCACCATGACGACGGTCGGCTACGGAGACATCGTTCCCGTTACGGTCGCCGGAAAGGTCCTGACAGCGGTGATCGCCGTGATCAGTGTGGGCATGGTCGCCCTTCCCGCTGGCATCCTTGCATCTGGCTTCTCCGCCGCCCTGCAACGTAGTCGCGACACTATAGAGGACCGCATCGAGGATGCTCTCGCTGACGGAATCCTGTCCTCGCAGGAAGAGGCGGCGATCGAAGAGCTCGTGAAGCGTTTCGGTCTGAGCGCCGCCGATGTACAAACCATCATGACAGCGGCACGACGCAGCGCGGCTGGTGGAGACCCGTGCCCCCATTGCGGCCGTTCCCGCCACGAAATACAGGCGGAGGGACGCGACCCTACGGCGTGAATTCGTCGACACGCCGACATGAACCGCTTCGGCCAGGGGAGCAGGTACACCGGCGGCCCCCTCCCACTCCACGAGGAAGTTGGCACCCAGGCTGGTCGTGTCATTACATCGACACCTGCACCTGGTAGGTCTGCATCAGGCTGAGTGATATGTTCTTCTTCACGAAGTCGTGGACCAGACGCCCTTGGGTGTTGTAGTACCTGACCTTGTGGATATTGATCGACTCGCGGAAGCTGATGTTGTGAACCGACAGAGTCGTCATCAGGCGCTGTACACGATTCTCGCCATGGGAGACATGTGAGTAGGTCGGGACATAGATCACGTGATGGTCGCCGTGGGCGCCGGCGCCCACGTCCGTCAGGCATGCCGTGGTCACGTCCTGATCGACGAGGTCATGGAGCACCTGCTCGACACAAGCCCCGAGGCGGTGGCCGTCGCGGCGACAGGGGCTGCACGATCGTTCGCTGCGCTTCCGTCAGGTTCGCCAACAAGCGCTCTGAGGGCTGGTAGTGAAAGCGCTCGCGGATCCACCTCGGTGAGTAGCGATACAGCACCATACGCCGGAACCCGGGGTTCGTGCGTTGTGCCGAGCCATGGGTAATCGCGTCGGTGAACATCAGCACGTCGCCCTTGTCGATGTACATCTCCTTCATGCCCATGGCGACACCGGCGGCCTCATCGCTGCGGTAGACGAGGTTCTTTTCCGCTTGCTTCGGATGCGGCAGGGCCGACTTGTGACTGCCGCGGATGATCGTCGTCGCTCCGTCCCCCGGGCCGATGTCGGTCAGGGCTGTAATGACGTTGATCTGCCCCACCATCCAGGCTCCGGTGTTGGGATGGCGAAACGACATATACGGGATCGACAGATGGCCGCCGCTGTGGATGCCGATGTATCCCCCCTGTCCACGGATGTTGAGCAGCGTCTCGTGCAGAGACAGTCCGTTCTTCTCCGCGTCGATGAATCGACGGATGTGGGGTGTCCAGGTGGGATGATCGATATGGCCCTCAAACACGGGGCCGGCTTCGACGATGTTTTGGAAGTTGATCCCGTCCGGCCCGGAGTAGGTGTGCGTCTCGACGTGGCCGATCCAGCGACTGTTCTCGTGCCCTTGCTGTGGACGATCGGCATCTGCCAAGAGATGTTGATGCTCGTCAGCCCAGGCGTTCATCTCTGCCACATCTGATGGAGCCACTGCCTCCTTCAGGATCAGGTATCCGTACAGCTCGAACAGGTAGTCGACCAATTCGAGATCGCCGCGGTCCTGCGGTCGAATGATCGGTTCGTCATTCGCTTGCACGTTCACGGGTCCTCCGAAACAGGAATCCACCCAGGGCGTAACCGGCGACCTCCCCGTTCTGATCAAACTCGAACGCAGCCCGCTCTCCCGCGGCCCGTCCGCCGCGAACCAGCCACTTGTCCGCATCCGCCGTGGGCTCGAGCTGCGCCGGGGCGTGCAGCGAATACGGTCGGCCCGTGGGCCCGGTCAGACACAGCTGGCCGTCTCTGAATTCGATATGGACGTGGATGCCAGGCGCCGCACAGTAATGCCCGAGAAAGCGCTCCAGTTCTTCGGGCGCCGCTTCGAAGCCAGGCGGCTCGGGGGGTTCCGGTGCGGCCTCGCCCAACAGCAACTCGAGCACGTCCTGCGCCAGGTTCTGCCCGCCGGGCGGGGGCCACATGTTCATCAGTACGATCGCCCCCGTGCGGCTCGCCAGGTCGAACCAGACCTGGGTAGAAAAGCCGTGGATGCCGCCGCCGTGGTTGTGATAGACCCGGTTCCCAACCCGGGTGGCACGCCAGCCCAGGCACTGGCCAGCTGACCAGTCAGGCTCCACGTACTGCGGGCGGTGCATCTCGTTCAAGGTCCGACCATCGAGGACCTGACTCCCCTGCCTGGCACCGCCGTCGCCGCGAAACTGGAAGGCCACCCAGCGGGCCAGATCGGCCACGGTCGAATGCAGCTGCCCGGCGGCGGCGATGCCGTTGAGGTGCGCGTAGGGCGCAGTCTCTGGTCGATCCTGGAAGGCGGGTAGGTTGTACCCACAGAACGCGCGCTGCTGCATTGACTCGGTCAGATCGAGGCTCGTGGACTCAAGGTCGAGTGGCTCGAGGATATTGGCGCGAATGTAGTCGTCGTAGCTACACCTACCGAGGCGGCTGACGACTTCCCCAAGCAACCCGAAGCCGAGGTTGGAGTACTTCCATGCGGAATCACTGGGAATGACGACCTCGGTGCGAGGCAGCGCTTCAAGAACCTCTTCCCTGCTGGGGAAATCCAGAGATCCCCAGCCTCTGACGGGTGATTCGGTCACGAGTCCGGCGCGGTGCGTAAGCAGTCGCCGTAGGGTGACCTCCTCGACGGTACCGCCACGCTCCACGGCCTGACCGAATTCGGGGATGTGCTGGTGCAGTGGATCGTCCAGACCCAGCAGGCCCTCATCCCGCAGTTGCAGGATCGCGGTCGTGGTAAAGGTCTTCGTCACCGAGGCGATTCGGACGACCGTGTTCTCATCCGGGCAGTCCGTACCATCGAGGCAGACCACGCCGAAACCGCCAGACCAGAGCAGTCCCTCCTCGCCGACAATCCCCAGCGCCAGCCCGGGCAGACCATGTCGAGATCGCGTCGCCTGGGCCAGCGCCTCGACGGCGGATTTCGTGTCTTGCTCAAGCGTCATGGTCGAAAGCTTACGTTGATTCAAGTGGCCGCAGCAACCACTATTGTTGCGTGATGCAAAGGGGAATCACCAGGCAGTGTACCGTCCGCGGTGTCGACATTCTGCTCGACGTCGACAGTGAGGACGAATCCGGGGATGTACGCAACTATGAGATGTGGCGTGTCGGCCACTACGCCGACAAGGGACCGGACACGCTGGACTGGATCGATACGCACTTCGAGCCTGGCGACACGGTCTTCGACATCGGCGCCAACATCGGGCAGTACTCGTTGTATGCGGCGAACAAGCTGAACCGTGAGATCAGCATTCTGGCCTTCGAGCCGGAGGCGCTGAACTTCGCCAAGCTCAACCGCGACATCGTGCTCAATGATCTGGTCGATGTCATCCTCGCCTACCCGATCGCGATCTCCAACCGCACGGCCGTCGACAGCTTCTAAAGAATCAAGAGCACCACATAGGTCGACATCACCGTCACCTGAAAGAGGTAGGCCGCCACTCCACCTTGATCTCCTGTGTTGGCTGCCAGGTAGTACGACGTCCCACTGCCCACGAACACGACGAGCCCGCCAAGGATGTCGCTCTTCCCTAATCTTCAGAAGCAATGGCGTTGACGAAGAACGGCCTCCAATACGAAACGCCGAGCGGTTCGCCTCGGAGTTGGGAACTCAGCAGCGCTCTCGGTGCGCGAAACTCCAGGATGTTGTTGTCCAATGTGTTTGGGTCGCTGAGGCTTGCGAGATGCTTCAGCTGTCGATAGCCCAGTGTAAGACGCCCGCCGCCTCGCGAGAAAATGGATAACTGCTCACGGGTGCGGAAGCTATTTACGTATGGAATCCGCTTGATCGATTTCAGCACGCGCTCGCTGAGCTCCGACTCGAGCGGTCCTGTCCAGGCGATCTCCCGATCCCCCCGAACCCCAACGAGTCCCAACACCGGATGAGTACTGTGCGCGTGACCGATGATCCCAACGGCGTTGGTGAAGACATCCGTGAACGCCGCAACGACGGAACTCACGGCCGTTCGGTCCATCTGGAATAGAGGGACCCAGGCGACAAAAACGCCGCCCGAAGTCAAACTCGATCTTGCTGCCTGGAAGTGCTCGCGGCTGTACATGGCCCCTACGCCCGGGTTCCTCGGGAGATAGAGGTCGCCGATAATGAGATCGTATCGTTCATCGGACGTTCGGAGGTACCGCCGTCCGTCCCCAGGAATGAGTCTCACCTCCGGCTCGTGCGCGACACGGTGGTTGACATCTTCGAAGAATCTGGCCAGGTCAAACAACGTCTCGTGCAGCTCGACACAGTGAATCTCTCCTGCCGGGATGCCTTGCTGAACCGCCGCCAGCGTGTTGCCTGTAGCAAAACCAAGCAGGAGGGCCTTCTTCGGCTCGCCGTGGATCAGAATGGGCAAGTGGCCCAACCGATACTGCATCTCGACGGTGCCGGGCGTCGTGACGTTCAGGCCGTAGTTGTTGTTGACCGCCAGCCGCAGGACATGTGGCCGGGTTTCTTCCACTGTGATCGTTCCCGAACTGCCATCGTGTCGATAAAGCGACTTACCCCGACCCTCTCCATGCACATTCGGCTGAAAGCCCACGGACATGGCAACGATCGCAACCACGACTGCGCCTGCCAACAGATGAAGACGAAGTCGCCCCTCGGCAGGCGCGAGGAACGCAACGACGATGGCAAGGCCGGCATACGAACCGGAGACCGCGAGCATGGCCGGCACCAGACCCAGCCACGGCATGAGGAATAACCCAGCGATGGAACCCAGCGCCCCGCCGGTGGTGTTGCTCGAGTACAGTCGCCCTGCGCCCGAGGTGACACGTCCAGGATCGGACGCTACGGAGACGAGCAGCGGAAACGCAACGCCCATGAGGGCAGTTGCTGGAACCAGCAATAGCATCGAGAAACCACCCAGGCTCGCAACGTATCCGCCCCAGGTCTCAACGCCGATCGTCTTGAGTGCGGGCCTGAACGCGGCTCGAAACCACTGTAGCGACCAGACGGTGGCGACGAGAACGCAAGCACTCGCTAAGTAAATGCCGTACAGATGTTGAGCTGTGGGCATTCGACGCCGAAACCACGGCACGATGGCCGCTGACCCCGCCACCAGTCCCAGCAGATATGCGGACAGCACCAACCCGAACATGTAAACGGAACCCGGCGCGGAGAGCGCCAGCGCTCGCGTAAAGAGCACCTGGATACCCATCGACAAGGAACCGCTCACCGCGGCCAGCCCGAGGGCCCAATGCTCTGACAATTGCCACCCTTGCTCCGACCTCTGCACAGCTGGGCTCGGCGAAGAGGTCGGCTCAGTCGTTGTCGGCACAAGCATTACCAAAACGCCGATCGCGACGTTGACGACTGCGAGCACGGAACTGGTCCCCACACGCCCCAACTGAGGGAGGACGTAGAACGTCAGCGAGAGGCTTCCGACCAGTGCCCCGGCGAGATTGGCACTGTAGACGATGCCAACCCGACCCGTCACGTTCTGGGCTCGGTATAGCCTCACCATCGCAGGAAACGTCGCCCCAATGAGCGTGGCAGGAATCGCCATGACCAGCACGACCACGATGACGGACATGGTGATCGACTGTCCGCCAACCGTGCTGCACCAGGGCATGATCAAGGGAACCAGACCGGCCGTCGCCCCGATCCCGATCTCCACCAGGCCGTACACCCTCTTGGGGCTGCGCGTCCTTGTTACCACCTGGGTCCCAAGCCATGACCCCAAACCCAGCCCGACGAATACGAGCGAAACCACCAAGGCCACCGCTGTGGTTTCTCCGCCAACGATATCCACGGCGAATCGCTGCCACAGAATCTCGTACGAGATACCGGTCCCGCCTGAGACGAAAAAGATGATCGGGAGCAGTCTCTGAAAGGAAAGTCGCTCAGTCACAGTCTTTTACCTGCATCCGTCCCTCAAGGTTCCTGATCTCCGATGTGTTTCGTGTCTTCGTGGAGTTGACGACGACATCTCAGCAACTCCGGAACAAGATACGAGTCCTCAACAATCTGGTCTGTCGCGGATAGTAATGATAAGGGCACAGTTTGGCGCCGGTAATCGCCCGCTCCGGGCGGTCAGTTAAACTGACGTGCCGCGTTCATGGCCCAGGCCGATCGGTTCGGTCTGATCCTGACCAATCCTGGGTGCTTGACCACACTAGCCATCAGCAGTGACCCACCATCGATCGAAGGCGCACAGACGCCGAAGGCATCCGAGGGCCCGACCGACACACCAAGACGCACCTCACAACAGAATCGGCTCCGAATGCGCATGGCACCCGGAGCCGATTCACCTCTTGAGATCTGCGCTTCGTAAAGCGACGGTCTTAGACGAAGGAGTCGTCGGCGTCCCCGCTCGCGATCGTAATCTGGCCCTGCTCTTCGAGCTGACGCACCTGCTGCACAATCCGCAGCTGCACCTCTTCCACCTCGCTCAAACGCATGGGACCAAGAAACTCCATCTCCTCCGTGACAAATGTGCGCACACGCTCTGACATATTGTCGAGAATCTTGTCCTTCAGTTCTTCTTCGGCCGCCTTCAACGCGATAACTAGGTCTTTCTGGTCCACCTCGCGAAACAGAATCTGCAGCTCGCGATCGGTGAGCTTGTTGATGTCGGCGAAGGTGAACATCAGGTTGCGCACCGCTTCGGCCACTTCCGGATCCTGACCGTCCATCTGGTCGAGCACGTTCTTCTCGACACTGGAACCGGTGAGGTTGAGAATGTCTGCCACGACCTTCGGGCCACCTACGTCCTGGTTACCACCCAGGATGTCACGCAGTGACGTTTCGAGGGCTTCTTCGATTTCTTTCAGGACAGCGGGTGTGATGTTTTCCATCGTGGCGACGCGATACGCCACATCCGCCTGCATACGCTCGGGCAACTGCGAGAGAATACCGGAGGATTGAGCGGGCTCCAGCTGGGACAGAATCAGGGCGATCGTCTGCGGATGCTCCTGCGAGATGAAGGGTGCCACCTGTTCAGGCGCCACGTTCTTGAGCATGTAGAAACCGGAGGAGACGGTGCTGGAGACCCTGTCGAGGATCTCCTGCGCACGGCGAGGGCCGACCGCACGCTCCAAAGCACCACGGGCGAAGTCCATACCACCTTGCGACACCCACTCTCCAGCAAGCAGGTGTTGCTCGAACTCCTCCAGGACCTCGTCCTGCATCTCGACGCTGACGGTCTTGAGGTTGGCGATCGCCTGGGTGATCTCTTCGATCTCATGATCGGAGAGGAACTTCATGACCTCTCCACAGGCCTCCTGGCCTAGAGCGACGAAGAGAATCGCCACCTTTTGCATTGTCGGTATTCCAGGCTCTTCTTCGCCTTCGGCGCCGGCATCCGCTTGGCGATCAACCTCTGCCATTGTGAAACTCCGGTTCGGTGCCGGTCTGCGCGACACACGAGAAACTGATGCTCTAAGGTCCGGTCCCCGTGTCTGTTGGCATCCGGTGAAGGAGTGCTCTCAGACAGAGTATAGGAAATTGCGATGCAGACAACCGCCATTTTCTCCATCGGCTGTCTGGGACCTTATCTGAAGTTTTCAATTGGTTTTCTGGTGGCGAGCGGGCCAAAAATCGGAAAACTGCGTTATTTCCGTCATCGCCGGCGTGATTTCAGCCATTGTAGTGGCCTCTGCCCTCGAATTCGTCGCCCTTCCCACGTAGAATTGTCCCGACAATCCGAGCCGTCCTCCACGCAACACCCTGAGGCAGGAGCCTTGAGAATGACGCCCGAAGAGAGATTCCAGTTCGACCTCGAAGGCTACCTGGTCGTCAAAGACGTCCTCGACGCCGATCACCTCGCCGAACTGAACGCCCCCTGCGACGATCCACCGGGCGGTTGGGAAGACGAGATGTATCGCACGTCCAACGTCTCACAATGGGGACCTGCCTACCAGCGACTCATCGACCATCCGAAACTCATCCCCTATCTACTCGAACTGCTCGGGCCCCAGGTTCGCCTCGACCACGACTACTGCATCCTCATGCGCAAAGGCTCGGCCGCCGGCGGTCTGCACGGAGGCTCGAGCCCGCAGATCGGTGCCGGTGACCACTGGTATCGCCACCACAACGGCGTGCTACGCAACGGACTCACGGTGTTCACCTTCAACCTCACCGAATCACCCGAGGGCAGAGGCGGCTTCGGCTGCGTCCCCGGCTCTCACAAGAGCAACTTCATCGGCGACATCCCGCGCGAAGTCCGTATCTACGAGCGCGACGCCCACTACGTGCGCAACGTCCCCGCCGGCGCGGGCGACGTCATCATCTTTACGGAAGCACTCGTGCACGGCACGATGCCCTGGGAAGCTGACGGCGAGCGACGCGCCATCCTCTACAAGTACAGCCCCGGGCACTCGTCCTGGTCTCGTGGGTACTACGACAAGAGCAAATACACCGACCTCACGGACCAGCAGAGTCGTTTTCTCGAGCCCCCCTACGTCGGGCTGCGCGAGAACACGGTCAGCGACTAGTTAGGACCAGGTCCAAAGCTTCTGCGCGGTGGGGGAGTTCGTGCCAAACACACAGCGTTCGGCGCCAAAAGCATCGACGACCCTGCGTAACATCCAATGGACATCTGCGCAGGGAAAACCGCCAGCAATGGCGGCGCCGAGAAACGACAGCTTCGTATACACATTCGGTAAGTCCGCCAGTCGAACAACAGCATCCACCGTCGGCTCGGGTGGATACAGATTCGGCGACACGTAGCCGCAGTAGTCGAGGACGATGCGCAGATCGGGAAACTCGCGTGCTCGCCACGCCACGGCGTCGTACTCATCCTGCGACACATTCACGTCAAGGGTGATCCCCAGATCGGCCGCTTTCTTCCACAAGGGCGTCGTGGCGGGTTGATCCACCGGGTCCATCTCTATGATCCGCCCCTGAATGCGCAGACCGCAGACGCCGTGGTCTTTCACATACCGCTCCAGCTGAGTTGGCCCTCAGCGTCAAAGGGGTCCACCAACACAGCCACGGCGAGCCAACGGCGATTCTCGGGCAGAATGTCGAGCACGTAAACCATGTTCCAGCGGTAGAGCCAGGGCGAGATGGTCAGCGCCCGATCGACGCCGGAGTCGTCCATCTGTTGCCGCAGTAGCTCCACCGAGCCCGAAACTTCTGGTATGAGGTGGCCGGATCGGTGGGATACCGATCCAGATCGGCGGCAAACAGGTGGGTGTGTGTATCTATAATCAAGCAGAACCCTGCCCTACCTGTGCGTCAGGTCATATCGAGCCAGCGCATCTTCGTCGAGCTCGACACCCAGTCCAGGTCCTGTCGGCACGATCGCCTTGCCGTCGATGATCTTCACAGATTCACGAACCAGATCCGTCATCATCGGACTCGGCGTCTTCGTTTCGCGCGTCTGTGCCGTTCGTGGTGTGATGGGATACTCGCACAGAAACCCCTCGGGCGAAGCCGCGACCCAGTGCACCGTCGCCGCAAAGTGCAGCGCCGTGCCCCAGCAGTGCGGCACCCACGGCAAGCGCGCCAGCCGCGCTGCCTCGGCAATCCGCCGTCCTTCGGTGAGCCCACCCACCCACGTCAGATCCGGTTGCAGCGGATCGACGGCGCGTCGCTGAATCAGCCCATAACAGGCGAAGGCCGTCATCTCCCGTTCGCCCGCCGCGATGGCCAGGTCGCTGCGTTGCCGCAGTTCGGCGAGATTCTTCAGATCGTCCGTGCTGCACAGGGGTTCTTCCCACCAGAAGATGTTCGCACCGGACCCCTCGATCAGGCGCGCGACCTGGATCGCTTCGCCGAGTGGAGTGGGTCGCCCCAGATCGAGCATCAGCCGAGTGCCTGGGACCCGCCGCGGTGCGAATCTGCTGCAGCACGTCCACATCCTCCCGAGGTGGCACCCCACGGCGCCAGGGCCGATGTTTCCGCGATGCCCGAATCTGACCGACAGCTGATACGATGACCTTCGATTTCAGCCTCGTCCTGAATCGATGGGACGTGATCCTCGTCATCGTCGTCTCACTGCAGACTGCGATCCTCGCCTACGCCGCCTCTCCGAAGGCGAAGTCGGTGATGATGACGCTGCCCTTTCCGTTCACCATCGTCACCCTGTCTCTCGGTCTCGACGTGGATGCGACGAATGTGCTCGCTCTCGTCATCCTTTTCGTGTACTCCCATTCCATTCGGCTGCTGCACGACCGCGTCGGCGTGCCCATCGTCATGGCCATCCCCACGGGCCTGATGATCTATATCGCGCTGGGTTATTTCGCCGCCCAGATCACTCCGCGTGACGAGACCACCTTCTGGATCAGCGTCGTGGTCGTGTTCCTCTTTGGACTCGGCGTGTTTTTCGGCACCAAGTCCCGCGCCGAACGCGCCCATCGAACGTCACTGCCCGTCTTCGTCAAGCTGCCCATCATCCTCGTCGTGGTCGCCCTCCTCGTCGTGATCAAGGGGAACCTGGGAGGTTTCGCGTCGCTGTTCCCCCTCGTCAGCGTCGTCGGTTCCTACGAAGCCCGCTACAGCCTCTGGATGATGTCCCGCACCGTGCCCATGCTCATGATCACCCTGCTGCCCCTTTTGGTGACGACCCACCTCACCCAGCAGGCGTTTGGCCTCGGCGGCGGCCTGTTGCTCGGTTGGGCCGTGTTCTTTGTATTGCTCGTGCCGATTACGATGTGGCAGTGGCGACATTGGCCAGACCCGAATTGACCGTGGCATGTGGTGAGCCCCCGCCCGTGGGTGGTTCGGCTCCGGGTGTTCACATGAAAGCGATGAAACAACGACTGCTTGACCGGAGATTCTGATGACTGAACCGACTGTGCTCACCGACACTCACCAGGGAGTCTGGGTCGAAGCGGCCGAATGGACGGGTGACCAGATCGGTCACACCGGTGCCTCGATCCGCAAACGCGCTCTACGTGGCGGATACTGCGATGGTGTCGACATCGTCGAAGTAGACAACGGCGAGTTCTCGTACACGATCTTGCCGACACGAGGCATGGGCATCTGGCGCGGCCGTTATCATGATCTTGACGTGGGTTGGCAGGCGCCGGTGCCCGGTCCGGTGCATCCCGGATTCGTCAACCTGCAGGATCGCGGCGGTCTCGGCTGGCTCACCGGCTTCGACGAGGTCATCGTGCGCTGCGGTCTCGATAGCAACGGCGCGCCGGGGACGGACGTCGTGCTCAACAACAATGGTGTGCCTTCCGAAGTGGAACTCACCCTACACGGACGTATCGCCAACACCCCTGCGTCTCGTGTGGAGGTCCGCATCGAGAAAAGTGAAGGAGGTAGTCGACCGAGAATCATCGTCGCGGGTGTTTGCGTGGAAGCAGCCCTCTTCTATCCGGGCTTCGAACTACACACCGAGATCTCCACCGTATGTGGCAGCAATACCTTCACCATCGTCGACACGGTCACCAATCTCAAAGCGGTGAACGCGGAGTTCGAATTGCTCTACCACTGCAACTTCGGTCCGCCCTTTCTCGAGGAAGGCTCACGCCTGGAGATGCCTGCACGACTCGTAGCGCCGCGAGATGCACGTGCCGTCGAGGGGATCGGTTCCTACGCGGACTATCTGGGCCCCACCGATGGGTTCATCGAGCAGGTGTACTGGTATGAGCCCCTTGCGACCAGCGACGGCAACACCCTGTCCCTGCTGCGCAATGCCAGAGGCGATCGCGGCGTCGTCGTGCGCTACAACACGAAGCAGATGCCTTGCTTCAGCCAATGGAAGAACACGGCCTCCACCGGCGACGGTTATGTCACCGGTCTCGAACCCGGCACCGACCACCCCAACTCCAAGACTTTCGAACGAGATCAGGGGCGACTCCTGTCGCTGGCTCCAGAAGCTTCATATGTGATCGAGATGACCATCGAAGTCCACGATGATGTGGCCGGTGTACAGGCCGTTCAGCAGGAGATCGCATCAATCCAAGGCGATTCTCCCGTCGAGGTGCACGACCAGCCACTGTCACATCTGTCGGGCTGAGTTTACCCTGGGCGCCACGTTGTAGGTCGATCCGTTCGTCCTGCCCCCCTACTCTTTCACTGAGTCCGTCATGTTTAACGCCCGACCTACGTTGCACGAGTCTCCATCCACTGGATCGGGGAGAAAAGCATGCGGTGCTTCGGCTCGCCGTGGCAGACCCCTCGGAGGAGGAGTTGGCTACACCGACATCGTACGCGCCACGGGCTCTCCCGTTACGCGTCTCGACGAACTGCTCGAAGCGTTGTCGACAGCCCGGTCCGGAGAAACGGTGTTCATCGACGGTGACGCCACCATCGAGTGCACCGAGCGCGTATTCATCGAGCAACTCGTACTCGAAGTGCCTAGCGGCGTCACCCTTGCCAGTGATCGAGGCGTAGACGGCTCTTCCGGGGGGCTGATCCGCTCCGACGCCTTTGCGACAAGACCGCTGATTCGAGTCGGCGGCGCCGATGCCCGCGTTACCGGTCTGCGCATTCAGGGACCCAATCCACGTCGCTGCCTCGAACACCACGATCGCTCTTTCCACGAGGGACACGGGGGACATGACTACTACTACAAGTTCCCGATCTCCGTCGGCATCGAGACCCAGAGCGATCAGCTACGCGTCGACAATTGCGAACTGGCCGGGTGGAGTCACTCCGCTGTGCATCTGATGAAGGGTGAGGGCCATCGGGTGCAGCACAACTTCATCCACCACAATCAGTACAACGGCCTCGGATACGGCGTCAGCCACGATCGCGCCGGCTCCCTTATCGAAGGCAACCTCTTCAACTCCAATCGGCACTCCATCGCCGGCACGGGTCGATCGGGTTCTGGATATGAAGCGCGACACAATGTCGAACTCGGACGCACGCTGAGTCACTGCTTCGACATGCACGGAGGGCGTGATCGCAAGGATGGCACGAACGTCGCCGGTGGCTGGATGCACATTCACCACAACACGTTCTGGGCCACCCGCCGTTGCGCCATCGTCATTCGCGGTGTCTCCGAAAAGGAAACCCTCATCGAGCGAAACTGGTTTCGTCAACGGACCGAGCGCGGTGCGATCCGCTGCGAAGAACACGTCAACGTCCGTGACAATGCCTGGGGACGTGACGAACCGGAGTTTCGGTGAGGTCTCAGAGCCACCCCGCTTCCCATCTCTTGCAGGCCGTTCTGTGCCTCGTGACGATGTTGGGCCTTCACGTGTTGGGCCCTCAGATGGCAGATGCTCAGTTCGACGATCCGCCGCGCAGCTTTGGTCGCGGTTCCATCGAAGCCTGGTCCTGTCCCCTGACGGACAGCGTGTCATCACATCGGGCAGCGATGGCATCTACGTCTACGACGTGGCATCTCTTGCAGATGTGGCTCATCTGCGACGTGATACAGGTCCGTTTCATCGAGACACCGATCCGGTGTTCTCGCCCAATTCCCGATGGCTCGTGATGAACTATGCCGACACGAAACCGTCGTCGTGTGGGACATGGAGACCTTCTCCGAGGTCGCGACCCTGACAGGCCATGTGGATTGGGTCACAGCCTTGGTCTTCAGTGACGACAACTCTCTGCTGGCCACCGGTGATCGGACAGGCAGAATGAAGGTCTGGTCCACGGCGGATTGGTCGCTTGTGGCTGAGGGCCGGAGCGAGTGGGTGCGGAAGCTCGTCTTTCAGGGCGTGGAACGACTCGTCGCCAGCAATGGATTCCGTGCGATCCGGGTGTGGCGCCTGCCCGATTTCGTCGAAGAAGAGTTGCTCGTGTACGAAGACAATGTGGGGATGCAGGTGTTCTCCGACGAGCGTCGGCTCATCTCCGGCGCCGACGACGGCACAGCGCGACTCTGGGATCTGAATACCGGCGAGAGCCTCGCGGTCATGCCCCAACCCGGTAATCGAACGGCCCGCATCCTCGTCAGCCCCGACGAGCAATACGCCGTTCTCTACAACTCCTCCAGTTCCTATGCGGGCACCCACGTGTGGCGCCTCGATCCCCTGGAAGAGATCGGTGTTTTCGGCTACCCCGATTCAGGCCCATTGGGGATCAGTGGCGACAGTCAGCATCTGCTGATGTGGAGAGTTCGAGACGAGGAGGAAGGCAACCTGATCGGCTTTTGGAGCTTCGCCTCGCGAGAGTTCGTTGACAGCGTGCGTGTAGATCAGAGTGGGCGCACAGCTTTCGACGCTGACGCACTTCGATTGACCATGGTCTCCACGACGCCAACGGTGCGGCGGCAAATGCCCCATGTCCTGACGTTCAACTGTCGATCTCTGAAGATGGCATGCGAGACACGGTTATCTCTGAACCAGACGATGCGAGTGCGCTGAGACGGCTAAGCGGCCTTAGCCTTCTTGGCGGCTCGTTCACGCACCACGTGAACCAACTCCTTCTTGCGAATCCGCAGCGACTCGGGCGTCACCTCGAGTAGCTCGTCTCCCGACAGATACTCGATCGCATCGTCCAGCGACATCTTCCGATGCGGCGGCAGTTGTTCGGCTTCCTTCGTCTGCGTCACACGGTGGCCCGTGCCAACCTTCGCCTTCACGGGATTGACGACCAGGTCCTCTGGCCGGATGTGCTCGCCCACGACCTGACCGTCGTAGACCTCTTCGCCGGGTGGCACAAAGAACGTGCCTCGCTGCTTGAGATTCGTCAGAGAATACGCCGTCGTCGGCCCGGTGAAACCCGATACAAGAGAGCCGAAGGATGCCGTCTCGATGGCACCAGCCATCGAGGCGTATTCGTGGAACAGCGAGTGGTAGATGCCATCGCCCCGCGTTGCCGTAAGGAAGGGCTGGCGGAAACCGAGCATGCCTCGTGTCGGCACAATCCACGTGTTGTGGACCAGGCCCGTATCCGTGTGTCGCACGTCGGCCAGACGGCCCCGGCGTTTGCCCAGCATTTCGCTGACCGTGCCTTGATGGTCGGCGGGCACCTCCACGTAAACCTCCTCGAAGGGCTCTTCGCGCCCATTGGGGCCCTCGTGGTAGATCACCTCGGGCTGGCTGACGGCGAACTCGTATCCCTCTCGCCGCATCGTCTCGATCAGAATCGCCAGATGGAGTTCGCCGCGGCCTGAGACATCCCATTGCCCCGCCGTGGCGGCATCCTCGACGCGCAGTGCGACATTCTGCTCGAGTTCGAGCAGCAGTCGCTCACGGATCTGACGTCCTGTGACGTACTTACCTTCTCGCCCGGCGAAGGGGCTCGTGTTGACGGCGAAGGTCATGCGTACCGTCGGCTGCTCGACTTCGATGGGCGGCAGCGGGCGTGGATCATCGATATCGGTGATGGTGTCGCCAATGCCGACGGCGTCGATCCCTGACACGGCGATGATACTGCCGGCGTAGACCTGCTCCTGTACCTCGCGCTTCAGATTCCGGAAGGTGAACACTTCTCCCACTCGCGATGAAACCATCTCACCCGCCGCATTGATGTGGGCCACCGTCTGCCCGGGCGCCAGCGAACCACTCGACAGCTTCCCCACGGCGATCTTGCCCACATAACTGCTGTATTGAAGGGTCGTCACCAGCAATTGCGGTGGACCATCGGCATCGACCGTCGGTGCCGGCACGTGATCGACGATCGCCTCGAACAGCGGGCCGAGATCATCGTCGAGCTCGTCGGGCTCTGTGCCAGCTCGTCCCGCTAGGGCCTGCGTGTACAAAACTGGAAAGTCCGCCTGCTCGTCGGAAGCGCCCAGCTCGATGAACAGATCCAGCGTCTGATCCACGACCCAATGCGGTCTCGCGGCGGGGCGATCGATCTTATTCACCACCAGGATCGCCTTGAGCCCACGCTGCAGGGCGTGACGCAACACAAAACGCGTCTGCGGCATAGGACCCTCGACGGCATCCACCAGCAACAGCACACCATCTACCATGTTCAGTATCCGCTCGACCTCGCTGCCAAAGTCGGCGTGCCCCGGTGTATCCACGAGACTGATCGTCTTGTCCTTGTAGTCGACGGCCGTATTCTTCGCCGTAATCGTGATGCCCCGCTCACGCTCCAGATCATTGGAGTCGAGAACACGATCGTTCACCTGCTGATTGGCACGGAAGACATTCGTCTGCTTCAGCATGCCGTCGAGGAGGGTCGTCTTCCCGTGATCGACGTGGGCGATGATGGCAATGTTGCGGAGTTGGGCGGCGCGGTCGGTCACGCTGTGCTGGTCCCTTATGAGAGGTGAATATCGGGCAAGCAGCAGAACGTACGCACAAACTCGGCATTTGAGGCCCCCACTGCCTGATTCTGAGGCAGGATCAGAGGGCGCGCGCTCTTGTCAGGTGGACGGTGGCGGAGACACGGAGGGCCGCCGTGTGCAGGCAGCGGCATATGAAGCGTTCTTTCAAGCCACATGGGATCTACCTTGGGTGGCCGGCGCCTACTGGTGGAAGTGGTTTCCTCAGCACGAGCGCTCAGGCGGAGATGGCGATGATGGCTTCACGCCACAGAACAAACCTGCGCAGAAGATTATGGCCGATTGGTAATTGCGGACGCACCTTGCCGAAACACTGGACAGTGAACAGATGCTCCATGGTGAGTGAGCAGGAAAACCGATGACGACCCCTCCGTTGAGCGACCACCAATTGTCGTTTTTCAAGACCCACGGATACCTCATCCTCCGGCAGATCCTCGACCCGGCCCTGCTGGCCAAGGCGCGCGCGCGCTTGTGGGACGCTGCGCCACCTTCCATGCGTCGGGATGATCCAACCAGTTGGGTGGGTCCCGTGTCGACCGAAGAGGAGAGCGACGACCGGGACAACTACCGGCGTGGATTCCGCTGGCAATACCGAAAGATTGGGCCGGAACCGTGGATGGTTGAGATGCTCCCGAAGAACCGCACCGTGTGGGATCTCGCCCAGCAGCTTCTGGGTCGCAACCGTCTTGTCGAACCGACGGGAGTGCGCGGGATCTACTGCACGTTGCCTTACGGCGACCACGAGACACCTCCCCTTGGCTGCCATGTCGATGCCCACCCCTTCCACTTTGGCGTGGTCGCCTATATGGACGACGTCGACCCGGGGGGTGGGGGATTCCGCGTCTGGCCAGGTAGCCATCGGCGCTTCTACTACGATTTCGAGACCGCCTATCAGCGCGAACCCAACGAGCGCTACGAACCGGACAAGGCAGAGATCGGCGCCGGGCCCTCCGTCGATTGTTATGGAAAAGCAGGCGACGTCGTCTTGTGGCACCATCGAATCGGCCACATGGCCGCGCCCAATACGACGCGACGTATCCGCCAAGCCGTGCTCTACGACTTCCGCAAGGATGACTGGGAGACGACCCAGTCGGAACCCCCCGCGCAGGACATGTGGAAGGGCTGGTCAGACGAACTCCGGGCCGCCCCCCTGCTGGACTGAAGTCCCCGCTGTGACACACAGAACCTGTCAGGAAATCGTCCGTTTTCGAGGTTTCAGAAAAAACCGTGAGATTTCGAGTTAATTGTTGACCAATCGGTCCCGGAGAACCCTGTGTGAGCACGTCCCCGCAGAGTCCCAGCAACGGCAATGGCCATAGCGCTTTCGGCGACCCCGAGCAGACGGTCAACGCCGCCTTGGCGCTGATCGCGCAGGCTTAGACGGCAATCCCGCTCAGATCGCCAGACGAGTCGCCGTCGAGGGAACCCGACAAACGATATCAGCAGAGCCAGTGCGATCAGACCAGCTTCGAACACATCGGTGACGGCACGTCGATCTGATGGGTCAGCATGAGGGCCCCCGTGCCCTGGTCAATACGATAGGAGCTGATCTTCCCACTCGTCGACAGCGCGACAAACAGCAGTCTCCCATCCGACGACATGGTCAGGTTCTGCGGCGAGGGCCCGCCCATCGATTCGATGCCAATCGGCTCAAGGGCACCTGTCCCTGCATCCACGGCGTACATGGCCAGGCTGTCGTGGCCACGATTCGACCCATACAGAAATCGACCGTCCGGCGTCAGACACAGATCCGCTGTGTGCGTCACACCATCGAAGTCCTCCGGGATGGTCGTCACCGTCCCCTGCTCCAGCAGCAGACCGCGCTCGGCATCGTAGTCAAAGGCGGTCACCGTGTTGCCGATCTCGTTGATGACGTAGGCGTGCCGGTTGTTCGGAGCGATGGTAAAGTGACGGGGTCCTCCCCCGGGGATGACACGGGCGAAAGGCTGTTCACCCGGCGTCAGGGTGCCCTCGGCCGCATCGAGAGCGTAGATCATCACCTGATCGGTACCCAGATCGGCGGCAAAGGCGAAGCGTCCGTCTGCCGAAATCTTGAAGCAGTGGGCGTGGGCCTCGCCCTGCCGGGGTCCGATGCTGCTGCCCACATGTTGTATGAACGTGCCCGCATCGCCCAAGGCGCCGGAGTCTTCGATGGGGAAACTGATCACACTGCCCCCGTTGTAGTTGGCCGCCACGATGGCCTTCCCTGTGGGGTCTACCTCGACGTAGCAGGGGTACGGGCCCTGGGTCGATTGCTGATTGATGAGTTCCATCGCGCCCGACTCTCGGTCGAAGGTCATCGCCGCGACGAGCGTCTCTCCATCGGGATCGTTGATGCTGTACAGCATCTTGCCGTTGGGATGCACGTCGAAATAGAACGGCTGCTTCACGCCGCCATTCTGCCGGACCAGCTCGAGACGCCCGTCACTGTCTGCGACGTGGAAGACGGACAGTCCGTCCTCGTCGATGACACTGCTGACGATCAGTAGGGGTGTGCTCATGAGATTCTCCTGGTCCTGTGTCGCCTGTCCGGCTCACACATCGGTAAGGGCAAATTGTTGGTTCCTCGGCCAGATTGTGCAGATAGTGGGGGTCCGAGCGCAAGTCATTCAGCGCAGCGCCCACACCTCGATCTGGGTCGGGACCTCCCCCCAGTTGTCAGCTATCACCTGTTCGACATCGATCAAGGCATGTCCCAGGAACCGGTACCCCTGGATATAATCCCACAGTTTCACGATGATTTGTCGGTCAGCGCAACGCTGGCGGGTACTCTAACAGATCTGCTCATCCTGGCTTTGTTCGCCCTCGTGGCGATGTATAGCCGTTCATGCCGCCTTCCTGCGGGGCGAGGTTGTGTAACACATGCGCATCGGCATCCCCGACGACTTTCGGCGCTATCTCTCGATGCGCGGCGTCTCCGTCACGGACGACGAGGCCGAGGATCATCAGCCTCTGACCGGTCGCGCCCTGGCGATCGGATCCTTCCTGTCCTTCTTCCTCGCTGTGGGCGCCAACTACGCCGACATCGTGATCAAGGGCAGTTACATGACCCTCGACTTCAGCACGCCGGGGGCCATCTTTGTCTTCCTCGTGCTTGTAGGTGGGCTCAATTCGCTGTTCAAGCTGGCGGCACGCAATGTGGCGGTCAGTGTCGTCGTCGCCGTCGCTTCGGCCGCAGCCTGGCTCGTCCACTTCGCGCCCTACGACGAAGTCGTACTGCACTCGCCCGGTGTCCTGTTCGGCAGCTTCCTTGTCGTCGCCTTCACCGCCAACGCCGTGCTGGCCATCTCGGGCCGCAACATGGCACTGAACCGCTCGGAACTGATCGTCGTCTACATCATGCTCGTCGTCGTTGCATCTCTTTCGACCATGGGCCTGTGTGAGACCATCCTGCCCGCCATCAGCGGCTTCTTCTACTACGCGAGCCCCGAGAACAAGTGGGCCGAACTGCTCATCCCCCACCTGCCGCCCGAGATCGTCGTCAACGACGGCAACAACAACACCGACTTCTTCGAGGGCATGGGGAAGGTGAAACTCCTGATCCCCTGGACCGTCTGGCTGCGACCCATGGGGATGTGGATGATCTTCCTGATCTCCCTCTATGTGACGATGGTGTGCACCGTCGTCATCCTGCGGCGCCAGTGGATGGATCGGGAGCGTCTGTCGTATCCGTTGGTGCAGGCGGCGCAGGTCATGATCCGCGGCGAAGACCCCGACCGAGCGCTCAACCCCTTCTTTCGCAGCAAGGCCATGTGGGCCGGTGCGGCGCTGCCCATGCTCGTGGGGCTGTTAACAGGGCTGAACAAGTATCTCGGCGGCTTTCCTGTCATTCCCACAGCGTGGACGATACCCATCGGGTTCGGCCAGTCCCTGAACATGACCCTCAGTTTCGCCGTCGTCGGCTTCAGCTATCTCATCGGACCTGATATCGCCATGGGCATCTGGGGGTTCGCCCTGCTGTCGAAGGTGGAGAAGGCGTTTCTCGTCGCCAACGGCGTCACCAAACAGCAGGATGTCTGGTCCGTTCGCATCTCTGAGCTGATCAACTACCAGGGCATGGGAGCCCTCGTCGTCTTCGTCGCCATCGGCCTCTGGGTCGGTCGGGAACACCTGACGGAAGTCTGGCGCAGTTTTCTCGGCAGACGCACGAATCTTAGCGACGATGACGAGATCATGTCGTATCGGGCGGCCGTGGCCGGCGTGCTGATCGGGTCCATGACGATGGTGGGCTGGTTCGTCTATCTCGGCACACCCCTGTGGGCGGCGATCCTCTACATCGCCATCCTCATGACCGTGTTCACGGGGTTGTCGCGTGTGGTCGCCGAATCAGGGGTGGCTGCCATCATCACACCCATGAATGCCAGCGACTTCATGATCTTCGGCCTGGGGGGCAAACTGATCGGCGCCCAGGCGGCGACCAACTTCTCTCTCGGCTACATCTTCGCCGCCGACATTCGCGTCTTCCTCATGGGTGTCGTCGCCAACGGTCTGAAGCTGATCGAGGGCATGAGCAAACACAGTCGCCGCATCGTCTCGCAGGCCATCGCCATCGCTATCCTTCTCGGCCTGGCGGGCTCGATGTACACGATCCTGTCTCTCGCCTATCGAGACGGTGGTATCAATTCCAGTGGCTGGTTCTTCAAGAGCATGCCCGCCGTCATCGCCCGCACCGCCCTCCATGGGCTCGATATGGAGGGTACCTACTGGTCGGGCCTCGGCTTCAGCGGACTCGGCGCTGGCGCCATGCTCCTGCTCACGTGGGTGCGCCAGCGTTTCCTCTGGTGGCCCCTGCACCCTATCGGTTTCCCCATCATGACCAGCTGGGTCGTGGACTGGATGTGGTTCAGCATCTTCTTCGCCTGGCTGATCAAGGTGATCATCCTGAAATACGGCGGGGCCGCCGTGTTCACACGCAGTCGTGACTTCTTCCTCGGGCTGATCGTGGGACGCATGTTTATCAGCGGCGGCTGGCTCGTGGTGGACTATTTCACGGGTATGGTGAGCAACCCCATTTTCTGGATATAGGACCGTCGCCTAGGCGAGGGTCTGAGCGATCCGGGGGGGCGGCTCCGGCGAGATCGAGGCGGCTCATCTCGAGAAGAACCGGCCGATCATGACGCTCGTTGGGACCAGGACCGACTGAGCCGGCCTCGGCTCATCCGGCACTGATTTCATAGATCACTGCCACCAGCTCGTCCGCCCGGACAGGGCCGCTGGGGTCTCGGTCGTATCGATCTTTCTTCGTGGCGCCTTCTATATCCATCGCTTTCTGGATCTTGTCGAGCGGACCGAGCTTGAAGACCACACCATCGACCGGACTGGTCAGCAGATCGGACGTGCCGGTATCGAGGCGCATCAATCGGGCGAAGGGATGTCCCTCGGCGACCTCATCACCAGGCATGACCAGCGGAAGTAGGACCCCATCGCTAGGCGAACGCACGTCGACCCCACTGGCCTCGGCGATGTTGACCTGGCGTGGGATGTGCGGTTCGCCTGGCAGCATGCCGGCATGTTTGAGGAGATTCCGCATCACCTTGCAGCCAAGTTCGACCTGATCGGGAAATACTTGCTGCTGTCCACTCAGCTCGATGGCATACCCGATGGCGTGTCCCATCCGGCGAGCGACCGTCGGGGCGAACCCGACGTATTTGTCCGGCGAATACGCGTCCGTCATTCGCACCACACTGAGACCAGACGCCTTGCCCATGGGGACGAGTTTGTCTCCCTCCCTGCTGAAAAGCGCGGCCGGTGCCTGCCAGCGCTTCCAGCTATGCACGTCAAGACACCAGTCAGCATCGGACAGGCCATTCTCCCAGATCGCCCAGGCCAGGCGCTCGATGTACGTGCCGTCGGGCCCGCCCGGCCAGAGCAGGTTCATATTCTTCTGCAAGCCGTCGTCGAAATCTGGATACTGACGTCCTTGCGCAACACACACCGGATTCGCCACCGGCACGGCGAGCACAGTTCCCTTCAATTCTGACAGATCCAACTCCTCGATGAATGCATCGACCGCCGCGCATCCATTCAGCTCATTTCCGTGCTGCCCTGCGAGGAGATGAAACACAGGGCCATCCTCTCGTCCTCGCAGGACGAAAAGCGAGAGCGTTGTTCCATCCCCATCGCCGAAGTCTACCGGGATCCTCAGTAGACCTCGCTGCTCGACGACGACGCTGTCGATTCCCTTAATCCTTGGCCAGTCTGCAAGGGTGTCTATTTGCATCTGCACTTCTCTCCTCCGAAGAAGACTCTCCGCCTACACATACCTCTGCAGGACTGCTCCAACGCATCGGCAAAGGAACCGATCAGGTTGAATAAGGTCCTTCGCGGCGCTACGTGTCAGCCGCTGTCGGCCTTGCCGGCGGCCTGAGCGAAACGGGCCAGCCAGGTGTCGAGGCGGGACGCGGTTCGCCCGGCGTCTTCGGCCGCCTCCTTGCGGCGGATGCCGTTGCGCACCAGCATGGCACCGGTCCACCGGATCGGCTCAGGTGGAAACTTCCCGCGTGGTCCCCCGGTGAAGCCGGACCGACTCCACTCATCGTCGAGACCCAGCGCGAGGGATCGCAGAATCTTGCCGCCCAGCAGAGATTGGGTCACGCCGTTGCCCGAGTAGCCGAAGCCGTAGAGCACACCGGGGTGATCGGGGAGACGGCCGAAGAAGGGCAGACCCGTCGTCGAGCGATCGGAGGGGCCATTCCAGCAGGCTTCCAGAGGCGTGTCACGCAATTCGGGAAAGAAGCGGTCCACGGCACCACGGACCTGCCATTCGTAGGTGCTGGGCTCGAAGAAAGACCGGATCATTCTCGAGCCATAGGCGAAGGTGTTCCCGCCCTTTCCTAACAACAGCCGGCCATCGCTGGTGGCGTGGTAGTAGTGGACGAAGATCCGCCCGTCGCATACCGAGGCCCCGTGATCGAGTCCGATGCGCTCGAGCAGCTCCGGGCAGGGCCGGGTGATGCCCATATCTGAGCTGACCAGGGTGATCGTGCGACGGAAGCGAGGCATGAGGGTGGCGATCCAGGCGTTGACCGCCAGAACAACCTTCGTCGCCTTCACACTGCCGTGTTCGGTGATCACGCGGGGCTCGGGCCCCTTCTCCAGGCGACGCATGGACGTGTCCTCGTGGATCACCACACCCATCGAGCGTGCCACGCGAGCCAGACCACGCACGAGCAGGGCGGGCTGCACGCTGCCGGCAGCCTTCGAGAAGTGTGCTTCCAGCAGATCCTGCGTTCCTGCCACGGTAGACGCCTGGGCCGGCGTCATCTCGTCCCAACTGTTAATCGCCGCCTCGTCCAGTGCCCCGAGCACGACATCCAGGCCGCCGACCTGTGCCTGGTTGGTCGCCATGTACAGGGCGCCATCCACCCGCAGATCACAGTCGATCGCGTGTTTGCGGGCGAAGTCTCGAATCTCAAAGACTGCTTGCTCGGAGGCCCTGACCAGCCGGGCTGCCTCGCTCTGGCCATAGAACTTGATCAAGGACAGATACTTAGTCGCCAGCGTCAGCATGCAGCCACCATTGGCTCCGGATGCACCGCTGCCGCACAACTCCTGCTCGATCACGACCACACGTCGACCGGGATCCGCCTCCTTGATGAGAATCGCCGTCCACAGACCGGTGTAACCGCCACCGACGATGCAGACATCGCAGTCGATCGCCTCCTGCAGCGGCTCGGGCCGGTCAGAGGTCTCGCGGCGCAGGGCCTGATCGAACCACCAGGCGCGGTAGGGCTCAGCTACGGACATCGATTCATCCTCGGATCTTATGGTCTCCAGTGCCAGTGGGGATCCCATGGAAGGCCTTATAGGCAGGACGCACAAGCTCGCAACGTAGCGGCAGGGATCGCTGGCGGTTGCGCGCGGGCTGCGCGTCCTTGTGCGCGACGACGTGCGGCCGGCACCGAGCAGCGCCTCGGGCACATCATCGGCGATGTGGACCTGAGTACTTCAACGCTGGTGGCCCCCGCACCAGGATATCTTTACCAGTAATCAGCGGTCCGCGTCAACACGTCGGAATGCTCCATGATGTGGACCCACCCGCACGTGACGAAGGACGAGCACCTGATCCAGATCGTCGTCTCAGGATGACGATTCCGCGCAGCCCGCCGGATCGACATACATTGGTATCGGCGAACTTTCGTAAGGTCGGTTTTCTGAATCTCGACGGTTGAGACGGTATGCGCCTCTATACGGTGCTGTGGGTGGTGGTTGCGGCGGTGTTCTGCCTGACGCTGGTCCTGGACGTGACCCAGCAGAAGGCGGAGCACAAGGACAGAAGCACCATCGCTTTCGCCTCGATGTGGGCCCCGGGTGAACCGATGATGAAGAGCTACAAGGAGCTGTTTCGCCGCTTCGAGCAGGAGCATCCAGAGTACAAGGTCGAGCCGCGCTGGGACGGTCGATGGGTCCTGGCCTCACTGCGCCCGCGGCTGCTGACGGGCACGAATATCCCCGACATCGTGAATACCGACCGCGACGCGCTCATCGTCCTCGTCAAGGCCGGGTATTTGGACGCGCTGGGTGACGTCGTCGACCGCGGCGCGTATCCGCACGACCGCGGCGAGCCGGCCGCGCCCGATAGACGGCTGCGAGACGCTTTCCTGCCGAAGATCCTGGAACGATGCCACTACGAGGCGGGCGACGCGCACCAGGCGGGACTCTATGTCCTGCCCGCCGGGGTCTGGTCGGGATTCATCTTCTTCAACCGCCTCCACTATGAGCAACTCGGTCTGCAGATCCCCACCACCTGGTCACAGTTTCTGGCCAACTGCCGGGTGATCAAGGAGAAATTGAAGGACCGAGGTATTGCGCCACTTGCTGCCGACAAGGACTCCTACTCCGAGTTCTGGTCTCAATTCTTGCTCAACCGGACGCTTGGCGAGGAAGTTGTGCAGCGCAGTGTCGAGGGCACGGGCCCGCGGTTTGATACGGATCCGCGCTACCGGGCGGTATTCCAGGCGATCCGCGATAGCCACCAGGATGGTTTCTTCATGCACAGTTGGCGCAGCTCGAAATGGCCCGACGCGCAACGCGCCTGGACCCAGGGCAAGGCCACACACATGATTAGCGGCTCGTATCTCATTCGCGAGACCCTCGCGTACGAGCCCGATCCGGCCGTCTTTCGGCTCGGCGCGTTCCCAGTGCCGATGCTAGACGCGATCGACTGGGGAGACATGGAGCCAGTGCCGCTTGGCGATCCAACCGGCGTGACCGCCACGATCGCCGGCCACGCCCTGCTGCAAGATGCGCCCAACCGCGTGGGGGCGATTGAGTTGCTGGCCTTCCTGGCCCGCAAGGAGAGCGCTGCAGTCCTCAGTTCGGTCGGCAAGGAGATTCCACCCATTGCGGGAGCGCCCTTCCCCACCGAACTGGTCGAGATCCAGGACATGTTTCAGACGGCACAGACCGTTTACAGGACCGGGTTTCACGTCTATGCCCCCTGGTGGAATAAGTACCAGTGGAAGGACCTGTATCGGGCCTTCTTCATGGGGGAAAAGCCCGAGCACGCGGGCTACCTCACTGTGGACGACTTTCTCAGACAACTACAGGAGCGCACCGACGCCTACCACGAGGGGTCCGGCGAGTTGGCAAGTGATGGGAGGCTTTCCCCGTGAAACCCTCTGGCAAGGTCGACCTCTTCGGTGGTCCGTGGATGGTGTCGTTCATGGTCGGCCCCGGCCTGCTCCTCTTTGCGGTGTTCGTGCTGTGGCCAACGCTGGACGCGCTGGTCGTGTCCATGCAATCCTGGACGGGATTCTCACCGGAGTCGCAATTTGTCGGCCTGCACAACTATGCCAGCCTGATTGACGACGGGCGGTTCTGGCAGAGTCTGGCCAATACGCTCTACTACGTAGCACTCGGCGGCGTGGGGCACTTCGCTTTCGCATTTCTGTTTGCCAGTGCCCTGAACAGCCCGCGTTTGGCGGGGAAGAAATTCTTTCAGACGTTGATCTTCTTCCCGGCATTCATCTCCGTCGTAGGTGTGGCGATCCTGTGGTCGCGCCTGTATTCCACGACCGACGGCCTGATCAACCAGTTGCTGGCCGGATTCGGGATCGAACCGGGCATCGAGTGGCTCAGCGACCGCAACGCGATGAACTCCATCATCATCTCGTCCATCTGGGCCGGCGTCGGCGGGCAGATGATTCTGATCCTCGCTGGCATGCGGCGCATCCCGGCGACCTATTACGAGGCGGCGCGCATCGACGGAGCCAACGAGATCCATCTGTTCTGGCACGTGACGCTGCCGATGCTCAAAGACGTTTGTTACGTTGCTCTGTCGCTCTGGCTGATTGGCTCTATGCAGGTCTTCGGGTTGGTGCAGGCGTTGGACGGCCCCGACGTGGCGATCGACCTCGAAACAGTGAGTACCTACCAGTACGCCATTGCCTTCAACGCGCAAGACAATCTCTACATGATGGGTCGCGGCACGGCCATGGCGATTGTCCTGGTGATCATCATCGTCCTGCTCGTGGGCGTAGCGCGCATGGCCTTCGGCCGGCGTGAGCTGGAGTACTGATATGTCGGGTCTGCTGCACACTCTGCTGGTCGGCACGCCGCCGGGTGGCCCACAGGAAGCGGTAAGTGTCGTGTACTTGCTGTTGTGGGCGTACATCATCGGCAGCATCGCATTGCTGCTGGGGGTGCGCTGCCTGCGGATCTATCCGCTATACGTGGTGAAGACCGCCTGGGTGACCCTGACGATTCTGGCGTTCGCCTGGGTGGTGATGATGTCGCTGACCACAAACCAGGAGTTTGCCAACCGGCCCGCCGGCGTCTTCGGGGTGATCGGCCATTTTCCCACCGCCTTTGGCCCCACGGGTGTCTGGACGCACGTCTGGTGGATCCCACTCATCGCCTGGCTCCCACTCTGGGCTGCCGGCGGGATGGCCGAGCCGGGCACGCCGCGCCGCCACGCTCTTCGGGGGGCGCTGGTGATCGTCTCCGTATTCGTCGCCCTGCCCTTGGCCAAACTGGTATACGGTTACGAGCACTGGGCCGCCTACGACAATATGGCCGACAACTACCGCGTCGCCTGGTCGGTCGCCCACATGGGGCAGTACTTCTTTAACAGCCTGTTGATTTCCCTGTGCGCCGTCGGTTTGGTCACGGCCCTCGGCTCGATGATGGCCTACGGTCTGACGCGGCTCAGATTCCGGGGACGCGGATGGGTGATGGGCATCCTGATTGCATCGTTGGGGATTCCCGGCTTTCTGCTGGTCGTGCCGCTGTTCGTGATGATGAAGGACTGGTCGCTGGGGGGGTTCAACTTCATGGACTCGCGAACGGGGCTGGCAGTGCTCTACGGCGCACTGGCGATTCCGTTTACGACCTTTCTGCTGTCGGCCTTCTACCGCAGCCTGCCGAGTGAACTGGCCGAGTCGGCGGCGATCGACGGCGCGACACCCTGGCAGATCTTCGCCGACATCTACTTTCCGCTCTCTCTCCCAGGTATGGTCACCGCGGCGATTTTCAACTTCCTGAGCACGTGGAATGAGTACAACTTCGCGTTGATCTTTTTGACCAATCCGGAGTTTAAGACCTTGCCAGTGGGCCTTTACAACCTGAAGGTATCGCAGGAGTACGCCGTCAACTGGCCGGCGATGTTCGCCGGCATTGTCATCCTCTGTCTGCCGACCTTTCTGATCTTCGTCGCGTTGCAGGAGAAGATCGTCGCCGGTTTGACCGTGGGCGCCGTCAAGGAATAACTGCGCAAAGTCCGGCATCGGCCTGGGAATGTCAGGCATGAAGGAGGATGTGTTCTATGCGGCTGCTAATGTGGGGCGTGTCCCTCGCCGTGCTATCTCTGCCGAGTTTCTCTCGAGCTCAAGATACCGATGCCTATCGCCTTGACGGCAAGTCGATCCGCGTGGATCGCGCCTCCCTCTGGGCAAATTGGATCTATCAGAACGACTTGGTCGCCGAACTGAGCGCGCCTGTGAGCGAAGTGGATATCTTGCACGTCGATGCCGACGGACTCAGACCCGTTTTCTTCCGCAAACACATCAATGTCGCCCCAGCCGCTGAAACCTTCACTTATCCCGACTATGTGCGCGCCGGTGGGAGTTTGATTCCCGGCGGTGCCACCGCCAAATCGAACAGTCCCCTGGCGAGGAATGTCCTCGACGGCGATTTGACCACGTTCTGGGAGCCCGAGACGCCACCGAGTTTTGCCAGCCGATTGACCAACCCGGGAGACTTCGATCTCGATGGCCTGAAGCAGTGGGAGATTGAACTCGACATGGGCCGGTTGGTCTATGCCGATAGTGTGACGCTCGTATTCCCCTCTAGTCAGTTCAGAGGTGAATTTCTCGGCCAGCCGGTCAAGTCTCTTGCGCTCTTCGCCTCCATGGGGGAGCGCTTTCCATTTCCAGTGGGCAACAGTCTGAGATATGACCTGATCCAGCAGACGACGACGGGTTCCGGGCTGGTTCCCGTTGCGGGCACCGACGGCCGGTATGTGCAAATGACGTTCGAGCTCTTTCCACTCGATCAGGCGGACTGGGACCTGGACGGCGTGCCTGACATCAACGGGGGATTCATCCAATACATCCGCGTCAAGGTCACCGATTCGGATCTGTGGCGCGATTCTTTTCTCGGAGCTGGTGAAGAAGCACGGCTGGCCTACGAAGCGTTGCCCAACGTACAACGCGGCGCCGTTGCGTATCAGCGCCAGACCGCCGGCGGTCTGTTCGTCGAGCTCCAGGACGGCGCTCAATCCGCAGCTGAAAGATACGACAGCCTCCCGGTGGAAAAGCGCGGGCCCATTCTGTATTACACCAAAGAAGTCCCCCGTGTCGCCGAGATTCAAGTATGGGCCACGGGTGACAATTACGCACTGCAACCGGAAAGACGGGCAGGGGCCTCGTTCGTACAGGGTGACTGGGGCTCACCCGGGCATGCCACCGACGGCCTTTACCACACGGAGTATCAGGCCAGGGCGTGGTCGCCTTTGTATGCCAGGAATACAGCCTGGTACGATTTAGGCGCCGTGTTTTGGGTCGACAATGTCTCGGTGGTCAACAGACGCAAGCCTTCGACTGCACAAGGGGGGGACGGTTCTTTCCTGGGTCCGCACATTCTGGTTTCCGACGGCACGTTGCTCAAACCTTTGCGCATGAACGACCGCAGTGACTTCGCCCAGCTTGAAGAAGGGCTCAAGTGGGACAACATCATCAGCGAGGAACACGTCGACAATAACACGCCGAGGGTACGCATTTTTCGCGAGACATTCCCCCGCCGAAAAGTCCGTTTCCTGCAAGTGCGCAATACCGACATCACCGGGGAGCTGGTAGATCTCAACGCCGAGTTAGCGACCGTGGGCGAGATCCAACTCTATGGCGAGGGGTATCCAACGAGTGTGTGGGCTTATTCGCCACCAATTGCATTAACCGATGACCGGGGCGAGTTCATCCGTAGGGCCCTGCTGCGCATTGCCTGGGATTGCGATGCGATGATCCGCGAGAGCGATCCGATATCCGGTGAGGTTGCCGAACGGATCGAGCCACTGTCCCTACACCCAGACGTCCGCGTGCAGCTACAGACCCGCACGTCCGATCAGACCGATACCAACTTTACCTACTACCAGGTGGTGGTTGCCACCGAGACGATCATAGAGGTGACCAAAGAGATCTACGATGCCATCGAGTTGGAGTGGACGGCGTGGAACATCTGGCAGACCCTGTCCGCCAGCGAGAAACACGAATCGCGCACCGACGACGATGGCGACGGGCACGTCGACGAAGATCCCATCGATCTCATCGACAACGACGGCGATGGTCTCATCGACGAAGATGGCAAGAAGCTGCGCCGCGCACCGCGTTCCAGCACGGACATCAACGACGAACTGGCATTTGTCGGCTGGAGTGAGTGGAGTGAGAGCTACTTGCCCACCAATGGTGTCAACGAGGCGACGATTACCTCGCCCAATCCGCGCAAGTTCGTCCAGGTGCGTGTCAACCTCCTGTCGGAAGATCCCTTCAAGACGGCGCGGATCAGCAACCTGCGCATTGACCTGGCGCCGCCGTTGGCGCTGGAATTGGCCGGCGAGTTAGCGCTGCTGAGTGACGGGGGAGCGACCCGTGACCTCATCGACTTGGGCGTTCTGGCCACGGATTATATCCCGCCTCGGAACATCAATCCGCTCGAGTCGCAGCAGTTTTCCTATTTCATTCGCGCCGCAGCACCCGACGCCACCCAGGCCAGCGGCTTCAACGAAGTGCTGATCGTCACACCGCGCCCCGCACACCTTACTGGGGTTCGCTTAGGGCAGGTTGTAATTGAGACGGTCTCGCTTCTAGGCCAAGAGCAGCGGCAGACCTCAGCCATCACTACGCGTTTCGACCGCGCATTTGCTCCCGATGGCGATGGCATCTTGCACTCCGAGGACGGATCGGAGCTGATACAGATGGCGACCAATGCAGATTCAATTTGGGTCCGCTTCCCCTTTTCGCTCAATGCCGACCTGCCCGCCGATGCTCATGCCCTTATCGAGGTCCAGTTCGAGTCGCAGAGCTTTCGCGAGGGCCTTCAGTTCACCTCGTTTGTTCGTGCATCGGACTCTGACGAGGGTACTCTCCAGCGGGTTGACACCGACGGCATGGATGCCACCGAGTTGGTGGATTCCTCCACGGCGCGGGTCAGCCTGGTGGCCTCGGGGAGAGCATTGATCCAGGACGTTGTGATGGCATCGGTCTTCACGCCCAACGGCGACGGGATCAATGATGAACTCACGGTGAGCTTCGCGTTGCTGAAGGTGTCCCAGGAGCGGCCGCTATGGGTCGCGTTTTACGATCTGAGCGGACGTTTGGTTGGCAGGGGACACGGAGTGAAGATGACCGGGAAGGCGGGGAAACAGATCTTCACCTGGGACGGGCGTGATCTGCATGGCCAGGCTGTGGCGCCAGGGATCTATCTCTGCAGGATCGAGGTCGAGGCGGATGACCGAGACAATCACCTTACGCGCCTGGTCCACATCGCCTACTGAATCGTTGTGTTTCGTGAAGGAGTAGACAGATGATTGTCATCGCCAGTGACGGTGGTGATGTCGGCATCCGACAGGCCGTGCAGATGTTGCGGGATGGGGGTAGCGCGATCGATGCCGTGGAGGAAGGCATTCGGCACGTGGAAAGCAATCCAGATGACGTCGGTGTTGGTTTGGGCGGTACGCCGAATCTGCTGGGTGAAGTCGAGTTGGATGCTACGATCATGGACGGCGCGACGCTGCAAGCTGGCGCAGTAGGTTCGGTAAGAGGCTACGCGCATCCCATCTCGATCGCTCGCAAAGTCATGGAAGAGCTCTGGCATGTCTTTCTCGTCGGTGCGGGTGCCGAGCGCTTCGCGGCCGAAATGGGTTTCGAGAAGACCACCGTATTGTCCGATCGAGCCCGGGAACGCTGGCGTACCAGTCTCCGGGTAGATCTGGGGATCACTGACCCCGCACAACTCCAACAGGCGCGAGAACTGCGCCATATTGGTCGGTTGGCCAGCTACACCACGAAGGTCCTCGGTACGGTCAACTTCATTGCACGCGATGGAAAGGGCGATATCTGCACCGGTGTAAGTACCAGCGGCCTCGGCTTAAAGTACCCTGGTCGCATTAGTGATTCGTCCGTGATTGGGGCCGGTAATTACGCCGACAATCGATACGGGGCGGCTGCCTGCACCGGCATGGGCGAGATTTCGATACGCGCCGCTAGCGCCCGGAGTGCCGTGCTTTACATGAAAATGGGGATGTCTGTTGAAGAAGCCTGCCTGGAGGCCATGCAGGATCTCGACGTACTGGTCGGCGATCGCCACCGAGGCATCCACCTCATCGCCATGGACAAAGATGGCAACCACTATGGCGCTGCCAATGCGTTAGATCGTACAAAGCACATCTATATGACGGATGAGATGAACAGCTTTGCCGATTTTGAAGGCCACTACGCACCCTTCAGAACCGATCCAAAACTGGAACCGCAGTCCGACACACGAGATGGTATGAGATAGATCCTGTTCGGACCACCGAACACGATGAGCCACCCAAACCTGACAACGGAAAAGAGAATCGCTTCATGCCAACCTACAGTCTCAGCGCCGGATTGTTCATTTTCGATTCTCACAGTAAGCCGACCGGCGACCCCATCGAGGCGTTGGAGCGTACCGCTACCGCAGGGTTTCAGGAGACCGAGTTGATGGCCGAAGGGGAGGCGTGGGATGAAGTGACGCAAGGGGATCTTGGGCGCCTGAAGTCGGCTCTGGAACACTCCGGCCTGTTCCCTCACACCCTGCACGCTCCGATGAGCGGAATCGATCTCGCCAGCGGGATCGAAGAGATCCGGCGCCACGGCATCGACGAGATGACCAAATCGATGAGGATTCTGGCCGAACTGGGTGGTCGCACGGTTATCGTTCATCCAAGCGGCCGACCTGGTCCGGATGAGGATGCGTACAGTTGGGAGAATATCGGCGCGGCCGCGGAACGGGCTCATGCCTCCGTCAGCGAACTGGTCAAGGTGGCCGAGACGACCGGCATCCGCATGGCGCTGGAGAATCTGCCGATGACCGGTCTGCCCTGTCGACCGGTGGTAAGCATGCAGGAGTTGCGTGCCTTGATCGCCGGGTTTCCGGCTGAGCAGGTGGGCCTGTGCCTGGATACCGGTCACGCCCGGATATGTGGGCTCGATCCGGCAGAGCAGGCGCGGATCGCCGGGGAGCGCCTCGTTGCTCTGCATATTCAGGACGTGGACGGGGAGAGGGACTGTCACTGGGTACCAGGTCGAGGCGTGATCGACTGGGCGGCGTTGGGTCAGGCGTTGACGGACATCGACTTTGATGGCGCCTGGACGATGGAAGCCCTCAGCCTGGAGGCCGACGTTTCCGCGCAGGAGGTGGCCACCGCCTGCGCCGCTTTGCGGGAGCGCTGGGCGAGCAGCGGCATGGCCTAGTCCGGCGTCGCTATGAAGCAGGCAGTGTCTTCGGCACGTTCCACTACGTCAATCGCGAGCGACCCTGAGCGCATCGCGCACATGCGGATTTGTGTAGCAGGAGTTCGGGATCTTCGCTCAAGGCTTCGTGCATGGCGCGCGTAAACTCCCGAACATCCAGGACTGAGACCGGGGCTTCTCCCACCTTCGATTCGCGGTAGAGGCCAAGGGGCTCGAGCTTCCTGAAATAGGCCGCGTCCTTCCGCTGTCCGTACCACTCGCGGCAGCCGCCCGGATAGTCCACGATGGGGACTTCCTCCTCCTGTCCATCGATCGTCACCCGAGCCAGGCTGTACTCCAGGTAGTTCAGCAGCCAGGCTTCGAGCGCATGCAGGTAGGTGTTGGCGCCGATGACGTCGCCGAGGAACAGGATCTTCCCCTGCCAGTCTAGCAGCTTGCGCCACGGACCTGATGGGTGAAACGTCCTGTACGGATCCGGCGATTGGAGGAACTCCTCGGCCCCCGGGGATATCCTCGATGCCTTCCATCAGGTTGATCAGAAAATCGCTGGTGCCCGGCCGCACAGGAGCGAATCCCACCCCGCAGTTGCCTATGACGACCGTCGTAACGCCGTGCAATGATGAGGGAGCCAGCTGCGAGTCCCACGTCGCCTGGCCGTCGTAGTGCGTATGGATGTCGACGAAACCCGGCGTGACGATCAAGCCGCATCGATCTCGCGTCGTCCGGGACCGATGTCATCGCCGATGGCCGCGATGGTGTCACCCTCCACGGCGACGTCGGCGTTCCTGCGATCCTGGCCCGTACCATCGATCACGATTCCGCGGCGTATTACCAGGTCATGCATGACTTGCTCCTGCGTCAATGACCCCGGCGCATGAAATCAGCAATGCGCTCGCCGATGACCATCGAAGTGATGTTGGTGTTGGCGCGCACACAGTCGGGCATGATCGCCGCGTCGGCTACGCGCAGATTCTCTAGGCCGTGGACCTTGCCATACCCGTCGACGACGGCCAGGGGGTCGGTGCCCATTTTGCAGGTGGAAGAAACGTGGTGGCTGGTAGTTACGTTGGTGCGGATCCACTCGTCGAGGGCGGCATCCGTTGTCAATTGGGCATCGGTCGGGGCCAAGCGCTCGGCGACCAGTTCCTTCAGGCCTTCATGTTCCAGAAGGTCGATGATGATGCGGATGGATTCTCGCAGGCGCTGGGCATCGAATGGGTCGTCGAGGTAATTGTAGTTGAGTATGGGTTGCTGGTGGGGGTCGATGGAGGCAAGTGTCAGGTCGCCGGCGCTGGCGGCCAGGTAGAGGCTGCCCACCAAGTAAAAGCCCAGCGGCTTGGAATGGGCAGTGGTGTAGTAACCTTCCTCAGTGGCGAAAGAGGCGGGGATGATGAGCATGTCATTGCGCAAGGAAGAGCCGGTGGCCGTGTAGCGCAGGCCCATTTGCAGGCGGGGCTCGGTGCCCTCTGTCAGGTACTGTTCCTTGGCTCGTAGGGTCACACCTATCTGGGGATGCTCTCGCAGGTTCTGTCCAACACCGGGCAGATCGCAGACCGTGGGGACACCCATTTCCTCGAGATGAGCGGCGGGGCCGACGCCGGAGAGCAGTAGCACATGGGGAGAACCAATAGAGCCTCCACAGAGCAGGATTTCGCCGCCATGAACTTCGCCAGGGGTACCATTCTGCTCTACCTGCAGGCCCGTGGCCTTCTTGCCATCAAAGAGAACGCGGCACACGTGGGTATTCGCCTGGATGGTGAGGTTGGGACGCGAGCGAGCCGGGTTCAGGTAGCCGATGGCCGTACTCCAGCGGATGCCCTCAGCGTTGTTCAAGGGCAGGGGTCCTACACCAGTGGTGTCGGGGGCGTTGTGGTCTGGACAGTCGGCATAGCCGGCATCGCGGGCGGCGGCGTAGAAGGCTCGGTGTTCGGTGTTGAGTTCGGCGTGTTTGAAGCGACGGGCGCGGATGGGGCCAGCATCGCCGTGGTAGGCTTTGTCGCCGTAGTCGAGATCCGTTTCGTTCATGCAGAAGAAGGGCAGGAGATCCTGATGGCTCCACCCATCGCTGCCGGCTTGGGCCCAGGAGTCGTAGTCCTCGGGCATGCCGCGCAGAAAAATCTGCGCGTTTACCGCACTCGAGCCGCCGACGATCTTGCCACGGGGGACGAAGATATTGGGGGCATGGTCGGTGGCCCGCGCCCGGTACCCCCATCCGAACATGGTACCCGCGCCGAAAGCCCGGTCCCAGAGGTTGCGATCACGGCCGTAGGCGTAGCGGATCTCCTCGGGAAGCGATTCCAGGTTGGGAAAATCCGGGCCGGCATCGAGAACGAGCACGGAGCGGTCGGCATCCTCCGTAAGCCGGGAGGCGATGATGGCACCGGCCGCGCCTGCGCCAGCGATGATGACGTCGTAGTGATTGTCCATAGACCAGCCGGAGTTCGATTTCATCTCTCGTCTTCGGTCAAAACGTAGCTACCTTGTCATGAATACTCTAAGGAATTGATTCTACGATACGGTACAGAGTCTCAATACAACACGGAGCAGATGATGCCTGAGCAAGACGCAGATCCGTTCAAGCTGGCCGGGCAGGTCACCCTGATAACTGGTGGTGGCACCGGGATAGGACTGGGATGTGCTCAGGCCTTCGTGGCCCAGGGTGCCAAGGTGGTCATCAGCGGCCGTCGTGAGGATGTCTTGAAGGCGGCCGTGGAGAAGCTCGGTCCGCAGGCCGATTTTCGCGTGCATGACGTCACCGATTTTTCAGCTGCCGAGGGTGTGATTGAGTCAGTCGAAGAGCAGCACGGTCCGCTGACCGCTCTCATCAACAACGCCGGGCACGCGGTGAAGAAGCCGACGGTAGACCTGACCGAGGAGGAGATGCTTGGCGTTTTCGACGTTCACGTGCGCGGGGCCCTCGCCTTGAGCAAGCACGCGGCCACGCGCATGATGGTGTCCGGAGGAGGGAGCATCCTCTTCATGGCTTCCATGGCATCATTGATCGGCATTCCCTATATAGCCGCCTACGCTGCCGCCAAGTCCGCGCACCTGGGCATGGTGCGGACGATGGCAGTCGAATGGTCACCGAAGGGAGTTCGCGTCAACGCCATCGCCCCGGGATGGATCATGACGGACATGACAAAGGAAACGGTGCTCAAGGACGCCGAACGCACCGAGAAAATCCTCTCGCGAACACCGTTGAATGAGTTCGGCGAGCCCGAAGATATCGGCTGGGCGGCGGCCTTTCTGGCCTCGCCGGCAGCCCGCTTCATCACGGGTGTCTGCCTGCCCGTCGACGGTGGGGTTTCGATCGGCTTCTGACCCCGACAGCGGGCGCTTCCTGCCCAAGGAGACGTATTCATGACCGTCACGTATCAGCTTGAGCACTCGATCATCGAAGCGGCCGCTCCAGTTGAGGTCGGTCACAAGACCGGTCAATTCTGGTTCCCGACGCTGCACCAGATCGGCACAAGCACTCTCATCTGCGCCGTCGTACGGGGCGACGACACGGCTCAAGGTCAGTGGCCGGGTGAGCTGTACGTGAGTGAAGACGCCGGCCTTACATGGCGAGAGGATCTCACCATCGAGTCCTACGGTCACGCATCCGTCCGCCACGATGAGTCGACGACGCTGATGATGCCGTATGCGTTTTGGCCGACCTCACCAGGGAGCAAGACAGACTGCATTGCACCCGGCACCCTGCTGACAAAGTCATCTGACGGATCTCTTGAGGCAGCAGCACGGGATATCCGGTTCCTCGGCTTTCCATCTCTGGCACCATACCACAATGATGTGTTGAGCCTCCTTCACAGCGGCAATCTTCTGCGCCTGGCGGACGGCTCGTTGTTGACAACGCTGTATGGCGAGCTCGAAGGGGATCAGAGCAATTGGCTCGCTTTTGCCGCTGTCAGTGAGGATGGTAGCTATACTTGGTGCTATCGCAGCACGATCGCCGATGGCGACGACGCGAGTGCAGCGTCCGAGGGGCCCAACGAATCAGCGGTCCAGCTGCTGGACAACGGTGACCTGCTGTGTGTCTGTCGAGTCAGCAGCAATCACGATTCTTACAAAAGCTACAGCCCTGACGGAGGCACTACATCGTCGAAGCCGACCTGCATGGAAGGCATGTGGTCGGTGCAACCGCGGCTGGCTCGACTAGGCAACGGCGCCCTGGTCCTCACTTGCGGGCGCCCCGGAATTTTCCTGTGGCTGTGCACCGACGGCAAGGGGGAAAAGTGGGAGGCGCTGAACCTGGGAGCCCACCACAACGAATGCACGGAGCTTGAAGGACACCGTTTTCCGGAGATGTTTTGCAGCGCCGAGAGTGACGGGGACCCGGCGATCATTACCACCTACACGGGCATCATGCCCTGGAAGTCGGACGGACTCATCGTCACCTACGACCGCCTGGCCAACGGCTGGTCCAGCGCCCCCGGTTCCAATGGCGATTTCGATCGCGTGTTCAGCGTCGTGCTGAAGATTTCAATCACAGATATGGAGTCGACACCGTGACCATCGCAACCGTTCAGGCAAGCTCGCGTAGGAATCCCCCAGAGTGGGCCGTACGGCAACGAGCCCTGATCGACACGATGGATCGCGCCGCCGTTCCTTTCGTGAATCACGCGACACGGCCGGATGGCACTCTCATCCAGCGCACCGTGTGGACGAGCATGGATGGCACCGACAACGGCTATGAATCCTTTCTCTCCTTTCCCCTGTTCTACCTGCTGGGCGGCAATGAGTTCATCGGGCAGACGGCGCGTAAGCAGTGGGAGGCCATTACCTGGCAGTACGCCGACTACGGCACTGTCGATCGCGGGTTCGTGACCGGCTTCGACTGGTTTCATCACAGCGAGAGTTATACCTACATCTACTATCTGGCCATGGCCAACCCGGAACATCCCAGCGATCGCAACCGGGCCCAGTCGTTTGCCGCCATGTACATGGGCGACGACCCCCTGGCACCGAACTGGGACGCCGACAAGCGCATGATCCGGGGACCGCTCAACGGCAGCCACGGACCGCGCCACCCGACGACGCGGGTCGACTGGGAATACCATCGGTCCGTCCTCGACAACTACCTGTGCCCTTTCGAAGATCTGCCCGGTGCTGACAACCCCGATCCAATGTTCAAAGTGAAATGGACGGACGACAAGATATTCAACAAGCTGCTCGGCTTGATCAACGAGCGCATGACCCAAGGCGACGTGCCGCTCAACATGAGCGCTGCCAGCATGGTCACCAACGCCTATCTCTACACCGGCGACGACAAATACAAGCAGTGGGTGCTCGACTATCTGCAAGCGTGGGTCGAACGTCGCGATGCCAACGGTGGTATCGTGCCCGACAACATCGGTCCCAGTGGAGATATCGGTGAGTTGATGAACGGCAAGTGGTGGGGGGGCTACTACGGGTGGCGCTGGCCGCACGGGGCGCGCAACATCATCGAGCCAGCCTTCGTCGCCGGCAGCTGTGCGGCGCTGATGACGGGGGATATGTCGCATCTCGACCTGTGTCGCTCGCAACTCGACATGCTGTGGTCGCAGCGCAAACAGGTCGACGGGGTGATGATGGTACCCCTTCGACACGGCGAGCAGGGCTGGTTCGACTTCCAGCCGCCGAATCTGCACTTGTACATCCATCTGCACTACCTGAGTCAGAGCGACGAAGATCTGGCGCGCCTTAATGAAGTTTTTCCCGATGGGGAGAGGTTCGATAATCTGCCGGTCGACGGCGCCAACGCCTGGCCTTCCCAGGCCTGGTCAGCCTTTGTCGAGGGGAAGAATCCCAAGTATCTGCAGCAGCTGATCGAGACAACGTTCACTAGCGTCTGCAATGCCCTGGACAAAGTGGAAGCGGACGACACCGATCCAGAGACCCGAGAGTGTTACCACTTTCACCATCTGAACCCCGTGTTCGCGGATGGGTTGGTGCGGATGGCCATGGGAACCCCGGCAGCTCTGTACAACGGCGGCCTGCTGCAGGCTCACGTGCGCTACTTCGATCCGGCCGGCAGCGATGGGGATCTACCCTGTCGAGCCGGGTTACCCAAGCATGTGGCGGCGCTCGTCGACAAGGTGGGTGCGGATAGTGCCCATCTGACGCTCGTGAACACGGACCCCGTCGACGGCCACCCCGTGCTGATCCAGGCCGGATCCTTCGGCGAGCACGAATTCACCGAAGTCAGTGTCGACGACGGCAGCGGCGTTCGTCGGCAAACCGTGAATGGCAGACATCTTCGGGTCGAGTTGGGACCGGCCGCGCAGGCGACTCTGGATGTGGGCATGAAGCGGTTTGTCCACAAGCCCTCTTACGACTTGCCCCCCTGTGAGCCGGACACAGCGAAATAGGTCACCAGCCCTACGGTGCGGGCACCTGGGTGTGTCAGATCGGCACATAGGGCTTGTCAAAAAACTCGAGCTTGCCTGTGACTCGGCCCGTTTGTCCTGGCTCCAGGGTTCCGAAGTAGACCCCCATATCGGTGCAGGGCCAGTGACTCCAGCCAAGAATGATGGCATCCGGGGATGACAGTTGAGCGAACTGCTGGCAACTGCCGTGCGCCCGCCATGCCCGTACCGCTCCTTCAGTGGCCTGAATGTGCGGCTGCCACCGGGTTCCCTGGTTGCGACCAACACGCATGGCCTCGTCACGGCCGGCGACTGGACACCACTTTAGCCATCTCTCCATCGGTGCTTCGAGTGAGTTTGCGGCTACCCATGGATGATCTGGTTTACCGACGGGCAGTTCGCAGTTTGCTTGAAAGGCCCGACTCCAGCGGTGAATGAAACACAGCCAGGCCCAGCAGTCAGGCCACGTTTCACTGGACTGATTGGTTACGTCGATCTCAAAACTCAGGCCATCCTCCACCGTGCGAACCTGACAGCCGCACGTACCATTGGCGATCTGGGCATCGGCAACGACGGGGCTGTCCGCGTATGACACGACGCCTGAGCCGTTATCCTTCCATTGGACATTGGGTTGGTAACCAAACTGGTGTGAGGCGACACCGAAGAACTCGGTCAACCGGAGCACCCACAACAGTTCGCTGTAGTCCGAATGCTCAACGATCAGTGTTGGCAGGCTCACATCTTCCTTCAACTCTGCAGGCACATCAGAGCGATGCTGACGGAATGACTCGAATGGCGTCACCTTGATCATGGTTTCCCCACCGGCTCGCCGTACCCTCCCGGGGGCCACGGATCCAGAGCGGCACCGGACGGACGCGGCCCCGTCGGCCTCCATGGCAAGTCATGATAGGAATCATAGGTCACGTCCAACCACGGCGTTTCCTTCCGGACATACCCCTCATGCCGCGAATCGAGAGCCGCCTCCAGCACGCCCGTCGCCAGCAACGTGCGCTCCACCGGATAGGTCGGGGTACCGGTGAGAAACATCTCTTCGATGTTCAGGCCGAGGTAGCTGAAATGGCCATAGGCGCCACCCGGCGCCCCGAGGCCCTGGCAGAAAAACTCCGTTGCCACGATCGAACTCGATTCACCACGCTCCTCGGTGGGTACGCGCGCCGCGTAAGCCCAGCTGGAGGCATAGCCGCTGAGCATCAGCACCGTCGCTTGAAGGCCATCGCAATACTCCACGATGAAAGCGACGGGATTCTCGCAGTGGTCCACCATGGAACCACCCGGTTTGTCTTCGATCGCAGCGCAGGCTGCCTCTACCAACTCACGGGACCACTGACCCGCCGACGCCGCCCGCCACACCGCGTCACCAGCCAGACAGGTGACCGCCCTGACCCCCGTCTCCCCTCCTGCGCGCCGCTCCACCATGCACTGCAGTGCCTCGAGGGTATGAGAGCCACAGATGTCCAGCCCGGAAAAGCCGATGATGACCGCTTCCGCGATAGGCGTACCCGATTCGTGCTCCAGCCAAGGCGATCGCCAGGTCACCGGCAACGAGGATCCTGCCATGAAGGGAGCGCCTAACTCCTGGGCACGGTTATACATCCACATCGCATTGTCCCAGCTGTAGGACAGGTGTTTGTCGTTGAACACGGGAACACTTCTGCCGCTGGTCGCCATCACGCCGCAAACCTGCTCCATGAAATACCGGCGAGGGAACAAGTGCTGCTCTTTCTCGTTCCAGGCGTAGTTCCCGTGCTCGCCGATGAGCAGCACGCCGTCCACGGCAAGGTCCTCCGTACCCAGCGTCAGCGCTTTCACGACACTGGAATACACGGGGACGCCGTGCTCGGCAGCACGCTGCAGGCCGATGTCTTCGTCGGCGATCTGATCGATATAGAAGGAGGCCACATCGACACGTGGTGCGAAGAAACCCTTGTCGGTGGGAAAGCCTTTTAGGAACTTCGTCACTAGCACTTCGGCGTGGGAGTCCGGCCGGTATTCGGTGATGATGGCGGCGATCCTCTTCATCTGAGATCCTGATTCACGGCTGGAGCCACTTCTTCAGGAATTCGAGACTCTTCTCCAACCGGATCTCGTGCCCGCCTTCGTGGAGGTCGATCTCGAGACGATCCTCCAGACCCAACTTCCGGTAGTGCTCGCGCGTCTCTTCATATTCCTGCAGCATGAGGGGCCACCAGGCGATGCCATCTGCCTTGCCTTGCTCCACCAGAAGGGGACGGGGACAGATCAATGAGGCGAGGTCGCTGTCGGTAAACTCGCGCAACCAACCCGGGATCCAGATATGCTCTTCATCCACCGACAGAAAGCTGGTGTAGCGCGGGTCGTCGATCGCCATCTTGTGCCGACGGTGGTTGAACCAGGCGCACACAATGGCGACCGAAATCCGTTCGTCCAATGGGGTTGTGAACATCGTGTAGGCACCACCAAGGGAGATGCCATACATCGCCGTGCGGGTCACGTCGATCTCTTCTCGGGTCTCCAGGTAGTCGAGCAATCGTTGCGTCCGGTAGACCTCTATCCCCCACAGGGTCTTGCCGAGCAACTTGCATAGACGCTCCAGACGTGCACGGGGAGCGGAGCCACTCACATTCATGGGGGCGACCACGGCGAAGCCCTCTTCAACGAGACGACGACCGTATCCCTTGTAGATATCGGCCGGATCATCGAGGCCGAAGACGCGCTCGGGGGAGGAGCCGATGCCGTGTTGGGCGATCACCAGCGGGGCCGGGTCACGACGCCCCTTCGGCAGCGCCAGGATGCCACGTCCACGCAGACCGCCCAGCAGATCGATGGTCAGCCACCAGGCGGTGAACTGATCCTCATCACACCACAGTTCCAACTTCGGATTCAGCTCGGTGCCGTCCCCCTCAAAGACACCGATCGCCTCGGCCCAGCGCCTTCGATTGCCCTGCACAGAGGCTGTGAAGGCCGCTTCGGACGAGTAGTCTCGGTCCCAGTGTGCTGCGCGCCGTGGCTCGTAGTCCACGATGAGGCTTTGCAGGAAATCTTCGGCCTCGTGGCGCAGCAGACGCTGCCGGTCACCCACCTCGCGGACGATGATCTGTGGTGCCTGCTCATACGGATTGGGTGGGGTGGGCACGAGTTGTTCTCCTTGCGCTAGCGAATCAGGTGTTTGGGAGGCCCGACCTACACATGCCTCAACAGGAATTGCTCCAGCGCATCAGCAAAGGGGCCGGTCAGATTGTGTTCGTGTACCTCTGCGCGAAAGTCGATTCGGTCCTCGGCATCATAGAGGCGATAGATGTCGCGGGTGAACGTTTCTACCTGAGTGAATCCACTGGCGGGCCACCACTCGTCTGGCAGGTTGGCCCTTACCAGCAGGGGACGTGGCGCGATGGCGCCGTGCAGGTGTTCAACGTCGCAGACATTCAGAATGCCGAAGGGAAAGGGGGATGAATCCGAATTGGCCATGTAGGAAGCCATCTCGGTCATATGAATCGTGAAGGTCGTCGCTGAACAGATTGGCGCGGCAGCACAGAACCCATCGTCCAGTGCGGCACTCAACCAGGTGTCTTGGCCCCCCTGGCACAGACCGGCCACGGCCACTCGAGCAGGATTGATGTCGGTGCGGGAGCGAAGGTATTCCCCGCATCGCATCGTTTCTGCGGCCCGCATCGCGAGCTGGCTGATGCCGATCACGTCGCCCATGCCCATGAACAACGTCATGCCCCGGTCCGCTTTGTTCTCGAAGTCAGAGGTTTCGCCGAAGGGTGCGTGATCGGGGATAAGCACGACATGTCCCTGGCGCGCCATCCGTACCGCGAAGGCTTGATAGGCTGGCTTCCATTTGTCTTCCGGCCAACCCGGATTCCAGACCACGGCCGGCATCGGCTGCGCGGGTGATGCCTTCGGACGAAAGACGAATGACGGAATCGCGTAGTCCTCGTCCACATGCACATCTACGCGTTCCAGCACGACGTCGTCACCCACGTCGAGGGTGGCACGAATGAGGCTGTCTCCCAACGGCGCGAAGTCTGGCATCCCGATGACGCGCCGCAGGTCGGCGCGCATCCGGGCTCGAAAGGTTTCCCATCCTTGTTGGGTTGGAAACTCTCGCTGCAGGGCCGCCGACTTGCGCATCACTTGCTTTTGCAGCCAGCGAATGGCGTTGGTCTTTTGTCCCAATGGCTCGTCGCTGAGATGACCATTGGATTCGGATTTGGTCTGCAGCTCGGTGTTGATGCTGGACATGTGGTCCTCCGGTAGGCGGTTCCTCTAGGCTCAGCAGGTCGCGCCGAATGTACACGTATCTGGATGCCGCACCCAACGACCTTTGTCGCGCAAATCGTGCTGCCCTATACTGCCTGCTCAGAGCCTGACGAAGCACTCAAGGGAGCAGACGATGGGAACAGCAATGACCGAGCGGGAGATCCAGGCCGTCGTCCGGGAAGTCACCGACGAAGAGGTGGCGTTCTACTACGAATACGGCTGGGTCATGATGAAGAAACTCGTCGACCCGGACTTCTCCAGACAGATCCTCCATACCGCCCGCGAGTGGGTCGACGGCGATGGTAGCACGGCCGAGAGGCCGCATGTCCACCTGGCCCTGGAGGGCGTCGAACCCTTGCGCTCATTCATGTTCAGCGAGCGCATGGCAAACAATGCCACGCGCCTCGTCGACAGGAAGAGACTCAAGGGTGTGGATGACCCGCTCTGTTACCGCATCGATATGCTCGTGCGCAAAGACCCGGGTGCCGCCGGATCCACCTATCACCAGGACTCAGCCGAGCACGGCTCGGACCGTATCGGCGAACTTCAGTTCTGGCTAGCTCTTGCCGCCGTCACACCGGAGAGAGGCGCCATGCGGTTCGTGAACCACACCCATCGCGAAGGACCTCTCGGTTCGGTCTTCAACGACGACAAGGGAGATCTGCTCGAACAGTTTCCGAATCTGACGTCTGTGTTGGAACTGTCACCGCCGCTGTATTACGAACCCGGCGACTGCACGGTGCATCATGGATACACGGTCCATGGCGGCCCTCCCAACAGCACGGACGAGACGCGCTGGTCCTATCTGTTTTCGTACTCCCCCGCCGATACGCGCTACTGGAACGGCACCGCCGCCAACTGGGGCAGCGAACGGAAGCGTTTGAGCGACCCGGACAATCCCCACGTCCCTCGTCCCGACTCGGAGGTCTGAACATGGACCTCACGGGGCACGTGGCCCTCGTCACCGGCGCCAGCCGCGGCGTCGGTCAGGTGATCGCTGAGGCACTTGAGGCACGTGGCGTAGTTGTCGCAACCGTGGCGCGCAGTGGTGCACGCTACACGGCAGATGTGTCAGACACGGCCGACGTGGATCGCCTCAAGACCGCCGTCGAGGGCGACCTCGGCCAGCCTTCGATCCTTATCAATGCCGCGGGGATCTTCGGACCGATTGCCCTGATCAAGGACAGCGATCCCACGCGGTGGGTGGAAACGATCATGATCGATGCTGTGGGCCCCTACATCGTGACCCGGGCCTTCATGGGCGGGATGATCGATGCAGGTTGGGGTCGAATCGTGAACCTCTCCTCCGCAGCATCCCTGCACCCCCCGGGACCGACGAATAGCGCCTATGCAACGGCGAAAGTCGCCCTCAACCAGTTCACGCGGCATCTTGCCGCAGAGTTGGCAAACACGGGCGTTACGGCGAACGTCATCCACCCGGGTGACGTCAAGACAGCCATGTGGGCCGAAATCCGCGACAAGACCGGCGCCGCCCACGCTGAGGAAACGGCCTACAGCAACTGGGTGTCGTGGGTGGAAGAAACGGGTGGAGATCCGCCGGAGAAGGCGGGCAAGCTCGTGATCGACATCATCGAGAGCGATGTGAACGGGCGGTTCCTGTGGATCGACGATCCCCTGCAGACACCGATACCTAGCTGGGATTAAGGGCCAACCCGCTCTCTCTGAGGGAGCCGTCGCAGACACGGCGCGGCCTTACGCAGGTCTGCGTGGCGTTACGCCCTTATTGCGCGACGATGTCAGGATCCGTCCAGGTAGGGTAAGAATAGCGACGTTGCAGGGTGCTTAGTCGAGTCGTAGGCCTTGCTCAGCCAAGGGCGACGCTTGCGAATTCACCCCATCCATCCCCCTGAAACGGAGATTTCATGGCCCTGCGACTCGCGTTCTGGTCGGCCTTGCTCTGCCTCGTGTCCGTCGTGGACGGCAGCACAGAACCCGTTGCTCAACCATCGACGACTCAACATTCCGGCATACACAGATCCACGACCAAAGGCTGGGGCTTCGGCTTTGACGCTGGCGGAGCGACCGGTTCCTTCGACAACCAACCGAGTGACGGCGGCCCACTGGCAGGTGCTCGGGTGGGCTACGGTTTCAACAGGATCGTCACGCTGTATGCCGCTGCCTACGAAGCGGACGTGAAGGTTCGCAAGTTCGACGGATTCGACGAAGTGTCCTATGGCCACATCGACTATGGGATGAGACTACATCTGCCGAATCGCAGCCGCCGCTGGGTCCCCTATGCCGACCTCGCCTTGTTCTGCTTTCGTCCCGTGAGTGACGTGCAGGAGAATGGCACAAAGACGACGTCCAACTTCGGCAGCTTGCCGAGCGGCAGCCTGGGCTTTGGACTCGCGGTATACCTGACCGAATCACGGGCACTCGACGTCAAATTCAAGGGTGAAAACAGCGCGTTCAACGATGTGGAGATCGGTAACATCTCGACGGGCGCGGCCGTCGATCACACCCACACGTTCGTCGACATCCCCACCAAATCGGATCGATTCACCATCGGCATCTCATGGTGGCCCAAGTGAAGTGCAGAAGCACACGAGCCCTGCAAGAGCTGCTCTGCGTCAGCCTGCTCGTCTTTGGATCCAGCGCCTACGGATTGGACCACCCGGCGCTCGATGCTCTGCTCGAACAGACGCGCAGCGAGATGGATCTGCCGGGCTTGCGTGCCGCCGCAAGGTTGCCAGGTGGACGTCTCGTGTCCGCCGCTGTGGGGTTTGCCGATATCGAAGCAGTCATCCGGCTCGATGGTGTGTTGGGCACGCCGGGTGGCAGTACGGGCAAGACCTTCGTCGCCGCCCTGCACCATGTTGCTCGTCGAAGACGGCACCCTGTTCCTCGATGACCCCGCCTCACAGTACCTCGGCGACCAGCCCTGGTTTGACCGACTTCCGAACGCGAATGAGATCCGTGTTTGCGACCTCCTGTCCCACACGTCGGGGATCGCCGACTACCCCGAGTCCTTTCGATACCAGATGACAAGCGCGTGGCGTGCGGTTCGCCGTGGCACGATCAAGTTCGAGACCGATGAGTTGATCGGCTACGTTCTGGGTAAGCGCCCGCCCTTCGACGCCGGTCAGGGCATGCACTACACGGACACCGGGTATCTGGTTCTGCCGACTGATCGAGGCAGCGTCAGGTCGCGAATACTTTGACCTGTTGCAGGAGCGGGTCCTGGGTCCTCTCAAACTGTCGGATGTACGTCCTGCCGACCGATCGATCATCCCCCGGATCGCCACCGGCTACCACCGGGGGGGCCCCAACCTCAGGGACGATGGCCGGATGAAGTTTGATCCATCCTCCGAATGGACCGGCGGCGGCCTCGTCACGACACCGACCATGCTGGTGCGATTCTACGCCGCCCTCGCAGAAGGCCGTGTGCCTCAGCCAGAGAGCTTCCGACAGATGCTCGAGGGCGGGTGGCGAGATCCAGGGGCGACCTCCCACTATGATCTCGGCGTCTTCGTAGATGGTGGACGCAACGCCTTCGGCCATGGGGGCATGTGGCCCGGTTATCGAACCGACGTCACCCACTTCCTGGATCGTGGCATCACCGTTGCGGTGCAGACCAACACGGATCAGAGCATCGACACAGAATATCTGATGGATCGAATCGCCGCTCTGATGGAGTGATGTCTGCTCGGCTTGCCAGGCCTACGCCAGATTCACCATTATCGACCCCTCAGAAACACCAGCGAACCCCCGCTTGCCAAATCCACGAGACGAGCCCCACGAAGGACCATGAAATGACCGACGACTTCACGACGGCCCCCTCGCCCGAAAGTGTAGGCATCCCCTCGGGCGCGATCCTGCGTTTCCTGGAGCGCATCGATTCTGAGCGGATCCACATGCACGGATTTCTCCTGGTGCGCCACGGCCAGGTGGCGGCGGAAGGGTACTGGGCCCCGTGGACGGCGCAGCGCAAACATCGGATGTACTCCGTCACCAAGAGCTTCGTGTCCCTGGCCGTGGGGTTGATGATCGACGAGGGACGGCTTTCCCTCGACGAGCGGGTCGCCGACCACTTCCCCGACCGGCTGCCCGAACCGCTGCATCCATGGGTGGCGGCGCATACCGTCCGAGATCTGCTCAGGATGTCGACAGCTCACTCGCGCACGTCCTACGGCCGCGACGATCCCGACTGGGTGGCGACGTTCTTTCACAAGGCCCCTTCGCACCCTCCCGGCACGCTGTTCTACTACGACACAGCGGCCACGGTCGTGCTCACGGCGATCGTCGAGCAGTTGGCGGGCGAACCCTTTCTCGACTACATGCGGCCCCGGTTCCTGAACCGGATCGGATTCTCTGAGGATGCCTGGTGCATTCGCCGTCCCGAGGGCGGCTCGTGGGGTGGCTCAGGCTTGATCTGCACCCTCCGCGACCTCGCGAAGGTGGCATGGACCTGCATGAAACACGGCGGGTGGGACGATGAGCAGTTGCTGCCCGAGGACTACGTGCGAACAGCGACGAGTCCTCAGATCGACAATGCCATCCGCGGCCAGCACGGCTACGGCTATCAGATTTGGTGCGATCCGGAGGGCGGCTTTTCCATGCGTGGTATGGGAAGCCAGTATGCCATCGCCTTCCCCGAACGGGACTTCCTGTTCACGTGTAACGCCGACACACAGGGCGCACCATCGGGCACCGCCATCCCACAGTTGATGCGTGAAGAGTTACTGCCTCACGTGGCCGACGCCCCGCTTCCCGCCGACCCGGCCACACAGGTAGCACTGCGCGAGAAGATCGAGGGCCTTGCCAGCGTGCCATTGCCGGGGGCGCCGACGTCCCCCGTAGTGTCGCAGGCGAGTGGCACCTGGTACGACCTGGAGGACAACCCGATGGGAATCAAGCGCATGCGTCTGATCTTCGATGGGGATCAGGGCACGTGGGAGTACACCCGCAGCCAGTCCGACCATACGCTGCGCTTCGGGATCGGGTGCACCATGACCGGGACCTTCCCCCAGCGCAACTACTTCGGCGAGCAGATCGGCGTCGCTTCGGGTAGCGAATATGAGTGTCTCGCCTCAGCGGCATGGGTCGACGACAAAACGCTGAACATGGAAGTCCTGCTCACGGACATCCACCTGGGTGGACTGCGGATGTCGATCGCCTTCGACGACGACCGCATCGGCGTCTACATGACCAAACAGGCCGAGTGGTTCCTGGACGAGTACGTGGGATTCGCTGGAGGGAAAGTCGGATGAATACGATCGTCATCGCCGAGATCGGTGAGAATCACTACGGACGCTGGGATCTGTGCCGCGGCATGGTCGAGCGTGTTGCCGCCAGTGGCGCAACGTATGCCAAGTTCCAGACGTACACGGCGAACCAGTTCGGCACGGATCATCCCTGGTATGAGGAGTTCAAGGGTGTCGAGATGCCCGAGGACGTGCACTTCGAGATGCAGAGTCTCTGCAAGCAGCTCGGCGTCGGATTCCTCAGCTCGACCTTCACCCAGCGGTCGACGCGCTTCCTCGTGGATCGCATGGGGTTGGACACGCTCAAGCTGGCCTCCAGCCGCGTCACCGATCTTGAATTACTCAATGACGTGAACCAGCGAGCCGACCAGGTGAAGACCGTCTTTCTGTCGACGGGCATGGCCACCCTGGAAGAGGTGAGGGTGGCCGTGGATCACCTGGATGGAATAGACGACCTCACCATCCTGCACTGCACGAGCCAGTATCCCACTGCAGACGAGAACGTGAATCTGCGCGCCGTGACGACGCTGCAGCAGGCCTTGCCCGATCTGCGAGTCGGCTACAGCGACCACAGCCGCGGGCCACAGGCCTGCCTGGCTGCCGTCGCGCTGGGTGCTGAGGTTATCGAGAAACACTTCACCTACCACACGGGGATGCCCGGAGACGATCATGCCGGTGCGGCGACGCCTGGGATGCTGGCCGATCTCGTGGCTCAGATCGATCGCCTCGAGAGGATGCTCGGCTCGGCCGAGGTCGGTCGCAGCCCCGCAGAGGAGCGGGCGGCCCAAGCGCTGCGTGTCGAGATGTTGGAGGTCGACTTCGACTGATGCGTCGGGCCACCCTTCAGGCCGATGTTGTCTTCGTTGATCAAGCGTCGGTCAGGGCCTGCCGACACGTACGGTTCCGACTGCGCAGGTTGCGACCGCTGATCCGGCGCCATCCGGCCGTTCAACGCGGGTGGTCGCGCAGCAGTTCTTCGATCATGGCAACCAGCGAACCACACCCATGTGGTAACGCGCGTGGGCATCGATCCTGTTGGTGTAGTAAGCCGTGACGATGGTCCCGTCCGCCATTTGGCAACTCGATGGATAGCCGCCGTCGGAGGCGCCCTCGCACCGCACCAGGATGCGGGGTTCTGACCAGCTGGCACCTTCATCGTCACTGAAGCGCGCGCCAACGCCACGTTTGCCGATGCGGATGCCGAACGTGAAAAGGATGCGACCGTCCGCCAGGCGCAGCAGGTGCGCCGGGTGCTCGGCTGACTGCGTCAACGGACCGCGATCCTGCCAGCTGCGACCATCGTCATCGGATGCGAAGAGCTGAACGTGATAGTCCAGCTTCGTGCGACACACCGCAAGCCAGCGCCCAGCTCCGAGATGGAGAATGTCGGTTTCGTTGTAGTCGTCAGCGACGATCAGGCTGCCGTCGCCCCAGGTGCGACCATCGTCGGTAGATCGCAGCATCCAGGCCGAATTGCGTGTGTCATCCTTCGGTCCGGTGTAGAAGGCCGCCGCCAGACCGTCGGGACCTTCGACGATGTCGCCGAAGGGGATACACCAGCCCTCGGGGTCGTCAGGCACGGTCACCGTGTCCGCCCGTTCCCACGTGTGCCCGGCGTCCGCTGAACGACAGACTCGAGCGTCCAGGCACTGGCTGGCGCTGAAATCGAAGTCTGGAACGTCGGTGCCCGGCGCCTGTACCGGATTCCAACCCGAAGAGATGACGATCAGGTCCCCGTTGGCGGCGAGGCCGGCGGCAACGTCCATGCGATTGCCCGGCGGCTCCGCAGGTGCCGCTGCGCTGCGCTTCTGCCACAACCGTCCATCGTCGGTACTTACCCACAACTCTACGTCCCCAACCCAGCGGCCATGGACCGGCTGACTGTAGATCGTCGCTGTCAGTGTTCCGTCAGGCAGCAGTGTCAGATTTGGCCAGGCACAGACATTGTCGATGGCGATGTAGCGTTCCACTGAGTCTCCCATTTCGTCGGATAACCTGCAGCCAGAATGCACCGCTTGCCAAACCTATACCAGACTCACCATAATGGCCCCCGATATGCACGATCCGCACTCGTCGCCCAACAGACCTGCCATCATCTGAGGCGACGGCAGAGGATGACGAGTTAGGATCAGCGCAGTCAGACGGAGGACCGATGAGCGCAGACACAGAGACGGGACAGTCGGCGCCGGGGCGCGTCGAGCTCAATCAGACATGGGACGTGGGAGCCCTGGTGGACCTGACCACCGACTACCACAACAGCATGCCTGTTGACATGTCGGCGCCCTTGCCGTCGTTCCAACTGCGCGAACTGGACGATGAAATGGCAGCGCTCTGCGAAGGGATGCCTTACAGGACCTACTCACAGGAGGTGCACATGTGTGTTCAGGCGGGCAACTTCCTGGAAACAGGTGCGCACATGTTTCCCGAGATGGAGTCAGTGGCCGATATCGGCTTGGAGCGTCTCTTCGTGTCGGCTGTCCTGCTGGAGGTTCCTCGGGGCCGCGACGAGAAGGTGACGGCTGCAGATCTCGACGAAGCGCTGCGAGCCACGGGAGAGACAATTCATGTGGGGGACGCGATCGTCATCGCCACGGGGTACAACCGGTATGGCAGCAAGGATCAGGTCGCCGATCTGACGCCCCACTTCAGCTACGACGCGGTCGCATGGGCGGTCGAGAAGCGTCCATCCATCCTCGCGTCGGACGCGGCCAGTTGGTACGACGGCACCGAAGAACCCAGCTTCTGGCCTTTGCTGCTGAAGTCAGGCACACTGGTGATCGGATCGCTCGTCAATGTCTGCAAGATCGAAGCAGGGCGGCTCCGCCTGATCGCGTTGCCGATGAAAATCCGCGGCGCCATGGCAGCCCCATGCAGGCTGATCGCCGTGCTGCCCTCGAGCCAGCCGCAGTCATAGCGTCAGCTACGCGATCTCTTCGGTGACGGCCCGAGTCGATGGCGTCGGCCCGTGAAAGGGGTTTGTCGTTCCGCGCCTTGCCGTAAACAGGCCTCCGGTGCCTTACTTGTACCCACCGCGGGGCGGTTGTAACCGAGGCGGCTGTCGAAGAGGAAATTTACTTGGGCAATACAAAACGAGCAGCGGGAACGATACGTGTGACCTGACCGGCACCGACGGGTGCGGAGGTACGGCGTCGCAGCTGCGGGAGGGTGAGGGCATCGTTCGGCGTCGACCACAGAGAGCCCGGTCCGGTCCGATCGGCTTCTGGTACGGTGCCGAGTCGCCGCCTCCAACCAGGCTCGTCGAACGACTCGACGCGGAAGAGACGTCGGTTCGCGAGGTCTACGCCCTACAGGTCGGACGGGAGCGTGGCGAGTGGACGGACACAATCAACACGTTTCGCGAGCGTCTGGCTGCTGTCGCCGAGTCGACGACGATGGAGCGCCGATCGAGTGGTGCGGCCCTGCGTCGCGCCTTGCTGCAGTATCCGCGGCATCCGAGTCTGTGCCTGGATCTCCTGGATGACCTCGGCGAGTCCCTGACCGACGATGAGGCGCTCACGGGTTGGCTGAACGGCGTGGCCTCGTCTGGCGACCTGGCAACGCTGTGGCGTCCCGCAACCGGGTCCATGCTGGAGCAGATCCTGAACGAGCCCACCTTGGCGGCGCGATCGATCCTCGACGAGATGTCATCGAGTGCCCGCTGCGCATCCTCCACCATTCGCTGAGTGGCATCTCGCCGACGACGCGCCGACAGGCCGCCGAATGTGCCATCGGCGCCTGGTGCGAAGGGTCTGACCTCCACCTGTTCGAAGATCTATGCAGGCATCTGCAGGTGTGGAAGCAGGCTCGGGCAGCCGATCCTGACGGCAATCCTCTGTCTCCCCTGGACACGCTGATCCTCCACGAACTCACGGAAATGGCGGCCATCCGGACGGGACTGCCGCCGGAGGCGGCCCATGTAGTGGCCAGTGATGGAGCGGATGTGCGCTCGCGCGGTCGAACTGGCTGACGCCGCCGCCTACTTCTTCGGCGAACAGCGGGATGCAGTCGGCCTGGAGCCGACGGAGACACCCACTCGACGGCCAGCGACGCTGAGAAGGCACCACCGGTGCTTGTCGTCGACGACTCGTCGATGAGTCGCCATGTCGTGGCCACACTGTTGCGGCGCCTTGGTCAGCCGGTCATAGAAGCAGCAGATGGAGAGCAGGCTCAGGCCCTGTCTCGGGAGCATGGACCCCGATTGCTCGTTCTCGATATCGGCCTGCCCGACATCGATGGTCTGGCCCTGGTGGAGAGCCTCCGGGAGCGGCCCGGTCAGGCAGAGACACCGGCGATCATCGTCACTGGGGATCGGACACCGGACTCGATCCTGAAGGCCCGCAAGCTCGGCGTCTCGGACTATCTCACCAAACCTGTCGACCGGAAGGACTTAACTCAGCGCATCAAGCGCCTGCTGGACGATGGCTGACCAGGGCCATCTGCATCGAAGCTACGCTAGTATTCCGGCGAGGCTCACAGTCCTCTCGAGGGCCATGCAAACGGGCGCCTGCCGTCGTGCCCATACGTGAAGAGGGCTGCCCGTCTCGGTGACTCCGCCTCCCAGCGGTAGGCTCCGTGACACACCGTCCCTCCCAGGAAGAAGAGAACAGACCCACGACGCAGGGGAATGTGGCGGATCGGAGTGCGCTCATTGCAGGTCCGCACCGAATGCGGCACGGGATAGCAAGATTTGTGACTGCCAGGCACGACGACGAATCCGCCATCGTCAGGCCCGACGTCGGCGAACTGCCAGGCGACATTGATCCCCGACCTCGTGTGTATTCGCCCATTCACCATTCCGAAGTCCTTGCCAACGCCACTCGGGTTCGAGTTTCCCGCGTGCAGCATCTGCCCGCTCGAGCCTGTGACGTGACACAGAGCCGTGTTCTGAGTGACCCGGTAACCTGCTCCGATCATCCAGTTGAGGCGCTGAATGACGGCAGGGTGCGCCAGCATTTTGAGGAACGGTGCATTGTGCGGCGCCGGTAGTTGAAACAGGTCCCTCAGATCGGGCCGGCCCGTGCCCGAGATCGTTGGTGCTCCGGGGATGTCTGCAAGCGTCATGTCTCCGTCGAGCTTGTCGCCTGCGCCCCGGTAGAACAGGCGATCCAGGTTGGCGTCGATGCCCGCCACGGCCGCCTCGATCCAATCGTCATCCATGACGCTGTCAACCAACAGGAAGCCCTGCGTGTCGAATGCCCATCGCTCGGCAGCATCGTCTTCCCCTCCGAGCGATAGAGGGGAGGAAGCCCTCTGCGCCACGTCGGCATCGTCGGCCGAGGTCAGCCGGTTGGCAGTGCCGTCCGATAGAACCACGTGACCCGAGTCGCCACCCATCAGCAGCGTTTGCTCGGCCTCGCCCAGTCCTTCCGCCCATGCAGGCAGGGACGGCTTGTCCTGCGGCTCAGGCGGTACCTGGGGTCGAGCTGAGCGAGAGATGAAATCGGCCACGAGCAGCTCACCGCCGGCACCCTGGGGGCAGATCCCGTGCAACGTGCTGGCGGCGCACAGTAGCACGTCGCCCGCCGCCAGGGTCGGCCGCTCAACGAGGGGGTTTGAGTTCGTAAGCGATGGGGCGGGCAGTCCGCTCTTGTGCGAGGCGGAGACCACGACGAAGGGGCACTTCCCATCTGCGGAGTCTGTGAGGGCGATGACGACCACCAGGCCCTGGCATTGGCGGATGCGGATCTCTTCCCAGGCTCCACCAGCCCGCGCAAGCGAAGCTCCGTTCGCGTTGCGGCCATTCCATCCTGATAGGTTAATGTAAGCCCGATCCAGCGTGTCCACGCCGCCCTCCAGTGGCAGCGACGCCTCGTCGTATTCCCCTGCGGCACCGGTGAAGACGTACTTCGCATGGCCGTCCTGGCGAAAGCCATCGCCGCACAGTTCGCGCACATAGCGCCCGACGGCGCCGTCTTCGCTACAGAGGTTGCCCAGTCCGTCGTTGCCTTCGCTGCTGCTGCGGCGACACGCCGACAGCTCGTCCGCGCTGAGGATCTGCCGCAGCACGACGAACCCGAGCGCATCGAAGGTGAATTCCTGTTCCACTGTAAGGATCGAGGGCTCGTGCGCGTGCGTCGCCTCGTTCCAGTGGCTCACGGTGTAGGTGTCTGCGGTCATTGTCAAACCTCTTGTAGGAATGCCTGGGGATGTGAGCGGATCGCTAGATGATTCGCTTCTGTTCCGCTGCGAGCGAGTCGTACAGACGCTTTACTGCGGTCTCTTCAGCCACAGGTCGTGTCGGTGCCGCGACAGACAGCAGCGGCGCACCGAGTACGGGTAAAGCTCCTGCCGCCAACGTCGCTCCACTCAGCTTCTTAACGAACGCCCTGCGTGACATTCCGTTCTTACACTCGGGGCAGCTGAGTTTTTTCGCTTCGGGCATAGGTCGGCCTACCGTGATGTCATGCTCCCGTGGCGTTGCTGGCACCGACTCACTGTAGTTCAGGCCATCGACCGCCGTCAATTCATCGTTGGAGATCTTGAAGATCAACGGCCGAATACTGACCGCGAACCATCAAGCGACCGGAACCTGCGCCGCCAACAGCTTGCACACCCGAGCGTGCCAATCCTTGGTCGGTTCGCTGGCTTTGATTCGCGTATGTGGCGTGATCGGCAGGCGGTCGTAGACCTGAGGCAACATGGAAGTAAAGGGCTCCGCATAGGCAACACCGCAGAACATGCCGAAATGGCCATCGACGGCTTCAACACGCTTACGCGCATAGGGCCCGTCGTAGGTCTGACCCCGCATCAGGTCGAGGGCAGCTATTTTGCGCTCGACGACGTCGGTAATGTCGATGTAGACATCGCACCAGACCGTCTGGCCGGCTGTGAGCACGTCCATGGGTGCGCAGGCCGCCATCACACCCATGAAGAACACCTGACCGACTTTATGTGGCCGGCGCGAAGAGTCGCGCAGCATACCCGCCGCCGCATCGATACCCAACAGTGTCATGCTGGCACACTGGCTATGGGTGTTAGACACCCCGCCGCGTTCCCAGGGGTGATGGGTGATGACGATATCCGGCCGTACCTCCTGGATTAGATCGGCGATCTGGCGGACCAGATCCTCGCGAATTATCAGGATGTCATCGGAGTACTCGAGAAAGTGCACTTCGTCGATCCCCATCAGCGAGCACGCCTCCCGCACCTCATCGCGCTTCTCATCGGCAACCTGATCTACCTCATCATCTACCTTTGGCGCTTCGACGGATTCGGCCCCATGGCGATAGTGCTCGATCAGCTTGACGGCATGAGAACGCACACCATGCGTCATTACCGCGGAAACCACCCGATCACCGGCGGCGGCGTGATGCGCCATCGTGCCACCAGCGTTGTCGAAAGCATCAGCGGGATGTCCTCCCACTAGCAGAATCGAGAGTCTGTCGTCATTCATTGATACCATCTCCTTCCAGTTTCTGGGATACTGTGTGGCTCAGCGGATTACCGCGTTGATCCGAGCCCGTCTTTCCAGTATTGAGTTGCCCGTCGCAGGTGCCTTTACATCGTCTCCCTGTCTCAACGAGCGGAGATAAGTCAGTCACTCGAGGGCTGTCCACCACCAAGCCAGTAAGGGAGGTTTCGTCCATCGGTCTAGTCATCGGGCGTGGCGCTCCGAACTCAGCTGATAGCGCAGGCAACGGATCGGCCCCCCGCGCTTGCGAACTCGCCCCAGACAAGTGCTACTTCGCAGTGGCGTAGAAGCCCCGACCGATGCTGTGAACCACGCAGGAGACATGCTCTGTGCCTTCTCTCAAGATTACGCTCGTGGGTGGCGGCAGCCTGAATTGGACGCCCCGCTTGGTGGCATCCATCCTCCAGTACGAATCGCTGTCCGGATCGCAGGTGATGCTCTATGACCTGAATCCCGAACCGCTCGAAGTAACGTACGCCCTGTGCAACCGCTATCGTGAACGCACCGGGTCATCGACGACGATCGAGAAGACGACAGATCGAGCGGTCGCTCTGGATGGTGCGCACGGTGTCGTGGTGACGATCAGCACGGGTGGCCTCGAGGCAATGCGTCGAGATATCGAAGTGGCCGAACAGTATTCGATCTGCCACACCGTTGGCGACACGTGCGGCCCTGCAGGCATCAGTCGGCTACTGCGCAACGTGCCGATCTTCGTGGACTTGGCTCGAGCGATGGAGGTGCACTGTCCGCACGCGTGGATGCTGAATTGCTCCAATCCACTCTCCGGACTGACCCGAGTGGTGAATCGAGAAACGTCGATCCGCGCTCTGGGTGTGTGTCATGGTGTGTCTGGCACTGCGTCCGCCTACCAGAGTTTCGCCAGCGCCGAGCGCATCGCCTACATGAACTCGGGGATCGATCATTGTTCCTGGTTCACGGCCTTTCAAACGGATGACGTGGATTTTCGACGGAGTCTCGTGGAACAGGGAATCGAGCGCTGGCTCGAGCTGCCGCCGCCGGATGCCCGAGATGACCCGACCTTCAACGCTCTGTTCTCTCATCGCAACGGGATCCGTTTGGGACTTCAGATCGGAGTTCTGCCTGCGATCGGGGATCGGCACCTGTGCGAGTTCCTGCCGACATTCATGAATGGACTGGAGAATATCGAGAAGTTTGGGCTGATTCGGACACCGGTGGCGGACCGGCAGCAGGGCGCAAAGGATGCGTGGGAGCGGATCCGCAAAACGATCGAGGCCGATGATCTGGAGGTCCCACGTCCCACGATCGACGATGTGGCCGCCTGGGTGTCTGCTCTGCACGGAGGTCCGCAGATCGAGGACAACGTGAGTGCGCCAAACGAAGGGCAGATTCCTCAACTTCCCCATGACTGCGTTGTCGAAACGCGCGCCGTACTGGACAGCGCCGGGTGTCATCCATTGGTCAGCCCGATGCCCGCAGCGATCGAAGCGATCGTGGCCCCCCACGCCATTCGTGACGAACTGGTCGTGGAAGCGGCGCTGGAGGGGAGTCGCGATAAGGCACTGGCCGCACTGTCGAGCGATCCGACGGTTGGCGGGCAAGACATCGCGGCGAAGTTGCTCGACGATCTGATCAAGGCCTCGGCAAGCCTGCTGCCCCAATTCCACACCGCTGGAACCAGGAGCTCTTGAATGGAATTTACCGACGGACAAAAACGAATATTCGCTGATGCAAGAATTGAACTTCACGCAGGTAGGCGTTATCAGAGAGGACGACGACCATGAAACTCGGTGAAATTACCTGGCCAGAATTGAAAGCGTTGGACAAGAGCAAAATGGTGCCAGTGTATCCGATCGCCTCATTCGAACAGCATGGGCCCCATCTGCCCTTCTTGACCGATACCCTGGAGACGCAAGAGATAGTCGACCGCCTGGACCAACGCCTGCCAGACGACGTTGTCTGCCTGCCGACTCAGTGGCTGGGCTACTCCTACCACCACCTTCGCCTCGGCTGCCTTACAGCCACATCGGATACCCACATCAACCTCATGACCGAGACCGTCGCGTGCCTGCTCGATTCCGGGTTTCCCCGGGTGATGATCGTCAATGGGCATGGGGGCAACGAAGCCGACATGGCCGTGACCCTGCAGAAGCTCAAGGAGCGATACGCCGACTCTCGCGTATTCGGTGTTTCATACTGGAAGGTGGCACACGAGCGCCTGGAAAAACTCAGGGAGGCAGGCCCGCACGGTTGGGGACACGCAGGTGAGATGGAGACCTCCATGATGATGCAGATCCGCCCGGATCTGGTGAAGGCGGATCTACCCGGAATGGACGGTTCCCATCCCGAGTCAGCCCACGGTGATGATGTGGCTCAGTTTCTGCGCATGGACGAGATATCCGAACATGGAATCCACGGCGATCCGTCATTCGGCACCAAGCAGAAGGGAGACCGCATGCTGGACGCAGCCGCCGACGCCTTGGTCGAAGTCGTCAGAGACATTCAGGAGGGCCGGCTATAGGCTGTCATCCACAGCTTCACCGGTGATCACGGCAACCATCAGCGCCGGCCACAGCGCATCCACTCTTAGAAGGGCCACTCCTTCAGCGCGCACCGTGTCTGGTCCACAAGCCGCAGGGTGTGGTCTTGGGTCATCGGCAGCGACAGACATCCCCCGACGCGCGTAGTGATGCCGTGGTTCATCATCCAGAAGTTCAGCCAGCGATGTTTCTCCCCTGAGTCCAGGGCTGCCTGCCGGTAGTTCTGGGGCGCGCGATCAAGGAAGTAGATCCGGAACATCGATCCAGCGACGACGACGCTAGCCTCGACGTCAGCTGAACGGAAGGACTCCTCCAGTTCCGTTCCCAGGTTCTGGGCCAAGTGGTTCATTGCCGCGTACGCCTCCGCCGTCATCTGCTGCAGCGTCGCCAGCCCGGCGATGGCGACCAGCGGATTCCCGTTGTATGTGCCGGACTGAGGAATCCCAGGCGATCCACCTGTAGGATCGTAGATCGACATGACGTCCTCGCGCCCGCCGAAGGCGCCGCCCGGTGTGCCGCCGGCGATCACCTTGGCCAGACAGGTCAGGTCGGGGTCAATCCCGTAGGCTCCCTGGGTTCCGCCAAAGCCAAGGCGGAAGGAGACGATCTCATCGAAGATCAGCAGCTGGCCCAGAGAGGTCGTGATCTCGCGCAGGGATTCGAGGAATCCCGGTTGTGGAAAGGCGAGACCCGCCGCAGTGGACAACGGATCGACGATCACCGCCGCCAGCTCTCCGGAATGAGCTCGGAGGATCGCCTCGCAGGCAACCGGATCGTTGAAGGGCAACACGACGACCGATTCCGCAGTACCCGGTGCCAGCCCTCCGGAAGACAGCACGGAACGAGGATCGTCCTCCGGTCCGAGGTCGGGCCCCAGAACAGGCATGTAGCTGATCATCGCTGGATCATCGATGCCGTGGTAGGCACCTTCGAACTTGGCGATTTTCGGCTTCCCCGTAAAAGCGCGAGCCACCCGGATCGCATTGAGCACCGCTTCCGTCCCCGAGCTGCAGAATCGCAGACGCTCGAGGGAGCGCAGGCGACTGCGCAGCAGTTCCGCCAGCTCGATCTCGAGCTCGGTGGGCCCGAAGAACGCGGTTCCCAGCGCCGCTCGATCCTGCAGTGCGGCGACGATGGACGGATGCGCATGGCCGATGATCAGCGCTGTCGCATTGTTGACGAAGTCGAGCCGCTCGTTGCCATCGACGTCGGTGACACAGGCACCTGCGCCACTGAGCGAGTAGACGGGAAAGGGATCGACATACACGCCGGTGCGAGTATTGCCACCGGGCAGTGAAGCCTGCGCACGGGTGAACAGCTCGAGGGATTGGGGGTTCCGGGTGCGATAAGTGGAAACCAGCTGGTCGATCGTGATAGTCACTGGCGTTCATTCCTTTTCGAACCGGTGTCTGGAGCCGTACCGCCAAGGTTATGCCGATCCGCCGGCGGACACCCCCCCGGTTGGACCAGCTCGAATCCTATATTCTATCGTTGTCACGGAAATCATCCAAAACATGCGGTAACTCTTACATGCAATCGGATCCGCTGAAAAACGGGCTGGTAGGCCACTGGAAATTCGCCGGAGACGCCCGGGATCACTCCGGGCACGAGAACCACGGACGTCCGCATGGCGTGGACTTTTCGGCGCCGGGCCGGTCGGGCAAACCCGGTACGGCTGCCCGTTTCAACGGGGTGGACGATTGCATCGAGGTGAAGCATCACCCCACTCTTTCCCTTGGAAACAAGGATTTCTCGATCGCCACGTGGGTGCGGCTCGATGAGGCGCATGACGATGTGATCGGCGACATCGCCGGCAAATACGACCCGGTCGAGCGCCGCGGCTTCAACTTCTACGTCACCGCCAGTTCCTCCGGCTACAATTCCCACGGCGACAGCCGCCACCTCCATTTCGGCATCGACAACGCCATGGAGGAGTCCTGGCGCGACTGCGGCGCCCTGCATCCAACCAATACATTTGTCTCCTCCCTCACTGCCCACGACGGCCGCCTCTATGCGGCCCAGGCCGACGCCCTGGGAGACGGGTCAGATTCCTGCCACGTCTACGCATATTCCGGCGGCCACGAATGGGAGGACTGCGGCCGGGTTTCGGACGACCTGCGCCAGCGTTCGGCCTATTCCCTCATCGCCCACAGAGGCCATCTCTATTGCGGGACCGGACAGCAGGATTGGCAGGCCGCTGGTCCCGAGCTCTGCAATTTTTCTCATGTGTATCGCTATGTCGGCGGACGGGAGTGGGAGGATCTGGGCCAGGTGGGACGGAACTATCGCATCCTCGGGCTGGCCTCCTACAAGGGCGACCTCTACTGCGGCACCGACGTTTCCCACCCACAGGTCTTCCCCGACTCGGGCAATGTATTTCGCTACGCCGGCGGCCAGCAATGGGAGGACTGCGGCCGCCTGGGCGAGCAGGTCCACACATTCGCACTGATGGTTCACAACGGCGAACTCTTCGGCGGATGCATGGGCGAAATATACCGTTATCTCGGTGACCGAAACTGGGAGTACCTCGGACAACCGTTAGGCAACACCCAGGTTCATTGCCTGGAAGTATACCGTGGCGATCTGTGGGCGGGAACGTGGCCCCAGGGATACGTTCTCCGCTACCACCACGGCCAAAAATGGGAAAATGGCGGTGTCGTCGGCGAGCGCCACGAGCGCACCACGGACCCGGTGAACGAGATCAACGACCTTACGGTCCACAATGGCTCGTTCTTCGCCGGCGTGATTCCCAGGGGCGAAGTCTGTCGCTACGAAGGGGGTCGGCAGTGGCGTGTCGTGCGACGGCTGCTGGCCAATCCCGACTACGACCCCCACCAACTCGATTCGTGGGCTCGGGTACCCAGCATTGCCGCCTTCGACGGCAAACTGTTCGCGTCGACCGGAACCTGCAGAGGCTGTCCACAGGAGCGTCCTCACCACGAGGCCGGGCGCATCTATTCTACCCAGATTGGCAGAGCCGTGTCCTGGGACCGCGACATGGGCTCTAGCTGGAACCATGTGGCCGCGGTCAGGGAGAACGACCGACTGCGCCTCTATCTGAATGGCCACCAGGTAGCGTGTTCGGATTCAATTCCAGCCAGCTGCTATAACCTCGACACGGCCGTTCCTATGTATCTCGGCTTTGGATCTGTGGACTACTTCTCCGGGGACATGGAGGACGTGCGCATGTATTGTCGGGCACTTCATCGCGAAGATGTGGCGACTCTGGCCAGTCAATCAGCGGGCGACTCGGCATGGTGAAGATGAAAGCTTTGCCTGGATTTGCTACCAAATGACGAATCGTAGCGCCATCGACGTGAGGCAGATCGTTCGATCGCTCCAAACGGATGGCGTCACACTGGTCGAGAACCAGTTGACCGACGACCAGTGTCAGCAGGCACTGGATGGAATCGAGTGGGGACTGCAGAACAAAGCGGGACCGCAGCCACTCCAGCGTCAACGTACGTATGAATGGTTCCGTGAGTTTCCGATCTTCGTCGAACTGATTGAAAACCCTCTGGTCATACAGATCGCAGACGCCTGCCTAGGACAAGAATACCACCTGATCTGCGCGGAGATAACAAGGAACGAAAAGGACAACCACTACCTTGAAGCCGTAAAGAAAACTCACCAGGACCACTGTTTCTTCCCCGAGCAATCTGACCTGCTCACCCAGATGCAAACACGGATGTTTGGCTTCACGGCTCAGTGGGTCGTTCTCGACATTCCTCCAGAAATGGGCCCGACAGAGTTCATCCCGGGATCGCAAAGATCCAGCCAGCGACACACGAACGAGATCGCTCCGTCGGATTTCTCCTTCAGAAGTCATTTTCCAAGAGGCAGTCTTGTGTTGTATGACCATCGCGTCTGGCATCGAGGAACCGACAATCACTCGGAAACCGCCAGAGACCTGCCACAGAACTGCTATGCACTTCACGCCGTGGACAAAGTTCAGATCATGACCACGTGCGAAGATGGAGCCGAGATCTACGTCCCTTGTAGCGAACTGCTTGAATCGGGCAGTGATACGATTCGGAAGCTGCTCTTACCCGTCTGAGTTCGCGCAAGACACCTCGCCGGTCTCATCCACCCAGGTCCACGGTGTAGCGCACTTGCTCGTGGGTGCCGCCCGGAATCTTGGACTAAGCTCGTTGGCTACCGTCCCTGCCGCGCCAGGGCGGTCTGCGCCCAGAATCGCAGGTATTCGCTGTCTTCGGTTTGAGCCTGTTGCAGTGGACCGATCAACGTGTCGGGCAGGTCTCCCAGTTTGGCCAGAGCGGACGCCGCGTTTTCTCGCAGAGGGTCTTTGCCCAAGGACCAGGCCGTCACCGGGCGTGTGTCGGTCAGGGTGTCGGCAAGTGCCCCCGCCGTGTTGCCATCCTGAGTGGTGATGTTGCCCAAAGCCTGGGCCGCATTGCGTGCGACCCACTCGTTTGGATCCGCCAGGGCAACGGTCATGGCCGACGAGGCACTGTCAGCGTTGAGACCCATGCAGCCCAGGGCAGCCACCGCGGCTGCACGGACATACCAATCCGAGTGGTCCAACGCCGCACTCAGCCCCGGAGCGGCCGCACCGCCGGCGGCGGCCAGGCCGAAGGTCAGATCAAGCTGGCTGGGGTTGGTAAAGTCGCCCCGCTGGAGGTTTGCTTTCCACTTCTCAGCCGCTTCGTTCTTCAGTCCCTCCAGCAAAAGCGGCACACCGTCGGCGACACCAGAGCCTAAGGCATAGGCGGCGTTGAGGCGGACCACTTCGTCCGGATCGGTCAGCGCGGCGGCCAGTTCCGTGGCAGCAGACTGAGCTTCCGGACCATAGAGGCCGAGGTCTTCGGCTGCGCACCTGCGCTCGAGCAGATCCGGGCTCTTGAGGCTTGCGATCTCTTGAGGGCTTGGAGCTCCTGCGGCATAGACGATGTCGTCTGTGCCACCCCTATACCAGTGCCACATGTGCTGCCACAGATTGCGGTGCGGGAAAAGTTGGTGTGCCTGCGGAGACCAGTGAGGGGTGGTATGGTCCCAGGTCGGACCGCGAGGCTCTTCCGTGCGGGTGTACAGGAACTTGAGCATGAAGCGCGTGCGGTCACTGGTATTGGCAGTGGCCTGATGCCAGACCTCATAGTGGGTGAGGACAACGGTGCCCGCGTCGACGTGCAGATTGAGCCCCGGCAGATCCGGCCGGGACTCCATGTAGTACTGTGTCCCCGGCTGGATGGCCGTGGGGCCCATTGCGGGGCTGACCTGCTGCGGATAGTAGAAGAGCAGCAAGGTGCGGGTTCGGTGGTAGCGCATATTGCCGCCCAACGGGTAGTCCTTGTGCCAGCCCTGGGCGTCTTTGCCGGGTCCCCAATTGTGGCAGGCGCAGTGCCGGTCCAACACGTGGTTGGCGCCTATCAGGCTGGTCAGCGCACCCGTCACTTCCGGGGCGTTGAGGACATCATTGATGTAGGGTGCCCGATCGAGCAGGTCACTGCCCGGGTTGCCGTGGCGCTCGATCATAGCCGTGAGGCGGTTGTACGCGTCCTGGTGAAAGGCCTCGGTCAGGTTTTCCGGTTTCAGGACCAGATAACCGTTGATGATGAAGTCCTGCATGGCTTGGTCGTTGAGCAGGTAAGAACTCATCTGACGTGGTCTCCGTTTTCATGATCGTGCTCTTGAGTCTTATTTGGAGCTATATATAGGCCTCTTGGGGAGGGGGCAAGTAATGTGGTGGACACGTAATTGGAGCGATGAGCCCTCGATCACGAGGGGTCAACTGACACAACTGATTCGACAGAAAGAGGATGACAATGGCCGCTGAGCCTTGGCGTTACGAGAAACTGACCTGGCCCGACATCAACGATGCCGTAGAAGCTGAAAAGGTCATCATCGTTCCCGTCGGTTCGACGGAGCAACACGGCCCCCATCTGCCACTGGATGTAGATGTTGTCTGCCCGCGAGGCATGGCCGAAGAAGCGGCCAAACTGATCCCCAACGACGTGTTGGTCATGCCCGCCTTCATCCATGGCTACACGGCCCACGTGATGGATTTCCCGGGAACCGTCAATGTGGATTGGGAGAACTTCATCAAGTGCAATGTGGATGTCGGCAAGAGCCTGGCCTATCACGGCTTCAAGAAGATCATCTTCCTGAATGGCCACGGCTCCAACTCACCCAACCTGGATCTGGCCGCCCGTAAAGTGAATCTCGAAACCGACGCCGAATGCATTCACTGCAACTGGTGGTCGCTGCTGACAGTCGACCCGGATTTCATGAAGAATTGGCGCGAGAGCAAGTTCCCCGGCGGCTGTGCCCACGCCTGCGAACTGGAGACATCTGTCTATCTCTACTTCGACGAAGACAACGTCCGCAAAGAAAAGATGACAGACGGCGACATCGCCTTCCATCAGTACAAGTCGGACTTCCGCTGGGTAGATCTGTTCGCGGCGGGCCCGGGCACGCCCATCAGCTGGACCGCCTCCTATTCGGATTCCGGCATCCTCGGTCAGGCATCTCTGGCAACGAAAGAGAAGGGTGAAGCCGTTGTGCGGCAGGTCAGCTCGCAGCTGGCCCGGATGGTCACCGAGTTCCGCAGCCTTCCCAAGCCGCCTCGCGGTGATCATCATGCCACGCCACCCACCATGCCTATGCCATGGAAGGCCGACGGGTCACCGGATAGCAGCGGCGACGTGCACGGGTAGCGGCCACTTCAATGCCGCTGCCCCACCCAATGCGTGCTGCGTCTGCAGTTCGGGGATGATCACGAATGGATCCACATCCTCGGAGGGGGCATGACCCGTGACCCGGCCTAACTCGAGGCAACAAGCGCAGTGGTGGACCAGCAGCCGCCTTCTCCGACTCGGTGAACCGATCGACTTTCGATTCCACCTGCCCGCAGGTGCCTCAACGAGACCGCTGCACCTATTCGGTCGGTATCTCGAACAGGCACAGCCAGGCGATGCCTTCGCAGCCGGTGGTGATCTTGCATGGCTCGATACGGTGCCGTCGGAGACCGTCGACCTGGAGTTCGCTGGGAACACGGCATCCTTCGCCTACACGCCGCCGGAGCCCGGCAACTACCTCGCGCGATGGGGCACCGCGGACGAATCGCTCTATCGCTACTTCAGCGTCGTCGAACACGACTGGATCGTGCTGCGCTTCAGCACCTTCGGACCCCTTGAATCAGAACCGACACTCCACGGCACGGGCATCCCTTTGGATTACCGTCTGTCGGCGGCGCAGTTCGATGCCGACGATCCGCTCTTTCAGACCATGCTTGGACACAGTCGGTCCTATGGCGATGGGCTGATCCCCTTCCTGCCGGACATGCCCTCGACCTTCTCGGTCAGTGACGAGGAGCGCGACAAGCTGTGTGCGCACCTCATCACGAAGGCACGCTCGGTGATGCCCTTTGCCGATGACATTCGTTCGGCGCGTGTGGAAATGAACCATCCCGTCGATCCCGGCTACACGACAACGCTTTCGCGGCTGGGTATCCATGATCACTGTGGCCTGCAAGAGGCCAACGCGGAACCGTGGCTTGGGATGCCCGAGTTTCCCTACTTCTCATCGGAAGTTGACTGCCGGAAGCCGAGTCAGAAGGCGAAGGGGCAGATCGTGGCGCATCAATGGGACTTCTGCGGGGGATTCCACTTTACCGGGCCCGTCAGTTGGCACTTCAAGGTGGCCGAGGGTGATTGGGCCAAGGCCGAGCAGTGCCTGCGCCACGGGATGGAGGAATTCGAGCACCTCGCGGCGATGAGCGGCCATCCCGCATTTGTGCATCCCCTGTATGACGGTGTGCTCCCGCCGGGTTATCCCGATGACGGCGTGCTGGACGCGGGTTATCCCAATCCGAGTTTCCGCTACGACCTCGCTGATCACGGAACCGGCTCGATGCACGCGTTTGTACAACGCTATCAGCAGTTCATGGCCTTCGAAATGCCCAAGGCGCACAAGGTTGTTTTCGCCCGATCGATCGATGTCGCCGACTACTACATTCGGCATTTCGAAAAAACACCGCGCACCGTGTTCGTCAGTCGGACAGACCACATCGACTATGACAAATGGTGGCTCTGCACCTGGTGCAACGAGTCTCGTCTCGTGCCGGGCGACGAGCTTCCGTGGGACACACCCATTTCGCCCCTTCACGCCAAACGAGACGCATCACAAAGGATGTTCAAGGATCCGTTGTCGTGTGAATACATCCAGGTGGAAGATGCGAAACGGTCCATGCGTTTTGAGTACGCATGTCCCCATCCGATCTGGTGGTTTGACTACACAGAAGAAGAACGAGTGCCGCAAGGCAGCACGATCACGGCCACCAGGACACCGGACGTACAGATCACACGATCTGAATGGATTCGAACGAATGACGAGTGGAGTTTGACGCTGAAGATGCAGTCGGCCGTCACCTTCGCCGACTATGCCATCGCCCTTTGGGACATGCCCGACGGATTCGACGGAAATACGGAGAGTGTTCGGTCCGATGCGAAGGAGTGCATCGTCGCGTGGAACAGGATAGGGGCCCATCGTCTCATACTTGTGTTCGACCTCGTGCCGGAGATGGAACTGCACGTGACGATCACCGCCGATTCTTAGTCGGAGTCGGCTATTTCCTGCAAATCATCAGAAACACAGGAAAGGAGCGTGCCTTGCCATCCACCTCCTTCTCGATGGAATAGCAGATCTCTGAGTCGACGTCAGTGAATCCAATCCGTTCGAGTGTGCTCTTCAGTTGCTGCTGGTCGAAGCCGTGATGGCCGTGGAACTCCCCGCTGTGGAAAGACCCATCTTCCTTGTTCAGGTCAGCGACGCAGAGATACCCACCTTCGCTCAACATGCTGTGGAAGATCTGCAGAATGCGATCGGTATCGTCGATGTGGTGCAAGGTCAGCATGGAGTAGATCAGCTGGAAGGGCGTCTCCGGCGCGGCCTCTTCCATGAGATCAAGCTGCAGGTGATTCATGTGGGTGGCACCAGCAGCCTGGATCTTTTCCTCCACCACCTCGAGCATCCCCACCGAACTGTCGGCCAGCGCGATCTGCCCTAGCTCGTCACGCAGACAGAAACTCAGCAGGCCCGTGCCACAGCCGTATTCGAAACCGCTCATATCCCGGGTCAGCTTCACCTTGCTTCTGATGAGATCGGCCACCGCTTGAGCCCGTTCGGCTTTTTCAGGCGTGTCCCAGGTCCTGGCTTTGACGTCGAAGTTTGTTGTCATGGTTCCCTACCGTGTTTTGGCCTACAGGAAGACACGTTCCATCGCCCACGCCTGAAGCTTGCTGCAGACGGCACGGTGGCCTCGGGCCTCGATGGAAAATCCGACACTGTCAGCTCCCGCCGGGTAGACGCGAGTCAGACAGGCGCTCTGTCCATTGACGAAGACCTCCACGATGCTGCGATCGACGAAGATCCGCAGTTCGAGGGGTTCACCTTCCAAGTAGGGGAAGAAGCAGCTCTGCGGTTGGTTGATGTCGCCCTGCTCCCCGATCGTGGAGAAGGTCGGGTCGAGGGCGATCATACTGTCGCGGACACTCCAGCTGCGATTGGCGAAGTCCTTGCCCACGTCGCGGTGAAAGTTCACAGCCGTGTATTCCGACTTGTCATCGGCGCGCAGCACGTTGAGCCGGATGTAACGAGCCTCCCCAGGATCGATCGTGGCCACGATCTCCATCGCGTCACCTCGTACCTGATCGACCACGACCTCCTGGTTGGCGGGCAACTCGATGTCCGACAGCTCGACAGCCTCCTCTCGTAGCGACTCTACATCACCCGCCGGTTCCATCAGCAGGCGATCATCTTCGCCCAGCGTGTAGCGACGCGGCAGCGACATGATCTGCGCCCAACCATCCTGCGGTCGGCCTTCCGTGACATTGTAGATACAGTAGACGCCACCGGTGCCATCCGGATACGCCGATGGCGCGTGAATGCTGCCACTGCCCTGCCGACCCGAATTCAGATACCCACCCCGACGGGCGACGAACTTCTGCCGTGACCGGTCGTAGTCGCCGATGACGAACATGGCGCTGTGCACGTGGCTGAATGTGAGCAGGATATGCCGATCACCGATGGGCCAGAAATAGGGACACGAGCCGTCGTCACCGGAGAATCCGAACAGATCATTCTCCATGAACTCCCCCATATAGACCCAGCTCTCGAGGTCGGAAGAACGATACAGATGATCCACCATCCGACCGGGTGTCAGGTCTTCGAAGCCCACCTTGTTGTGAGCGTGGGGTTCGGCGAGAGGATTGATGCCGTCAGCCCATCCCCCGCACAGTACGTAGTAGAAGTCGCCGTCCTTCCAGATGCAGGGATCGTAGACCTGGTGAGGTCGGCCGAGTTCGTCATAGTCGATGTTGGGGATCACCGCCTTACCCGTGACGGTCTCCCAATTGAGCAGAAGCGGATCGTCGGATACGGCCACCATCAAGCCCGCCGCGCTCTGGTGACCATAATAGGCGGCGATCACCCGATCCTCCTCTACGAAGCACGTGCCAGAAAAACTGTTCTCTTCGGTGTCGGGGTAGATGGCGTAGGGCAGATCCCGCCAGTGGATGAGATCCTCGCTGACCGCGTGACCCCAGTGGACCCGCCCCTCATCGGGAGAGCCCTGATAGAAGAGGTGCCACTTCCCCTGCCAGTAGCACAGACCATTTGGATCGTTCAGCCCATTTTCTGGCGGGCTGAAGTGATAGAATGGGCGGTAGCGATCTCTTTCTTTGCCTTGGCGTGATTCGGCGAATCGTTTCAGCAAAACATTGTCTTGTAGTTCCTGCTGTTGAGTGGCGCGGTCGGAGCTGAACGTTTGTCGTGGCGTACGGGATTTCACAGCGCGTCTCCAGAGCCGGGATTTTGTGGAAGCATAGTGATAGAATCTCCCGGGCTGCAATCAAACAAGACAAATTGGTATGATCTGTCGTACTCCTTGGATCGAGGCATCGGAGTACAACTCGAAAAGGAGCGATCCATGGGCAAGCCCAACGCGGACGAGAAGGCGGAAATCCACTATATTTTCCACAGGAATCTCCTGCACTACATGGACCATGATCGAGACGAATGGCATCGGTGGGTCGACGACCAAGTGGCCGAGGATATCATCGCCGTGGACGCTCACCACTCACCACAGATCTTTTCGGCACGTGCCAAAACAGGGAGGGCAGCGGGTCTTGACCGCCGTTGACTATCTCAGTACGTATTTCGTCAACGCAGAGCAGATTTGAAAGGCTTACCACTCGCCGTGTCCAGCTGCCAGATGAAGTCGGCTTCGAGCCCATTGCTGGCTGCCCGTAGTAGCGGTTCGAGGGCATTCGTCTTGCGCGCCACCTCCTCGCGGCGGGAGGCGACGAAGTCTTCGGGGCCCAGAGCGATGTAGCGCTGGCCCCCGCCCTGTGTCGGCGGCGACAGGTTCGATCAAGCGCTTGTCCTGCAGCCGGCTCGCCGTCTCGTAGATCTTGGAACTGGGAATGCCGGAGACCTTGGATAACTCGTAGGCTGTAGCCGGCTGACAACCCAGCAGAGACAGATAGGCCAGAGACTCGTATTCGCTGAGACCGAGGTCCGTCAGAAGCTCTTTTGCGTTGTTCACTACCATGGGAGTGGATAACGATACAGGGCTGAGCCAAGTCAAGGATGCGCCGAAGCCGACATCGCCAACACCGGGTGTGCGGCGGACGTACATGTTCGGCCAGGACAATGGTGATGAAGAGAGCGGAAGGCGTGTCCTGCAGATCAGCACGAACGAACGCAGTGTGGTCTGGCATCGTATGGAAGAGCAGGACCTCTTCTCGCCGTCCTGGCCTGCAGGCCAGGACCTGGGTGCACATCGGGGCCACCTATGATGGTGTGCACCAGCGACTCTACGTGGATGGTCTGCGGGTCGACACGCACCCGGGCACGCTGCAGAAACACGACGCGGAGCTGCTCTACATCGGCCGCTGCGGCGCGATGGACTGGAATTTCACCTTCACCGGTGTCCTCGACGATGTGCGCGTCTACAACCGTGCCCTTTCAGGGCAGGAGATCGGACGCCTCTACCAGGAAGTACCGTCGAGCAGTGACTGAAGAGGGATTATGATCGAGAGGATTGCCAACGTCCACCGGATTGACTGCGGCCTGCCCTTGCCCGTCCTGGATTCGGTGTCCATACCTGGGGTGCCCAAGCGGATGCCAGCGGCAATGCATGGTGTCGAGGTCGAGGACGGTATGGTGGTGATCGATCCTCTGAATCTGCCCTACGAGGAGACACATCAACTTGAAGCCATCGGCCGGCCCACGTCCATCCTTATCACGAGTCTGAACCACGACCGCGATGCACTCGACTACAGGCGTCGATACGGGGCCAGGATCTGGGCACACCGTGACCTGGCCGACTATTTCGACTTCAAGCTCGATGCTACCTTTGGCGATGGGGAAATCGTACCCGGCGGGCTGCAGGCCATCTGCATGCCGGGGACCTTCCGCGGTGAGACCATCTTCCTCGACAGCTGTGAGGGTGGGAGCTTGATCGTCGGTGATGCCATCTTCAACGTCGATCTGGACACGTATGGCCTGGCGGGCCAGGCTCTGCGCACCATCGGCTGGCCCCACCGACTCAGCACCATGCCACGATTCCTCATGCGGGACGAAGAGCGGGCGATGAAGTCATACGAACACCTGCTCAGTCATGACTTCGCACGAATCCTGATGACCCATGGCACACCTGTGGTCGATGACGCCAGAGGCGTGTTGCAGACCATGTTGGCGCAGAGTGAACCGCTCACGCCGTTCTTCATGCGGCGCGCAATGGCGAAGGTTTCCAGCAGCTTCTGGGAGGCGATGCCCTGACGGAGCCGGTTCTCACTCGCCGCTCCACACCCGTCTACTCCACATCGCACAATCCCGTGACTGCCGTCGACGTGGGTCGTTCCAGTCGCGCTGTCGGTCCGTTCAGCGCAGCGCCGGACGCGCTGGCCGCGATAGCAGGTAGGTGGCGATGGCGCGCAGATCCTGTTCCTCCAGATACTGGTAGCCCTGCTCGATCACCTCCAGCATCGTTCCCTGCGCCGAATCCCCATCCGGCAACAGGCCAGTCTGCAGATACCAGACCAGATCTGCCTCACTCCATTCGCCGATGCCTGTGTCGCTGTCAGGGGTGATGTTGGGGGCGGTCTCGCCATCGGGCTGGTCCGATCCCACCAGACCGAGTTCTGTCTTGAGCCCGCCGAGCAGATTGCGGGGTGTGTGGCACTCCCCACAGTGCGCCAGAGCTGTTACCAGATATGCCCCTCGATTCCAGCTGTCAGAGGAGTCGGCGACCGGTGTGAAGGGGGCACGAGTGAGATGGAGGGCTTTCCATGGTCCCAGAAGACTGCGCCAACGAAAGGGCAGCGGCATCTGGGGTGGCGGTGCTTCCTGTCGAACCGGAGTCAGACTGAAGAGATACGCCTTGAGATCCAGCAGATCGCGTCGGCTCATCCGCGCGAAGGAGGTGTAGGGGAAGATAGGGAAGAAGTGCGTCCCGTCCGGCCCCACCCCCTCGGTCATGGAACGGATGAAATCGTCGTCACTCCAATCGCCGATGCCGGTCTCCGGATCCGGCGTGATGTTGGTGGAGTAGATGCCGCCGAAGGGTGTCTCCAATCGGCGACCACCGGCCATCGGGACCCCGGCTCCCGAGATATCCGTATGGCAACTGCAGCCACCGGTGGCTCGCAAGATATACTCACCCCGCTCAAGGTCGGGGGCTTCGGCCTCGACCATGGCCGCCAGCAGCAGGCCGCACAACTGTCTCAGTGCCATGGTCGAGGCCGTTTCTGTAGCGATCTACTCGTCCTTCTTGCGGTACTGCCGGTGGCAGGTGCCGCAGGACTTGCCGACCTGACGAACCGCCAGACCGATGGCCGCCTGATCGCCACTGGCCGCCGCTTCCTTCAGCGCGGCGGCAGCATCCTGAAAACCTCGAGTGGCTTCCAGATACCCCTCCCAGTCCATCCAGATCGCCGGCAACGCTTCAGTGTGTCCCGCACTCACCGGCGCCTTGAAGGCGCTCTCGATGAGGCTGCCAGCCAGTTCAAGGGATTGCGCATGGACGCCGATGTTGTCGGTGAGGGGCAGTCCATTCTTCAGAATGTCGCTGATGGCACCCATGTCGGCGCCGATCGATTTCATCACCTTCTGACGATACTTGACGTGGGCAACATCTTCCTGTGCCAGGCTTGTGCCGGCCATCGTGGCGATGGTGGCCAGGATCAATACAATCACTCTCATCGTTCTATGTCCTTCGTTTCTCAGACCTCTTGCACCGCGTGGAGACCAGCAACAATCGTCTTCCGGTAGCGCAGGCGTCAAGCAACGCTACGACCCGGCGCTGATCAACCGAAGAAGATCCCCCTCAACGTATTGCCTTCCATGCCGGTCACGTAGTCAACGCCCACCCAGAAGCCGCCGACACAGGCCTCTCCCAAAATCAGCCCGAGGAACATGGGCCGCAGGCGCCGGAACAGGGGAGGACCACCGTATTTCATGATGACCGACTTGAGCAACATCGCCAGGAAGACGCTGAACCACATGCCACCAAAGACGCAGCTGACCGGGTAGCCCAGCGGGTGGAAGGGCCACCAGACAAAGCGATGCTGAGCGATCATAAGCGCCCCCATCACCACCGCCCCAATGCCGGTGTGGGTCCAACCCATCCAGTTCGGACCGGCCGGCTCACCGAGATTGAAGGCCATGAATCGGAAGGGATACTGCGAGACATTGTTGAAGTAGAAACTCGACAGGTTGATGGCGCCGTGCTGGTAGCTCAGATAGATCACCATGGCGATGGAGGCGGAGAGGGTCAGCGTGATGACGGCGACAATGGCTGCAAAGAGTCGCCGGTGGTGTGCGGCTTTCACCTCAGTGAGCAGTTTCAGCCCATTCGCACAGGCACTCATCATCAGGATCAGCGTGTCGACACTCCAGGCATAACAGATCGCCAGGGCCCCCAGGCCTTTGGCGCCGACCGCTGAAGAGCCGATACCAGAAATGATGAAGTCGGGAGGATTGGTCGGCGGGAACATGTTGGCCACGCCGCCCTGGGCGACGGTGCGTGAGATGGCGATGAAGATGATGAAGGCGACGCCCAGCAGCAGGGGCAGCAGCAGTGGCGGCATGCCCGTCGCCACCAGCCAGACACCCATGACCAGCAGACCCACCATGGTACCCAAGACGGCGCGGCGGTAGGAGATGATCTCGTCGTCGTCATTGACATCCTCTGCATCCAAGAGGGCCTTGCGGAACACGTCTCGCAGATGATGACGACCGATCCACAGGGTGCCGATGACCAGCACAATCATGCCGCCCATGGCCTCGTGAATGATGTCGGGCTCCGTGTATTGGGAGTAAGCGCCCATGGCGTCTTCCTTGTCGCCCCATCCGACCAGTCCCCACAGGCCACGCTGCACGGTGGTGAGCAGGTAGAAGAAACACAGACCCGCGGCGATGTTGACGGGCACGAAGTACGAGAAGCCGACCATGGATGCACTCAGGGTCAACTGAATCGAGGCCATCCCACGCAGAATGGGGATGCTTGGCAGATTGGCAACGACGGTGGGCACAAACTCGAAGTAGTTGTGGAGTGCGTTGATCGATCCCATGGTGAAGGGAATTGCGAAGCCAGCCCACATCAGGGGATTGCGGAAGAGCGGCTTGATGACGGAATCGCGCTCATCGTCGGCCAGCATGGCTAATGGGAGCTGTACCATCGGATAAGCAAGCCGCTCATTCTCCACCCACTGGCGTCGAAGTATGACCATGATGCAGGCCATCGTCAGAAACAGGGCCAGGGCAAAGATCCCCCACCACAACAGCGGCTTGGCCCACGCCTCCCAGGGGATATGTCCCGCAGGACTGCCCTCGTAGAACTGCCAGAGGGCCTGTCGTCCTTGAGGCAAGATCTGACTTGGCAGGTGAGGCTGTACGACAGCTGCCCAGTCGTTCTCTGGCGTCGCGTAGTACTCGGCCCCCGTGAGGACGGGTAGGATCTGGCTGGAGAAGCCCCGCCCAGTCAGCGTATTGGCCAGCAGAATAATGAAGTAGGCGACGGCCAGTTCGCCGCGCGACAGGCTCCACGGTCGATGCACCCAGCGCACGAACGTGTTCAGGATGGCTACGAGGAGGAAGAAGACGACAATGGCGCCAGGGGTCCAGTTCCAGGTGGCCAGCCCCGAACCCTTGATGATCATGTCATTGTAGGTGGACGCGACACCAAGAAAGACGGCCCCAGACAGACCGATGAGGAGGGCGCGGCCGCTGGCGCCGCGTTCCTTCAGTTGCACGGTTTTCCCGAACTCACAAGTGGGAGAACCATGGCAGACGGTTCCGGGGTGCCCCTGAAGATCCGCACCATACCTAGCCTGCTTCGGTCAGGTCGTAGAGAGCGATGATGTAGGGATGCTCCGGGTCATAGGTCGTCAACGTCTGTGGGTCTTCAACATGACCACGTGGGCGGCAACCGCTACCGACTACCCCCGAGGCCTCACACCCCAGATCGGTCCTCGCCCTGGTTGCATGGGCTTGCAGTTCGGCGACGATCTCCGGCTGTTGCTCGAAGAGATTGGTCGTTTCGCCCACGTCGTTGTGTAGATCGTACAGTTCGCTCACTTCTTCGGCGTCGCGACCACGTCGCACATGCAACTTCCACCGTTCATTGCGGATTGCCTGCAACGTGTTCTGCCAGTAGTAGAAGAAGACCTCGTGCGGGCTGGTGGCACCCTCTTCGGCTTGCAGCAACGGCGTAATGTCGCGGCCGTCGATGAGGCGATCCTGCGGCTCGGTCGTGCCTGCCAGGCGTGCCAGTGTCGGCAACAGATCCATGGACGTGGTCAGCTCGGAACAGGTCGATCCCGCCGGGATCTGCCCGGGCCAGCGAGCGATCAGAGGCAGCCGCATGCCGCCTTCCCAGGTCGTGCCCTTCGTGCCCCGCAAGGGGTCATTGCTACCGCCCTCATGTGTGCGGGATCCATTGTCAGAGGTGAAAAGGACCATCGTATTGTCATCGAGGCCCAGACGCTGCAATTCGTCAAAGAGCACGCCCACACTCCAATCGATGGCCTCCACGCATGCGCCATAGGGGCCATTGCGTGACTGGTCTATGAACCGTGGGGCTGCGTAGAGCGGCAGATGTACGTGCATGTGGGCGAAATACAGGAAGAAGGGCTGGTCCTGGTGCGCGCGCAGAAAACGCACGCCTTCCTCCACGTAACGCTCGGTCAGACCGGTCTGATCGGGCTGAGCCTGGATGACCTCGTCGTCCCGCAGCAGGGGCAAGGGAGGCCAGCGATCCTCGCGACCCGCCTGACGTCCCATGTCATTGGAGTAGGGCAGACCGTAGTAGTGATCGAACCCATGGCGTGTCGGCAGGAACTCCGACTGGTCTCCCAGGTGCCACTTGCCCACCAGTTGCGTGGCGTAGCCCTGCTCCTGCAGTAGTCGAGCGATGGTGACTTCGTCAGGATGCAGACCCGCCTTGTCGCCGGGGAACAACACGGCCCGGCCGTCGCCACCGGTGCCCAGACCGATGCGTGGCGGATAACACCCGGTCATCAATGCGCCTCTGGACGGTGAACAGACAGGTGAGGCCATGTAGAAGTCGGTGCAGCGCAGTCCCTCGGCGGCCATGCAATCCAGATGTGGTGTGGCGTGAAGGGTGGAGCCGTAACAGCCCACATCGCCGTAGCCGAGGTCGTCGCAGTTGATGAGAATGATGTTCGGTCGATCTGTGGGAGATCTCATGGCCCGCTCTGTCCTGTTCTCTTGAGGCGTGTGGGGCAGCCAGTGGTGCCCAGAGCCCTCACGCTATCCCGTTGAGGCAGAGAAGGCAAGCCTCATCGAGGTTGCGGCGAATGCCTGAACTCCACCATCGTCCCCATGGAAGTGGCCTGACAGATCTTCACGAACCCACGGTGACCAGCATCGCGCTGGCGACTGGGTTCTCCCGATGTGAGAAGCCTGTGAACACACGCGAACGATTCGTGCGCACGTTGACTGGGAAGCCTGTGGATCGGGTGCCATTCATGCGGGTCTTCGGTGGCACCAATGCCGTGCTGCCGCGTTGGGAAGAGGAGCACCCGGGGATTGGCGAGTGCGTCGACGAACTGCTGGGTTTCGAGGGGGTGTATCGTGGCTGGGGAGTTGCCCCGGTGGACATGAATCCCCGCGGCTTCGGACCACCGGAGACGATCGAGGAGACGCAGGAGATCCGGACGCAGCGGCTCGGAGACGGTACGGTCGTGCAGGTATACAAACACGGCGACTACAACCGTCACACGATTCAGTGGCCGGTGCAGACGCGTCGCGACTGGGATACATCCGGGATTTGCCTCCGGGTTGGCAGATTTATCATACTGCTGGCCGCCAGGAAGTATGGATAGCCACACCCTGTTATTGTCTTTCGAAAGGACTTGCCTCTTGTCCCCAGAGAACGTGCCGGAGAATACTGAAAAGGAACTGGTAGGAGATGCAGCTCGCTCGCAGCTGCCTCTCTCCCATCGACTCGGATTCTGGACCAACAGTTTCATCCTGTGGGGCTGGGTGCTGGTCCTGTCGAGTTTTCTGGTGGGTGGCCTGGTGGGTCAGGTGTTCCCACTCAAACTGTCGATGCCGATCATTCTCCTCGGCACGTTGTGCAATGCCATCATCGGGGTTCTGATCGGATCGGCTGCCGCTCGAACGGGATATTCCAGCGCCCTGCTGTTCCGTTATGCATATGGGCGCAAGGGAGTAATTCTCCCCAACGTTCTGATGGGCCTCACCAACATGGGCTGGTTTGCCCTGATTCTGAATCTGACCCGCGATGGGTTCGTCGCACAGGTCGGCGCTGAACCGGGTGGCACGGTGTGGCTCGCGTCCACCTTCGTGCTCGGCGCCCTGTTCATCATTCCAGCGGCGGTGAAGATCCGGTGGATCGCATACATCGATTGGTTCGCCGTGCCCGGGTTCATGACCATCTTCCTGCTCGTGCTGATGCACGTGCTCAATAGCGCGGGCGGCTTCTCCGAGTTGTGGCAGAAGTGGTATGAACCCGGCAAACCGATCTTTATCGGTTTCGACATGGCCGCCGGCGGCTGGCTGGCGGGGGTGACGATCATCGCCGACCTCGCCCGTTTCTGGCGCAACGCCAGGCATGCCGTCATCGGCATCATGACCGCCTACGTCGGACTCGTGACGGTGCAGTATTGGGGCGGGGCCATCGGTGCCGCCCATACAGGCGAATGGAATCTCTTCCTCATCTCCAGTGCTCTTGGCTTGGGTTTCCTCGCGTGGCTTGCCCTTTGGTTCGGTGCCCAATCAACCGTTCAGGGCGGCACCTATGCCGCCGGTCTCGCCTTTTCGGCCCCCCCGATTCCAATGGTCAGAGGCCAGGAATTCACACGGCGCATGGCCACCGTTGGCGTCGGTGTGTTGGGACTGGTGGGTAGTTTCATCGGTCTGGACAAGTTCGCCATGTGGTGGGTTCAGTTTCTCTCGTGGGTGGTCATGCCCATCGCCATCACCGTCATCCTCGACTACTGGGCCTTCCCCGAGAAGAGGAATCGCTATGAACGGGCCGATGGAGCCGACACCGATCTCAATCCCGCCGCTTTCGTCGCCTGGATTGGGGGTTTCATCGCGGGGTTCTATATCGGCGGCAACGAGATCTGGAGTGGCCTGTTGAGCTCGGGGATCGTCGCCGGTCTGATCTACTACATCTGGATGCGAATTGCCCTGACCCAGGGCGGCACTGAAAGCGGGACGACATGACATCGGTGATCTGGTTGGCGTTGGCTTTGGAGATCTGTGTCGCAATCTGGGTAGTTCGACACATCTTGAAGACCGAACAGGAGAAACCCACCGAACAGATCGTTCCCGCCACGGCAAAGGATGTCGAACTGGTGGGTTGATGGCGGTTGAGTTGGCGACGGTGCTGTGGACCACGTCGGCCATTTTCGAATCACAACTATTTTTCCATTCTCGATTCCACAGCGGCTCCTGTCTGTTGAGAGGCAGTGAATCGAGAGAGGAACCTTGTGTCCGATCAGAAACGTTAGACAGCGCTGATCCAGCGCGCCGCACGTGGCGATCTCGACGCCTTTACCCGTCTCGTGCGCGAGTATACAGGATGTGGCCGTCGGTTACGCCGTGTCCCTGTTGGGTGACGTTCATGCCGCCGAAGACGCCGCGCAAGAGGCGTTTGTCACGGTTTTTGTTCGACTTGAGCAGCTGACGGATCCCTTCGCGTTTCCAGCGTCCGAAGTTCTTCGACTTGCACTCCGGGACGGTGAAACGGAACGCATTCCCGTGGTGAAAACTCTGTCTCGATCGAAATCCGAACGCCGCCAAGCAGATCCATACCAACAATCTGATCTATCCTGCATCGCACCGGCGATGACGCCGAGCTAACGAAGGTCTTCGGCTGGCTCCTCGATGCAGGGATGACCCCCAATGACTCAGACTGGTTGCGAGTGACCTCTTTGCATCGACTCGCCATTGGCAGCATGAAACATGGCTCAGATGGCCGCGAGTATGTTCACCATGGCGAGGCGTCTTCTGATCGAAGCCGGGGCGGATCTGAATGCAAGGAATGAGGAGTTTCAGTCCACCCCATCTGGGTTGGGCGGCTCGATGGGGACGACCCGAAGCGGTTGGCCTGCTGCTGGAACGGGGTGCGAAGACGAACCTGCCCGATGACCTGCCGTGGGCGACACCGCTGGCGTGGGCAAGAAAGAAGGGGCATCGAGAAGTAGAGCAGATTCTGATCGACGCGGGCGCCAGCAGCTTGAGCACGTGATCGCGAACGGCCTCGCGCCGAACCGCACAGGTCCCTATCGTTTCCCCCACCAACATAGCCAACCCTCCGCCTCCGGTCATGGGGGGCGACGCCCAGCACCAGAGAGAATCAGCCATGAGTCCACCGACAGCCGCGAAAAAACCACGAGAGAAGGTCTATCGAGCCCCCGCCTTCGCCGACTTTCGCCCAGATCTGTCCAAGCCAGGTGCCACGCCAGAGCGCATGGCCTATCTGAAGGAGCATGGGTTTCTGATCATCAACGATTTCGTCGGCAACCCATGGATACCCAAACTACGCGACGCCGGGCGTCGCCTCACGAAGGCCTTTGCCCCGGAGCATTGTTACAGGAAGATCGATGGCTCCAAGGGATATGTGCATCGTGCTGCTGGTGACGAGCCCTGGGCAATCCGTGGTCTGATCCACCCAGCCTTCAAAGAACCCGCCTTCGCCGAATTTCATGGCTCTGATGACATGATGAGTTTCGTCGACCGTTGGTGTGGTGGTCTCGATTCGAAGGACGTCACGCTGGGTGGTATGCTGTTGTGGTGCAATCCTAGGAAAAAGGAACACAAGCTTGGCTGGCATCGAGATGTGACGTGGTGGGGCACGGGTGAGTCGTACTTCTCTCAGAAAGAGATCCGTGGCGAGGGCACCGCCGCCTACTCCGAAGAGGTTGAGAAGAAGCTCTGGAAAGACATCCAGGAGACAAACCATCGATCTGTGACCGAACGGAATGGGGTCAGCATGTTCCTCGCCCTCGTCGATGACGAGTGCCACGAACTGATCCCCGGCAGTCACAACCGCTGGCGAACCCCCTTCGAGCACGATGTGCTGCTGCCCAAGACGATGAAGGAGCAGGGTGTCCCCCATACGCCGAGTTGGAATGGAACAGACCCCCTGCCCGGACAGGTCGCCGTGCGTTTGAGGGCTGGTGAAGCTCTCGTGCGCCTCGGTTCAAACATTCACACGGGTCACTGTGTGCCCGGACGCGAGCGCAACACTCTGTCCATTGGCTGGTCGCGGTGGTCTGGCCCCTTCAAGGGAAAACCCTCCGTTGCCGATGCACGCAGCGCATGGCAGTTGGACCCGGCTGTGCGAGACGCCCTGCCACACAAGTTCATGAAGGTCGCCTGGGATCGCTGGGCCGAAACGCAGAAGCTGGGTGATACCCTCGAAGACCGCTATGCAGGCTGGGACGTCAATCGCATCAAGGCCGGGGAGTTCGTTGGCTGGCGAACGGAGCTGGAGCGCAAGGCCGCTGAGGCGGCAAAGGGCTGAACGGCTTGGGCGCCGAGAGATGGTCCCGGCACCTGGAAGGTGGCGTCCTCGACGGACTTATGCACCTAAGTCAAGCTCGATGACGCGACCTGCCCGCTCGCGATGGCATCTATGCGTCAAGCCAGATGACGACAGGTCAGTCATCGAACGTCAGCGTGTTCGAGCCACTGCTGTTGAGGGCCTATTCCACCTGAGCCACAAAGAGCCCCCAGTCATCTTTGAAAGCCAGATCGTCACCGGCCACGGTCAACCCCAACCCGGAAGGATCGTCGCCGTTCCGAACCAGGGCGCGCAGAACCTGCTCCAGGTCGGCCATACGACGCGGCTCGTTCATGATCTTCGCCCATTCTGAGAACACACGATCCTGTGACCACAGGGTCTCGTCGACCAGCTCATATCCCGTGCGCTGAAGAAGCTGACGCATGGTGGTCGCGTTGAGGACAGATGTGTGAGAGGGATCCCGAAAGCGCTCGATCGCATCACGTAGGCTTCTCGTCTCGTCGTCCTCGGGGCCCAGCACGTCCAGCACGACGAGGCGCCCGCCGGCTTTCAAGACGGGATGCGCCGCTTTCAACGCCACCGCCGGATCTGCGAAGTGATGAAGCGCGAGACGAATCACGACGGCATCGAAACTGCGTGGTGCGAAGGGCAGGGCCTCAGCGAGGCCTTCGACGAGATGCACAGCACCATGCACATCTACGCCAGCAGCCAGTTGCAGATTGTGATGTGTCAGATCCACGCCAACGACCGTTCGCGATGGCGTCGACAGGGTCGGCAGCAGTACTCCTGGCCCGCAAGCGACATCAAGGACATACCCCTTGTCTCCCAGAGTCTCGCCGACGCGGGTCGTCACCTCAGCCACGCTCAACGTCTTCGACGCACGAAAGGTCTCCGCTTGCCGTGTGAATTCTGTCCGCACGGTCTCGTTGTGACTCATTCTCACCTCAGGCTTGGGTGCGCATCCGCGCGCTCGGCGCAGATCTCCCACAGTCGCTTGGTGCGAGAGTACCTATCGGAGGACCGTTCGCTGGCCTCGAGGACACACCAGCCCTCCCCCAATACCTGCTCCACACGCTCGCGGTTGTAGAATCGTTCGGCACGCCGCCCACCAGATGAACATCAGGCTCCACGAGAGGATTGCCCTCCGCACCGAATTGAACATCATCGGTGGAATTCAATCGCATCAGGATTCGGCCTCCCGGTACGAGGCAATCTCGCAGCGCACGAAGAATGGACTTCGTCGTGTCGTGATTGAAGTAGTGGAGCACGAGACTGGCCACGATGAGGTGAAATGTTGCCGATCGAAAGGGGATGCTGTCACAGACATCGCTCTGGACGACCGGACAACGAGTGTGTCCCCTGGCGATCTTGAGAGCGCCGAGCGAGAAATCGAGACCCACAACACGCAGACCGTGGTTCATCGGACGCAACGTGTCTCCACCAGGCCCGCATCCGGCATCCAACACCTGTCCGCCCTGCACGGAGGCAAGTGTATCAGACCAGCGCTCGAGCCAATCATCCTCATAGGACGACGGTTCTCGCGGAACTTGATACCGCTCCTCCCAAATATGTCGAACATCCGACTGCGTCGGACGGGCTGCCCTGTTCTTGAGATCACTCAACGCAGTGTCCGCTCACTGGGGTGGGCGCGTCTCTTCGAATCCCTCTTCGCCCAATTGGCGTGAGGCCAACACCCACGGATCCCTCGTCTCCACTCGAAATCGTTTCACCTTGGCCCGCATCTGTTCGGCCACGTCCTGCAGGTGCGGCTCATCGATGAGATTGGTGGACTCCACGGGATCATCTTCGATGTCGAACAGAGCCTCGCCTCGCTGGTGCAGAAACTGTGCCGTCGGCCGACGCCCCATCATCTGCAGGTCGTCGTCGATCACCGCCTTCCATGTGGGCGACGCGTACAGATCGCTCGGCAGAGGCCGTGTCAGTTCGGGATACAGATTCCGCACATACTTGTACTTCCTCCCCCGCAGCGCCCGATAGGGGTAGTAGTTCGTCACTTCGTGGAAGGTGTGGGAGAAGAACGTCTCCTCCCAGCCCTCGGGATGGGTGTCGTCAAGAATCGGTAGCAGCGACCGTTCGGGCAAACCCTCAGGGGGTTCCACACCACACCAGTCGAAGACAGTGGGAGCGATGTTCGACCAGTTCACCAGCGCGTCGTTTTCCACCTCGTCTGCCCCGGGTCGAGCGATCAACAGAGGACAGTGATGCCCCGAGTCAAAGGAGGATGCCTTGGCACCAGGAAAGGGCATGCCGTGATCGCTCATGACCACGATCATCGTATCCTCAGCCCGCCCTGCGGCTTCGAGGGCCTTAATGGCCAGTCCATACCCCAGGTCGAGTCGCGAAATCGATTGATAGTAGTCGGCCAACTCGGCCCGTACGCTCGGATGATCCGGCAGGAAGTCGGGTACAGGCACCGTCGCCGCATCATAGAACGTCTCGTCGACGCCCTCGTAGGTCTGCTTGTTGCCGAAATCACGGTGGGGATCAGTGAAGCCCATGTGCAGGTAAAACGGTTGATCACCGATGTCGTTGAAGAAACCCGCCGCCACCTCGGCCATCTTCGGCACATTACGCGGCCCACCGGATACCTTCTGCAGATCGTGCGTCCATGGGTAGACACTCTGCGGCTGCGTGTGCAGTTTGCCAATGATCCCCGTGGCGTATCCGGCGGCCCCTAGCTGTTTCGGTATCGACGGCATGGTCGCCGCCGTGTGAAAGTTGTGGATCGAATGGGAGTGCCCATACTGACCGTGCGTGTGGCTGTAGTGCCCGGTGAGGATATTGGCTCTACTCGCCGCACAGGATGGGGAGGTGCAGAACGCGTTGCTGAAACGCGTTGCACGACTCGCCAGGGCATTGACGTGAGGCGTCTGGATGACGGGGCTGCCGAAACACCCGGCCAGCGGACTCCAGTCATCGGCGATCAGTAGCAGTACACTTTTCGGTTGATCCACCTTGTGATCCTTTCTTCGGGACCTGGAATGAAGCACAAAGACGACACCTACACGAGCCACACCACACCATGACGCGACAGCTCCAGGTTGTGTTGCTCGTGACCGTCGCCATCGGCGCGACCGAGGTGACCGCCCAGTCAGCTCCGGGCTCAACCGCCTCCTCCGCCACGGACTCGGCGATTCCTGACACCGCAATTCCTGATACGGTCGACGGTGTTGCCGTCCACCGCAGTCACGCCCTGGGCATCCATGGAGAGGTCAAGTATCCTGCCGATTTTGCGGGCTTCGACTACACCAGCCCCGACGCGATCAAAGGCGGCCACGTGCGGCTGCCCTCCCTGGGCACCTTCGACAGTCTGAACCCCTTCATCCTCAAGGGTGTCGCCGCTGCGGGCTCGGGCAGCTTCATCCATGCTCGTCTCTGCACCAAAGCGCAGGATGAGCCGCTGTCCGAATACGCCCTCGTCGCCGAGACCATTCTCTTCCCGGAGGATCGCTCCTGGGTGGCCTTCGAATTGCGCCCCGAAGCCCGCTTCTCCGATGGTGAGCCGATCCGCGCCGACGATGTCGTGTATTCCTTCGACGTGTTCACGAAGAAGGGTGCACCCTTCTATCACAGTTTCTATACCGATGTAGACACGGTATACACCGTCGATTCTCTCACGGTTCGTTTCGACTTCACGGGCACGACGAATCGTGAGCTGCCGCTGATCATCGGTCAACTGCGGGTGCTGCCCAGGCATTACTGGGAACAGCACGACTTCACCAAAACGAGCCTGCAGGCTCCCGTCGGCAGTGGCCCGTATCGCATGACGAACATCGATCCGGGACGTTCGATCACCTACGAACGCATCCACAACCATTGGTCAGATACCCTGGCAGTGATGCGTGGGCGATACAACTTCGATCGCATCACCTACGACTACTATCGCGACAACACCGTCTCTCTGGAGGCTTTCAAAGCGGGTGAATACGACTATCGCAGTGTCGGCAGCGCGCGCGAGTGGGCTACGGCGTACGATCACCCTGCTGTCGACGATGGATATCTGGTGCAGACCCCCATTCCTCACCAGATGATTCGCGGCATGGGCGGATTCATTTTCAACACCCGCAAGAGCAAGTTTTCCGATCCTGCCGTCCGTCGTGCCCTGGCACTGGCGTTCGATTTCGAGTGGACCAATGCCACTCTTTTCTACGGCGCTTACACCCGCACCCACAGTTACTTCGCCAACTCCGAACTGGCGTCTGTCGGCCAGGCATCTGGTAGAGTCAGAGAGATTCTCGAGGAGTATCGCGACCAGGTCTCCAACGCGGTGTTTGGCAATGCGTACCGGGCGCCCAGCACCGATGGTGGGGGGGACTTGCGCGGCAATCTTCGCCAGGCGCGGCGCATGCTTCGAGAGGCAGGTTGGGAGATCCGCGATGCGAGGCTGCAGCACACGACCTCGGGCGAGACGATGGAGATCGAGTTCCTGTTGTCGTCGCCAACCTATGAGCGTGTCGTGGGTCCCTTCCAGCAGCACCTGAAACGTCTTGGCATCGACACACGGATTCGCACGGTCGATGCCTCACAGTACACGAATCGCGTACAGGCCTTCGACTACGACATCATCGTGGCCACGTGGAATCAGTATCTGAGCCCCGGTAATGAGCAGCGCAACTACTGGTCATCCGGTGCAGCGGACGCGCCGGGCAGTCGCAACTATGCGGGGATTCGCGATCCGGTTGTGGACGATCTCGTCGAACGCCTGATCGTGGCTCAGACCCGTCACGAGCAGGTCTCCACCGCTCGAGCCCTGGACCGCGTCTTGAGTTCCGGCCACTACGTCATCCCCCACTGGCACATGGCCGAGCACCGTCTCGTCTACTGGAATCGGTTCTTACGTCCGGCGAAGACACCATTGATCAGTCTGGGATTCATCGACACCTGGTGGATAGATCCTCAGAAGGACGCGATTCTGAGCGCTGACTGATGCCGCCGGCACCTTCCGGTGCTGCATCGGTCGGTTACTGCTCTTCGTGATATAGCCAGCCCTGTTCCGGTGGCACGAGAAACTCCTCGATCAATTCATCGGGCAACTCGACACCGATGCCTGCCCCCGTCGGCAGTTCGATCACACCATCCACGGCGCGCGGACTCACCTGCTGCAGCGCCTGACGCAGGGGCGAGGCATACACCTCGGCCGGGGCCGACTCGATGTAGGGGGTGATGGGTGACACAGCGGCCAAGTGCACGGTGGCCGCTCCCAGCACGTGCGTCGACCAGTTTCCGGGACACACGAGTGCACCACGCGTCTGCGCCAATTCGACGATGCGCATCGCTTCGGTGAGCCCCCCACACGTGGTCATGTAGGGCTGCATGACCAGCATGCCGCCACGATCCATGAAATCGGCGAACTCCCAGCGGGTCACAGCATGCTCACCTGCAGCAAGGCGAAGGGGTGTCTGTGCGGCGAGCTTCGCATAGGGTTCCATTCGATCGACGGGGAAAGGCGTCTCGAAGAAGTAGACGTCAAACTCTTCGAGTCGGCGCAGCGTGGAGACGGCGGTACCGACGTCACTCCACAGATAACCCACATCGACGCTCAGCATCGGCTCGGGCCCCAGTACGTCTCGTGTCCGTCGTGTGAGTTCGACGATCGTATCCGGTGTCTGCTGCATCGGTTCGATCTTGAAGGCCCGATAACCAAGATCACGAAGGGCGACCACACGTTCGACCTGTTCACGCAGGACGCTGGCCGGGTCCCATCGATCGGAGATGATGGTGCAATACGGAGTGACGTGGCTCGGATCCGTTCCCTCCACGACCTGGTGACGCGCCCGCTCATTGCCACCCAGCAATTGCCACACGGGGCGGTCCATCGCCTTGCCATATAGATCCCACAGAGCTACATCGACCGCTCCGAGGCAGATGATCACCCAACCCCGCCGGTTTCCGTGCAGCATGCTGTTGTAGAGACGTGTCCACAGTCGTTGCGGTGGACAGGGGTCCTCGCCGATGAGAAGGCGGCCGAACAGTGACTCGGGTCCGTCGAGCACGGCACGAGCCACACCGGGCGGGACCACGAAGATCTCCGACACCCCCGTCAGCCCCGTGTCGGTATGGATGCGGACGAAAGCGAGTCCATGTACGGTGGCGCCCTCCTTCGGTGCCCCTGCATGATCACCGAGAACGAACACCTCCGTTTTCGTAATCTTCACAACCGTGTCTCCTGTTGGCGGGTCTCGTCGCAAGCACGCCCGATCACTGTCAGTCGTCAAGCCTTCGATCGACACCCCTCTTCCACCTCGTTTGTCACTCGACGGTGTAACGTACCATACTTGTGCGCCAGAGACGTGACGCACTCGTCGACGTGCGTGCCGCACGGTCAGCCGAAACCGATGTGGAGAGCCAGAGATGTCCGACACCGCAAGATCAGATCAGGTAGCGCAGGAAGTCATCACCGTACGTGGTCCCATCGATCCCGCTGAAATGGGCATTACCCAGACCCATGAACACCTGGTGATCGATGCCATGGATCACTATGGCGGTTATGGTTTTGTCATCGATGACGAGGGGATGATCGTCGACGAACTGAAAGCCTTCACCGAGGCAGGGGGCCGCACGATCTGCGATGTCACCGTCGATGAGATCGGACGAAATCCGGCCGCCCTGGAGCGGATCTCAGCGGCGGCAGGTGTGCATGTCGTGATGGGTGCCGGTTGGTATCGAGAGTTCGGGTATCCCGCCGAAGTGGAAGAGAAGACGAGCAACGAACTGGCTGACATTCTCGTGCGCGACATCGAGGTCGGTGTCGGCGACAGCAACATCCGTGCTGGCTTCATCGGCGAGATCGGCACGGGACGCCATTACGTGAAACCCGCCGAAGAGCGCGTGTTTCGTGCAGCCGCCCTGGCCCAGAATCAGACGGGTGTCGTCATCTCCACACACACGACTCGATGGGGTACACTGGCGATGGAACAGATCGAGATGTTGCGAGAGTTCGGGGCCGATCTGTCCCGCGTGATCATCGGTCATCTCGGCGACCGGCGGGGCGTGCATCATCTTCTGCCCATTGCCGAACAAGGCGTCTACGTGGAGGTCGACAACATCGGCTATCTCGACTACCAGCCCGAGACGGTCCGTGCTGACAATGTAGCCGCTCTCGTGAGCGAGGGGTTTGTCGATCAAGTACTTCTGTCGGAGGACATCTGCATGCTCGACCACCTGAAAACGCTCGGTGGCAAGGGGTATGGTTACCTGCTGGAGATCTTCGTTCCCATGTTGCGCGAACGCGGCGTCACGCAGACAGACATCGACAAGATGCTCATCGCGAATCCAGCCCGTGCGTTTGCGCGAGGGGTTCGTTCCTGACCATTGCGGCGACCGAATAGCAGGGATCGCGGGTCGATGAGAGCGACGCGATCTGATACTTGATCCCCGCATCGTTGAGACGCACTACATCGTCGCATCCGAATCGAGGGGGTAGATCGGCCGCGGCAGGTGCTGCCAGGGCAGATCCTCCAGGTGCGACGTGGTGGCGCCCGGCGTATCGACACGAATGACCTGATCGATCCACGGCTGGTAGAACTGCCAGTTGCTGGCCGTTTTCACCACCAGCATTCGAGCGTCAACCACATCGAGTCCGAAGTGTTCGTATACGGACGGGTGATTGCCGCCGATCCCTCGATTCTCGCTGACAACGAGCCGAATCTCACCGATCTCGAGCAACGCGGCGCTGCCCAGATCATACGACTCGAATCCGAGCAGGCTCACGTCCACCCGTCCACCACCGATGGCGGCGACCTTCGCCGTCACCTGCGTGGGCGTCCCGAAGTTCGGATCGAGTTTGCCGCCGATCATCGTCGTCAGTGTACCGGCGACGCCGGCCGCCATCGCCGCCTCCACCGCCTCTGGGTCGACAAGGGTGATCAGAGCTCGATGAGGGACCTGCTGTCGGATCATCTCTGCCAGCAGGGCGTTGCTGTCTCCGGTGGCGCCCCCCCAGATGCTGTCGCCCGTATCTGACAGGATCACCAGTCCTTTGTCGGCATCCACGGCACGCTGGATCGCCGCCTCGGGGGTGATGCTGTCCAGACGACAGAAGGATTCGCGCAGAGCCCAGGCTTCGTCGGCCAGTTCCTGCACCAGCTTATCGGCAAGTTCCGGATCATTGTCAGTCACCACCGCTGCGGCCCATCCGCCCTGAGGCACATCGAGCCAGGGCTGCATGGGCAGCGTCGACGCCGACAACACTCCTGGGCGAGACTCCATGTCACGGGCCAGATCGAACCACTGTTTCATCGGGCCGTGGGCCGTGAGAAACTGTTCCTGATGCGTGATGAGGGGGATCTTCCGCCACGCGGTGGTGGGGCGCGTCTTGTCGCGGACGATGCCGAGCAGAAGCTGCGCCGCCAGTTCACCGGTCTCGAACTGATCGTGAGGCTGGGTACGATGCGCAACCAAGGCATCTGCGTGATCGACAATCGCGTCCGTGAGATTGGCGTGATGGTCGAGGGAGATGACGAGGGGTATGTCGTTGCCGATCAGTCCACGTACGATCCGGAGCAGATACGCCTCGGTATCGTGAACCCCGTCGGCGACGGCCGCTCCATGCAGAGCAAAATACATGGCATCGAGTGGTCCTGCGTCGCGCAGGCCCTTCTCCAGCGCCTCGGCGAAGTAGGCGAGGGTTTCCTTCGTCAACGCCCCACTGGCCCCTGCCCAGCCATGGATGATGGGAACCGGTGTCCAATCGAGTTGGGCATCCATCGTCTGTAGGAACCCGCCGATGGAGCCGATGTCACGACATTTCTGCAGAATCTCGGCACCCGCGAACAGACCGTAGAGTTTGAACGTGTCCAACGTCGTCGGCACGGGGCTGAAACTGCTCGTCTCCTGACCATAGGATGCGATGGCGATGTTCATACGACACCTTTTTCATCGAAACGACGTTCCGGGTGCCAGTTCAACAGCAGTTCGGTGCGTGCCACATCGGTGCATTCGTAGGCCTCGTCAGCGGCCATGACATAGAAGCAGTCGTAGTCGATGTCCGGTACCTCGAGGGCACACACGAGACTCGAGGCGACATCGCGACAGTCGATGGTCCCCCACGAGAAACTGGTCACCGGTTCGCCATCGGTGGTCACCATGCGTTCAGCATCGATAATCGACCACGGTCGGATGCAGGCGATGGACATACCGTGTTGTTCGTGATAGTTCCGCGCCAGTTCCTCCTGCAGCAGCTTGGACATACAGTAGCCGGAGGGTGCCTTGAGCGGATAGAGGTCGTGCGTGTAACGCGTGTCCTGCGAGTATCCGCCGTGCACGGCGCCCGACGACGTGTGGACGAATCGCGACACGCCGGCCAGCCGGGCCGCTTCGAACAGGTTCTGCAAGCCCACCACGTTGATGGTGAATCCCGGACCGCCATCGGCATAGGAGGGATTGGGAGCCATAATCGTGTTGACCACGGCATCGTGTCCCTCCACGACCTCGACGAGAGCCTCGAAATCGAGGACATCGGCCAACACGGCGTCGGCAACGCCGACGACGGATCGCACATCGAGGGCCGTCACGTTGTGGTTCACCGACAGCAGATCGTAGGCTGGACGCCCGACCAGACCTGCCGCGCCCGTGAGCAAGACGTTCATTAGATTCCTGAGCTTTGTGAATTGTGTTGAGGAAGAATCCGGCGACTTATCGACTACGCGCGTGAGGCGCCTCCATTACGGCGCGTTCCTCGTCGGTCATGTCGCCAATGTATCCGGAATAACCGATGTCGTGCGCCCCCGGACTGTAGGCCATGCAGCCGGGAGAGAACTTGTAGAGCAGAGCACGACGCTCATGATCCGCCGTCCACGGCAGCGTGCCGTGCGTGAGGGTTTCGGTGAAGATGACCACATCCCCCGCCTTGCCGTTGACCTCGACCACATGCTCCTGATACTGCTCCCACAGGATCATGCTGCGCGGACACGGCAGATTCGCTTTGTGACTGCCCGGCAGAACGGCAACCCCCCCGTCGCCGGGATTTTCGTCGGCGAGCAGGTATTCCACCACCGTCAAACCGGTGTGGATACGTCCCGCCTTGTAGAAGTAGACCTCGGACATGTCGGATCGTTCGTAGCCACCGCCGTGCAGGGTCCCCCCTTCACAGCCCTTGTCCATTGCGATCAAGCCGGGGCCGTGATCGAGCCGATACCCTTTGCTGAGAATCGCTTCGAGATAGGGTTTCACCACGGGGTGGATCAGCAGATGCCGGAAGGGTTCACACCAGGGTCGCTCCCAGCCGAGCATGCCACCGAGGTCTTTGCGATAGGATGTGCCCGCCAGGGCTTTGGACTCGCCAACGAGGGAGCCGTCACGCTCGTTGAGATCGGCATCGTGATGATCGATGGCGGCATTCATCGTGGCTACTTCTTCTGCAGAAAGAACACCGCGTAGGACGAGGAATCCGTTGAGGTCGAAGAGGTAGCGTTCGTTGCCGTTCATCTCATCTCCATGTGGGCTACGGGGACCAACGCCCGCAATAAGCGACACGATGCGGCGAGAATCAAACGATGCAGTAGGATGGAACCATGCCGACGGGCGCCGGCACTACGAGGCGAATCCGCGCTCCTCGAGCAGCTTCACGATCTGGTCGACGCACTCGACCACGGACGCTTCGCGCGTGGCCAGCGTGAGATCGGGTGTCTCGGGGACCTCATACGGCGCAGAGACACCGGGAAAGCCGGCAATATCGCCACTATCGGCCTTGTCATACTGTCCGTCCTCGACGCGCTCACGGCAGATCTCCAGGGGCGCATCGATATGGATGACGAGGAACCTGTCCTCCCCCACAACCTGTGCCGCCCGTTGACGAACCTGCTTATTGGGCGCCACGAAGGCAGCGATGCAGATGAGACCGGCTTCGTTGATCAGTTTCGCCACCTCTGCAGATCGGCGCAGATTCTCTGATCGATCGTCGGCGGAAAAGCCGAGATCGCGACTGATGCCCTGACGCATATTCTGGCCATCCAGAACCGTCGCCGCACGCCCCATGTCGAACAGTCGACGTTCGAGAGCGTAGGCGATGGTGGTCTTACCCGAACCCGTCAGACCCGTCAGCAGAATCGTCGCCGGCGCCTGACCGAAACGAGCGGCACGTTCGCCCTGGGTGACATTGCTCAACTCCGTGTGCAGACTCTCGGCGCCCGGTTCGTCGTCCCAGTGGTCGTGCCGCTGATCGCCTGTGGTGCGGTCGGCAACCATTCCCGCCGCGAGGGTGGCATTGGTGATGCGGTCCACGACGATGAAGGAGCCCGTCAGCCGGTTGCGTCGATACGCGTCGAAACAGACCGGTTCGCTCAAGGAGACATTGCAGCGACCGATCTCGTTCAGCTTCAGCGTCGGCGCCTCTTGCCGGTGCAGCGTGTTCACGTCGACGCCATACCGCAAGGTGCCGATCGTTCCTGTCACGTTCTTGGCGCCCATCTTGAACACGTAGTTCTTGCCCGGCACCATCTGCTCATCGTGCATCCACACGACCATGGCGTCGAAACGCTGCTCGAGATGGGGCACATTCCCGGGGCGCACGATGACATCGCCGCGACTGACATCGATCTCGTCATCGAGGGTCAGTGTCACCGACTGGGGTGAGAACGCTTCCTCGAGTTCACCATCGAAGGTCACGATCGATTTGACCCGGCTCGTGCGTCGCGAGGGCAGGGTCATCACCTCGTCTCCCTTGCGCACGATCCCCGACGCAACGGTTCCGCAGAAGCCGCGGAAATCGAGATGGGGGCGATTCACATACTGCACGGGGAACCGGAAATCCTGGAGATTTCGGTCGGACCCGATGTACACATTGTCAAGGAAACTCATCAGCGTCGGTCCCTGGTACCAGGGCGTGTTGCTGCTGGCATCGACGATGTTGTCACCCTTCAGGGCCGAGACGGGCATGAAGTGGAGATCCGGCATCTCCAGACGACTGGCAAAGTCACGATAGTCCGAACGGATCCGATCAAAGACCTCTTCGTCATAGTCGACGAGATCCATCTTGTTGATCGTCACCAACACATGTTTGATGCCCAGCAGAGAGACGATGAAGCTGTGCCGCTTCGTCTGTGTCACGACGCCATTGCGCGCATCTACCAGGATAATGGCCAGATCACACGTTGAGGCTCCCGTCGCCATGTTGCGCGTATACTGCTCGTGCCCCGGCGTATCGGCGATGATGAACTTGCGCTTCGTCGTGGAGAAGTATCGATACGCGACATCGATGGTGATCCCCTGTTCGCGCTCGGCCTTCAGACCATCGGTGAACAGGGCCGGATCGAGTTCACCCCCCGTGGTGCCCACTGTCGCCGAATCCTGCTCGAGCGACTTGAGCGTGTCCTCGTAGATCAACTTGGCGTCGTAGAACAAGCGGCCAATGAGGGTGCTCTTGCCGTCGTCGACAGAGCCGCACGTGAGGAACCGCAGCAGTTCCTTCTGCTCGTGCTGCGCCAGATAGGCATCGATGTTCTCGGCAATGAGGTCGGATTGGTGGGACATCAGCTGTCTATGTCCTGCGTGGTCACTAGAAGTAGCCTCGCTTTTTCTTCTCTTCCATCCCGGCACCACCCTCATCCTGATCGATGAGCCTGCCCTGTCGCTCAGAGGTCGTCGACAACAGCATTTCCTGAATGATCAGCGGCAATGTCGTCGCATTGGAGTCGACGGCACCGGAAAGGGGGTAACAGCCGAGAGTGCGGAATCGAACACGCCGCATCTCCGGTTCTTCGCCAGGCTCGAGCTTCAACCGATCGTCATCTACAAGAATCATGGTGCCACCGCGATAGACGATGGGACGTTCCTTGGCGAAGTAGAGCGGTACGATGGGAATCTGCTCAAGATGGATGTACTGCCACACGTCGAGCTCGGTCCAGTTCGACAGGGGGAAGACACGAATGCTCTCGCCCTTCTTCACGCGTGCGTTGTACAGATTCCACAACTCTGGCCGCTGATTCTTCGGATCCCAACGATGGTGGTCATCGCGAAAGGAGAAGACCCGCTCCTTGGCGCGCGACTTCTCTTCGTCGCGGCGGGCGCCCCCAAAGGCGGCATCGAACTCGTACTTGTCGAGAGCGAGCTTGAGCGCATCGGTCTTCATCAGCTCCGTGTGCTTCTCGCTGTCCTCGAGGGGATGGATATTGTGCGCCCCACCCTCTTCATTGGTATAGACGAGGACATCGAGGCCGAGCTCCTTTCGGGTATACTGCTCGCGAAACTCGATCATCTCGCTGAACTTCCAGGTCGTGTCCACGTGCATCAGCGGAAAGGGCGGCTTGTCGGGGTAGAACGCTTTCTGCGCCAGACGCACCATGACCGAGGAGTCCTTGCCAATCGAATAGAGCATGACCGGATTGTGGAACTCCGCCGCCACTTCACGGATGATGTGGATGCTCTCCGCTTCGAGTTGCTTGAGGTGGGTCAGACGATAGCCGCTGACGACCTCATCTGCGGGTGGGCTCGACACGATGCTCGGATGCTCTTGTTGGTCGGTGCAATTCGTTCCGGATAGAAGCGATAGAACTTACGGGGTCGCAGCCGGATCGGCTACCTGTGAGTGGCGTTCTACCTCAGTCCAGACTCTGGCCGGTGGTAGACACCACATTCCGGAACAGGTGATGGAGTTGCCCCATCGTGGCCGACGGCAGGGCGCCGCGCTCGAAGGTGTCGAGATTTTGCTGCAGGTGATTGGCGTTGCCCGTGCCCGACAACACCACGTGGACGCCGCGTTCGTCACGACAGAGCCGATAAGCGACGTCGGGCAGTGTTCCATGGGCCAGGGCAAATCCGAGCGGATTCCCGCGATCGATTTCAGACGCTTCGATTTCGCCGCTGTCGATGAGGGCATCGACAAAGGGCTTGAGATTCTCAGGATTGCCGAGGGCTTTGCGCACGGCGAACATGATCTGGACACCCACATTCTGCTTGAGGGCGACGGGCAGCACCGTCCGTCGTGCCGTCTGATTCAGCAGATTGTATCCGACCATGATGACGTCCCAGAGATCGTCGGCCAGCGCCGCCTGCAGCATCGTGTGTTGTCGATCCTCGCCGAACATCTCCGTAATGCCAATGAAGCGAATCTTGCCGGCCTCTCGGGCGGCGACCAGAGTGGGGTAGACCTCATCGACGAGTTTGCCGTAGTCCTGAGGTACCACGCCATGGAGATTGTAGATGTCAATGTAGTCCGTCTGCAGTAATTGCAAACTCGCGTCGAGACTTTCCATGAGTGCCGCCGGCGTGACTTCGACACGACGCGTCGATTTCTTTGACGACACGATGATCTCGTCGCGATTTCGCCCCTGGAGGGCCGAACCGATGATCTCCTCGGTCCCATAACCCTCTGACGTGTCGACGAGATTGACACCGGCGTCGAAGGCTTTGCGAAGCAGATCGACGGATTCGACGTCGCTGAGGCCGGTTTTTACACCGATCTGGCTGGGCCCGCCAGCACCGACGCCCATGCGTGAGACCTGCAGTCCTGTGCGTCCGAGGACGACTCGCTCCATCAGAGAGCGTCCTCCGCGAAGTTCCCTGGCCACCAGTCGATGACTCGATGTACCGTTTCGATCGAGGCGATGGTATCCATCTCCTCATCCGACAAGTACCAGTCGAACAGATCGAGATTGGCCTCCATGTGCGCCACCGAACTCGCCTTCGGAATCACAGCGATCCCCTTCTGCAGCAGCCATCGCAGGGCCACCTGCGCAGCGCTTTTCTCGCGCTGTTGAGCCAGTGAACTCAGGGTCGGATCGGTGATGATCTTCCCCTGGGCCAGAGGCGAATAGGCGGTGAGCAGGATATTCTGTTTAGCGCAATGCTGTCGCAGGGCCTCCTGGTCGAGATGGGGATGATACTCCACCTGATTGGTGACGATGGGCACGGGACTCAGTGAGACCGCCTCATCCACGCGTCGGCGATTGAAGTTGGAGATGCCAACGTGTCGCACCTTGCCCTCCTCGACGAGTCGCCCGAAGGCGCCGAGCGTATCCCGGAGGGGGATGTCCTGGTTGGGCCAGTGAATCAGGAGCAGGTCGACGTAGTCCACCTGCATCACCATAAGCGAGTTCTCGCAGATCCCCCTCACATCGTCGGGCGCGAGATGATCTCGACCGACCTTGGTCGTGACGAAAAGCTCTTCCCGTGAGACACGCGAGGCACGAATCCCCCGGCCGACGATCTCTTCGTTGTCGTACCCCGCTGCGGTGTCGAGATGGGAATAACCCATATCTATGGCGGCGGCGATCGCCCTGGCACCATCGTCGTCGCGCAGGTTGAAGGTGCCCAGACCAAGCATGGGGATCGAGTGCCCAGAGGGGAGCAAGTGTGTCAGCATGATCCAAAGAAAAGGTGTTTGGCCATCGATGCTCAATGGCCTGGGTGACGCCTCTACGATCCCAACACATTGCGAACGATCTGCAGGCTCTGCGTCAGCGCCGCTGCTGGATCTTCGAGGGTAGCATTGAGCTCAAGGCTGACGGCCCCTTCATACCCAACCTGAGTCAGAGCCGAAAACGTATCGGCCAGGGATTTCTCTGTCAGCATGCCGTCGAGCAGGCCCTGATGGAGATCCCCGACACCGTCGTTGTCGTCCAGATGCACGTAGCCCAGCCGGTCGCCAGCGATGTACACAGCCGCTGCAGGGGTGATACCCTCCATTTGGGCGTGTCCGATGTCGACCAGTACATGCAGATTCGGATGATCGACGCGCTCGACGAAATCCCTCGTGGCGGCCACCGTCGGCAGAGACAGACCGGGAAAGTGCTCCAGGCTCAAGCTGAGACCGCGATCCTGGGCTCGCTGCGCCAGAGGGCCGACAACGGCGGCATACCGCGCCAACGCCGCTTCGCTGCCGTCGGTCCCCGGTACCAGATACACGGCATCGGCACCGAGGCGGGCAGCCAATTCGATCGCCCGTTCTGTGAACGCGATGGCACCCGCGCGCGGAGCCGCGTCCTCGTGATCGAGACTGGCCCCCTCAGGCAGCCCGAAGGAAGCGGCCAGACACGACACGCCGAGGCCGACCCGGACCGTCGCATCGACCACCTCGGGGCGTTCGAAGGCGGGAGGCCGCACATCGATGCAGCTGAAACCCATCTCGGCCACTCTTGGGACGGCCACCTCTTCGTCGATGGGCAGGGCCCAGATACAGCACGAGATCTTCATGAAATGCCTCCCAGTTTCCCCTCGCGCCCAGGCATGTGAGCGCGTATGGTTGCCTTGGACTTCAACATGCTACGTCAACCTGAAGTGAGCCCTATGAACTTCCATCACCGTCGTTCACCCGTCCATGCCGGTTTCATCGGTTCCGTCGCTCTCGCCATACTGGCCGCCTCCTGCTCCCCACCGGCACCCAAGCCGGATCCGGCGGCGCAGATTAACGATCAGACGATCACTCTCGAACAGGTGGACGCACGCGTGGAGCAGGCCGAACCAGAGGCATGGCAGTCTCTGTTTGAGGCCCGACGGAGGGCCCTGGCCTATCTCATCGATGAGCAACTACTCACCGAAGAGGCGACGCGTCAGGGGGTGGAACGAGATTCCCTCGTGCGTCGTGAAGTCCTCGATCAGTTGGTTGCCGTTAGCGACAGCGCCGTCGCTCAGTTCTACGAAAAGAATCGTCAGCGCCTCGGCGGACAGCAGCTGGGTGCCGTGCGTGAGCGAATCCGGCAGTATCTGGCGTCGGAGAATCACCGCACTGCCTGGCTCGCCTATGTGGGCAGTCTGCGCGATGCGGCGCAGATCGACGTCGTTCTCGATCCGCCACGTGCGGTGATTGCCGTAGGCAGCGATGAGCCTTCGAAAGGGCCCGATGACGCACCCATCCTGCTCGTGGAATACTCCGACTACGAGTGCCCCTACTGCTCCCGTGCCAAGTCAGCCGTGCGTCAGGTGATGGAAACCTATGGCGACAAGGTACGCCTCGTCTTCCGCGTTTTTCCGCTCACGATCCATCCCCATGCGCGTCTGGCAGCTGAGGCAGGTCTGTGTGCGCAGGAACAGGATCGTTTCTGGGACTATCACGACATCCTGTTCTCTCACCAGCGTGAGCTGCGTAGCGTGGACCTGGCTCGATACGCCGCAGAGATCGGCCTCGACACGAACGCCTTCGATGTCTGCCTCGAGTCGGGTCGATTCACCCATCTCGTGGATGCCGATCTGGCTTCGGGCACGAAGTTTGGCGTGACGGGCACACCTGCCTTCTTCATCAATGGTCGCCGACTCACCGGCGCCCAACCCTTCTCGGCGTTTCAACAGATCATCGATGACGAGCTCGAGCGCCTCGAGCGCGTCAGTTTGTAGTGGCCTCCGTGCTGGCCACCGTCACCGACCGACAGGTCTTCGTGCCCTCGCCGGGTGAAGGCACGGGCGTGATGGGCGGCAGCTACTACACGGAACGTACCGGACAGCGACTGGTGAGTATTCACAGTTTGACGAGTCGCTCCGACACGGTGGATGCCGCCTTCGTGCGATCGTCGGAAGATGAGGGTGAGACGTGGTCAGAGTCGACCCGTTGGGAGATGAGTTTTCCCCACGCCGACGGTACAGGTCGCCGTCATCCGCGTGGCGGATATGTGGACCCTCATACAGGGCGCTACATCAGCGTGTGGACCGAAGGTATCCTGCCCTCGGACGATCCGCTGGAGGGGATGTTTCGCTGGACCCTCCACTATTCGGTGTCTGAAGACGGGGGTCGCACGCAGTCGGTGAACGAGCAGATCATCCATGTGGGGGATGACTATGATGCCACCAATCATCTGCCTGGGGTCAGGGTCGGCGCCAACTGTGTCATGATCGGTGATCTGGGCCAGCGACCGCTCACTCGTTCAGATGGCGTGATCCTCATCCCCGTGCAGAGCACACCCGTGGGCCCTGACGGAACCTATCACAATCCTGGGGCGGGGTACACGTATACCGATTGTCTGCTGTTGATGGGACGGTGGCGCGACGGTGGCCGACTGGACTGGACCTGCTCTGAGCGAATCGTGGGCGATCCGAAACGCACCACCCGTGGCCTCATCGAACCGACCATCGGCGAACTCGATGATGGCTCGATTCTGATGGTCATGCGCGGCAGCAACGATGCGCACCACGAACTGCCTGCCCATCGTTGGGTGTCCAGATCAACCGATGCGGGGCTCAGCTGGTCTACCCCGACCCCGTGGACCTACGAGGACGGCACCGCTTTCTACTCACCAAGTTCGTGTTCACAGCAGATCCCCCATTCCGACGGCCGCTTGCTTTGGATGGGAAATCTCTGTGAGCAGAATCCTCAGGGGAATCGACCTCGATATCCGATGGTGCTCGGTGAGATCGATCGGCAGTCGGGGCATCTGATCCGCTCGGCGGTCACCATCATCGATGATCGTCAGCCCGGTGAGAGTGAGCAGCTGACACTGTCAAACTTCTACACGCGCGAGGAACGCGACTCGGGCGATCTGCTGTTGCATCTGCCGCGATTCTTCGCCAGCGATGACGCGGCCGGTTTCAGTGCCGATCTGATGCTGTTGCGTATCAAACTGACCTGACGATCCACCGCACCCTTGACCGGATATGTCCTCCGACGACTGCTGCTCATGATACCGACCCTGTTCGGCATCATGGTGGTGAATTTCCTCATCGTCCAGGCTGCACCCGGTGGCCCCGTCGAACAGGTCATCGCCCGCCTTCAGGGTCACGATGTGGGTGCCATCGCCCGAATCGGTGGCTCCGTCGGTGGTGAGGGCACCGACGCAACCGAAGTGCTGGATCTGGATCGGGCCGACAGCAGATATCGAGGCGCACGGGGCATTGACCCGGATCTGCTCGCCGACCTGGAGCGAATGTATGGCTTCGACAAGCCGGCCCATGAGCGGTTCATCACTATGATCTGGGGATATCTGCGTTTCGACTTCGGCACGAGTTTCTACCGTGACCGCGCAGTACTCGATCTTGTCCTCGACAAAATGCCCGTCTCCATCAGTCTGGGTCTGTGGACGACACTCTTCATCTACGCCATCTCGATCCCATTGGGTGTGACGAAGGCGGTCCGGGATGGAGATCGGTTCGACGTGTGGTCGTCGTCGGCCATCATCGTGGGCAATGCGGTACCCGGGTTCCTGTTTGCCATCCTGCTGATCGTGTTGTTCGCCGGTGGCCACTACGTGCAGTGGTTCCCTCTGCGAGGCCTCACGTCGGGGGATTTCGCGGAACTGTCGACGCTGGGCAAGATCGCCGACTACCTCTGGCACTTGTGTCTACCCGTGTTGTCCCTCGTCATCGGTGGCTTCGCCGGACTCACGTTGCTAACGAAGAATTCCTTTCTCGAAGAGATCGGGAAGCAATACGTCCTCACGGCGCGCTCCAAGGGCCTCGATCAGAAGGGCGTGCTCTACGGCCACGTGTTCCGCAATGCCATGCTCATCGTCATCGCCGGTTTCCCCGCCGCCTTCGTGGGCATTCTCTTCACGGGCGCCCTGCTGACGGAGATCATCTTCTCCCTCGACGGCCTCGGCCTGCTCGGTTACGAGGCCGCCGTGCAGCGTGACTATCCGGTCGTGTTCGGCACGCTCTATTTCTTCACCTTCCTCGGGCTTATTCTGCAGTTGATCGGCGATCTGACCTACACCCTCGTCGACCGACGCATCGACTTCGATCGGCGCGACGCGTGACCACCACCGGTCCGCCACCTCCCGTCGAGACTCGCTGGCATGGAGTACGCCTGTCGCGGCTGACCCGCCGACGCTGGGAGAACTTCCGCGCTAACCGTCGCGGCTGGTGGAGCACCTGGATTTTCATGGCTCTCTTTGCTGTCACCCTTCCGGCTGAATTCATGGCCAACGATCGCCCTCTGTTCGTCTGGCTCGATGGTCAGATGTACACACCCGTGTTCTCCACCTATGCCGAGACAGAATTCGGCGGCGAATTCGAAACCGAAGCCGACTATCGCGATCCCTACTTCGCACGACTGGTAACCGATGGGGAGGGTTGGGTCCTGTGGCCCCCGATCCGATACGGCAATCGGACGGTCAACTTCGACCTGCGCCGACCCGCCCCCTCTCCACCATCGACCGACAACTGGCTCGGCACCGACGACCAAGCCCGTGACGTGCTCGCCCGACTGATCTATGGCTTTCGCATCTCAGTCCTGTTCGGTCTCTGCCTGACGTTTTTCAGCTCCCTGGTGGGGATCGCCGCCGGTGCCGTGCAGGGTTATTTCGGTGGCTGGGTAGATCTCCTGTTCCAGCGGTTCATCGAGATCTGGCAGGGCCTGCCCACTCTCTATCTGCTGATCATCCTCGCCAGTCTCGTAGAACCGAACTTCGCCTGGCTTCTCGGCTTGCTGTTGCTGTTCAGTTGGATGAGTCTGGTCGGTGTCGTGCGGGCCGAGTTTCTGCGCGCTCGCAACTTCGACTTCGTCCGAGCCGCACGGGCGCTGGGTGTCGACGACGTGACGATCATGCGACGCCATGTACTTCCCAACGCCATGGCCTCAACACTGACTTTCCTGCCCTTCATCCTCACCGGCTCGGTCACGATTCTCACGTCGTTAGATTTCCTCGGGTTTGGCCTTCCTGCGGGTTCCCCTTCCCTGGGAGAACTGCTGGCCCAGGGAAAACGCAACCTCCACGCCCCTTGGCTCGGCGTGACGGTGTTCTTCGTTCTGTCGGTCATGTTGTCTCTGCTGGTGTTCATCGGCGAAGCGGTGCGCGACGCCTTCGATCCTCGCAAGAGCCTCGATCCGACGGCGGCCCGGAGATAAGCCCGATATGAGTCAGCTTATGAGGCCGGCATGAGCCTTCTCGAGATTCAACAGCTGAGCACCAGCTTTCGCGGCACGGTCGGCGAGACCGACGTGCATGCGGTTCGTGATGTCTCCATTGTCGTCGAACGCGGGGAGACCGTCGCCATCGTCGGCGAATCAGGCTCAGGCAAGTCTGTCACCGCCCTGTCCGTGATGCAGTTGCTGGCCTATCCGCGCGCCTACCATTCGGGCGGCTCGATCCGTCTCGCGGGTGACGAATTGCTCGGCGCACCCGAACCAATTCTTCAGGCGCTGCGCGGCGATCGTATGTCCATGATCTTCCAGGAGCCTATGACCTCGCTGAATCCACTGCACACGGTGGAGAAGCAGATCGGCGAAACCCTGCGCCTTCATCAAGGACTCGAACAGGCTGCCGCACGACAGCGTTGTCTCGAGTTGCTCGAACGCGTCCACATCGCCGAGCCCGAGCAGCGATTGTCCAGTTGGCCCCATCAGTTGTCGGGCGGACAGCGACAGCGGGTGATGATCGCTATGGCGCTGGCCAATCAGCCAGATCTACTGATTGCCGACGAACCCACCACCGCCCTCGATGTCACCGTGCAGGCAGAGATCCTCACCCTCCTGCGTCAACAGCAGAGGTCGTTGGACATGGGCCTGCTGCTGATCACGCACGATATGACTCTCGTGCAGCACATTGCTGATCGCGTTTACGTCATGACCGAGGGCCGCGTCGTGGAATCGGGTCTGGCCACGCAGGTGCTCACGGCGCCGACCCATTCCTATACGCAGCAACTGCTGGCATCCGAGCCGCCCCCGAGATGGGATCGAGCGGCCCGGGACGCGCCGACCGAAGTCGAGCACAAGATCCAGGCCGACTCGAAAAACAGAGAACCCCTGCTGGTGGTCGATGACCTTCGCGTGTGGTTTCCCATCAAACACGGATGGCTTCGTCGCACCGTAGGCCACGTAAAGGCGGTGGATGGCGTTTCATTTGAACTGAAGCCGGGAGCGACGATCGGCTTGGTGGGTGAATCGGGTTCGGGCAAGACCAGCCTCGCGCTGGCCGTCTTGCGACTCATCTCCAGCGAAGGCGGAATCCGCTTTCGCGGGCAGTCCTTACACGACATGGACAAGACCCAGCTGCGGGCCCTGCGACGACAGCTGCAGGTGGTCTTCCAGGATCCCTTCAGTTCGCTGAGTCCGAGATTGTCGGCCTTTCAGATCATCGAAGAGGGGCTCAAAGTCCACCAGCTGGGAGGCGACTACGACGAGCGTCGCGATCGAGTTGCTGCGGCCTTGCACGAGGTGGGTGTCGAGCCGGCAACGATGGATCGATATCCACATGAATTCTCTGGTGGCCAGCGACAGCGACTCGCCATCGCCCGTGCACGGGTCCTGGAGCCGCGATTTCTCGTGCTCGACGAACCCACATCGGCGCTGGATCGGACGGTACAGCTGCAGATCATCGAACTGCTGCTGCGCCTTCAACACGAGCACGGATTGGCCTACCTGTTCATCAGTCACGATCTGCGCGTCGTTCGAGCCCTCGCCGATGAGTTGGTGGTCCTGAAGGAGGGGCTCGTGGTAGAGTCAGGACCGGCGCGAGAACTATTTGAGACGCCGCGTCAGTCCTACACGCAGCGCCTCATGCAGGCAGCCTTCGCCGGAACCGTCGCTGGAGAAGATCTTGGCGACTGATTGTCGCGTCACTCGTCGTAGATGTACTTGTCCTCAAACCAGCCCACTTCAAATCCGTACTGCACCGTCGTCACTCCATCGGGTTCGATGTCGATCTCGAAGGCCTTGGGTTGCAGGGGCATTTGGCCATCCCACTCCTCGCCTCGCACATACCCATGCACTACCTCCACACGGTGCTTGCCACCCCGCAGAGATCGTGTAAACAGAGTCTTCCAGCGATCTGTGGAGGTCACCGCTTGACTGAGTCCGATAGACTTGCCGTCCACGTAGAGCTTGCAGATGTGATGATAGGCAGGTCGCTCTCCCATCTGTGCCCGAGTGGCCTGAAAAACGATCTGGATCGTTCCTGTGCCCGTCGATTCCTCGGGCGTCGCTGACTCGAACTGCTCGACGAGTTTTCCACCGAGTTCATCGACGAGGGTCATCACCTCCTCCTCACCGCCGCGCACACTCTCGGCGACGGTGACTTCCCTCGTCTGCGCATCGATCATGCGTGCGTCTCTTCTGAAGATCTCACCGAAGCGCAGGAAGCTACCGATCACGACGGTATCGGCGCCGAACCAGTTGCCCACCTCGACGGCCGTTTCCGAATCGATGGGGCCACTCATTTCGACGTTGAAGTTGCGCATGGCCGCCTCGCCGGTGGATTCCATCGCTTGGGCGTCGGTGCAGATCACCCGGAGCGTGAGCGGAGGACTTCGACCAGATACTTCTCGAGCAGCAGATAGATGGCGGGGAACGCTCGGCGGCGTTCGATGGCGGGTGAGTCCTCAAACTGCTGCACGTCCCGCAGAACACCGGCAGCGCGTTCGCTCGGCAGAACCTGGGCCCGCACGAATGCCAGCAAATCCTCGATGTCCCGCGTGTCCCGTCGGGGCAGACCTGCGCCGAAAACGGCGCAGGGCATCTCGGAAAATCTCGAACACGGTCTCCTTGGCAGGAAAACGGGGGAAACCAGACACACAAATGCAAGTCGGAGAGCCCCCTGCGTCGCGCTATTCGCTGACGGGGTTGGCTTTGTCTGGATCGATTCCCAGATCGAACTGGGCTTTGTCCACGACAGATGCGCTGAGGGCGCCTTGCCGGAACAGATCCACAAGGGCAGCGTAGGCGATGGTTTGTGCATCGACTTCGAAAAAACGCCGCAACGCCTGCCGGGATTCGCTGCGACCGAACCCGTCGGTTCCCAGGGTGACAGGCGGCCGTGGAAACCACCTGGCCACCATGTCGGGCAGCGCCTTCACATAGTCAGAAGCGATCACGAGTGCACCATCGGCCTGTGCCAGGCACGCACTCAGATAGGGAACCCGTTCCGGCTCACCGGGATGAAGCAGATTCCAGCGTTCTGCATCGACGGCGTCTTCGTGCAGTTGTTTGTAGCTGGTCACACTCCAAACGTCAGCAGCCACGCCGTAGTCGGTCTCAAGGATCTGCGCGGCCTGCATCGCTTCGGTCAGGATCGATGCGCTACCGAATAAATGGGCTCTCTTGGTCTTCGTGCGCTTCTTGGACGTTCTGATCCGATACATGCCCTTGAGAATGCCCTCCTCGGCATCTTCAGGCATCGGAGGCATGACGTAGTTCTCGTTCTGCACGGTGAGGTAGAAAATGACGTCCTCACCCTCGGTATACATCCGACGAATGCCCTCGCGGATGATGACGGCCAGTTCGTAGCCATAAGCGGCATCGTAGGCAACCACGTGCGGACAGGTCAACGCCGATACGTGCGAATGTCCATCCTGGTGTTGCAGTCCTTCGCCATTCAGCGTGGTGCGACCCGACGTGGCGCCGATGAGAAAGCCGCGTGCCCGTTGATCTCCGGCGGCGTAGATGAGGTCTCCTACGCGTTGAAAACCGAAAATCGAATAGAAGATGAAGAAGGGCAGCGTCGGAACAGCATGCGTCGCATAAGCCGTACCCGCAGCGATGAAAGAGGACAACGCACCAGCCTCACAAATGCCCTCTTCGATCAGCTGTCCATCTTGTGCTTCGCGATAGTACGTGAGGGACTCGGAATCGACCGGATCGTAGAGTTGCCCGATATGGGAGTAGATCCCGTATTGCCGGAACAATGCTTCCATACCGAACGTGCGTGCTTCGTCGGGCACCATGGGTACGATATACTGGCCGATCTTCTCGTCCCGTAGGAGTTTGGCGAGAATACGAACGAATACCATCGTCGTAGACACGTCGCGCTCGGCCGATCCTTGACCGAATTCGTCGAAGAGGGCGGGCGCCGGTGCTGGAGGTTCAGATCCGTTCACCTGGCGACGAGGCACAAACCCACCCAACGCCTCTCGACGCTCGAGCAGATAGCGAATCTCCGAACTGTCGTCGGGTGGCCGATAGTAGGGTAGTTCCTCCACCTCGGCGTCGGACAAGGGAATACCAAACCGTGTCCGGATTTCCCGCAGGACGTCGACGTCGAGTTTCTTCACCTGATGAGTCGTCATCGTGCCCTCGCCGACGCGACCCATGCCGTATCCCTTGATGGTCTTGGCCAGCACGACAGAGGGCGCCCCGCGGAATTCGGTGGCCGCATGCAGGGCGGCATACACCTTGTCGGGATCGTGCCCCCCACGACGAATCGTGCGAATCTGCTCATCCGTGAGACTCGTCGACATCGCCTTCAGTCGTTCGTCGACGCCAAAGAAGTGATTCCGCTGATAGTCCCCTTCAGACACCGAGTACTTCTGATACTGGCCGTCCACGAGTTCGCCCATGCGGCGGGCGAGAAGACCCTGGGAATCCCGGGCCAACAACGGATCCCAGTCCGATCCCCAGATCACCTTGATCACATTCCAACCTGCACCACGAAAGACCGTTTCCAACTCCTGGATGATCTTGCCATTGCCCCGCACCGGCCCATCGAGACGCTGCAGGTTGCAATTGATGACGAAGAGCAGATTGTCGAGTCGCTCTCGGGCCGCCAGAGAGATCGCGCCCAGAGACTCCGGTTCATCAGTCTCACCATCTCCGATGAAAGCCCAGACCTTTGCATCGGAGGCGTCTTTGAGACCACGATCCTCGACGTAGCGGTTGTATCTTGCCTGATAGATCGCCTGAATCGGAGCCAGCCCCATCGCGGCGGAAGGAAACTGCCAGAAATCCGGCATCAGCCGCGGGTGCGGATAGGATGGCAGACCACCCCCCTCGCGCAACTCGTGTCGAAAGTTCAGCAGCTTCTCTTCCGGCAGCCGCCCTTCCAGATACGCCCTGGCGTAGATCCCTGGGGAGGTGTGGGCTTGGAAAAAGACCTGGTCTCCCTCGAAACCTTCTGTGCGCCCGCGGATGAAGTGATTGAAGGCGACCTCATACAGCGTCGACGCCGACGCGTAGGTTGAGATGTGCCCACCCATGGTCGGGTCTTCGTGATTGGCCCGCACCACCATCATCATAGCATTCCAGCGGATGATGTTACGAATGCGCTGTTCCAGGTCGTGGCTGCCGGGATAAGGCGGCTGACGATCGGCGGGGATCGTATTGATGTAGGGAGTGTTCGACGCGAAAGGGATGCCGACGCCCTGACTGCGAGCGTGGTTCTGCAACTGGTCCAGCAGCTCGATGACCCGCTCCGGTCCGGACTGTCCCAGGACAAACTCGAGAGAATCGAGCCACTCCTGCGTTTCGATGTCCTTGCCGTCAGTGAATCTGTCGGAAGTCATCTTGGAATCTGTCGGAAGTCATCCTGATGATCACTTCGCTGGAACCGCGGTGTTTGAGGGATTGTCGATGTCCACAACAGACGGCATATTGGCCCGGAACAACGACTGCCTTCACAGCGTCGTAAGTATCAGCCCACCCATTCGATCGAGCAAGGAAACCAGTTGTTCAACGAGTCTGTGAAGGGGCCGACCCGCCGACCCCTGACAGCGGCATGCCTGGCGTTGGGCGCTCTGTGGACCATCGCTGTGGGTCCCCCGCCTGTTGAGGGACAGCCGGCGGCGGGGACGATCAGCGGCTTTGTGCGAGATGCGTCGACGGGCGAACCCCTGATTGCGGCCACGGTCGTGGTGGAAGACCAATCTCTGGGTGCCATCACCAATGAAAGTGGCTACTACGTCCTTCCACGAGTTCCAGCAGGCGAGATCAGACTCCTGTTCTCCTACATCGGCTTCGAACCGCTGACCCAATCGATTCAGGTGCTGGCGGATACGAGTTACCGCACCGACGTGCGTCTGCAGCCACAAGCGGTACAGGCTCAGGAGACTGTCATCCGGGCCGACTCGGTGCGTACAGCCGAGGCACTGTATCGCAAGCCGGTCTCGGAGGTGATTCTCGGCGCTCGGCAGATTAACTCCATGCCGCAGGTTGCAGAGGCAGATCTGATGCGGGCCCTGCAGACCCTGCCCGGAGTTCTGCCCCTGTCAGACTTCTCCTCGGCCCTTTATGTGCGTGGCGGCACGCCCGATCAGAATCTGTACATGATCGACGGCACCGACGTGTACAACCCCGAACACACCTTCGGGATCTTTTCGACCTTCAATACCGATGCCATCAAGCAGGTCGAATTGTCGAAGGGTGGTTTCGGTGCTCAGTATGGCGGGCGCCTGTCGTCGGTTCTAGACGTGACGAATCTCGAAGGCAATCGTGAGGAGTTCGAGGGCACAGCCTCTGTGAGTCTGCTGTCGGCCAAGTCGACGCTGCAGATGCCCCTGGGACGCCGCGGCTCGTTGTCCGGATCTCTGCGACGCACCTACTTCGACCAGACGATCGCTAAATCGATCAACGACGTACCCGACTACTACTTCTACGACGGCAACTTCAAAACCTTTCTCGAACTGTCCGACCGAGATCAGCTGACCTTGTCAGGCTATGGCGGCCGAGACTTCCTCGATGTGGTCTTCAACCCCGACGCTACCGAAGAGACCGGCTTCTCCGTCGACTGGGGCAACAAGACCGGCTCGGCCCGCTGGACCCGGGTGATCACGCCCAAGGTTTTCGGTCACCTGTGGGTAACTGGGTCGCGATTCTCCTCCGACTTCCTCCTCGACATCGCTGACGTTGTGGAGAGAAACTTCGTCTCCGATATCACCGTAAAGGGTGAATTCGAGTCGCATCAGAGCCAGTCTCTGGTCGCCAGCTTTGGTTTTGAACGCAAAGATCTCAACGTCCTGTTCCGCCAGGATTTCCCGGAAGGGCTTATCGAGGTCAACAATCGCCCAGAGCACTATGTCCTCTATTCACAAACGGCATGGCGTCCGACCGCGCGTTGGGAAGTGCAGGGAGGACTGCGCTACAATCGTTTTTCATCGGACAAGAGTTTCCAGGACATTGCGCCACGGCTGGCCGTCAAGCACCGGCTGACGGATACGATCAATCTGCGCGCATCGACGGGGATCTACTTCCAGTATCTTCACCGCATCCCCCGCTTCATCGCCACCGACATCTGGATCGCCTCGAACGAAGATCTCGATCGCTCGCGCGCCATTCACGGCATCGTCGGCTACCAGCAGGAACTGAGAAGTAACTTTCAACTCGAGGTCGAGGCCTATTGGAAGGGGTATCAAGAGATCTATGAGTTCAATCAGACATTCCTGACCGAACTGCAGGAGACCTCCCACGACGAAGACCAGAACCCCATCTTCACCAATGCCAAAGGGATCTTCAACAAGGGTGACGGAGATTCCATCGGTCTGGAAATGATGTTGCGGAAGGACTCGGGCGCCCTGACAGGTTGGGCCGCCTACAGTCTGGCCCGGACAGAGTATCGTTTCGATGGGATCAATGGCGACCGGGGCTTTTCGCCCCGCCACGACCGCACCCATGTGATTAATCTCGTGGCCAATGTCAACCTGGCCAATGCGTGGCAGAAGCTGCACGATCAGCCCAAACTCGGCGTGCGGGGCCCGTGGCGTCTGAGTGGCAGCTTCGTCTACGGGTCGGGACAACCGATTACCGAACCAGGGTCGGCGTACTTCGTGCGGACCAGCCCCGCGCAGCCCGGAACCATGTTGCGGTATGCACCAACGGTGATCAACAATGTTCGACTGCCCGCCTATGTGCGGCTCGACGTAAGCCTCACGTGGACACGTGAGATCGGCACCTGGACAGTCGCCCCCTATGTGCAATTGTTCAACGCGGGCAATCGCAGCAATGTCTGGTTCGTCGACTACGATTTCCGCAATGGCCTGCCCGACGTCGACGCCGTTTCCATGTTCCCTCTGCTGCCAACCCTCGGCGTGAATCTGACCTTCTGATGACGAAGATTCTCACACTCCTCGTTGCAGTCCCTCTCCTGAATGGCTGCGGAGACCCGGGACTTCTCGTCACCAACGATGCCTATGAGTCGCGGATCGTCATAGAAGGAGTCTTGATCCCCGGACGTCCCGTCGACCGCATTCGTGTCATGCGCAACGTTCGGCTCGAGCAGAATCTCACGCGAACACCGCTGACCCTGAGCGATGCCAACGTGTCGCTCATCGACGAGAGCAATGGAAAACGGTATCAGCTCCGGTATCATCCGGGCACGCTGTTCATCGAGCAGTATTTCGAGTACACCGGCAAAGATCTGCAGATCGAACACGGCGGCACGTATACACTTGAAGTCGACGCCGTTGTAGAGACGAGGCAGTTGTCCACACGTGCGACGACGACGGTTCCCGAACCTGGATTCGAGATCCTCGACATTTCACCCGCCGTCACAACCTATCGTCCCACTGATGCTAACGGCGACATAGAAGACATCACCATCGCCATGCAGCGATCCCCGGGGACGCGCTTCTATCTTCTTACAGTGCGTCCCCTGTCGGCATCTCAGACCAACTTCATCTACGACAATCCCTTCGTCGACGAGTCACCGGGTGAGGTCGATCTGGACGATTTCAACTACGAGTGGGAATTGTTGCAGAATACACCCGTCGAGGCTGGACGCTCAACGATGCACGTGTTCTGGTGGGATGTCTGGTTCTACAGCCGCTACGAAATCGTCATCTTCGCCGCTGACACCAACTACTCGAGTTTTCTGCAGACCTTCGATGACGTGCAGGAAGATGACGGTAACTTCCATGCCCCCGAGTTCAGACTCGAAGGCGACGGCATCGGCTACTTTGGCTCTGCCGTCACAGACACGGTGATGCTGGAGATCACCCGGTGAGGCACCCCGTGTGGAGACTGTCAGCCTACCGCTGAGATCGCCGCATAGACGTCGTCGGGCAGCGGTCCGCGTTGGGCACTGGCGATGTTGTCCTTGAGGTGCTCGAGATTCGTCGTGCCAACGATTGCCGTATGGACATCGGTATCGTTGAGAAGCCACCGAAGATTCGCCTCGACCCGGGGCAGGTCACCGATCACCTCAGGGGCCAGTCGTTTCTGCGCCCTTTCCCACCGGTCTGCCTTTCCCTCTGGACGCGGCTGCTCGTAGGCGACCTGCGCGAGGGGCTCCTTGATGATGATCCCCATGTCTTTCTCGCGCGCTGCCCTGATGATGCTTGAGGGCTCCGATTCGAGAAGCTTGTAGCTGATCTGCAGTGTATCGAACTCCCCCATCTCGACGGCCTGGACCGCCGCATCGTCATCGGCAGAGAGACTCACGTCGCGAATCTTACCCTGCTCCTGCGCCTTCTTCAAACCCTCGATGCCGTCGCCATTCATCAGGTCATCGTAAGAGGGTGAGTGGAGCTGCATGATGTCGATGTAGTCTGTCTTCATTCGCTGAAGAGAGCGATCGGTCTGCGGGGGCGATAGCGGCGGCGGAATAGTCGAGGGTTTGCACCCATTCGCCATCCGCCTGTTGCACGCGCGAGGAACCACACTTGGTGGCATAGGTGAACTCATGTCGCCGATGGCCGATGTATTTGGCGATCAGTTCCTCACTCCACCGATACGCCGCCGACGAGTCGACGAAATCGATTCCGTGGTCGAGGGCATGGTAGAGCAGGCGACCCACGCCATCGCCTTCATCAACGGGTGTCTAGCCGATCTCCCAGGCGCCAAAGCCAAGTTCCGGCACCTGTAGGTCTGTTCGTCCAAGTCTTCGATGTCGCATGGTCACTGCCTTCCCTTTGGCGCGGCTGCGGATGCGGCTGACTTCACTTCTTGCTCTGCTTGCGCTGTCGTGAAATATCTGAATCCCCTGCCAGTTGCAGCGCCTGTTCGAGTCGTTCGGCAAGCGATGCGTCGCCCGATGCCCGCGCTGTGGCGAGGGCGGTTTCGCCATGGGCACCCCACTCCAGCAGAAGACTTGCGACCTGGTCCTGGCCCGCATCGACGGCGTGCAGGAGCAGGGACCATTCGTCGTGCTGAGGATCGAGAGAGTGGATATCCAATCCCCCGTCCAGCAGAATCGTCACCACTTGCTGGTCTCCGGCCCGAATACCGCTGATCATCGCCCGCAGGGCGTCGGCACTGGAGACATCCACCTCCATGCCGTGACGCACGAAGACATGAGGGCATCCTTCAGAGCTTTGTGCGGCCACTTCGAGAGCCGATTGACCGCCGTAGTGCCCCTGCGCGGGATCGGCTCCGGCCCTCAGTAGCTGCTCGACGATCGGTTCGGTGTCCTGACACTGAGCGGCCGCCGCCGCCAGCATGGAGACACCCGCTGCGTTGTAGGAGTTCGGATCGGCTCCAGCAGAGAGAGCTTCGGCCACGGCCGATGTGTCGGCCTCGGCAATCGCCACCTGCAGGTGGATATCCGCCACGAGGAGGGCCAGCTTGCTGAGAGTGTGATTCGCACGCTCGAAGTCGTGCGTGTCGACGGCCTCCGAGAGAGCCCGCTGCAACGGTTCCAATTTGCCCACTTGGGCGGTCACTGCACTGGCGGTTGCCATCAGAATCAAGACGACACGGGCGCAACGTTTCATGGGATCTCCTCGTCGAGGGCCTTTTCTCGTGGAACCGCTACGTATCCAGGTGATACCGTTTATCTCCAACGTCCGCCTGCAATCGATGCAGTTCGTCGGTCAACAGAGACTGCGTGGCGGCGGAGGCGTCCTCACCATAGATGCTGCAGATCTCGTAGGGATCCTCCTTCAGGTCGAACAGTTCCCATTCCGGCGGATGGGTCTGATCCCCGGATCCAGCCTGACCGCAGCCGTCGTTGTAGAAATAGATGAGTTTGTGATCGTGTGTGCGCAGACCGTAGTGGGCATAGACGTTGTGGGCGCCATCTCCGTGCATCCAGTAGCGATAGTACATCGACGTGCGCCAGTCCGATGGCCGCTCACCGTGCAGGATGGGGCGGAAGGACCTCCCCTGGAATTCGTCGGGAATGGTCACGCCTGCCACGTCGAGGAAGAGAGAGGCGAAGTCGACATTCAGAATCATGTCTTCGCAACTGCTGCCCGCCTTCACCTCGCGTGGAAAACGCAGGACGAAAGGCATGCGTAATGACTCTTCATACATGAACCGTTTGTCGAACCACCCGTGATCTCCGAGGAAAAACCCCTGATCGGACGTGTAGATGACGAGCGTATTGTCGACGATCCCTTCTGCCTCGAGATGGTCGAGTAGTTTGCCCACTCCGTCGTCGACGGAGGCGATCACTCTCAGGTAATCCTTGATGTAGCGCTGGTAGCGCCAACTCTTCTCCTGCTCAGGTGTCAGACCGCCTGGCACGTCTGCTTTCAGATCTTTCCACTGCAGATCTTCCATCCGCATCTTTGCCGCAGCTGCCGCACTGGAGCGATTTGCGTAGGTATCGTTGAAGGTCTCCGGCTCGAGGATCTCTTCATCCTCGTACATCGTGGCATGTTTAGCGTCGGGTTGCCACTCACGATGCGGTGCCTTGTGGTGAACCATCATGCAGAACGGCTTGGACTTGTCACGGTCCTTCAACCATTGCAGAGACATATCCGTGATCAGATCGGTCACATACCCCACATGGACCCGCCGACCCGCCGAATCGATCATGACGGGACTGTGATAGAGCCCCTGCCCCGGAAGAACACGCCAGTCGTCGAAGCCGCTCGGCTCATGCTCGGATCCCTGGCCCAGATGCCACTTACCAAACAGCGCCGTCTGGTATCCCGCCTCCTGCAGCAGCTTCGGGTACGTAAGGAGACGATTGTCCATATGGGTCGAGAGGGTTGTGACCTTATTGATATGGTTGTAGGTCCCCGTCAGAATGGCTGCTCTGGAGGGTGTACAGATTCCATTCGTACAGAAGCAGTTGTCAAAGCGCATGCCCTCGTCGGCGATCCGATCGAGATTCGGCGTCCGATTGATCCGACTGCCGTAGCAACTCATGGCATGGGAAGCGTGGTCGTCGGCCATGATGAACAGAATGTTTGGTTGGTCGCTCACGTGAATTCCATCTGAGAGGAATGAGGGTGCCGTGGCTAGCGCTGAATGCTTTCGAGCCAGTCGGCGATGCCACGCATATCGTAGGCATGAGCCATCGCGCGCAGTTGAGACGCCAGCACCGACGCGTCACCACCCATCTCATGGATCTTGTCGAGATGTTCGCGTGTAGCGTTGATGTCGCCCACCTACGTCGCCTGCAGGAGCCCGTCGAAAAGAACATCGGGCAGGACCGAGGCGACACTGACCAAAGAGTCGAGGGAAATGTCACCGATCGGCGCCGGCTCGGCCTCTCCCTCTCCGAATTCGAACGTCGTGCCGAGCATCTCGTGCAGGCACCCATAGATCCGTTCGCGTCGAAAAGGCTTGTCGATGAAGTTGTCGAAACCTTCGTCGAGGAATCGGTCGCGCTGGTGGGCAAGGGCTGAGGCGGTGACAGCGGCAGTGATGGCCGTGACATTCGCCGGCGCCTGGGCGATCCTTTGCGGCTGGCGCCCGGGGGTCACGACCTGAATCTCCATCAGATCTTCGAGTCCCTGGGCCAGCAGCTGGTCCAGCTCGTCGCTGGCGTGTGCCGTCAAGCAGGAGAAGGCCAGCGCCACAACCAAAACCTGTCGGAGCAGGAACTTCACTTCTTGTCGTCGCCCCCGTATGGCTGCCCAGAGAAAATCGCGCGAATCTCCGCGGCAGACGTCGCCTTGCCCAACTTCCCCATCCGCTCCTCTTCCTCTTCTCTCAGCTTGTGAAGATTCTCCACGACCTGCTCGAGATGCTGGGCAGGAAACTTCACCGCACCATTCTCATCCATGTGCACGATCTCACCGGGCGCCACATCCATCCCGGCAATGTGCACCGGCACGTTGACGGCGTACACCTCCTGGCCACCGTGGCCGGGTGAGATCCCACTCAACAGATACTGGAACTTCATTGGTCGGATCTCATCGATATCACGGGACGGGCCGTTGGACACAGCGCCCAGGCAGCCGAGGGCCTTCATGGCCGTCGTCATGTTGCCACCCGACAGACCGATCTTGCCCGCCAACTCGGGCGGAAACTTCTGCTGAAAACAGAAGATCGTCGGCTTGGGTGAGGCATCCAGCGCGTCGTAGACGTCCATTCCATCCAACCGGCCGAAGTCAGGGTCTTTGGGTCCATAGACAGCCGTCACGGCGTATCCGGCCAGCGCACCAAGTTCGGGATACATGCAGCGCAAGGAGTCGTCGGTGTACCAGTTCTCTGTCAGAGGGTTGTACAACCCCAGGCAGAGCGGATGCGTTGGATAGGTGGCGACCACATTGGTCACCGATGGCGTGTCGAACTGGCGGATGTCCTCGAGCAGCTCGCGCTCTCGGTCGAAGTCACGAGGGCTCTGTGTCATTGCATCACCTTTTCGCTGCGTCGTGATCACGCCAGACTTCAGATCGGCGCGATGGGATCAGTCCGTATGGGCCTCAAAGGGTAGGCTCAGCACCGAGTGCCAGCAATCGAGGCTGCGATCTCGGGCTCGGCGACGTTTCAAGAGAAAGAGGCGGACTATTACCCCTGGTCGACAAGGTGGATCTCGTCGGGGCCGTTGGGAACGACGCAGAGGAACTCGAAGGGTTCGTTTCCCTGGGCCTCGTAAGAGTGCGGCACGTTGGCCGGGATGTAGACCGAGTCACCTGCAACCACGTCCACCGTCTCGTCGGCAATGCGGACACTCGCGCGTCCGCGCAGCACGTATTGCCCGTGTTCGACGGTGTTGGTGTGCAGGGGCATGCCACCACCGGGCTCCATCACGAAGCGGCGCATGGCGAAGTTGGGCATCAGCTCGCTGTCGAGCAGAACCTGACGTGAGGTTGCCGTACCACCAGGCACATTCTCGAGGGGTACATCTGCATTGTGTCGCACCGTCATGTCGTCCTCTGGGATGGTTGTTTGGCGGCCTCTCGGGTGCTTGCTCACCCAGAGGTTGAAGATCATTCAGATGATCCAGCTTCCAAGGCATCTGCATACCGGTCGCGCGCATCGAGCAATTTGGCGAGCAGATCTGACGGAATCTCGAGCGTCGTACCGGCGATCATGGCATCCACGTGAGACGGCGACTCTGCCCCTCCCAACACACAGGTCACGCCCTTCTGGTGAACCATCCAGGCGACACAAACCTCGGCCCGCCCCACACCGAGTTCAGCCGCCACGTCGTCGATGTCTGTGCAAAGGCGTTCGAGAGGTGAACCTGAATCGGGCGTGCGTTGAGGGGCGAGATCCCCGCGATCCATGGGCGAGAAGGCGAGCAGCCCCAATTTCTCGCGGTTCACCAGGGGCAACATCTGTCGATGATACCAGCGTGTGCGCGACTGCCCATCGTCGGTCAAGGCTCCACCGCCGATGGTGAAATAGTCCTCCACGCCTGCCGGAGCGGATGTGCCCGCCTCTCGTGCGGCGGCAAAAAGTGCCTCGACCATCTGCGGTTCGTGATTGGACACACCCCAGTAACGGATCAGACCCGCTTCGACCAGACCATGCATACGCGCACACAAGGCATCAGCGGGTGTAGTGCGATCGGGCTGGTGCAGCAGATACAGATCGATCACATCACGCTGCAGACGCTGGCGACTGCGGTCCAGGTGACGTCTCAGCAATTCGTCCGTAAAGGGGATGACCTCCTCGGGCGCATCCTCGTCTCGTGGAGAGATCTTCGTGCACACCACGACATCGTCGGGGGCATCGATCAGCGCTTTGCCGAGGAGACGTTCTGACCCGCCCGATCCGTACAGGTTGGCTGAATCAAAGAACCGTACACCCACGTCGAGACAGTGACGCAGCACCGCCTCGGCGCGGGTGTCGGTTTCGGCGCGTTCCAACGTGCGAAACGCGGTGCCCTGGCAGAGACGGGTGACCTGCAGGTCCGTGGAACCAAAAGCGATCATCGGCAATTCACCCGCCATGTTCCTCACCTCAAGCTGTGGGATGCGGATACCCCGCATCCAGTAATTGTTGACTTTGTTCGTCGGCCACCAACCGGGCGGCAGCGACGAGGTCCTGGGGCTTGTGTCCCATCTGAATGCCCACCATGCCCACAATGACCATCGCCGATCGGCGCTTCAATCGGGGAGACAACCGTTCCCCTCTTCAGGAATCATGTCACCGTCGAAGACCAAAGAGACTCGGCTCTTTTCTTGACGACGATCAGCGCTGCTTGCGAAACCCGACCGTCATGAGGACCTATCCCTGGCAACTCGCCGCTTGTCGACCTGCGGCGCCGACTCATAACCGATGCTGTCGTAGCCCGCCACGTCTCCACCCCGCATGCGATAAGGATGGGGGAAGATTTTCCGTGAACGATCCGCCAGTGGCAAGAACACACGTTCGTGACCATTGGCTGCCGACTGCTTGATCGCGATGGCCGCTTCCAGGGCCTGCCGATAATCATGTCCCGAACACTGAACCTGGCCATCGCCGGCATCCAGGGCGTCGAGGAGGGACTGAATGCGTGGCGCCATGGAACGCCCCGGCAATTCCTGATCGAGGAAATCGGGATAGATGGGGGTTGCCGAAGCTCCTTCACCGTGGAGGATGATCGGTGCCGGCTTCTGCAGAAACAGTCGACCCTGCGTCGTCGTCACCGAAACACGGCACCGAACGCGCATCTCATCTCGCGGCTCCGGAATCTCACAGATCACACCATTCGACAGACCGAGACGGCCGTAGGCCGGACAATCTGCTTCGATGTCACTCGCTTCGGCGGCGCGGTAGCTGTCGACTGAGGGTAACTCGTATCCCTCGACCCACTCGATCTCCGCGCCGGTGAGACCGCGCATCTGCGTCAGCTGCACGCATCCAGCACCCGACACTTCGACGGGCAACCCGCCGGGAATCGCCACACCTGTGACCTCACCGAACTCTCCGGAGGCGAGCCAGGCCGCTGTTTCGCGTAGCAGTGGCACTTCCCAATGCGCCGTGGCACAGCCGAAGGCAACGCCATTCTCGCGACAGACGTCGACGATCTTGTCCGCCTCTGCCAGTTCGACAGCGATCGGTTTTTCACAGGAAACGACCTTAACCCCCGCCTCGACGCAGGCCAGCACCATGGGCGGCGCCACCTGCACGGGCAAGATGCAGCAAACCACATCAGGCACCTCAACGGCGAATAACTCGTCGAGAGTGCGGTAGACGTCGGTCACGCCATTGTGTTCGGCGAATTCATCGCGCCGATCTGAAGTATCTACAAGGATCGTATCGCATTGCCCATGGGCGACGGCTGCGGTCAAGTAGTGTCGGCCCCACATGCCGGCGCCACCGACGATAGCGACACGGTATCGGCGTGTATTGGTGCTGGTCATTCTTTCTCCGGGTTCGTTCAGTCCATGTCTGCTGCATCCACGGCGATCCGAAAGGGCTGCGGGGAAGCAGCCAACACACCGTCGCACACGGCGGGATCCTGCCCCATGATCTGCTTCGCCACCACCTCATCCTGAACTTCGAGAATCACGATTCCCACGGTGTCCGGGCCTTGATCTGAAGTCCGACCCGCGATCCGAACGATTCCCTCCTTGCCCAGCCGCTGCAGATACGCGAAGTGTTCTGCCACTACCGCCTGCTCCCTGTCTGTAGGTCCTTCCGTGAGCATCTCAAGGCGTGTCGGGCGGAGGCTGTAGAGAAACTGTTGAGATTCGGACATGAAAATCAACCTAACCGTCGTGTTCGGCCGGCGACAGGCGGCCATTGTCCGCGCCTCGCGTCAGGAAGGTGACAACGACGAAGAGGGTGACATTCACCACCAATCCCCAAGCGCCTGTGTCGATCATCCCGCGCATGCTCGACAGGAGGTCACCGAGGGTGTTCCCCGCGAGCATGGGGAAGAACGGACTGAGAAGGAAGATCGTCAGCACACCACCGATCAGACCGGCAATGGCGCCCTGTCGTGTCCCTCTCTGGAGATAGAGCATGTCCACCGTCAGCGGCAGCAATTGCGTCGAGAAGGCGATGGCCAACAATCCAAGGATAACGATCATCGACAACGGGTTGGCCTCAGAACGTCGGGCGATGACGACGAGGATCAGGGCGAGGGTTGTCACGACCGCAATCAGAGCTCGACCGACCCACACACGCTCTCGTTGTGAGGCATGAGGTCGAACGAACTGGTCATAGATATCGTGGGTCACCAGGGCACTCAGGGCGTGAAGATTGGAGTCGGCCGTACTCATGGCGGCGGCCATGATCGCCACCAGAATGAGAGACGCGAGCACAGCCCCAGCAGGCCCGAGCAACTCCGGCAGGTGATTCTTCAGGACCACCACCAGAATCTGATCAAACTCCGACGCCGATTGCCCCACCGCTATATTCGGAAGCACTCGACCCGCTGCGTCAAAGCTGTAGTTGCCCATGGCATCCACGAGAGGATACAGCACCTGCCCGCCCAGCCCAACAAGCATGACACCGAAGAAGAAGCAGAGCGTCAGCACAGTAGCGAAAATGAGCGCACTCCGTCTCAAGACCTGCGATGAGCGAGCCGCGTAGAAGCGCATCCACTGAGCGGGCTGAATCATCGATCCGAGAGAAGCGAACAGCGACGCCGTAAACAACACCTCCGGGGTCCAGCGACTCGACGTACCCGGTGCGGCAAGCGAGCGCGCCGGCAACTCGGCGACGGCGTCGAAGAAGGCACCCGGCCCACCGAGCACCCAAAGGGCGCAGATACCCGCCATCAACATGCCGCCCACCAACAGGCCACCCTGCACGGCGTCGGTCCACGCCACCGACCGCATCCCGCCTACCATGATGTAGAGCATGGTGATCAACGCCAGGACACAAGCACCGGTCTCAAAGGCCTCCCGACCGAACAACTGCTGTGACACGATCCCACCCGCCTGGATCTGCATCACCACGTAGGGCACTGCGTAGAGCAGACCCACCAGCGCCACCAGGAGTCGCAACGACACGGGTGCCTTGTAGTGGTGGGCGATCATGTCCGCCGGCGTCAGGAATCCGCCATCGCGGCCGGCACGTCGAATTCGTGCGCCGAGCAGATAGATGGCGACCCCGGCGACCGGCACGTTGAGGCTGAAGAGGGCGAACACGACACCGTCCCGGTAGACCATTCCAGGGGCACCCAACAGGGCAAAGGAACTGAAGAACGTCGCCATGATCGTCAGCGACGAGACGATCCAGCCCTGCGAGCGACTCGCCAGGTAATAGTCTTCTTCGCTGTCAGCCTGCCGGCTGCGATATCCGAAGATCCCAAACGCGAGCAACACACACAGATACAGCGCCAGCATCACATACGGAGCAGCACCCAGACTGGCCTCAGCAGACTCAGTCATCGTCTCGCTGACTCCACACAAACCGATAGGCAATGACAATCACGGCGAACTGAATGACGTACCAGAACAGACCCCACACGTAGATGGTGGGCAAACCGAACGTAGTCAGTTGCACGTGCGGATCCGTCAGGTCGGGATTGATCAGATGCAGCCCGGGGCCGGCACCCATGAAGACGGCCAGCAGAAACAGCGCCGTGAGTAACCAGGTGTTCGTCAGTATTCCCATCCCAATCCCTTCACCGAAGGCGCCAATGGATACCCTGCAGACTCGTCTTCTCGTCCCCAGGGAGAATTCCATAGAAGACGGTGTAGATCGTGCCATCTGCCAACTGCGTAGACGCCGGATACCCCAGGTCCATGCTGTAGTCGGGCGAGAGCAGCAGTTCCTCTCCCCATGTGCGACCTTCATCGCGACTGACCCGTGCGAATTCGCCTTGGGGCACGATTCGTTTTCCGTAAGTCAGTAGCAGCCGATCGTCGGCCAATCGTTTCAAATGCGGCGGGTAGCCGAAAATCGTCGTCGGTCGTGCCGGCGTCCACGTGTGTCCCCCGTCCTCACTCTCCGACTGAAACAACAATCGGCGTTCGATACTCGGCCACCGTGTGCGAAACATCGCCACCAGTCGACCACTGGCACATTCCACCAGATGGGGCTCACCGATTCCCGACTCGATCGTCTCGTCCACGAGGATGCGACTGATCACCGACCACGTCTGACCGTCATCGGCGGACTCCTCCGCCACGACGACGGGTTCGCCATCGAGCGTGCCATTGCCGACGTAGAGCAGTCGCCCATCGGCCAGCTGAATTGGGCCATGGGGCGCAGAGGAGCACACGGCGATCTTCTCTCCCCACGTGTCGCCTCCATCGGTGGATCGATGTACCCAATGTCCCGACTCTTTTTCTCGTGTTTGTTCTGAGACGGTCGCCGCATGTTCCGTGTAGTCATCGTCTGTCGTGAACGAGATCGACGTGAACCAACTGGCCACTAGGGTTCCCTTCGTCGTCTCGATGAGGCCGGAGTCGCGATCGTCAAGAGGGCCGTTGAGGATCGTGCGCTCCTTCGACCAACTCTTACCGCCGTCCTGACTGCGCACCAACTGCATCTTGCCAAAGGGACACACGTGCGAATCGCGATCGCCGGAAAAGGCAACGACCAGTTCGTCGTTGGCGCGACGCACGATGGTGGGCCAACCGATGTATCGACCCGGCTGTCGGCAGATCACGTGCGTTGACAACACCTGGGCTCGGTCGCCTCCATCGGGTTCGGCGAAGGTGAGGCGTGAACCCTCTTTCTCCACCTCGGCATAGGCCTCGGAAAAGGCGTCCGTCTCTTCGTCGTCCCAATAGCGGGTGGACAGGGGCGCCGCAAAACTGGGTGGCGGTAGTTCACGACTCCAATCGGGGCGAACCATGAAATGGGGGTTATTCGGGTCCTTTCGTGTGCGCAGATACGCCCCATTGGCATATCGCGTCTCGAGCAGAAAACGCGCGGACGGCGAAGTCTCCTGCTGTTCGAACTCGGCCATCTTCTCCTCGTCGAGCTCGACACCGAGTCCGGGTGCCTCAGAAACACGGAGGAACCCATTCACCGGATTCAGCGGTTCCGTCACGAACCTGTCCTGTAGAATCTCGGTTGCCGTGACGGTGTGAAAGCTGCCCGTTGGAAAGGCGGCCATCATGTGAGTCGTCATCGCCCGTGTGATGTCGCTACCCGAGTTCTGCAACATGAAAGGCGCGCCCGCTGCTGCGAAGAGCCCGGCGCGTCGCTGCGCATCGCCGATTCGCATGTGACCGAGCATGTACGCATCGGCAGGACGGCGCATCACCTCATAGGTCGCGGCTGTGGGAAAGTGATGCAGCACGATCGGACGTTTCGCTCGCACCTTGAGTTCGATATATCCATCGAGGTCTTCACCCGGAAGCGGATCTTCGAAGCACCCGGCGATGGGATACTCGGCAAGACGATCAAGCAGGCTGGGCATGTGATCGTCCGTGCCGTGCATGGTGAAGTCATAGTGCAGGCGAAAACCCTCCGGTGCGACGCGCTGCATCGCTTCGGTCTGATCGATGACATTCTCGAAGGGTGACAGGTGGAACTTCATCCACGTGTAGCCCTGCTCGGCGTAGTCGGCCACGGCGGCGGCCATCCGCTCCGGGTGTGTACTCACCGTCCACGCAGCGACAGGGACCCACGACCGGTGCTTCTGACCGAACAGCTGGTAGACGGGCACACCGGCAGCCTTACCCATCAGATCATACATGGCGGTACCGAGCCCCAGGGACGTCTCGTCCCCCATCCACTGGAAGGGATTTGTCCCCAGATACCGATCCATCACTTCTTGAGATTCGGTTCGCTCACTCTCACCCAGACCCACCAGCCCCGTGTCCGTGCGCACCACATAGACCGTGCGTTGCGTCATGTCGTGATAGTGACTCAACTCATAGGCACCGCGTGTGACATAACGAAGCGTGACCCGGCGGGGTTCGATGGATGTGATCTTCACAGGGTGATCTCTCCGGTTGGTGCGCGTCGAGGCGCTCTGGGCTGACAGACGAACTGGGACGGCCTAATCAAGGATTCGTCGTCGCGCGCGCCAATAACCAGGATTGCTCCTACAGCTGAATTCCTCTATTTGTGCCCGCCCATCTAGCATCGTGAGGAGAGACCATGATCTGTTCCAGACACCTTCGAAGACGTCTTGTGCCTGCACTGATCATCCTGTTGGGCATGTCCTGCCTCGACGCCGCCCTTGCCCGAGGGTCCTCTGACTCACCATACTGAGCCGAATCGGCAACCGGATTCCGTCGCGATTCGCCGCAAAAAACAGGAGTGATCAGTGAATCTCACCGACAAACAGATCTTGAAGAGGTTAGGCGCAGGAATCTCGATCGAAAATCTTTGCGAGACTGCAGGGTGTTTGCGGAACGACTTCGACCGTTGGTGGTTGACGTCGGCCCAGCGTCGCGTCCCCTCTTTGGACGGCGAAGTTCGCGCCCCGGTTCTGTCTGACGTGCAAATCGACCGGGATCCGTGGGGAATTCCCCACATCTATGCCGAGAACGACAGTGATCTGTTCGTCGCCTTCGGCTACGCCATGGCCCAGGATCGCCTCTTCCAACTCGACTATCTGCGACGCAAGGGAGCAGGTCGACTGGCAGAGATTCTGGGAAGCGAGGCACTCTCCTCCGACCTGCTCGTCAGGACCGTGGGCTTACCACACATCGCCAGGGCGGAATGGACACGCCTGCCTGAGGAGACACAGCAGCTACTCACATCGTTCACTGCGGGGATCAACGCCCTGATCGAACAGTCGAAGGACCATCTGCCGATCGAGTTCGATCTGCTCGACTACGAGCCCGAGCCGTGGACCGTCTTTGATTGCCTGACGATCGAGAGTGAATTCCGTTGGTATCTGACCGGCCGATTCCCTGTCATCGTCATTCCTGAATTGGCGAAACGCGGGCTGGATGACGGGGCCCTTTACGAGGAATTCATGTGTGGCGAAGCCATGGATGAATGCATCCTGCCGCCAGAGGGATATCCCCCTTCTCCGTCAGGTCGAGCTGCCGAAAGCATCGGTCCGTCGATGGGCGGCTTCGATGATGGCACAGGCAGCAACAATTGGGTCGTCGGTGGCAGGCTCACGAGAAGTGGAAAACCTCTGGTCGCCAGCGACCCACACATCGCGATTGAGGCTGTCTCGTGCTGGCACCAGGCTCATCTGTGCGGCGGCTCCTTCAATGTGGCTGGTATGAGTTACGTCGGCATGCCGGCCATCATGTTTGGTCGCAACGAGGATGTCGGCTGGGGCATCACGAACAACATCTGTTCTCTTCGCGATCTCTATCAGGAGAAAACGAGCCCCGATCACCCCGGCTGTTTTCTGTTCGACAGTGAATGGGAGCCATATCGAGAGCGTACGGAGACGGTGCGAGTTCGCGATCAGGACCCTGTGACGAAGACGATTCGTGTATCTCGCAATGGACCGATTGTCGACGATCTTCTACCACCACCGGCAGACACCACGGGACCCGTGTCGTTGCGATGGCTGGGCATGCACGAGGGTGGCTGGCTGACGGCATTGCTCGGGATCGATCGTGCACGCGACGTTCGGGGCTTCGAAGAGGCGCTCAGGCCCTGGCATGTACCGACGTTCTCGCTCGTCTTCGCCGATAGGGCAGGCCACACAGGCCTGAAGATCAGCGGCCGTATTCCCATCCGGAATGTGGAGGAGCACGGGTATCGTCCCGGTTGGGAGCTCGACCATCAGTGGTCGGGGCTGATTCCATTCGAGGACATGCCAGGTGTCATCGACCCCGAGCAGGGCTTCGCTGCCACGGCGAACAACCCCCTCGCCACGGCGGACTATCCGTACCCTCTCTCGTGCACCTCCGGTGCCGGTTACCGTGCCCGCCGAGTCCGACAGATGATCACAGAGCCAGATCGTTCTCTGCACTCGCCGGCCACCTTCGGACACATGCAGGTCGACGCCGTATCGCTGCGTGCCCTGAACTGCTTGCCGCTGATTCTCTCCATCCTCGACACGCACGCAGTGGACGATGCTCGCGCAGCGGATGACGAGCGGAGACGACAAGCGACAGAGGCTTTGCGGGACTGGGATGGCGAAGTACTGCCCGACGCGATTGGCCCGACGATCTTCAATGTCTTTTTCAGGTACTGGACACGGGCTGTCGTGGCGGAACGATTTGAGGAAAATGCCCAGCCACTGCTCACGGCCGGGGCAGAGGCCCTGGCTGCCAGGTTGCTCAGCGAAGATCGGTGCAGTTGGTTCGCCAACCGCGACCGTGACGCACACGTGATCTCAGCATTCGACCACACGCTGGAAGACCTCACACAACGTTTCGGATCCGACATGACCACATGGGGCTGGGGCAAACTCCATCGGCTGACGATGGATCACGTTCTGTCGTCCCGGGGCGACCTCGATCAGCTGTTCAACTATGCGGGGATGGGGGTCCGGGGTGATATACAGTGCGTAGGCAATACGGGGGGCGGGCCCGATTGGGAGGCCCAGGCCGGCGGGGGATTCCGGATGATCGCTGATCTATCAGATGCGGCCACACTCCTCACGGTAGATGCACCCAGTCAGTCGGGTCATGTGGGGAGCACACACTACAAGGATCAGTTGGCTGACTGGCTCTCCGGTGACTATCACGAATTGCCCCTTCACCGTGAACGAACCACCGTTCGGTATCAGCAGACATTGCAGCCCGATGACCAAACCTGATCGGCAGAGCTGGCCTTAGGTCAGAATCGTCGGCGTCAGATTCTCGATCTCCGCGTCCGCCGGGAAATACGGCCGCTTCAGCTTCTTGAAGTCCACGTGTTTCAGGGTGGCCGGCGTTGGCCCCGGCGTGTCGAGGACGAACATCCCCCTGGCGATGTCCCCGTAGGCCAGACGAAAGTTCATCGGATTCTTGGCCACGATGAACTTGATCTGTGTCGGATCCAGGTTCACCGTCCGAATCTGTTCGTCCGCCCAGTCGTAGGTAGCCCGGGTCATGATCAAGACACGTACCGACCCGATGGCGAACACCGCCGTGGGTCCCATTTGCTCGAGATGCCCCTCGAATTGGCCTCCGGTATACACGAATTCTCCATCACTGAGACCTTCGACAACCCCCGTGAATTGGCGTGTCGTTCCCCAGCGTGGATCGAGCTTGTGGCCGAGTGAGAGGGTGAGTTGGGTTCCCTCTCCCGCCGCGTGACACGCTTTGGCAGCCTCGGGGTCGACGACGGGCACGACGGAACTCTCTTCCGTGCCACTGTCCACCAGCGCCGAGAGCGTCGCGATGCTGTCACCAGCGGCGCCACCACCACAGCAGTCCGACGTCTCCACGAGAATCACGGGGGCGCCATCGACGCCCAGCCCCTTGCGGATCGCCTCTCCAGGTGGAAGGGTCTCCGGTTCGAGGTCGTGCCGACGATCCCAGTATTTCCGCGCAATGTCGTCCGCCAGCGACCTGGCGAGATTCACGTCATTGTCAGTCACCACGAGTCCGCCGCTGCCCATCTGCTCGCAATCCATGTAGGGATGGATGAGGAATAGACTCGTCGACAACACACCATCCTGTGCTTCGAGTGATTTCGTGTAACGCATTAGATCCGCAAACGGATCGTCGTCATACGTCGACCCGTGAATAGCGCTGGTGACGACGGGCACCTTTCCCATGGCCATGGTCGGCCTGCACTTGCCATCCAACATGTCGAATAACAGGCGCACCGCCCTTTGTCCTGTCTGGTATTGGTCACTGTGCGGATAGGTCTCCCACGCCAACAGCGCATCGGCATGGCGTACCATCTCTGCCGTCACATGCGCATGTAAATCGAGTGTCGCGATCACGGGCACGTCGGGTCCGACCAACTCTCGGGCCTCCTTGATCATATCCCCTTCGGGATCATCGAGCCCTTCCACCAATCCCGACCCATGAAGCGGCAGCAAGACGGCGTCCAGCGGCATCGCCCGTTCGAGTCGCTCGAACCATTCCCCCCGAAGCTGCTCGTAGCAGGCGCTCGTGATCGGTCCCCCTGCGCAGGCAGCCGCGTAGATCAGGGGCAATGGCTGCACGCCCCGCTCACGCAGGGCGGCCAGCATGCCACCGACGATGCTGGCATCGAGCTGCAACACCTCGTCATCGCGAAACAGTTCGGATGCTTCGTACACGGACAGATCGATGGGCAGCCCCCCGAGATGATTGCATTCGGTGAGAATACCGCCGACGGCGATTCGAGGTGATGACATAGTCGTCCTTGAATTGAGCGAGATTGGGGCGGGCCCTCCTGAGGCCGAGTGCTTCATTATCGTAAGTTCAGCGGGTGCCAACAAACGCGTCCATATGCTCTTTTGCGTAGGTTAGACCTCCTTCCTCACCGAAGTGCCCTCACCGAGTCGCAACGATGAACGCCACCGAACGCAAGAAACTCGGCGCCTTTGTCGGTGTCTTCACACCGACGATGCTGACGATTCTCGGCGTCATCATGTATCTGCGTACAGGGTGGGTCGTGGGCAACGCGGGGCTGCTCCCGACCCTGGCCATTGTCGTGTTGGCCAACGGGATCACCCTTATCACGGCCCTGTCGGTTTCAGCGGTAGCGACGAACATGCGCGTCGGATCGGGGGGGCCCTACTACATCATCTCCCGTAGTCTCGGTCTGGAAATCGGTGGCGCCCTCGGGTTGCCCCTGTTTCTGTCCCAGGCCCTGTCGGTGACCCTCTATAGTTTCGGACTGGCCGAGTCACTGCGCTTTGTCTGGCCCGAAGTCCCCGTCCCGATGGTCGCTGCCGCGACGATTCTCGTCGCAGCTCGAACCAGAGCCAGGTGAAGAGCTCGAGTGTGGCGAGAGACTGATGGAGATGGTCGAGTCTTTCCCGAGTGTCATTCTGGTGCGAAACGCCGGTCGTTTTGTCGGCACTCTCGTCTAGCGGCGGGCGAGAGGTGACCATGTCGAGTAAGGAGCCGGTCGACCCCTTCCGCAGGCAGGTACCAACAGCAGAGGACCTCGACGACTTCCATCGAGACGGCTACATCGCGTTTTACGACGCCATGACAGATTCGTATCGCGAAGCCCTGATCGAGGAAGTGTTATCCGCCGATCCCGTCCGATCGTTCCTGGATCTGAGCGACGAAGAACGCTCGCGGCTGGACTCGCCTACTCGACACTTCGTCAGGCCGTGGAACGATCGCGGGCCCCTGTCGGACGCACTGATCGATGCTCCGCTGATCACGGCTCTCCTGCGGGAGACGGTCGGACCTGATGTGCACTTCTGCCACTCGTCGATGAATCTCGCATTGCGGGGTGCCGAACGAGGAGAGTTCCATCAGGATCACCATCACTGAAACCACCACAACCCGATCAACATCGCGGAGCGGGACCGCTACTACATCCAGGTTCTCTACTATCCAAATGGTTTCGCACGCGGCGACCGGAGTCTGGTAGCCATTCCGGGCAGCCATCTTGTCGCGCCGACGCCGGACGTAACACCTGCAGGACTTCTTTCGGGTGAGTTTGACGAGCAGGCGGGCAGGAAACTGCAGGCCGTCGATCTGGAACTACCGCCGGGCAGCTTCATCTATCTCAATGCACGCATGTTCCATGGGATCCAGGCGAAACCGATCGATTCGCCGCAGGCTTTTCGGATCTTCCTGATCGACATCTTCAAGGAGGAAGGCCCACCCCATCGATTCACACAGGAGATTCCGCGGGACTGGCTAGAGAGGGCGACACCCGAGCGGTGCAAGTTGTACGAGCGCGAGCCGTTTACGGAGACGTGCTGGTCTTAGGCGACGCCGAAATGTTAGCAAACCTTCACCCCCGCAGAATCCGACGCACGTCCTCCGGGAAGAATGATTTGTACAGGACCTGATCAAATACGTTGCTGCGTAGGTCGTCCTCGCTCACGCGGCGAACTGCCCACTAAGACGTCGCCGGCTCGGTCGGTGATCTCGCAGCATCTGCGGCGAGCTGTCGCTCCGCCGCGGGAATCGTGAGTCGAACCGTCGCCCCCACGCCGAGTTGACTGTCGATATCCACTCGCCCACGCCAGCCTTCAACGGTCCCCCGGACGGTGGCGAGACCAAGTCCGGAACCCACGTCCACTTTGGTTGTGAAGAATGGTTCTAGTGCTCTTCGCCGCGTCTCGTCCGTCATGCCTGTACCCGTATCACGAACGAATACGATGACGTTGTCCCCATCTGTCTCCGTCGTGATGTGGAGTTGCCCTCCATCCGGCATGGCGCCGAGGGCATTGAGGATGACATTCGTCAGCACCTAGACCAACTGGCCTTCATTGGCGAGAACCGGGTCAAGGTCATCAGGGATCTCGCCAAGCGTCTCTATGCGCACGCCGTCAATGTCAGCCTGGTCGACTCTGCGAGACCGAGTCAGTTCGAGCGCTTCTTGAAGCGACGAAGCGAGGTCAATGGACCCAATGGCTTCGGGCCGCTGGAGCCTGACAGATCGATTCAGGCGCTGTACGATCACCTGAGCTCGTTCAGCAGAGGCGTGCAGGATGTCGATCAGTTCCAGCATCTCGGGATCTGACGTTTCCTCACGCAGCAAGGCAATCGGTAGGGTGATGCCCGTCAGAATGTTGTTGAGGTTGTGACTGACACCGCCTGCCAACTCACCGACGGCACGCAGACGCTCCGTTTGAACGGTGCGGTCCTCGACACGTGCCAACTCTTCCAACTTCTCATTCAGCCGTTCGCCCAGCATACCCAATTCGTCCGCCCCCTCCGTGGAGGCGCGCAACTGCAGATCGCTTGGTGGCCAGCACCATCTCTTGGCGTCGGCTCTCCAGCGCCCGACCGATACGTTCTTCGCTGAGCGCGTAGCAGTCGGCCGTGTCGATGAGATTGATGCCCAGATCGAGCGTTCGGTGCAGGAGTGTGGCCACCTCCTCCTCCGGATCTGCGTCGATGCGAGCCGCGCCGAATCCGAGACGACTGACCTGCAGTTCCGTCGAGCCAAGTGGGGTAGTTTCCATAGACCAAAACAACACAGTTGCTGTGCCATGGCAAACCACGCTTCTTGGCTCTCCAGTCACGCCGCCCCCAAGAGTTTCCCGTAGAAGGACATCATGAAGATTCAGTGGGCCCCACGCATGATCATGACCGATCGGTTGTTTCGATTACCCGTCGAGAGTCAGACGAAACCTCAGCTCGAGGCGAAGGCCTTCGAGCAGATCAGCGTTCGTTTCTCCCCGCGCGACAAAGCCTGGATGTTCTATCTGAGATCACCAAGCGACAGTGGCGACTACGCACTCCGAGCCCGTGATGAGGCGGGGAACTCGTCAGTCATCGACCTGCGCGTCCGTACCCTGCACGAGGTGCGACGGCCCTTCGACGACGGCGGCACCACATGGCCTCGCCGCTGGCCCGTGGGTGGACCGCGGGAATCGCGCAAGCAACGACAGACCCTGCTCACTGACCCACCTTCCGCATCTTCCGCAGTGGACACGGACCGGCTGGCCTTCTGGACGTCACAGGACGACGATTCCCTGTGGCGCCATCTGCCAAACGCCGAGGTCCCTAGGGCTCACTACGTCAACGTCCACCAAGGTTGCCCAATCTGTGGCACGGCAATCTTCGCCACGCATGGCTTCTACCCTTGGACACGCGTACATGCGCCGGCTGATCTGCGTTCCACCTGCCCCTCATGCGACAACCGCTTTCCAAGCAATGACCTTCTCGCCGATGACTTCACGACCGGTGACTTTGTCGACGACGGGTTCGGCTACTTCGATGATGATGGCCACGTCTTCCTCTTTGCCGCATCCAGCCGTCGCGAGTTGGTCGGTCAATATGCGGGCGCCATTCGATTGCTGACCGACTATCTGCGTCGCGAGGGTCCGGACCGGCCCGTTGCCCGTCAGTTGGGACTCATGTTGTTGCGGTGGTCGGTGGAAGAGATCTATATCGCGGCGGCGCCCCAGTTCCGCCACGGCCCATCACAGGAAATCGAACAAGCGTGGGATGGGGGTCAACCTGACTGGGCGGGAATGGAGGATCCCATTGCCGCCCTGTATCGCAAGGGTTCTCTCGCCTATGCCATCGATGTTCCCATGGTCACCGAAGCGCTGTCGCATGCCTACGACACGGTCTGGCCCCTATTGCGCGACGACGATGAGTGGATCCATCGCGCCACGGCGCAGGGCCTCGAACTGGAGGATGCCACCGCCGGTGTGCATCTGATCGAGGAGGCCCTCTCGTGCCTGATGCAAACCGCCATCGACGGTGCCGCCCTCAGCAACAAGCCACGTACGAGCCTCGGTGTTCTGACGGCACTGCGCGCACTTGACCGGGATGATGCGGGCGATGTGATGGACTGGCTGTACGATCATGGCCCTGATCGTATGCGCGTTTTTGTGACCAACAATTTCACCACCGACGGCGCTCCCCCAGAGGCGACGGGAGGCTACAACGACACCCACACGCGAGGCGTCTTCGAACTACAGGAGCAGGTCGACGCCCTGCGTGAGTTGCAGCCGGACGCGTATCCATCCTCACTGTACCCGTCGGTCACCGATGACCCTCGCCTGGATCGCCTCGTGCGGTCACCCCACGACATGGTCTTGCTCGACCATGTGCCCTTTCATTTTGGTGACGGCGGGTCAGCGGGGGTGCAGCAGCCACTGAAGGAACGTCAAACCCTCAAACCCCTTGACGAAACCACCCTCGAACGCGCCGCAGTGGCCGGTTCGCAAACCGCCGTCGATCTGCTTGCTCGTCAGCGCCGTGATGAACCCGGCAATCCAGGCACCACCTTCCACGACGGCGTGGGCATCGCGATCCTGCGAACCGATGGTAAACCTGAGCGAGCCGCCGCCGGGATCGTCTACGGTGACGCGCCCTGGCATCGCCATCAGGATCTGTTCGACGTACAGCTCTACGCCTTCGATCGTCCCTTCCTTTCCGATCTCGGTTACCCCCAATCGTGGGCCCACGTGGGTGCGTGGGAGGGCAACTGGGCGACTCACAACAGCGTGTGGTCCGTCGTGAACGAGATCAAACCTCTGGATCTGCCCTTCGACACGCCCTGGCACTATCTGAAGGAAATCGCCGGCCGGGGTCGATTGGTTCGGGTGCTGCGCACCGATGGTGTTCAGATCGTCGAAGTAGAGGCGCGTCGTTGGGTCTTCGACGCCGAACAGCTGCGGTGGGTCGATCCCGGCATTCGGTATCGACGCCTGCTGGCCCTGGTCGAGACCGACGACGAGGGCATTGCCCTCGTCGACCTGAGTCGGATCCAGGGTGGCGATGACCATTGGCGGCTCTGCCGCGGACTGGAAGGTCGCTTCGTCCAGCAGGGCGTCGAGCCTCAGTCTCAGCCAGGAACACTCGCGGGTGCAGATTTCGAGCGTGGCGCAGACGGCCTCCGTCATGGCGACCATGCGGGTCTGGCCTGGATGAATGAGGTCGCACAGATCGACGCGGGGGGTGCCAGAGGCCAGTGGACGAGTCGCCACGACGAGGCGGCGCGCCTCGATCTACATCAGCTGCATGTCAGCGAAGGCACGCGGCTGCGCACGGCTCGCAGCACGGCCGTCATGGATTCACCCGACCGTTCCCGCTACGACTACCACACTCTCGCCTGGCAGCGCGCCGCTCAAGGCACCACCTGCATCGACCTGGTCTTCGAACCCCACCTGGGCGACCCGACACTGGCAGATGCGCAGACCATTTCGTCTGCTGGCGCAGATGAGGCCGCGGGCGTGCATTTGACAACACACGCCGGTCGCGAGTTGTCCATCTACTGGTCACCGGATCGAGAACCTGACGAGGAAACTCGTTTCGAAGATGACACGTCCATGCAGGGACCGCTGGCATTGGTCGAGACCGAGCGTGCCCTCACCGTTGCGTGTGTCGGTCTGTCTGTAGGTGGTGTCCAGGTTACGATCCCGGAGCCTCGGCAGACGGGCACAATCACTCATCTCGACCGTCGACGGTGCACGATCGACGTACAGGGCCTGGTCGGAATCCACCCTCACGATAGGGTCGTCGTGAATTCGCAGGGCCGCGCCCACAACTACGAGGTCACCGCCGTGGATCAGATCGACGGCGGCGTACGCCTAACGCTGGACATGGACAGCGTTCACGGACGCGCCCGTATCGTCAGCGTCGACGGCGAACGAATCGAACTCGACTTTCACTTAATTACGCGCACAGCGACACTGATGGACACGCGTCTGCAGCGTGAGAGTGATGGCAACTGGAGGCCCATCCGTCACGCCCGCAATGCCGACGGGTATACGACGAGTCTCGAGGTAGGTGGCGCACCCGGTGTGGATGGCGCGCTGGCGGACAACGACTGGATACAGCCGGGTGACTGGGTGGCCGCCGTCGACTACGTCGTCGGTGATCCGGTGCGCTGGGAACCGGAGATCACGTCTGTGCTCAAAGACTGAATCCCCGGGATCAGTTCTTTACAGGGCGCAGGTGCATGACGCACATGCCATGCACGATCAGAGATCGAATCGTGAAGTGGATCTCCCCGTCTTTGACCTCGAAGTCGAGGGGCTCGACTGCCTTCATCTCTGGATACCGCCAGTCCATCGATTCTACCTCGAACCCGTCCGGACAGCGTATCCGGGCGTGAATCGGACCGATGGGGATCGGTGTTTCGGCGACGGCCTGTTCATCTTGCAGGTAGTTGATCCAGTGGACGACGAAGGCTGATTCCTCTTCCGGTAGCCAGCCACGTACTCGCACGTACCACGGTGCATCGCTGTGCAGCCAGTAGCTGCCGAGGCATTCTTCCAGGCACTCGATGACGGTTTGACCCACCGGGTCGTCTGGCAGGCGCGGATAGACGGGCATTTCCGCATCATCGAGGGTGTGAATCGGTGTCGGGACCGGGTCCCATGACATGGTCGGCAAATGGACGACGTACCCCTGCCCAAAGGCTTCTGTGGCCACACCTTCAGTCGACAGTCGCCAATCAGCGAGGGGGTCAGCTTCGTACTCGTGACCCCTTTCGTCACATCGGCCACTGGCACTGGTCAGTAGCAGCACGCCTCCCCCTTCGACATATCGCTGCAGCAGGTCGATCTGCTCCCGGCTCAGCCTCACGATGTCAGGCAGGATCAGCGCACGATACCGATCTGCGCGCTCGGCGAGTTGCTCATCGAGCAGCGCATCGAAGAGCAGTCGTGCATCCTCCAGCCATTCGCCGATTCGCTTGAAGGCATCGACACATTCCATCTCGCTGTCGCGTTCCTGTGCTCGTGGAAAAACGAGCCCTACTTGAGACCAGGTACTGGCCGGATGCAGAAAGGACTCCTGAGCGGCAAGGAATCGCTGCGCTCGGATGACGGGACCATAGAAGTCCTCAGGGGCCAGGCCGGCTTCGGTCTCTTCCGGCTGCGGGGGCCCTGCGTGATAGGCGATCGCCGCGCCCCCATGAGCGGTCGCTTCAGCCGCCCACACGCGCCAGCGACGATAGTCGTATTTGTTGACCACGAAGGGTCGGCCACCGCCGGCGGCGTGCATGTGGCGAGACTGCAGCCCCATGTCGGCCAGATATCCCTGGCTCAGGCTGCTACCCCAGCGATACGGACCCTGACTGTACCAGATGTAGTCCTCACCCGTAGCCCAGCGCTCGGTGGGGAGCCCCACACGCTCGCAGTTGACACGCAGACCGTATTTGTGATACCACTGGGCAAGCCAGAGATCGGGCCGTTGCCGCCGCCCGTGGTCGATGAAGACGTCGTCAAAGGCGTCCTTGCGAGCCAGCGACGCGGCATGTTCGATCACTGCCTTGTAGCGTCGTTCCGTAGCGTTGTCCACGTCTTGAGGAAACATGGGGCGTTCGATGGCATCGATCTCATCGGTGCCGAACAGTGCCTGCATCTGTTGCGGTTCGAAGGCCTGCGTGCGGTGCAGATGGTTGCGGATGTATTGAGTGCAGTGACGACACTGGCAGAACGATTCGTAGTTATGAATCGCATTGAAGCCATCCAATCCCAACTCGAGCCCCTTATCGACCATGCGCTTCAGCACCAGGAGCCAGTCGGGATTGCGCACACAGCCACGGTAGGTGGCGTAGGGCCGCCCCTCTATGACACGCTGCGCGGGTACGCCCGCCTCGTCGAGATGCACCAGGTCATCCACAGACTCGAAAGGGGCAGGACCGAGGATCTCCGGGGTCCACATGTGTTCCCAGGGCTCGCCGAAGAGACCGATGCGCTTGTCGTGGTCGCCAAAATGCATCGTCATCGTCAGCTGTCCCACGACGACGGCACCCGCCGCCTGGATCTGCGGAATCAACTCGGCCGCCATCTCCAGATTCTCTTCAACCGTGAATCCGGGCATCCCCGCCCAGGATCGCGCAATCGTGTCGTTGGAGGCCATGCTGTAGAAATCGGGGCCGAAGTTGCCACACTGCACCAACTGGACATCGGCTCGGCGGACGTGGTCGAGGACGGCTTCCGCCTTAGGGAGTGTCCAGTATTCGATGAAGCGATTGAACCAACGATCGGCGGCCATTCTGCTCGCTTTCGGATTCCACCCCCCCTGCATGGAGGACGGGGATGGCGTTTATTGAATGCCAACAACTCTGTCAGATCAAATCAAGGCGACCCATGAAGACGAGTTTCACCACTCTTGGTTGTCCCGCATGGGACCTGACCAGGATCATCGAACAGGGCAGCAGGTTGGGTTTCGACGGCGTCGACTTCCGCGGCCTCCAGGACGATCTCGACATCACGGCCCTGCCCGCCTTCACATCTGCCCTACAGCAGACGGTGACTCGATTTGCCGACGCCGGTCTGGTCGTCAATGGCATCAGCACGAGTCTGAAGGTCTGCGATGACACGATGGCGGATGCCAATCTTGAAGAGGCCCGTCGCACGCTTCCCGTGGCCATGGCCCTTGGCACCGAAACGATTCGTGTCTTCGGCGGCGGGCACCCTGATCGTCACTCGAAGCAGGAGATGGCCGACATCGGACAGCAGATGATGATGCGTGTGCTGGAACTGGATGGGGCCAGCAGATTCAAGTGGGTCTTTGAGACCCACGATCACTGGATTTCCTCGGCTGATTGTGCGCTGCTGCTCGAACGGGTCACGGTGCCCGAGTTCGGCGCGCTCTGGGATGTGGGGCACACGTCGCGCGTCGGCGGCGAAGCACCTGCAGACACGCTCCAGGCCTTGGGCGAACGCGTCTATTACCTGCATGTGAAGGATGCCGTCCTCGATCCAGATCACGCCCAGGCGATGAAGGATGGCTGGCACTACGTGCCTCCTGGCACAGGACAACTGCCCATCGCCGAGGCATTGTCACTACTCAAGGATCGCCACTACGACGGCTGGGTCATGTTCGAACACGAGAAACGTTGGCACGATGACCTCGAGGAGCCGGAAGAGATCTTTCTCCTCTTCATGGCGTGGTTCCGCGAACTCCAACTGTAGCACCCTGGCAATTCACGTCCGACAAAACAACAGGTAGACAACCATGGCAGGCAAGAAGGGCAAACCTATCGATCTGACGATCGTCGGCTGCGGAGGCATGGCCGGCGCCCATCTGAATGGCTACGAGGAACTGATGCGCGCCGGGGAGGGCCGCTTCCGCATTGTCGCCGCTGTCGACGAGGTGAAGGAACGGGCAGAGGCATTCTCGCAACGGCTGAAAGACAGCTGTGGTTTCGACGTTCAGACGTTCAAGACCATCGATCAGCTCCTGAACAGCGGCCTGCAGGTGGATGGTGCCGATATCTGCAGCCCCCACGGTCTGCATCACGTGTTGTCGTGCGAATTGATGGCTGGTGGCATCAATGTGTTGTGTGAAAAACCCATCGGCGTGACCGTGAAGGCATCGAAGAAGATCGCGGCCATGGCGAAGAAGACAGGCCTCGTCGCCGCCACGGCCGAGCAGTGTCGTCGCAGCATCGGCCAGCGAACGATTCACTGGGCGTTCAATGACGGTCTACTGGGGCAACCCCGGTTGTGGTGGGCCATCGCCGCATCGTGGAATGACCCGGCGCAGATCGGCGGCTGGCATTGGCGTATCGATCGCAAGCTCGGTGGCTGTGGCATGGTGATGGATTCAGGCGCCCACTGGGTCGACACGATGCGCTACTGGTTCGGCGAGATCGATTCGGTCTACGCTCGCGTCGAACAGATCTACGATCGCCCGCACACGAAGGGCGACCGCGTCGTCAACAGCGCCCAGGAGGACTTCTGGACGAGCATCTTCAACTTCTCGTCTGGGCTGATCGGCACGTGGTCATGGACGATCAGCGCCCCTGGCAAGGGCTTCACACAACTGACGATGAGTGGTACAAAGGGATCCCTCATCGACAGTGACATTTTCCATCCAGCCGCCTTTCAGGCGCGCGGCGAGGCGCAGATGCTCGACGGTACCAGCTATAGCATGGAGAAACTGCAGTCCATGTATCTGGAAACCCTCGGTCCCCGCAAGCGCGAACGCCTGTTTCCCTACGGAATCACGGGCGGTGTGACCCTTGAATTGTGGGACTTCATCGACGCACTGAGCACCGGTCGGCCCGTGGAGATCGACGTCGAAGAGGGGCTGCGGTCCAAAGCGGTGAGCGAGGCCGTCTACGAGTCTGGGAAATGTGGCCAGGTGGTGAAGGTGAAGGATGTCCTGAGCGGCAAGGTGAATGCCTACCAGAAGGACGTCGATCGGATGTGGAAACTGTAGACAGTATGCTGACCGTTACCGATCGTCCATGCCACCAAATGACTCTGCACACTGAGACGAGATTCGGCACCACTCAACCACGTGATGGAGAAACCGATGCAGCCAGAAACCATCCTCTATCTGAGCCGGCAGGATGTCGAGTCCGTGGGTCTGCCCATGTTGTCGATCATCGACGCTCTGGAGCAGATGTTCGCCGAGAAGGGAGAGGGCCGTGTCGAAATGCCACCCAAACCAGGCATCCACACGCGGAAGGACGCCTTCATTCACGCCATGCCCGCCTATATCCCAAGTCTTGAATCGGCGGGCGTGAAGTGGATTTCCGGATATCCAGGCAATCAGGCCAAGGGGCTGCCCTATATCACCGGGTTGCTGATTCTGAATGATCCGGAGACCGGAATCCCGACGGCCATCATGGATGCCACCTGGATCACGGCGCAGCGCACCGGCGCAGCCACGGCCGTAGCCGCCCGACACCTCGCCCGACCCAACAGCACTACGGCAGGCATCATTGCCTGTGGCGTTCAGGGACGCAGCAATCTGCAGGCGCTGGCCTGTGTGTTCTCACTGACCCGGGTTCGTGTCTTCGATCTCCACACAGACGCCGCTGAGCGTTTTGCCCGTGAAATGTCTGCCGAACTCGAACTGGATATCGAGATCGTCGCCGACCCCAGGCAGGCCGTGGTCGATACCGATCTGGTCGTGACCAGTGGACCCATCCTGAAGAAACCGACGCCGGTGATCGAGGCGGACTGGCTGGCGCCAGGTGCCTTTGCCTGTCCTGTCGATTTCGATTCATACTGGACGGGTGCTGCCCTGCGCCAGGCGGACAAGCTGGCCACCGACGATGTGGGGCAACTCGGGTATTATCGCGAGGCCGGCTACTTCGGTGACACGCCTGCGCCCTACGCCGATCTCGGCCAGATTGTGGCGGGCCTCGAACCAGGTCGTGAACACGAAAACGAGCGCACCATCGCGATCAATCTGGGTCTGGCGTTGGAGGACATGGCGACGGCCATGCCCGTTGTCGCACGTGCCGTCGAACTCGGTCTCGGCATGCGCTTGCCGATGTAAGATCTCTACGCCAACCTCTTCAACTTCCAACCGAAACAGACGGTCTCATGCTTTTTGACACACATACGAACCTGATGTGGTATCCCGATCACCTCTCCGACGAGTTCGTCGCATTCGCCTGGGAGGCAAAGCGGGCCAAGATGAAGTTGTCGGATGATGTCTACTTCGCAGGGAGCGATGTGGCGGAGGCCAATGCGTTCGATTCGAAACCTGACCAACTGCTTGAAGCGACACAGGACGCCGACAAAGTCATCGTCTTTGGTATCAAGGCGCCCTTTTGCGGGATCCATGTCGACCAGCAACTGGTCGCCGACTTCATCTCCCAGCACGACAAGTTCATCGGTTGGTGTTCAGTCGACCCAAATGATGAAGACTGCATCGAACAGCTCGAACACTATGTGAATGACCTCGGCCTGCGCGGCCTCAAGTGTTCACCGATCTATCAGAATTGGGATCCGCAGGACCCGCGGCATCTTCCCCTGTTCAAGAAAGCCGAGTCCCTCGGCATTCCCGTGAACATCCACCAGGGCACCTCTTTTGTTCGGCCAGGGCCGCTGAAGTATGCCAATCCCATTCAACTCGAGGACATCGCCGTCGCCTGTCCCGACCTACGCATCGTGATCGCCCATATGGGACATCCATGGGAGGACGAGTGCGTCGTACTGATCCGCAAACATCCGAATCTGTACTCGAATATCTCCGCCCTTCACTACCGACCGCTACGGCACTATCAGGCCTTCATCTCTGCCATTGAATACGGCGTCGAACACAAGCTGATCTTTGGCTCCGACTTCCCGTCCGCCACCGCTGCGCAGGTGATTGCCGGCCAGCACAAGGTCAATCAGGTCGTCGAGGGCACTAGCTTCCCGAAGGTGCCTGACGAAATGATCCACAACATCATCTATGAGAATTGGAAACGTTTCCTGCCCGAACACGTGTAGCGGACCGTCTGATACTGGCGACGCCGCTCAGCTCAGGAACTGAAGAACACGCTCAATCGTAGGATTGCCTGGGCGACGAGGGCCTCGGTCATCACTCTGAGTTGGGCATCTCGACTGTCTTGTGGGCCGGCGAACCTGCGGTCGAAGAGCCATCGCCCGCAAGTCGATCGACAAGGGCCAGCAGAGACGACTCCTCCGCCGTCAGGTCTCTCTCGATCTGCTGCTCGCGTTCCGCCAGACGGTCGAGCGCACGATTCAGTGCGGCCTCCGCGACGGAGGTCCGATCGGGCTCAGGCTCGGAACGCGTATCCTGCCGACCTGCGGCGACCTGGCCTGATGTCGATGGCCCGGAAGAAAGCTCGACGAACTGCAGATCACCTGGGGTGTAGTTTGCATCGAGCTCCAACTCCAGGCCGATCTCGTCGAATCGAAGGGTGCCCGGCGCCTCACCGCGGCCTGCCGTGGCCCCTGCACTGGTGATCGACAGGGTCTGACTGCCCGCCGCTACTTGCTCACCGTTCTGCGTTTCGAACCGCGGCGCACGAACCCGTCCATTGCCGACGTCCTCGAAACGGAAGGTGACACCGTCGCCAGGGTCGTCGATCCGCACTCCCGCCACGCCTCGTTCACGTGCCACATTGCTGTCCTCCACATCTACTTCGGTTTCGACGGCGGCACCTCGGGTCTCGCGTACATCTCCCGTGATCGTGATGCCTGACGTCGTGAGTCGATTGAGAGGGCGAACCGCTTAGAAGATCGATTTGCCGTGAAATCGACTCAGCAGGACAGACTCGCCTCGAAAGCGGGACCGTCGTCACCTGAGAGACCCTTTTCGCCACTACCAGCGATGGTCGAGATCGTTCCTGTCACCTGATCGACCCGGCGGAGACGTTGGTTGAGACTGTCCTTGATGAACAGATGGCCCCCTTCGTCGACGGCGATGCTGTAGGGATGGTGCAGTTGTGCCTGCGTCGCCGGGCCCTCGTCACCCGAGAAGCCCTCGGTGCCCGTACCGGCTACGTGCCGGATGACACCTGTGGTCAGGTCAAGACGGAGCACGATGGAGTTGTTGCCGTCAGCCACGATCAGAGCACCCTCTACGACCACGACATCGCGCAGGCGACCGAAACGCGCCTCATGGGCAGAGACACCGTCTTCGAGGGCACCGATCGCACCCACGCCGGCGACGGTCGTCATCACGCCCGTCGAGGCATCGACGCGGCGAAGGCGGTCATTGTCGGTGTCCACGATAAACAGGTTGCCGTTGGCGTCGATGTCGACGGCAAGAGGCGCCGCCAGGTCAGCAGCCGTGGCAGGCCCATCGTCGCCCGAATATCCCTCGTTACCTGTTCCGGCAACCGTGCTGATTTGCCCCGTAACGCCATCGACGCGGCGAATGCGGTGATTGCGCGTGTCGGCGATGAACAGGTTTCCCCATTGATCGAAGCGGGCACCGTGTGGGATGGACAAACCTGCCCGCGTCGCCGGACCGCCATCGCCGGAAAACGTCTCCGCACCGTTGCCGGCGACTGTGCTGATGACCTGCGTCACAGGATCCACACGGCGAACTCTGTTCTGATGGGCATCGGTGACGAATAGAGCATCGTCATCGTCGACCATAACCCTCATGGGATGTGTGGAGAACACGGCAGATGTTGCAGGCCGGCCATCGCCGATATCGCTGGCATCGCCGGAAATGGTGCCGCCTCCGGCGACAGTTCGGATTACCCCGGAGGAGAGATCAACGACACGCACTCGCCGGTTGCTGACATCGGCGAAGTAGAGCTTGCTTCGCGCCACATCCATGGAATCCCTCCGGAGCGGGTGAGCTAAGTCGACAAAAATGTGAAGAAAATCCTTCGGACCTCACACTCCGAAAGGTTCGTCGCCCGACCTCCTAACGGCTAAGGACCCGCCAGCAATAGCGTTCGATGCGCCTCATGGCACAATTGATCAGGCGTGAACGGCTTCGCCAAGTAGAGCACGACTGCCTCGAGGGCGGGCCAATCATCGGGGCGGATCCATTCGACCAGGGCGCCATGTGCAAGTTCCTCGGCGGTCAAGCCAAGTTGGCTCGTAAACGCCCGATTCACGCGCAGGATTTCGCATGAAGACACGGATCGATCATGGGGGGGGCTGAGCTAAGGTTCATCCGAGCGTTTCCTGTAAAGGTCTAGCGCAGCTCGCTCTGGCATCGCACAGAGGCCCTATCCGTGGGCTCTTGGTATCGCGATGAATGCGGCCTTCATTTGCTACCGCTCACTAGCGAATCTCGATCAAAGCCACATTTTCCGCACATGGACAGGAGACCCATCATGCCCACCAGACTCATCCCCGTCGGCTGCCTGATGCTGGCAGTCCTGATATCGTGCGCCAAGAAAGACATCGTCGAGCGTGACAGGAAAGCAGAAGCCATGGCCGAAGTGACCAGCCCCCGACTCTCCGAAGGGCCAGCTGACCTGACCACCGATGTACCCTCCAAGTATGCGGCCTGTGCTCCTCTCCCGCTGCGCCAGAGCTGGTCCGAAACGATGCCGAAGGAATCCGGTGTCGCCCGCATCGGCGCCACAGCAGCTGGACTCAGCGTTCACGTCCGTTTCGAAGACTCGGACATCTTCTCCACGGCCACAGCCAACCAGCAGCGCATGTGGACTCTCGGCGACGTCGTCGAAGTCTTCGTCAAACCGGGTCTCGACCGCTCAGACTATTGGGAGGTTCACGTCACCCCGAACAATTTCCTCATGGATCTGCACATTCCTTCCCGCGCCGGCATGCAGTCTGGCGAGCATACGTGGGAGGACATCATCACGCCGGAGAGCGGTACCACTTACCAGACACGTGTCGTGGACGGATCCTGGTCTGCTGAACTCACGATCCCTTGGGCAGCCTTCGGCCTGACAGAGCCCCCGGCATCGGGGACGGCATGGCAGTTCGCTGTATGCCGCTACAACTACAACGGCGGTGTGGAAGAGGATCCAGAGCTGTCCTCTACGGCGCCGCTCACTCGAAGGAGCTATCACTACTACGAGGACTACATGGATCTGAAGTTCTAGAAGATCACGATGGCCGTTGCCATCCAGCAGCCGCCTCAACCATCGAGGTTCGTCGCCAGCTGATCGATCTCATCGAGGTCAAATCGAAGACTGACCACGAGGGGTGACTCAGTGGGGGCCATGACGCAGTAGGTCGTAGAGACGAAGCTACCATCGGGCAACACCTCGAGACCAGCGTAACCCGTGTCACCTGGGCGGCCATGATTACGCAGCAGTCGCAGCCGATACTGGCCTGGCTTTGCGTGGATGAGATCATCCCAGGTGCCCACCCAGCCGACAAAGTCGCCATGGGTCGAGCTGTCGGTGGCAGTGTCTCTCATCGTGACGACGATGCGCCCATCGGTGGAGAAGCGGGCGATGTGGCGAGAGCCGGTCAGAGGTGGCTGTACCTCCGTCATCTCAGACCAGCTCTGCCCGTCGTCGTCGCTGTACATCATCAGCGATTGGTGATCCCCCGAGTTTTCCCGAAGCAGTGCCACGATCCTGCCGTCTGCAGGATTGCGCAGCAGACAGGGCTCGCATGGCTGGGCGCCGGGCTGAGACGTGTGCACGCCCGTGCGGATCGGATCCGACCACGTCAGCCCGCCGTCGGTTGTCACCGTCGTGAAGGGGATGACCACCTGCTGCCCTGCATCATCCTCGAAATGATCGTGATACATCCCCAGATAGCCCCCACAGTCGATGGGGATCACCGACTTCATCGGCGCATGCCCCTTGAAGCCGCGGCGCCATTTGTTTTTTCGCCACATGAGCTCCAGATCGGTCCATGTCTTGCCGTCGTCTTCCGACAGCGACGACCGCATAGCAGGAAAGGACGTGTTGAGGAAGATCCTGCGCTTGCCGTCAGAATCGATGAGTCGATGGATCGTCGGCGCGTTATGCGCTCCGACGAAACTGGCTGGCACCGGCAGACGATCACTCCAGGAGAGTCCTGCATCGGTAGAGCGCTTCAGAATCGTGTCGGGGCCACCGTGGCCGTTGGGATAGGCCACCAGAATCGTTCGACCGTCCTCCAACAGCAGCGTGTCGGGCTGTCCCAGATAGTACCCTTCGACCTGGTCCACGATCGCGTGCCGATGCGCTCCCGGCCGGGGCGGGGCGTCTGCAGGTCGATCAGGGGAAGTCCGAGATTGGTCGAGAGTTGGCTCTTCACTTCTGATGTGTCCTCGAATGATCCAGACAGTTTTACAGGGGGGGAGCCTTTCAAGCCCGCAGATCACAGGTAGCGAACGATCCCCCGCGCGACAAGGCCGCTGCCGGCCACACCAAGAACGATCCCCACGTGCCACAACAACGGCCGATCAACGACGATAGCCATGCCGCTGAGCGTAATGGCAATGGACAGCAGAGTAACACCCAGGGCGAAGATGTTGTGCTTTGCGTCTGCCATCGTCACCTGCACCTGCTCACGAGCAACGGAGATCGCTAGCGTGGCGGATTCGTCTTCGTGCTGGCGAATCCTCTCCGGCTCAGAGCGCCTCGACTGGCTTGTCCAGCGATCGAAGCAGATCGTGTTTCAAGCGCAGCACCTCGATGTGCAAACGGTCGCTCTCCAGTTTCGACAGGTCGAGGATCTCTTCCGTGCGTTCCATCAGAGACTCGTTGGACGTAATGCCCGCCAACCGACCGCCGAAAACAAGGCCAGGATCATCGCCGTAAGAGCAACTCACCTGATCCAGCCCCGGTCCGGGTGGTCATCGCCACCGTGCATCTCGTCCAGAATCGTTTCGTGAGCGGATTCGGCGGCGACGCCTATTTCCGATGGCATAGCGTCCCCGTCGCTTTGTATTGCCAGGGCTGATTCATCCCCGTGAGAAAGAATGACCCTGTAGAACTGATGAGGATGGCAGCAGAAGTCAATCCTCGCCACAGTGGCGGATCACACCTGCAATATCACGTCCGCCTGAGGAACCAGAGGCCTGTGCGGGCGTTGGCGATCTTTGTCGTGCAAGTAGGCATGGCTTGATCTACTACACGAATGTATAGTAGATTGAACCACCCTCCATCTGGTGATCAAACCACGGATCCGCCTTGCATCCATCCTCTGACAGAGGTTTCCTCCTCCACGTCTACCACCGGCAGCACGGACCGGGTGCGGCGATTTTCGGCATCGGTCGACTCGAATCGGGTGAGACCTTCGCCTTCGTCGATCCGCGCCAACGACCAGGGTTCTATCTTCGTGCCAGCGAGGTAGAGGCGGCGATCGAACTGTGCCGCCACGGGGGTGGCCAGATCGCTCCTGCTGAAGCGACGTCCCTGACGACGATGGATGGCGAACCGGTGCAGCATGTCGGTTGCCGGCGTGTCCCTCAGGTTCGCGGACTGGCCGAGACCCTGCACAAGGCGGGGCTGCGAACCTATGAAGCTGACCTGGGTTATCCCCGCCAGTATCTGATTCACCGCGGCCTTCGTGGATCGGTCACCATCGCCGGCACCTGGCGCAAGGGCCAGGGCGTCGACCGTGTCTACGTCGAACCCGACCTGGCACCTTCGGACTGGGAACCGGAGTTGCATGTCCTTGCCCTCGACCTGGAGACCTTGCCCGACGCCTCGCAGATCCTGTCCTGCGGTTTCGTGAACTGGGGCGGCGATGAATCTGTCGAAGAAGTGCATCTGCTCGGAGATGTGCGCACCAACGACCCGGATCATGTGTACTGCCACGCCGATGAACGTCACCTAGTGGCGGCTATCGTCGAGCGGATCCGCCAGATGGACCCGGATGTGCTGACCGGATGGAATGTGATCGACTTCGATCTGACCGTTCTACAGCAGCGTTGTCGAGCCCTCGGCGTTCCCTTCAACCTGGGTCGGTCCACCGACGACTCATGGTATCAGGAGGGCGATACGTGGGGGGGCAGTCGCGTCATCGTGTACGGCCGTCAGGTTCTGGATGCCATGCACCTGGTGCGGTCCACCCTGCAGCGCTACGACGACTACCGACTCGACACGGTCGCCCGCGCCGTCGTGGGCCGAGGCAAGACGCTGGAGGCCGACGCGGACGGCGGGAGTATGCCGCAGAAGATTCTCGACGCCTGGAAGAATGACCGTACCGTCTTCTGCGATTACTGCCTAGAGGATACTCGCCTGGTTCGCGACATCCTGCAGGCCGAGAATCTGGTACAGTTGAGTCTGCGTCGCGGTGGTCTGACGGGCCTGCCACTCGAACGAGCATGGGGTTCGGTGGCTGCCTTCGACTTCCTCTACATCTGCGGACTGAGACAACGTGAGATGGTGGCACCCACCACCGGCATCGATCGCGTCAAACTGGGTGGCTCACCGGGTGGCTTGGTCATGCCCACCACCGCGGGCCTGTATCGCAACATCTTCGTCTACGACTTCAAGAGCCTCTATCCCTCCATTATCCGCACGTTCAACATCGACCCCCTTACGTATCTGCAGGCCCGACACCAATTCGACTCCCAGACACGGGACGGTTCGGACGAAAGTGCGTATTCGACTGAACGAGGCGGGCTGGATCAATCCGATGCCGCCGATCGTCTGTTGCCCGAATCGGACATGACCTATATCCGTGCACCGGGCGGGGCTCGTTTCGTGCGTGAACCCGGAATCCTGCCACAGATCCTCGAAGAGTTTTTCGCGGAGCGGGCCCAGGCACGTGCGCAGGGCGATGATCTGGCTGCCTACACGTACAAGATCGTGATGAACTCCTTCTATGGCGTTCTGGCCACCGGGTCATGTCGTTTTGCCGAAGAGGAACTGGCCGGGGCCATCACCGGATTCGGACATCACCTGCTTCGATGGGCGAAGGAGCAGTTGCAGTCCAGTGGCAAGGGAGAGGTCCTTTATGGCGATACGGACTCTCTGTTTGTCGATCACCGTCTACCGGCCGACTCGACACCTGCCGAGGCTCATGCCGCTGCGGAAGAGCTCTGCAGGTGGATCAACGAACGGGTTGCCGTCCACGTGCGTGAGCAATTCGACACGGACAGTCACCTGGAAATCGAATTTGAGAAGTACTACCAGACCTTCTTCCTACCACCCATGCGCGGCGACAGTGAACGGGCCCGCGCCAAGGGATACGCGGGGCTGAAGGTCACCGCCGAAGGCGAGGAGGAACTCGAGATCATCGGCATGGAGGCTGTGCGCCGCGACTGGACCGATGTCGCCCACGAATTGCAGAGGGACCTGCTCGATCTGGTGTTCCACGATGCACCGGGCGAGCTACTCGAGGCACGCGTTTTGAAATGGGTCGATGTCGTCCGACGGGGCGAGTGTGATGAGCAACTCATCTATCGCAAGGCCCTGCGCAAATCGGTGGACAGTTATACGAGCAATGTGCCGCCTCATGTGGCCGCCGCAAGACAGCAGTCGTCACCACGAGGGACAATTTCCTACGTTGTTACGCGCGATGGGCCCCAGCCGGCCAATGATCGGCGTGCACCCATCGACTATGAACACTACATCGAGAAACAGATCCGGCCCATTGTGCGCACCATCGGACAGGTGTGTGATCTCGATGTAGAGGTCGCCCTGGGTGGTATGGGTGACCTGTTTCGCCGCCGGCCGGCTTCCTCTGATGACGCCATGCCCTTTGAAGCGACAGGAACCGAGACGCAACAGGAGACGAGATGAATTTCTGGATCTTTGCCCACAACTCGGGTCCCTTCGATCGCTGGATGGACGACCACGAGGCGCGATTCGATGCCTGGCATGAGGCTGGCGTTCGGGGACTCGTTGTCGGCTACATGCGATTCGGTCTGCCCGATGGTGGCAGTGCAAGTGCCTGGACACCAGACCCCAAGGTTTATGAAGCACACGGGGAGCCGGTGCCCGAGGTCCCCACCGACCCAGCCCGCGAGAAACGCTTGCAGGCGATGCTCGACAATGCCGCCAATAGAGGCTGGCAGATCATGATTTTCGGCGGATCCACGAATTCTGCCGCCCTGCAGGATCAGGCCAACGCCTTTCCGCAGACCAGTGGATTCATCGTGGATGGACCGGGTGAGAATCACTACGAACTCGCCTTCCACCATGGAGGCGAACTGCTGGAGCTCCGACCGGGAGAAGATGCCTCCTACAGTGAGGCTGGAGTCGATGTCGACCGGCTTCAGCGAGGAATCGAGGCCCTGCGCCGAGGGCTTCATCAACTGACCCCGGAGCGCGTCCGTTATCTGGCCCCGGGCGGAACTTTCGGTGGCCTGACCCTGTTCGACCTGGAGGAGGATACCCTCTACTGGCTGCGTCAACGACGCGCCATGTCCCTCAAGCGCTGGACAGATGTCAGGGCCGCCGTCGATGCCGTCGATCGCCCCCTACAGCTGGGGGGGATTCCCCGCACGGCGACATTCTCGCCCTTGACCGGCCAGGACTACGAACAGATGGGCGGCATCTTCGACCTGGTGTTTCCCAAGCACTACTACTGGCATCGTGGATTCGACGGGTTGTACGGAACCATCGCCCGTTGGGTGCAGAGACTGTGTCGCTGGAACGATGCCCTTACCGAAGCGGATGCCCTGCTCGTGGTAGAGAACCTCTTCGGTCTGCGTCTTCCAGGTGTTCACAACCTGCTGGATCTCGAACTCGGCTTTCCGCAGGAGTTCTTCGACGACATCGTCACATCAGAGACACAGCGCGCTCTTGCCGCAGTCGGCGGTGACGCGCAGAAGCTGATCTTCTGGGTGTCCACGGGTCGAGCGCCACATGCAGGCGACGCCATGACCGCCCACGATCTGAGAGGGATCCTCGAAGCTTCGCAGGCGGCCGGCGCGACTCGATTCCTGTTTCATCCTGACCCACAGATCAGCGCGAGTGAATGGCGCGTGCTGTCCTCGTTGTGCGGTCGAGCCTGGGAGGAAACACCTGACGGCTGGTTCCCCGGTGGCGAAGACCCGACCAACAACTATTCAGGTGGCCGTACGCCCGACACCGAAGACTGACTGGACGGGAGGTCAGTCGAAGTGCAGGACCACCTTCACCGCGCCGTGTTTCTCGGTTTCTTCGAAGGCCATGGTAAAGGCCTGCTGAATGTCGGCGAAGGGTAGTGTGTGTGTCAGCATGGGCCGCACGTCGATGCGGCCTTCGGTGATCCACTGCAGTGCCGGGCTGTAGTCGGCGTGTGGATTGGGCCCAACGGTGGTGACGATTCGGGTTTCGTTGCTGAACATCCGGAGGAAGTCGATGGTCATCACGCCGCGCCCTTCCTCCTTGTTCGGCACACCGAAATACAACAGGGTTCCATTGCGGCGCAGCAGAGCCGCGGCCAGCTGAAATGACGCCTGTTTGCCGACCGCCTCGACCACCATGTGCGGCAGTTCACCATCACACAGAGCACGAACCTGTTCGACGAGTCCATCGTCAGGCGACAGCGTGTGTGTCGCCCCCATGCGGGTGGCGATGTCCAATCGGTGTGCGAGGGGATCGACGGCGATAATGCGTCGTGCTCCGAGATTTCGCAGAGCTGCGTTGAACAGCTGCCCCACGGGCCCTTGACCGAGCACGACAACATCCTGGCCGATGATGTCATCTAGTTTGTAGAAGGCGTGCAGCACGGTGCCGAACAACTGACTCATCAGCACCACATCTGATTCGGCGTCGTCGGGAAGGCGAATGCAGCCGCCGTCGTCCTGAGCCAGGACGTAGTGCTGAAAGAGCGGTCGATCAAACCCATACAGCAGGACACGCTCGCCTTCCTCATAACGTCCCGAAGGGCACGCCTCTACGATCCCCATTCCTTCGTGACCACTCTGCCCTGGCGCCAGCGGATATTCTCCCGCAAGCCCGATCCAGGCCGGCTTGTCGGTTCCGCAGATCGCCGTGCGTTCCAGCCGCACGAGCATATGGCCGTCCGTGGCCGAAGGAATCTCAAGATCCAACAGTTCCCACTGCCGAGGTTGGACCAGTCTCGCAGATTGCATCGATCACTCCTGTAGGGCTCGATCACTCTTCGAAGGAATAGACGAGAGACCAGCTGAAGACGGTGGATGATGCGAGCGTTTTTTCCAGGTGAGGCTCAAAGGAGACGGTGCAGCTGTTCCCCCAGATTGGCATCTGGGCAAGCTCGAAATCGTTATGGACGGTGATTTGCCCTCGAGGGTGGTGATACTGCGCCCTTACATCTCTCCCTTGACATCCTTCGATCTTGACGAACTGACCCTTGTCCCAGTCGTGATCCGCCTTGCGCACGATCTGGCCTTCGTCGTCCAGGCCGAAGCCCGGATTCTCCGGCATCGTCAGATCGCTCGTGAAGGAACGGCAGACTCCGTCGTCGGGCCATGGAAAGAAGGGATGGGCATACCACACGAGGGGTAACACCTCAGGTCCATCGTTGGTCACGCGTGTCTCGCTGAGCACACCTCGATCATTGAGCACCAGTCGACGTTCCACCTGTACCGACCAGTCTCCCAGGCGTTGCTGTGTTGCCATGCGCAATTGCGTATCGCCGTGCTCAACCTCCCATGTGCAGCGTTCCTCGATCTGCCAGGTGTTCATTTCGTCCGGATCTGGCTCCTGGCTGACAATGGCGTTACCGATGACCATTCGACGACCATCGTCGACGGCGAGAGAATCACGAAACGCCTCTGGCATACCCTGACCATGAAAGACGGCCGGTGGGTCGTGAGGGTATACGGGCCCCGCCAGCATGTTGCCCAGTTTTGAGTCGACCACAGCATATACATAGCAGCCCGAGACATATCGAGTGCCGAGTCGGTCCTCGTCCGCGACCGGATCGAGGACCTGCGGTGTGAGATGTGCGTTGCTGAGTCTGTACATGCGTGCCTGATCAGCCAGTTGGCCGAGAGTCTGTCTCGACCTTGTTTATCCACATGCGACGTCTCCGGATGCTCACGAGCCTGTTCCTGTTCATTTTGCCCAACCTGCTGTCAGCACGACCCCCTCTCGACCTATCAAAGGTCGACTCCCTCGACCTGACCGGGTATCGGTCGCTCGAAAGGGCCGACTTCAAGGGCGCCCACGCGCCGAAACAATTCCTGCATGGGCCCGTGTTGCCCGTAGCCGTTTCGTGTATCTACGTCGTCGTCAATCCGCGCGCGCGTATCTACGCCGAATCCAGGATGATCGACGGTGTGGCGACCTTTATACCGTCCATCAGCGACCTTGCCTTCCAGGCCGTGTTGTCGAGATCGTGCTCGTGGTGGAACGATGAGCACAACGTGTCCCCCGCCTACGTACTCGAACACGAGCAAGTCCACTTTGCCCTGTATGAGATCGCCTCAAGAAAGCTCAACAAGGACGCGGTTGGACTGATTCGAGCCTTGCCTGTGTCCACCGAATCTGCGCAGGCAGCGGTTACAGCGACGCAGCGTTTTCTACAGGAGCGACTGAATCGAACCATGCAGCAAGTCGTCAACGACAATGCCCTGTTCGATCGAGAAACCTCCTTTGGTTTCCAGCCTGAGCGCCAACAGCGTTGGAGGAAGACGGTAGATGGCGACCTGTCACAGTTGACCGAGCACACCGTCGATCTTGAGTTGCATCCTCCAGCGGGTCGTTGATCGCTTGCCACTCACGCTCTCAATGTCCCATCTGCGAACAGATCGCCACACATGAGATCGACGTCTTCCCACGATTGGCATCGGCGCAGTTTTGGAGTGCTCTCCATCTGTCGGTTCCACGGCTGATCGATCAGGGCCACGGGAATTTCGAGTTCGTCGTGCAGGACAGCCGCCACAGCAGCCGAATCCTCGACGGCTATATCAAACCTCAGACCGGCGATCTGCTCCATCGGCATGGCCTGTACGCCATCGGTCATCTCCTGCAGACCGCCGTAGTTGCCATACTTGTCGGCGAACACGAGTCGCGTATGGACCACATCCCGGGCGGCGAGCCAGTCACGTGTGGCGGAATAGGTCTGGGTGGGACGACCCGTTACGATCCACACTTCGACACCGACGTTGTTCCATCGGGCAAGCTGTTCGAGAGCACCGGGTTTCGGGCGATGCTGCTGCAATACGTGAGGTTCGTGAGCGTAGTGCATGAACTGCCGAAGCTCTTGTTGATCGAGACCGAGACTGACCCCGAGATCCCAGGTGGTCACATCTTCGAGCTCGACCCGACGACCGAAGTGTTTTTCCAGAAGGGCCAGCAGATCGGGGCCGGTTTCACAGATGACGTCGTCGAGGTCGACATAGACCCGTTTCGGCGCTGCCATCATTGGGGTAACGGCGCGGCAAGGAGGGCCACTTCCTCATCACTCAGCGTTCGATGATAGATGCGCAATTCGTCGATCGCCCCCTTCCATACCTGCTCGCCATGGATCGCCCCAATCTGTGTAGGCATGGTGATGTCATATCCGACACAGCGGCGACCCGGTTCGTGGACTTCCTCGACGAGCACTCCGTCGAGATAGATGCGTAGACGCGCTCCATCGTCAGCCTGGGCGAGGGTTGTGGCGAAATGGTACCACTGGTCAGCCCCATAGCGCACGGTGTCGTCATCCCAATCCGCTTTGATACGCGTGTCTTGCGTGATGTCTTCGAAACCGACGTTCGTGAAGCGTCCGCCGTAAAACTGAAAACTCAAGGGATCCGTGCCTCCTCGGAAGTCCCCTCCTCCCAGGATCTGGCTGCCGTTGCCCACATCGTCCATTCGCATGAAGACGCTCAGCGAGACTTCACAAAGACCGTCGAGGAAAAACGGTGAGGGTACTTCGATCCACGAGGAGCCGTCGAAAGACGCCGCTTTGCCCACGATGCCGTCCGTCGCCTGAATCGAACCTACCACGTAGCCATCGAACCCCCCTTTGCTGCAGTCAACTCCCGCTTCGGAGTCGAAGCACCAGTGGGCCACCAGGCCTTGCTCGAGAACGCTTGAACTGGCCCCGCCCCCAGCCTTGTCGCTACCTTGCGATCCTGCGCAGCCCACAGCAGCGATGACAATGCCAGCGACAGTGTAGAATGGCACGATCCAGCGAGGAGGGTGGACACTTGTACGACGAATCAGCAACGGATACCCTTCGCAATTCCCACGTGGTCCAGCACGAGATGAAGCGTGAATATAGTCGTCCAGGGCGCTCGTTGCGCGTCGATCTGATGATCCTGCTCGCCACGGTCGGGCTTACCCTTTCCGCCTTCGCTGAGCAGAACTATCAGGTCGCCGTTGTTCCGTCCGACGACCCCGCCCTCGTCGCACCTGTGGAACGCACCCAAGAGCTATCCACGGAGCAGATCGAAGCCATGGTCCGCCGTGCCGTGGGCCTGGCAGGTGGCCTGGAGGTTGTCATACCCGAAGCGGCGCGGCTCGTCGTACTCAAGCCCAACGTGGGTGCCCGGCCCGGGACAATCGGTGTCGTCACCGACGCTCGTGTTGTTCGCGCCGTGGCCCTGATGGTCCATGAGGCTGCGCCAGATGCACGGATCTATATCGGCGCCGGATCCGGCAGCTGGCTGAGCCCAGACCTAGTGGGGACTGTGCCCGTATCGCTCAACTTCACTCTCGACGAAGGTCATCGCCAACGCATGTTTGACGGCTTCAGACGTGCAGGACTTCGGGATGTGGAACGCGAACTGCAGGACCGTGGAATCGACATCGAGTGTTTCGACCTGAACTTCGACCGCGCCATCTTCGCTCGCGTCCCTGGCGGCGGTATGGCGGCAGACGAATACGCCATTGCGGCCAGCATTCTGGAAGCCGATGCGTGGATCGATGTCCCTGTCGCCAAGACCCACGGCGCCAAGATCACGGCGGCGATGAAGAACCAGTATGGTCTGCTTCCCGGTCACATCTACGGATGGAACAAAGGACGTGGAACGGACGTAAACGAAGGAATCCCTCATGCGCCACGCGTCGTGGACGAATCCTTCGTAGACCTCATGCTGATCACCGAGCCCGACTTCGTCGTCACCGATCTGATTCGTGGTTCCGAGGGAGGGGCCTTCAACTCCAAGTATCGGCGTAGCAATGTCATCGTCGCCGGGCGCGACCCCATCGCTGCCGATCTTGTGACGGCCAGGCTCATGGGATTCAATCCGGATGATTTTGAGTTTGCCGAACTGGCCGCTCGTCGTGGTCGCGGTCCAGGAGAATATGCCAACGTCGAGGTGCGTGGAGCACTGGTGGAACCGCTGGTCACACGCTGGATCAAGGCCGGCATTGACTACGGCGGCGAGTGGCAGGAACAGGCCAACTATGGCAAGGGCCCCAGGCGGTGGTCTCTGTATGGCCCCGCCGATCAGGATCATGAATTCGAGGAGTTGTCGGCGGTAGAATCAAAGTCGGGGGACCTGCCCGGTCTGGAACCAGGTGTCGGCGGATGGTCGAATCCCGTCTGGTTCGGCCATGATCGTATCGACCTGGATCTTCACTTTGATGACCCGGTGCGCTGCGCGGTGTATGCCTGGACGAATTTCACCATGCCCGAAGATGGCGAAGTCCGACTCTGGCTGGGGGCCGATGAGGGATTGCAGGTCTGGATCGACGGAGAACCCGTATACAGCGCCGGCCGACGCTCCTCGCGACGTCGAGGACACCGCCTCGGTCAGGTTCGACTTCCCTGGCACCTGACGGCTGGTGAGCACCAGCTCATCGTCCGCGCCGACCAGGGCCGTGGTCCCTTCGAGTTCTCCTTCAATATCTGCGAGCCCATCGACGACATTCACTTTGCTGGAAACTCCCACTTCGGGGTGCGTTATCATCTGCCTGAGACCATGGCGACCGAGCAGGTCTTGGCCGCCGAGGATCGCTGGTCGGGGGAAGAACAATTTCGTAGTGACGGGGGCCCACTGGAACTGTTCTTCGATCCCACCGACGATGGCCTTTCTCCCGATTCATTGGTCCTGCTGGAGTCTCCACCTCCCACGACACGCACCGACTTCATCGGCGTCGCGTCTCACGTAGCCGGAATCCAGGTGGCCAGGCCCGTTCTGGATGCATTGCAGACCTTGCCTTTCGGCATGACACCGATCGGTCTGGATGCGATTCTCGACGATTCGATCCGCCTCGATGAGATCTATGGCCCGGACTTGGACGTGGGTCTCCAATGGCTGGGCCTGGGTTACTGGGGCTACTACGGCTATCCATCCGAGAAGTCCCATGCCGTGATTCGTGGGCTTCTTTCGAGAGGTTTTGTGCCTCTCTTTGGCCGTGACGGAGAGTTCAGACCTGTCGTCGGCTATCGAGAGTCGTCTGGTGATTTTCAGATGCTGCTCGGTGACCGGAACACACCGTGGGAAACGCCCGATCGCTGGTGGCGCACTCGCTGGTTCAACACGACGGTGTGGAATCCCGTGTTCTATGCAGCAGCCGTTGGTGAGCAGGTACCGGAACAGGCGCTGGTGGACTCGCTGGCCCGCGTGGCCGTGACGATGTCCAGACAACCAGAGCTGGACGCCGAAGATCCGCTTCGCGGCGCCATCACCTTCCCCGTCGGTCTGGCGGCATGGGACGAAACCGTCGTGCGCTGGGAGCGGTTGGAGTTGTCTCCCGCATGGGGCGCGAAGGGCAGGAATCGACAGCTCATGTCGTGGCTTCGTCGGCGTCATCTCGAACCATTGGCGCAACAGCGAGAGACCGCAGCGAGATTGTTTGCCTGGGCGGCCTCGCGTACTGCACCAGCTGACGACCTGCGGAAAGGGCAACTGGAGGAAGCCGCTCGTGGCTACGCGGGTGTCGCCGCGGTTATGAAGAATTTGTCTCGTCGTCTACCACAGCACCCATGGGGATTGCTGCAGGACGAGGATGGAGAACGTCTGCTGCATTTGCCGTCGACGCGTGGCATGATGGCGCAGGCACGAGACCACGAGCGATCCGCCGTGACAGCTCTGGCCAGAATGCTCGGACAGCCTCCGCTTCCTGATCGCCGAGTGGACCCCCTCTCCACACCTGGCGAACGTGAGCGTCTGGCCACGATCCGCGCTGACGGCGGGATGGGCGTCCACTACGTGACGATTCGTGGTGAGGAAGCGAAGGTGCAGGACTTTGAGACGAGTGAGGGGCGCCAGTTACAGGTTGAATTGCACTCGGTCCTTCCGTCAAAGTCAGGGTGGCAGGTGGAGATGCAGCGACTCAGCGGGCTCGGGGCTTATCGCGTCGTACAACGACCGTCCTCGGAAAACGGCTGGCGCCTGGAGGTCCGTATCCAGGACGACAACCGGGCATGGTCGCAGGAAGATGTCGAGTTGGTCCTGTGGGCGGTGCGGACGCCGGACGCCAGTGGCTGACGGATCTCTTGACCTTGATACGGCCACCTCTACATTCACTTCACATAGGTCAACTACGCCTGACACCGACTAAGGAACCAATGGTCACCATCAGCGACATCGCGATCTCCAAAATTGTCGAACTCATCGAGAAAAGCCCGAACCCCGTAAAGGGGCTGCGCATCTCCGCCAACTCGGTCTCCCCTTTGAAGGTGGATTTCCACATGGCCTTCATCGGCGAGACCGAAGAGACCGACGCTGACCAGGAGATTCCCTTCGAAGGGTTTACTGTTTTCGTCGATCCTGACAGCAGCACCCTCGTTGAAGAGGCGACGGTCGATTACGTCGAAGGTCTGATGGGATCAGGATTCAAGATCGAGCGACCCCGCAACCTGCCCGATGGGGTCGACGGCTCGATCGTAGAGCGGGTGCAGCAGATTCTCGATGAGAAAATAAACCCGGGTGTTGCGGGCCACGGCGGGCGTATCTCCTTGATCGACATCAAAGACAAGACAGTCTATGTACAGTTCGAGGGTGGCTGCCAGGGCTGCGGAATGGCAGATGTCACGCTCAAGCAAGGGGTGGAAGTCATGATCAAGGAGGCCTTACCCGAGATCGAAGAGATCCTCGACGTCACCGATCACGCAGACGGCCGCAACCCGTACTACAAGGCACCTGCCTGAAATTCGAGACATCGACGAGTACCCGGTCCTTGGGGGCGGAAACGCAACGCGGGTCCACCCCCGTTTTTTCTTCTCCCCTCACCAATGACCATGACAGAGACCCGATGACCGACATGCTTTCCGTTGAGGCAGCCCGCGCTGCGGTCCTGGAACGGATCCAGAATCTTGGTAACGAACGGGTCAGCATTTTTGATGCCCTCCACCGTCATCTGGCCATCGACGTAGCGGCCCTCGCCGACAATCCATCCCGTGACAATTCGGCGATGGATGGGTACGCCGTCCGCTGTCAGGACATCGGCAATGCGAGCGCCTCAACGCCAACACGACTGAAGGTGATCGAAGACATTCCGGCAGGTACGGTCCCCCAACACGTGGTCGGTTCGGGGCAAGCGAGTCGAATCATGACAGGCGCTCCAGTGCCGGAGGGGGCAGATGCGGTGATTCGCGTGGAGGATACACGACCGGACGGCGACGACGTGGAGATCCTCGAGCCCGCCGAAGAAGTCGGGGAGAATATCCGCCCGCGCGGAGAGGACATGCGGGCTGGCGAAACACTGATTGCCAGAGGCACACGCATCGGTCCCGGCGAGATCGGCGTCCTCGCGACGGCGCAACATGCCTTTGTTGCAGTGGCTCGCAGACCACGTATCGCCATTCTCTCCTCCGGCGATGAACTGGTCGAGGTAGGAGAGCCCCTGAGGGCGGGACAGATCATCAACAGCAACACGCCCGCCCTGGCCGCGATGGCTCGTGCCTGTGGCGCCGAACCCGTCATTCTGCCGATCGCCCGCGACACCGAGGATGCCATCCGCGACAGCATTGTCATTGCCCTGGCGTGCGATTTCGTCGTCTCCTCGGGTGGCGTATCTGTCGGCGAGTATGACTACGTAAAAAAGGTCCTCACCGACCTGGGCGCCGAACAGATCCTTTGGCGGGTGGCCATGAAACCAGGCAAGCCCTTGTTCTTCTGTATCCTGCAGGACACGCCCTATTTCGGCCTGCCGGGCAACCCCGTATCCAGCCTCGTCTCGTTCCTGCAGTTCGTGCATCCCGCCATTGGCAAGGCCAGTGGGCTTCCCTCTGCGAATTGGGAACTGCCGACGTCGGTGGCCACGATGGAACACGACATCTACAACCGTGGCGATCGGCGCAGTTTCCTTCGCGCTCGACTTCGGCTCAGCAGGGCGGGTCATCTGGTCGCTTCAACGGCACACCGAGCCCAAGGCTCTCACATGATCACCTCCATGTTGGGTGCCAATGGCCTGGTCGTGCTCGCCCCCAAACAACGAGTCACCGCTGGAGACTCGGTGACGGTGCAGCTCGTCGGCGATCTCGTAGGAGATTCCGAGCCGGACGCACCTGATGGCCATGACTGAGGAGCCAGCATCAAAGGGTGATATCCTCCTCGAAGAGCCCTTTCGGGTGTTGTTTCCTGTGGGCGCCGTTGGAACGCTGCTCGGCATCGTCCCATGGATGAGCTTCGCCCTCCGATGGTCAGAGCCCCCGTCGAGCTACAGTCACGGAATGCTGAAGATTCAGTGTTTCGAGGCTTCCTTCGCCACGGGGTTCCTGATGACGGCCCTTCCCCGGTTTCTTGAGACGACACCGACCCGCTCGTGGGAGTTGTTTGTCAGCCTCTGCCTCGCCTTGGCCGTTGGTTTCTCCCTCGCTGTCGACAGCTTTCATGTGGGACAGTGGTTCTATCTTGCCCTGATGGGACACGTTGCCCTGTTTGGCCTTCGGCGATTGCGTACGCGAGGTGACGATCCACCACCCTTCTTCGCCTTCATTCCCGCCGGTCTGATCGCGGCACTTCTCGGCGTTGCCACGATCCCTCGCCCATCGATGGATTCACTCGTCTCGGCGAAAACCTCGTACAGCAGGGTGTCCTGCTCTGTTTCGTCCTCGCCATAGGCAGCCACCTCGGCCCCGCCTACTCTATGGTCACCGTGGATTCCCAGAGACGACGACACCCGCCGCCCATCGACGGCGACGATTCCTGTTGCTCGTGGCGTGCCTGCTGCTATCGACATTCTTCATCGAAGCGGGCCTGCGACAGTTGGGTGCCCTGCACCTCAGCTTCGTCGGTGGGTTCGGCCTGATGACCTTCATCATTGCCAGCCGTGTCGTTGTCGGACACGCTGGCTTCGAACCGCTGTGGCAGGGCCATCGCCCTGATCGCACTGTCTACGCCGGTTCGATTGGCCGCAGATGCGTTCCCCAACAACTATGCCGAGTGGCTGGGCGCCAGTGGAGAACTCTGGGTGCTTGGCGTGGCCATCTGGGGTCTCGTCTTCCTGCCGAAGATGCTGCCGCATCACGTCGCGCCAGACTGACACACAGGACGGATACATCGAACAGATCGACGTTGCCCAGACAATTGCCTTCGACCCACGGACTGCGGAATATTACGTCGGTCTTGAGGACCCCGGGCAGTCGAGAAAAAATGAACGGCCACAAACCCTACCTATCGCAGGAGTGAGTCAAAGATGAGCGAAGTCTATCCCCCGTCTGCAGCGGCCAGCGCTGGTGCTCACGTCAAGAGTCACGACGACTACTTGGCCCAGTACGAGAAATCGATCACCGATCCCGAAGCATTCTGGGCAACCCAGGCAGGACAATTCACGTGGTTCGAGAAGTGGGACACGGTCCGTCGGTACAACTACGACATGGACAAGGGACCTGTCTCGATTGAGTGGTTCATCAATGGCAAGACGAACATCACCACCAACTGTCTCGACCGTCATTTAGAGACGCGAGGTGATCAGACGGCCATCATCTGGGAAGGCAATCGCCCGGACGAGGATGCAACCCTCACCTACCGTGAACTTCATGAGCAGGTCTGCAAGTTTGCCAACGTGCTCAAGTCCCGGGGCGTTGGCAAAGGAGATCGCGTTTCGATCTACATGCCCATGATCCCCGAGCTGGCCGTGGCCATGCTCGCATGCGCACGAATCGGCGCCATGCATTCCATCGTCTTCGGCGGATTCTCTGCAGATGCCCTAGCAGACCGAATCGCCGACGCCACCTGCACGACGCTGATCACCTGCAACGGCAACCATCGCGGTGACAAGCCAGTTCTGTTGAAACCGAATGCAGACGAAGCGATGGCCGCCGCTGAGAAGTTGATGGGCCAACCCGTCAAGACATGCGTCGTCGTCGAACGGACCAAGGCAAAGGGTGAATTCGCCTGCAACATGCAGGAAGGTCGCGACATCTGGTGGCACGAGGTCATGGCCGATGCCTCCGCCGACTGTGAAGTAGAATCGATGGATGCAGAGGATCCGCTATTCATCCTCTATACATCCGGCTCCACCGGTCAGCCGAAGGGTGTACAGCACACGGTGGGTGGCTACATGGTGTATACCGCTGCAACCCATAAGTATGTCTTCGACTATCACGATGGCGACATCTACTTCTGCGCCGCCGATATCGGCTGGGTCACGGGACACTCCTACATCGTCTACGGTCCGCTGGCCAATGGGGCCACGACGATGATGTTCGAGGGTATCCCCACGTGGCCGAATCCCGACCGCTACTGGCAGATCATCGAGAAGTGGAATGTGACACAGTTCTATACAGCGCCCACAGCAATTCGTGCCATCGCCGCCGCTGGCGAGGAGTGGCCTGCGAAATACGAGATGCCCTCCCTGCGTTTACTGGGTTCGGTTGGGGAACCGATCAACCCGGAAGCGTGGCGTTGGTACCATCGCAATGCCGGCAAGGAACGTTGTCCCATCGTCGACACGTGGTGGCAGACCGAGACAGGTGGAATCCTTATAACTCCTTTGCCGGGTGCGACCCCGCTCAAGCCTGGTTCGGCAACCTTTCCCTTCTTCGGAATCGAACCCGTGATCCTCGAGCCCGAGAAAGGCACCGAGATCGATGGCAACGACGTGTCCGGTGTGTTGGCGATGAAAGCGCCCTGGCCTGGACAGATGCGCACGATCTATGGTGATCACGAACGTTTTGAGCAGACCTACTTCCAGCAGTACAAGGGGTACTACTTCACCGGTGATGGATGTCGTCGCGACGAAGATGGCTACTATTGGATCACCGGTCGCGTGGATGACGTGATCAATGTCTCCGGTCACCGCATGGGCACAGCAGAAGTCGAGAGTGCCCTGGTGTTGCATGACAAGGTCGCAGAGGCAGCCGTGGTCGGTTTCCCACACGAGGTGAAGGGGCAAGGGATCTATGCGTATGTCACCCTGAATGCGGGTGAAGAGTACGACGATGATCTCAAGAATCTCCTGAAGAAGCAGGTTCGCACCGTGATCGGTCCTATTGCCACACCCGACGTGATTCACTGGGCCCCAGGTCTACCGAAGACACGTTCCGGCAAGATCATGCGGCGCATTCTGCGCAAGATTGCCGAGGACGATACAGGCAGTATTGGTGATACGAGCACGTTGGCCGATCCGGCCGTTGTCGATGACCTGATCGCCCGCAGGTAGTCTGCCTTTCGTCCCCCCGGAAAACCTCGTGACACGCGAGGTTTTTCGGGGGGTTCTTCTTTCTCGTCGCAGGTCCTGGTCATGGCTCACCTCGATCGCCAGCACCGTCGCCGAGCCCGTCTCCAATGTCAGCCACCACACGAGGGCGAATTGGCCCGCACGGGTGCCCACCATGGAGATCTGTTGACCGGACCAGATCGTGAAATAGCGAGCGCGCCAAGGCGTATTCATGAGTCGAAAGCTGCTTCATGAACCGGTCCCAGGCCAGATCGGTCGAGCCCACGGGCTTGTTCTGAGTCTCCGACTCGACAAGCCCTGATTCGTCGTGCTTCCTTTACGACCGTTGATCCCCTCCACAGCGATGACGGAGTTTCCCATGCCTGTGCTCACCGACCAGCAAGTCAGCGACTACCACCGGGACGGTTTTGTGGTCGTACCCAAAATGCTCGACGATGAAGAGATCGATCTGCTCGGCCGTGCCGCGCGCGAAGACCGCGAGTTGGACCGCCGCAGCCAGGGACGCGAGGACGGTGAAGGTGGTTCGGTGCGCATGTCGTTGTGGAATCAGCCGGGCAACGGCATCTATGGCATGGTGGCTCGCTGCGAACGTGTCGTCGACTCCATGGAGAAAATTCTCGAGGGTGAGGTCTATCACTACCACTCGAAGATGATTCTGAAAGATCCCGAGGTCGGGGGCGCATGGACATGGCATCAGGACTACGGATACTGGTATCAGAATGGGGCCCTGTTTCCCCTGATGTCGAGTGTGATGATCGCCGTCGATCCGGCAACCCGACTCAATGGGTGTCTGCAGGTGCTCAAGGGATCACACTTGATGGGAAGGGTCGATCATGAACTGACTGGCGACCAGGCCGGTGCCAACCTGGAACGCGTCACCGAAGCCGAAAAGGTGCTGGAGAATGTCCATGTGGAGCTGTCCCCCGGAGACGCCGTCTACTTTCACTGCAATCTGCTGCACCGATCCGATCGCAATGCGTCCCCCGATCCGCGGTGGACGCTGATCTGCTGTTACAATGCGGCACGCAACAACCCCTACAAGGAATCCCATCATCCCCGGTATACACCGCTGGACAAGGTGCCTGACGCAGCGATCAAGCAGGTCGGTATCAAACGATTCGAGGATGATGATTCCGATGTGGCCTGGATGGGTGATCAGGACAAGAGTGCTCGCAGCCTGAAAGATCGAATCGGCCTTGAGCGGCGGGAGGGATAGTGGCCCAGCTGCTTCGTTGACAATGTTCCACCCTCGCTGATAGGCTTCGAGAAACCCTCTCGTAAAGTCTGTCAGCTATGCGAATTATGGCCATTTCTCTCGCCCTCCTTCTGCTGGCGAGGGCCGACGTCATTGCCTAAGCGTTCACCGTTGGCGTCACGGCCTCGAACGAGCCCTCTCTCTCACCCCATCGACCGCGACCATCCCCTTTCTGTGGAGCAGGTCGAACAGATGGGTGCGCCGCTCCGTCGAGATGGCCGGCGGATTCGCCGGTGTCATTGCCGATACCGCCCGTCTCGTCGTCATCAAAACCCAACGTAGTGACCGCTCAGCCATCGGGTTCCAGTGTCATTACTGACACTCGGATCGTGAGAGCCGTGGCCCTCATGGTCCATGAGATCGCGCCCGAGGCGCGCATCCTGATCGCCGAAGGCTCGGGTGGGTGGATTTCTCCCGAGTTCCAGGACTCCGTCGATACGGGCGGCTGGCCCGTCGTCGATGGATTCGAAGCTACCGGGCATCGCGCCACGGCCACTGAGTTGCGTGAGCGCGGTATCGACATCGGGTGCTTCGATCTGAACTTCGACCGCGTGTTGACCCTTCAGCCGCCCACGGGTGGCCTCTGTCGCGGCGAATACGATCTGGCAGCGACGATCATCGAGGCCGATGCTTGGATCAACGTCCCCGTCGCCAAGACCCACGGCTCGAAGATCACCTGCTGTCAGAAAAACCAATTCGGTCTGCTGTCCGGCATCGTCTATGGCTGGAACAAGACGCGGGGCACCGAGGGGCATCCTGGTATTCCCCATGCACCCCGTCTGATCGATGAGACCCTCGTCGACCTATTTGTCACTGACAGAACCCGACTTCCACGTCGTCGACATGATCACCGGTGCGGAGGGAGGCGCCTTTTCGGGCAAACCGAAACGCTCGAATCTGATCGTTGCGGCCGTGATGCCATCGCCGCCGACCTCGTCGTCGCCCAACTGATGGGCTTCAATCCCGATGATTTCGAGTATGCGCCGCTGGGACGGCTGCATAGCATTGGCCCTGGTAGCATCGATCACGTCACCGTGCGCGGTGGGCATATCTCCGAATTGACCGACCGTTTCATGAAAGCCAGTATGGATTACAATGGCGAGTGGGCCGAGCATGCAGGATTCGGCATGGGGCCACGTCGTTGGACGCTGCTGGGGCCCGTCGAGCGGGACCATCAATTCTCGATATCCGAGCTGCAGACCCTCGCACCCGTTCCCGCCCAGCAGGGCTGGTCACAGATCGTGTGTTTCGGGGATGATCGGATCGACCTGGATCGCTACTCCGATGATCCGACGCACTGTGCCGTCTATGCCTTCACGCGCTTCACCATGGCCCGCTCTGATTCGGTCCGACTATGGGTGAGCTCAGACGAAGACCTCGAGGTATGGATCGACAGCGAGTCGGTGCACGCCTACAAGGGACGCCGCAAGCATGTGTTGGGCGGCGTGAGAGAGCATCGATTCATTGAAGCGGGTGAGCACACACTGCTGGTCCGGGCGGGACAGCGTCGTGGACGTTTCGACTTTTCGATCAATATCTGCGAACCCATTGACGACCCCCTCTTCGCCGGCAACCGCTATTCGGGCGTGCGTTTCTATGCAACCGAGCCGGGCCTTCAGGAGATTGCCTCTACGCAGATCAAGCCTGATCACGTGCGCGAAGAGTGGATCGATGCTGCCTATGTGGGACGAGCAACTCGGCATCGACCCCGTCGCCGCCTCGCGAACAGCGGCGGATACGATCGTCATCGACGTACACCCCAAACCCCGGTGGTCGACGCTGCCCGAGGTGGCCGGTGCCGTTGCCGGTGGCCAGGCAGGTCTGCTCGACTCGGCCACGTCGGCCACGATCCACATGGGGTACATGGTGGATTATCTCCTGGGATCGATATCCCATGACACCTGAGTGGCTGCAGGAGGACGATCAATCACGGCGGAACTTCAACAGTTACCGATAGGGTTGGTCACTGTCATCGATTCCTGCGTGGCGCGAGCGCATGGCCGTTTACTTCCGTTCGATGGCCGAGACCTTCGCAGATGATCGTCGCGGTCCGTATCTCACACGTGCAGCCGTCGGGTACGAGGAGGTGGCAAAGCAACTGCATGCGCTCATCGACCTGATGCCGGAAAAGGCGTCCGGCGACTGGTCTGCTGAAGACCTGGCGCGCGCACAGCGTCTGCCAGAAACACTCGACATGTGGACAGCAGCTCGTCGGGGTGAACGAGATGCTTTCACCGCCCTGAGCGAGATGCTCGGTGCAGGCCCACTGCCGCCAATCCGAACCGATCCATTGGAACGACGTGATCGGGGCAGGAAACTGGCCACATGGCGAGCCGACTTGAGCAGAGGCATTTTCTATCTGACGCTTCGAGGATCAGAAATGCATTTCGAGCATATCTACGGTTGTCAACCGGAAGGCCCAGCCAGCGCCGCTCTGTCTGCCATCGACCATGACGAGACGTTGGAGGTCGCCGTAGAGCGAGTTGATGGCAAAGGCCTCTACGACGTAACGCAGCAACCTACAGCAGCCAACGGCTGGGCCACGCAGATCCGCATCAACGACATCAACTCCTGGCAGAGCGGAACCGACCTCATCCTGTGGGCGGTGCCACGACAATAGTGCGTGATCCCGCGATCAGGCAGGCCGGTTTCGTCGAATCAGAAAACTGTGTATCGTAGCCGCCATGACTGATCTTCTGATTCGCGGTGGGAGAATCCTCAACGGCAGCGGTACACCCGCTGTCGAAGCTGACCTGGCCGTCACCGATGGTCGCATCACCGCCATCGGTGATTTGAGTGACGTGCAGGCGACTGAGATCATTGACGCCAGGGGTAGGATGGTCTGTCCGGGGTTCATCGATATCCACACCCATTCGGATCTGACCTTGATGCTGGAGGGCCGGGCACCATCTTCCATTGCCCAGGGCATCACGACCCAGATCGCGGGCAATTGCGGCGTCTCAGCGGCCCCCACCCGCGACTTCGAGCCCTACTACGGCCCTCTCGATCCAGCCATGACCCGCGGTCTGGTCTGCGATTGGGCCGGATTCGCCGACTATTTCCAGCGTCTCGAACAGCAGGGCGTGGGCACCAATGTGGCCACTCTCGTGGGGCATGGGAACATCCGTGTTGCCGCCATGGGGTATGACAACCGTGCCCCCACAGCGGCCGAGATGGATTGCATGCGTGAACTGAGCCATCAGGCGATGACCGACGGCGCAGTGGGGCTTTCCACAGGTCTGGCCTATGCGCCGGGCCCATTTGCCGCCATCGAAGAGCTCATCGAATTGGGTAAGGTGGTCGGCAAGTTTGGCGGGATCTACACGTCTCACATCCGCAATCAGACCGAAGGTATCGCCGAAGCTGTGGGCGAAGTCATCGCCGTGGGAGAAGGGGCAGGCATCACGGCCCACGTTTCGCACATGCAACCGGGCTCACCGATGATTGGTGCCACTGCCGATCTGCTACGCAAGATGGATGAATTGCGTGCGCGCGGTGTCGATGTCAGTTGTGATGCGATTCCCTATACCGTGGGCTCCACCACCCTCAAGTCGCTGTTACCACCGTGGGCGCTCGACGGAGGCGACGAGGCGCTCATCGCTCGCCTGCGCGATCCCGAGATGCGCGAGAAGATCAAGTCTGATACGATGACCCATGGCGCCGAGTCCGGTGGCAGTCGCAAGCGCAACCTTGTCAAAGACGGCGATTGGGAGAAGATCTGGCTCGGTAGCTCCGGGGCAGCCAACGAACACCTCACGGGCAAGTCGTTCGGTGAGATCGGTCGATTGCGTGGGCAGGATCCTCACGATGCGGTCCTCGATATACTCATCGAGGAGGAGGCGCGACCGTGGATGCTTGCCGAGGACGTGTCGGAGGAAGACTTCCTCAACATCGCTCGTCACGAAGCGGGCGGAGTCATCTCCGACGGATTCTCGCTGATCCCCCAAGGGGTGCTGGCCGAGGGCAAGCACCATCCCCGTTCCTATGCGGCCTTCCCCTACTTCCTACGTCATTTCATTCGCGATCAGCAGGCGATGAGTTGGGAGCACGCAATTCACAAACTGACGGGCCACGCAGCGAGTCGTTTCGGAATCGCCGACCGTGGCTGGCTGCGTGAGGGGCTGTGGGCCGACATCGTCATCTTCGACGCCGACGAAATCGGCGACACGGCTGATTTCGATCAGCCATACCAATACCCTCGTGGTATCGATCACATCTTCATCAATGGCGTACCCGCCATGCGTGACGGCCAGCTGCAGGACAGTCGATCCGGGCACATTCTGCGCCACGTCGCCTGAACACGTTTCGAGGAAGGGTTTCAAGATGGGAAAGCTGGGATACGACGACACGGAGTTCATCACGGGCCAGCCCTGGCGCGTACACGACAGCAAACGCCCCGCGCCTCCAGTAGTCACACCCGGGGCGGATGGTGGTGGAGCTCCGTCTGACGCCGTGATCCTCTTCGATGGATCCGATCTGAACGAGTGGGAGAGCTGCAAGGAGCCGGGCACCGACGCTGGATGGAAGGTCGAGTCCGACTTCATGGAAGTCGTGAAGGGCACCGGCGACATTCAGACACGAAAGCGCTTTGGAGATTGCCAGCTGCACATCGAATGGGCCACACCCGAAGTCGTGGAGGGTGAAAGCCAGGAGCGCGGCAACAGCGGTGTCTTTCTTCTCGCCGATGAAAACCGCAGTGGATACGAGATTCAGGTTCTCGACTGCTACGACAACCCGACGTACGCCGACGGCTCTGCCGGTTCGATCTATGGACAGTATCCGCCGCTGGTGAATGCTTGCCGCAAGCCGGGTGAATGGCAGTCCTATGACATCATTTTCGAGACCCCCATCTGGGATGAAGGGTGGATCGTTTCTCCCGCTTTTGTGACGGTGATGCACAATGGCTTGCTGCTGCACCACCGCCAGGAGTGCATGGGCCCGACCGGCCACCTCAGTGTAAACCGATATGCGTCGCCCGACCCCGATGTCGGTGCCCTGCGACTGCAGGACCATGGCAACCCTGTGCGCTTCCGCAACGTCTGGATGCGCCCTCTGTTCGGCTACGACGGCACGTGAGATCTTTCATGCGGGAACTCGAAACGCCGTTCCACATCGACACTTCAGGGCGCTGGTTCGACCAGCGCCCTTTTGTGTTTCCCCTTCAACTCGTGTGCGCCTTTCTGCTGTTGAATGCGGCGCAGCCGTCGGTGGTGGGGGCAAGTCCGACGGTGGCCATGATCCGCTCAGACGACACCTCCCTACCCAATCCCGTCGCACGACCCCAAAGGCTCGACTACCACCGTCATGTGCTCCCCATGGTACAGTCGGTCCTGAAACAGTCGAACCTGCGCGATCTGTTAACGACTGCTGGATCTGGCGAAGACGTGGTTGTCGACGTCGTGCAAGGTCAACATCGTCCACGCTTATCACGTTAAGGGCGACGTGACCGATTGGCGTGTCGTGAAGGCGATTCTGCAGACCGTCCACGCATGGCGCCCACAGGCACGACTGACCATCGCCGAGGCTGGTGTCTGGTTTCCGCCCGGACGCACCGACCTTCGGGCCCTGGCACCCGATGTCGAGGAACCGACCTGACCGAAGGGAATCGACCAGAACGACAAAAGGCTCCCGTCGCAACGCGACAGGAGCCTCTTCTCAATTGGAGTGGGTCGACTATGCGTGCTCGCCCGTCGTCGTCTCCGCGGCCACAACCTGTGAAGACGTGCCATTGCCCTCGTGACTGCCATTGGCCCTCTCGGCCGTGTCATGCCCATTTCCGGCGGCTGCATCCGCTACGGCAACTGGGGCCGGTGTATCATCTTCGGAGGGGGGCGAGCGCAGGAAGTCGAGGACCTGCTTGGCCGTGTAAGACCTGTTCCCGTCCTTGAGGAAGCGGGTGACCATGATGACATCGTCCCCCGAGGTCAGGATGGGCGTCTCGGTGAAACCCGTCTTCTGCACCTGCGCCTGGCCTACGTTGGCCATCAGCGCATTGCACAAACACTTCTTGCCCACCGTCGCCTCTTCTTCTCCGCCCTTCTTCACGTAGTCGTCAACCGGTTCGCTCGAACACCGCAGGACGATCTTGCCGTCGTCCAGCTTGGCCGGCACCCGCAGATACCCAAGATCACAGATCCGCGGTCGCTGCTGGTAGACCTCAGCCTCGGACCCGGAGCCCTCGAGAGGCACAACCTTGAAAGGGAACCCTGTAGGTGACGCGGTGGCATCGGTAAACACACGAATGCCGTGATCCACAATGCTGGTGAGGGCCTTCTGCTTCAATGCTGGATCGACACCCGACTCTTCACAGAGACTGAAGGCGGAACCGACCTGGATCCCATGGGCGCCGTGCTCCATGGCGCGAAAGAGTCGATCGGGGCCACCGTATCCGCCGGCGAGCCAGAAAGGGCGACCAATGTCTGCGATTTTTGCCAGATCGACATCGTCCTTGGGCCCATAGATCGGCTCTCCACGATCGGTCAGCTTGAGTTGCCCCCGGGGCGGCGCATTGTGTCCGCCCGCAACGGGATACTCGATGATAAAGCCGTCCACGTGACCCGTCGCCTTCTTGGCCAACGACAGCGCCAGCGTGGCAGAGGCGATGATCGCCAGGAAGTAGGGTCGCGTGAGGGGAAAGTCCGACGGCAGACCGACGATCTCTGCTGGCTCAAACTCGGTGTAGGTCTCATCGCCGGTGGCCTCGTTCTCCACCGACAGCTTGTAGCGGGCCTTCAGATTCTGACTCAGTGTGTCGAGAGCCCCCGGAATCTGCCGGGGTATACCTGCGCCCATCAACACGTAGTCGACACCGGCGAGCATGGCCCCATAGGCGGAAGCCAGATGGGGAATCTGAATCTTCTCAAGAAAGTTGATGCCCACCTTGCCGCCGTGACCCTCTTTGGCGAGGAAGACCTCGACGAAGTTGGCTGCCACGGTCAGGCGCAGTCCGGCGAGACTGGTCTTGATCTTGTACATCGGCGCCAGCTTGAAGGTCTCCTCGGCTCCCTTGCCACCTGCTCGGTAGTAGGTATTGAGGATGTCCTCGGCGATCTTGGGAACGGGAAAGTGCTCGAGGGCACGGCGCATGTGGCCACCAATGTCTCCCAACTGCAGACGCCGGGCCAGCACGGAATTGATCGATGTGCCGGAAACTACACCCAGGGCCCCCTCTTGAGAGGTGGACCGCGCCAGGCGCCAGTCGGAGACGGCGATACCCATGCCGCCTTGAATGATCTGAGGATGCTCCGTGGGTGGGAGCGTTGAGTCCGTCAAAATGCCCTAACCTGAAAAGCGCTGACCTGGAATTCTACTGGCAGAAGCCGCCTATGGTGATCCCTAACAAGGTAAGCCTCAGAGGCTTGTTGGGCACCCCCGATTGGCGAAATCGGACAAAAAACGGGCAGGTAGGTACCCGCTCTCTCTGAGAGACCGCAGAGTCCCCTCCTTTGACTCAGAGGGCCCTTCTCATACGTGTGTTCCCGAACCACTGCCCCATTCTCTCATACAGACCCCCGCGAGCGTCGCTTGCTTCGGGTGAATCGTAAAGATTGTGCAGTTCATCCGGGTCTGTTCGCAGATCGTAGAGCTCGCCATAAGGCTGGCCGAGATAGGCAACCAGCTTCCATTCGTGGGTCCGAACCATGACCCTTTGGCCATGTTCGGAGAACACGACATCGTGCAGTGGCCCGCCCCCTCTCAGCAGTGCGGACAGCGATTGACCGGACGCACCAGGGAGGGGGTCGAGGCCGGCCAGCTCCAGAAAGGTGGGGCCCAGGTCGATGAGTTCCACCAGCGGATCGCTTTCACCGACCGTTTCGACACCAGGACCGGCCAGCACCAGGGGCACTCTTGCCACCGGATCGTAATGGCTGGAGAACTTGTAGACCTGGTGGTGGTCGCCCAGACAGTCGCCGTGGTCGGACGTGAACACAAACAGGGTGTTGTCCAACTGTCCCTTCGCCGCCACAGCGGCCACGATGCGGCCCACCCAGTCATCCATGAGCGTGATGTTGGCATAGTAGTGTTTGCGCATGCGACGGATTCGGTCGGGCGTTGCCCGACTCCACCAGACCGCCGCGGGGGAGTGTTTCCCCTCCATGCCGTCCATCGCCGCCTGTTGCGGCGGCGGCTTGGTCTCCAACTCTCCCTCCCAGCCCACCGGATCCGGCACGTCTACGTCGTCATACATCCGCAGGTAGGGTTCGGTCACGTCGAAGGGATCGTGGGGACCGGCGAAACCACACCACAGAAACAGGGGCCGGTCGTAGGTGCAACCATTGAGATAGTCGACGGTCGTGCGCCCCACATAGTTGTCGGGAAACAGGCCGTCGTCATGGGGCCACACTGTCGCCTGCAGCCGATCGGGCCAGTCCTCGATGTCTTTGTAGTAGGTCAGGGCCGGGCGTTTGAGCCCATGGTGCGACAGATACAGATCGTAGTCGTCTGTGTCAGGCCCGTGATGGCCCTGACTGTAGTTCTTGTTCTCCACCACGGTCCGGTGTTCGAATCCGGCGGGCAGGCGGATCGGCGCCGTGTGCATCTTGCCGATGTTGACCGTCTGATATCCCCCCCTTCGTAGACACTCGATCCAGTTGGGCTGATCCGGGCGCAGCCACTGCTCATTCCCCTCCACCCCATGGGTGTGCACGTACTGACCTGAGACGATACTGTTGCGCGACGGGCCGCAGACCGCGCCTTGCGCAAAAGCGTGTGTAAAGCTCACACCACGCCGGGCCAGCGCGTCGATGTGCGGTGTAATCATGTGCGGATACCCATTGCAGGCCACCGTATCCCAGCGCTGCTGGTCAGTCATGATCAGAATGATGTTGGGAGAGCTCATCGGCTTGGCCTCTTTGATCTTCGCGCATAAACTCCGCCTGGCGCCAATCCATCGACACAACGCACAAGATGGGGCCAGCTGCAGAAGAGGATCAAGTGATTCAGCCCACGATGACCGTCGTGGTCATGGGAGTCCATCGATGAAGACCGTCCTTGCCCTCGATCAGGGAACCACCAGCTCGCGAGCGATCCTGTTCGATGAGAGCGGATCGATCGTCGGCATGGCCCAGCGGGAACTGGCCCAGCACTATCCGAAACCGGGCTGGGTCGAACACGATGCCCTCGAGATCTGGCAGATGCAGGCCGATCTGGTGGACCAGGCCCTAAATACGTGTGACCTGGGTAGTGATGTGGAGATCGTCGCCGCAGGAATCACCAATCAGCGCGAAACGACGCTGATCTGGGACCGCGCCACGGGAGAGCCGATCCATCCCGCCATCGTCTGGCAGGATCGGCGCACGGCGGCCCACTGCGAACAGCTGAGGGCGGACGGGCATGATGTGCTCATTCAGCAGCGAACGGGACTCGAGCTGGATGCCTACTTCTCGGGCACCAAAGTCTGCTGGCTCCTCGACCACGTGGAAGGCGCTCGAGCGCGAGCCAAACGCGGGGAACTGGCCTTCGGCACCATCGACAGCTGGCTCGCCTGGAAACTTACCGACGGCGATCAGCACATCACCGATGTCAGCAATGCGTCGCGCACGCTGATCTTCAACATTCACAGTCTGTGCTGGGACGCAGACCTGCTCGACCTGTTGCAGATCCCGCCGTCTCTGTTGCCAGAGGTGAAACCCTCCGCCGAGTTGTATGGTGACATTCGATCGATCCCGCATCTGAAAGGTGTGCCACTGGCTGGGATCGCCGGTGATCAGCAGGCGGCGACCTTTGGTCAGGCCTGTGTCCGACCTGGAATGGCCAAGTGCACCTATGGCACCGGTTGTTTCATGCTCTTGAACACCGGATCAGAACCCAGAGCCTCACGAAACGGATTGCTCACAACCGTCGCCTGGCAGCTGGGACGAGGTGACGGCGAGCAATGCTCCCCCCACTACGCCTTGGAAGGCAGCGTATTCGTTGGCGGCGCCGTCGTGCAGTGGTTGCGCGATGGGTTGGGGATCATCAATTCGTCCGGAGACGTGGAGTCGTTGGCTGACTCCGTCGAGGACAATGGCGGTGTGTATCTGGTTCCGGCGCTGGCCGGTCTGGGAGCGCCCCACTGGGACCCACATGCCCGCGGCACGATCCTCGGCATCTCCGGGGGCAGCACCTCCGGACACATCGCCCGTGCCGCCCTGGAAGGGATCGCCTTTCAGGTGGCCGATCTGGCTGAAGCGATGGAGGACGATGCGGGGTCGCCACTGACCGAACTGCGCGTCGACGGTGGGGCGTCCGCCAACGGTCTGCTCATGCAGTTTCAGGCCGATCTTCTGCAGACCCCCGTCGTGCAGCCCACTGTGCTGGAAACAACGGCGCTGGGGGCGGCCTACCTGGCCGGTCTGGCGAGTGGTTTCTGGACGTCCGTCGACGAGCAGAGCCGCCACTGGCAGGTTGCGCGCACCTATGAACCGGTCATGTCCGCATCGCAAGCAGGTGATCTGCGTGAGCGCTGGTCACAGGCGGTCAAGCGGTCTTTGCAGTGGGCGTCGCCCGACGGATCGTGAATCGAAAAGCACGGAATCTGGGCGCGGCCAGCAGATGCCCTTACAGCCCAATCCAGCGGTTCACCTTGACCAGGAAGATGTTGTCGCCTTCGTCTCCGAAGGAACGACCCACATCGGCAAGGGGCTCGAAGTCGGAATTGCGCGTATCGTCGAAATCGCGGTCCCGATTCTGCTGCCACACGACAAAGATCGTGCTGCCCGGTGCGTATTCCCAGCGCGTCACCAGATTGAAACGCAGGGACCGTCGACGAAAGTCGGGATCTTCCTCTATATCGTCGTAGGTCGTGAATGCGTAGGATCGAGCCCGCGCCAGTTCCTTGATCCGACCATGGTCACCGGTGGTGACGAAGGGCTGCAGGAACAGTTGGGTGCTCAGGAATGGTGTGAACGCCCACGTAACGCGAACGCCGATCTCGAAGGTCTTGTTGATCAGCTCACCGAAGATGAATCGGTCGTCCTCATCGTCACCATCGCTGTCGACATGTTCGATCCACTGGGCATCGCGTCGTGAGTAGTTATACCCCGGCTCGATCTCCAACTCGATCTGCGTGGCAGGCTTCAGCTCGATTTCGAATCCATTCCACGTCGACAGATTGTCACCTCCGAGCCCCCACCGCACGTTCGCGCCCATCCAACCACTGATCGGTCCACGGTCATCGAATTACCACTTTGAAGCGTAGCAGAGAGCGCTCGAAACGTCCAGCTACGGAGCTCTCAGGTCGACATCCTCCTTGACGGAGATGTAGTTTCAGCTTTGCTACCCATGACCCTGAGATGATGATCGGATGTGCTGATGGTTTTTCGCCTACTCAAGCGTCTCTTGCGCCTCCTGCTCATTCTCTACGCGGGGGCGCTGATCGTCGCCTTTGTCATCGAGCCCGCCCCCCTTCCGGAACACCCCTTTTTCTCGCGAGGCACCTCCGCTCCACTGGTGATCGCCCACCGAGGTGGGCCCGAACTCGGACCGGAGAGCACCCTCTACACCTACCGCAAGGTCGCCGATCTTGGCGTGGACATGCTCGAGATGGACGTGCATGCCACCCGCAACGGCCGGCTGGTCGTCGCTCACGATCGGCGCGTGAACCGCGTCACGAACGGGACGGGACGGATTGCCGAGATGACCTTCGACGAACTGCGATCCCTCGATGCCGGCTACAACTGGACCGTCGATTCGCTGACCTATCCTCTGCGGGGCAAGGGCATCCAGATGCCGACGGTGGAGGAGATGTTCGACACCTTCCCCGATTGGCGTTTTGTGATCGAATTGAAGGCGAGGACACCTGCCGTGGCGCAAGATCTGTGCGCCGCTGTCCAACAACACGGACTGACGGAAAGAGTTGCCATCGCCTCTTTCTCTGGTGATGCTCTCAAATCCTTTCGCACGGCGTGTCCGCAGGTCCTCACAACGGCCAGTTTCGACGAAGGTCTCCTGTTCTGGGTTCTGCACAAACTGCGACTCGACGACCTCTACACACGCACCCCCTTCGGCGGTTTCATGGTGATGCCGCAGTTGGGGCCCTTTACAACCATCGACGAGCGTTTGATGCAGACCGCACGACGACGAAATCTGGCGGTCCAGGTCTGGACGATCAATGAACGGGCGCAGATGGAGAAGTTCATCCGGCTTGGCGTCAATGGCATCATGACCGATCGACCCACCCAACTTCTGAGTCTCATCGAAGGAGGTTCGACGCAGTGACAGGTGACACCACGGATGATGCGACGCCGGGTCTCGGTGCCTCGCAGGTCGTTCTCGAGGCGCGCGAGCTGACCAAGACGTATACCAGCGGCGATCGGCCGCTGACCGTTCTCAGTTACGTGAGTTTCGCCATCGACGCCGGTTCGACGAATGCCATCGTGGGCCCGTCAGGTAGCGGCAAGACCACCCTACTTGGGTTGTGCGCCGGACTCGATCGAGCGACCTCGGGCGGTGTCACCCTCGACAGCGTCAGACTCGACGATCTCGATGAGGATGGCAGAGCGCGACTGCGCAACGAACGGACAGGTTTTGTCTTTCAGACCTTCCAGCTGGTGCCCACCCTCAGCGCACTGGAGAATGTCGGTGTTCCCCTCGAACTGCGCGGCGAACGCTCGGCGATGCAGCGTGCCACCGAATGGCTCGACCGTGTCGGCCTCGGCGACAGGCTGCACCATTATCCGTCACAGTTGTCGGGCGGTGAGCAGCAGCGGGTGGGCATTGCGCGCGCCTTCATCAATCAACCGAGAATTCTCTTCGCCGATGAGCCCACGGGAAGTCTCGACGGACAGACCGGTGCCGCCATTGAGGATCTGTTGTTTGAGATCAATGCCGAGGCAGGTACCACCCTCGTCGTGGTGACCCACGATGACGAACTGGCGGCACGCACAGGTCGTGTCATCCGTCTGCGAGACGGACGGATCGTGGAAGACAGTGGCCATTTGTCTCAAGACGAGGTCGCCAAGTGAGTTGGGTCGTCAGAACGGCATGGCGCGACAGCCGCGGTCGACGGCGTCGATTGTTTCTCTACACCGGCGCCATCGCCGTCGGGATCGCCGCCCTGACCTCGCTGCGCGGTCTGGGAAGCACGATGGCGGTCAGTGTCGACCAGCAGGCGCAGACCCTGCTGGGTGCCGACATGGAGGTCGAAAGCAACCTGCCCTTCAGCGAACTGACCGAAACAATCCTCGATTCGATCGGCGGTGATCAGTCGAGACAGGTCGAATTCAACTCGATGGTGCTGCTGCCGCGTGTGGGCGGAGCACGACTGGCGCAGGTACGGGCACACGTCGGTGGCTATCCCTACTACGGCCAGTTGCGAACCATTCCCGAGGAAGCGGCCACCACCTGGCAGGTCAGCGGTAGCGCACTCGTCGATGAATCGCTGCTGCTGCAACTCGGTGCCGATGTGGGTGATTCGATTCAGGTGGGCCGCAAGATGCTGGCCATCGGTGGCCGCCTACTCAATGTCCCGGGAGAGACCTCGCTGCGCAGCGACGTGCAGCCGCGGGTGTTCATCCCCATGGACGTTCTGGCTGAAACGGGATTGGTCAAACGTGGCAGTCGCGTCGAATACCGCCGATATCTTCGTTTCGACGAAGGCACCGATGTGGCCGCGTTGTCGCAAGCACTTCAGCGGAGACTCGGGGGCGAGAATGTCGACGTCGATACCGTAGAGGATCGCAAACGGCGTCTCGGCCGCACGCTCGGAAATCTCTATCGCTTTCTGGGCCTGGGAAGCTTCGTCGCCTTGTTGCTCGGGGCCGTAGGCGTCGCCAGTGCCATCCATGCCCACGTAGAGCAGAAACTCGAAACCGTCGCCATCTTCCGCGCTCTCGGCGCTACAGCTAGCCAGGCTTTGCGGATTTATCTGCTGCAAGCCGGGGCCATGGGGCTGGTGGGATCCATATTCGGCGCCGCAGGTGGGTCTCTCTTTCTGCTTGCCCTTCCCGGACTGTTGTCCGACTTCCTGCCCACCGAGTTGTCTCAGGTCGATGTGCAGTGGTCGCTGTGGCCCTTTGTGGAGGCGTCTGCTATTGGATCAGCCGTTGCCCTGCTCTTTGCGGCACTGCCACTGCTGGCTGTTCGGCAGGCCTCACCATTGTTGGCGCTGCGCGCTTCGTTTGAAGAGACCGAACCCACCGGAGATCGGGGCTGGCGAATCCTCTTGATCAGCCTGTGCGTCGTCAGTACGTGGTTGCTGGCACGCTGGCTCGCGGGCAGACCTGATCACGCTCTGTATTTCTCCGGCGGCACACTGGCCGCTTTCCTGCTGTTGGCCGCCTCCGCACGAATCCTGCGTGGTGCCATCCGTCGCTGGTTCCCCTCTTCCTGGAGTTTTGTCTGGCGGCAGGGACTGGCCAATCTCTACAGGCCACACAATCAGACATTGCTGCTGCTGGTCAGTCTGGGCTTCGGCACATTTCTGGTCACCACTCTGTACAGCGCCCAGAGCTCCATCGTCGCCCACATCGAAAACGTGAGCGGCGGTGAGCAGCCGAATGTGGTTCTGTTCGACATCCAGAGCGATCAGAAACAAGACGTGGCCACGCTCGTCGACTCCCTTGGCATGCCCATTCAGGAACTGGTGCCCATCGTGACGATGCATATCGCGTCGGTGAAGGGTGTGCCCGTCGATCAGCTGACCGGCGACAATCGCGGGCGTCGTGGACGCTGGGCCTTCGAACGAGAGTATCGATCGACGTATCGCGGCAACCTGTCCTCTTCCGAAACCGTCGTCGCCGGTCAGTGGCGTGGCTCCACAACGGATACGGTGTTTGTCTCCCTCGAGACAGGGATGGGGCGTGCGCTGGGTGTGACTCCCGGAGACTCCATCACATTTGATGTACAGGGAGTGATGGTGGGCGCCATCGTCGGCTCTCTGCGAGAGGTGGAATGGCAGCGTATCATGCCGAACTTCATGTGTGTGTTTCCAGAGGGCATTCTGGAGGCGGCACCGCAGTTCCACGTCCTGGTCACGCGCGGTGAAGATTCCTCGGTACGCGCTCAGTTGCAGCGGCTCGCTGTGGGTCGATTCCCCAATGTGTCGATCATCGATCTCGACCTCGTCTTGCGCACCGTCGACAACATTCTCTCGAAGGTCGCCGTCGTCGTCCGGATCATGGCCTTCTTCTCGGTTTTCACGGGGATGATCGTACTGGTCGCCGTCGTGTCGAGCAGCTACTTCCAACGTCTGCGCGAGAGCGCCCTGCTTCGGACGTTGGGGGCCACTCGCTCCCGCGTCTCTCGAATCCTCGTCGTGGAGTATCTGCTGCTCGGCGGTCTGGCCGGCGTCACCGGTCTCGGCCTGTCACTGCTGGGTGGCTGGGGACTGACGCGCTACGTCTTCGAGATCACCTTCGCGCCACCCTGGACAAGCCTAGCCGCCGTCCTGGCCATCGTCCCCGTCGCCACGGTCCTCGTCGGTGTCTTCGGCAGTCGTGGAATCCACGCCGCGCCGCCCCTCGAGGTCCTGCGCACGGCCGACTGACGGCTGACGTCGCTGTACCAGTTCCTTCAGGTACAACCACACGGTTGCTCCAACGATCCGATGCCCGATCTCGTTTGGATGGATGTCGTCCACGTTGAGGTCCGGATCCGACGCCACCCCTTCGAGCAGGAAGGGAATAAGTGTTGCCTCATTGGCCTCTGCCAACCGAGGATAGATCGAGGCAAAGGTGTCGGTGTACGTGGTACCGAGATTGGGCGGGATCAGCACACCGGCGATCACGAGCGAAGCCAAAGGGTGTTTCGCTTTCACTCGATCGAGAATCGTTTGCAGATTCTCACGTGTCGAGGCCAGAGGGACGCCACGCAGACCGTCGTTGCCGCCGAGCTCCAGTACGAAGATGTCGACCTGCTTGTGGGCACCTATAACCCAGTTGATACGGCCCACGCCCGCGGCGGATGTCTCCCCACTCAGACCGGCGTTTACCACCTGCCCCTTCCAGCCGAGAGAATCGATCGTCGCCTGCACGACGGCGGGGTAGGCCTGCCGACGCGTGAGACTATACCCCGACGTGAGGCTGTCACCGAAGAACAGAATCGTCGGCCCCTCGGCAGAACACAGGGTCGACACAGCGATGACCAGCAGTAGGGTGGATCGAATAACCGTCAATCGGGCTCCTTGCGGTTGAACAGTGTGGGAAGAAGATACCAAACAACCCGACAGAATCACCTTCGGCTCCAGATCTTGCCCGCCCCCACTACGAGCACCGAGATTGAACCCACTCTGTTTCCGCGACCAACCATGAGACTCTCCATGACGCTGATCCTTCCCAATGCCCTGCACACCTGGGCCACACGAGCCTTGACCCTGGCCGGTGCCCGTGCCATCGACGCCGAAGAGATCGCCCGTTACCTCGTCGACGTCGACATCCGGGGCATCGTCACCCACGGCACCCGGCAGATCCCGCGCTATGTGGGTGAGTTCGTCAATGGGCAGATCAATCCGGAGCCCACGCAGAAGATCTTGCAGGAAACCGACAACAGTGTGCGTGTCCATGGCGACGGTGGTGCAGGTTATCTGACGGCGACTGTGGCCGCTGACTTGGCCTGCGAAAAGGCCCTCGCCACCGGACTCGCACTGGCAACCACGTGCCATCACGGTCATGTGGGCAGCGCCGGAATCTACGCGCGTCGTGCATTGACCCACGGCCTGATCAGTTGGGGAATGGCGGGTGGTGCGGCGTGGCGCAAGCCAACGAGCCCGGATGCCACCGTCTGGGATGCCATGGCGGCGCCGCCCATGTGTTTCGGTGTGCCCTCCGATGCGGGTGGCCCGCCCCTGGTGCTGGATATGAATGCCAACCAGTTCAAGCGTAGTGATGGCGTCGAAGCGGCACTGGCTGCGGGTTTCCATCGATCTGTCTTCGGCAGTCTTGGGATGAGATTCGTGTCGACGTTGCTGGCCGGGAGCCTTGCCGGCACTTCTGCAGAGGGCACTTCCTCGTGGGAGAGGGCGACGCGGGGTTTCTTCTTCGTCGTCATCGATCCCGCTCTCGTTGGTGACGCCGACGCCTTCCGCACGTCGGTTCGAGATGTAATCGACCAGTCCCTTTCCCTCAAACCCATGGCGGGTCTGGCTGAGGCTGCCCTGCCCGGCACGAAGGAATGGCGACGAGAGCAGGAACGGCCGACCACGGGAGTCCCCATTCCCGATGAGCATCGGCAACAACTCGAAGAGGTCGCGACGTCGCTAAAAATGGACTCCCCGGAATGGCTCAAGGATCAGGCGTGACTGATCTCATCGTCGACACCCACGCACACATCTACAGTGCCGACGAGGAAGAGTATCCGATGATTGCCAAACCTTACCGACCTCCGGCAGGAACGGGCGGGATCGATCACCTTCGGCGAGAACGAGAGACGCACGATCTGCACAGGGTCGTCCTCGTTCAGACGGGATCGGCCTACAAGTGGGACAACCGCCTGATGGCCGATGTGGCCCGCAGCAACGCCGATTGGACGACGGGCGTGTGCAACCTCAACCCCCTCGACGCCGACAGTCCCGATCAGTTCGAACGCATGTCTCGTGAGGACAACGTGCGCGCGTTGCGCCTGGAGGTCGCTCCAGACGGACGCTACGACCACGAAGGTGCCCGTGCGCTTCTCACCCGGGCTCATGACATGGGCGGTGTGATCTGCGCTCATCTCAATGCCCGATCCCTTGCCGAACTCGACAGCTTGCTCGAGGCATCGCCCTCCGTTCCCGTCGTGCTTGATCACTGTGCGTATCCCGATGGATCGGAGGGCCCCGACAGCGACACGGTCCGTGCCGTCGTCGCCCTGGCGCGGCATGCAAACCTGCACGTGAAGCTCACTTTCCTCGTGACCGGCTCATCGCAGGGTGACCCCTTCGATGACACCAAGGCCATCGCCATGCGCTTCATGGACGCCTATGGCCCGGATCGATGCATGTGGGGATCTGGCTTCCCCTGTGAGTTGTGGATGAAGGGAGCCGCCGACTATGGGCGACACCTGGCCGTCGTAGGAGACGAACTGGGCTTGTCATCGTCAGATCGAGCCCACGTGATCGGTGCGACGGCGATGCGGGTCTTCTTTCAGGATCGGTGACCCAACGACCCGATCTGCCCCAAGCGTATAGTCACAGGATCGCCTCGCCTCGTTCGTCGCCGGTGGGTGCATCCGATTCGTTGACAATGTGACACCCCCGTGCCTTGTCTGCTGTGGCACGACCTATCCTACTCCGATGAAGACGAGGTTATGACACATCTCTACCACGCCTTGGCGGCGTCGTGGTTCCTCTGCAGTGTCCTCCACGCCCAGGGCACACCCGACGATTGGTATTATCACGGCAACGACGCGGCTAGCACGAAGTACTCGCCCCTGACTGAAATCACGGCCGAAAACTTTGATGATTTGCGCATCATCTGACGCTGGCAGGCGCCTGATGTTGGAGTCGTCGGTGACGTTCTTGGCAACGAAGAGCTCAGTCGTTCGACGCCCACCGTCGTGGACGGCACGATCTACTTCAGCACCCCTTTGAATATCGTCGTCGCCATCGACGCGGCGACGGGCGAAGAACGGTGGCGTTTTGATCCTGGCGCCTGGCAAGAGGAAGACTTCCTCTTCGGCTTCCATCGTGGCGTGTCCTACTGGCGATCTGAAGATGGAGAAGAACGCATTCTCTATGGCACCTTCCGCGACTTCTTCTACTCCATCGATGCCAGGACGGGGACACTCGATCCGGCCTTCGGTGAGAATGGGCGGATCGACCTGACCCAGGGGCTCGGGCGGGACGTTGATCGCTTCTCCTACTCCTTCCTCTCTCCCCCCATTATCAGCCACGATATCGCCGTCGTTGGCTCAACGATCATCGACTGGCGGGCAGGGCGGCCCCTTCCCGAGTTACCACCCCCGGGTGACGTCCGGGGAATCGACGTACGCACCGGTGAAGGTCTGTGGTCTTTCCACACCGTTCCTCGTGACGGCGAATTCGGCGCCGACACGTGGCCCGAAGGCGCCTGGCGGGAATACGGCGCTGCCAATGTGTGGAGCATGATGTCCGCCGACCATGAGTTGGGATATGTCTATCTGCCCACCGGAACCATTTCCAGTGACTAATATGGCGGCGGCCGACCGGGTGACAATCTGTTTGGCGACGGAATCCTCTGTCTCGACGTGCGCACGGGAAAACGGGTGTGGCACTATCAGTTCATTCACCATGGCCTTTTTGATTACGACACACCGGCGTTTCCCGTCCTCGTCAATGTCATGCACGAGGGTCGCCGCACAAAGGCCGTCGCTCAGATCACCAAGCAGGGATTCTGCTATGTCTTCGATCAAGTCACGAGCGAACCCTTGTGGCCAATCGAAGAGCGCCCTGCGTCCGCGTCGACCATGCCCGGTGAGCACCCATCGCCGACCCAACCCCATCCGACCAAACCGGCCGCCTTTGATCGCCAGGGACTATCCGTCGACGATCTGATCGACTTCACGCCCGAGCTGCGGCAGGAAACGGAGAATTTATCGGCCAGTACGAATACGGGCCACTCTATACACCACCGTCGAAGAGAGGCACAATCTTCCTCCCCGGCATCATGGGCGCCGCCAACTGGCCGGGTGCCGCCGCCGATCTGACGACGGGCATGTTGTATGTGCCCTCCAACACGAGTACTTCGCTCCTGACGTTGAGAAAGAGTAGCGCGGAGGAGGGTCCCTACGAATACATCGGACGCGTACGTCCGTTCCTGGACAGTCCTCGGGATCTGCCCCTCGTCAAGCCGCCGTACAGCCGCATCACAGCGATCGATTTGAACACGGGTGAACACGCCTGGATGCAGGTCGTTGGTGAGGGCCCGGTGAATCATCCCGATCTGAAACCCCTCGAACTGGGTGAAATTGGCTGGTCGGGAAGGTCCCAATGGGTGACGCTGACAGCGAATCTGTTGCTCGGTGTCTCACCGCAACCCTGGGCGGTGATTTCTACGTCGATCCACAATCGTATGTCGTGGCGAACGACCCCGTCGACGGCACGATCGTGGGACGCACTCCCCTGCCCGGTTCGGGCGTTGACAACACCATCACCTTCCGCGCCGGTGGGCGCCGGCAGATCGTGGTGCCCATGCGTAATGCCGAGCTTGTCGCCCTGGCGATTCTTCGAGTTGAAGAGTCACTGCCCCAGCAGGTACTCGACCACACCGATGCCGACCATGCACAGTTCTATACAGCGGTGGCGGCGTTGGATCACGGCGACGTCGATCACCTGCAGCAGATGGTCGATGCAGACCGGACGCTGCCCCCGGCTCGTGGCTATCTGGATGAGTCGTACCCCCATGTTGGGTTTCGTGGCGCGACACTGCTGCGCCACGTCGCCGGTGATCCCATCCGCACGAGATTGCCCTCCAACATCGTGCAGTTGGCGACCCTGCTGATCGATGCGGGGGCGGACGTGGGCGCCACGACGCTTGAAGGTCGCGGGGTTCTTTCCCTCTCCTCACGCTCCAGTCAGCTGCGCTGGGAGGGTATCCGATCTGAGATGATCGAGCTGCTCGTCAGGGCGGGGCAGACCTCGACGAGGAGGGAGGCAAGATTCTCTACAACGCCCTCAGCGATCCAAGGGATCTGGAACTCGGCGAAGGACTCCACCAGATTGGGGCGAATCTCGATCTGCGCTTCGCCGCTGGGCTCGGACTCGTCGATTAGATGGAGGGATTCTTTAACGCAGATGGCTCCCTCACCCCGAACGCAATCAGCGCCTATCGCCCACTGCGGGAGGGCGAACTGGATCGGGCCGACGCCCTGGCGCAAGCGCTCAGCTTCGCTGCATTCAATGGCCAACTGGACGCTGTCGACGTGCTGCTGGCACGCGGTGCTGACCCTGACAGGCTGACGCCAGGGTTTCTCTGGCCTGGAGATCGCGGTGCGAATGCGCTGCATCGAGCCGTCCGTGGAGACCGGGCTCACATCGTCAGACGATTGCTGGAGGTGGGCGCCGACCCATCGATTCACGATCTCAACTGGGATTCGAAGCCGGGAGATTGGGCGGGCTACTTCGCAGGCAAGGAAGTTGCCGACCTGCTGGCTGAAGTTGGCGACGATTGAAGGTGATGGTCGCGTAGACCTTACCCGACGAGCGCTACTTCCTCAGACGCAGGTGATCGAAGACGCGGCCATCGAGATCGACGGCCTGTAGTTCGAGGGTGGGTCCGGCGATGGTGACGTGCACGAAGTGCGGTATCGCCTGGGCCTGGGCCGTATGCCAGGCACGCTTCGGATGAAACCAATCTGGTTTGGCGCCCGCCCCACCAGCGACGATGTAAATCGTTCCGTCTTCGGTATCGAGTCGACCGTCGCGAATCGGATGCGATCGTTCGTAGACGATGGTGTGTGAGTTGAACACGATGTCGACGCCGGCAGCATCCACGTCGGTGCCCAGTTCCCGCATCTGGGGCACTTCGTAGTCCCCGGAGACGTACGGCGGATAGTGATAGAAGGCGAAGCGCCAGAGCGAATCGGCGCCTGCCTCCTCCAGTTCTCGCCGAAAGAACGATCGCTGCGCGGAGGTGGCATCCAGTTCCGGTGTCGCCACCGGCCCTCCGTCGACGTAGTCGACGAGTCGAGGGCTGTCGAGGGCTGTGAAGTGGGCATTACCGTAGTCGAATCCGTAGTAGTTGCCCGGCTCCGGGAAGTCAGTGAATTGATTGAACCAGTCGGCGTTCTCCTCATGATTCCCCGGACAGAGATAGAAGGGCGTGTTGTGCAGGACTTCGCGTGCGGGGCCGAAAAAGTAGCGCTCCCAGTCCTCGTAGTCGGTCCCATTGCGTACCGCATCGCCTGCGACGGTCAGAATATCAGGGCGAGACCGGGCGATCTGTTCGAAGATGCGGGTGTTGAAATCATCGTCACCATACCCTCCGGTCTCGCTGGTCACGCAGAAGCTGAAGGGCGTGTCCCGGGAGGGCGCTACACGGACCGGATGCAGGGCCGTGTCACCCACGACGCGATAGTGATAGTCGATTCCACTCTAGAGCCCGTCGATACGGACCCGATGGATTCGACGGGGCTTGTCCTCTTCCACCATGCTCCGCGACGCCTCTATCGTGCGTGCTGCGCCGGAAAGCCCTGAATGGACCGACTCGGTTTCGAACCACTCGACCTCGCCCACTCCACATTCGGCCGTTTCCCACATGACGGTGACACCATCAGTGGTCGGCCACTGAAGATAGGGTCCTTTGAGCAGGTCTGGCATTTAGGCATGCACCCAGAACGGTTGCGTCCAGGCCGTGGAAGCACCCCGACCGAAACATTCGGCGCGCACATAGAGGTCTTGGTCACCAGGACCGACTTCGATCACTTCGTCCAGGTGCACTCGGCTGGTGCCGCTGAGTTCCTTCTTCACGATAACACCACCGTGTCCGATCCAGTGCACTTCGTCGGCATCACTGGAGACGAAGGCCGCACCTTCCTCGACGCCGACCCGGTCGATGGTCACGCCCGTTGATGCAACAAAACGGCCTGTGCCAAGAGCTTCGACGATCTCGGCTGACGTCACGGACCGCTCGTGTGGCCACTGAACACAGTTCCAACCGATGAATCGATCACTGTCGATATGTTGATCGTCGGTGGCGTGCCCCCAGACGCGCTTGCCGGCACTCAACAGACGATCCCAGCGGTCGGTCGCAGAGGCGACACCCGAGAGACGTTCGATCACACCACAATAGATCTCGATCCCCCGCAATCCTTCCATCGACAGAAGCAGATCGTCGGGAGCATAGTCGGGCATGGACGTCCAGTTTGGATGATCGAAAACAAACAGGCCGCCGTCGGCTTCCACGGTCGAGAGAATCTGGGGTGCCGTCAACTGCCGTGCCGGTAAGGCGGATCTGGCGCCGAGATGCATCAGAGTTTGACCACGATACGAGCTGACCTCTACAGCCGGAACCAGACACAGACCTGCTTCGGGAAAGTCATCGGGGTCGACGAAGAGATCGTGCTCACTGAGGGCCAGGTATTGATACCCCTCAGCCACATAGGCGTCGATGAGTTCCTGGGGTGTCTCGTGGCCATCGGACAGCGTGGAATGGCCATGGTGATTGCCCCGCAACCAGCGGCTAGGTGTCGAGACATCGAGATAAGGTGAAATGAAACCAGGACGAGTCACGTCGCCTCCGGTCGTTTCGATGAATCGTCTTGCTGACGCATCTGGGCCATGGCGTCACTCAGAGCGCGAACTCGCTCGGGCTCATCGTCCACCAGATCTCGCTCTTCGAAAGGATCGGAAGCGATGTCGTAGAGCTCTCTGACTCGCTCGCCGTCGCTGTCGCGATCGATCACCTTCCAGTCGCCGTGGCGCACACCAAGATTTCGGTCACCGCGAAAGTTCCAGAACAGCGTACGATCCTCTGGCTCGGCGACTGCCCCTTCGATACTGCCCCAAACGTCCTGGCCGTCCCATTGCGGATCGTGGGCAAGCTCAACACCGGCCATCTTTGTGAAGGTCGGCATCCAGTCCACCACCTGCATCGGTGTGTCGACGGTGCCAGGGTCCAGGTGGCTGCGCCAGTTTACAAGGGTTGGGGTACGCACGCCCCCCTCGTAGAGCTGTGCTTTTACGCCACGCAAGGGCAGATTCGAACCCAATCGTGGATACGCTTCCTGCCAACCGGGATACTTGTCCGTCCCGTGAAGAGGCAGATCGTTGATCCCACCATCGTCTGAACTGAACACGACGATCGTGTTCTCACGTTCGCAGGTGCGTTCGAGAGCTTCGAGCAATTGGCCGATGGCGGCATCCATGTGACTGGTGTAGGCCGCGTATTTTCGAAAGGACGCGTCGCGCGCGGGATCGTTGTCGAAGACAACCCCGTCATACTGGGCCACCGATTCCTGCGTGGGTTTGATCGGCACATGGACGGCCGTAAAAGGAACGTAGCAGAACCAGGGACCCGACCCGCGACACTCCAACCACTCAACGGCCTGACGTGTGATGAGGTCGGTTGCATGGCCGTATTCTTCGATAAGAGACCCGTCCGAGTGCCACGTGACGGAGTATTCGCCCCGCTTGTAGAAGTGGTTGTATGGATCGACGCCGCCTGCCAGGCTGCCATAGGACCGATCGAAGCCGAACTGATTGGGACCAAACTCGGGTGATGATCCCAGATGCCACTTGCCGAACAACCCCGTCTCGTACCCCCCGCTTCGCAGAGCCGTGGCCAGGGTGACGTAGTCATCGGGAAGAACGGGTGCATTTGAGGGCACCGTCGCATGGGCACCGAAACGACTGGGGTGACGCCCCGTCAACAACGATGCGCGGGTGGGCGTACACATGGGACACACATTGTGCTGAGTCAGTTCAACACTGTCGGCCGCCAGGCGATCGAGGATGGGTTTCCGAATCGGCGCCCCGCGGAATCCCACATCCGCCCATCCCAGGTCGTCGGCCAGGATGTAGAGGATGTTGGGCTGATCGGGGCGGGGATGCTGGATTTGCTCAACCATCAGTGCGATTTCGGGCCGCCTGAAGAATCTGCGTGGCCGTTGTGAAGAGATTGTTGAAGTCGCCGCTGATCGAAATCCACTGCACCCCGCGTTCGATCCAAGCCGGCACCGTCACCGGATCCCATCCCATGGACAATCCCATCCACTTGTCGGTCTGTCGTGTTCGCTGAACCACATCCTCGCTGATGGCCACGACTTTCTCGTGACCCTGCTGACCGGGCAGTCCGAGGGACCCCGCCAAATCGCTGAAACCCAGACAGATACCGTCGAGCCCTTCCACTTGCAGGATTTCGTCGAGGTTATTCACCGCGTCGATGTGCTCAATCTGCACGAAGACCAGAATCTGCTGGTCTGCATCCGTCAGATACTCAGGATAGGGAATCCCGCCGAAACCCCTTCCACGTCGAGGTCCGAAACCACGAGTACCAGCGGGCGGATACTTGCAGGAGGCCACGATCTGCTTCACCTCGTCGGCGGTTCGAATCTGGGGCACTACGATGCCCGCCGGATGTAGTTCGAGAATCGGCTTGATCGTGTCAGGGTCACCACTCGGCACGCGGATCAACGGTGCACACCCGGTGCCGCGCACGGCCATGACGTGTCCAAGCGCGATGGGCACATCGATGGGGCAGTGCTCCATGTCAATCCACGTGAAGTCGTAACCCGCATCACCGACCAACTCGGAGATCGCCGGATCGGAGAAGGTGATGCCCGTACCAATGCAGGGCTGCCCACTGGCGATTCGGGCGCGGAAGTGGTCCACGTGATTGATGGTCATGGGAGGTCTCAAGATGACTCGCAAGAGAAAGGGGGCACCTGTTGCGGCGCAAAGGTGTTGATTGGCTCGGCCTTCGTCCAGCGTTGCTGTGCACGGGCGCCTCCCCGTGTCATCGACAATACCGGCGACAGCACGTTGCGACGTCTGCTGCGCAATGCGGGCTACCTGCTCGGTAGTCGCGTGTTGCGCGATGGTATGGGGCTGGTGGCGCGTCATCTCGGCCCCGGTGGGTTTGGCGTGATCGCTGTGTTGCAGTCGTACACCTTCACCATCAATTGGCTTGTCAATTTCCAGACGTGGCAGGCGATCATCCGCTACGGAGCCTCTCTGGAGGGAGAGCAAGAGCGCCCTGCCCTGCGAGGCCTGCTGAGGCTGTCCTTGCCCCTCGACGCAGGTACAGCCCTCGCCGGGGGTCTGATCGGCATCTCCCTCGCTGGATGGATCGGGCAGATGTGGGACTGGGACTCAGAGACGATCCGACTGGCTCAGTGGTGTTGCGTAGTCGTCATCATCCCCGATTGGACCGGCACCTGGACGGGGATCCTGCGACTGTTTGACCACTTCGGTGTCATGGCCGCCCCGCCTCCACGGTAAAACTGATCGGCGCGGCAGTCGGCGTATCGGCGCAATGGGAGTTGGCCCATTTCGTCTCGCTCTGGATGGCTGCTGAAGCGACGAGTCTATCCCTTGCCGCCATTCTCGCCATCTGGGTCGCTATCGGTCGAGGTGTCTTGTTCGGCGCTGGAGTTTCTCCACGCAACGTCCTTCGATCCCATCCGGGCCTGCTGAGGTTCTTTGTCTCCACGAACTGGCGTACGACGGTTCGTAATGCGTCGAAGGAGGTCGACTCGCTGATCGTCGGTGGGATCCTCGGCAGTGCCAGTGCCGGTCTCTACAAGATTGTGAAACAGGTGGCCAGCGTTCTGTCTCGCGCGGCCGATCCTCTCTATCAGGCTGTGTATCCCGAATTGGCGAAGTTGTGGTCTGCAGGGGACCGGGCCGGCTTCCGTCGATTGCTGGGACGCTCGACGTTGATGGGGCTCGGCGCGGGCATTGGTTTTCTGGCCCTCTTCGCGCTCGTGGGACGCTGGGTGTTGGTCACCCTGTTGGGCGGCGACTGTGGGGCCGCCTACGAACCGACGCTGATCTATCTGTCCGCCGTCGCCGTGCAGGCGACGACCTTCGCCTTCCATTCAGCCGCTCTGGCCATGGACAAACCTGCCGACTCTCTGGTTGTGCTGCTGGGCGTCACCCTCGTCTACTTCGCCCTGTTGGTGCCGCTGCTGCAGATGGCGGCACTAGAGGGGGCCGCGGCGGCCTACTTCATCTTCTATGTCCTGTGGGCCATCATCATCGGCCTTCGTCTTCGCCTGTGGATGCGCACGACTCCCGCCTAGTCGGCCAGAATTCGAATCGCAGCACTCGTCACAGCAGGCTGGGTTGGCCCTCTCTCGTCCTCTATCTTGTCTGGCATGATGACGACCGCCGCCGAATTGCTTCGCTTCTATCGCACGCTGTATACGATCCGTCTGTTCGAAGAGAGCTGTATCCAGCTCTATCGACAGGGCCTGGTTCGTGGTTATCTCCATCCCTATCTGGGCGAGGAGGCGATTGCCACGGGCGTGTGTGCAGCCCTGGGTGACGACGATTACATCGTCAGCACTCATCGAGGACACGGTCACTGCATCGCACGCGGAGGACGCCTGGACCGCATGGTCGCTGAGATCATCGGCAAGGAGACTGGATACTGCCGTGGCTTGGGCGGATCCATGCACATCGCCGACATGGACACGGGCAATCTGGGCGCCAATGGGATCGTCGGCGCCGGCATCCCCATCGGTGTGGGCGCTGCCCTCGGAACCACGATTCGCGGCGAGGCGCGGGTGTGCGCCGTGTTCTCCTCCGATGGCGCAGCCAATCATGGAACCTTTGGCGAAGCGTTGAATCTGGCTGCCATCTGGGATCTACCCCTGATCCTGGTGGTGGAGAACAATCAGTTCGCTGTCTCTACACCCATCGAAAAGTCGAGTCGCGTTGCCGATCTCTATCGACGGGGTGAAGGATATGGTGTCCACGCCGTTTCCGTAGACGGCAACGATGTCGTAGAAGTGCATCGTGTCACCGCCGAAGCCCACAGACGATGCCTTGACGGGCTTGGCCCAGTCTTGATCGAAGCAAAGACCTATCGGCACGCGGGTCACCACGTGAATGACCCCGGAACCTACATGCCTGCAGACCAGGTCGAGCACTACAAGGCACACGACCCCTTGCTGGTGTGTCGCCGACACCTGACCGATGCGGGTGCCGACGAAGGCGAGGCCGATGCGGTGGAGGCGGACGTGCGATCCGCAATGGATCAGGCCATCGCCTTTGCCCGGGACAGCCCCGAACCCACGGTAGAATCGTTCCTCGACTTCACGGCAGAGTTCTAGGCGTGACGCGAGATCTGCTGTATCGGGATGCACTCAATGAAGCGCTGCACGAAGCGATGGACGAGGACGCCACCGTCTTCTGCATCGGCGTCGGCATCGCCGAACGAGGTGGCTCCTACAAAGTCACTGACGGTCTGCTGGCCAAGTATGGACCGAAGCGTGTGATCGACACGCCCATCGCCGAGCCTTCCGTTGTGGGTACCGGAGTAGGTGCCGCCATTACGGGAATGCGACCCGTCGTGGAGATCCTCTTCGTTGACTTCTCTTTGCTCGTGATGGATCAGCTCGTCAATCAAGCAGCCAAACTACGCCTCATGACGGGCGGGCAAGGGGCCGTGCCCCTGGTCCTGCGTACGCAGGGTGGGGTTGGCGATGGCGTTGCGGCACAGCACTCGCAAAGCCTGGAAGCCCTGTTCTATCACATACCGGGCCTGAAACTGGTGATGCCCTCCACACCGCACGATGCGAAGGGTCTCCTGCGGGCAGCGATCGAAGACGATGGCCCTGTCATCTTCATCGAACACAAGCTGCTCTACATGACCGAAGGCCCCGTCCCCGAGCAGGACTATACCATCGAATTGGGCACGGCCGACACGAAGCGATCGGGGCGGGATTGTACTCTGATCGCATGGTCGAACATGATCCCTCGAGCCCTGGAGGCGGCTGACATTCTGGTCGGCGAGGGCCTCGAGGTGGAGATCATCGATCCGAGGACCCTCGTACCCCTCGATCATGCGACCATCCTCGAATCCGTGCGCCGCACCGAACACGTCGTCATCGTCCAGGAGGCGGTCCGCCGAGGAGGCATCGCGTCGGATATCGCCTCCGTCATTCAGGCGGAGGCTTTTGACTATCTCGACGCACCGATTGAGATCGTCGCTGGTCTAGACACGCCGATTCCCTACGCCCGTTCTCTGGAGCAAGCCTGTATCCCGCAGGTAGAGGACATCGTGGCCGCCGTGAAGAAGGCCGTCTACGCATGACCCCTGTCACGATGCCACAGGTGGGCGAAAATCTGACGTCGGGTGTCGTGCTCGAGTGGATGAAGGCAGAGGGCGAATCGGTCGCCCGGGGTGAGATCCTGGCCATCGTCGAATCGGAGAAGGCTGCCTTCGAAGTCGCGGCCGAGACGGATGGAGTTCTTCTCAAGGTCCTGGTTGCCGCGGGTCAGGAGGCAGACGTGCTGTCCGTCATCGCCTGCATTGGGGAGGAGGGTGAGACGATCGAGATGGAGTCGCTTCGCCCCACGACCACCACAACGACAACGGCGTCGGCACCCGCCCAGAAAACCCGCTCGAGATCGGCCGGGATGCAGACTCGTCCGCCTGAAGCAGCGCGTCCTGGTCTCACGGTGTCGGGAGCGACAACGCTCTCCGACCGGCCCTTTGCCTCACCGTCGGCCCGTCGCCTCGCCCGGGAGTTGCTCGTCGAGCTATCTGGCATCCGCGGATCCGGACCGGCGGGAAGAGTCATTCGCCGTGACATCCTCGCCGCTGCGCTGCATGCGTCCGGAGGCGCGCCAGCCATCGAACCTGCAGCGACACCGGTCCCGGAACCCGGTGATCGCCTGCAGCCAAACACGCGCCTGCGTCAGACCATTGCAGATCGAATGTCGGCCAGTGCCCGCGAGATTCCGCATTTCTATCTGTTCGCCGACGTCGATGTCACGTCAGCGATGCACAGGCAGCAAGAACTGAAGAGCGAGGGCATCGGACTCACGGATATGGTCGTCTACGCATGCGCCCGCTCCCTGCGCCAGTTCGAACGACTCAATGCGCACGTGGGTGATCGAGGGATCGTCTGCAAAGCCAATGTGCACATAGGTCTGGCCGTCGCCATCGACGATGGTCTCCTCGTGCCTCCCCTGCCCCACGCAGATCGCGCGGGCCTTCGCACACTGGCTCAGATGCGTCGGACAACGGTGGATCGCGCTCGCACAGGGCTCGTCGATCCAGAACCTGTCACGACGTTTACCATCAGCAATCTCGGCCCCCTCGGCGTGACTCGGTTCTTACCCCTCATCAACCCACCCGAGTGTGCGATTCTCGGTGTCGGTTGTACACAGCAGGGCGTGGTTGCGCAGGGAGGCAAACCGATGGTTCGTGACATGATGACACTTTCCCTCGCCTGTGACCACCGCGCCGTCGATGGGGCGTATGCCGCCGCCTTCCTCGCACAGCTCAAGCAGATGCTCCAGTCTCCACGGGACTGTCTCGACCTGTCGTCGACCGGTGAAAGCGGGGGCGAATCCGCCGTGAATGACGGCTGCACGGGCAACGACTGATGGAGAAGGCAAACCACACAGGTCCCATCGTGGCTCTTGGTGAGGCATTGGTGGAGTTCATGCCACCCATCGGCCAAACGATGCGAGATGCAAACCACTGGGAGAAGTTCGCCGGCGGCGGACCAGCGACGTATGCGGCAGCGGTGGCTCGATTTGGCCGGCCATCGGCGCTGATGACGCTGGTGGGTCGCGATCCGTTTAGCGACTACCTCGTGGAAGCTCTCACCCAGGAAGGGGTCGATACCTCCCATGTGGGGCACGTCGACGACCGACAGATCGGTCTGTGTTACCACGAGTGTATCGGCGGAGAAACCTCCCTCATCTTCCACCGACAGGACTCGGCGGCGACCACACTCTCCCCCGATCACATCGATGCCGAATTCATCACCCGTGCCGCGGCTCTACACGTTCCCGGAACGACCATGCAGATCAGCAACTCCGCATTGGCCGCCTCGCAACACGCCATGGGCGTGGCCCGCGATGCAGGAATACCGGTCAGCTTCGATCCGAATATTCGGGCCATCCTTGGCGGCGCTCAGGCATCGAATGCGATGGAGGAGGCGTTGGCCACGGCGGACGTTGTGACGCCGACCGTCGAAGAGGCGGCGGCCATCACCGGTTGTGAAGATCCCATCGAGGCCGCACTCGAATTGCGCGCCCGGGGCGCCCGAATGGTCGCCGTGACCCTTGCGGCCGATGGGTGTGTTCTTGCCCGCGAGGCGGATGAGACACCTGTCCGCTGCCCGGGGTATACCGTCGACGTCGTGGAACCGACCGGTGCAGGAGACGTACATGCTGCGGCGGTGATGGTCGGGTTTCTGGAGTGCTGGGAAGTGGATCGCATCGGGCAATTCGCCAATGCAGCCGGCGCTCTCGCCGTGACGGCCATGGGCCACTTGGGCCGGGCCTTGCCAACCCTCGACCAGATCCACGCTCTCGTGGCACGGGGACCGACTCGGTAAACCCGCCCCCGGCCCTCACAGGTTTGGGGCTGCCCGCAACAACATCCGTGCGTATCTTGCCTGACGCCTGTTGGTCTGTCGCACGAGACATCGGCGAACACTCGGCTCGTGATGACGGACTACTGTGCAGAGCTACATCTATACGGTGCATTCCTCCATCAAGAATGGAGTTCACTTTGATCCGCACGAAACACTCACGTGTGATGGTCCCGATTGCGGCCCTGGGGTTTGTTGCCAGCGCCGCATCCGTCGAAGCACGCGGTTTTCGCTCGAACATGGTACCGAACTCGGCTACCGTGGCTGCAAGCTGCAATATGTGTCACGCCGGTCACGGCGGTGGGACACCCCGGAATGCCTTTGGTCTGGACATTGAGGCCCGTGTTACAGCCAATGGCCAGGAAGTCTTCTGGGGCCCTGAATTGGCCGCCCTCGATTCCGATGGTGACGGTGTACCCAACGGCGTCGAACTGGGTGATCCGGATGGTAGCTGGACGGCGGGAAGTGATCAGCCTGGCGATGCCGCATTGATCACGCACCCCGGCGACTCGAGCAGCTTTATCGAGATCATGACAGCCGTCGGCGAAGCAAGCTGGGCATCTGTCAAAGCCATCGTCCGAGGGCAACGGTAGATCGTAAAGCAGTCGTGTTGATTGGCCCTCCAGGTGTCGCTACCTGGAGGGCTTTTTTTGCGGCGGGCCAGGCAAGATCCGTCATTTGCGGCGGCGCCCCCCTCTTTCCAGATCGGACGCAGGCCGAATGGCACGACGAAAGAAAGCAGCAACGAGCCGCAGTGTGTCGGGCGGTGATGTGCCGCGCAAGTTCACCACGACAACATCAGCGTTCAACCACACACGCATGGAGTCGATGGTGCCCATGCGGGATGGGATCGAACTGTTCACCGTCATCATGATCCCCGAGGCGGCGTCTGGGAAGATGCCGATCGTTCTGACTCGCACACCGTACAATGCGGCCGCCAGAGCATCCCGAATCCGAAGCCCCGACATCGCCATGGCGTTGCCCCCGGCCGACGAGGTCCTCGTGCGCAATGGTTACATCCGTGTCTATCAGGACGTGCGCGGTCGCTTCGGTTCCAAAGGGCGGTATACGATGACCATGCCCACACGGGGACCTTTCAACGACGGGGACGTTGATCAGGTCACCGACGCGTGGGACACCGTCGATTGGCTCGTGAAGAACATACCGGAAAACTCGGGACGTGTGGGCATCACGGGTGTCTCCTACGACGGCCTGCTCACCCTGATGTCACTCCTCGATCCGCATCCGGCTATGAAGGCTGCTGTGCCGGTAAATGCCATGGTCGACTCCTGGCTGGGTGATGACTTCTATCGGCATGGCGCGTTCCGCACGGTCATGCTCGAGTATGTCTATCGACAGACGAGCACGGGAAAGGCGAGTCACACCATCCCTTGGGGATATCACGACTTCTACACAGCCGTCCTCGAAGCTGGCTCCATCGGTGAACTCGGTCGCCGATACGGCGCCGACAAGTTGCCCGCCTGGAATCGACTTCTCGAGCATCCCGCCTACGACGACTACTGGCAGGATCAGGCGTTGCAGATCCTGCTGGCGAAAGCCCCTCGTCGCGTACCGGTGCTGACCGTCCACAGTCTCTTCGACCAGGAAGATCTCTACGGGCCTGTGCTGAGCCACGAGACCCTTGTGCGACGTGATCGAAGTGGCACCAAGACCCATCTGGCCATCGGCCCCTGGTGCCATGGGCAGATGACGGGAGACGGATCGGAATTGGGTGCCATCAAGTGGGGCTCGGATACATCTCTCGAGTTCCGTCGCCAGATGCTGCATCCCTTCTGGGACCATCACCTCAAGGGGGTGGAACCCGACAAACCACTGCCGAAGGTTCTGGCCTTCGAAACAGGCAGCAACCGGTGGAAAGAGTATGACAGTTGGCCGCCGGCCGGCATCGACACGTCCCATCTGTATCTGCAGGCCGACGGCGGACTGGCCTTTGAAGAGCCTGCAGACGACGGATCCTGCAGCGAATACGTGTCTGACCCGGCCAAGCCGATTCCCTATCGAGTACGTCCCATTGTGACCTCCTTTGGTGGCGCGGTCTCGACCTGGCGTCGCTGGCTCGTCGATGATCAGCGCCCCTTCGCCGATCGTACTGATGTGCTCGTCTTTGTCAGTCCCCCGTTGAACGAACCCCTCACAGTCAGTGGCGACGTCACCACCACCCTGTTTGCATCAACCACGGGCTCCGACGCCGACTGGGTCGTAAAACTCATCGACCAGTATCCGGATGAAATCCCCGCTGAGCCTACCATGGGCGGTTACCAGCTCATGATCTCTGGTGACATCCTACGAGGTCGATACCGAGAGAGCCTTGAGGTGGCCGCCCCTATTCCAGCCAACCAGGTGCTCCCCTTTGACGTCATCATGCCTCATGTCCATCACACCTTCGAGCCCGGGCATCGGATCATGATCCAGATTCAGAGTTCCTGGTTCCCTCTTTGTGATCGCAATCCGCAGACCTTCGTGGACAACATCGCCTGGGCCCAGCCGGAGGATTTCCAGAAAGCGACGCATCAAATCCATCACAACAAGGGGGCCGCCAGTTTCGTCCACTTGCCCGTGCAGGTCGCGGGTCGCAAGGCCCAACGACGCAAGGCCAAGAGATGAGGCACACGACCCGGAAACCCGTTCAGCCAGCTGAGTGTCAGTGATGCGACGTGACTGGCTATGGATAACTCTGTGCGTGATCGGCGTCGTGCGACCGGTGCACGCAGAGGCGCAGGACCAATATCTCCAGGGACGCGTCGTGGAGGCGGCATCTGGGGAGCCTTTGACGGGTGCCGTCGTCGTAGTGGTGATCGATCTGCGGGCACCGTCTCAGACGAGGATGGCCGGTTTGGCCTGACTGTGCCTGACGATGTTCTGGTGCTCGAGGTTTCTCTTATTGGTTATCGATCGTGGATATCCGACTCTGTCCGTGTCGCTGAGGGCGACACCTTGTGGATCGAGATACCCCTCGAGGTCGATGCCACGCCCTGCGCGAGATTACCGTCACTCCTGGACGTTTCGCCATCATGGGCGACGCGGGTGGGTCGCGGCAGGCACTCAGCGAGGAAGAGATCCAGACGATTCCGCAGTTCGGGGAAGATGTCTTCCGCGCCGTGACGCGGCTGCCCGGTATCACGGGCAACGACTACTCGGCACGATTCACTATTCGTGGCGGCGAGCAAGAGGAAGTCCTCGTCCGCCTCGACGGCGTGGAGTTGTTCGAGCCCTTCCACCTCAAAGACATCAATGGCGCCGCACTGAGCATCGTCGATGTGAATCTGATCGAGGGGGTCGACCTGCTCACCGGCGGATTTCCCGCTGAGTATGGCGATCGTCTCAGTAGCGTCTTCGACGTGAGATCCCGACGACCCCAGCCGGGCCATCGTCGTGCGTCCGTGGGTCTGAGCATGATGAACGCTCGAGCCCTTGTTGAAGGGGCCGATGAATCTCGATCCTGGCTTGTCTCGGCGCGCCGTGGTTACCTCAAAATCGTGTTGGCTTTGATGGGAGAAGACGAGGATATCGACCCCGTCTATTCCGACCTGTTTGCCAAATACACACAGACCCTCAGTTCCAAGCACGAGATGCAGCTGAGCCTGCTGCGCTCGACCGATGAATTCGATTTGCTCGAAGACGATGCAGACGAGTGCAGACAGGATATGGCAATACCTATGCGTGGCTGTCGCTGAACTCCACCCTCCGTTCAGATCTTCTGGTTCGCTCGACGGTCTCGGTAGGCCGGGTGACGGACGACCGCGTCGGAGAGGGTCTCTTTTCTGACATTGGCAAGCAGGAGTTCACGATCAGGGACGACCGTGACATCGATATCTGGTCCGTTCGCCAGGACTGGAGTCTGGACGCCACAAGAGATCACTTCCTCAAGTGGGGTTTCGACATACCCCGCCTTCAGGGACGCTACAACTACCTGAGCGAGCAGCGTCAGTTCCGTCGCAATGCACAAGGGTTCGTTCTGGAAGATCGCTTGGTCACCGATCTCGATATAAATCTCACCGACCTGAGTCTCTCCTTGTACGGAGCAGACCGAATCCGCGTGACTCGCGACCTCACGGCGGAGGTCGGCGCCAAATACGACAAGGTCCAGGATACGAACGATGAGTTGTGGAGTCCGCGACTACTCTGGCCTATGCTCTCACGTCCCACGCGAGCATCCGCGCCGCGTGGGGCCTGTTCCACCAAAGTCAGGGGATCCATCAACTCGCCGTCGAAGACGGCGAGGCCAGCTTTCATCCTGCTCAGCGATCCGAACACCAGGTGCTGGGTCTGGAGCACGTCACCGGATCAGGTATCCATCTCCGCGCCGAAGCGTACGACAAACAGTTGACGGACCGGCGCCCCTCCTATCGCAACTGGCGTGACGACATCGAGATCTTCCCGGAACTGGCCGGTGATCGAATCAGACTCGATTTAGCCGGTGGGCATGCCCGCGGCCTCGAATTCTACGCCAGAGGCGAGACTTCGCCACGCCTTTCGTGGTGGGCCAGCTATGCCCTGGCCGAAGTACGTGACAAGATCCGTTCCTTCGGCATCGATGGGCAGATCTTCCCCTTCGAGGATGAGATCGCTGGCCGCTACGACCAGCGGCACACGATCTACGCAGATGTCAGTCTGCGTCCCACGCCAAAATGGCAACTGAACATGGCCTGGCAGTATCGGACAGGCTGGCCGTACACGAACCGACTCCTGCATCTGCGTACCGCTGCAGACGGCAGCCGTTACTTCGCCATCGAACTCGACGATCCCCTCGCCGAGGATTATCCTGCCGTCCATCGCCTCGGTGCGCGACTGAATCGAACCTTCCGGGTCGCCGGTGGCCGGCTGCACGCATTCTTCGAGGTCACCAACGTGTACGACCACGACAGTGTGAGCAGCTACGTATTCTTCATCGACTGCGGAGGCAGCCCGAATCCCGAGGACTGCCGTCTACGCAAAGAAGAGGATCTGTGGTTCGGTCTCCTGCCCTCCCTCGGGTTGAGTTGGACCTGGGATCTATAGCAGGTCTTCATCAGCTACAGGGCCGAATCCCCCGTCTCACCGGTGCGGATTCGCACCGAGTTCTCCACGGGAATCACGAAGATCTTGCCATCTCCGATGTTGCCAGTACCTGCTGCCTCGCGAATGGCGCTGATCGTCGGCTCAGCAAGACTGTCACTGACGACGATCTCCACCTGCAGTTTCGGCGTGAAATCGATCTGATACTCGGCGCCGCGATAAACCTCTTTGTGGCCCTTCTGTCGACCAAACCCCTTCACTTCTCCCACGGTCATGCCCACGACCCCGAGGCCACTGAGAGCCTCCTTCACTTGGTCGAGGACGCCGGTGCGGATGATACACTTGAGCAGTTTCATTCTGTCGTCCTTCGTTTGATGTCAGAGTCTCAGGCTGCGTAGCCGGTCTCACCGTGGTCTGCAATGTCGAGGCCTGACGCCTCTTCATCACCTGTGACGCGGAGACCGATCACGGCGTCCAGTACTTTCAAGATGACGAAACTGACGACCATGCAGTAGGCGGCAACGGCGATACTGGCAAACGCCTGGACGCCAAGTTGGGCCCCAATGTCGAGCCCCTCGACGGCACCGCCGAGAGCGGCCGAAGCGAAGACGGCGACAAGGAGCGTTCCTACGAGTCCGCCGACACCGTGAACACCTACCACATCGAGTGCGTCATCATACCCAAACCGTGCCTTGAGGATCACGGAGGCCCAGTAGCAGACCAGTCCTGCCGATAGTCCGATGGCGATGGCCCCCATGGGGCCCACGTTGCCCGAGGCCGGCGTGATCGCGGCCAGTCCCGCAATGGCACCGGTCGCCAGACCCACGGCGGTGGGTTGTCCGAATCGGATTCTTTCGATCGAGATCCACGTCATGGCCGCAACGCAAGGTGAAATCTGCGTGACGAGAATGGCCATCGCTGCCTGGCCATTGGCGGCCAGCGCACTGCCTCCGTTGAAGCCGAACCAACCCACCCACAACATGGCCGTACCTGCCAGCGTCATGGGGATGTTGTGAGGCGGCGTCATTCTCTCTGGGTGCCCCTGACGCCTGCCGACGAGGATACACGCCACCAGCGCAGAGAAGCCTGCCGTGATGTGAACTACGATACCTCCGGCGAAATCGAAGACGCCCATGTCGGCGAAGTAGCCGCCAGCACCACCCCAGACCATGTGGGCCGTGGGGAAGTAGCAGAGCGTCACCCACAATCCGGTGAACCACAGCACGGCCGAAAACTTCATCCGCTCGGCGAAGGCACCGATCATGAGGGCCGGCGTGATGATGGCGAAGGTCAGTTGAAAAGCGACGAAAGTGAGCTCGGGAATGGTCCCCGATATCGAGTTTGGAGACACGCCGGAGAGAAACAGCTTGCCGAAACCGCCGACGAAGGCGGCCAGGCCTGTCTGGCCCTCCGCCATGCCCGTGCCGTCAAAGGCGAAACTGTATCCATAGACGACCCACAGAACAGTCACCAATGCCGTGATTGCGAAACACTGCGTGAACATGGACAGAACATTGCGAGACTTCACCAGGCCCGCGTAGAACATGGCCAGCCCTGGTATCGTCATGAACAGCACCAGTGCAGTCGCCGTCGTAATCCATGCGGTGTCGCCCGTGTCTAGCGAGTCTTGGGCAAGACAGGCGCCGGGAAGGGCGAGCAAGAGTCCGACCGGGATCAGAATCCGACCGCTCATGAGGTTTTTACTCCTGGGGTGATGAATTGGGTGGCTGCATGATAGCGCGCACTGGGGATGCGAGACAAGCCTTGTTCGGGGCCCCTTGAGCGCTACGATGACGAGCCTATGTCCACAGATCAGGCCAACTCCAGTGCTCGCGAACCCTTCCAGGGTGCCCTCGATCCGCTGATCGAGCAGGTTCGACAGGACCGGCACATCCTGGCAGCCGTCCTGTGCGGCTCCCTTGTACCGCCTGCAAGGGAAAACGATACAACGCTGATACGCTGAAGGTCACGTGGAAGGGGCGCACGATTGCCGAGATCCTCGACGTGCCCATCGAAGAAGGCGCCGAATTCTTCGCCGACGAACGCGCCATCGGTCCCAAGATGGCGATCCTCGACAACCTCGGGCTCGGATACCTGACATTGGGACAGTCGGCGACCACGCTGTCAGGTGGAGAGGTCCTCGTCACCGGGACACCTGCTCAGGTGGCCAAGTGCCGATCAAGCCACGCGGGATGATTCCTGAAGGACTACGTCTAGGTGAGCGGCACGGGGGCAGGGTGCTGTGAGTCCCTGGATCCGGTCACGGGCTCGGGCTCGCCCCTGCGCGTACCTGCTCTGTTCAGGCGCCGCTGGCGTCCTGCTGACGATCCTTCTGATGATCGGGCAGCAGGGAATCGCAGTGCTGCGCACCCGTTGAGGCCGGCTGCTGCGCGCCACAGAGATCCTCCAACCGTGCATCGAATGCCTGCAGTCGGGCTTGGTCTTCGTCCCATGTGCGCAGTTCGCCGACGAGACTTCGCAGATATCTGTAGGTGCGCCCGATGAAGACGTCCTGTGTCCCCTCGAGATTGTCGAAGAGCGAGGTCGCCGTGGCGGCGATGGATTCGTGATCCTCTGGCTGCAGACGAACCATGGCCCTCACGTAGTTTACCCCCCACTGAAATCGAGTCGCATTGCCCTCAGCGACTTCGTACGCCTTGCGCCTCCAGCCCAGGGCCTTGTCCGTCTTCTCCTCGTGCTCAGCGAGAGAAGCGAGGCTGCTCATGAAGTAGTACGATGAGGCAGATCGGTCGAGCTCGGCCAGCAAGAGCGTCCGTGCGTCGTCGTTGAGTCTGGCCGACCGGTGGAGATAGTTGATCATGCTGACCACGCTCTGCCGGGCGTAGGCATTCCTCGTCTCCTCATCGGCCTGGCGGGCATCGGCCCGCACCAGCGCGATGATCTCGTCGGAAAGCTCCCTCTCCTGATCTGAGTCCCCGTCGAAATAGAAGGTCAAGAAGGGAATCCATCCGCCCAGTTGCTCGGCTGTGGACAGCGTTTCGTGGTGCCGCAGATTCAGCAAAATTGCCTGCCATTGGGTCTTTGTGGCGTCACTGGCGTCGAGAACGTCAACGATCTCCTCTGACCAGTACGCCAGATAGTCCCGGCAGGCGATCACGAGATCCGGCGAGGACAGGATCTGAGTCAGTTGGTCAGCGTGCGGCGGGTCTGATTCGTTGTCGGCTGCTTCTGACTGGAGAACAAGCCCCTGCAGATACAGTCGGGCACTCGCCTCGCGGTCGCTGAGCCGGACTCGTTCGGCAAGACCGAAAAACAACTCCGGTGAGCTATCCTCAGGCAGGGCGGCGTGATCCTGACCCCAGGAGTAAAAGGCCAGTTGATGGTAATCGGAGGCCTGCAACTGATCAGGATGGTTCTTCGCCAACGAGACGAGCATTGACGTGGGCCGCATGTGATCGAGACTCAGGGCCAACACCTTGTTGTAGCGGGAAATGTCGATTCCACCCGGAATTCGAGTGATTTCTTCCCCTGCGGGGTTGAACACGATCATCGTGGGGTACCCCTTCACCCCTAACGTCTCACCCCAAGTTTGGGCTCGTTCGGTATCGCCATCGAGATAGACCGGGATGAACAATTCGGTTTGAGCGATGAACTGCTTGCTCTTGAAGACCGTGTTCTTGATTTCCTGGCAGGGCGGACACCAGACGGCGCCCCAGTACAAGTAGACCGGCTTGTCTTGTGTTCTGGCCTGTGCGAAGGCGTCTTCGACACTGCCTTCGAACCAGGCGATCTCCTCGACACTGACCTTTTGAGCCTGTGTCGCCGGCGCTGGAACATGGGCACGATCGTCACAGGCGGCCTGGAAAAGCAGTGCACTGACGAGTACGGATAAAGCGAGTAGAGTCACAAAGGGGCGACGTCGAGTTTTCGGCATCATCAGGCTCCGGTAAATGAACGGGAGCAAGCTACGTCGTGACCCGCAGGACCGAAAGCCTCACCGAGCCGTAGGTGTTGCGCGAGCGAGTTGTGCACGCCTAACCTGAGGCGGTGGAAGTGACTCTCGTGCCGTGGTGCGCAATCAACGAGCAGAGGTTCGCATGAGTAAGCTGTCCGTCGACGAAGGGATGTATAGGGATGCGGGGTATTGCTTGGTCCCCAACCTCATTCCGCAGGATCTGATCTGTGCTGCTCGGAAACGCCTCGAGCAGATCGTGACGGATCGACCGACGTGGAGTGCCGCCCATTTCCAGGATCTTGATCCCTCGCGATGCCCTGGTGACGAACCGGTCCCCGCCGGGATCCAACGCCCGGCTTTGGAGGAAGACACCTTCGCTCGCATCGCCGAACATCCCCGTCTTGCCGAAGCGATGGGAGCCCTGTTGGAGGGTCCCGTCGAACTGTTCACCGATCAACTCGGCGTCAAACACGGCTGGATCGATACGGAGCAGGGCGGGCGCAGCTACTTTCACCAGGATTCCTGGTATTGGAAGGTCGAACCTGAGTTGGGCTGCAACTGTTGGATTCCGCTGCACGATGTTGATGTGGATGCCATCGCGCTGGCCGTGATGCCGGGTAGTCAGCAGGGATGGCAGCTGACTACCCACGAATCCTACTACGATGACCCGTCCATGGGCAGCGTTGTGAATGGCGAGTTTCAGCCCTTCAAACGCCATCGCATCGCCGACCATGATGTAGATCTCTCGAAAGAGCAGCTCGTTCACATGCAGCCAGGGGATGGGCTTTGCTTCACCAACTACACCTGGCATCGCAGTGAACCGAACCGATCGGGCCAGACAAAAGCTTTCTATGCCATCGCCTGGCAACGCGCTGAGTCGTAGGGCAGTCTCGCTGATCGCTCTATTGCTGGGATAGAGCCTGTCGGTGGACGGTGTCGGGGCTGACGACCGACTCGAGATCCTTGAGGTGCGTCTCGATCGGCCCACGCTGCACAACCTGGGTGTGCAGGTCCTGATCGACGGCGACGACGATCGAGATGCCCACGTCAGCCTCCGTTACCGTCAGCAGGAAGAGGTGGACTGGCAGCCCGGCCCTCCTCTGCTGCGGGTGTGGCCTGAGACGGTGTGGATCGACGTGCTGCAGCAGTTTTCGGGATCTGTCTTCGATCTTGAACCCGGCACCGCATACGAGATCGAACTCGAAGCACACGATCCAGATGGCGGGGGAGAGCGACGTGTGGTTGCCGCCACGACTCGGCCTATTCCCCGATCAGAACCGAAGATCCCCCAGCTCGTCGAAGTGAACACCTCCTCCCAGCTGCATCTGGCATTGGGTGCCGCAGTTTTGGGGCATGTGATCCACATTCGGTCAGGGATCTATGACGGTCCCTTTGCGATGAACGCGCACGGCACGGCGGACAACCCCATCGTCATTCGTGGGCACGGCGCGGAAACGATTCTCGATGGCGGCGACTGTTCGTTCTGCGACGTGCTCGATCTGCAGGGAAGTTGGATTCACGTCGAAGATCTGACCGTGCGATCGGCGATGCGTGGGCTGCGGTTTGCCACCGTCGGTGCCGAGGGCAACGTGGCACGACGACTCCACGTGTTCGATATCGTGCATGCATCGGCAAGAACATGGAACAGCGCGACTTCTATCTGTGTGACAATGTGATCGAGGGTCGCCTCGAGTGGCCCTGGGTCTTTGATGCCGACGCGCAATCTCATTGAGACGATCGCGGTGTCGATCTGGCGGGCGATGGACACGTGGTATGTCACAATCGCATCAGCGGCTTTGGTGATCCTGTGGTAAATGAGCAGGTCGAATCCCGTGCCTGGGATGTGTATGGGAATGATATCCTCGACGCCTTTGACGGCACTGAGTTGGACGAAGCCTCAGGAAATGTGCGCCTGTATCGAAATCGGTTCACCAATGTGATGGACCCCATCTCGATTCAACCCATTCACGGTGGACCTGCCTATGCGCTGCGAAACGTGGGCCACAACATCGTGCAGGAGCAGATCAAGCTGAAGAGTCTGGGCGGCCAGCAGCTGCCCTCTGGCGCCCTCATCTATCACAACAGCTTTACCAGTCCCACACGCGCACTCAACTCTCAGTCACCGATCACGCAGTACAACTTCGAACTTCGCAACAATGTCTTTGTGGGACCCGCTGATCCACTACGCGGAACCACCGTCGACTGGACCACGGTGCTGGTCGGTGCCGTCTTCGAGGCCAATGGCTACTGGCCAGATGGTGGCTTCTGGTGCAGCAAGCTCGATGGAGACAACCAATTCTGGGAAAGCTGGACCCAGGAGCAGACAGCAGGCCGTTTCGAGACACGTGGTGTGTTGCTCGATGGCGAGGCGATTCTTGCATCGGGCGTGGTGGGCTCGGACACCCCCCCGGCAGCGTCACCGGCCGGTCTCCTTCGTCCTTCATGAAAACTCTGCCGCCATCGATGCCGGTGATCGCCTGGCGGGGATCAACGATGGCTTCTCTGGCGGCGCGCCCGATCTCAGCGCCATCGAATCGGGCTGCGATGAGCCTCACTACGGTCCTCGCCCCGCGCACGAGCAGGACCGAGTCTGGCCCATCGACTGTCGACCGAGTCCTTCTCCTACAGGGATCCACGACCCGATGACACGTCCGCATGAGCCCCTTTTCGCAGCCCCACATCCCAATGTGCCCAACCCCTTCAATCCACGGACGCGGATTCAGTTCGAACTGCCACATTCAGATGCGGTGAAACTGACCATTCACGACACGCTCGGGCGTCGCGTGCGGACCCTTGTGTCTGGAACCCACGTGGCAGATAGGCATCAGGTCCACTGGGATGGCCGGGATGGTGGGGGCGGCTCGGTATCCAGCGGCGTGTATTTCATCAGACTGGCCACGTCCGAATCGTCTCTCGCCCGCCGCATGCTTTTGCTGCGTTGACGAGGCAGAGCTAACCCAGCCAACCCTCCAGTTTGATCCCGCCGAACTCCCCAAAGATGCCGCGCTTCCACATCTGATCCGAATCGGCCACGCCGCTTTGGACGCCCGATGTGTCGTCGGTCTTTGCGAAAGCCAGGGCCACACCGTCCTGAGTGATGCTCATGCAGCCCTCATCGTCGATGGCGAACTCAAGCTGGGTGGGCCCTTCCGTCCATTGGAGGGGAGCGCAGACCACACCGGGCATGGTCATGCGAGTGACGGTGCCGTACTCCTTCCACTTCCCGTCTCCCACCCAGTCGTAGGCGGGTTCCCACAGGGTTGGCGCCTTGGCAGATGTGGAGATCATGAGATCCGTTCCATTGGGGACTAGGCTGGTGACCCGCTGCCCCCACTGGTTGTGCACAATCCCTGCTGCAGCCGACTCGTTCTCATAAGGGTGAACGGTCTCATCTGTCGTAGGCGGATGAGAGAGCATGCGACGGTTGAAGACCCATCGATCTGCATCGGGGCTGTAGCGCCACATCTCGGCCCAGGGCCACACACCGACGAACAGATCTCCGCCATAGATCGCCAACGTCTGCGCCTCACGAGCACTCGTGGAGACCCCCTCCATCACGGGCGGCCATCCCTCGATGAGGGTGACCTCCTCGCCGGAATACTCGAACAACTTGCCTGTGGGATACTGCGCCAGTAGCAGCCGGTCGTAGAAGTTCATCATGGAGTAGACCTGATAGGACGTCTCGATCTCGGGCGTCACGATCATCCGCCATGAACCGTCGAAGACGTACACACCACCGATGTTGGAACAGGTCAGGACCTCGTCGTGGTATTGCCCGTAGGAGAAGGGCACTTCACCCACGACGGGAAGCGTGATGACCTGGGCCCGCTCCATATCGACGTGAGGTTCCAAGGGTGACCAGGGGCAGGCGTAGAGTTTGCTGAATCCGTCGTCGTCGAATGTGTGCAGGCGATAGCCGTCCTGTTCGGCCCAGTAGGTGTGGTAGAAGAACAGGTGCCCATGGGCGTAGAAGAATCGGTAGTACGTGCCTCGGTCGGGTGGTGTCAGTATCGATACGCCATCACAGGTCGCAGATCCGCCATCGAATCGCAGCACCCTTGTCTCCAGACGCATCCTCTCGCGAGCATCACTGCCATCGACCGTCCACGCCTGGGTCGACGGGTTCCACTTCCGTACATCCTCACTGCTGGAATAGATCTCTCCATCCAGATCGAACAGATACGTGCCAGCCAGTTCCGTCGAACGCGGTAGCAATTGGGTCGTGGCCGTTCGTTCCCCGTCGGTGGGGCGAAGGAAGAACTGGACCACGTGCCGATCGATTCGGTGATGCGTGTTGTAAACACCCTGAAAACCCGCACCGACGACGGCAGAACCGTCCTGTGTCCTGGCTTCGAAGAGAGTGCCGAAGTTCTGACCTCGGTCTTCTCCTCGGTCCAGCGTGATGGATATCTTCATGGTGGCAACTTCCTGAATGAGGTCAAGCCGTGGCGAAGGATAGAAGTTGACCGTCGGCAGCAATATGCCGACGGCGACGGCGACGAAACCGGCGGGCAGCATAATCCACGCGATGGAAGCCGTCTCTGGCAGAGGGCTTGTTCGATCGATGCCGTCCCGGAAGGCGGCCCAGTAGCCGGCGATGAAAAAGGACCAGAAGAAAGGCGAATTCCCCATCCACGTCTTCATGGCCACGATCGCCATGCCTGTTCCCCCCAGGGGATGTCCGTAGGACAGCGTCGTCATCACCACATTCACACTCAAATAGGGAATCAGGAGCATGGGGAGCGCCACACAAAGGCGCTGTTCCCGATCGAGCACGCCTGTCCCGAATCGCAGCGCCATCCTTCGGCATCCACACGTAGGTGGCCAGGGTTCCGGCGAGTCCGATGGCCAGAATGGGCAGGCGAACGGACCAACTCCCGCCGAACAGAGCGATCACCTTGCGCCAATCGCCGATGTTGCTCCCACCAGGACTGAAGAAGATGGCATCGATGAACAGATATCCGAACCCGGCGATCCAGCTAATGGCGGCATAGTAGAAGAGAGCCTGACGCCATCTCGGTCGAGCGATGAGGGTGGCATGGTTCAGCAGCAGCAGTCCGACGCCACCAGCGATGATGTCGACGATGGCTGCACTGCCGGCGACCCAGCCATCCCCGACGGTATGGGTTCGCCGGGCCAACTGGTGCCCGAAGCAAACAGATTCAACATGTCCCGGTGTTTGCCCACGGCGAGCGCCACAAATCCGTGTGTCGACTCGTGGACAATCTGCTGCAGGACAGCTGCTGCCAGAGCCAGCACCGCGGCTTGAAGAAACCGAAGTGGCCTCGGATCCATCTGTTTCTCTAGCGGCATCTGTCGGCCTCCACCGTCATCTGAATTGAGCAATTGTCGGGGCTGGTTACGAAGGACGTCCCGTCGTTACTTGTCGCCGAGGAAAGCCCCCGACAAAACGCAAAGCAAGAGAGTACAGAAATGGCGACGTCGAAGCGATCCAAAGGCAAGAATGAAAAACCGATCTCTCTCGGATCGCGCCGCGAGTTGTTCATCGACGACTATCTCATCGAAGATCTGCAAGGTGTCGAGCTACGCCTGCAGAAACCGGTGCCCCGCAATGTCGCCATCGACCACAATGTGCCGTGGGAAGGCAACACCTGCTGCTACCACACGGTGTTTCAGGACGGCAAGCTGTTCCGCATGTACTACCGCGGGACGCACTACGATCCGGGTGGGCATGGTACGAAGCGGCAGGTCGTGTGTTATGCAGAGAGTCGGGATGGTATCAACTGGGAACGGCCCGATGTGGGACTGGTGAACTATCAAGGCTCGACGCGCAACAATGTGATCTGGGAGGGATACGGATCCCACAATTTCACGCCCTTCCGGGATCCCAATCCCAAATGCCGCGAGGGAGAGCAATACAAGGCGCTGGGCAGTCATGGTCGGGCCCTGTACGCCTTCAAGTCGGCCGACGGCATTCATTGGGAGTTGCTGCGCAAGGACCCCGTCATCACCGAAGGCGCCTTCGACTCGCAGAATCTCGCCTTCTGGGATCCGCTGCGGGAATGTTACGTCGACTACCATCGGCATTCCGTCTACATCGACGGTCAGCGTACACGTCACATCATGACCTGCGCATCCAAAGACTTTCGCAAGTGGACGAAACCGAAGTTTATCGACTTTGGCGATGCGCCCTTGGAGCATCTCTACACCAACGCCGTGACGCCCTACTACCGTGCACCCCACATCTATATGGGCTTCCCGAAGCGCTTCGTCCCCGAGCGATCCATGTATGGCCACGAGCACAATGGCATGTCCGATGCCGTGTACATGACCAGTCGCGACGGCCTGCGATTCAAGCGCTGGACGGAGGCCCTCGTTCGACCTGGTCTACAGCCCGAACGCTGGGAGAATCGCAACAATATGACCGCCTGGGGCATCCTCGAGACAGCCAACGATCTACCCAGTGCGCCGAAGGAATTGTCCATCTTCACCACCGAGGGATACTACCGTGGGGATGGCTGTCGACTGCGACGCTTCACCGTTCGCGCTGATGGGTTCGTCTCGGTCAACGCGCCACTCAGGGACGGCGAGCTTCTGACACGCGCCCTCACTTTCGAGGGGAATCAGCTCAGCCTCAATGTGGCCACATCTGCGGCGGGTTCGGTGCGCGTAGAGATCCAGGAGAAGAGCGGAAAAGCCATCAAGGGGTTTGCCCTTCGCGATGCCGATGAGATCTATGGGGATGAGTTGGATCGGCGCGTCACCTGGAAAGGGTCCGGCGATGTAAGCTCTCTGGCCGGAAAACCCGTACGCCTACGTTTCGTGCTCAGCGACGCTGACCTCTATAGCCTGCAGTTCGTTGCTACACCTGCTTGAGCATCTGATCCACGTGGTCGGTGAACACTTTTTCCCAGGACTCGTCCACCAGACAATCGCTGTCCTCCTGCGCCCGCCCCCGATTGGCCAGTTGCTCCACCGTCGGCGTGTAATAGAGATAACCGTTGGTGACACCGGACACGAAGGTATGTGCATGCGGTGAATCTGCCTTGATGCGAAGTCCCAGTTCGACAGACAATTCACCCGGGAATGTGACCAACACGAAGTCTCCCACGCGCAACGCCACCACCTCTGCATCGATGAATCCCGTACCGTCCTCGATGAATCGACGCTGGTGATTGCGCAGCAGGTCGAGATTGACCTGCAGCCTCGTCAGTTGCTCCATGATCGTGATGTTGGCGCTGTAGACCTCCATCTGCTGCTGGTTCTTCGTATCCAGCCGACGCAGATCCTGCCGCCCCAACGATTCCTCATGCAGATACCGATAAGCATCGTAGGAGGGATACTCAGGCGACAGGCGGTGTTTGATCAGTAGAGGGATGTAACTCTTCAGATTCAGATTCGTCGGCCGCAACGAAGCCAGCAGCTGCTTCTGTTCCTGCTCCATCTCGGCGATTCGCGAACTCAGATCTGCCCGTGGAATCTGGATGGTCCGTTGAATCAGGCCGAGACGTGCATCGTCGTCACAGGTGACATCCACCACACCGCGAATCGTGCTCAGGCCGAGGCGAGCACCGTGAGTCCGGGCATCGGGCGGATTGTCGAAGTCTCGATAGAGGATCGGGTTGATATCCGCACCGCAGCCCTGGAGGAACAGGGCCATCGCGCCGCCGCCGAGTTGATCCTCGATGACACGACTGGCGAAGCCAGAGATGTCGGCCGTGTTGGCGCCACTGGGGACGCCGATGATCGGGTGGCAGGCGAAGTGGTAGACGACGGCAAGGGTCCCACCGTCGAGTCGGTCGAGTCTAAGGATGCCGATCTGCGGATCGACAGGCCCCACAGAGGCGATCTCGTCATCGGGCGGCAGGCTGTAGGCGTGCCTCACGTCTGCCACGTGACCGCCCTTCAAACGAAGCCGACGATTCTCCATGATGTGGTCTTCATGACCCGTACCCACACCAACCCGGACGGGCACCAGCTGCGCCTTCGCCTGTCGAACAGCTTCGATCGTCCGCTCGGCCACATCGCTGCAGACGACGCCGTGGCAATGGCTGGCATTGACGAGCACACACGTGGGTTCGATCGTCAGCTCTGACGACAACGCCTGTCGCACGGTAGCCAGATAGTTGTTGCGGATAGATCCGATCTCTTCGATCGCCACAGCATCGATGGTGATCACCACGGCCGTCGTCGAACCGTTTTGCAGGACGAGAGCCTTTACGAATAACCGGTCGGCGGCGGCTTCCGCATCGATCCGACCGTAGAGTGGATCGTCCGCCTGCTCTCGAGCAGTGCCGGTGATATCGACGGCGGCGACGCCGGCCATCAATGCCTGACGGGAACGACTCATCCCGCTGACCCCTCTCCCTCGTCGCTGGCTGAGCCGTCCTCGTCCTCATCGTCACCCTTGGCGCGCTGGACCTGTCCATCGAGACGTTCGATTTCCGCCGACAACCTGTCCACGTCCTTGCTGAGGTTGTCCTTGTCCGTGTCCAACTGCTCCATGCGTGCTTCGGCACTCTCGAGTTCGTCCTCTTCGTGCTCGCACTGTTGCCGCAGGTGACGCTCCTGCGTCATCAGGGGACCGCACTCGGCACGTAGCTCGTTGAGCGTCTTGCTGGAATAAGCCTTAACCAGAGCGAAGCCCACCAGAGAACCAATAGCGGCCATGCCGACTACCTCTTCCACAACCAGTCCTCGTTGTAGTTCTTGTCGACCTGTCTGCTCTTCGGTTTCAGTCGCTCGAGTTGTGTCTCCAGAGTCTTGAGCTCCTCCTCGAGATCGCCCACACGCCGATCCAGTTCGTCGCACCCTTCGACCTTGGCGGCGATCTGCTCCTTCACCTCCTGTGCACGAGCCCTGACCTCCTCGAGGCGCTTGGCGCGTTCCTCGATCAATCACTCCAGTTCACCGAACTCTCGATTCAATTAAACGGCCCGCTGGGTGAATTCCATCCAGCTTCGGCCGGTCATGATCAGGAGGCCCGCACAGGTGGCTGCGAAGATCCAGATGAGCATGGCGAGAGTAGCGTCGGTGTCCAGGTAGAGGTGGAGGTGACGTCCTATATATGCAGCTTTACTGCTCAGATTCACACAGCTCACGGAATGATCAGGGGCTCCAGTAGTATGCCAACTTGAGCTGGATCGAGCGATCGAGCTGATGCAGGCTGTCGTCGGTGTCAAACAGATGATTGTACACGAGGAACAGATCACTGCCCGGCTTGTAGCGATAGCCGAGCAGGAGATTCCCCCCCACAACCTCTCGCTGACTGTTCCATTGTGCAAGACCACGAATGTAGAGATCGGTGGAGAACGTCAGCAGCATTCGTTGACTGGCCCGATGAGTCGTGAACGACCCCGCCGGCAACTCGACGCGATTGATCTCGTAGGCCGATTCCAGACTGACTTGCTCGTTGGCCTTGTAACTGATTTCCACGTCAGCTCGCCGACGCGTGCCCCCGAAGAAGCCGCCCACGGCGATCTGGCCTCGCCCGCCGATGCGACGCGCATTGCTGAGAAAGAAGCCAAGACTCGCCTCCGTGAAACTGAACTTCCCATCCGGGATATCGATTTCACCGTGAATCTCGAAGGATTCGTCGAGGCGCTCGAATCGCTCGTGCACCTCGATGCCGATCCAGTCACCCGCCTCCAGATTGACGAAAGCCGATCCATTCAGACGCCGCGTCTGCAGCGTATTGTCGCGGTCAAGCAAATGGGTCCACGAGACTCCCAGAGAGTAGAGTCGAATCCAGTCGAGGGAGGATCGAGGCCGATAGCCGGTCCGCGCCTTGAACCGACGGACGTCATCGCGCGGCACGAACCCGATCTCCGGGTTGAAGTTCTCACCCACATCGAGGAAGGACGTGTTGAACTCGGCGACCCCCCATCGCCGATCGAGTTCGACGTAAGCGGCACGATCCTGGCCCGAGAGGCCAGGTGTCCAACTCTGAGCGGCGAATCCCATCACATTCACCGAACCATCGAGGAAGGACAGATTTGCGTCTACTCCCGCGGTTCGATTGTAGTCCTCGTCTTCACCTGGAGAGCGATCGGCGAGCATGATACCCACATTTGAACGACCGAGGATATCGCGTTTCACTCGTGCAACGGTGAACACCGTGCGATCTACGTCGAGAGTGTCGATGACGTCGGCAGTGACCGTATCTATGAAGGAGAGCGCATCCTGCTCGCGGTCGCTCATGTCGTCAAGAGCGTCGTCGTCGTACCAATCGCCGGTGTCGGACAGATACTCGTCCTGCTCCACCCCGTCACGAAACACAGCGGGATCTGTCATCGAGTTCAGCAGACCTACCTCATAAGCACCCACGCGTCCCGTGAGTTTCGCACCGTACGTCACAGGGATTCCGTAGCCATCCTGAATTCCGATGCGACGACTGTAGAACAGGACGGTCGGCGGCCGCCCGCCAAACCGCTGGCGGCGTTCGCCGAGTGCGAAAATGCCTGCCCCCTCGAGGAAGAACCCCCGCTGTTCAGGAAGAAACAGACTGAAACGAGTGAGGTTGACCTCTTCCTGATCGGTCTCTACCTGGGCAAAATCGGTGTTGTATGACAGGTCCAGGGTAAGCCCACCAAACAGACCAGTGCGCACATCGGCACCCATGTCAACAAAGGGATCTTCGTCGGGATCGAGGCCGTCGAATTCACGGCGCGTACCGGGCAGGAGATACGGCGTGACCTCAAGTTGGGTGCGACGCTTCAGACCTGTCAGACCTCGCAGAGATGCCAGACGGGAGGTGCGAAATCCGCCGCCGAAACCGAAGGCCTGCGGCGGCGGTACCAGGTAGACCTCCTCGTTGTCTCGCGGCAATCGTCGGCCCACGTTGATTCCCCAAATCCCCTCCCCACCCTCGTCGTAGCGCAGCTGACCGAAAGGGATGGCAATCTCCACCGACCAGCCGAGACTGTCGCGACGTGCACGAGACTCCCATACGGCGTCCCAGGCTTCGTTTCGGCTGCGTCCCTCGTCGAGGAGCAGAGCGTCTTGCTGGGCACCAAGGGAATTGGTCCCGAAGTGGTAGCCGCCCCGGCGATTGTTGTAGGTATCGAGGATGATGTGGATGGAATCGTCTTCGAACAGACGATCATCGCGCCGCATGTGGGTGGCCAACATGCGAGCTGGATCCGTGTCATGGTTGCGAATGGCGAAGTAGAGGTATCCGTCGTCGAATAGGACGCGGATCTGTGTTCGCTGACTGGGAGTGGCGCCTTCGATGGGTTCGCGTTGGGTGAACGTCGTGCACACGGGTGCAGCAGACCACACCGCGTCAGACAGATCTCCATCGATGGTGGGGGCCTGATGCGTAGGGACAGCCTGCAGATCGCCGTGGGCGGACAGAACGCTGCAGAAGGTGGCACCCGCCAGAACCGATGCAAGCCACCCGAGACGGTGGGGTCGTCGAGCCCTGGGGAGGCTGAGAACTTTCACTCCGGGTTGCCCCCCTCGCCCCACGGCGGGAACCGACGTCGATCTGCCATGATGAACAGGATATTGGGCGTGGTCATGGCTGAGGAACAAGGTCCCAATCCGGGTGAGGGCCAGCGCCAGCCTTGCGGCCAGAGTATATAGCATAGTAGATGTTGAGCAAGGCCCAGACGTCTGAAAACAAGAGGATCAACGTCCGATGGAAACGATTCAGGATTTGCAGCAGTTGCGTTCGATCGTCGGGGAACCCGGCGAACTGACGATCAACAAGATCTACGATCACCTGAATGAGCAGGCGAGTGATTTCATCACCCGCTCGCCGTTCCTCGTCTTGTCCACCGTCGACGAGGATGGCATGCCGACGGCCAGCCCCAAAGGTGACATTCCCGGATTCGTGCACCAAGCCGACGAGCGCACGCTCTATATGCCCGAGCGCAAGGGAAATCGACTCGTCATCTCCTATCAGAATGTCCTGGCTACAGAGAAAGTGGGGCTCATCTTCCTGCTGCCCCAATGCAGTGAGACGCTGCGTGTCAGTGGCCACGCCGAGCTGGTCACGGATGAGGAGCTCTGCGCGAAACTCGATGCACGCGGTCCGGCGATCCTGTTGCTGAAGGTGACGGTGACAGAAGCCTATTTCCATTGTGGCAAAGCCTTCATCCGCAGCAACCTGTGGAAACCCGAGCACTGGCCGGACGCATCACGCATCTCTTTGGGCCGCGAGATCGGCGACCAGATCGGCAAGGGCGCAGACTTCGCGGAAGATCTCGACGCGCAGGTACTCGAGCGCTACAAAGACTCGCTATAGTGTCCGAACCCTGTCGACGGATTGCTGCAACCGGACACTAGATCCTCCAGAACGTCGATTCCTCAGAGACTTGATAGGTCACGTCCATCTGGGGCGTGGGAATCACGATCTGATTCTGAAACAGCGAGTCCACGCCCGCCACGACCATGCCGGAGGTGAGCAACGTGCGCTCTACGGGATAGTTGGCGCGTTCGTTGATGATCAGATCTTCGATGTGGCGCGTGAGGGGATTGAAGAAATCCGCCGTCGATGATCCGTGTGCCGGCATGGGCAGATACATCTGGCATGAGATGATCTCACCTGTGTCCGAGCGGTGACCGGCATAGTTGAAGTCGCGGATTCCGGTGAGGAACATGGCCGTGCGAAAACCATCACGGTGTTCGATGAAATAGGCGGTGATCTTGTTGAAGACATTCTGTGCCCAGTCGAGGCTCGCCGGTTGCGTCGGATACCCACCCTGAACGGGTAGATTGTGGCTGCGCGTGAGGGCCGACACGAACAGATCGCGAGTGATCCGACACTCTTCGCTGCGCAACCTTGCCCACACGTTCTCTCCGCGCAGGGCCTGTACCTGTGTGATGCCGACCTCTCCGCCCTGACGACGCTCTGACATGCACTGCGCCGTCTCCAAGGCATGAATATCGTAGCTGTCGACACCGCCATAGGCGACGCACACGCTCTCTGTCAGCGGCGCGCCGTGGGGCATATCGATGGATGGTAGCCGCCACGTGACGGGCAATGACGATCCGGCGAGGAAGGCGAAGTCCAGTCGTTTGGAGTCAGCCACCATCTCGGCGCATTCGTCCCAGGTCGTGGACAGGTGCTTGTCGTTGAAGACCGGCACCGATCTGCCGGAGGCCTCGAAGACACGCACAACCTCTTTGAACCAGTCATAGCGCGGATAACGCGTCTGCCCCTTCTCATTGCGCGGATACTTGCCGTGCTCGGCGATGATGACCACGCCGTCCACCGCCAGCTCGGAACCACCTAGACACAGCGCATCCGCCACCGACGGATACAGCTCTAACCCGTGTCGTTCGACCCGACCGGGAGTGAGATCTCCTTCGGGGAACTGGTCGATGTAGATGGAGGCCACCTCGACTCGAGGCTCGAGCCAGTGCCCACCCCAGGCCTGTCCGGCAGTGAGTCGATCGAGGACATGCTGCGCATGCGAATGCTGACGGATTTCCGTGCCGAGAAAAGCAACGTGCTTGCGGTGATCAGCGCCTCGACCGGGAATCTCCGTCAACATCAGGCCGGCACTGGCAGCGAGAAACTGGCGACGAGAGACCATGAGAGACTACTCCTGTTTGGCAGCCTGTGGTTGGAGCCCTGATGGGCGACGTTGGGAGTCTGCGCTGAAGAGGAACGACAACAGGGTGAACCGCCCGCCCTGGGTCACGGGCACAACTTCGTGCAGCATGGAACAGGCGAAGATCAGTGCTTCACCCTGATTGGGTCGATAGAGAGAGTCTCCAAACTCGGGAAAGCGAAGTTCTCCACCGGCATAGTCGGAATTGAGATTCAGTGACATGGCAAAACGTCGATGTGCTGTGGCAGGACTCAGATTGTCCCGGTGAGCATGAAAGAACCCACTCGAGGCCGACTCGTAGCAGGAGATCTTGAACCCCTCGAAACGATCTGCCTCGTAGCCGAACATGCGACGCACCTCCGGAATCACGCGGCGTCCGATGCTCTGTGTCAGCACACGCACGAGTCCTTCCTCCTCCACCACGTGATCCTGTCGTTTCTTGGCCGCCGCCTCGATCACTTCCCGCCGCGATGCGTCGACGGATCGCTCTACACCGGTCTCATCGTGTGATGTCTCCCACACCTGCTGGAGGTGGGCGCAGACCATCGGTTCCAAGACTCGGGGGATAAACAGCACGGGTGCCTGTGCGGTGATCGTGCTGGCAGTGTCACCAACCATCAGATGCCGCGTGGCTTCATCGAGTCGTTCGATCGCCTCGGGGTCGTCGAAGGGAACGGTGATGACCGCTCGCAGATTGCGATCGAGGAGCACGGCATGAATGGAGTCGCCGGCCGGAAGACGAAACGCTTCGCGAACAACACCATCATCCTGAAACAGATCCGTATCGTCGAGAGCGCTCGCAGGCGCTGTGGGACCCTGCGTCTTCAGGAACTGGTTCTCCGAGGTGCGCAGATCCTCAGCGCTGAGTCGACCTTCCGGGACGACTAGGTGCAGACTCGCCCGATCTGCCAAGGCCATGGCCACACGGAATACTGCATGGCTCCCACTGGACGTGAACAGAAGCAGTGCAGGTCGGCCCCCTGCCCGGGCGTAAAAACGAGTCTCCGTGCCATCTTCGACGGGGGCCACGAAGTCAGGCGCCCGTTCGCCGCAACCCAGACCGGTGAGGCTCTGATGGCTCATCGAGTCCATTCCTTTTGGATGGACCGATCGCAGGCGCGCCCCTGAACGAAGGTGCTGTTCCAGTCGTAGTCGGCGGCGAACTCCACTCTGTCCTGGAGATTGTGTGTTTCCATGGACAACGAATGGGCGTCGACTTCGAAGAGCTTGAATTCGAAGGGGGTTTCGACGAAGGAACTGACGGTGACATAGTTCACGCCGGTGTGCTCCTTGTTCATGTTGGCGTGACTGTGTGCACCGAGGACGCAGGTGACACCGTGCCTTTCTGCAACCGCCGTGACCACCTCGGCAAATGAGGCGGCGGGAGAATGAAACGGCCCTTCAAGGCCGGTCTGCCCTGTTTCGATGGCGAATACGGGACTGTGAGTGGAGATCAGGTGCGTCGCGTCGGGCCGAGCCGCCAGTCGGGCATCGAGAACCTCCATCTGTGAATCCAGAAAGTGCGGATCTTGGGTTTCGTCCCAGACGAAGGGTGTCGTGCCCCACTGATTGGGGATCACGTGGATGACACAGTCCTCGACGTCGATGGCGAAACCGGCTGCGCCGTGATCGACGGCCGCTGGATTACCAAACAGCTGTGGTGCCAGACGCTCCCAGGTCTCGAGACTCCCGGCCGACGTGATGTCGTGGTTCCCCAGGCACAGATGAACAGGAATACCCAGATCGAAGCGATCGACGGCGGCACGAATGTCGGCGTCCTTCGTCTCGTGCACCATGTCGCCTCCGTGAAGGACGAAATCGACGGAACCGGCGGACGCCATCCATTTCTTCAATGCCGTAATGAGCTCGGGCAGATGCTCGTCGTATTTCGGTTGCAGGTGATAACCGACGTCGCCCGCTCCCCAGTGGCTGTCCGATAGATAGAGAAATCGTGTCACCAGCCCTTCGTCACTTTCATCTGCCGTCCCTTGCTCTCAGATCGGGTCGCGTGTCATTGGTTCAGGGCCGCTAATCTATGAATGTGGCCCCCTGTCATGACAGACCGTAGAATGTGTGCATGAAGATCAACGTCATCCCCTGGCGGCGGAATCCGTCCAATCCAATCCTGCCACCCGATCCTGCAAGCACGTTCGATTCGACACGCTGCATGAATCCCTGGGCGATTCGTGTCGGCGACGAACTACGCCTGTACTACTCAGGCGGCGATGCCGATGGCCATCAGCGCATCTGTCTGGCGACGGCACCTCTCGATCATCCCACCGAACTCACGCGCCGCGGCGTCGTGCTCGACCTGGGTGCCCCCGGGCATTTCGACAGCACGTGGTGTGTGCTGCCCATGGTGGTCCGCTTCGGTGATCGCTGGCATCTGTATTACTCAGGCAAGGACGACAGTCCGACAGGTCTGCAGTCGTTCTGGGGCATTGGTCTGGCCACCAGCGAAGACGGACTGCACTTCGATCGTCTATCCACCTTCCCCATCATCACCGGCGATCAGACCGCACAGTTTCCCAACAATCGTGGAATCGCCGGCGGCGGCACCATCCTGCAAGAGATGAGACTCGACGGATCGACGCACTATCGGATGTACTACACACTGGCCACTGGCACGCCCGACCCAAACGACATCCGTGTCGACCAGGAGAAACACTGCGCCGTCTGTCATTCCACCGACGGCCTGCGTTGGACCGACCACCGTGTTGTGCTCAGCCCGCGACCGGACGTCTCCACAGAGGATGCCGCCGTCGCCGCGCCATGGGTGTGGCGTGAAAAGGATCGCTACCGAATGATGTATTGCGGTATCGGCACGCGCTGGGGATTCTACTCGATGTCAGAAGCGGTCAGTGTCGACGGCTACACATGGGATCGGGGTGAACCGGAGACCAACCGATCTCTGGCTCCGGACCCTCAGAATCAGTGGGAGTCGCAGATGGTCGAGTACCCCTCCATCGTCGACGAGGGACATCAACTGCGACTTTTCTATTGCGGCAATGGGTATGGCAACACGGGCATTGGCACCGCCACGGCTACCTTGCCGCTGCCGGGCGCTTGAACACGGGCGCCCCTTCTTCCGATTCCGACGCGTCGTATCCATAGCCACCCACGTCGAACCTCGACAGCTGGGCAGGTTTTGAAATCTTCTTGGTCACGATCCAGCGCGCCATGAGGCCCCGGGCATACTTGGCGAACATGCCCATGGCACGGAACTCTCCCTTCACTTCATCCTTGAAGACGGGGTGGATAACGGGGCAGGGCAGCTCTTTCTCGCGCACCGACCGATAGTATTCCTTGCTCGCCAGATTGCAGATCCAATCCGGCTCTTCTTCAGCCAGCGCATCGGTGATGGCCGATCCCCAGAATTGATACAGATCCTTGCCCTTGCGGGTCTTGAGGCGGGTTCCCATCTCGAGTCGGTAGGGCAGCATCAGATCACACGGTTTCAGCACACCATACAGACCCGAGAGCATGCGAATTCTCTGTTGGGCCGTCTTGTGCTGCGCCGTCGTCATCGAAGTGGCATCCAGTCCCTGATACACATCGCCGGTGAAGGCCCACATGGCCTGCTTCACCCGCAGTGGACCGTCACTCGCTTTGGACCCAGCGACACCTGTGCGGATCAGATCTGCATCGAACTGCTGAAACCGATCATGGTTCAGCTCTGCAAGTCTGCCACTCAAATCCATCAACTTGGCCAGCTCGGAGGCCTTCTTCCGCCGCAGCGTGGTGATCAGGCTCGCTGTCTGCTCATCGAGGAAGCGTGGTGTGTCGGCCGTCTTGACGGAAGCCGGCGTTTCGAAATCAAGCGACTTGGCGGGTGATAGTAGAATCAACATGGAGCGAACTCTCTGTGTCATGGTGGACGTCTATGAGTACAGATCGTGTGCAATCGCGCTCTTGCCCAACTCGCGAAACACGGAATCTAAGAATCGCTACCCTCGGATGCCGTTTCGCTACCACTCGCCGCTGAGGGCGCGGACATCTACGTATCCGTCATGCAGACCTGTGCCCTCGCCACGGACATAATACACGGGGAGCGCCTCGTGATCTCCGTACTTGTGGAGGGCCAGATCGACCTTCGTCGTCAGTGCATTGCCATATCTGATCGTGTATCCCCCTCGTCTGCGTGAACTGTGATTCGGGGCACTGCCATGAACCAGATGTGAATCATGGATCGAAAACTCACCCGCTTTCAGAATCATAGGCACAGCGGAGGAAGACATTTCGGCCGTCACCTCCACACGCCGCCCCAGCATAGCCCCCTTTTCCTCCTCCACCGGGATCATCTCCAGCTCACGATATCCTGCATGTGAACGAGGCACCACGTTCATGCACGAATTCTCTTCATCCACCTCGTCGAGGGCGACCCACACGGTCACAACATCGGTGCCGCTGATCGCGGGCCAATACGTATTGTCCTGGTGCCAGTCGACACGCTTGGCGTCATGGGGCTGTTTCACGAAGGCGCTGGAGAAAAACAGGATCAGCTCGGGGGTTCCCAGAGAAGCTTCGAGGGCACGAAGGATCTTCGGGTGGCAGCAGAGCGACCGCCAGGATGCAACGAAGGCATGCATCTCGCCAAGAGGCCTCCCCTCGGCCAGGGCCTCGTCGACATACGTCGAGTAAGGTTCCAGGGCGGCCGGAGATAAGCCGTCCCGGAAGAGACAGTAGCCGAGTTCTGGAAACCTGGAGGGATCCTCGTTGCTCATGCGCTGAGAAAAGTCTCTCCCTACCGTGTTCGCAAGTCTTCACGAGTCACCTTACTTGCGTGATCGATCTGTCCGCTTACTGTCTGTCCGCGGCGATTACCCGACGTGAATCCGAAATGCCAGCCTTGGCGAGGATCCATGAAACAGATCTCCATTCTGCCAGACGCACCACATACGCTCATGGAGCATGACGACGGGCACCTCGTCATCGCCCTCCACAAGGGGTTGGCCCAGTATGTGGACGGCACCCTCGACATGATCGACGAGGGTGCCATTCACAGTTCGGCTCGAGGGCCAGATGGTCGATACTACTGCACCCGATCAGGCCGGGTGCTCTGTTTCGATATCGCGCCCAACGGCGCAGGAGATATGTCCGATGCGAATGCTCTCTCAGCGCAGGATATCACCGCCTCTTTCGCCGGCACGGTACACGGAGACGGAACCATCGTCTGCACGCCCGACGGCGCACTCTGGGTAGAGGGGTGCACGACGGCACTTAGTGTGGATGGTGCCTACACCGGCAACCCAGCTACACCCGTGACACCCGCGCCAGTCCCACACGCGCTGGATATCTATGGCAATCGCTGGAGCCTGACCGGCGACGCAGGCCATCGCCAACCTCTAGTGTTGCCCGCCAATGCTCCCGACGCATGGCAGTTGGCCTGGTTGGCAGCGGGAGACTGGCAGTTTCTCTTCGCCGACAGCGTCGGTTATGTCTGGGTCATCGGCAATGCAGGAATCCGTCGGTTCTGCCCTCGGCATATGGAGCGGGGCTGGCAGATTGTCGCGGACAACCTCCCCGGAGGCACGGTGACGGCCGTCGGTCTGTCGCCGAACGAACTGCTCATGACGGCTTTTTCCACAGGCGCGATCTACGAACTCGATACGAGTGCTGACGACAAACTGGTACCCCGGCCCCTGGCGACAGCGCCGGCAGCCCCTGTCGCATTGCTCACCGACAGACGGGGCAACATCTGGGCGGGCACCGCGGAAGGACTGTATCAAGAGCCGGCAGGGGCCGACGCGTGGCAGCATTCGTGGGAGCGAAAACGTGGACGCCTGCCCGGCGGCGGAAATCACGACATCTTCTCCGTGGAGTGTCAGGGAAAGTTGTATGTCGCCGGTGGCTGGGCAGGCCAGTGGGGGTTGCCGCCAGAGGCCTTCGTCGTCGAGGATCTGTTCAGCTACGATCCCTCCACCGAGTACTGGGATATCGCCCGTTCCTTGATCATCCCGCGGCGCTACAATGGCATTGCCGAGATGGGAGGACAGGTCTGGGTCGTCGGGGGTGAGACGCGAATTCGAGGCTGGGAGGGAGAGGGACAGGTCCTCTACGCAGTGGACATCTTCGATCCGGCCAGCGCGAGCTGGGCACCTGGCCCGTCTCTGAACGTGGCTCGAACCGATCCCTTCGTCGTCTCCTGCAATGGTCGGATCTACGCCATCGGTGGCGCCGCCCACAACGGAGGACCAAAACTCGACTCCGTAGAGAGTATCGGTCTGAGTGAAACAACATGGCGCATGGAGACCTCCCTTCCGGAACCGACTCGCCAGGGACATGCCTGCGCCCTCGACGGTGTCATCTACTGTGCCAGCATCGACGGCATGTATGCCTACGATGTATCAGAAGATCGGTGGGACGAGGACTTCCCTCAGCCGGGGCCGATCGGACAAGGGCCTCTGGCCGCCGCCTACGAGGGGGAGGTCTGGGTCATCGGTGGATTTGGGGATCAGGGCACACGCTGCTACGATCCGAAGGCCAGATCATGGCGCAAGGGCCCAGACCTGCCTACTGAACAGGCCTGGGCCTCAGCCGTGGTCATGGATGGTGAACTGATGGTCATTGGGGGCGCCCACGGTTCACCACAACACGATGCGATCGTCTTTGATGATCGGACCTATGCATTGCGCCACTGACCTGTTTCATCCCCTGAACGATGAAACCGCCGATGGAAGGGGGGGTGGCGCCGATGAATGTGCGATCCCCCCGGTACGCTACGTCGGCCGCTGCCCCGAATCCGGCAAGGATCTCTCTATCGGCCCCACGGCGAGAGTGATCGCCGAGGCGCGCTCACTTCGCACCTACCTGGATGAACGATCTCAGACCGAGGACGGATTCACCAGTGCCCATCTGCGAGAGCCGGCAGCAGGCAAGATGTTTGGTGTCATGGTCGTCGCCAACGCAGGGGGGCATCTCGGAACGTTGCGAGCCTTTTCCGGGGAGTGGGACGAGTCGTGGGTCGCCCCGGCAGGCTGGGTCCCTTCACCCGGGCGACTGCAGGACTATGCGGACGCGCGCCGTGAGACGGAAGACCGCGTCGCCGAGCTCACCCGGCAGATCGACGAGTTTAAGGCACGACCCACGAGCAAACCCATCCGCCGTCAGATTGAAGAGATCAAGATCGATCGAGGCAGGCTGTCGCGTGACCTCACCGACAAGATTCACGCCGCCTATCGGTTCGAGAATGCCCTGGGAGAGACCCTTCCTCTGACCGATGTGCAGACGGGAAGTCCGCGACCACCTACGGGGATGGGCGATTGCTGTGCACCGAAGTTGCTGCAGGCGGCGACTCGTCTGGGTCTGGCGCCGAAGGGGATGGTCGAATTCTGGTGGGGGCCACCATCGGCCATGTTTCCCCGCCAGGAAGGCACCTTCTACGGATCCTGTGAACAGAAGTGTTATCCCATCCTCGGATTCCTGCTGCGCGGTGTCGAAGTGGCAGAGACAGCCGTCGGGCTGGATACTGACACGAGATGAAGTTCACACCCCCCGATCTGCGCCAGCGACCCCTGTCCATCGTTCACCAGGAACCCAGCTTCGTCGTCGTCGACAAGATGCCGGATTTGCTGTCGGTACCGGGCCGTGCCCCCGACATGGACGACTGCGTCGTGAATCGCGTACGAGACCTGTTTTCTCACGCGGAAGGATCGCTAGCTGCCCATCGACTCGACATGGAGACGTCAGGGCTCATGGTCCTCGGCCTTACTCCCGATGCTCATCGCAATCTGTCGCGTCAGTTCGAGCAGCGGCAGGTTGCCAAGACCTATGAGGCGCTGGTGGAGGGTCACGTCACCGGTGATTCCGGCCATATCGAGCTGGCCTTCCGCGTAGACCTCAACGATCGACCGCGGCAGATCCTGGATCCGGTGCATGGTAAGCTGGGCGTGACCAATTGGCTGGTGTTGGATCGAGATGGAGCCTCGGATCGAGATGAAACTCGCGTCCGCTTCACACCTCTGACGGGCCGCACCCATCAATTGCGCGTCCACGCGGCTCATCCTCAAGGGCTTGGCCACCCCATCGTCGGAGATCGACTGTATGGCAACCCGGCATTGGCCGATCGCCTCATGCTGCACAGCACGAAGCTGGCCTTCCATCATCCTGTTGATGATCATTGGCTGGAATTCGACCTGCCTGCCCCGTTCTAACGCCAGGAAGCATTGACCCATGATCGTCGATTCCCACGCCTATTGTTTCGAACCCGCCGACAGTCCTGCAGGGTTTGCCACCGCTGAAGACCACCTCAAGTGGGTGCAATACGGCCAGGCGGCGCACCACCAACCCGCCTTCCGCATCGGCGATCGAAAGATTGGGCCCTCCGAAATCGTCGCACCTGCAGGTAGCAGTCCTCTCGGCGACCTGCCTGATGTGAACTTCCGCATCAATCATCCGCGCGGACGCGTCGTGTGGAACTGGGAGGGCGACGAATACACCAAACACTTCTATCCGCCTAATCTGCGCAGCTGCGAGTTCACACCCTTCAGCCTGACGGGTGAGATGGATTATGCCGGCGTCGACTGGGCGCTGCTGCACACCAATCCCATGCTCGGTCGTGGCAGCACCTACTTGCGAGAATGTGTCGAACGGTTTCCCGATCGACTCAAAGCGATGGCGCCCGTGGACGAATGGCGTTTGATCGATGACACGGATGCCGTTATCGCCGAACTCGTTCATGCCATCGAAGAAGACGGACTGCACGCGATCAAGTTCAATCCTCTGCACTACCTGGTCGGTGACGAGCCCTGGGACGACGGCTCGTTTCGGCCATTCTGGGAGGCAGCCACGGGCCTCGGTGTGCCCATCTTCTTCACCCTGAGCACGGGTTCGGCCTTCGGCAGAGGATATGTATCCGATGAGCAGCAGCAGCAGGGCTATCTGGGTGAACTGCAGATCCTCAGCCGTTTCATGGAACGGTATCCGGATACGACGTGCAGCATCACCCACGGCTTCCCGTGGCGGCTGTTTGTCGCCGACAACCGCATGGTGTTGCCCGACGAAATCTGGTGGCCCTTTGCGAATCCGAAACTGAGCCTGGAAGTCTGCTTCCCCGTGCGCATCGGGGACTGGTTCGACTATCCCTACGCCCAGGTGTGGCCGACCTTGGAACAGATGGTGGAACGAGTCGGTGCGAATCGACTCTTATGGGGGACGGACATGCCCTTCCAGAATCGATTCTGTACCTACCAGCAGTCGCGTGCCTGGATTGAGAAATACTGCGAGTTCCTCAGCGCCGACGACCTCGCCCTGATCATGGGTGGCACAGCAGCGCGAATCCTTGGACTGTAGATCCGACTCGGGTTAGGACGACTCCGCGTCTGGCGCCTCAACCAGTTCCCGCAGCGTTGCGAGAAAACGTGCCGCTGGCCCGCCATCGATGATCCGGTGGTCGAAGGTGAGACTCACGACGCAGAGCCAGCGAGCCACGACCTGTCCATCGTGGACGGCAGGACGTTGTGCGATCCGGCCCACACCGAGGACGGCGCACTGTGGCGGATTCACGATGGGCGTAAACGCGTCGATCCCGGCGGCACCGAGATTTGTGAGAGTGAACGTGCCTCCCGTCATCTCGTCGCCCGACAGTTCACCTCGCAGCGCCCGGCCACTGAGGCCCGAACTCTCGCGCGCAATCTCCTGCACACTCTTGCCATTCGCATCGCGGATCACGGGGACCAACAAACCCTTGTCGGTGTCGACGGCGAAACCAACGTGGATGCCATCGCGCTGTACTACGTCGTCTCCCGAAAGCGACGTGTTGAGGGTGGGGTGTCGCCCCAGTGTAGTCGCCACAAATCGAATGAGATAGTCGTTGAAGGCTGGACGCGGCTTGGCTTGTTCGCGCAGTTCAACGAGGGCCGTCGCATCGAGTTCGGCCGTGAGCGTCACGGGAGCTCCGTCGCGATGACTGGCACTGAGGCGTTCGGCGATGGCCCGACGGATGGGACTCATCGGCGTGCGCTCACCGGTGATCGCTTCTGTGGATGCAGGCTGACCACCCTCAACCTGCGGCTCGGATCCTGACGCGGCGGCGGCGCGGATATCGTCTTCGGTGATCCGGCCCGAACTACCCGATCCGGCGAGTCCTTCCCAGCTCACGCCGAGTTCTTTGGCCAGCTTCCGGGCCCGTGGGCTGATCGCGGGCGATTTGCCCGCGGTAGGCGATGATGCCGATGCGGCGGCCGTCGGCGTGGAGGAAGCGGGCGAACTTTCTGCGCCACCGGCAGAGCTTGGCGTGGGCAGCGCCGGCACTTGTTGCGGACCTTGTTCACCCTCGGCGAGCAGATAGCCGATCACGGCCCCCACGGGAACGACGTCACCCGCCGCCGGCGCATTCGACGGGATGTGCAGAGTACCTGCATCCATCGATTCGATCTCGTTGAGGGCCTTGTCGCTTTCGACGGTGAACAGAAGGTCCCCCGCCTCCACCGTGTCCCCCGGATCCTTCAACCATTCGACGAGGGTGCCCTCTTCCATCGTCCAGCCTAGCCGCGGCATGACCACATCGATCGCCATGTTAACCCTACTCCGCCCCCAACTCGCGCACCGCGACAGCCACCTGTTCGATGGAAGGCACAACAGCCGCTTCCAGGGGCGGACTGTAGGGTGTGGGCGTGTGTGCACCATTGAGGCGGCGAACCGGGGCGGCAAGATCATCGAAGCCCTGGTCCATGACCTGTGCTGCAATCTCGGCACCGATTCCGCAGGGTCCGAAGGATTCATCGGCGACCAGCAGTTTCCCCGTCTTACCTACCGAGGAGAGAATCGTCTCCATGTCGAGGGGCGCCAGTGTGCGCGGATCGATGACCTCCACCGAGATCCCTTCCGCGGCAAGAGACTCTGCGGCGGCGAGTGACTTGGGGACCAGCGGACCCACGCCAACGATGGTGACGTCCGTCCCCTCCCGGCATACACGCGCCTCACCGAAGGGAATGGTAAAGTCCTCTTCCGGCACGTCTCCCCGAACATTGAGCAGAGACTTGTGCTCCAGATAGAGAACCGGATCGTCGCACCGTAGCGCCGTCGCCAGCAGCCCCTTGGCGTCATAGGGGGTCGTGGGCACGACCACTCGAAAGCCGGGCACATTGACGAAGAAGGGGAAGTAGCTGCCTGAGTGATGGGTCGCAGCCCCCCCACCGACACCGACACAACCCCGCAACAAGACGGGCATCTTCAGCCGGCCACTCGTCATGTATTGGATCTTGGCGATCTGATTGGTGAGTTCACCCACCGCATCAAGGATGAAATCGATGAACATGAAATCGACGATGGGGCGTGTTCCCGTCATGGCAGCGCCCGTGCACAAACCCACAAACCCGCGTTCACAGATCGGTGTGTCGCGCAGACGTCGCGGACCGAAACGCTGGTACAGGCCTTTCGTGGTGTTGAAATTCCCGCCCCGTTCACCGATGCCCTCGCCGAGCACGAAGATCGTCGGATCACGTACCATGGCAGCCGTAAGGGCTTCGAGGGCAGCTTCGGTGTAGGTCATCTCTCGGCAGGCCATTTCTCCGCTGGCCATCACGCGCCCTCCCCGTAGATGTGATCAGCTACCGTGGCCGGATCCGGCCAGGGACTGTCGGTGGCGAAGGTGACGGCGTCAGCAACTTGCTCGGTGATCTCCTCGTCGACGGCCTGCAGATCGGCGTCGGTCAGATCGCCGGCTTCGACGACACGTTTGCCAAAGGCGACCATGGGATCACGCGCTTTCCAGCTGTCGATCTCTTCCTGCGATCGATAACCACTCTCCCCCATGCCTTCGGCATGCACACGGGTTCGATAGGTTCGACACTCCATCAACGAAGGGCCGCCACCCGACCGAGCTCTCGCCACTGCCTCCTCGGCGGCTTCGTAGACGGCGACCACATCGTTGCCGTCCACCTGTTCCGCGTGCAGTCCGTATCCGGCAGCTCGTCCAGCGACGTCCGTGTTGCGTGCGGAGTAGGCGAAGGCGACCTCCGTCGCATACATGTTGTTCTCACAGATAAACACGACAGGCAGATCATAGATCGTGGCCAGATTGATCCCCTCGTGGAACGCACCATTGCCGACGGCGCCATCGCCGAAGAAGGCGACGCCGACCTGGTCGGTCTCCAGCAGCTGAAAGGAGTAACCCGCACCTGCCGCCTGCAGGATGCAGGGACCCACGATGCCGCTGGTACCCATCATGCCGACTTCGGGCGAAAACAGGTGCATGCTTCCGCCTCGCCCCCCCGAACAACCCGTCTCACGCCCGAACAGCTCTGCCACCAGTTCTCGGGGTGGCACACCTTTGGCCAGCGCGTGACCATGTCCGCGATGCGTACTGAAGACGGCATCGTCGTGGCGCAGGTGGGCACAGACGCCGGCGGCAATCGCTTCTTCGCCTACATACGTATGGCACGCCCCCGTAATCGTTCCCGCCGCATAGGAGCGAGCCAATTGCTCCTCGCACTGTCGTATCAACACCATCGTGCGATAGAGAGACAGCAGTTTGTCCGTTGAGATCGTCATCGTCACGCCTTGTTTGGCTGCGTTGAATATTAGCCTGTGATACCGGGACCACCCGGATAGGAAGCACCCGCATTCATCGCCAGATTGCCGCCGTCCATGGGCAGCAGGACCCCCGTTACCCATCGGGCCGCATCGGAAGCCAGGAAGATGGCCACGCCTTTCACGTCATCGGGCTCGCCCAGACGTCCCATGGCGATTCCCCGCAGCCACTGCTCCTCCATGCGAGGATCTGCTTCGATTCGCTCCCGCAGCATCGGATTCAGAACCTGCGCAAGCACTATCGAGTTGACACGAACCCCACGACTCGCCCATTCGGTGCTCAGTTCTCGCGTCATCTGCGCCACACCACCCATGGCCATGCTGTACGGCGTATGGCCGCGCCCCAGTGCCGTCAGGCCCGCGATGGAGACGATGTTGATGATGCTCCCTTTCCCAGCGGCAAGCATGCGGCGCCCCGCCTCCTGGCAGCAGCAGAACCGCCCGACGACAAGAGACTGCATCGATGCCCCCACCGCGTCGAGATCGGTCTCTTCCGGTGGTCCAAGAGCGACCTCCCCGCCGGCTACATTGGCCAGCACATCGATACGGCCGAACTCCTGATCGAGTCTGTCGAACATGGGTCGAATCTGGTGGGGATCTGAGACATCACAAGCCACAGCAACAGCCCGACGACCGAGCGCTTTGATGTCAGCGGCCGTCTGCCTGGCACCTTCCTCGTTGAGATCAGCCAACACCAGATCGGCTCCGACCTCAGCGAAAGCGAGACTCATGGCACGACCCACGCCCTGGGCCGCCCCCGATACGAGGGCTACTCGTCCACTCAGATCGAAGAGGGGGTGTGATTGGGCCATCTATTCCTGCAACAGAGCAGGGTCATATGGTTTGAGCGGCGAACGCGGGACGACATCGCGGTTCACGATCTGATCTGGAGGGGGCATGTGGCCGTTCAGTACACAGACCAGATTCTGCACACTGCCCGTGGCGACGATCCGCGAGGAATCCACGGACAGGGCCGACACATGGGGTGTGGCGATCACAGATTCGGCGGTGACCACTGGATGAGTGGGTGGCCCCTCCGTCTCGCCGAAGATTTCGATGACACCGAATGTGTCGAGCCCGGCGCCACCAAGGTGGCCGGAGTGCAGCATCTCGGCCAGGGCCTGCTCATCGACGATGTCTCCGCGTGAAGCGTTGATCAGGTAGGCGCCACGCTTCATCAGCGCCAGTCGTTGACGGTTCAGAAGCCCACGTGTCCCGGCCGACAGAGGGAGGTGGAGGGAAACGAAGTCCGCCCGCGTCAGCAGGTCGTCCAACTCCACCATCTCCACACCCAGTTCGTCGGCCTCAGGTGAAGGTTTGCTCAGATCACGACGGGTGGCGATTACCTGCAATCCGCAGGGCAAAGCTCGACGCGTCACGGCGATGGCGGAGTCACCCCATCCGACGAGTCCGAGAGTCAGGTTGGACAGACGACGCAGCTGCAGTGATTCGGTTCGCGCCTGGGCGAAGCGACCTTCCATCATGTATTTCTGCATTCGCGGAATCTGCCGACCCAGTAACAGGATCATCCCCAGAACATGATCGGCCATCTCTTCTGTGCTGAAGTCGGGGACATTCGATACGATGATGCCGCGTTCGGTGGCTTGAGCCACGTCGATGCGGTCGGTGCCATTGCCGATGCGCGAGATGAGGTTACACGCGTCGAGGCTGTCCACGACTTCCGCTGGAAGCTTCGCCGACACGACACAGACGGCTTCTGCGTCCCGCACATGGGGGATGATCTGCTCCGGTCGTGCCGCTTCGATTTCGATGGGGGTCACCCCATAGAGATCGAGAAGCCGGCGCTCCGTCTCGGACACAGGAAACATCTCGGCATTCAGGCGCACGACACATGCGTCTGATCGATCACTTCTCACAGATCTGCTCTCTGGATCATGACAGCGTGAACGGATTCTGCTCGTTGAGCTGGTCTTCCCGCCTCAGTTCGCGGAATGGACGAGCAACAAGTGTAGTATGCACCGGTTGCGACGAAAACCGGGACGGCAGAACTGCCTCATGGGATCTCCCACCGATCAGGCGCCGTGGCCTTTTGCTGTCACGCTCGCACGAGCCTTGTTTCCATGTGGACAACCCCAAGGACCAGCCGCGCCACGTTGACGGACAACCGAGGGCTTGAAGACGATGATCCACATCGAGACAGAACGACTCACCCTGCGTCGGATGCAGGAATCGGATCTTCAGACGTACTACGAGATCGACAACCACCCCGGGCATTGCCAGTATCTGAGCCGCCCCCCTCATGCGCTTGAGCAGTCGCGGAAATTCATCACCACGGCCCGCGACCTTCGCCTGGGCGAAGAGGGTCACTATCTCCACGTGTCGGTGGATCTGAAGTCCACGAACACGATGATCGGCAATGTCTGCATCAAGGTGGAGAGCCAGGTGCACCGACAGGGCGACGTGGGCTGGTTTCTCAGCGCCAAACTGCGGGGTCAGGGTCTGGCCACCGAAGCGGTCGTGTCCTGGCTCGATTTCTGTTTTTCCACCATCGACCTGCACAGAGTCACGGCCCGCTGTGATGCCGCCAACGAGCGCTCTCGCGCCATGATGGAGCGCATCGGCATGCGGCAGGAGGCCCACTACAAGCAGATTGCTTATTTCGACGATGTGTGGCACGATCAGTACTGCTATGCGATCCTCAAGCCGGAGTGGGAGGAGGCCCGATCCTCCGCCTGAGGACTTGAACTACGTGTCGGTGCCGTCCTGCGGCTCGAAACCGATCAGATCGCGTGTCGGGCGCCAATCGAGCACACCTTGACGATGGCGCGAAATCCCATTGATGATCGCGAAATCAATCCCCTCCACCTCTACACACCGAGCCATCAGGGCTGCCGCGTCGGCGGGGCTGATCCCCGATGTGATCTGATCGGCGTCGTAGTCACCTTGGGGGTCGAAGAAGGGATTCACCAGCCGCACACACAGACAGCTCAGGCCGTATTGGTGCGCGTAGACACGCCCGAGGGCTTCTCCCCAGCACTTGGACGCACCGTAGACATTCGTCGGATACACGGGCGTATCCACACCGATCTCTCCCTCATCCCAGTATCCCAGCACGGCATCCACACTGCTGGCGAAAACGATCCGCTTACAGCCTGCGCGGTGAGCCGCTTCGAAGGCATTGTACGCGCCGATCACATTCAGCTGCAGCAGCGTGTCATAGAATTCGGCGCCATCTCCAGGATACGCAGCGAGGTGGACGAGGGTATCGATACCGTCGCACGCGTCGACGAGTTGCTGAAGGTCTGTGATGTCCGCCCTGACGCAGGACTCGTGACCTGCCAGATCGGAAATGGCATTCACGTCAGCGAGACGCAGGCGGAACTGGTCGGCCCAATGCTGACGCAGGATGCCGCCGAAGAGCCCGGCCGCGCCGGTGATCAGGACAGTCGGAGAGGATGACATGCCCTGATGAAACACGAGATCCTCGGCGCATCAAGTCCCTTCTCTCGACAGCGTATTGCCTGTGGACGTACTCTGTGTTTCATCCTTCGGGCTGACCGACCAGAAACTGCCTCGTTTCCAGATCGTGCGAACACCTGAGTGAAAACCGGTATCCCCTCAGACTTCAGAGCCTATCTGTCCGGCCGTGGCGCGTCACTGACGGGCGAGCAAGGCGCTGATCATCAGCACGTTCGGGCGCGGGCCATCGGCGTGGGCGCGTTCCTATCGATATTCCTGGCCGTTGGGTCCAACTATACCGACATCGTGCTGCGAGGCACTTACTTGACGCTCGATTTCAGCGCCCCCGGAGCGGTGTTCGTCTTCGTCGTACTCGTGTTGGGTCTCAACACCCTGTATCGATGGACTGCTCGCCGTGTCTGGGTCTCGACGTTGGTCTTCGTCGCGATCACGGCGACTTTTGTTGACCACTGCCTGCAGACACCCAACCTGTCCCCCATGGCGCCTGGAATGCTTTTTGTTGCCTTCCTCTGTGTGTCCATGATGGCGAATACCATCATGGCGACCCGTGGTGGCAGCCTCGGTCTCAACAATTCTGAACTCATCGTCGTCTACATCATGCTCCTGGTCGTGGCGTCCTTGGCGACGATGGGATTGTGTGAAACGATCTTGCCCGCCATCAGTGGATTGTTCTATTACGCCACACCGGAGAACAAGTGGCTGGAGCAGTTGCTGCCCATCATGCCGCAGCCGCTGCTGGTCGATGACGGGGCCGAGAATGCCCTGTTCTTTGAGGGCATCGGTCCTCTCGCAATCGAGGCCCCCTATTCGATCTGGATTCGGCCCCTGCTGTTGTGGTCGGTGTTTCTCCTCGGCCTGTATGTGTCCATGATCTCGATTGCCGTGATCCTTCGGCGGCAATGGGTAGAGCGCGAGCGACTTGCCTACCCCCTGGTGCAGGCGGCCCAACTGATGATCAGTGGTGAGGATGAAAACCGGCTTCTGAATGGTTTCTTTCGGAACAAGACCATGTGGGCTGGAGCCTCTGTGTCTATCACCGTAGGCCTGTTGCGGATGATCAACTTTCACGTGGGTGGTTTCCCCGTATTCATCCTCGCATGGACGCTGCCCCTCGGTTATGGACAGGGCCTGACGATGAAGGTCCTGTTCGACATCATCGGTTTCTCCTACCTGATCGGCCCGGAGATCGCTGCGGGTGTGTGGGTCTTCTCGTTGCTGGCCAAGGCGGAACGCATGGCCTTCAGTGCCTACGCCGTCTCCCAGGAGCAGGTCGTATTCGGCATCGTGGGCTCCGAACTGCTGCACTACCAGGGACTCGGAGCCCTGCTCGTCTTCGTCGGCATCGGCCTGTGGGTTGGGCGCGAACATCTGCACAAGGTGTGGCTCGCCTTCCTGGGCCGGGAAGGTGCCGCCAGAGACGACGACGAGATCATGTCCTATCGCGGCGCCGTGGCCGGCACCCTGGGAGGCATCCTGGTCATGCTCGTCTGGTTCGCCTGGCTCGGCGTCCCGATCTGGGCAGGATTGGTCTTCATCATTCTCGCTCTGGCCATCTTCATCGGCATCGCCCGAATTGTCGCCGAAGCAGGAATGCCGACGGTGATCACGCCCATGACCGCTCCGGACTTCATGGTTTTCGGCCTTGGATCAAATCTGTTGGGGCCCAGCGCAACTGCCACCATGGCGACCACCTACGTATGGGCCGCCGACATTCGGGTGTTCCTGTTGGGCATGGTGGCCAATGGTCTGAAGTTGATCGAAGGCATGGACAAACGCAGCCGTCGACTCGTGTTCTGGTCCATTCTGCTGGCCATCTTCCTTGGAATCACGGCATCTCTGTGGACGGTGATGGATTTCGCCTACAAGGGGGGCGGCGTGAACACGAGTCTGTGGTTCTTCAGAAACATGCCCATAAGGATCTATCAGACAGCCGCCATAGGACTTGAGTCCAACGGCGTCTATTGGCTCGGCATGCAATTCATGGGACTCGGAGCAGCAGGCATGTTGCTGCTCATGTGGATGCGTCAGCGATTCCTGTGGTGGCCCCTGCATCCGATCGGGTTCCCCATCATGACCAACTGGTTGATGGAGCAGGTGTGGTTCTCCGTGTTTCTGGCCTGGCTCATCAAGGTGACCATTCTTCGATACGGGGGTGCCACCCTCTTCGTCCGCAGCCGCTATTTTTTCCTCGGCCTTCTCGTCGGACAAGCGTTGACCGCCGGGCTTTCGCTGACCATCGATTATGTGACGGGTAGCGTCGGCAACTATGTGTTCGGTGTGTGAAGCTCGCTTGAACGCGATGTCTCAAGATCTCTGGACAGATCGTGACCACGGGAACGGGCGGGACCGCCCCTGACTTACCGGAGCGCCGCGGGCCCCCAGTAGTCGGTGTATTCCAATCGACAGCCGGCCGGTTCCTCGAAGGGCCGGTGTGGGCACATGTTGTAGACCTGCTCCAACCGGGCCTCGACCTCTTCGTGGAGAGGACCTGCCTCTACAGCCTCGAAGTTCTGTTCCAGTTGCTCCACACTACGCGGCCCTGTCAGCACGGTGGAGACCCCTTCCACTCCCAGAGCCCAGCGCAGACAGAGCACAGGCAGTTCGATCCCCACATCATCGGCTAACGCGTAGAGCGCCTGTAGTTGCGCCCGGCGCTGTGGCGCAAGCCAGGGAGCACCGTCATAGACGGAGGGGTATTTCTTGACGAGCCAACCCTGCTGGGTGGGTGAGGCGAGAAAGACACCCATGTCGTGCCGGTTGGCAGCGGGGATGACGTGCGTCAGGGCATCTCGCCACAAGGGGCTCGAGTTAAAGGCGGTGAGCACGACGTCATACCAGCCTGTGTCGCACAGGCGAGCCAGTTCATAGACCGCGGTTCCACCGATCCCCGTGAAACGAATCACACCAGCCTGTTTCAGCTCTTCGAGCAGATCGACGACGGGACCGTGGAAGGAACCGTCGTCCTCATACCAGTCGAACTGCCCCGGTCGATCCGGCTCGTGCACCATCATGATATCGATGACGTCACGTCGCAGATTCTTCAGGCACTGCTCGGCGATGCGCTTGAGTTGGTCTTTGTCCTTCGGATCGAAATCCGTCCAACCCGACGGCGGTCCGAGTTTGGTAGACACGATACAAGGCGCCCCAACCTCCTCCAGCGCCCACCCCAGCGCCTCTTCGCTGTCACCGTAGTCAGCAGATGTATCGGCAAGGGTCACGCCCAGTTCGAGGGCTCGCCGAACGATGGGGAGCGTGCCGTCGTAGCCGGCTTCCCCGCGTGTGACGAAAGCGGCACCGAGAGACAACTCTCCGACTTGCAGTCCTGTACGACCCAACTTTCTGCTTTTCATCTACGTATCACCTGTATTTGGACTTCGGACCGCTGCCTGGAGGCTCGTCGGAATACTCGGCGGTCTCTGGTCACCCCATCACATCACTGCCTAGAATACTTGACCGTTCTTCTTCGGAAAACGCCAGCGTTCCTCGAAGGAGGCTGGCGATCTCGAATAAATGCGCGAAAAACCGAGGGATGGGGTACCCTTACCGGCTGTAGTTCACCCACCAGACGAAGAAGATTCCTTCCCCATGGCCGAGCATCGCGCCGAGACATTCCAGGATCTATCCCTCGCCCAGCCCGTGCTCAAGGGGCTGGCCGAGGTCGGATACGAGATCCCTACACCAATCCAGGCACAGACCATCCCCCTCGTGTTCTCGGGTCGAGACGTCTTGGGCCAAGCGCAGACGGGCACGGGAAAGACCGCCGCTTTTGCCCTGCCACTGCTGTCACGAATTGAGATCTCTCGCCGAGACGTGCAGGTGCTGGTGCTGACTCCGACTCGCGAACTTGCGATTCAGGTTTCCGAGGCGTTTCAGCGTTATGCGGCGCACATGGTGGGTTTCCACGTGCTGCCGATCTATGGTGGCCAACCGTACGATGGACAACTACGCTCACTCAAACGCGGCGTGCACGTCGTGGTGGGTACGCCCGGTCGTGTAATGGATCACATGCGGCGCAAGTCCCTGCGCCTCGATCGGCTCAGCTGCCTGGTGTTGGACGAGGCAGACGAGATGTTGCGCATGGGATTCATCGACGACGTCGAATGGATCTTGCAACAGACCCCGACCGATCGGCAAACGGCTCTTTTCTCCGCCACTATGCCCGAGCCGATCCGTCGTATCGCCGACAAACATCTACGCGACCCCGAACACATCACCATCGAAGAGCGAACGACCATCGCCGACACGATCGCCCAGCACCATTGGATGGTCAGTGGCCGGCAGCACAAGATCGATGCCCTCACACGCATCCTCGAGGCGGAGACGTTCGATGGTGTTCTCGTCTTCGTCCGCACACGCACGATGACGACAGAGCTGGCCGAGAAGCTGGAAGCACGCGGTTATGCGAGTGCCGCCCTCAGCGGCGAGATGGCCCAACGGCAACGGGAACAGACCGTCGATCAGGTCAAGAAGAGCAAACTGGACATTCTCGTGGCCACCGATGTCGCCGCCCGTGGCCTCGACATCGATCGCATCAGCCACGTGATCAACTTCGATATCCCTCATGACGCCGAGGCCTACATCCATCGCATCGGTCGCACGGGGCGTGCGGGTCGCTCGGGAAGGGCGATCTCTTTCGTCGCACCACGAGAGAGACGACTCCTCTACGCCATCGAGCGCGCAACACAGCAGAAGATCCCTCTGTTTGAGCTCCCGTCGACGGAGATGATCAACGACCAGCGAATCGCTCGATTCACGCAGGCCATGACCGACGTGTTGGCCATGGAGGATCTCGGTCTGTTGCGCATGATCCTGGAACAGTACCGGCAGGAACACAATGTGGCCGCCCTCGACATGGCGGCGGCTCTGGCGAAGATGGTCCAGGGGGATGAGCCCCTGTTGTTGGCGGCAGACGTGGATCACCGGCGTGGTCGTGGGGCAGCGGCGCCAGCCGACCGGAAACCAGAGCGTGGTCGAGTGGAGCAAGCCATGCCTCGTCACGATCCGCCCAACGGTCGGTCTCGGGATCAGGTGAAGGATCGACTGGATCGGCCTGGCGATCGCGGGCGTTCAGAGAAGCCGCGCTCCACCGAGCCGCCGCAGGGGATGGAACGCTTCCGCGCCGAAGTGGGTCGCACTCACGGAGTGAGGCCTGGAAACCTCATGGGCGCCATCAGCAACGAAGCGGTCCTCGATCCGGCCTACATCGGTCGTATTGAGATCCACGACGAGTACAGTACCATCGACCTGCCGGAGGGCATGGGACATGATCTCCTCCGAACGCTGAAGAAGGTCCGTGTCTGCGGCCAGCGACTGCGATTGGCTCGGCTCGGTAGCGAGAAACGGCGCGATGCCAACAAGGGATCGAAGGGCCACAAGGGCGACAAAAACAAGCGCAAGAACAAGCAGAGCAAGCACCGCAAGGGAAGCAAGCCAAGGAAATAGACTGGGGCTGACGTGACGCGCCGGAGCCACGTCTCACGTGGCTCTATCCTCAGAGAGCCGTGCCGGCTTCCCGCTTCCTTGAGATTCGCAGCTGGAATTGGACGAGAGACGAAGCGGCGAAGCAGAGCCAGACCATCAGAATCGGTCGCCTTGGGCCTGGCCATCCCTGTGATCGAGGGCGGCGATCACTTCTCTCAGTTTCGCTTCTATCAACCCTTGTGGCCGCTGCTTCCGCTGCCCGCCTTTGCTGCTGCAAGATGGTTGGCAGATCACGTGGACATGAGTGACCTGCAACTTCGACTGTCCCGTTTGCGCGTGCCGGTCCTGCTGGTTGTGGGATTGAGTATTGTCGCCGCGAGCACGACGAAGTGGTTTCGCCTTCGTGATCTGCCCTTCGCCGGCGAAATCCACATCGCCCAGCGAGGTCGCGTAACAGGCGAGCGACTCAATACGTTGTTCACCGACGTGCCAGATGTGGGCATGCTCATGGCGGGCGGGATCCGTTATGGCTACGACGGTGCCGTCATCGATCTGCTTGGCCTCAATCACGCTCAGATGGCACACGCGCCGGGAGATCGCGGGATCAAGGGACACGCTGCGTTCAACCGCGACGTGTTCGAGCAGCTCTCACTTGGCGATCCTGCTGCCTCGCACCTCGATTCAGATTCCTGAGACGAATCCCTTTCTCGATTTGTGGTACGACGTGCCGCTGCAGGGACTGCTGCAGGACGACGCTTTCCTTCAGCACTATGCCGTCACCCACGTGAGTCGTGCCAATGAGCCATCGACGGGCGTCTATGGATGGTTCAGGCAGGACGTGCTGCGGCCATTGGCCCAGTCGGGCTTGTGGGACGTCACATTCCTCGAATAGGACTGCGAAGAGCGCATCGAGAGAGAGCCCGTTGATTGACCCCTGACTTCATGGACCTGGTACAACTTGCAGGTGGCCCTGCGCAGTCGATCGAGAGCCATCCACGAGATCCACCTCAAGCCGATAGAGATAGGTCCCGCCCGCCAGTCGAGTCGGCGGCGTCCAGTTCATCTGATGGTAGCCAGGCCCTGTGCCGCCCCCCACCGTGTCGATCAACCGACCGGACAGGGCATAGATCCGCAGGCGGGATGACGTGGCGGGAGAGGACAGGACATACGTGAAGTGTCCCTTTCCGTCAGGAGACGGATTCGGATAGAAAAGCAGATCGGACAAGCCCTGCTGTGTCGAGGCCGGGACTCGTATCGTCACGCCGACACGAGTGGAGTTGTTGAAGCTGTCCCACGCGCGCAGGCTGAGGGTGTGGTCGCCGGGTTCCAGAACGGGCAACTCGACCTCGAGCAGCCCACGTCGATAGTCGCCCGCCAAGCTATTGTAGTGGTCTGTAACGACCATTCGCTCTTCATCGACGATCAGCTCAATCTCGTGGCCCGTCCCGCCGGTGACGTTGATCCCACTCGGGTCGCTGAGGATCGCCCGCAGCACGGGCTGCGGTGCGACGAAATCCCCATCGCGAAACGTGGTCTGACCCTGAAAACCGATTCGAATCTGCGGTCCGTCGACGTCAGGGTCGATATCGCGAGCTGTTCCCTCCAGCAGGATCTTCGATCTCGCCCCGAAGGCAGGGGCGGTAGCAAGGCCTGTAGCATTCTGCGTGCCGTCGGTGCGAACGGCGTATGCGCTGGCGCGACCATCGGCTGCTCTATAGGAGATGTCCTTCGGGACTCGCAGCGTTGCCGAAAAACGGCCATCCACGACATCGACGTGTCCCCGGAAGATCACAGACCCCTGCTGGACATAGAGCAGTCCGTCCAGATCGGAGAGAACGGCGGAGTCGAAAACGCGCACCAGGGCCTGGCCGTCATAGTCGACCCGCAATTCATTGTTTGCGTCGACGACACGCCCGTGTAGCGTCGCCTCCTGCAGTGCCTCGAGCGTGTCCGGCAATTCGATGACGATCCCGACTCGCGGCACAGCCAGACGCAGAGTCGGATCTCCGATCAGTGAATAACGAGCGACGTTCGTCCGGTGCACGTCCTTCACGACCAATGCGTGCGCGATAGCTTTCGCCTCCAACAGACCCAGACCGACGGGCAAACCATCGCGGTTCGTGCGAAACATGCTCTCGTGGAATTTCAGGGCGAGGAGCGCGTTGGACGAATGGAAGCCGATACGGGTCGCACAGATGAATCCAATCACACCTCGATGGGGTTCGTTGAGCAGCACCTCGGGCATGGACTGTCGATCTGGGTCATCGAAAACGCCAATCTGGCTGGCCGCCGTATACATGAAGGGCAGACGTCCTGAGTTGTCGATAGAGGGCAGATCGCGGCTCACGACGAAGATCTGTTCATGAGCAAGTGTTTGTGGATTACCGTGTCCGAGATAGGTCAGCAGCACCGATCCTTCATTGAAGAGGCGGATGAATTCGTCGCGTGCCTTGGGCTTGATCCGACCCTGAATCGGAAAGTTGGCGATATAGAGCTTGGTCAGATCGAGGTTCTCGGGTAGCGGCATTCGTTCTGCATCGTGGAGGAAGTAGGTCTCGGGCTCGTGGATGTTGGACGGATCGACCAGATCGTCCGCCACCAGCAGGACACGCGACTGCCACGGACCGGGCGAGTCCAACCGGTCATAGGCGATGATCTTGTCGACGAGACCGTGGGCTTCATCCAGGGACGTGACCGGCAGCCGACCAATCGCCAGTTCGGGCGTTCTGTCCTCTCCCTCGATCCGGACATACCATTCATCGAAGGTGCTCTCACCCGCCTGATAGGCAGGGATCCAGTTCGGATGACCCGTGCCCCCATTGTCCTTGTAGTCGTAGGTACCATCGCCGAAGAGCGTCACGAAGGAGGGCCGCGGCTCCCAGTGGTTGTAAGCGTGATGGACGAAGGAACGGATGGCCATCGGATCGACCAGACCCCCCGAGAATGCGTCGTAAATGTCCTGAACATCAACGACCTTCGTGGTGATGGGATCGCCGAAGCGCCGATCCTCATTGCGCCAATCCGCCAACCGTTTTGCGGCGTCGGCGAAATCCTCGTGCGTGATCAGGAGATTATCCGCCCCCACCGTCGTTTCCAGAAGGGGCTGTTGGGTATCGATGATGAAGCTGATTACCTCTTGCTGCATCGGCGTCTGCAAGGCCAGGTAACGTGGCGGTTGACCCCGCCCATCAAACCAATCCTGAAACCGCACGGTGCCGGATGCCGGCTCGTAGTCAAAATCGGCCAGTTCCTGCAGGTCGCCAGAAACGCGAAACACTCTTGGTGCCCCGTGTGCGGGGTCGAAGCCGTGTAATTCGAACTGGGTCACCGCCCCAGTGGTCGAATCGATCACGGCCCCCCCATCTGCTGCGTCAGCCCAGTTGAATGCCAGCACCCCATCGCTGGCATCGAGTTGCTGCAGAAACTCGATCTCGAGCCAGTCGAGGCGGGTCAGACCTCTCCTTCGATGGAACACACCGACCTGATTGAAACCCTCCAACGGCCCCTGTTCGGCTTGAAATGAGAACTCACGGTGATCTTCGCCGAGAAATGTGGCGACGCCGACCCGTTCCCCATTCCAGTTGATCTCGAAGGTGTGTACTTCGTCCGTCCATCCCCAGAATCCGACGCGCAGATCGACGGTGGCTCCCTCGACGACATGGGGCAGGTCGAAAGAGAAATTGCTTGCATTTCGATTGAACGACTCCCAGAACCACTCGTAACCCGAGTGCAGTTGGAAGATCTGTAACAGGATGGTGCGTTCCCTTTCATCGTGCCGTCGATGACGATGGAAGTCCACAATGGCCGACGGTGCTCGACCGACCGATCCATCAAGCTGCTGGGGTCTGGCCGCTTCAGCGGGTGCGTGCAGATCGATCCAGTAGATGTTGTCATGGGTGTAGAGGTTCTCACGCCAGAAATAATCCCCCTCTGCAGGATCCCAATCCCAGCGTGCGGGCCCGACGCCATAGAACATCAGCGCGTCGTCACCCCGGAACGTCCCGCCTGCACCACCTTCGACCAGCGATGATTGCTCATGCAGTCTATGACCCGGGGCGACAGCATCCGTTCGCCCCAGAATCCTGCCGCCACTGGAAAGAACCCGGATTCGAGCAGGATCTACGTCGGTGAGGTCAGCACCGGCTGCCCTCAACTCGTCGGCGGTGACGCGATACATTCCCTCTTCGCGCACGTGTACTTTGATCATCCCCGTGAGGGGATGGATCCCATCCTGGGCCAGCTTGGACGCCGGACGTGGTGGACGTCGCCGCCAGCGGCGCGCCTGCGACTCATTGATGAGCAGCGATGTGTAGATGGGTTCGAAGTGTTCGTCTCGTTCAGGCCAGCCCGAGACGCGGCCAGGATCATCGAAGATCACGTCGACAACGACTCGGTCGTATACAACGATCCGCCCGTCCCCTTCACGCCGTGGAGCAAATCTGACTGGGACGGCATACTGATCGCGCAGTTGAACCGGCGCACCCAACTGGACGGGTCCGTCAAGGAGCAGGTCGCTATCGACCTCCGACGACCTTCGCGACGACGGCCGTGCCTCCAACACGTGCAACGACGGCTGAACCCCACGGGGCAGCCCTACCATCGATGCAGCCAACCAATGACGCGGCGCCATCCGCTCGACGAGCGACTCGGTACTGTCCGTATCTGTCAGTGTCGCTTCGTAGCTGAGCCGAACGAAGCCTTTGCCCGTTGCCAGCACCGTGACGCGCGTAGATAGGCCGCTCGGCGCAGCCGAGGTCGCTCCATCGAAGTCTGCACCGACCGATTGGCCGAGGTTGAAACCGGCCAACAGCGGGATGAAAATCCAGCGCAGAGGGTATCGTATGGATAGGGGCAAAGGAGGAGAGGAAGGCCGGTCTGAGTTGGTGTGATCAAGTCCAGTGGAATCAGTTGGCGGCACACGCATGGTGTGCAGAACCGTCGGATGCAGCGCAGGAAAACTGGTTTGACAATATACGCACGCGCCCCCTGCCGGTGACGGCCTCGGTCCATATCTTTCTTCCACCCATAATCCAGCCCAACATCCGATCCGCGGAAACGACACCATGACACCGACCCCCTACCGCTCAGCCACAACCACACAAGGTCGCCGCATGGCCGGCGCCCGCGCCTTGTGGCGCGCCACGGGCATGAAGACGGAAGACTTTCAGAAACCCGTCATTGCCATCGCCAACTCCTTCACCCAATTCGTGCCTGGGCACATGCATCTGCACCCCATCGGTCAGAGGGTGAAACAGGTCATCGATGCGTCCGGTGGATATGGCGTTGAGTTCAACACGATCGCCGTCGACGACGGCATCGCCATGGGCCACGACGGCATGCTCTACTCTCTGCCGAGTCGTGAGTTGATCGCCGACTCCGTCGAATACATGGTGAACGCCCACAAGGCCGACGCGCTGATCTGTATCTCCAACTGCGACAAGATCACGCCGGGCATGCTGCTGGCGGCACTGCGACTGAATCTGCCGACCATCTTCGTGTCAGGCGGTCCTATGGAAGCGGGGCGCGAAGAATTGGAGACGGGACCGGCAAAGCTCGATCTCATCGATTCCATGGTCGCCGCCGGTGACGACAATGTGTCCGACGCAGACCTTGAGAAAATGGAGGCCGCCGCCTGCCCCACGTGTGGTTCGTGCTCAGGGATGTTTACGGCCAATAGCATGAACTGTCTCAACGAAGCCATCGGCCTGGCGCTGCCAGGCAATGGCACGATCCTGGCGACACACGAATTGCGCTGGTCTCTCTTCGAGGCGGCTGGCAAACGCATCGTCGAAATGGCGAAGGAGTATTACCGCGGTGGTGACAGTTCCATATTGCCGAGGTCGATCGCAACGTTTGAGGCCTTCGAGAATGCCATGACTCTCGACATCGCCATGGGTGGCTCGACGAATACGGTCCTTCACCTGCTGGCCATGGCGCAGGAGGCGGAGGTCGACTTCACCATGAGTGACATCGATCACCTGTCGCGGAAGGTGCCTTGCATCTGCAAGGTGGCACCCGCATCGCAGGAGTTCCACGTGGAGGATGTCGCCTTCGCCGGTGGCATTCCCACCATTCTGGGCGAGCTGGCCCGGGCCGGTCTCGTGCATACGACGACGCGCACGGTCGCGGGCGGCACCATGGCCGATCTACTGGCCACCGAAGACATTCGAACCGATTCGGCCAGCGAAGCGGCACGGCAACGCGCCTGTGTCGCACCGGGTGGTGTGCGCACGAAGGAGGCCTTCTCACAGGGCAACTATCGCGATGCGCCCGACGTGGACAACAAGACGGGATGTGTGCGCTCCGTCGAACACGCCTATTCGGCCGACGGTGGACTGGCTGTCCTGTTCGGCAACATCGCCGACGATGGCTCCATCGTGAAAACCGCCGGTGTGGACGAATCGATTCTCGTGTTCGAGGGGCCGGCGCGGATCTACGAATCGCAGGAGACCGCCTGCGAAGCGATCCTCACCGATCGCGTGAAGGAGGGCGATGTGATCGTCATCCGCTACGAGGGTCCCAAGGGCGGACCGGGCATGCAGGAGATGCTGTACCCCACGTCCTATATCAAATCGAAGGGTCTCGGAAAGAACTGCGCCCTGCTCACGGACGGGCGTTTTTCGGGGGGCACATCAGGACTCTCCATCGGCCATGTCTCACCCGAGGCGGCCGAAGGGGGTGTCATTGGTTTGCTCGAAGAGGGTGATCTCATCCGCTTCGATATTCCCAACCGTTCCATCGAGGTAAAGGTCGCCGACGACGTGCTGTCCGAACGGCGCGAGCGGATGGAGGCGACCGGGGCCAACGCGTGGCAACCCCACAAGCGTCGACGGCCCGTCTCGGCGGCGCTGCAGGCGTATGCGGCGCTGACGACGAGCGCAGCGCGTGGTGCGGTGCGCGATGTGACACAGGTGCAGCGAAAGGGCTGAGGCTCACATCGAACGGTCGGCTACCAGATGGAATTTCTGTAGAAGGATCGAATCGTTTCGTCTGATGTGACTAGCGGACAACCAAGCAGGTCGGCCGTCGCGACGATGGTCCGATCCGCCGGATCCCGATGTGGCCAGTCCAGATCCAGATTCCTTAACCAAGTTGTGTCGTCCACGGCCATGATCTCGACACCTCTTACTCTCTTCAGACGAATGACGAATTCCTCGATAGGCACACTTGTGAGGTCATTTGGTGTCAAGATCCAACGTACTTTGAGTTCCCCGGGCGCACTATCGGAACCAGTCGTAGTTCAGTCCGAGCGAGCGATCGGCCAGAGGCAGATCCACCCGTGCGCCGCCTTGAGCCGACGATTGTTTGAGCGCGACCTCAACCTCCAGTGCCGCGGCGACGCGATGGCCTGAGTTCTTCGGCTCATCCATTTCACCGGCGAGGCAATCCATCACGTCTCGCAGCGAATACACGCCGCCGTAAGGGGGCACGAACTGTGGTTTGGGCCACGGCATCTCTACCCGACCCTGCGTCTCGTCGACTTTGGTGTCCTGCCACCAGCGCCATGCCTCGGTGTAGCTAAAGACGATCTCTCCCTTCGTTCCACCGAGACGCACACCGGGCGCGCCATTGCGGAAGTGCACGACGAGACCGTCATCGGTCACCATCATGCCCTGGCCGGTGAACTCGTCGCTGCCGGATTCGCGACGCTCTTCATCGCCGGTGCCGACCACCCATGCGGGTCGTGCTTCGAGGAAGTAGGACCAGTTCTGGTGCTGGGCGGAGGCGCCTGCCGCTTCTATCGAAACAAGCTCACCGATGGCACCGCTGCGCAGCAGTTCTTTCGCCCGTGCGAAGGATGGATGGGTAGTGGTGATGGCACCACAGCTGAGAGGCACATTCGCCTCGGCGCAGGCCTTCACCATTCGGTCGGCCTCCTTCAACGTGTGCGCCATCGGTTTTTCAGTGAAGATGCCCTTGGCACCACACTCGACGGCAAGGCAAGTGAGGTCCGCCCGGTGTTTGGTGTTGGTGGCGATGGAGACGATGTCTGGCTTTTCCTCACGCAGCATCTGCTCGGCGTCGGTGTACAACCCCTGCGCACCGTATCGCTCTTCGAAGGCCTTTAGCCGTTTTTGGTCGCGATCAGCTGCCGCGACCAGATCGATATCCGGGCGATCCCACATGGCTTCCGCATACGATGTGGGGAGTCCTTCGTCGCCGGCATGCTGGTGATGATGAAACTTTCGGTGGATGTCGAGTTCGGGTGTAGGTCGATCGATGTCGTCCACATTCCACACGCCGGTACGCTGTGCGAGATCGTAGAGCATCCCCATCCAACCGAGTCCGATGATGACTGCGCGATACTGCGCCATGGGGCTCTCCATATGCGTCGTGAGGTGAGTTTCTCTGCTGAGTCACAACATGGTCGTGCAAGTCTCTGCGTCAAGCAGACATCGACCCGCAGTGATGAGTGACGCAGTGTAGAGTATCATTAGCTTCAACGGATACCAGACACGCCTTTACCACGAGATGAGTCTCATGTTTCCCGATCCCTTTCGCATCATCGCCCACCGTGGAGCGTCAGGTTACGCCCCCGAGAACACGATGGCCGCTTTCCGCCTAGCCCTCGAGATGGGTGTCACCGAGATCGAGACGGACGTGCACTTCAGCCGCGACCGGCACCTGGTCCTTCTTCACGATCACACCCTCGATCGCACGACAGATGGCGAAGGACGTCCCGGCGATTTCGATCTGGCCGCCCTCAAAGCGCTGGATGCGGGCTCGTGGGCTGATCCGCATGAGCATCCGGATCTGGCATGGGCCGCCGACTACACGGGTGAGCGCCTGATCACGCTTGATGAACTGCTTGCGGCATTTGGCGATCAGCTGACGTACCACGTCGAACTGAAAGACCCAGAATCGGCTGTTGCCGAAGCGGTCGCGGAGTGTGTGATCGATGCAGGCCTTGGAGCCAACACGTTTGTCACCGGCTTTGAACGCAGCGGCGATCTGCTGCGTGCGAAAGCGGCGAATCCCACATTGCGGACGACACCCCTCATTCCACCCTCACGAAACCCGCACGAAGCGATCGTGTCGAGCGCCGTGGAAGGCCACGATGGTGCGTCGATTCACATCGATTCCGTCACATCGGAGCTGGTCACTGCGGCGAGAGATCTGGGGCTCGAAATCCGTTGCTGGGGCGTCGGAAACCGACAATCGATGGCCGCCGGCGCCAACGTGGGCGTCAATGGGATGACGATCAACTGGCCCGATTGGCTGCAGGAATGGACCCAGGAAGCCGGTCAGTCGCCCTCTGAGCCACTCGAGGGAGGGTAGGTGGACGACTTTTCCACCTTCTATGATGGGTTTCCTTCCCCGCCACATCGGCGTGCCCGATCTCTCGATACACTCGGGCAACGGCCTCTGCCTGCTCCTGCCTGCCGAGCATGTCCGCATAGGCCTGTGGAAGATCGTGGAACGATCCGTCTTCCCACCGCATCGCTTCTTCCATGCCCAGGAATTTCGTGCCAAACTTCCCGTAAGCGATGGTTGCGTCGACGGGCAGGATCGGAATTGCGATGGGGATCGTTCCGAGGGAACCGATCACCACCATGGATCGGTGGGCCCCGCGACGAGTGAGGAATCCCTCGATAGCGACGGCGCCACCGGCAAGCAACATCGGATAGGCGGGGGCGAGATAGTAGACCTTACCACCGAAGAGCAATAGTACCAGCAAGTTGCTCAGGAATAACCATCCCATTGATGCTGCAAACCGCTTCGCATCTGATCGCAGGCACCACCAGAGGCCGATAAGCCAGATGGGAGCCCCGCAGAGATTCACGAGCACCTGTGTGAATAGAAACGTGAAAGGATCCACATGATCGAGCTGGCTCTGAGCAAGCACGCTCATGTGCTCGACAACGGAGAAACCCTCCTGCCACTGCCAATGAAGATTCGGCGCCCAGATCACGAGGGCGACCGCCGCTGATATCCAGGGCCATCGTGTCGTGACGTGATGTCGGTGAGGTGTCAGGGTAAGGCCGACGAAGATACCGCCCACGAAGAGCAGCATCGTGTATTTCGTCAGCAGTCCGAGACCAACCAAGACTCCCAGGGCCAACCAGCCCCGTGGGGTCGGTGTACGGAGTATTCCAAGAAATAGCCATGCCGCCGTCACATATGTCAGCAGGTCAAGGGCGACCGGTTGGAGCAGCACATTGGCGCGCAGATAGATGACACCGACAAGAAAGGCGACGGCCGCCATTTGCTCAGCCCACCGGCCTCCGCCCATATCGGCAGCCATCCTCGCTGTCAGCCACAGACACAAGGCCCCGGCCAGCGCCGGAAACAGACGAACCCCCGCGACCCATGTGCCTAACAGTGGATTGGCCACGGCGGCCACCCCAAACGATCATCGGTGGGACTTCGAGGTATCCCCAAGCCAGATGATCACCCATGGCCAGGTAGAGCAGTTCGTCGCGGTGAAAGCCCCAGTCTTCGTGCACCAGGAATGGCATGCAGATCTTGAGAAACACAAGAAGGCCGATCACCAGGCCCAGGCGATCGTCCTTCCACATGGCCACTGCGTGACGATGGATTGCCTGCACGACCCCTGTCGTCGGCGACGCCGACTCGTCTATCTTCACTTCAACCTCGTGCCCTTCACTTTTCCGTAAGGTTCGACACCACCATGGCCATCAAGGTCGCCGTCATCGGCGCCGGCAGCATCGGTTTCACACGTCGATTGATGAAAGACATCCTCACTGTTCCCGAATTGCAGGACACGGAGTTCGCCTTCCACGATATCAACAGGCGCAACCTCGACATGATTGCTCAGTTGGCCAAGCGCGACATCGAAGCCAACAAGGTTGCCGCCAGGCTGACCACGAGCGTGGACCGACGGCGTGCGTTGGATGGCGCTCACTACGTGCTCAACACAACCCGGATCGGCGGCCTCGAGGCCTTCGAGTCGGATATCGACATTCCGCTCAAATACGGCGTGGATCAATGCGTCGGCGACACACTGTGCGCCGGTGGCATCATGTATGGTCAGCGAAACATTCCACAGATCCTGGCCTTCTGCAAAGACATCCGTGAGGTCGGTGCAGCAGACGCCCTGTTCCTCAACTATGCCAACCCCATGGCGATGAATACGTGGGCGGCGCTGGAGTATGGCGGCGTCCCAACACTGGGGCTATGCCACGGCGTGCAGGGCGGCCACCATCAGATCTGCAGCGTCATCGAAGGACTCGTCAACAAAGGCAAAAAACCAGGTAGCCGCAGCTATCGACCGGTGACCAAGCCCGAAGTCGACATCATCGCCGCCGGGATCAATCATCAGACGTGGTACGTGCAGGTGTTGTATGACGGCAAGGACTGGACCGACCGATTGCTCGACGGCTTCGAGCAACACCCAAGGTTCTCTCGGACAGAGAAGGTCCGTATCGACATGCTGCGGCGCTTCGGGTACTACACGACCGAGTCCAACGGTCACGTCTCGGAGTATTTGCCCTGGTATCGCAAACGCACAAATCAGATCAAGCGCTGGATCGCCATGGACAGTTGGATCCAGGGAGAGACGGGTGGGTATCTGCGCGTGTGCACGGAGGGCCGCAACTGGTTCACCACCGACTTCCCCAACTGGATGAAGCAGGAACCTCCAGTTTTTAGTCCGGAGACCCGTTCTGAGGAACACGGCAGTTGGATCATCGAGGCGAGGGAGACAGGACGGACCTATCGGGGTCACTTCAACGTCATGAACGACGGAGCCATCCCCAATCTTCCGGACGAATCCATCGTGGAGGTGCCCGGGTATATCGACCGAAATGGAATCAGCATTCCCCAGGTGGGTGACCTGCCTCTGGGCTGCGCCGCGGTGTGCAACGCGTCAATCTCAGTGCAGAAACTGGCCGTAGAAGCCGCCATTCACGGCGATGTGGAACTGCTCAAGCAGGCCATGATGATGGATCCCCTCGTCGGCGCCGTCTGCAATCCTCCCGAGATCTGGCAGATGGCAGACGAGATGCTCCTGGCCCAGAGCAAGTGGCTTCCACAGTACAAGTCCGAGGTGCCAAGAGCGAAGAAACGCCTCGCCAGCGAAAAGAGACTGGGCACAAGAAAGACGACGGGTGCAGCACGAGTGCAAACGAAAACGACAGCCCAGATGCGCAGAGACCGCGCCGCCGCACGGAAAAACGCCGATGCCGCGGACAAAGATGGAATGATGAGAGCAAAAGCGAACACAGCCTGACGATTCTCACGGAGTGATCGAGATGCAAGTCGCGTGGGCCTCGACGCTGGAGGCGCCATGTCCACGCCGCCCTTACCGCGTACTCGGCATGAGCCGGACTCAGAGACGGCGCAGCCGGCTCGCCAGCCTGCATATCAAAGCGCTCGACTGTGAATCGCCCTACACAAAGGCGTGATGGCGCCGTAGGCGTCGAGGCCCACTTGAGTATCGCCAACCCGATCCACGACCCATATTTGGGGTGAATCAGCCCCTATTCACTTGGAGCACAGATCATGACGGACTTCCCACGCACGATGGTCGGCGGTGTATCGATGCCTCGCCTTCTGGTTGGCACCAACTGGTTCCTCGGCTATTCGCACACGAGCCGTGCGCAGGACAAGTTCATCAGGGATCTGCAGACGCGTGAGCGCATGGCCGACATCCTCACCGTGTTCTCCGAGGCCGGCGTCGACGCGATTATGGGGCCCCACTTTACCGATGCCCTCGGCCAGGCTGTGGATGACGTCGAGCAGAAGACGGGGCGTCCCTTCATCCGCATCATTACGCCGCACTTCAACATCGTATCCGATGGTCCTGCCGAGATGGAACCGGAACGTGTCTTTGCCCGGTGCAAAGAGCAGGGCGCCACGTTCTGTCTACCTCATATGGGCGTGACCGATGCCCTCGTGGATCGCCGCGCGAAAGTCATTCGCGATCTCGACATCTACACGAAGCAGATCCGTGATCAGGAGATGATCCCCGGCTTGTCGACCCACATGCCCGAGTCGGTTGTGTATGCCGACGAACAGGAAGCGGACGTGGCCACCTACATCCAGATCTACAATGCCGCCGGATTCCTGATGCAGGTCGAGGCGGACTGGGTCATGCGAATCATCAACAATGCCAAACATCCGGTCATGTCGATCAAACCCCTCGCAGCAGGGCGTCTCCTGCCGGTGGTGGGACTCTCCTTCGTCTGGAATACGCTGCGCGACCAGGACATGGTCACCATCGGCACGACCACAGCCGATGAGGCACGCGAGATCATCGACATCTCGCTGCAGTTGCTCGAACGTCGTACGCCGGACTACGACCTACAAGGTACCCGCAGCAAGGCCTCGTTGCAGACTGCCGCAGGATAGTCCATCTCACCCGTGAGTGCGACGACTGACCCCTACGACCCCACCTGTCGTCGAGGACATTTCTGTGAGCGATGATGCTCCGGTTGCACCTTTCGGTGGGGACCCCACAGCGCTCGACTCGCTCGAAGACCTCCACTTCGCTCAGATCACGGACGTCCATCTATCGACAGAACGACGGTGCCTGCCAGCGGATTTCCGCGGCGACCTGGCACGGATCCTCGAGCGGCACGATCTCGACTTCATCATTGCCAGCGGCGATCTCACGGCGGGGGGCAAGCCGGAAGAGTTCGCCGCTTTCCGGGACATCGTTGACTCCCTTTCCGTGCCGGTGTACCCCGCGGCAGGAAACCACGACGACGACTCCAGCGTAGATGCCGGTGCCTACCGGCAGGCCCTGGGTCCCCTCCACTACAGCACCCGCGTGGGCCCCTTGCATCTGGTCGTCTACGATGGCGAGGCATGGCAACGGGAGGGGTTGAGTGCGGGAGAGAATGGCGAGGCCTTTCCGTGGATTGCCAGCACTATCGACGATTGGCTCGACGCCGATCTCACGGCCCTGTCTCCCGATCAGCCGATCCTGTTGGTCAATCACTTTCCGTGGGGCGAGCAACTCTATCGAAGGATGCACAGCCATCGCATCGTCGGTGTTCTATCGGGGCACTGGCATTCGAGTCGTCGCTGCGTGGACTCGGGTGGACTGGTCCACTATGCCACGCCCAGTCTCTGTTTCGGAGGCATCGACCAGTCGCCACGTGGCTACCGGACCTTTCGTTATGCAGATAGAGAGTTGGGATCCCGCAGTCACACCCTTTCACCTCGTCCCCTGTGGCCCGGTATGGGTGATCGCGCGACACCCGCGCTCACCACAACCCTATCGAAACCTCATCTCGGGCAGTCTTGGCCGCAGTTTCAGGGAGGGGCTCGACGGACCGGGTTCGCCCACCAAGGACCGACGCCACCGTTAGGCCAGGTGTGGTGTGCGTCGCTGCCGGGGGCGATCCACACGGCCCCGCCCGTGCTGGCCGAGGATCAGGTCGTACAGACCACCTGGGACGATGATGACGGGATGGGAGCCGGCATCAGTGCCCTCGACGCGGCTACGGGAAAACGACGGTGGCGATTTGCCTCCGGCGCCTCCATTCGCCATTCAGCCACCTTCGCCCAAGGGCGTGTTCATGCGATCACGACCTCGGGCCGCTTGGTGTGTCTTGACGCCGGCGAGGGAGCACTGCGTTGGTCATACGATCTGCCTGATCCGTCCAATCGCTGGGTGTACAGCTCGCCCCTCGTCGTTGACGGGAACCTCATCGCTGGCATCAGCTCACACCTGGTCTGCCTGAAGGCTGAGACGGGGCAGGTGTCGTGGACGCGCACGGATCTTGGCATCGAGGATTGGATTTCGTCCTATCCGTCCCCCGCATCCGACGGCCAATGCGTCGTTGTCGCGTTCTACACGCAGCCCACAAGCCTCGCCGCCCTCGACGTGCATTCAGGGGAGACGATCTGGCAGCGGGACGGGGACAAGGCCAACTACATCTATGCCACACCCGTCATCGACGACGATTCGGTGATTGCCGTCAGCGGTTCGGCGGTTCGAGCTCTCGATCTGAAGACAGGAGATGTTCGGTGGGAGTGTCCGATCTCACTTCAGCGGGTCCAGAGCACCCCGTCCCTGTCGGGCAAACACCTGGTCGTGAGCACCGGTCAAGGGCAGGTTCACACCATCGACACGACGTGCGGTGAACTGATCTGGACTTGGCAGATCGAGACGCAGATTCCAATGTTCACGCCGTATCTGCGCCAGGGACCCACGACGCTGAGTTCATCGATCGTTGCGGGTGACCTGGTCTGGGTGGGCGGCGCCGATGGCTGTCTCTACGCCATCAGCATGGAGTCGGGCAGCCTCGTCTGGAGTGTCGACATCGGCAGTCCTGTGGGGGCCTCACCGATTGCGAGTGGCGATGCGATGTGGATCGGAACGACAGATGGAAGGGTGCGGTGCCTCACGACGGACGCCTGACTACAGATACTCCACAAGCCCGTCATGACCGTGCCTGACCTGTGTTGAACAGCCCTGACCTCTCAGGATCTGCCTCGAGACTCAGTTTGTGCTGTAGATCGCTGTCGGTATGATCGGGATCGTGATGGGTGACAATCCACCCGCCTGCCAGGATGGGGACGGATGCCTACATTTTCCTCGTGTTGCACGTACTGAGCCTTCAAGCCTACTCGAGCCTCGGAGCTGGTGTGTCGTGAGCCCCACCGTCGAATCCTGTCCTGACCAGATCACCGATCTGCATCGCAGTCGGTTTGCCGAACTGGGATATGTCGCGTTTGAAAACGTGTTGTCTGGCGACGAGATCGGAGCTGCCCGCACCGCGTTGAGCGAAGTCACCCATTCGCTGATGAAGCAGCTCGAGGAGGGTAAGGCCCAGTTACGGCAGGCACCGGCAGGGGCGACGCAAAATTACGCCGGTCCACGCGTCGTGGCCGAACAGGGTTGCGCCATTCATTTCGAATCAGGTATCGATCCTCATGCGCTGAGCCCGCAGGAGGCCGAGATCCGCTTCCGCAAACTCCACGACTACGATCAGTCCCACCCGGTCTTCCAAGGTCTGGTGCAGCACGACCGAATTCGCGGATTCCTCGGCCAGCTCATCGGCCAGGAGATGATTCTGAAGGCAACGATGGCCCTGTCCAAGCCACCCTTCATCGGCTCGGAGAAGCCGTGGCATCAAGACAATGCCTATTTCAATTGGCTACCTCTCGAGTTGGTCGGTACCTGCTGGATCGCCCTTGATGATGCCACCATCGACAATGGCTGCATGCATCTGTTGGAGGGCCAACACCTGAGGGGTCCGCTGCGACATCACCATACGATCGATTGTGAGATCGTATCGGATCGGATCGATGCGAAGCAGGCGGTGCCCGTAGAGCTAAAGACGGGGGGCGTCCTGTATTTCTCAGCCCTGCTTCCGCACCAGACGCCACCCAATACCTCTCCGGTCCGCCGTAGAGCCTTGCAGTTTCAGTATCGAGGCGTCGAAGCCAGACAGGTGACCAAAGAGGAGTTTGGTACCGTCTTCGCCGAGCAAGACGGGAGTCCAGCCTCCTGTGCGTTGGCCCACGAGAATGGCTGAACCCGTCGTTGCAGGGCAGTTTCGGCACTCTCTTGTCGGACCCGCTTGCATGCTTTTGCACCCTTGACTATCGTCGGATCTCGATGGATACCTACTCAGATTACGCTTTCTTCGGTACGCTGCTTGTCATCGGCACGATCCTCGGTATCGCGCCTGTCGTAGCGCCCCTTTTTCTGGCGCCCCGATCACGGGGTCGCAAAACCCTCGACACCTATGAATGTGGTGTCGACACGGAGGGCTCGGCATGGATGCGCTTCGACATTGCGTATTATCTGTTTGCCCTGATCTTCGTCGTCTTTGAGGTCGACGTTTTGTACATCCTGCCCGTGGCGCTCGTATTCGACAGCGGCGCCTATGTGTGGCGAGATCTGATCGAACTGTCCCTCTTTATTGGTATCCTCTTTCTCGCAGTCATCTATGCATGGAAACAGGGCGTGCTGAACTGGCGATCATAGGCGCATGGCATCGCAGAGTGAATCATCTACAACCTCGCAGAGCGTCGACCCCGACCTGAGCAGCGTCGATCCTGAGGTCCTCGTCGAGCAGGTGCGGCCCCTCGTCCACCTCGACACGCTTGAAAATCTGCTCAACCACGCCCGCGCCAACTCGCTGTGGCCCCTGACCTTCGGACTCGCTTGCTGCGCTATTGAGATGATGGCCGTCGGTGCATCTCGCTTTGATCTGGACCGGATCGGCGCGGGTGTGTTCCGCCCCAGCGCCCGGCAGGCGGATGTGATGATTCTCGCGGGAACGATCTCGCGGAAGATGGGCCCCGTGATCAAGACCCTGTGGGACCAGATGCCGTCACCCAAGTGGACCATCGCCATGGGGGGCTGCACCATCGACGGCGGGCCCTTCAAGTATCCGGGTCAGTATGCGATCATCGAAGGTGCCGACCGTATCATTCCCGTCGACGTCTATGTGCCGGGGTGCCCGCCACGCCCGGAGGCGTTGTTCGCGGGTATCCTCAAGCTCGAAGAGAAGATCAAGGCTGGCGAAACCGGGTATCGGAGAAATCCGGCGTGACAGAACTGACAGGTCGCGTCGCCAGCCTGGACGGAATCAGCGCGGCAGATGACGATGCCGTGCTGGCCAACGGTTGCCAGCATGTCTATCACTCACAGAGCTCTGCCATCCGTGACGCTGCACGGTTGTTCAGAGATTCTGACTATCACCTCGAACACATCACCTGTCTGGATCTGCGAAGTGACGAAGGTGGAGGTCTGCGCCTTTCCTATCAGTTCAATGTGCATGGCGCGTCCGACCGCCACCTCCTGCTCGTCGATCTGGCACCCGACGCTCACGCGCCGACCATCGTGGACATCTTTCGTGGCGCCGACTGGTACGAGCGTGAAGCCTTCGATATGCATGGCGTCGTCATCGACGATCATCCAAATCTCCGGCGACTGCTGATGCCGGAGGACTACACGGGTCATCCCCTGTTGAAGGATTTTACCGACGCCGATCCGGAGCGTCACATCATGGCCGCACCCATGTCCGAAGAAGAAGAGGGTGATGGCTGAGACCATGGAACTGGTTCCGGACGCCACCGATCCGGAGACCTACTACCTCAACATGGGCCCCCAGCATCCGTCGACGCACGGTGTGCTGCGCATCCGACTGCACCTGGAAGGCGAACGGATTCTCGGTGCTGACCCGATCATCGGGTATGGTCACAGGGCACACGAGAAGATGGCGGAGAACCGTGACTATCTGCAGTTCCTGCCAAACTCGAGCCGCGTCGACTATCTGTCGGGGATGATCTACAACCTCGCCTACTGCCAGGCCATCGAACACGCCATCGAGTTGGATGTGCCAGAGCGCGCCGAGGTCATCCGTATCATCTGTGGCGAACTCAACCGCATCTCCAGCCACCTGCTCTGGCTGGGCACTTTCGTCCTCGATCTTGGCGGTTTCACGCCCTTTCTCTATGGCTTCGACGATCGCGAGAAGATTCTCGACATCCTCGACTCGATTACCGGGTCTCGCCTCACCTACTGCTACGGGCGGTTCGGTGGCGTTACGATGGACGTGGATGGCGAGTTTCTGCGACGCACGTCCGATTTCTGCGACTACTTCAAGCGCCGCCTGGGAGAGTTCGACGAACTGGTCACGGACAATGTCATCTACCAGCAGCGCACGAAAGACGTAGGCGTCATCTCCAGCGATCTGATTCAGGACTATGCCCTATCGGGACCGGTGCTTCGCGCCGCCGGCGTGGCTCATGACGTACGCAAGACCGAGCCCTACGGTGGGTATGATCGCTTCGACTTCGATGTGCCTGTCGGGCAGCGAGGTGGCGACTGTTTCGATCGCCACACGGTGCGTATGGAAGAGATGCGGCAGAGTCTGCGCATCATTGATCAAGCGCTGGCGTGTCTTCCAGACGGCCCGATCATGGCCGCCAAAGTCCCAAAACGCATTCGGCCGCCCGCAGGTGACCACTACTTTGCCGTCGAATCCGCCCGCGGTCACTTCGGCATGTTGATCACCAGCGATGGCACCGACATTCCCGTGCGCCATAAGCTGCGTACGCCGTCCTTTGTGAATGTCTCTACCATGCCCGTCGTGTTGCCGGGGACCATGCTCGCCGATACTGTGGCCATCCTTGGCAGTATCGACATCGTCGTACCGGAGATCGATCGGTGACGGACTTCCCACAGATCTTCGGCGGTCATTGGCCCGGTGTATTGGCCGCTACGGTTGCCATCATGGGGTTCATCACCGTGAACGCCCTGATGCTGATCTGGCTCGAGCGTAAGGTGAGCGCGCGAATCCAGCGTCGTTATGGGCCGACCGAAGTAGGGCCTTTCGGGCTGCTTCAGACTCTGATGGACGTGGTCAAGCTCATCGGCAAGGAGTTGGTCACGCCCGACCACGTGCATCGGCCGCTGTATCTGATCGCACCGGTTCTCGTCTTTGCGCCGCTGCTTGCTTTGCTATCGCTGATCCCCATCGATGAGGGATGGATCTTTCACGACTACGACATCGCTCTCGTCCTGCTGCTGGCCTTCTCGAGCCTCAACATCATCGGCATCTTCGCAGCGGGCTGGGGGTCAAACAACAAATACGCCCTGCTCGGTGCGGTTCGCGCCGTGGCGCAGAATATCTCCTATGAGATTCCGCTCCTGCTGGCCGTGATCCCCATCGTCATCATGACGCGGTCCTTGAGTCTGCACGAGATCGCCAGCACCCAGGCGGCGTATCCCTTCATCCTGGTACAACCTCTGGCAGCGATTATCTACTTCATCGCCGGCACCGCCGAGACAAATCGCGCGCCTTTCGATATTCCCGAGGCCGAGTCGGAACTGGTCGCCGGGTTCCACACAGAGTATTCGGGCATGCGCTTCGGCGTGTTCTTTCTCGCCGAGTTCACCCACATGGTCATCATCTGTTCCGTGGCGACGATCCTGTTCCTCGGTGGATGGCATGGTCCGCTGCTTCCGGGTTGGCTCTGGTTTTTTCTAAAGGTGTACGGACTGATCCTGGTCATGATGTGGTTCCGCTGGACCTTTCCGCGGCTGCGCTTCGACCAACTCATGTCCTTCGCCTGGATGATTCTGGTCCCCCTCGCACTCGTGAATCTTCTCGTGACCACCGTCGTCCTCAAGCTGTAGGATGCCCATGCTCAAGCAGACGCTGACCGGTGCCCGCTCTCTGTTGACCGGTATGAAGGTGACCTTCAAGAACGCCTTCAAGAAACCCGTGACCTCGCAATATCCGCGTGAGCGGATCGAGATGTCCCAGGCCTATCGGAATGTCATCGTCCTCGTGGAAAAGGAGGACATGGGTTCGCACGACTGCATCGATTGCGGGATGTGTGAACGCGTCTGCCCATCATTCTGCATCAAGGTCGAAGGCGAGCGACCCGATGGCATGAAACGCAAGCGAGCGACCCGGTTTGAGGTCGACTTTGCGCTCTGTTCAGAGTGTGGTCTGTGTCTGGACGTCTGTCCCACCGACACCCTCGGCTACAGTCGAGAGTTTGATCAGGCAGGGTATGGTCGCAACGACTTCCTCTACGATCTCTTGATCCCGTATCGCGATCGCGAAGAGACGGTGCGCGATACGCTGCGTGCCGCCGAGGCCGAGGCCGCCGCTGCCAAGAAGGCTGCTGCCGCAAAAAAAGCGGCAGCCAAGAAGGACGCTGAGGAGAAGGACGCAGCCGGTGACGAAGCACCCGCAGGAGATGGCGATGACAGTTGAGCTGATCGTTGTCAGCCTCTTTGTCGTGCTCGCTGTCGCCGGTGGCGTGATGGCAGCCCGATCGCGTCAGATCCTCTACAACATCATCGGTCTCGGAATCAGCCTGTTTGGCATTGCCGGCCTGTTCCTGCAGCTGGGCAGCCCCTTCGTGGCGGCCATGCAGTTGCTCATCTACATCGGCGGCATCGTTGTGGCGATCGTTTTTGCCATGATGCTCTCGATGGCGATGACCATCGACCCTCCGGCGCGCAGTCTACCCAAGACCATCTTCGCAGCCATCGGGTCCGGTCTGTTTCTGGCCGGCCTGGTCGGATTGCTGAACAACACGACCTTCGAGACCCGACCGACCGCCGGACACGAGGCGTGGGCGGTGAGCCGGATCGGTAACGCCCTGCTCGAACACTATAACCTCGTCTTCGAGACACTGTCGGTCGTGCTGCTGCTGGCCATCATCGGGGCCATCCTCATCGCCCGACGGGACCGGACACCAGCATGACTCTCGAGATGTATCTCCTGCTCAGTGCTGTCCTGTTCAGCCTCGGTCTGTTTGCGGCGTTGTCCCAGCGAAATCTGATCGCCGTCCTCATCGGCGTCGAACTGATGATGAATGCGGCGAGTCTGAATTTCATGGCCTTCAATCGATTCAGTGTGACCGATCCGGCGACGGGACAGGTCTTTGTCCTCATCATCATCGGACTCGCTGCCGCCGAGGTGGCCATCTTCCTGTCCATCATCCTCAACCTTTATCGGCAGCGACATACGATCGATGCCGAGTCCATCACCGAGTTGAGGCGCTGACGTGGATACGACGACCCTGATCCTGGCGACGACCTTCGCGCCCTTCGCCGGATTCGTGATCGCCATTCTTTTCCTGCATCGAGCTCCTCAACTGGCGCAGGTAGTGGTCACGGCCAGCGCCGCCGTCGCTCTGGGAGGCGCCGTCCAGCTCTGGCTCAACGGTCCCGCAGAGCCCCTGAGATATCTGTGGTTCACCAGTGGCGCCATCGATCTCTACTTCGGCTTTCTCCTCGACGGACTCAATCTGATGTTCGGCGTCGCCGTGGCGCTGATCACCCTTTGTGTCATCGTCTATTCCATCGGTTACATGGCCGACGATCCGTCGAAGACCCGCTACTTCGCCCTGCTCGCCTTCTTCGAGTGGGCCATGCTCAGTTTCGTTTATGCTGTCGATCTGCTGCAGTCCTTCATCTTCTGGGAGCTGGTGGGACTCGCATCCTTCTTCCTGATCGGCTTCTGGTATCAGAAACCCTCCGCCGCCGAAGCGGCGCGCAAGGCGTTCCTGATGACACGCATCGGTGATGTGGGTCTGTTGATTGGCGTCCTTCTCGTAATGATGACGGCGGGACACTTCGACATCCCGGGTCTGTTGGACCCTGACGTTGGTTTGGTCACCCGCCTCGCGCCTGCCACCCTGACGGCGATCACGCTGCTGATCTTCGTCGGCATCGTAGGCAAGAGTGCGCAGTTCCCGCTGCACACGTGGCTGCCCGACGCCATGGAAGGTCCGACTCCGGTCAGCGCCCTGCTGCACTCCGCGACGATGGTCGCTGCCGGCGTCTTCCTCATGGCGCGCCTGTATCCGCTGTTTCTGGCGGCCGAAACGACACGCAGTGTGATCCTCGTCGTGGCCACGATCACCGCACTGCTGGCGGCGACGATGGCTATGGTCGACCGGGACATCAAGAAGGTCCTGGCGTATTCGTCGATCTCTCAGCTGGGGTTCATGCTCATGGCCCTGGCAGCGGGATCATTGTTTGCCGGTGTCTTCCACTTGATCACCCACGCCTTGTTCAAGGCCCTGCTGTTTCTGTGCTCGGGTCTGTTCATCCACCACTTTGCTACCAACGACCTCGAGCAGATCGGGCGTTCGGGTGGGCGCAGCATGCGGCTCGCGACAATCGGGCTGTTGATTGGCGGCGGTGCCCTTGCCGGTGTGCCGCCCCTGAGCGGGTTTTTCAGCAAGGAAGAGATCTTCGCCGCCCTCGGACACGGAGGTGGGGCGGCGTTTACGATTGCCGCCTTCGCCGCCGCCTTCCTGACGGCCTACTACACCTTTCGGATGATCTTCCTCGTCACGGTGCCAGATCGAATCGAGCCCCACACGGCCGACGACCACCACGAGGGCAGCGTCGAGCCCTGGACCATGGCTCTTCCCGTGGTCGTGCTCAGCCTCGGCGCCACACTTGCTGGAGGTTGGGGCGATAAGATCGCCGCCACCCTGGGCGTCGAGATCTCCCACCATTCAATCGGTGACATGTTGCCCGCTATCGGCGTCGTCGCCGCCGGTGTCGTGCTGGCCTGGTTGGACTTTGGTCGCGGTGATCGAGCGGGCTTCCTGACAAGGATTCCCGCCTTGCAGTCCTTGTTCAGCAACGGCTGGCACATCGATGAGATCTGTCGAGCCGTCTTCGTGCGCATCACAGGCTGGGTGGCGACGCTGCTTCACGGCATGGAAGTAAAGGGACTCGACGGTGGCTTTGACCGCTTCGGTGTCGGTATTCTGGGTGCGGGTAGTGGATCGCGGCGCGTCCAAAGCGGCTGGGTCCAATTCTATGGAGGCTGCGCTGTCGTTGTGGTCGGTGCCATCGCCTTCTACGTAGGCATGGGAGGCTGACGGTGGGCGGATTGCCACTGCTGACCTCCATCCTCCTGTGTCCGGTCATCGGTCTCGGCCTGATCGTACTTATTCCCGGCGGTGCGGCACGTGCCGTGCGTTGGGTCAGCCTCTTGTCTGCCCTCGCCGCCACGGTGATGAGCATCCAGCTGTGGCGTGGATACGATGCCGTCACCGGCGGCCTGCAGTTCGTCGAGCGGCTCCCGTGGGTCGAAGCGGTAGGGATCTCCTACCATCTGGGCGTCGACGGTTTCGGCACGATCCTGGTCATGCTGAATTCGATCGTGTATCTGACCGGCGTATTGACCATGTGGGATCTGACCGAACGCGTGAAGGGCTTCTTCGGCTTCATGCTGTTGCTGGTCGTCGGCGTCTACGGTGTCTTCATGGCCCAGGACCTCTTCTTCTTCTTCTTCTTCTACGAAGTGGCCGTGGTCCCCATGTATCCACTGATCCTCATCTGGGGCAGCGGCAATCGCGACTACGCCGCCATGAAACTGATGCTCTTTCTGCTGGCGGGCAGTGCGTTGTTGTTCCCTGCCCTGTTGGCGATCTATCACTCGGCCGGTCTGGGCACCTTCGACATGGTTCTGCTGAGCCAGCATCGGTTCGACACGGACGTGCAGATCGTCCTGTATCCGCTGATCTATCTGGGCTTCGGCGTGCTGGCGGGTATGTTCCCCGTACACGGCTGGTCACCCACGGGTCACGTCGCCGCACCGTCGGCCGTCTCCATGCTGCACGCGGGCGTCCTGATGAAACTGGGCGCCTTCGGCATCCTCAGCGTCGGTATTCGACTATTGCCCCAGGGGGCAGCGCATTGGGCGCCGACCTTCACCGTGCTAGCAGCGATCGGCATCGTCTACGGCGCTTTTGTCGCCATTCGGCAGACAGACTTCAAGTTCGTCATCGGCTTCTCGTCTGTATCACACATGGGGATCGTGCTGCTGGGCCTCAATCTGGCAGCCCTGGGGCAGGCCGGTGAAGACGCCCTCAATGGCGCCGTTTTTCAGATGTTCGCCCACGGCATCATGACGGCCTTGTTCTTCTCCACCGTCGGTTTCATCTACGATCGAGCTCACTCCAAGACGATCGCCGACTTCGGTGGCCTCGGAGCACAGATGCCCCGGGCCGTATCGATCTTCATCGTGGCGGGGTTGTGCGGTGCCGGTCTGCCGGGTCTGGCCAGTTTCTGGGCAGAGTTGCTCGTCTTCCTGGCTGCATTGAAGACTTATCCCCTCGTGGGCGGCGTCGTCATCTTTGGTCTCGTGCTCACCGCCGTGTACATCCTGCGTGTGTTCCGTGATGCCTTCTTCGGCGAAGCCAATCCACGCTGGCAGTCCCTGGTCGGCCTAGATATGGCTGGCTGGCAGTTGCTTCCCCGCGCGATTCTCGTGGCCGTCCTGTTGTTCTTCGGGTTCTTCCCTCGGTTCCTGCTCGACGTCATCGACAGCACGACGACGTCGGTCCTCGCTCGCTTCTGGATGCAGTAATCGTGGAACTGTCTCTCTTCGCACCCGAACTCATCGCCCTACTCGGTGGACTGGTTCTATTCGCCGCACCGATTCTGGGTGCGGGCTCAGCCACGACCTGGCGACTGGCCGTGTTGGCCGGATCGGCCACCTTCGCGGGCGCCGTGTGGTCCCTACCCTTGTCAGGTGACGCGTTCTCGCCAGGGATCTACTACGTCGATGCCTTCTCACAGGGCGTGAAAGTGGTTGTGTCTCTCGGGTATCTTCTCGTCGTGCTGGGCGCACGTGAACCGGTCACCCTCAAGGCCCATGCCTGGTCTGAGTTGCCTTTGTTCGTGCTGCTCGCTTCGGTGGGCATGATGATGATGGTGTCAGCCACGGAGTTGCTGACGCTCTACATCGCCATGGAGCTGGCCGCTTACCCTGTCTACATCGCCATTGCGCTGCATCGAAATCCGGCCATCGGCGGCGAGAGCTCGACGAAATACATGGTGCAGGGAATGATGGCGTCCGCCGTCTCTCTCTATGGCATGAGTTTCCTCTATGGGCTGGCAGGATCGACGTACTTCGAAGCCATCACCAGCCAGATGGGTGCCCTGTCGTCGACGCCGCTCTTCTGGTTTGGCATCATTCTGTTGCTGGCAGGGTTCCTGTTCAAGCTCGCGGCGCTGCCCTTCCACTTCTGGGCACCCGACACGTACGAGGCCTCGCCTCACGAGGTGATCACCTTCGTCGCCAGTGTTTCGAAGGTTGCCGCCATCGCCGTGTTGTGCCGGATCATGTCGCTGGTGATGCCCGCCGGTATGGACGCCTGCAGTGTGCAGAATGTGCTGATGTGGTTCGCCGTAGGGGCCATGACGTTGGGCAACCTGGCCGCATTGCGACAGAGCGATCTGAAGCGCCTGCTCGGCTATTCCGCCGTCGCTCATGCGGGTTACGCCCTGATCGGAGTTCAGGCCATGTCGGCCAACGGTCTGACATCGGCTTTGTTCTATGCCGTCGGCTACGCGGCCATGTCGCTGATCTGTTTTCTCGTGGTGGCCACGGTCGGACGGGATCAGGATCGAGTGTCCGTCGAGGCCATGTCGGGTCTCTGGCAGCGATCCCCGTCGATGGCGCTCGTTTTTCTGGTCGGATTGCTGGGGCTCATCGGCCTGCCACCGACGGTGGGCTTCATCGGCAAGTGGTTCCTCTTCTCCGCCGCCATCGAGCAGGGCCAGTTCGTGTTGGTTCTCGTAGCCGCCATCAACGCCACGATCGCGCTCTACTACTACTTGCTCGTGCTTCGGCAGATCTACCTGGTCGATGCACCGACAGACGCCGCGCCCCTGCGGTGGACACCGGCGCTGGCTTTGTCGGCGGGCGTCGGGTCGATCGTGGTGGTCGCCATGGGTGTTGTGCCGTCACCGATCTGGGATCAGGCGGCGGCGGCTGTGGCGACTCTATTTCACTGAAAAGCCACGTTTCACCAACCGAGGGCGTAGCCGTCGCGCCGAGGATCGGCTCCACCGGTAAAGGCACCACTGGCCGGATCGATCCAGACACCCTGGCCTCCACCGACACCCGCTGACCAATCTCCGATCCGATTCAGTTCGTGACCTCGTCGCTCCAGGCCACGCAGGACCTCGTCGGGGATTCTCGTCTCCACATCAGCTGCAAAGCCGTGTGACGTCTTCACGCGGGGCGCTTCGATGGCGGCTTGAATGTTCATGTCGTGGTCGAGGACATTCATGATCATCTGCGGTGTGGTTTGCAGGATGCCGTAGCTGCCCGGCGTGCCGATGAGCATGCGGAGACCGTCCTTGTCCCAGATCTGCACCGGCGACATGGGCATTTCGATCTTCTTCGATGGGCCGATCACATTTGGACTGCCTTCCACGAAGTCAAACCAGCGGCCGAGGTTATTCAGAGCGATGCCCGTTCCAGGCACGACCACAGCCGACCCAAAACCAGCGCCGAGGCTCTGCGTGACAGAGACGGCGTTCCCCTCGGCGTCGACGGTGTCGAAGTGGGTGGTGCATTCCGTCTTCATCCACGCCGTCGGGTCTCCAGGGTGAACCTGGTCAGATTCCAGATGGGGTGCGAAGGTTTCGCCCCCCGATGATCTGGCTTTGTCGCCGATCTGGTCTCTTCTGGATGCCGCATACTCCTTTGACAGCATGCCCGCGATCGGTGGCGCCGCGATGCCGGTGAATGTGGTCCGGTCGGCAACGGCGAGCTTTCCCGACTCCAGAAACAAATGGAGCGCCGGCTCCGAATTGTGGCCGAGATCGGCAAGATCATAGGCTTCCAGCATGTTCAACTGCAGCAGATACTGCCCCGACTGACACGGCGGTGGTGGTCCACAGATGGTGAATCCTCGATAGTCCGTCGAAATAGGGTCCTGCCAGGAGAGCTCGAAACCACGCAGATCCTCGGCTGTGAGCAGCCCCCCGATGGACTCGAGATGCTCTGAGATTTTCTGACCCAATTCGCCTGTATAAAAAACCTCTTCGCCTCCTTCGGCGACCAGACGTAGTGTGGTGGCCAGGTCTGCCTGTGTGATGATCTGGCCGGGCTCAGGTGGCCGCCCGTCGACCAGGTACGACACGGCTGGCCCGGAGTGCTGACGAAGGTCGTCGGCCGCCGAGCTGATGAATTCGTGATTCTTCGCCGTCACGGCGTACCCCGCTTCCGCCATCTCGATGGCGGGCGTGAAGACGGTGAGGGGGTCCATCGTTCCGTGCCGGGCAAGAGCCTCCAGCCAGCCACCGCAGGCACCGGGGACCAGGATCGGTAGCGGGCCACGCAGCCTGGTTGCTTCGTCAGCGAACTGGTCGAGCGATGCCGTGGCGGCGGACAGCCCCATGTAGTCGAGTACCTTCTGGGTCTTGTCGCGCGCGCTGTAGATGTGCATGAAGCCGGCACCACCGATGCCGGACATATAGGGCTCCACCACGTTGAGCGCCGCTGCCGTGGCGACGGCAGCATCGATCGCGTTGCCACCATCCATGAGGATTCGGAGTCCGGCCAGTGACGCCAGCGGGTGCGCCGAACTGACCATGCCCCGTGTGCCAGTCACGGTGGGTCTGTGGGTCAGTCCTTTGCTAGGCGTCATTCCATGACTCCTATTGCACTGAGTCGACGTCGGGGACGGATCCTGGCTCGACATCGAGGATGTATTTGGCGAGCGGGCTGATTCGGTTCGCGGTTTCTGGCCGAAGATACTTGCGCTGATCGGTCTGCTGGGCGTGCTCGCGTGCGATGAAAGCACAGTGCAGCAATCGTCGATGGGCGGACTCGGTGTGGTTGTGCGTGCAGCCGTGCCATGCATTGCTGTTGAAGACGCCCACCGAACCGGCGGGTGCGCACAGATACACTTCATCCGGATGTGGGGCGAGGGTGTCTTTGACCACATCCTGCACACGATCTGCAGTCAGGTGGCTACCGGGCACGATGCGTGTGGCACCATTGTCCGGTGTCATGTCATCAAGCATCCACATGGAGTTCACCACGTGGTAGACACCGTTGCCACGTTCACCACCCCAGTCAGCGTGTAGGCCCTGCTGCCCATGACCTGGGAGCGGGTCGTGCCCGTTGACCGAGTGCAGCTTGAAGGGTCTCTGGATGACGTGCCAGACCGCCGCTAACAGTTGAGGCTGCAGGTAAACGCGGTCGAAAACGTCTCCCTTGTTCACCAGATCAGCCAATCGGCGAACACCTTCGACCTGAGCTACTTCCTTGCCCGCTTCTTCACCCTCGGCCTCGCAGATCTCTTCGAAAACGGCTCGCAGACTCGCCAGCCAGGACGGATCGATGATGCCCTCGAGAATCGTGAACCCCTGTTCATCGAGCTGCCTGATACTCTCTTCGCCGAAAGCCGTGGGCTCGAGGCCGAGCTCGATCAGGCGTGGATCCATGCTGTCGCTCATCATGTCACTCCGCTACGCTCGGGGCCATTGTTCGTGAAACGTCTCGTAGCGGGCAACGGCCTCCTCGTCCAGTTCGACACCCAGCCCTGGTCCATCGGGAACGTTGGCCACGCCATCTCTCACGAGAGGTTCCTTCAACAGGCTGTGTTCGTGGACGAAGTTGCCACATAGATCACTCCCATACGTGCAGTTCGGTACCGCCGCCGATGCGTGCAGTCGAAAGGCGTCGAAAATCCCAAGATCGACGTTCGATGCCTGCCACACGGGGATGTCCGCGGCGGCAGCGATCCGCGCCATGTCGATGAAGTTCCAGTCGGACGGTGCGACGTTGATCGCATCTACCGCTTCCATGTCGATGGCGTGAATGACCTGCAGGGCGTTCTGGAAGTGCGGAGCCACCTTCACCGTCGTGACACCACGCATGCGTTTGTAGTCATTCATGTCATCCTTCGGCATGGGATCTTCAAACACGACGTCGAGCCCGTCCAGACGGCGAGCCAGTTCCATGCTGTTGTCGAAGTTGTGGAACTGATGTCCAGGGTCCATAACGATACGCATGTCCGGCGCCACCTCGTGGATGGCGAAGGCACGTTCCGCCACATTCCCGTCCTCCCACTGGCACTTCATCTTGATGCCGTGGAACCCCAACTCGGCGGCGCGCCGGGCTGCGCCGACCGTGTCTTCCACACCCATTCTCTGAATCCAGTAGTCCACGAGAATCTCACCGCGCAGCTTGCCCCCGAAGATGCGGCACAGTGGCCAATCGATCTGTTTTCCGATCAGATCCAGCAGGGCGATCTGCCACCCGCCTCCACCCAGGGTGCGGGGCTCGAATTCCCGCGGGTCCTTGCCGATGAGATCGGGGGGCGTCTCGTCGTGCGCGTCGAAGTAGGGACCTCCCATGCCAATCCCTGTGAGACCCGTATCGGTATGGATGTAGTAGATATCCTGCAGTCGCTCGCTGATCGGCAGCGGATAACTCTCGGTGAACTCTTCGTAGTCGGGTGGAGAGAGAATGCCAGGCATAAAAGGCACCTTCACACTCTTGCGCTCCAGATGGGTGATCTTCACAGGTTCTCCTTCACGGCTGAGGATTGACGCCCCAGACTCACAGATTCTACTCGCAGACTCTACTCACGGCTGCCATTGATTCCAGCCCAACTCACCGAAGGCGGGCACGAGGGGCAAGGGGTCGAGGGTTTCTTCCATCCGCTGTCGTAGCCAGACATGGTGCTGCGCGGCGATCGATCGATGGGCGTCATCGTCAACGAGATTCGTCATCTCCCAGGGGTCGGACTCCAAATCGAAGAGCTGCCAGGATCTGGCCCCGTTCTTGTCACCTATGACGGTGTACTTGTATCGCCGCGAACGGAAACCTCTCCAGACTTCCTCGTAGAAGGGCAACCCCTCACGCAATTCGGCGACAAACTCGAGCAGGACGCCATCACGGTCCAATTCGTGATCCTCACCGCGAATCACTCGACTCAGATCCATGCCAGGAAGTGGATCACGTGGCGTACGCCCCGTCAATCCGAGGAAGGTGGGAAACAGATCTTCCGTGCAGGTCGGATCGATGAGAACCGTCCCGGCCCGTTCGGGGCATCTCGGATCGTACACAATCAGTGGCACACCCACCGATTCCTCCAGGGGCCGCTGCTTGCTGACCAGTCCATGAGCTCCCAGCAACTCGCCGTGGTCGGCCAGGAACACGACGACCGTATCTTGCGCCAATCCACTCTCGTCGAGAAAGGCACGCATGCGTCCCACATTCGTGTCGAGATTTTCCACCATGGCATAGTAGATCTGCCGCTGACGGATGAGTTGCTCTCGTTTTTCGTTCGAGTCAGCCCTGAAGTTGGGTGGCAGCTGGATGTCGCGCGCCGTCCACTCCGCCTCCAGATCGGCAGGTGCCTCATATGGAGGGTGGGGTGCTTCGACCGACAGGACCATGCAGAAAGGCCTCGTGGGATCGCGACCATCACGCAGGTAGTCGGTGGCCACGTCGAAGAGGCCATCCGTCTGGTAACCGTCGATAGGGATGGGCGTGGGATCATCATCTTCGAAGTAACACGTGTCGAAGAAACCATTGCGCAGCTCGAATCCGAACCACTTCTCCCAGCGTCCCTGGTAGGGCCTGCGCACGGGCGTGCGATTGCACTGCACAGCCGAACCCATGCGACCGTGGCCGCCATCCAGATGCCACTTGCCCACGTAGATCGTTTCGTAGCCACCCTCGTTGAACTCATCGGCGAGGGTTCGTTCCGCCGGTGACATGCGCCACTCGATCCCGGGCACCAGCCTGGAATGCGCGTAGTGTCCCGTCATCATGGTGAAACGAAAGGGCACACAGATCGGATAGGTGGAGTTCGACTGTGCGAAACGAACCCCGTCGTCGGCGAGTTGATCGATGTGCGGCGTGCGACTGTCGGGATCACCGTGGCAGCCCAGCGCGTGACGACGCAATTGGTCGCTCAGAATGATGAGCAGATTCGGTGTGGATGTCATGACGTTCCTCACATGCTGACCGACACATAGATGAAAGCTACCACGGCAGCAACAACACTGCAGCCGACGCCCAACGCGATGGGACGTCCCCCTCCGAGACGAAGGGCTCGAAACTCGGTGAGCAGCCCCACACCGGCGATGGCCGTCGTAATCAGCCATCCTGCCGTAAGCCCAAGGCCCTGAGCCAGATTCATGGTGCGATCGCCGGCGCCAAAGAGGAACCGGTCGGTCATGTGAAAGGTCACCTCGGAAAGAAACCGGATGTGCGCAGCAGAGCCGCCAGAAGGAAGAACAGGACGAAGGGCGGAACGAGTTTGACAATCGTCGCCACCTCACCCGCGGTCTGACCATCGACGGGATGGGCGAAGCCAGCGGCGATCACCTGTGGCGTCGCATGGATCGCCAGACCACACCACGCACCGTAGATCTCCGGCGACATCAACAGAAATGTGCCAATCACGGGAAAAGCAGCATCGCCACGGCGCCGAGGATATTCACCACAGCGATCGCCAGTGCTTCAGTCATGTCGAAGGCATCGCGATCCTCGATGGTGATCACATCGTCGATGATCTCTCGATTCAGGATCGGGGGGACAAACCCAGCACCGATGCCCTCGATCGCATGCGTTCCATATTTGCCGCCCGAAAAGACGGGCGAAGCGGCGGGTTCGACGGCACCCCCCATGTCGTCATCGCCTGGCGTCAGGACCACTTCAGCGCCATAACGGGTCACCAATGCCCGGCGTTCGAAACTCATCGTTTCGGGCATCGTCAGAATCAGACGATAACCTCTCTGGGCACAGATCATGGCCAGTCCAATCCCGGTGTTTCCGCTCGTCGCCTCCACAACGGCGACACCATCACGCAGATCCCCCGCCGCTTCGGCCGCTTCGATCATGCTCAGTGCGATGCGGTCCTTCACACTCCCCCCGGATTGAGGTACTCGAGTGTGCCGAGGATCGTGGCGCCTCCCTCAGGTGACAATGCCGACAGGCGCATCAGAGGCGTGTGACCGATCAGTTGGTAGATGCCATCGTGGATGGGCGCCATGCTCAGCCTCCGCGGGTGTATCCGTCTTGGTTGGCTTTGCGCCAGTCGGGCAGGTAGCCGCTCTTCGCCTCGTATCCGTAGGGTTTGCCGATTTGATTCGGCGATGTCCAGGGCCACGCCTGTCCGCCGATGATGCGATAGTCGTCGCCTCTGCCACGGAGCCAGTAAAACATGTGGGCCACGTATCGTGCCAGATTGTGCCCACCGTATTCAGCGGTTTGCAGATCGAAATCTGGCTCGCGAATCCAGTCGGCTTCTGCGGGCACAGAACGCCAGTAGTTGTATTTGAGCATGTGACGCAATCCTGACGCGGTGGAAACCCCACGTCGATGGAGAATGCTCTGGTGGTGAATACCCAGTGTACCCGCCGGGCCGTGGGCGAAGACACCTCCCTCTTCGATATCTCGAGGTGTAGGCGCCACGTGGGTTCGTGGTGCGATCTCCGTGGGTCCCAACTCGATGGGTGTGTCCTGCGGAAAGTAGAAGACTTCGACGAAGTTCAACTCCGGGCCGAAGACATGATCCGCGTCATGATGCCAGCCCTGAGCTTCAAGGGGACACTGGGAGGCATGATGGGAGACGAGGATGGGCAGACCGACCTTTGATCCGAGAAGGGACCGCATGATGCCAGCCAACTGAGGCTGCAACAGTACCCCTTCGATAAACCACGTCTCCAGGAAGAGGGTGCTCGGCTCGTGGCTCCCCCGAATCCGCTCCATGTCCTGGTCCGTCATGCCCTCGGGAACGAAACTGGGCTCGGCGGGAATCTTTCCTTCCAGCCAGGCGCGTGCGCGTTCGTTGACGGCATCGTCCACCACGCCCGGCAGCAGGATGTACCCCTCTCGGCAGAACTCGAGAACCTGCGAATCTGTCAGCGTGGGTCCACAGTCGAAGTTCCACGCCTCTCGATCGAAGGTCACATCACTCATGGTGTGCCCAAGCCGGGTACGTCCACTTCAGCGACCATGATGCGGCCATCCCCCGGACTGCGTTCGACGCCGAGAATGGTGGACTGCAACAGAAACAAGCTCTTCAACTCAGGCCCACCGAGGGTACAGGCAAAAGAACCGACCCCGTCCGCATCGATGCGGTCCACGAGCTCGCCCCCCTCACGCACGCGTACGAAACCTCCCGGCCCTCCGTAGGCGTAGTAGGGGATTGCCACCCAGAGGCAGCCCTCTTCGTCTAAGGTCATGCCATCGGTTGGTGCACCGAGATCGGCCCACACCCGACGATTGCTCAGCGAGCCATCGGCCTCGATGTCGAAGGCGGTGATGCGATTGGCAAAAGTCTCGGCCACCAGATACGTCTTGCCGTCGGGTGTGATGACGGGCCCGTTGGGAAAGGTCATGCGGTCGGCCACGGTGCGGCAGCGCCCTTGGCCAGGCTGATCCCGATCGGGCTCGACGAGGTGAATGTGACTGAAGGCGGGCATGTTTCCAGGTCCGGGAAGACGGTCCTCATCCAGTTCCTGGAAGCTGCCGACATATCCGCGTCCATCCGGTCCAAGAACCATGTCGTTACAGGACAGGCCGTCGAGGGCCTTCATGTCGGCAACGGGACGAACCTCACCATCGTCGCCGATCGCCATCAGTTTGCCATCCCCCAGGGATACCACGACGAGCGTGCCATCAGGCCACCACCCAAGTCCGGAGGGCAGTTCGGGAACCTCGGCGATCGTCTCGCAATGACCGCTGAGATCAACGCGTCTGACCTGGCCTGCCAAAACGTCCGAGAACCAGAGCCAGCCCTTGCCGTCGTCACCCACACGCCAGCGGGGTCCCTCGGGAAAATAGAGATTGTCGACCAGTACTTCGGGTGTTCCTGCCATCGAAAGCTCTCCTTCGTCTATATCGATTCAGCATGCGACTCGTAGCAAGCGCAAAGCCTAGGAGATTCCCCCGTTTCCGGCAAAGGCTCTCACACAGGAGACGGGATGAGTCACTACGACGGGGAGATCTTCCAGACACTGCTGCAGCGTGACGGACTAGGAAGCAACATCGTCGTCGACATTCTCACCGCTGCCTATGGCAGTGTGTGGATCGCCACCGAAGGTGGGGCGACGCGATATCGACCGGTGACTTCACCGCCCAAGGTGCGCATCACCGATGTCGTGACCGACGAACATCACGGGTCGGTGCAGGCACTCTCTATACCATCCACCTTGCTGGCCATTCATTTCGAGGCGCGCAGCTTCAAGACCCATCCAGCGAACATGCAGTTCGTCTATCGCCTGCGCGGACACGATGAGACATGGCACTCGACACGCGAACACTTCGTCGAGTATGACGGACTGGACTTCGGACAATACACCTTCGAATTGCGCGCCATTGACCGCGATCTGACCTACTCCACCGAGGCGGCGACGGTCTCCATCGACGTGCACCCTCCTTACGACCAGTGGGCTCTTGTGGGCCTGGTCATCGTGGCTCTCGCCTTCGCCGGTGTATCCGGTGTGTATGCCCGGCGCCGCCGACGCGACGACCTTGCCGCCGAGATATTGCCCTCACCCGTGAACTGGAGGAGGCGGTGCAGACGGCGCGCGAGATGCAGATGCGCCTCATGCCGGAAGAACACCCGGACCTGCCCGGCTATGACGTGTGCGGTGTCTGTGTGCCGACGACGCAGGTGGGGGGCGATTGCTTTCAGTACTTTTCGCTGCGCGAGGGATCATTGGGGTTGTGTGTCGCCGATGCGACGGGTCACGCCATGCAGGCTGCAATTCCCATCGTCGTCTTTTCTGGCGCCCTGCAGGCCGAAGTCCATCATCAGGGCTCGATCATGAGCCTCGTCACCGGCCTGAATCGTGCGCTGGTCAAGATCTTCGAACTGCGCACCTTCGTCTGCCTCTCAGTGGCCGAATTGGATGCGTACCCCCTCGCCGTGCGCGAAGACATTGAATACGCGAGACATACAGTTCGCCTCGGGAGACCGACTCGTCATGTTCTCGGACGGGCTGGTCGAGGCTCAGGCGGTCACAGGGGAAATGCGGAGCTTGGAACGCGTCCACGAGATCATTCGGCAGGGTTGCCTGGCGGGACTCTCCTCCCGCGCTCTGATCGATTTCATCACCGACCAGGTACACGAATTCACCAGCGACCGCTCCTCCGGGAACGATCTAACGTGCCTCGTTTTGCACGCACTGTAGGCAGAACGTCTATCTCGTAGGCTGCAGTCTCAGCAATACGAGGCCCCACGTTCGATGCCAGTAGGCCGAGTGGATGTAGGATCATCCGCTGAGGGCCATCCTCGCCAATACGTTTCGTTGTGGGCGATCCGGTGCTGCCACTGCACCAGAGGAATCGAAGGCAACTCCGCCAGCCAGAAGTCCATCGCCTCGCGAAACTGTGCCCGCAGAGCCGGTTCTTCCGGTGCCGTGCGCGACGTGCGTTCTACGACGGCATCGGAGGCGGGGTTCCCCCAGCGCCACGCATACTCGGCGAAGGTACCCGTGGGCCGGATGTGCCGTGAGTGGTAGAGAGACAGTGTGAAGTAGGGATTTCGCGTGGACCCTCCGTGGCCATTGAGATAGGCCCGCGCCGGCCCCTGAGTGACACGCGTGTAGAAGTCCTGGGTCATACGAAAGCTGGCATCGAACCCCGCCCGTTGCAGCTGCGCCACCAGTACGGGACCCAGATCCTGGAAGACCGTCGCAATATCGATGACGACCTTGAACCGCTTCCCGTCCTTGGTCCAATAACGATTCTGCCTGCGCCAACCCTTGCTGGTGAGGATTTCGGCGGATCGAGACAGATCATGCTGTCCAATGGCATGCTTTTCGAGCAGATCCTGCTCGCTCTCGAAATAGGGCCGCAGGGGTGGATAGTCAGGTAAGGTCAATAGCGTCTTTTCGCCGGCGCCATATCGCCGAGAAAGTGGAAGTACTGCACATGGAGAGGTTGGTCGAAGCCGAACTTCGCCTGATAGGCGGCGACCATCGCTTCGATGCCCTCCTGACGAAGACCACCGGAGGCCATGAGTTGACCGAGTTTTTCGCGAATCGGGTCTCGACCGGTGCCGAGCCGGGGAACGAAGAAATTGACACTCGCGGCAGCCCACACCACGACGAGAAACAGGGCGATCCGGCGCAGGATGTGTGCTCTCATCCGACCCCCGCGCCACCTGCAATGCCGGCGCTCATCACCCCCCTACACACGGAGGGATCGAGTCACTGGGGGATCGGTTCCCAACCACGACGTGGACCTGGAGGCCGCTCATCTTCGTATCGCTGGCGGATCGCTGTGAACTGATCCCAGTCGGATACGACACCCTCAGGGTGTTCGGGACTCTGAATGACGAAGTCCGCTTCGGGCGGATAGCAGGCAATCTCATAGATCGGCCTGTCCTCGGTGTATTCGACGGGAAGCTCGCCCACGTTGTTCGGCACCGTCGCCGCCTGATATCGAATGTCCGTCGCCCAGCGTACGATGTCGACCGTGTGCTGCGACGACCGATGAGGCGTGAGATTGGTCATAAACAGCACGCCACCGGCTGGCACGGGAACGGTCACAGGGTCGAGTTGATTGGGCAGATCCTGTTTCGTGATCTCCAGATATCCACCCTGCCCGCCGGTGTAGTGACGCGTCACGCCGGAGCGATGAGCCCGCGGCAACACCTGCAGACAGCCATTGTCCTGGTCGGCATCGACCAGTGGGATCCAGCAGGTGACGATGAGATCGTCGTCGCAGTGCGGATTGAAGTAGCCCGAATCCTGGTGCCAGGGCACGGCTCCCCTGGCGTAGTTCGGCATCTTGGGACGGATGCGATAGACGGAGGACCCAACGATTTCGTCGCCGACGAGGGATTCGATATGACCGAGGATCGATGGGTGGGTGATGAAGTTGAAGAAGGCCGGCCCGCTGTGGCCACCTCCCGCTTTGCCGACGATGGGCGGTAGAATCTCTTCACATTCCTCGTAGAGTCGTGTCAGACGGGTCTCGAAAGAGGCCTCTTCGTGAAGACTCTTGACCTTGCCCTCGTCAAGAAGGCGGCGCGCCGTCTCGTCGATGACCCCCGTGATCTCGTCGCGGACAGGCTGTAGATCGGCATCTGTATAGACATCGGGCACCGTCACCCAGCCTTCCTCCGTGAACTGCTTCACCTGGTCGGCGGACATGGAGGGATTGTGCATCGTGCGTCCTCAGATTTCGTGGGTGGCGTCTCGGTGGTGAGAGCGTGGAGAGGATAGCCAGCCACACGTCGGTGGTCAAAGGATGAACGGGTCCGACCCCGACATCCTCAGATGCGGTCGCCGTGATCGTGCCACGAGGAGCTACCTGCTGGCAGAGACGCGCTGTTGGTAACGGGCCTTTGCTTTGGCGGCCTCGATCTCAAGATCACGCTGAGGTGCGCTGGTGATCAGGCCGTCAAAGAGTCGAGCCGTGGCTGTGGCACCTCTTCCACAGCACGATCGAAGGCTTGCTGATTGGCCTGCGAAGGCTAGCGAAATCCACTGACCTTGCGCACATACTGCAGCGCCGCCGCCTGCATTTCGTCTTCAGTCGCAGGGGGCTCGAAGTTGAAGAGGGTCCGGATATTTCGACACATGCTTGACGGTCTCCGAGCAGCGATCCACGAAACAGGGCGTGGACACCGATGGCGAGGGACGAAAATCAGGCAGGAGTGTACGAAATCAGGAGAATTCGGACGACAGCTGGAACATGCTCGTGGGGCAGTCGTCGCCTTGCGGGATTTCGCCGATGGGGTTCAGGGGCTCGGGATCGGCACCACGCATGGGATAGGCCTCGAAGTTCGGCCACACACCCAGATCACACTTCACGCGATTCGGAGAGAATCGCATCGTGAGCCCCACACGTCGGCGGCCCGATGTGCTGGGACCTGAACCGTGGATCAGACGATCGTCGTGCAGCGACATCTGCCCGGCCTGCAGGTCGATGGTCACCACATCCTCGGGGGCAAAAGCGGACTCATCGATCGCCTGATTCAGGACGAACTGCTCTCCCTCCACCGACTCGTGGTCAACAAGACCGACTCGATGGCTGCCGGCCACGACACGCATCGCCCCATTGCTGTCGTCGGTGTCATAGAGCGCGAGCCATACGGTCACCGTCTCGTGCGGTGTCAGTGGCCAGTACTGGGCATCCTGGTGCCAGGGAACCTCACTCGACCCCCCGGGCAACTTGCAGAAGAAGTGACAACCCCACAGGTAGAACTCCGGTCCCAGCAAGTCTTCGACGTAGTTGAGGACGGCCGGCGTGCAACACAGATCGTAGACCCAGCGATTGGCCTTGTGCCAGCAGTTGACCCGGTTGATGTCGATGCCGTCGGGTAACTTCGCCAGCAGCTCGTCGAATCGTGCCTGCAGATGATCCGCGGCATCGTCGCCAAACAAAGGCAGGGGTTTGATGAATCCCCGCTCTTCAAATCCTCGTCGCTCCGCCTCACTGAGTCGGCGCGCCTTCGTTTCAGCTGCCAGCGTGGTCATACCGAGATCCGATCAGACGGTGACCGGCTCGGGCTGCCGGGTCATGTAGATGTTGCTATCGCCATTGGGTGCCGGAGACGTGGCGACGCTGTAGTTGAGGCGTGTCGGCGCAAAACGAACGGTGAAGGGTTCGTCGTGGGTGCGATCGCCGGCCATCACCTTCGTCCACGTGTCGTCACCCAGTACGTCCTGCGCCCTGCTCACACCGTGCTCTTCGAAAAAGATCGCCGTCTGAGAACCCCAATCGCAGATGTCACCCTCATAAGTGGCTCGAAAGACGGGATCGGGTTTGTGGTCGGGAAACCAGGAGCGTCGCTCAATGGGTCGCGTGGCGAATCTCCTCGCCACGCAGAGTGAGTACGAGAAAGTGCCCGTATCCGTTGATGCACGTGCCCACAATCATGGCGACGATATAGGTATTGCGGCTGCGCAGCTTGTCGTGGATGTAGCGACGGAGATCCTGCATGTCCGAGTCCTCGAAACGAGGGAACATAGATAGGAACCTCTATTGGATGCCGCCCGAGGTCCAGGGATTCATAGAGCAGGGTCGGTCAGAAGGCTGGGAGTTCCAATCGAACGCGAGTTCCTCGCCCGAGGTCGCTGTCGAGACGAATCTCACCCCCGTGTCGCTGCATGATGTTGTACGCCGCGGGCAACCCCGCCGTCAACCGCACCCGGGCACCTGAAGAAGAAAAGCCGATATTGAAGAGGTTGTCCATGCGCTCGGGTTCGATCAATGTGTTGACGAACTCGTAGTTCACGAAGGCCCGCCACTTGCGGTCGATGTCCTTCTGCAGGAACAGATTCTGTTGCTGCACGCTGAAGAAGTTTCGCTCGGACTCCTCGTCGAACTAGGTCTTCAGTTGCGTCTGATGTGAAAGGTGTTCTGGAAATAGCCGAAGATCTTCAGCTGTGGCTGTGCCGACGCAGGTAGCGTGGCCAAAGCGGCGAGCACGAGCAGGACACGTCGGACGATTCTACGCATGGATTCCTCGAGAAGTGGGCGTCTCATCCTAAGCTCGCGAACACAAGGCCCCACGACAACGCATTCATAGCAGGTTCAGCCCTTGCAGAACCCCGGACAGTTCGTCCATCTGGTCATCGGTGAGCGTGTGATACGGTGCCCGCAGGTGACGACCACTGATTCCATAGAGTTCACTGATTCCATGCACCATGGCATTGAAACCACCGCGGACGGTGCCCATATAGTGCCGTAAGGGCGCTTCGTAGGTTCGCATCGTTTCCCAGGCCGACTCGTAGTCACCCTTCTGAATGGCCTCAAAATACTGCCAGGAAATCTCGGGATTGAAACTCATGAACATCGACAGGTATCCATCGACACCCCATGGGACCTGGAAGGTGTGATTCTGCATCAGACCGCCGGAGACGACGACCCACTTGGGCCGCACCGTTGAGCAGATCTGCACGCCTAGGGCTCCGAGGATGTCGTCTTTGATGGCGACCACACTGTCCACCCGATCGTGGAGCGCCTCAATCACCTCCATGCTGGCCGGCACGGAAGTCCCACCACCCTGATTGAAGAAGGCCGTCACCAGCATCGTCGGCAGATTAACACCGGCCGCCTCGAAATGTGTCACGAGGGATTCCGTCGTCGTCGACCCAGCCCAGTTCGGCGGCAGGAGCATGAGCAGGTCGGCACCGATCTGCGCACAGTATTCTGCATACGCCACCGCCTTGGGAGTTGCCCAAATGTTGTCGGCGGCGATGACCTTGGCACGCCCGGCGCTGTGCTCGACCACGGTGCGTGCAAGTTGCGCCACCTCGTCGTCGGTGAGCACCGAATGCAGCGAGTCGCCCCATGTGATCATGATCGTCTGTGCGCCACCGGCGATGACGAAGTCGACCTGCGAGCGCACACCATCCCAGTCGACATCACCGTCGGCGGTAAAGGGCGTTCGCAGAGAGGGGATCGGCGTGGACAGGGCGGCACGCAGTTCGTCGGTCAATTTGTTCAAGACAGTCAATCCGTGGCTTGACGCATGGTGTGTGGTAGGCAGAATCGTCGGTCGTTGTGGTAAGGTCGTTCATCAGGTGGACACTGGAAACGACTCAATGCGTGGAGGGCCGGGGCACCCGCCACTCGCAGGAATCGTTCGAACCGCGTTTCTTTCCCCTTGAACACCCACCCACTGCCCCGTTGCGTCCGCAGGATCAGAAGAGAGTGAATATGGCGATTCCCGTACCTGCCCCACGCGTCGCACGTTTCGAGCGTCTCGGCTACGGCATGTTCATCCACTGGGGACTCTACGCTCAACTCGGGCAGGGCGAGTGGGTACAGCATCTGCGCAAGATTCCGATGCAGGAGTATGTGCAGCTCAAACAGAGCTTCACGGCTGCCGATTTTGACGCTCGTGCAATCGCCGTCACAGCCCGTGCCGCCGGCATGAAATACATCACCCTCACCTCGCGGCATCACGATGGGTTTTCTCTCTACGACACGCGTGGCCTGAGCGATCACGATGCACCCAACTCGGCAGCGGGGCGCGATCTGGCCGGCGAATTCGTCGAGGGCTGCCGTGCGGAAGGCATCATCCCCTTCTTCTACCACACGACCCTCGACTGGTATCAACCGACGTTCAACGACGACTTCGATGCCTATCTGGACTACCTGCACAAATCGGTGGAGGTTTTGTGCACACACTACGGTGAGCTCGGTGGCGTGTGGTTCGATGGCAACTGGAGCAAACCCGACGCGGATTGGAAAGAGGATCGCCTCTACGGCATCATCCGCCGGCTCCAGCCCGAGGCGATGATCATCAACAACACCGGTCTGGGCGCCAAGGGTGCCATCGGCAACCCTGAGATCGACAGCGTTACCTTCGAACAAGGCCGCCCGACGCCGATGAATCGAGAGGGCATGGAGAAGTATGTCGCCGCCGAGATGTGCCAGACCATGAATCGACACTGGGGCATCGGCGCCGAAGACTTCAACTATCAGTCGCCCGGTGACGTGATTCAGAACCTGTGCGCCTGTCGCAAGGTGGGAGCCAACTATCTGCTCAATGTGGGTCCCACAGCACAGGGGCGCATCCCTGACTACGAGGCGGCCACGCTGCGACGCGCAGGCGAATGGATCGATGCCCACGCACGGGTGATCTACGACGGCACACCGTCGGTCGTGACCGGCAATGGTGCCGACTTTGCCCTCGAGTCGGAGGGCAAGCTCTATCTGTTTATCCACCATCTGTCGGTGGGCGGCGACGCCCAGGTGACCGTCGGTGCCGGAGGGGCCGGACCCCGCGCTTTTCGTGGACTCGATCGATCCGTGACGGGCGTCCGTTGGATCGACAACGAGGAGGAACTGACCTTCACCCACGCCAACGGCTTGCTCTGCGTAGACGCAACCGGCTATCCCTACGGCGTCGACCGCATCGTGCGCGTCGCCGAAGTGGATGTGGAATGAGAGATCTGGATCAAGCCCTTGAACGGCGACTAGCAGACCTGTGTGACGAGGGCGCCGAATTGGCTGCGCGCTTCGATGAAGACGTGCGCAGCAAGCAGTGGCACCCCTTTCTGCCGGCCAACTATCGTGTGGTGTTGCAGGCGCTGGTAACCAGGCGGGCGCCTGACGTTCGTTTCCTCGAGTGGGGGTCGGCGACGGGGGTCATCACGATCATGGCCGATCTGCTCGGCTATGAAGCCTACGGCATCGAATTGGATGCCGATCTGGTGGACGTGGCCCGCGAGTTGGCTTTGCGCAATGAATCCAAGGCCCTCTTCGCCGCCGGCAGTTTCCTTCCCGCTTCCTATCGCTGGAAACCCGACGGCGGCGACGGTCGCATGGGCACGATCGGCGAAGGTGCATCGGGGTATGACGAGTTGGGTCACGACCTGAACGAATTTGACGTGGTGTTCGGCTTCCCCTGGGATGGCGAAATCGATATGATGCTGGATCTGTTTCGTCAGCATGGACGCGCCGACGCGCGGCTTCTGGTGAACATGACCAACGATGGCGTTCACGAATACCGCGATGGGGAACGACACGCCTGATGGCTCGAAAGAAACTCGCCGCCCTCGTATCGATCTACCGCACCCATTCTCATGCGCAGCACATCGTCGACCGTTTTCTCGAGGGGTACGGATGGAATGGGCGCCATCACCGTCCTGACATCGACGTGGTGTCGTTGTATGTCGATCAGGTAGGCGAAGATGATCTGAGCCACGAACGCGAAGCGCGCCACGAGGGCCTCACGATCTACCCCACCATTGGAGACGCCCTCACCCTTGGTGGAAACGACCTGGCCGTCGACGGCGTACTGCTGATCGCCGAACACGGCGAGTACGAGTCCAACGAGAAGGACCAGGTCTTGTGGCCGCGTTATGAATTCTTCCAACAGATGGCCACCGTGTTCCGCACCTCCGGTCGTAGTGTGCCGGTCTTTAATGACAAACACCTGTCCTGGAACTGGGCGTGGGCGCGTCAGATGGTGGACACGTCTCGCGAACTCGACTTTCCCTTCATGGCCGGGTCATCCCTGCCGGTCACATGTCGCACCCCGTCCATCGACATGCCACTGGGTGCCAACGTCGACGAGGCCATGTGTGTGAACAGCAGCTGGATTGATGGCGGTGACTTTCACGCCTACGAGACGGTGCAGGCCATGGTCGAACGACGCGCAGGCGGTGAGGGCGGCGTCAGGTGGATCAAGGCATATCGGGGCGAGGAATTCTGGCAGGCTCACCACGATCGGCAGTGGTCGCACGAATTGTTCAATGCCTGCCTGTGCCGCAGTCACAATCTGAACCCAGGTCGCCCCGGATTCAACGACATCTTTCCCACCATCGATGCCATGCGCGGACTGATGACCAATCCGTGGGCTTATCAGTATCAACACCTCGATGCGCTGCTCTGTACCGTCATTGCCGGCAACGGTCTGGTGGGCGACTTCAACTTTGCCGCGCAGTTGCGCGACACCGATGAACCGCTGTCGACGAACATGTATCTGGCTGCCCCCCCGACCAAAAGTATGGCCAGCTTCTTCAGCCCCCTGGTGAACAACATGGAGCAGATGTTCCTCACCGGTCGTGCGACCTATCCGGTAGAGCGCACCCTGCTGACGACGGGTCTCACCGCGTCAGGTTTGGACAGTCGGTTCCAGGGCGACCAACAATTGGACACCCCCCATCTGAACATCGCGTACGAGGCGCCTGCCGAGTCCACCTACTGGCGCACCTGATGCTCTTATGACCAGATGTCGACCATTCGCCCTGAACAGAGAATGGTCACTTCCCCAACTCTTTCCATAACAACGAGTTAGCTCGCAACGAAATTGTATCGTCCCTGCCAGTGCGTACGAGTGTTCACACTGTGTTCTGAGCCGGTTCGGGGGAATGGCCTGAACACCCCCGATATGCTGCACCCGCCGCGAGTGACGGCGACCCCCGATGTCGATGGCGAACTCGAAGATGTATGGGCCGACGCGGCCTACTTCGACAACTTCGCCGAATTCATGCCGACCCACCGCGTAGTCGCACAGGTGGCGACGTGAAAGAGGTAGCTGAAGTCCTCACGCACACCGCCGTCTGAACTGTATCGAACGGTGCCGAAGATGCGGTCGGCCGCTCGCGCCAGCCGTTGGGAGTCTCCTTGAAGGAGGGCGAGATAGGCGTGATTGCGAGCCTCCCACGCTGCATTCGCCCCGGACAACCTCATCAATTTCAGCTGATGGGTCAGGCTCGCATCCAGACGTGCGCGCACAGCGGGGTCGAGGGCATCCCCCAACAACAGACCGATGGCACCCAGTTTGTCGGGGATCGAAATCAGCCAGTAGTACCAGGCACCGGGTCGCGGTGAGTCGGCGTGATAGTGATCGAGTGCATTCGCCAGATCGATCGTCGCTCGGTTCAGCACCCCTTCGTCACCGTGATACCGGCCGGCGCTGGCCCACCCTTCGGCGAGGGTTCTCACCTTCGCCAGGTGGCGATCGAGACGCAGGTTGCCCCCCCTCCGCCGGATCTTCCCAGATGAGGGGCTCGCGATCGGCTTCGACAATGCACTGCACGCGATCATCGAGATCGGCCTGAGCACGTGAGCGATGGGCACCATCGCCTCTGCCACCTGAAAGCAGGTCGACGGTTCTTTCCTTGACGGTCTGCAGGTCAGTCGCCTCGGCGTGAATAGGGTGCAGGATGACAGCCAACGTCACGAGAGGGGCCAGCCGTCGCATGCGAACCTATTTCTTGAACCAGGACCAGGCGTGCTCCACCATGGTTGGCAGATCGGAGACCTTGGGCGTCCACTGAAGTTTCTCCACCGCACGACGCGCGTCAGCGACTAACTCGGGAGGATCACCGGCCCGTCGATCCGTTTCGACATGGGGCACTTCCATCCCCGTGATGGAACCGACAGTGTCGATGACTTCACGCACACTGTGTCCTTTGCCCGTGCCGAGATTGGCCTGCAGCGAACCCTTGCCGGCTCGCAGGTATTCGAGGGCCAGCAGGTGCGCGTCCACCAGATCCCACACGTGGATGTAATCGCGGATCGCCGTGCCATCAGGCGTCGGATAGTCCGTGCCGAAGACGGACAGTCGGTCGCGTTTTCCCTGCGCTGCCCAGATCGCCAGCGGGATCAGGTGCGTCTCCGGGTCGTGGTCTTCGCCGATCTCGGCTTCGGGATCTGACCCGGCCACGTTGAAATACCGCAGCGCCGCCCAGCGTACGCCGTGCACCTTCCCATACCACTCGAGCATCTGCTCCACCATCAGCTTCGAACAGCCGTAGGGGTTCACCGGCCGCTGCGGCGTGTCTTCGCCGATCGGCATCGAATCGGGTTCGCCGTAGGTGGCACACGTGGAAGAGAAGACGACATCCTTTACCTCAAACTTCACCAGCGCATCGAGCAGATGCTGACTGCCCACCGTGTTGTTGGCGAAATACTTGCCGGGGTCTTCCATCGATTCGCCGACGAAGGAGCAGGCGGCAAAGTGGATCACTGCTTCGGGTCGATGCTCGTCGAAGACGCTGAATACGTGACCTCGATCTCGCAGATCGACCTTGGCCAGGGGCCCCCAGCGCACGGCCGTCTCGTGCCCCATGGATAGATTGTCGAGCACGATCGGCTCGTGTCCCTGCTGGCTGAGATACTTGCAGCAGTGGGAACCGATGAAGCCTGCACCGCCGGTGACGAGAATTCGAATGAGAACGACCTTCTGCTCGTTGTGGTCGGATCGCTATTCGTGAGTGGGTTCGAGGCGCACGACGCCAAACTGCGCCGCCCCCGGGCTGGATCCGGTGAAGATGAACGGATCGTGTCCGTGTTGCTGGCAGTAGTCTTGGGCGATCTGCTCGACGTGTTCTGCCGCCGATGGCTGGCCGAGGATGGCGACAGTTCCACCGGAACCATCACCGGTGATCTTGGCCCCAAACAGACCCGCCGCCCTGCTTTCAGGTGTATCCACCATCGCCGCCAGTTGATCAGTGCCCTTCGACCCAAGGCCGCATAGTGAGTAGCTGGCGTGGGTCTGAAACATCAGCTCTCCCAGCAGTTCGTCACGCCGTTCTGTCCTGGCCGGCCAAGGGCTTGGAGGGGTCGAGGCGGTCGATCTGGTACATGAGCCACATCCCACCACCTGCGGTGCCGAGGGCCACGAACAGAAGGAGGATCGCGTAGAGCGTCGACATAGGCTGCACGCTGCGCAGCTGTGCGAAGCGATCGACTAACCCCTCATCTGGGCGACCGTATATCCTGGATCTGCATAGTTGCCATGAATCTCGGCCTCGCGCTCGCGGATCTGTCCGGCGATCTCCACGATCTGGTCAGCGTCCTCGACGCGCACGCGCACACAACCATCGCCATCGGCCAGCACCAGATCTCCAGGCTGAAAGCGCAGCTGCCCCACCGTAATCGGTTCGTTGTAGCGGGTCAAGTGGAAAACACCGTGGCCTGGCACCCTTCCGTGAGCATAGATCGGCAGACCGACGCGACGGATCCCGTCCACGTCACGCACGGTACCCTCGACGACGGCACCTACGACACCGAGTCGTTTGTGCAGCGCCGCCATCCCATCGCCGAAACTGGCCCCGCGACCCGGACGTGAATCGACGTCGCGCATGAGCGCCACCAGAGGACCTTCTGCAGCCTCGAGCATCTCGTAGTATTCGACCCACGGAATTGCCGGTGTATCCGGGTCGTTGGTCGTGACTTCAGCCGTCATGACGTAGCCGACGAAGGAACCCAGTTCGGGCAGCAGGCACCGGATCGTCTGATCCGTGTACTGCTCGTTCGGCAGTCCGTCCTTCTCGACCAGAGCATTGAAGACCGTCGGTGTGTCGAAGTTGCCGAGGGCGGCGATGGTTTGTTCGCTGGCGCGTTGCATGATTCCTCCTGAGGGTCATGGGCGTCATCAAGCAGCGGAATCGCTTGGCTCCGAGCAAGTCGCCCCCAGCACGTCATCACGACAGGTCACCGCGCCAGGTCGCCGCGCCGCCGCTGCCAGCCTACCTTTCGCCACCCTGAACTTCATCACCCTTGTGGGAGATCTCCTCATGCCTCTGTCTGTCGGCATCATCGGTTGCGGCCGAATGGGCCAGCAGTATGTCGATGTCTACAACACGTTACCCGGTACCGAACTCGTTGCCATCGCCGAGCACAACCCCGAACGCCGCCGAGTAGTGGGAGAACGATTTGGCATCAATGCGCTGTTTGCTGATGCACGAGAGATGCTCGCCCACGTGACGCCCGACGTGGTCGCTGTGGTGCTGCCCGGCAAATACATCCACGATGCCGTGCTCGCCGCCGTGGAAGCCGGTGTGCGCGGCGTGTCGACGGACAAGCCGATCGGTGCCGTACTGGCGGACGTGGACGAGATGGTCGACGCCTGTGCCGAAGCAGGGATCGTATTCGGTGGGGGCAATTTGCAGCGCGCCATGACCTCAGTTCAGCAGGCGGCGAACCGCCTACAGGCGGGCGAGTTTGGCGAGATCATCGGCGCCAGCGTGCACCGCTATGGCGGCGAGATTTCCGGCGGTGGCTGCCAGCACATTGCGGTTCTGCGACGGTTGACTGGCGCCGAGGTGACCGAGGTGATCGCCTGGGGTGAACCGGCCGAAGCCCTGCAGCAGGAAAGCGATGAGGGCCTGCAGATCAACGGCCAATTCCGCTTGAGCAACGGCATCGTCTGCCCCGTGTTTCCCCGGGACACGCCCCATCGCGGTGTCGACGTATGGACTCAGGACGCGCTTATGCGTTGGGACTGGGGAGATCCGCAGATCTTTACAGGTCTCGATAACAACGGAAAGAGGATCGAGATCGATCCCAACTACGCACCGGCCGAGTATCCCCAGTTCACCTATCTGGGCACGTCGATCCAGTCCTTCATCTCGGTGGTGGAACGCGGCGTCGAGCACGAGAACGAGCTATTCATCTCCGGTCGGGACCTGCGCCGGTCCCTTGAGGTCGCCATCGCCGCCAAACACTCCGCCCTTCGAGGCAGTGTGCCCCTTTCCCTGCCGCTGGAAGACCGGTCGCTGTCACTGCATCCAGTCGACTACCGCTGGCTCGGCGGAGATCAGAGTGGTCGTCCCCAAACCCTCGATGAAGCCGCAGGCAACGCATGAAACGTGCACGATCGATCTACTTCAATGATGCCCGCCACTACTATCTCTTCGTGCACGAACCCCCCATGCGTCTGGAAGATGCCTGGGGACCGGTCGATGAAGTGGCCGGCACGGGCGTGGACACCTTCGTCTATGGCGTGTCGCGAGACGATGGTTTGTTCTATCCGTCGCGTGTAGGCAAACGATTTGGTGAAGGCGAAGATCTGATCCAGGCCGCCTACTGGCGGGTATGGCACAACATGCAGAGCCTCATCGACGGTGGGCTCGATCCCCTGACCGTGCTCATCGACCGGGCCCATGAAAAGGGCATGGAATTCATCGCCTCTCAGCGCATGGGTGCCTTTCCCGGTGCCGGTGAAAAGGCGGCACAGCGCGATGGTGGCCCCGGCATGACGGATGAGGCTGTCAGAGACCACCAGTTCGCCGTGCTGCGTGAACTGGCCCTCGACTATCCCACCGAAGGCATCGAACTCGACTTCGCCGCAGCGCCCGGGGGCACCGACTGGTGGGTGCCCGAAGACGAACTGCAGCAGCAGGCACCCATGATGACGGACTTCATGCGGCGAGTGCGGGCCATGTCGAAGGAGCGCGCCGGGTCACCTGCCGTCATCGGCGCTCGTGTGTATCCGACCCGAGAATTGAATCAGGCGGCGGGCCTGGACGTCGACACCTGGATCGAGGAGGGTCTCGTCGACTATCTCGTCCCCCTCGTGTATGTCTACATGACCCTCGATGCGAACATGCCCATCGATTGGCTCGTCACTGCAACGGCCGAGACGGACATTTCGGTGTATGCATTTCTCCACTGTCACTACACCGAGGAGAACCGACACCGCGCCAACAGGACCTATGCGACGCCCGCCATGTATCGTGCCGCTGCAGCCAACGCCTGGCGAATGGGTGTGGACGGGCTGTACTCCTGGTTCATGCGCTGGCCGCTCGGGTCCGAGCAGCGGTCGGTTCTGATGGAACTGTCCGACCGCGAGCAACTCGAGCGCCGTGATCGCCACTACTTCCTGCGGCGTGAAGTCGAGGACACCGGTGATCACGACTATCCCGCCCAGCTCCCGCTGGCCTTCGACCCGGCCAGTGACGTGGGCGTCACGAAGAAGATCACCTTTTCCATCGCCGATGACACGGCCAACGAGCCCTCGGCTACACAGGTCACCCTCCGTCTGGCCCTTACCGATCTGGTGGCCGCCGACCGGATCGACCTGTCTCTGAATGGTCAGTCCCTGGCCGGTGCTTCCCTGCAGCGGTCACCCATGCGAGAGATCGATCCGTATGCCGGTCAGTGGGTGGAGATCGACCTGGTGGGTCATCCACCGGCCTGCGGCCACAATGTGCTTGAGGTGACGCTGCGAGAACGTCCCGCCGACTTGAAATCCTCGCTCGTGCTCGAGGACGTGGAGATCATCGTCGAGTATGACACGTACGCCTCCACACCGTTGGGTGGTGTCTGAGACAAGGCTGGCCGTCGCCTGTCGAGATTCGAAAGCCAGCTTCTTCGGGATCGATCGGCTTCTGTGGGCGAGTACGATGCTGTGCGTGCGCCAACCCGGATCACCCGTCGATATCTGGTTATCAGGAAGGTCGCATATCCAGACATTGAGCCTTCGGGCGCCCACCCGTCCTTGGCAGGACCGTTTCACAGATTGCCGACCATCGTTCTCCCTCGCTGGAGCCCGATCGACCTGAGGGTGGCGCCATGCGCCGGGGAAGCCGAGTTTAGAATGATTGTCCGCGTAGTTCTCCCCGCCGTTGATCAACGAGAGCAGAAGATGACTGAGTCAGAGCACGATACCGCCACCGAACGCTGGCTGTCCTATCGCGAGGAGATCAAGGTCCTCGACGCAACCATCCGTGATGGTGGTCTGATGAACGACTCGCACTTTGATGACAAGGTCGTCAAGGGCGTCTACGATGCATGTGTCGCCGCAGGCATCGACTACATGGAAATCGGTTACATCAACTCGCGGTCTCAGTTTCCGACCAGCGAGTTCGGGCCCTGGCGGCACTGTCGCGAAGAGGACATGCGTCGCATCGTCGGTGACAACGACACGCCGCTGAAACTCTCGGCCATGTCCGATGCCGAGAAGAGCGACTACGAAACCGACATTCTGCCTAGAGACCAGAGTGTCCTCGACATGATTCGTATCGCCTGCTACATCCATCAGATCCCGCTGGCCATAAAGATGGTGCAGGACGCGCATGACAAGGGTTACGAGACGTGCTGCAACATCATGGCCGGGTCGACGATTCCAGAGCGCGAACTCGACGAGGCCCTTGAAATGCTGAGCGAGACGCCCGTCGATGCAATCTATGTCGTCGACAGCTTCGGCTCCCTCTACTCCGAGCAGGTCGAAGCCCTCGTTGAGAAGCATCTGGTCGCCCTGAAGGACTCGGGCAAGGAAGTGGGCATCCACTGCCACAACAATCGCCAACTCGCCTTCGCCAACACGATCCAGGCCATCATCAAGGGCGCCAACTACCTCGACGCCAGCTTCGCCGGCCTCGGTCGCGGCGCCGGCAACTGTCAGATGGAACTGCTGCTCGGCTTCCTACACAATCCCAAGTACCACCTGCGGCCGGTCCTCGACTGCATTCAGGAACACATCGAGCCCATGCGCGAGAAGCTGATGTGGGGATTCGACTACCCCTACATGATGACGGGTTTGCTCAACGAGCATCCGCGCTCCGGCATGGTCTTCAACGCATCCAAGGATCGCGGCGACATCGTCAAGTTCTACGACGAGATCACGGCCGAGGAATAGGGCGAAGATCACTCGGGCGTCGTTAGCGTCCGTAGCCGAATTGCATCGTATCAAGAAAGCCGGCGCCGGGAGATCACCCGACGCCGGCTTTTTCTGTTGAGGAGATGGGTAGGACCCGACCGTCGCTTCTCGATATGCTGCTCCGAGGCGGCCTGCTTGCTCCGGGTGGGCAAGCTCGACGGAATGCTAGGGGATGACACACCATCGTCACCCACCCGACTCGATCCTGCTGAGACTATCAGACAGAGACGAGCGGCACAGATTCTGCGGGTGACAGAGTGCGAGAGAGCGCTCGCGATAGCACCAGATTTCGAACGGGCTCAGAACAACTTGGATTTGGCTCGCAGGGAGATGGCCCAGGCCTCTGCTTCGAAATAACGGCACGAAGGAGGTACGCCCAGCCCTATCCCAGCCACAGACGTCAGACCCCGTATCTCAGTACTCGTCCGGCGTTAGACGCCAACTACGTTTCCCCACGCCCCAGACTTGTCCGACGCGTAACACGCGTCCATCACCGCCACGGCATTCACCGTACACTGCAGATCCGCCGCCAGCTCTTCCCTGCTCAACTCACCCCGAATCGCCGCCACGAGTCGATCCACCGTCGTCGGTCGTGCTTCGCCGGGGGCGACCTCGGCTGCGTCTTGACCGGGGCGGTCACCAGCATGCCCTTATCGGGATGCTCGAAGATCGTGCCCTCGCTGCCGGTGATCTCGAAGCCACTCATGCCGCCCGTCTGCACCCACGACGCTTCCACTGTGCCGAGTGCGCCATTTGCGAATCGCAATCAGGCGATACCGTGGTCGTCCACATCGGGATAAATGCCTGCCGCATTTCCGATCGTGACCATCACCTTTTCCACGGGGCCTAGCACACTGATCAGGCGATGAACCGCATGGGTGCCCATGTCCATGAAGGCCCCCCCGCCGGCCAGATCCGGCTGCGTGAACCACGGTCGGTTGCCAGGCATCTTTGTCGCCGTCGGTGCACTGATGCTGGCTGAGTTTACCGAAGTCGTGGCACTGCATTTCGCCGTACGTCGTAGTTGGGCGCGCCATGCAGCAGAGGATGACCCAACGTAGCACTTGCGCAGCGGGTGGCGGGTCTTGTCTTCAGGTGGCGGTCTTCGTCGCCCTCAAGATGACGAACTTCGGATTGCTGGCAATGACCTCCCCGTTTCCGAACAGCCATCGCAGCTTCGTGTGATAGCCCAGATGACGGTTGCCCACGACCCACAGCGACCCACCCGGCCGCAGCACGTTGCGCGCCTGTTGAAACATCTGCCACGGCACAGCATCTCCCACGATCTGTTGCTGATGGAAGGGTGGATTGCACAGGATCAGATCGGCTGAGCCGGGCTCCACGCCATCGAGACCATCCGTCCAATGGAAGGTGACGTCTCGCTCGCCACCGAAGGCCGCTTCTACGTTCTCGCGTGTCGAGGCGATGGCCATGGCAGACTCATCGGTGAAGACCAGCGACGCCTCGCGGTGATGATGCCCGGCGGCGATGCCCAACACGCCGTTGCCACACCCCAGATCGACGATGCAGCGGGCCTGCGGCGAGCGTGGCAGATGCTCCAGCAGGAATCGTGTGCCTATGTCGAGTTGCTCGCGCGAGAACAGCGCTGCGTGATTCGACAGCTCCAGATTCGTGTCCTCGAGGGTGTAACGGGTTGGATAGGGATGGGCACCTGGCTCGAGAGTCGCGTCGAGGTCACAGTGAATGAGTCGAGCCTTTCGCCGCGCCAGCGACGTGCGCGTCGGACCGATGAGTCTCTCACAGAGCTTGAGCGTCGACGTGTGGATCTGCTTCACCATACCCGCACCCACGATCACCGTGTCGGCTCTTAGATGCGGGCGCAATCGATACAGCTGGTCTTCAAGCTGAGCCAGGCTCTTCGGCACCTTGAACAGCAGCACATCGAAGGGCGCCGGTGTCTGCAGATTGTCTAGCATCGACACGCCACCCGTGGAAACCACGTTCCCTTCGAGATTTGCCCGCGTGCCCGAATGTGAGATCCACGAGTCCGACTGCGTCTGGACAACCCACTGTGCGCTCCTCGCCCCAGCGAGTGCCACCGTCAGCGCACCGAACCCATCGTTTACCACCAGCACCGATCCACCGCCCATACCCAACTCCGCCAAGTGATACAGCAGATACTCATCTGCCGCATCCCATGCACGCAGCGTCTCGCGCGCCAGGCATGGATAGCGGTCGAGGGTGAACTCCCCCTGCGAAACGCTGAACAGTCGATCCTGCCCCTCAGCCATGAGCGGCCTTCCGGTAGATCTGACTCGATCGACTCACGACCACCTCATGAAACCGCTGCAGTCGGTTCGCTGTATACGGCCTGGTGCAACCCCTTGATGTAGCCCACGGCGAAGAGCCGAGCCAGGCGCAGATCATCGTCGAAGGACTCGTCGCCCGTACGCGGATAGTGATCAGGACGACAGACGCCGTCGAAACCGACATCCCGGTAGGCGCGCAGACACTCGGCCAGATCGTGCTGGCCGTCATCATGGAAAGCCTCCTGAAAGTTGTCCGGTTTCCCACGGACATCGCGCAGGTGGACGAAGTGAATCTTCCCCTGGCCACCGAAGTGCCGGATCGCCGCCGGAAGATCATCGGTCATGAGCCCGAAGTTCCCCTGACACAGAGCGATGCCATTCATCGGACTCGGCACCATGTCGAGCATGCACTGATAGTTGTCGAGACTGCTCATGATTCGCGCCACTCCGCGGATCGGCGACAAGGGCGGATCATCGGGATGCATGGCCATCTTCACACCCGCCTCTTCCGCCACTGGCACCGTGTGTTCGAGGCAGTATTGCAGATTCTCCCATTGCTCTTCCTCGCTGACCACGCCGTGTTCGGTCAGTCCCTCTTCCACCTGGGACAGATCGAAGCCGCTCACCGTCGCACCGGCTCGCGTTGGTAGAGCCCCCGATGTGCGCATCACACCGAGGATCGCCATATGCTGCACCACACCGGGATGCCGAGTTTGCCCATGTTGGTCAGCATCTGACACCCAACATCGATCTCCGCGTCACGTCCGGGCAACGCCAGTTTGATCTTCTCCATCGCTGGCCGCCCTTCGATGACGGCCAGTTCGAAACCGAGGTCCTCGTAGGCCTGCTTCCGTTTCGCCAGTAAGGTCAGCGTCCAGGGCTGCTCGTCGTCGGATACGCCGTCGATCGGTTGCAGCGACTGGTGGCTGACGGCGTGTTCCACGCCACACTGTTTCATCAGAGTCAGTGCCAGACTCGGTTCATGGGGGATGCTCAGGCCGATCTTCATCATGGGCGTCAATCCTCGGTGTGAGTCCTGGTTGTCGCTGTCCGTGATCGGGCTTACTATCGTCACCTTCAAAAGGAGAGTGATTTCATGCCCTTGCTCAACGTAGGAGACACGGCGCCCGCTTTCTCCGTGCAGAACCAGGATGGCGAAGTCGTCACGCTGGATCAGTACCGGGTCACGTCGGTCGTGATGTGGTGGTATCCGAAAGCCGACACACCTGGCTGAACGATTGAAGGCAACGGATTCCGTGATCGAATCCAAGAGTTCAACAGTCGTAATGCAGTCATCCTTGGGATCAGTTGCGATTCTCTCGAGGAAAACAAGGCGTTCAAGGAGAAGTTTGACTTCCCCTACGATCTGCTCTGTGATACCGACAAGAGTGTCAGCGTCGCCTACGGCGCGTCACCCGACACGTCGACTAACGCATCGCGTATCAGTTACATCATCGATGGTGATGGCAAGATCGCGAAGGTCTACGAGACGGTAAAACCAGCCGATCATCCCGACGAGGTCCTCGCCGACCTCGGCTGAACAGCAGGTGGAGCGGGCGCCCCGTGGTGTCCGCTCCGCTGCCGTCTTCCTTCAGGCCGACCTCCCAACCCACCGGACCGCCATGACTCAGATTACGCCCACCGTCGACTTCGATCAGGATGGCAAGCAGGTCGGCTGGCTCAAAGTCCCCCACTCGGTGACCCGCAGCGCTTACGGCGTCCTACCCGTTCCCATCGCCGTGATCCGCAATGGCGATGGACCGAAGCTGATGCTGAGCGCTGGCAACCACGGCGATGAATACGAGGGCCAGGTCGTGCTCACCCGGATGATCCAGAATCTTGAAGCCCGCGACATCACGGGCACCCTCCTCATTCTGCCGGCCCTCAACCTTCCCGCCGCTCTCGGCACCACACGCGTGAGTCCGCTCGACGCGGGAAATCTGAATCGCGCCTTCCCGGGCGATCCGAATGGCGGCCCCACCTGGAAGATCGCCGATTACGTCGAGAATTCGCTGATGCCGAGAGTCGACGTCGTCGCCGACTTTCACGGCGGCGGTGCATCGCTCGACTACCGACCCCACGCCAGCACGCACTACGGCCCGGACGCGTCGGACGACCATAAGAAGAAGAGCCTCGACCTAGTGACGAAGCTCGGGGTACCCCACGTGATGATATTCGAACGGCAGAACAAGACCGAAGGCCTGCCCGACGGGGCCATCCGTCAGGGCGTGATCTCCATTGGCGGCGAATATGGCGGCATGGGATCCGTGTCACGTGCCGGCGTGCAACTCGTGCAGACCGCCGTCGACCGTCTACTGGCAGGTCTCGGCATCAAGGGTGAGCTGCCCGAGAATCTGCCTGAACCACAGATCCTGAGAATCGGTGGCGACGCCCACGTGTATGCACCCGAGCCCGGCGTTTTCGAGCCAGCCACCGAACTGGGCGATTCGGTGCGTGCCGGCGATCTGTGTGGTCATGTATGGTTTCCGGAGAATCCGTCGCGCGAGCCCGTGTCCGTCCCCTTCAACGGCGATGGCGACGTGGTCTGCAAGCGTCACCCAGGGCGCGTCGAAGCCGGTGACTGCGTCGCCCACCTCGCTTCGCCCTGGCAGGCCTGACCACCCCGGGATGGATCGGCGTCCGTAAGCCGTAGGATTTGCACCACGCCGCACTAGCGACTTAGCCAGAGCCGCACGTAGTGGCGTCGATCCTCCATGGTCGGATGGTCTTCGAAGGCCGTGCGATTGTGCAGGATCCAGCGGTTATTCGTGAACATCATCTGTCCCGGCAGCAGATCGAACTCCACCATCAGATCCTGACGCTTCAGTTGCGACTCCAGCGCGGACAGGGCTGCGATCTGTGCGTCGGTGAGCGGCGTGCCCGCCTTTTCGTGACCCACTTCGATGTAGTAGGCCATGTAGCGCATGACCAACTCATCGCCATCGAGAGCAAATAGGTGGTGCGGCGCATAGGGAAGTTCGTCCGGTCCGTGCTGCGAGCGCCGATCGAAGAGAAACTCGCCATACAAGGTGGCCATGTCGGCACCCAGATCGCACAGTTGGTCGTGCACCGAGCAACCACTGATCAGCTGGCTGCGCCCCCCGGACTTGGCCGTGCGCTGACACAGCAGACCGATTACATCGGGTAGAGCCGGATTGAAGGCGTTGTCCGTGTGGAAGGTGCTCTCTGCGTTGGTTACCGAGAAACGCGCCCCTCCCGTCACCGACTGCCCTGTGTCGCGCACATCGTAGAGCAGGGTGCCTTCGACGTTCTGCGCGAAGGGCGCGCCGAGCAGTTGACCCAACGCCCAATAAGCCGTGACCGAACCGGCTCGCCCGAACCGCGCCTCGTCGAGACCATCGATGAGCACGAAGCCCCGCCCCGACTCGATCTGCTGTCGCAGTGGGGTCGCCTGCCTGGTACAACTCGGCATCGTCCGCGGATCGATGCGTGTTTCCGTGGCCCGCTCCGCTTCCGTCTCGGCGACGAAACTCTCCAATTCGAGCAGCGAGAATTCTGTCAGATTCGTGACCCAGTCCACTGGGTCATCCACACTGGCCGCCGTCCAGGCGCGGGGACCACCCACCTGCTTGTATTCGGTCACTTGTACAGCTGCTCCCGATTCAGTCAAAACACGAAGCCCTCAATGTAGAATGAATGACCGTCGCCGACGCGCCATATCCATGCATGGTACGAACTCGGCTCCGGTCCCAATGTTGTTCAGGCAGCGGCCAGACCGATCGCCTCGATCTCAGCGAAGTCCCCGAAGTCACTGCTATTCTCAGGGAGCAAACGATCGATGCCGTGCTCGAGCATCGTCGCCACCTGGGCCATGCGGCGAGGCGAGATCCTCCCCCCTCCCGCGCCGGAGCTGATCGTCTCGACGGACTGATCAGGATGGGTGTGCCTTACGCGTGGCCGGGCGTGCGATTCACACGTGCTGATCGACGAGGATCGGATTCCCGTCGGGGTCGATGGCCAGGAAGCTGCCCGGCCCGGACGTGTCCTCATCCACTTCCATGGCGAGCTCCACACCCTGCTCCTTCAGACTCTTCTGCAGTCCGCGCACGTCGGTGAAGTTGCCATTGATGGCCGACGCATTGCTGTCCCATCCCGGATTGAAGGTGAGCGTGTTCTTCTCGAACATGCCCTGGAACAGACCGATCGTGTGATCGCCGTTCTTCAGGATAAGCCAGTTCTGCTCGGCGACACCGCCAAACACTTCGAAGCCGAGTTTGGCGTAAAAGGCTCTCGAGGCTTCGAGGTCCTTCACGCACAAACTGATGGAGAAGTTACCAAGTTGCATGAGGATTCCTTCGGATGATGAATCAGGTTCGCAGTTGAGATTCCCAGTTGAGATTCGCAGCTAAGATTCGTTCTGGCGATACACATCAGGTCGAGCCGCCTGTCACGCGGCTCGAGTGTGTGGCTAACCGGCTACAGGTCCGTCGGCACCTCACCGTCCCCCGTCGCCTCTCCCGCCAGCAACCAGGGCAGATTGAAACGCGCCACCCGGCCACCGCCACCCCGCTCTTCGTACTGCACAAAGATCCAGTCTTCAGTTGGCGTGCCGGCACGTCCCGCCGCCAGCGACGAGTAGGCACTCGGTCCCTCGTCGACGAGACGTTTCACCGGCCATGAAGCACCGCCATCGAAACTCGCCCAGACGGTGAGCCGCTGGCGTTCATGCGTCGGCTCATCGGCGTTGCTATAAAGCAGGATGTCTCGATCTGCTACGGGCACGCGAGTCAGGCCCGCCGCCATGCCGAAGTGGCCATTGTAGTTGGCGCCGCGCCCCTCTTCACCGCGGTAGGCGGGCCCATCGGGTAGACTGCTGTGGGCCGGATCGGTCCAGGTGGCGCCGCCGTCGTGACTCCAGGCGTGCAGTCGTTCGTGACGTAACGCCTCGCCTTCAGAAAATCGATGCTGACGGGAGGAGTAGTAGATGCGACCGTCTTCGAGTTCGGCTACACAGCCCTCCCCCGTGCCATCTACGGGAAAGGGCGTGCTCGGTCGCCAGGTTCGCCCGTGATCATCGCTGAACACGGCCATGTTGTAGCCGGCACCTTCGACGTAGACCCGCGCCGGTCGAAGCAGTCGGCGGGCGTGTTCGCCCTGCCGCAAGGTGATGCCCACCTCTGAGAAGTGTAGCGATGGCACATGGCCATTCCCGTCCTTCTCGAAGACCGCCTCTTCGCCGGCCCATGTGCGACCCGAATCGCTACTACGATAGATCGTGCGCGGCGCCATGGAACTGTCCTTCGGCGGATGTTCGGGATGACCGAAGAACAGAATGTCTCCCGTGCCTTCATCCACTGTGGTGCCGCCGGCGTGAATGCCATCACCCACCTCGATCGTCGGCCCCCACGTGGCGCCCCCGTCTTCGCTGCGTCTCACAACCAGATTCTTCGCGCCCCATGTGGCCACCACCGTGCCGTCGAGGGCGACCACAACATTGGGGAATCGTTCGTCGGGGAAGATCTCCTGCAATTCCATGGAGGCTGTTTGTTCGGTCACGATGGGGTCTCACTTTGCTCGATGAACTTCTTCAGATACTGAGGCACTGAACCGGCCAGATCCCACTGCGAGTCAAAGCCGTGGGACAATAGCCGCGCAAACTTGAGCGCCACATGGATCGGCCCCAGAGACTGGGCAACTTCGAACTCGGCGACAAGGTCAACCTCGGTTCCGTAATCCTGCCACGCCGCAAGGTAGGACAACGTAAGCTCCTGACGAATCGTAGCCTCATCGCTCAGCAACTGTTTGATGCTTTCACGGCCATTGGCTCGCACACCTTCCAGATAATCGAAGAAGAGAAACAGACTGAGAAAAGGATGAGTCAGGCAGCTGTCGGAGCAGTCGAGGAAGCAGGGCTGTTCGGCGAGGATGATTTGCCAGGGCCCCAGGTCTCCATGGTCCAGAGATACGGGGACTCTACTGTCGGCGAGTGTTCGACTCATCTTCTCGATCTCGTCCACCCGGTTTTGAAGAGGCCCGAACTCTTCCCCGTCCACATGCCACTGCTCGCCTTCGATGATACTCGAGACCTGATCACCGTAACTCGTCAAATCGACCAACGGGCAACCCGAGGTCACCATCTCGTCGACCCTGCTGATCAGCTGTACCTGCAGGTCGCCAAACTCGCGCACCGCCTTCTTCCAAACCGTCAGGTCCTCACACTCCGCCAACGGTCTTCCATCAACGGCCTCGGTACACGTACCAATGACGCTCCGTGTCGGCAGCCAATACCTCCGGCACCCGGTTGGGGAGCCACTGACTCAGCTGCTGTGACAGCGGCGGCTCGTTCAGCGTTGGTCGGGGCCACGAGTCGCCTATAGCCGAGGCCACTCAAGAGTCTCTTCGAGAGCCGCTGCCACCTCCGTCACGTAGGCCTGTCCCAGCTCCTGAGCCGCTTCGTTCACGCAAGCTTCATACTCTGAGGAAAGACCGGTCACCCCTCGGGCAGCACGCACCAGTTCTTCGCTCGGTAAGCAGACGTAGGTAAACACGACGGCTGATTCCTCAAGACGAAACTCTGCGTCCAGCAACTCGACTTGATCGGTTACTTCCATTCTGACGTAGCGGCGCTCCCTGTAGTCCAGCTCTCGGAGCACCTTCTCATCCACCGGAAACACCACACCCAGACAGCTTGCTCGCGCTTCAGCCTCCACATTCCAGAACGCCTGGAATTGTGCGCTTGGTTCGCCCTCCACGGGAGCAAAGGCAGACAGTCTGCGGCGGTAGCCTTCCAAGCGAGATCTCTTCATGCTGTCGAACGTCAGGCCATGATCTGGGACAGTCTTTGAGAGCCCTCGCTTGTGCGTAGGGTGCATGAGCGAGCCATGTCCGAAGACATAGAGGTGTTTGTCTTGATGATGGTTGTCGCGGGAAAGTGCCATGTTCAGCTCCCTCTTTGTCGCGCTCAAGGATCACTAGAGCTTCAGACCAAAGAACTGCTGGTCGCGTAGAGTTCCGTTCTTCTGCAGCGCCCCGCGCCTGATCCCCTCGTCCTCGAATCCCAGCTTTTCGTCAGCAGGGCGATAGAGGCGGCGTTGTCGGCGAAACAATCGGCCTCAAGTCGCTGGAGCTTCAGAACTCGAGCCTTCTCGATGACCGCCATGAGCAGACGCGCCCCCAATCCCTTGCCGGGTCGCCGTCACGCCGATCCCGATCTCTCCACAGTGCGAGCGAGAAGGATCGTCGAATCGATTGATGCCCACCGAGCCGAGGCATGTCTCACCATCGATGGCCCATAGAGGGTGGTTGCGTCCACGCTGCTTGTCTCGCCACTTCCGAAACTCAGCGATGGCATCCGCATCAGCGGCAGGTTCCTTGGCGACCCAACTCTCGTCGTATTCCCAGTCGAGTTGATCCCGACCCATCATCATCTTCCGCCAGGAGAGGATCAGGGCGTCGGTCGGCTCAAACTCATCCAGATCGACGATCTCGATCATTCCCCCTCCACATCACGCGCTGAGAAATGGATATAGGGAAAGCACTCAGGGATATGCGAATCCCAGATTCCATGAGGGCTCCACGCCCAAGCGCTCGAATCCTGCGCCGGAAGGGCCTCCTTGTATCGATTGAAGCGCGAGAAGTCGATGCGCCAGACATCCCCGTCATCGGGGGGCAACGAGCGACCGTCGGCTTTGGCCAGCCAGTGGGCTCCCTCCCACCGGAAGGCAACTTCGACACGCCAGCCACGATCGCGATCGTTGTCGTCGTTCAGAGTGCCATCGATGTGGACGGCCGTCTGCAAGCCAGGGTAACTCCAGTGCTTGGCTCGCAGCCGCGTCCCCCGAGGATGGGTCTTGAAGCCGACCCCGTTGACTTGCTTGAGGCCAGGATGGGTTCGGCGAAAGTCGGGGACCTCGGAGAAACCGCCCTCGTCGTAGGCCTCCTCCCACATCAGAAAGGAGTCGTACACCGTCCCCAGCGAGTTGATCCCGAACTCGAAGTAGGCGTCCGCCCCAGCGATGAAGATCTCGACATCGTTGTTCTTCCAGACCGGTGAGTCGTGTTCTGTGAGATCACCCCGCACATCGGGCTCCTCGACCCAGAACCCGACATACAGATTCGCCTCGTCCCACAACACAGCCGCTCGCGTGTCGTGAATCGCCGGTCCCCCCGAAATGAGGTCGACGAACTGGGGTGAGCGCGGGGCGGCTTGCCAGGATGCTTCCTCGAGTCGGCCATCGATCTGGATGTTTCCGCTCGTTTGATAGGCCGTATAGTGCGCGATCTCGGTGCCATGACATGGAAAGCGCTCGTTGGGTGATTGCCCGTGGGCCGGACGCCATAGAGCGAAACCGGCGACAGCAACGAGGATGAGATCACGGGTCCGCATACAGGATCCCCTACCGCACCGCCAGCGCCTTCTTCAACTTCTCCACCACCACCACCTCATCCCCATCCTTAAGCGTCGACACACAGACAAACAGTGCATCGAACTGCGAGCTCAGTTCGATGTACGGCGTGCCTTCAGCCATGAAAGCCCGGACGTCTTTGTAGGGTGATCCCTCTTCGATGTGCAGAGCCACACCAAACTCATCCCCCCACGAACCGTGCTCGTGCCGCGTGAGATGCAGGAAGGGCATGTCCTTGAGTTCGGACTCGATGTAGTCCATCTGCCGGCCGCATCGTGCGTAGTGATCCTCTTCACCCACCTCGAGAAGACGCTTGATCGCCGCGTAGAGGCCGACCACTTCTTCCTTTCCGACCTTGCTGGCAAAACCAACCCCACCATTGGGTCGGGCATGGACCCGGCAGCTGACGACGATCTCTTTGCGACCCACGATTAGCCCCGTCGAGGAAGGACCACGCAGTGCCTTCCCACCACTGAAGATGGCTGCATCGACGCCAACCTCCTTCGTGTAGTACCAGAGATTCTCCTTCGGTGGGATTTCGTAGGCCGCGTCCACGATGACAGGCACGCCGCGCGCCTTGCCGATCTCCACAGCAATGGGCAGGGGGGCAGACTCGATCTTCGATGAAGCAACCGTGAAGATCGCCGCCGTCTGATCGGTGATGGCGGCGATGAGACTGTCTTCGATCGCTCGATCATCGTCGCCCTCGATGCGGACGACCTTGCACCCCGTCGGATGGATGACGACGGCCTTTTGCTGCCGCAGTGTCATCTGGCGGGGTTCTGGCCGTGCGCAGATGTAAATGTTCCGGTTCCATTTCCTCTCCCGCACTCTCGATCAGTGCCCGTTCGACGATGTTCTTCAACTCGCGGATGTTTCCGGGAAAGTGATACGCCTGCAGCACCGCCATCGCCGGATCGGTCCACGCCGGTGGATCCATCCCCATCTCTTGGCCGAAGAGCACCGAGAACTGTTGGACCAGGAGGGGCACATCCTCCCTCCGATCAGGCAAGGGAGGCACCTCTCCCATGAAACGCGCCAGACGATAGTAGTGATCCAGGCTGGGAGAGCTTTCCCTCTGCCTTCAGCTTGAGAAGTTTAACGCACTTGTCGAGGCCCCCCGTTGAAGTTGTCTCGGTGACGTATGTCCGCCGTAATATCCCATCTATCTCTGAGAGAAGAGTCTTGATGCAGGAAATGTCGCCTGCCTTCAAGTCAGATGTCAACGCACTCCATCCCTTGATCTGGTTTGAACAACAATTTCAGTATGTGGAACGCCACATATCTCGCCACCTCAACCCGCCTTCTACTGTTCCACACGACGAATCGTCGCGCTCTCGGTGAACGTCGTCAATTCTCATTATGCTGAATCTGCATATCCAGATTTTGCGATGTTATCAAGCCATCCTGATATCTCAATGCGAAGGCACTCTCGTAGTTTGTCCTTCAATACCCAGAGATCACGAAAACCCAGTACTGCTCTGTCACAGCAAGAGGAGCCCCATGAAACCCAAGACAGAACTCCAAGCCATCATCGACCAGATCGCCAGCGACGACAGCCCCGTCGGCATGGACGCCGTCTACGTCCACGCCCTCATCCTGGACAAGCTCGAGAGCATCGAGAACCGCCTGGAAGCTCTCGAAGACGCAGTTGAAGACTCAGCCAACGAGTAGCAGTTCGTCTGTTGGGTGGTTGAACGCCGCTTGTCGGAGCGCGCGGCAGCGCGGCGGCGTAGGGCGCATCGAGCGGAGGGCAGGCTTGTCGAGCACTTGGGCCCGAAGGGCGGACGCCAGGATGGCGTCCGCTGGTCGAGCCGCAGGATGCGGCGTTCGATCAGCCCGCGAGACAAGCCGCAGACCTTCGCGTAGCGCCCGGAGCCGTCGCGCTGCCCCACGAACGAACGACAGTCACCCTACTTAGAAAACCGTTCCACCAACTCCCCCACCTGCACCCCCCTCTCTGCAACACCCCCCGTCAGATCGTACACCCCATCCCCCAGCCGCCGATCCAGAATCGCCTCGATCCCCTGCAGATGCCGCATCCGCACATAGGCATTCTCGTCACCCAGACCCTGGGCGATCACCGGCAACATCGACTCACCCAACTCTGATCGCGAGTACGCCCCCACGGCCACCGTGCGCACCGACGCCTGCGGATGCGCCAACCACGCCTCTCCCGCTGGGATCGAGTAGTCATCCCCAAAGTGCGTCCGAAGCCCCGTCGGTAGAGACACCTGCGCACCCCACCCCTCGTTGAGCGCATCGCGCGTCCAGGCGAGTGACTCGTCGAGGTGACAGAGATTGCAGGCATTCGGCATACCTGTGGCGACGATCCTTCGCTCTGTCGGAGTGGAGATTCGGTGTGATCGATTGTACGTCTCGAAACCCTGCACGATGCGCGGCATGTGACAGTCCAGACACGATGCCGTGTCAATGTCATGCAGCGAGTGCGCCTCCGCCGCATCGCGTGACGTCTTCTCCTGATGGCAGTCGATGCAGGCCTGCAGATGTTCCTTGCGATCCGGTGCGCCCGCAGGTGGGCCCGACACGTGCGTGTCGTGACAGTCCGTGCACTTGATCACGCTGGCACAGGCGCCCGACTCCATCTCGATGGACTCCATCGAATTGACGCCCGCCGAGCCATCGGGCCAGTTGTCCTCCGCCGTTTCACCGGAGTGATGACACTGCAGACACAGCGCATTCACCACCTCCGCGCGTTCGCGTGCCCCCTCGTGCGGTGGCGACCAGTTCGCCAGCAGCGGATGGGTCGGCACGAAACGCGGCGGTTGGGTCCTCGCATTCTCCGCGTGAATGCGTCCGCCGAAGTGGCAGCTCTCACAGCTGATGCCGACGGTGACGAAACGATCCATGGGGAAACGTACAGTGTTCAGCCACTGCTCGTCCCCCGCCTCGTTCACCATCTTCTGTACCGTCTGCGGCGTCGCACCCGGGAAAGGCGGAAACCCCGAGAGCCGACCGAACTCGGAGAAGATCTTGTAGAACCGCAAATCGTAGGGATAGGTATTGTGGCAGCGTGAGCACCGTTCGTTGAAAGGCAGCTCATCGGGCACGAACGGATCGTAGCGCAGTGACCTGTCGTCGAGATACTCCGACCCCGGATACTCCGTTGGCTCCAGATAACTCTGCGGCAGCCAGCGCTCGGCCACGATGGACCAGGCGAACCGCAGTCGTGTCTCCTCCACATACAGCGGATGACCCGGCGCCTCCGGCCCCTCCACCTGGACGGCCACGTAATCCTGCTCGTAACGCGATCCCACCGTGCGGATCACACGAAACGTGCGCTCCTTCGCCTCACCGTCGTAGTAGTCGGCGAAGTAGTTGCCATCCTCTTTGCGAAAGACGGCGCGTCGGCCGGCGTATTCTACGGACACCCCCGAAAAGTCGCCGAGCACGGAGTTTCGATCGGCGAGCATGTTCATGCTGCTGTGCGGATGTCGTCGCCACGACTTGTAGTTGTTGGCGTGACACTTGCCGCAGACCTGAGGGCCCACGTAGTCCTCGGGGCGCACGTTGCTGTAGTGCGAATTCTCCTCTGCGTTGGCGTATGTATTCTGCGAACCCGTTCGTCCGGCGCAGGAAAGCAGGGCCGCCGCGGCTGTGGCCAGCGCTGCACAGTAAATCGTGATGTACGTCAATCTCAAGAAAACTCCCCGCCTTCATCTCAGTGTGGGACGCGCATGGACGGCCTTCGTCAGCTCCAGGCCATGTAAACATACGATCTGGCACTTCGCAACCATTTGCCAGCGGCCCTCCGACCTGCTTCTGTGAGGTCGGCGGCCCGATATATTTCAGGCCGCCCTCACCTCATCCTCGGAGTCCCTCCATGCGTCGTCTGTGGTTGCTCGCCCTGTCCTGCCTGCTGCTCTCCTGTGGCGAATCCCCCGATTCGGGCCGGACGACGATCGTCGTGATCCCCAAAGGCACGACCCACGAATTCTGGAAATCCATCCACGCCGGCGCCCGACGCGCCGCCACTGATCTCGATGTGGACATCATCTGGAAAGGCCCGCTGAAGGAAGACGACCGCGAAGCACAGATCGCCGTCGTCGAAAACTTCATCAGTCGCGGCGTCTCCGGCATCGTGCTGGCACCCCTCGACGACGCCGCCCTGCGCGTGCCCGTCCTCAACGCCACCCGCTCCGGCATTCCCGTCATCATCATCGACTCGGGCCTGCAGTCTGACGATTACATCAGCTTCGTCGCCACCGACAACCACCAGGGCGGACGTATGGCCGGACAGGAGATGGCCCGTCGCCTCGAAGGCCGAGGCCGCATCGTCATGCTGCGATATCAGGAGGGGTCGGCGAGCACCATGAAACGCGAACAGGGATTCCTCGATGCCATCGCCGAATCCCCCGACATCGTCGTCGTCAGCGACAATCAACACGGCGGCGCCACCACCGAATCGGCCTACGCCGCCAGCGAGAACCTGCTCGCACCCCTGCAGACACAGGACGGCACTCTCACCATCGACGGCATCTTCTGCCCCAACGAATCCACCACCTTCGGCATGCTGCGCGCCCTGCAGGATCGACAGCTCAACGGCCAGGTGCGTTTCATCGGCTTCGACAGTTCCGAAAAGCTCGTCGAGGGACTCACCGCCGGCGATCTCGACGCCCTCGTGCTGCAGAATCCCATGGCCATGGGAGAGATCGGCGTGCGCACCATGGTCGCCCACCTGCAGGGCAAACCGGTGGAGCGACGCATCGACACGGGCGTCGTCCTCGTCACGCGCGACAACATGAATGAATCGACCGTCGCCGAACTGCTGCGACCTCCGATCGACGATTGATGTCTCTGCTCCGGGTGAACGGCGTGGGTCACCACTTCGGTGCGACCCGTGCTCTCCACGATGTCTCCCTGCAGTTGGCAGCCGGCAGCATCCACGCGCTCATCGGCGAGAATGGCGCCGGCAAGAGCACCCTCGTGAAAACCCTGTCGGGCGCGCTACGCCCCGACACCGGTACGCTCACCCTTCACGATGAACCCTTCGCCCCCGCCGAGCCCAGCCAGGCGCGCGACGCCGGTGTCGCCACCGTCTACCAGGAACTCTCCCTGGCGCCGCACCTGACCGTCGCCCAGTCCCTGTTTCTTGGCCACGAACCGACCCGCTTCGGCTGGCTCGACACGACAACTATTCTGACCGAGGCCACCACGGCCCTGTCGCGCCTGCAGCGCACGGACATCCCCCTCGATGCACGCATCCTCGATCTGTCCATCGCCGACCGTCAGATCGTCGAGATCGCCCGCGCCCTCCACGGCCAGGCGTCGGTGCTCGTCCTTGATGAACCCACCAGCAGTCTCACCGGTGAAGACGCATCGCGACTTTTTGATGTACTGCGCCGACTACGCGACGAAGGCCTAGCGATTCTCTACATCTCCCACTTCCTCGAAGAGATCGTCGATCTCACGGATCAGTACACGGTGCTGCGAGATGGTGAGGTCACCGGCGGCGGCGCCACAGCGGAAACCAACGCCACCGAGTTGGCCACGATGATGGTTGGGCGACCGCTGCTGCAGCGCACCAAGCGCACAAGCACCGTTCGCGACACGCCCGATCCCGCTGCGCCACAAGACGACATCCTCGTGCACGTCGACCACCTCCACGGATCCCCTCTACCCATCGACGCCACCATCGAACTGCACCGCGGCGAGATCCTCGGCATCGGCGGCCTCGTCGGCTCCGGTCGTTCGGAGTTGGTGCGTGCCATCTTCGGCCTCGACCCGGTCACGTCCGGCACAATTCGCATCCTCGGCGTATCCGGACCCACCACCCCCACCGCCTGTCTCGACGCGGGCCTGGGATTGCTGAGTGAAGACCGTGCCACCGAAGGACTCGCTCTGAACCTCTCCGTCGCCGACAACACCGTCATGTCCCGCTGGCCCACGCGACGACGCGGCTGGCTCGACCTGCTCGGGCGCGATCGAGCCGCCGAACGCTGGATCGACGAGCTCGGCATCCGCACGCCCTCGCCTGAATCGACCGTCGGCTCATTGTCAGGTGGCAATCAGCAGAAGGTCGCTTTGGCGCGGCTGCTCCATCACAATGTGGACGTGCTCTTGCTCGACGAGCCCACCCGCGGCATCGACATCGCCAGCAAGGAGACGATCTACGCCTGCATCGAAGGTCTCGCAGACCAGGGCAAGGCGATTCTCGTCACCAGTAGCCACCTGCCCGAACTGCTGTCACTGTGCGATCGCATCGCCATCATGCACCGAGGTCAGCTTGGCCCCTTCCGGCCTGCCGCCGATCGGGACGAACACGAGATGATCCTCGAAGCAACCCTCGGCGATCGCTCTCCGGCGCCATGAAACTGCCTTCGCGAAATGTCCTGGCCCCCCTGCTGGGTCTGCTTGGCGTCTACGCTCTGTTCGCCCTGCTCGGACCCGACAGTTTCTCGTCGGCGCGCAATCTCGAAACCATGGCGCGTCAGACGACGATCGTCGGCGTCGCCGCCATCGGCATGACCCTCGTCATCATCTCCGGCGGTATCGACCTGTCCGCCGGTTCCATCATCGCCCTGTCTACCGTCGTTGTCGCCGCCACCATGAATGCCGGAGCCTCACCCTTGGTCTCGGCCATTGCCGGAATGGGCGCGGGGGCGGCGGCCGGTCTGGTGAATGGCCTCATCATCACCCGATTGCGCGTCGTCCCCTTCATCGTCACCCTCGGCACACTGCTGATCGTACGCGGCCTGGCCAAGGGCATCGCCGACGAACAGAAGATCGACGCGCCTCTGTCCTGGCTGATCGACCTGCTCGCCGCCCTGTCTCCCTCCACGCGCTGGATGATCGTGCCCCCAGGAGTCTGGCTGCTGCTGCTGCTCGCCGTCGGGGTCGCCGCCATGTTGCGATCCACGCCCGTGGGACGGCACATCGTCGCCACCGGGTCGAGCGAAGCCACGGCACGTCTGTGTGGCATTCGGGTCGAGCGACTTAAGACCGGCGTCTATGTGGCTTCCGGCGCCGCGGCGGGGGTCGCCGGGGTCATGCAGTTTTCGCGACTTACCGTCGGTGATCCCACCGTCGCCGTCGGCCTCGAACTCGACGTCATCGCCGCCGTTGTCATCGGCGGTGGATCTTTGTCCGGGGGAGAAGGCTCGATTCTCGGCACCCTCGTGGGCGCGCTGATCATGACCGTCATTCGTTCGGGCTGCTCACAGATGGGACTGCCGAATTGGGTGCAGGAGATCGTTACCGGCGGCATCATCGTCGCCGCCGTCGCGCTGGATCGATGGCGTCATCGCTGAAGGACGATAGATGACCCTCTCTCAACATGTACAGTATGTCCGGCTTCCATTTCTGTGGGTCGTGCTGGCTCTGTTCTGTCTGCCCGTGGCGCGTCCCTCGCAGGCGGCCAACTTCGATCGCACACCAGGCTTCGACTACCCCCTGCCGACAGAACCCACGGCACCGAAACCCTTCCGCCCCGAACACTATGTCGTGCAGCGCACGATCGACCCCATCGTCGTCGATGGCCGACTCGACGAATCGAGTTGGGAGCACGCCGAGTGGACCGTCGACTTCGCCCATATCCACCACGCCGCCGCCTACGCACGGCCGCCGTATCGTACGCGAGCCCGCATGTTGTGGGATGACGAACACCTCTACGCCGCCGTCGAACTCGAAGAACCGCACTTGGTCGCCCACGTCACCATCGACGATGAGGAGATATACGACGACAACGACATCGAGCTGTTCATCGACGTCGATGGCGATGCGCAGAACTACATCGAGCTCGAGTTCAATGCCCTGGGCACGGTGTGGGACATGCTGCTGCCGAAGGAATACAACCGCGGCGGCTTGCCCTTCAGTCATCCTCGCATCGAGGAGAGCCAGCCCTGGGACCTGGCGGGCATGCGTGTCGCCGTGCGCGCCGAAGGCAGCTTCAACTATCCCTTCGATACCGATGAACGTTGGGTCATCGAGTTTTCCATGCCCTGGGACGCCCTCGAAGAAACCGACCACTCTGGCCAGCCCCTCGCCGTCGCCGGCCGGGTCATCCGGGCCAACTTCAGTCGCGTCCAGCATCCGTGGTCACGCACCATGTGGCCCATCATGGACTGGGAGGATCGCGGCGGTCCCGCGTGGGACTGGACGTGGTCGCCCGTCCTCGTCTACAACATGCACGTCGCCGAGACTTGGGGACGACTGGTATTGTCAGATGAGCCGGTCGATGAGCGTCCAGACGAATCGATCACCGACGTCTTCGACTTCGTGCCGGCTCCCGAGCCACCGGCCTCATCAGATGCACCATCAACCGATCCATCTCCGACCGAGATGATCCACATCGAGGGCGGCACCTTCACCATCGGCCCCGATCCCACCGACGACGACGCGTCTCCCGAGGGCCAGGTCACGGTAGAGGACTTCCTCATCGATCGAACCGAAGTCACCGTCGCTCAGTATGCCGAGTTCCTCAACGCCGCTGGCAACGAGGGCTACTTTCACACGGACATGGCCGATCCCGATCTGTGTGGCATCGTACGCACCGCGTCGAGGTTCGATGTCGTGCCCGGTCGTGATCGGTATCCCATCGTCTACGTCAACCAGCCCATGGCCGCCGCCTACGCGGCCTGGGCCGGCAAACGACTGCCCACCGAATTCGAATGGGAAATCGCCGCCCGCGGTCAGGAAGGGCGTCTCTATCCGTGGGGTGATGCAGCACCCACCGACCAGCACACGAACTTCGACTTCCGTGTCGGTCACCCCACGCAGGTGGGCTCGTATCCGCTGGGACGTACACCGGGAGGTGTCGACGATCTTCTGGGCAACGTGTGGGAACTGGTAGAAGGCAGCTGGGCCAACTACCCGTGGAGCGAGGCCGATCCGCAGTCGCCCACTCGCGGCCCTCTGACCCGCGGCGGCTCGTGGGTCACCCCCGCCAGCAATCTGGCCAGCAGTTATCGTGGAGCCTGGAAAGGAAACAGTGCCATGGTCGGTTTTCGCTGTGCCATGGACTTGAGAAAGTGATCAACCCTATGAAAGCCTGGATCTTCCTCTGTAACGACTCTCCCCTCGAACACTGGATGGAGGGCTACAAAGAACGCTTCGACGCCTGGGAGGCCGGTGGCGTCACCGGTCTGGCCGTAGGCCGCATGCAGTTCGTAGGCGACGATGGCAGTTCGGTACGCGCCTACGCATCGGATGCCACGATCTTCGCCGCCCACGGAGAACAGGCACCGGAGGCCGCTCCTCGAGACGCGGAGAAGGAGAAGCAGCTGCACGCCATGCTCGATGACGCCGCGTCACGCGGCTGGGAGATGCTCATCTTCTCTGGAGTCGGCTCGTCGGCGCACATGCAGGATCTGATGCACGCCTTTCCGCAAACCTCGGGCGTGATCAGCGACGGCCCCGGAGAGCATTCCTACGAACTGGCTTTCCATCACGGCGGCGAAACCCTCGAGATCAACGAGCATATTGACACGCGCCTGGCGAAGGCGGGCGCCGACATCGACCGCGTCCATCGCGGCATCCGCCACATGCACGCACGCCTCCACAACCTCACCCCGGATCGCGTCCGTTTCTTTGCCGGCGGCGGCATGCTCGGCGGCATGCAGTTGTTCGACATCAACGAAGACGTCCTCTACTGGTGGCGCGCACGTTGGGAGGCCTCACGCCAGGAATGGAAGTGGATGCGCGAACAGGTCGATGGTGTAGACGGCGACATCAAACTCGCCGGCATTCCACGCACACCCGCCTGGTCAGGCCTCACCGGTCAGGACTATACCTGTCTGGCAGAGTATTTCGACATCATCTTCCCCAAACACTACTACTGGCATCGCGGCATGGACGGCCTCTATGGCACGGTCTATCGCTGGGTGAAACGCCTGATGATCTGGAACCCCGCTCTCACCGAAAACGACTGCATCCGCGTCGTCGAACTGCTCACCGGCATCCACATCCCCGAGGTGAATACGCTCATCGATTTCGAGAAGGGCCACACGCAGGCCTTCTTCGAACAGATGGTGTATGACGAGACACGGCGCGCCCTCGAAGCGATCGGGGATCCAGGCAAGGTCATCGGTTGGGTATCTACCGGTCGTGAGCCCCACGGCGGCGATCAGATGCCGCCCAGCGCCTTGAAGGGCATTCTGGAAAATGCCCAGCGCGCAGGACTGCAGCGCTTCCTCTATCATCCCGAACCCGACATCGGCGCCGGCGAGTGGCTGCAGATCTCCACGATGTGCGGCTCGGCCTGGGAAGAGGATCTCAAGGCGCGAGGGTATTATCCGGGCGGTACACCTCGCCCCGACACCTGGAATGGCGGCCGACCCGTCCCCGAGGAGGAATAGATGAACACCAACCTTCGAGGTTTGACCTGCCCGGGCAGCATTGCGCACCGGCGTGGTATCCGCTGCCCAAGCATCGCTACCCTGCGCGGCTGCGTCTGTCTGTTGCTGGCGCTCGTCGTCCAGGCGTCCGCCCAAAACCCCCTCGACGATCCACCGCCCACCTACATCGGCTATCGCGTCACGTCACCGATCGTCATTGATGGTGAATTGAACGAGGCCCATTGGAAACACACACCCCGTATGGACTTTGCTGGCCTCGTCGATGGCGCGCCCGCCTGGTTCGACAGCTACAGCCAGATGACCTGGGACGATACCTATCTGTATGTCGGCTTCTGGGCCGCCGACCCGAATGTGTTCGGCACCGTCGGGCCCGATACGCCGGAGCCACGCGACTTCTGGAAAGACAACGACAAGTACATCATGCTGCACGATCCCCTGTTCATGGTCTTCGTCGACCCCGATGGAGATCACCGCAACTACATCGAGATGCACATCAACGCCCTCAACAACGTCGATGACATCTGGTTGAATCAAGGATCCACCGAGAAGGACCGGCAGGTCCTCGATCTGCACGCGCCCAACTACCATCTGGAATGGGACTGCCCCGGCGTCGAACACGCCATCGCCGTCTATGGCACCCTCAACGATCCGTCCGACACCGACCGCGGCTGGTCGGCGGAGATCGCCATCCCCTGGACGGCCCTCGAGCCCCTGACCGAGGGGTCGCTGCCACCTGCCGAAGGTGACCAGATGCTCGTGCACAGCGGCTGGGAGTATCGCCTCGCCGTGAACGAACCGGTCATCTACTGGACGTGGCCCGTCATCGGCATTCTCGATGACCATCAGCTGTGGCGCTACGGACGATTCGTGATCTCCGCCGATGCGCCGGGCAGTCGGTCCTTCCCCACGCCATCCCAGAACGAATAGGCGGGCACCCGATGTCGTCGACTCATCACAACTGGGAACGCCTCGTCGAACACGCCGAGTTCAGTCCGCGAGACACGTCTGAGGGCGTCGTCTTTCGCGACAAGATGTGGCTCAGCAACGCCTACCACCACGGTAACGTGCTGGTGCGCGATCTGTGGAACTCCACCGACGGCATCCACTGGTCACAGGTCAGTGACGACACGCCCTACGACGGCTACAGCGAGATGGTCGTGTTCGAGGACCGCCTCTTCGCCGTGAAGGGAAGCGTATGGGTCTCCGATGATGGCGAAAGGTGGACGAAGATCCTCGACGAAACGCCCTTCGGCATGACCGGCTACGGGGAACTGATCGTCTACAAGGGGAAGATGTGGCAAATCGGACCCGGTCCTGAGGTCTGGTCATCCACCGACGGTGAGCACTGGGAATGCGCCACCGATGCCGCCGCCTGCGGCGATCGACGCTCGAGTGCCACCGTGTTGTTCGACGACAAACTCTGGCGCATCGCCGGCAACAGCGAAGAGAAGAACTCACCTGAGGAGAAGGGGTATCCTCAATTCACCACTTGGAACGACGTGTGGTGTTCCACCGATGGCGCCGAGTGGACTCGCGTCCTCGAACACGCGCCGTGGGCGCCACGCATGTGGTGCCGGGGCAGAGCCTATGCCGGGGCGCTGTGGCTGATCGGCGGTTTCGACAACGCCAACCACACCAACCTCGGCGACGCCTGGTTCACCCGCGACGGCGTGAACTGGACCGAGTTCATCTCCGATCCCGTCTTCGCACCACGCCACGAACCCACCCTCTACACCGCCCACGATGCCCTGTGGGTCGTGGCGGGCAACACGTGGCCCGTCGTCAACGATGTCTGGCGCCTGACCCTGCCCGAGGGGTGGGACAGCACGAACTGATCACCGGGGGTCCTATCAGACCTGCCTACACCATGGCGCTGATGAAGAGAAACTTCAGCGGCGTGTCACCTACCTGCTTGTGCTTGTGGAACACATCGCGCGGCAGAAAGACACTGTCACCGGCCACCAGCTGATAGGTCCCCTCCCCCACCGTCACCTCCATCTCGCCTTCGAGCAGATAGAAGAACTGCTCCTGGTTGTTGTGGGAATGGCCATCGCCGGATACACCACCCACCTCATACTCATTCGTATGAATGATGAGTCGCTCCGAATCGATCGCTTCGGGACGTTCCGGGTTTGACGCACCGGGGCCGAGGATAACACGCGAGATGCTGCCGGGATGACCGTGGTTTTCAGCGGGTTGTTCGAAACAGCGGCGTACACAATACGTATCGGACACGAGAGCCTCCGTCGTGGGTGGTCAGGGTGTTGGACCCCACGAAGAAAGGCGTAGAGGGGCGGTTGGCGCTATGGATAGCTTGCGCGCAGCAACACGATGGGGATGTCGAAAGCGTAGGGGTCCGTGTGGATCACCCTGTCCTCGAAGGATCTGACCGCCTTCACCCGCCTCTCCGAACACCTGGCTGAGCATCTCGAGAAATATGCCGCACAACGCTGATCGTTTGCCCTGACGCGGCCGGGCCTATCTCTTTGGTCGAGATGAAAGCGACGGCATGAACAACCGGGACACAGCAAGCGCTCCACCTGACGTGAATCACGTGCGCCCTGCCCGCGTGCTCCTCGTGGGTGCGATCATGGCTGCCCTGATCTCGTTCTGGGGGCCCTACAACAGCCTCGTCGTGACCGGATCGTATCTGACCATCGACTTCACCACGGCGGCGGCGATCCTCGTTTTGTTCGTCACAGCCCTGTTCATCAACGGTTTCCTGCGTCGTTTTCTGCCGAGTCAGTCTCTGTCGTCGGGCGAATTGTCGATAACCTATCTCATGTCGGCCATCGCCTGCTCCATCTGCACCATGGGGCTGACCCTCTATCTGATTCCCATCCTTCCCGCCCTCCACTACCTGGCGTCCGATGAGAATCAGTGGGCGCAGGAACTGCAGCCCTATGTCCCCCACTGGCTCGTGCCGCAAAGCGATGCCGCCATCAGTGGCTTCTACGAGGGGATCTCGAAAGGGCAGCCCATTCCCTGGATGGATTGGATCAAGCCTCTCATGGCCTGGGCTCCAGTCATCCTCGGACTCTACATGGTCATGATTGCCATGGCCGTGTTGTTCCGCCGCCAGTGGATCGAACATGAGCGTCTCTCCTACCCCCTGGCCCAGCTGCCACTGACCATGGCCTCCCAGGAGCCGAACCGGGCGCTGAATCGCTTCTTCCGCAATCCGATCATGTGGGCCGGGTTTGCCTTGCCGTTCATCGTCACTTCGGTGAATGGCCTCAACGCCTACTTCCACTTCATCCCAAAGGTACTGCTGTCGACGAGCCTGTTCATCATCCCCGACATGCAGTCCCTCACTATCAACATCAGTTTCCCCATGATGGGTTTCGCCTATCTCACCCATCAGGAGGTCGCTCTCAGCCTCTGGGTCTTCTACCTGATCGGCTATGCCATCAACGGGATGTTCACCAAACTTGGCATCACACGAACTGTCGATCTCGACATCTACACGCAGAACGATGGCGGCTCGATCATGGCCTTCATCCAGTTCGGCGCGCTGATCACCCTCGTGGGCTACACCCTGTGGACGGCACGTGCTCACCTGCGCGTGACCTGGGGCGCTGCGCTGCGTCCAGAAACGGGCTACAAGGATGACTTCTCCATGCGTGGCGTGTATCTCCTGCTCATCGTCGGCTTGCTGTTGATGACAGGCTGGTTCGTCGCCATCGGCGTGCCTTTGTGGGCGGGTTTGTTCTTCGTCCTTGTTGCGGCAGGCACCTTCCTGGGGATCACCCGAATCCTGTGCGAATCCGGTCTGGCCGCCATGCGCGCCCAGCTGATCACCCCAACCGTCGTGAGTTCCACCTTCGGCACCGCCGCCCTCGGCGAGTCGGGCACCATCGGCGTGTTGTCCTATGGGCAGGTGTGGATGAGCGACGTGCGAACCTTCGTCATGGCCGCCGTTGCCAACGGTCTGAAGCTGACCGAATCGATCTCACGCAAGGGCGTCGTGTTGTGGGCCATGCTCATCGCCGTGCTGATTGGCATCGTCGTCTCCGTGTGGACGACCCTCTACTATGCCTATCAGAGTGGCGCCAACAATGCCAACACGTGGTTCTTCATCAATGGACCGCGCTGGACCTTCGACTTCGCATCCCAGTACATGCGCAATCCCTCCGACCCGGATTTTGCCGGCCTCGGCCTGATGGGTGTCGGCGCGGCGATCATGGGGATCCTCTACTACGTGCGTACCCACTTTCTCGCCTTCCCCGTGCACCCCATGGGACTGGCCGTGTCGCAGATGATGCTGACCCGTCACATGTGGTTCAGTGTCTTTCTCGTGTGGCTCATCAAGGCCGTGCTGACACGGTATGGGGGCCCGCGCCTGCTCGGTGCTGTGAGGCCCTTCTTCCTGGGGATGATCCTGGGACAGTTCACGGTGATCGCCGTCTGGCTTGGCATCGATGTAATCACCGGGGCTCAGGGGCACGGGTTGTACTGGGTGTAGCCTGAGAGGCGGCGAATCGCAGGTTGGTCAGCCGTAGAGGCGAGACCGATGCCAGACTTCGCTGAAGGTCCGTAAGTTACATTTAAACAGTAGGCTATGCGTAACAATAAGCGGCCGCTATGGCACGGGAGCAATGGGAGATCGCATATTGAAATTATTCACACGCCCAGTTATATTGGGCATTATGCGACCCGCAGAACAGCTTACAATTGACACGGCCAGACTAAGGAAGGCGATCCAGGACCGGGGTTACTCGTCGGCGATGGAGTTTGCTGAGGCTGTGGGTGTCCACCGCAACACGCTGGGCAACTACCTCTCGGGCCACACGGCCCTCCCCAGCGGCCTGGCGCGAATCCTCACAGCGCTCGACCTGGACCCTGCCGATGTCCTGTCGCTGCCGATCCGACGTCGACAGGTTCCCGGCCTGTCGGTAACCGATCTGGTCGACGGTCTTGCGGAGATCGCCCCACGCGGCGCCTTCGTGCTGTTCGGTTCGCGTGCTCGCGGTACGGCCAAGCCATACTCCGACTATGACATCGGCTTCTTCGCCACCGACTCCATCGGCTTTGCTGTCTTTTCACGCATGCTCGATCGGGTTGCGGATTGGAGCGAGACGTCCCTTGTCACCGTGCAGCTCGTCGACCTCAGCCGCGCCGATCCGGAATTCCTCGCGGGTATCGTGGACGATGCGGTCTTCATCGGCGGGTCATACGCCGTTTGGTGCGAGCTTCTACGCAAAAGGGGCGTGCATCTATATGAATGATGCAAAGCTGTCGCAGGCGTTCGAACTGCTGGAGGCAGCGCTACAGGAACTCGAATCGGAGCCCGAGAACCGCCTTCGCCTGGCCGCTTTGGCGAAAGCTTTCGAGAGCACGTTCGAGTACGTGTGGAAGGCCTTCAAGCGGCAGGCAGATGAGGCGGGACTGGAGACCTACAGTCCGAGGGACGCGCTGAAGGCGGCGGCTCAGCTCGGTACCATCGCTGACCTTGACCATTGGAACCGGTTCCTGAACGCACGCAATCTGTCCGTTCATGACTACATCGGCATGGACGACGGGGACACGGTGAGCCTCGTACAGGAATTTGCAGACGAGGTACGCAAGCTACTTTCCTGACGCACGCTTGACACAGAAAGCGCCCGGCCTCCGCGACGGAAACCCGCCAATCGCAGCATCACTCTGCGTGGACCTGCGTATCCGGACGATAGCTCTGCCACGCAAACCATATCGAATACCCCGCGATCAGACCTGTGAGTTTCTTGCCCTTGTGAGGCCCCGGATCGCTTCGCCCGTCACCGGGTGCTAGAGCGATGCCGTCTCCTGATCGCGTAGCTCATCATCTTCGGTCAATGTGAAACTCAGCATCTGGCCATCAACTTCACGACTGTATACGCGCACAGTCGAAAGATCGGCACTGAGACCACCCTTCCCGCGTTGTGGTCGGGAGCGTACCATGTTCGCCACCGAAACCGGAGGTGCTCCTTGAAAGTCACAGCCGTCACCACGTCCATCCTCGCCATACCGCAGAAGGAGCTCTACTACTACAGCCAGGGGGTTGGACGCGGTGTGAACAGTGTTCTCGTGCGCATCGAGACCGACGAGGGCATCACCGGCATCGGCGAAGGCTGTGGAGACAGATCTGCCGAGGCCATCGCCGCCATCATCGACGAAATGGCCCGAGCCCTGATCGGTGAGAGCCCCTTCGAACTCGAGCGATTCCTGCACCGGGTCTATCGCGTCGGCAAGTGGGACGACATGCGCCGATTCGCCAACCAGGCGCTGGCCGGCCTCGAGATGGCACTGTGGGACATCATGGGCCAGGCGAACAACCTGCCCGTACACCAGTTGCTGGGCGGCAAGTTCCACGATAGCTCCAGCTGTTTCGCCTTCCTGCAGGGAAATACCCCCGACAAGCTCGCCGCCGATGCCACCCTATGGAAGGAACGAGGCTTCGAGGTGTTCTACGTGAAGGTAGGCCTCGGTCGCGAGCGCGATCTGGCCTGCGTCGCCGCCGTCCGTGATGCCATCGGGGATGGGCTGAAACTGCGTGTCGATGCGAACCAGGCGTGGTCTGTGGGCGAGGCCTTCATCATGCTCCAGGCTCTGGCCCCCTTCGACATCGACTTCGCCGAGCAACCCGTGCACTGGACCGATCTGGAGGGCATGGCGCGTCTCCGTCAATCGGTGCCCATGCCCATCGCCATCGACCAGGGCTGTTTCACCGACTACGAGGCACAGCGGGCCATCAAAGAACAGGCGGCCGATGTGATCACCGTCGGTCCGCACGAAGCAGGAGGTCTGTCGGCACTGAAGAAAGTCTCCACCGTCGCCGCCGCCGGTGGACTTTCCATCTGCCGACACGGAGTCACCGGCGAGACCGGCATCACGACCCTGGCCTGCCTGCAGGTGCTGGCCACGATCCCCAATCAGACCGACGGCCACCAGGTCATGCATCAATTGCTGGAACAGGACATCATCGTGTCCGGTCTGCTCGAGTTCGACTCGACTGGACACATCACGGTGCCTGATCGACCCGGCCTCGGCATCGAACTAGATGAGGATCAGGTTGCGAAGTATGCACGGGCGTATGAATCCGACGGCGCCTACCACAACATCGCGTGACCCGCGATGTGTTGGGTGCTGCCCCAGGCATCACGGTCGCGGCCTCGACGCAAACGGCGGCGGGATATAGATCCCGGAACGCGCCTTCAGCAGGTCCACGATGCGCGCCTGTTTCTCCGCGCCTGTCAGGGCCACCGGCGCATCGTCGATCCCCAGATCGGCCAGCGTCGCCGACAGCTCGATCGTCCCTTCCGCCACGTGAATCCCATACAGAGCGCTGAGCAGACTCTTGCGCACCGACGCGGCGAAGTATTTGTGCTCCACCTGCCCCCAGCTGGCCGCGACATACCCATCGTAGACGACGAGGACGGCTGCTGAGTTGATCTGCTCGGGGAAGGTGCGTGCTGCGGCCAGCGCCATCCGGTGAGAGGTCTTGTCTCTCAGCGACGAGTGTCGATACAACATCACGAAGTCGATTCGTCATCAGATACGTCTCCCTGTTTCACCCAGCCAAGTCTACGACTTGCCGCCACCGTGTTCACACCCTTATCTGACGCACACACACAAGGGAGAGGCTCTCAGATGACCATTGAAATGACAGACTACGAGAGATTCATCTTCGATCTCAAGGGATTCATCGTCATCGACAGTGTCCTGTCCGAAGACGAGACAAACACTGTCCGCGACCACCTGACCACCCTGGCGGAAGACCCCGAGAACCTGCCCGAACACCATCGGGCGCCCATGGCAGGACCCGCCGAATTCCTCATCGATCACCCGCGGGTTCTGGGCATCCTGTACAATCTCATCGCCCCAGAGACCAACCGACTCCGTCTCGAGAGCATCTTCATCTCGAGCCGAGGCGACGGCGATGCCCATGATCCGTGGCGGCCTCACGGCGGCGGCACCAATCTCGATCCGTCCCTCTCGTATCGCTTTCACAATGGCCGCATCAACGCCGGCATGACCCGCGTCGTGTGGGAGCTGAACCAAGTCGTCGAGGGCAAGGGCGGCACCTGTCTGGTGCCAGGGTCCCACAAAGCCAACGTGTCCTCGGCACAGGCCAAGTCTTGGCCTGACGAAGCGGATGATCCCGACTCAGGCGTGTGGGAAACCTACGGCTGCCCGCCCGGCAGTCTGGTGATCTTCTCTGAAGGTGTCCGCCACACGGGCGCTCGCTGGACCCATCCCGACAATCGACGCTGTGCGATCCTGATGGCCTACAATCATGCTTCGGTTCGTTTTCACGAACCCAAACCGTGCATGAACCCCACGGTCATCGGTGGACTGAGCCCAAAGCGTCAGGAGTTCTTCAAAGACGTCTGGGTCCTGGCCAACGCGAGGAAGAAGTAGGCAAGGCATCGTCCGACGCTGCCTTCCTCGTGATGTTGATCAGATCTATGCGTCGTCCTCAGAGCCCAGCCCCGGATGTTTGCTCATGCTCGCCCCCACAGGCCATGGTCCCGTCGGGCGCCACTTCAATTCCTCATACGATCGATACGACACGTCCAGCCACGGCGTCTCCAGTCGCTTGTAGCCCTCGTAGCGTGATGTGAGCCCCGCCTCAAGCACCCCCGACGTGAGCAGGGTCCGTTCCACCGGATAGGTCGGTTTGCCGGTGACGAACATCTCCTCCGCATTCAACCCCAGGTAGCTGAAATGGGCGTAGGCACCGATCACACCCTCCTCCTGGCCTGAGGCGCGAAACCAGGTCCCCTCAACCGAATCGTCCGGATATCGCGCCGCATAGGCCAGCTCCTTGATGTAGCCGTTGAGCATCAATATGGCACCACGGAAACCGTCCTTGTATTCCAGCAGAAACAGGGTCGGCTCCGTACACAGCTCCTCCATCGCGCCTTCTGGCTTGGTTTCGATCGGCTCACAGGCCGCCTCGGCCAGGTCTCTCCACCAGGCGTCGTCCCCCGCCAGCTTCCACACATCCTCGCCTTCGAGGCAGGTGACCGCTGCCACTCCTGTTTCTCCACCGGGGCGGCGTTCCACCATGCACTGCAGCACTTCAAGGGTGTGAAAGGCATAGATATCGAGACCGGAGAACCCCACGGCGACGGCCTCTTTCAGCGGCGTATCGAGCTCGTGTTCGACCCACGGTTGCCGCCACCACAACGGCAGCGACGACCCCGCCATATAGGGCGCCCCCAGCTCGGCGGCACGATCCACCATCCACTTCGCATCTTCCCAGCGCCACGACAGATGTTTGTCGTTGAAGACCGGCACGGCGCGACCACTGCTGGCCATGACGCCGCAGATCTGCTCCATGAAGTGCCGCCGCGGATACAGCTGCTGATCCTTCTCGTTGAAGGGATAGTCTCCATGTTCGCCGATGGACAGCACGCCATCCACTGCCAGTTCGTTGCCACCGAGACACATGGCCTTGTTGATGCTCTCATAAACTGGTACGTCGAACATCTTCGCCGTCTCGATCCCCGTATCGATGTCGGGCACTTGATCCAGATAGATGGAGGCGATCTCCGAACGGGCGGGGATCATGCCGTCGTCGGTGGGAAACTCGCCTTGCAGATACTTGCCCACCAGCACATCGGCGTGGGATCGTTTGCGGTAGACGGTGATGATGGCGGCGATCTTCTTGCGCTCGGACATGGTGGACTCGCGAGGTTGAGGCACTCAGGCTCGATGAGGTGGACAGCGTGGCACGAAAGAAGCTGTCCCGACGCCTGCGGCGCCAGGGTGGGGTCACTTGCCGAGGGTCACGCCAGCCCGTTGCGGTGTCGTCACCAATGCGACTGATTTCGCTGCACAGACCGAACCGACCCCTTTGTCAGGCATGGTCGTCCGCGTCGAATCCACGTCATCAGCTTTGCCGTAGATCAGGCTCGTCGCGCCCGTGACTGCTCGCATCCCGGTTCCCGATAGAGGATCGCCCCGTTGGAAGCGCACATCGTCCGAAACGCCCTGGATCGAGTGCCCCTGTCGCTCATCATCGATGACTCGACGGTACTGGTGAACCTCAACTATTTCTGGATGCGCGATCGCAATCCCGTGGATGGCGAGAATCGGCGTTGGCAGGACGTTCCCGTCGTACACCCCGAGTCCTTCACGCGCGAGTTCGCCGAGTTCTGCCTGGCCGAGGGTGTGCGCGGCAAGTTCAGCATCGTCCCCGTGCCCGCCGCCCTCGGTCGCGTCGACGAACCCCTGCCTTTGTTCGGTCGTGCCCAGCAGGACAGCTGGATGGCCATGTGCCAGGAGTTGATCGTTCCTGCCTTCGACATCACCCCTGAGATGCTGACCCACACGACGCTCGTCGACCCAGAAACCCTGCAGCCCGTCGACCCCACCACCTGGGAGCAATATGACTGGCGCGCCCTGCCCGAAGATGAACCAGAGCGCGTGATCGCCTACATCGCCAAGGCCTGCGAGATCCTGGTGGAAGCCGGCTTTGCCCCGCAAGGTGTCACTTCACCCGGTGGATTCGGCGGTCAGAAGATCCCTTACTATGCGAAAATGGCCGGCGAAGGCGTGCGCCAGGCGACGGGACACGATGTGCCCTTCTTCTTTCAGCAGGTCACCAACGACGGCGATGATGACATCGTCGAGTCGCCCGTGTGGTATGCCGACGCACAGGCGGGCACGGCCGTCGGTGAGATCATTGCCAGCACCGGCGACTGGACCGGATCGTGGACGGGATACGGCACCGTTGATGCCGACCGCTACATCACCGCCGATCTGCAGGGCGGGCGCCTGCCAAACCTCATCGATCGCGGCCAACCGGCGATCCTCATCAGCCACTGGCAGGGCTTTTATGGTATGCACGACGAGGACCGCCGCGGTTTCGAGGCCTTCAAGACCGTCGTTCGTCGACTGCGCGAGCGTGACCCGCAGGGAGAGGTCACCCGGTGGCAGACGTGCAGCCAGATATCCCGTTATGCCTGTGCTCGCGAGATGGCCAGCCTGAAGCAGGATGAACAGACACTTCAGTTGGATTTGCCCGTCCTGGCGCCAGACATCACACTCAGGTTTCCCGCCGCGTCGATCTCGACGGTCCGTGTCAATGACAAGCCATTGCGCCGCGCGACGAAGCGAGCGGAGTTTGACAGTGGAACCTATCTGGTCGAAGACGACGGTGTCTTGATCGCCTTCGATCCCGTAAACCGACAACACACCATTGAGTGGCAGTAGCAACTCCAACGACCGAAGGAATCGACCATGACACAGATCGCGACACGACCCCTGGGCCGCACCGGCATCGAAGTCAGTGAAGTCGGTTTCGGCGGCGCCCCCTTGGGTGAACTGTTCGAACCCGTCCCGGAGGACCAGGCACAGGCGACGCTCGCCCAGGCCTGGCAGGGCGGCATCCGGTATTACGACACGTCCCCCTTCTATGGCTATGGCAAGTCCGAACACCGTCTTGGGCACTACTTACGCCAGCAGGATCGTAGCGATTTTGTTTTGTCGACGAAGGTCGGTCGCGTCTTCAAACCCACACGCAAGTCCGATTTCGATCCAGACGGTTGGGTCGGTGGAATGAGTTTCGATTTCCACTTCGACTACACCTACGACGGCATCATGCGGTCCTGGGAGGACAGCACGCAACGACTCGGCTTCCACGACATCGACGTGCTGCTTATCCACGATCTGGACAGCTTCTTCATGAACAAGCGCCGCTTCGACGCCTATCTGGGACAGCTGATGACATCGGGATGGCGTGCGCTGGAAGAACTGCGCGATGCGGGCCTGATCCGCGGCATCGGCGCGGGCATCAACAAGCCCGGCAACATCCCCCACTTCCTCGATGTCGTCGATGTGGACATGTTCCTCGTCGCCATGCCCTACACCCTCCTCGACCAGGGCGTGTTGGATGACGAGTTCCCCGCCTGTGTCGAACGGGGCGTGAACTTCGTCATCGGTGCCGTCTTCGCTTCGGGCATTCTCGTCACCGGCCCTGTGGAGGGCGCCAAGTACGGCTATTTCCCTGCCGAACCAGAGATTCTCGAGAAAACCCGCAAGATCGAAGCTGTCTGTCAGCGACACGACGTGCCTATGCCCGCAGCGGCCTTGCAGTTTCCTCTGGGTCACCCCCAGGTGAGCGCCATCATTCCTGGCGCCATGGCCCCCTTCCACATCGACAGCACCCTCGAGCTCTACAGCAAGCCGATCCCCGCCGATCTGTGGGCCGAACTGAAGGCAGAGGGCCTGATGCACCCGGAGGCGCCCACGCCGTAGGTGGTTCCATTGTTCGCGGACTACCGTACATTCTTGGGATGATCTCGATCTCAGACCTTTCCAAGACCTACGGCGACCGCACGCTGTTCTCCGACTTTTCCGTGCAGTTGAATGCAGGGGAGCGCTACGGACTCGTCGGCGCCAACGGATCCGGCAAGACGACCCTCCTCAACATCCTCACGGGTGACCTGGAGGCTTCCAGCGGCAAGGTGGCCATTCCCAGACGCCTGCGACTGGGTGTGTTGCGCCAGGACCAGTTCCTCTACGAAGACCACTCGATTCTCGCCGTCACCCTCATGGGTCATCAGGATCTGTGGAAGGTGATGGTCGAGAAGGAAAAGCTGCTGGCCAAGGCGGAGACCCACTTCGACGCCGATCGCTTCTCCGAGCTGGAGGAGCTCGTCGAGCGCTACGATGGCTACAGCGCCGAGGCACGGGCCTCGATGATTCTCGAAGGACTGGGGCTGCCGTCATCCATTCATCACGATCCACTGTCGACGCTGTCGGGTGGATTTAAGCTGCGCGTGTTGCTGGCCCAGGTATTGGCGTCCGAACCCGATGCCCTGTTGCTGGATGAGCCCACCAACCACCTCGACATCCTGTCGATCCGCTGGCTCGAGACCTTCCTGCGTGACTTTGCCGGACCACTCGTCGTGATCTCGCACGATCACCGGTTTCTCGACAACGTGGTCACCCACATCCTCGATGTCGACTACGAAACGGTCACCCTCTACCACGGCAACTACACACGTTTCGTCGATTCCAAGAAGACCGAACGTTCGCGTCGCGAGAAGGACATCGCCGCTCGTGAACGGGACATCGCCGAACACCAGAAGACAGTCGATCGCTTCCGCGCCAAGGCATCCAAGGCACGCCAGGCGCAAAGCAAAGAGAAAATGCTGGAAAAGATGGCCGATTCCATCGAGGATCTGGCCCCCAGCTCACGGCGTTACCCCAACTTCAAGTTCACCCAGGTTCGAGACAGCGGTAGAGATGTGTTGACCGTGAAGGGTGTGAAGAAGGCCTTCGACGACAACGAGGTGCTGCACGGCGTCGACCTGCAACTGCAGCGCGGCGATCGCATGGCGATCATGGGCCCCAATGGCATCGGCAAATCCACCCTCCTGAAGATCATCATGGATGATCTGGCCGCCGACGAGGGCACGGTGGAGTGGGGCTACGAAACCCACCCGGGATATTTCGCCCAGGACCATCGCGAGCAATTCGATTCACCGAACAACACCGCCGAAGGCTGGATCTGGGGATTCTGTGCCGACCAATCGATCGGCTACGTCCGCGGCAATCTCGGCATGGTCCTGTTCTCCGGAGACGACGTGGAGAAACGCCTCGGCGATCTGTCCGGTGGCGAAGCGGCGCGGCTCATCTTCGCCAAGCTCGCCATTGCGCAGCCGAATGTGCTCGTCCTCGATGAGCCCACGAACCACCTCGATCTCGAGTCGATTGAAGCTCTGGTCGAAGGACTGCAGGTGTTTCCGGGCACTCTGATCCTCGTCTCTCACGATCGCTGGTTTGTTTCGCAACTGGCCACCCGCATCGTCGAGATCCGCCCTGACGACATTCACGACTACCACGGCACGTATGAGGAATACGTCCACTTCTGCGGCGACGATCACCTCGACGCAGATCGTGTCGTGCTCAAAGCCAAGAATGAGAAGCGACGCAAGAAGGAAGAGAAGACAAGCGACGACGCGTCGAAGAAGGGTAGTGCGAAGAATCGTTCGAAGGGGAACTCGAAGGCCAGCAGGAAGCGCGACCGGAAACAGCAGGAGGCCCTGCTGACGCGCATCGAAGACGCCGAGACGCGCATGAAGGAAATCGACGAAACCCTCTGCACCCCCGGCTTCTACGCTGACACTCCTGCTGATGATGTTCGCGAACTCGAACGGGAGCGTGCTCATCTCGAACGCGACGTGGCCGAGTGGACGACCGAGTGGGAACGGGCGGAAGAGACGGCTAGTCGATAGTCCGGCGAGGCTGCCTAAGTCACCTCTGTCAAAAGCTGGCCGTCCTCTCGAAACTAGCCGACTTCACTCACGAACTAACCGTTCTTGTTGACCGTGACCTCCACGCGGTGCCACCCCGTTTGGCCGTCGTAGAGATCCTCTCCTGCATTGTCCATCGGCTGCGTATCGCCTTCGCTGTCCGTCGCTCGTGCAAGGACTTCAAATTTCCCACCGATCGGCAGTTCCCACTCGTAGACCCACGTCACCCAGATATTCGGAGACGACGTGGTAGCGGTGGTCGCATCATTCCATGTCGTTCCACCATCGGTGCTGACTTCGACGCGTTCGACCGATCGTTCGCCGGCCATGGCGATGCCGTGGATGAGGAAGGTCCCCTCCGGGCCGGTGCGAATATTCTGCAGCGTATAGACCACACCGCCATTGCCAGGATCTCTGACGTCGTCCCAGATCGACAGGGGTGCGTCGACGCGTGAATTGATCGTCGCAAAGGCGTCGTTCGACCAGCGAAAAGGTCGGTTCTCGGATTTGCTCTCCCAGTAGCCCAGGTAGTTCTCATTGATCAGCTCGATGTGTGTGATCCACTTGGCCATCTTCTGACCATAGTGCCCCGGATTGATCAGCCGGATCGGATACCCATGTTTCGACGGCAAGACCTCGCCATTCATCTCCCATACGAGCATCACGTTGTCGCGCATGGCACGTTCGATGGGGATCGACGTCGTGCACTGGTCGACACTGGTAAACTTTACATACGTGGCCTCCGACGTGGGACCCGCGAGATTTAGCACGTCGCTGAATCGGGTGCCGCCCCACTCGGCATTGCCGATGAGAGGCCCACCGATCCAGTTGCCGATACACTGCATCGTCATCACCTGACGCTGCATGGGCATGGCCAGAATGTCGGCGTAGGTCAGTGAGTTGATCGCATTGTCCACCAGACCGTCGATCTTCATCGACCAATTTTCGGACTTGATGTTGGGATCGTAGGCCTGGCCATTGATCGACTGCAGATAGAACCGATCGTTGCTCGTAGTCGGCGGCTCCGGCAGTTGGTCGGACGTCATCGGCTCACCGTCGATCTCCATCTCCGGTGCTGCGGGCATCTCGCGGAATTTAACGGAGTTGCTATCACATCCCCCCTGGGGCACGATGGTCCAGATCGCCGCGAGTCCACCGGCGCGCAGAAAGCGGCGTCTCGAAGACTTGGCCATGTCGCCTTCCTCGTTTTTGGATTTGTCAGCCGCCATAAGAGATCCCCACCCCCATGACGCACCTGCACCGACATTCTCACCACTTGCTGCCCACTCCATGAGCAGATCCAGCCAGAGCTGCTGGTGCACTCGCAGGGCACCGTTGAGTCCCAGCCGCACATCGTCACCTTCTGAAACCTGAATCCCGCCGCCCACGAGGCCCAGATTGGTCACCTTGCCCGTCCGTGTACCCGGGCGTCGACGAACCCCTTGAGAAAGAGGCGCTCGTGCGGCGCGGCGCCGACCTCGGCGAAACCGACCCACTGATTCGAGAACAGGCCGGTGCGCCATCGATGTCCACCCTCTACGCCGAGATACATGGGGATGGGAAACAGCGAGCGGGCGAACAGGAGCCGTGTTTCCACATCCACATCCCCCGTCCCCAAGGGAGGCTCGTAGGAATCGTGATATCCGGTGGGGATTTTCACCGACACGTAGGGCGAAAACACCCTCAGGAGAGGCTTAATTCGGATCCTCTATCCACGACAGATCCTCGCGGAAAACCCTGAGCGCTTCTACTCCCCGACGATCAACGGCTCCTGACCCGGCGAGTAGGCATCCGGATCGGTGGCCATCACTCCCTTGGGCAGACGGATCGGCCCCTCGAGAATCGGATCGTCCGTCGTGCACATCCAGTCGTCGAGACTGGCCCGCAACCCAGCCTCTACCGAGGCCAGCTCTGGTTGGCCGATCAGGTTGTTCTGCTGATCGGGGTCGAAATAGTGGTCGTGTAACATCTCCTGATGGCGGGGCAGCGCCGCCCAGTCGTGATCCACCAGATCCTGCTTGGCCGGTGTGTCATCCGTATTCGGCAGCACCAGCGTCTCGCGCTCGTCGAAGCGGCGAATCAGAATGTGTCGATCCGTTCGCACCGCCCGCATCGGTTCGTAGGCGGCATGGAAGGTCTGCTCGAGAAACAGCCGATCCCTCAGCGACGTGACCTGGCCGTCGACCAGCGGTAACAAGGACTTTCCCTGCAGCCAGTCGGGGTGATCGATCTGCGCCAGGTCACAGACCGTGGGGAACAAATCCATGAGCGAGACCATGCCGTCCAGGGTCTTTCCCCCGTCGAAGTGAGCCGGACCGAGGGCGACGAAATACGCCGCATTGCCATGCTCGCCGACACTGCCGATGTGCAAGGGCCACTGCAGGCCGTGATCGGTGAAGGCGAACACATAGGTGTTGGCATCCTGCCCTGTCTCGGCTAGCGTCGTCAGAATCGCCCCGAAGGCGTCATCCATCTGCCGGGCGCTGCGTTTGAAGCCGGCCGCCATCTGCCGCAGTTCCGGTGTATCGGGAAAGGGTCGAGGCGGCACACAGTGGTCGGCATTCTCCGCCGGAAATCGGTCGGGTTCGGGCTCTGGATACGGCGTGTGCGTCTCGGTCGTGCCCACGTTGAGGAAGAAGGGCTGTCTCGGCTTGGTCGCCAGCCATTCGCAGACCGCCGGCGCAACGTCGGCGGCGCGGGCACTGTCATTTCGAGTCAACGCGTGGTTGTAGGCGTCGGAAAACGCACCCTTGCTGTGGGGCACCACGTGTTCGATGCCACAGTGGGCCGTGTCGTAGCCGCTGGCTGCCAGAACGTGGGAGATGTGACGCTCTGGGTTGGCCAGAGCGAAACCACGGTGGGCGAGACCGAGCATGCCAGCGCAATGAGGAAACTGCCCCGTGAGGAAAGCCGCTCGACTCGGCGAACAGGAGGGCGCCGCCGAAAAGGCGCGGCGGAACAGGGCCCCTTCGCGTGCCATCTTCATCAGATTCGGCGTGGGTACGGCGTGCCCATAGGGTTCGATGAAACGACCCGTGTTGTGGGCGTGGAGGAAGACGATGTTGGGTGGCGATGCGCTCATGTCAGCAGTCTCGGATTCAGCGTCGTGATTTCTTCCTGGAAGTCTTCTTGATGGAGAAGTTGCCTGAATACCCCTTGGTGAGATGCCATCCGTGGCCCTTCTCGCAGGCATACACCCGCAGTTCGGCGCCCTGTTCCTTGCGCAGGATGTCGGCTCGCCGCTGCGCTTCCGATTCGTTGCGGTAGGTGTCCTTCGGTTTGCCATCCGACCCGGTACACACGGGGCACTTCGTGCTCGGTGTCTGTCGATTCTCTGCCGCCAGATGCCACATTCCGCACGTATCACACTGATAGGGCGCCATCTTGCGGCCATAAGCCTGGCGCGCGTGATCGGCCCCCTCCTGCGCATCGCGCTGAGATTCGTATTCCGTCAGCGGCTTGCCCGAGGACTTTCCGATGCAGGTCTGGCTCTTCATGCGACACCGTCGGCCGGTAGTTCGAGACCAAAGGACTGCGCATAGAGCCGGCTCACATCGTTCAGATTGCCATAGAAGGCGCGCGTCTCGTCGTCGCCGTGCTGCCAGAACAGGGGTGGGATCACCGAGTCATTCGCCAGGGGCGCACGATCACGATGGCCGTAGTAGATCTGCATCGTCTTGCGCTCGGCCGAGGTGGGTCGGGTCGTGGCCGTATGCAGCACGGCCACATTGAACAGGCAGACCGTTCCCGCTTTGCCGTGTATGTCGACACATCCACCGCGCGTCAGCTGTTCGTCGTTGTCCGTGAGAATCGGTTGCTCGATTCCCTCCGGCGACAGTGAGAAACAGTGGGTGTCTGGTTCCACATCCGACAGATACAGCATCTGCTGGATGTAGTCCATGCGCAGCGGGTGTTCTGGCCAGTGTGGACGATCGCGATGCCAGCCCTGATGCAGCTCGCCATCGTAGGCACCCATGAACCGTGCACCGATCTCACCGAAACAGACAGGTCCTCCCATCAGTTCCACCACGGCGTCGTATACCTTCGGATGACGAACGACTTCGTCGAAGGCAGGGGTCGTGCACAGCGCGTCATAGTTGGCTTCCTGATGGTGGCCATATCGATGCCAGCGATATCGCCGCTCATCTCGATCTCGGTCGAACAGATCGACGAAGTGCGCCAGCTCATCGGCCGAAACCCAATCGTCGCGCACGATGTAGCCGTGGGTGCGAAAGAATTCGACATCCGTGTCGGTCAGTGCCCTCATGTGTGCCGTGTTCTCCATAGAATCGGTTCGTAAACCCTCCCGTTTCGTGTGAGTAAGGAAACCGGGACCCCCACAAGCGACAAGGCCTCCTTGACCAGAGAAGTTGAACTTTTGAGTTGACATTCCGACTCTCCCATGGAAATGGATCAAGCTGCAGCGGACGTTCGCATGATTCGCGAGACCATCGATCGCGCCCGCCACCAATTGGCCGCCGGTGGTGGCGGACACATCATGATCATCTGGGGAATCGCCTGGGTCCTCGGCTACTCGGCCACCCATCTATTGGAGAATCACCTGGTGGGCTACCTGTGGGCCATCGTCAATTCCACGACCGGCATTGCCAGCTACATTACGGGACGCATGTACGGATCGAAGGTCAAGGGACACAGCGAGAATCGGATCTGGGGCTTGTGGATGGCCCTATTCGGTTTCGGCATCCTCTGGATCTGGCTTCTGGGGATCAACACGAGCAATGACATGGGCATGTTCTTTGGCAGCCTGGCCATGTTCGGCTACGTCGTGGTGGGGCTGATGCTTGCAAGTCGGTTTCTCGTCGGCCGGGACTGGTGATCACCGGACTGTCGGTTGCGGGATATGTCCTGTTCCCCGAGCACTTCTCGTTGTGGATGGCCCTGACCGGTGGCGGCGGCCTCATCGCGGGTGGTACCTACGCCCTGCGCGCCTGGCGCTGAGCGCGGGCCCATGGATCTCGATTCTGTCATTCATCAGCCGACCCGATTGCAGATCATGTCCTCGTTGGTCAGTCTCGACGGCCAGCCCCAGATCGATTTCACCGAGCTGCAGAAGCTGTTGGAACTGACACCGGGCAATCTCAGCACCCATTTGGTAAAACTGGAAAACGCGGGATATGTGGAGGTGACCAAGGAGTTCGTGAAGCGACGGCCCAAGACCTGGGTGGCCATCACCGATGCCGGCATGGAGGCCTTCCGCCGTCATGTGACAGCTCTCGAAAAGGTCCTCGGCCTCAAATGAGACGTCGAAGCGCACAGGGGACTTGAGCGACCACCTGCAAGATCGCTGATTACCGCCTCTCCCCTACCAGAAAGATGGTGATGGCACAATTCGACTACATCGATTTCGACCGCGAAATCTGGGACGCCGAGCTGGAGGACTTCGTCCCCTCCACCGTCTACGACATGCATGTCCACATGTGGTCCGAAGCCCATGCACCGGAGGGCGGTGACCCCACGTCGGGGCTGCGCTTCGAATCGGACTACGCCGATCTCTCACGCTGGGCCGAGCAGCTGTATCCGGGGCGCGAGGTGCATTATCTCGTCCTGGGGACCCCCGTTCCCGGCCTGGACGTGAGCGGACACAACGACTGGCTGGCTTCGCAGATGGCGGCCGACCCGGCCTCGGCCGTCAACATGCTGGTCACACCCGACATGTCAGCCGACTACGTGGCCGACCAGGTGAACAAGCACAATTTCCTCGGCCTCAAACCCTACCGCACCTTTGCGTCCGATCCGGCCGAGGCACGCATCCGCGACTTCTTGCCCGAGCACCTGATCGAACTCGCCCACGACATGGGGCTGGCCATCACCATGCACCTGTCGAAGCGAATCGGGCCAGCCGACCCCGAGAACCAGGAAGATCTCGAGCGTTACACAAGGCAATACCCACGTGCCCAGTGGATCCTCGCCCACTGCGCCCGTGCCTTCAATGCGTTCATGATGGAGGGGGCCATCGAGTTTCTGTGCGGCCTGCCGAACATCTGGTATGACACGTCCGCCGTGAACGACATGTATACCCATTTTCTGCTGATGGAACACGAGGATCGGCGTCGTGTGATGTTCGGATCCGACAACATCGTCGCCGGCTGCGCCCGCGGGAAATACGTCACCTACGGTCACGCCTGGGAATACTTCGCCGGCCGCGGTGACTTACCGCATTGTAATCCGACACCAACCCTCGTGATCTATGAGCAGTTGCGGCAGGAGCGACAGGTCGCGGACATGCTCGATCTCACGCCGGATGAAATCGAGGATCATTTCTCCCGCAATGCCCAGCGATTCCTATCCATGATGCGCGAAGGTCGTTCGTCGTGATAGCCCGGGTTGGCCAGGTGGCCGGAGGAACGGGATAGATCTCTTGAGAGGATTGGCCGACTAGTTGGTCGACGTCGTCATCCACGACTTGATTTGTTCCAGCACGACGTGGAACTGATTCGGCCCCTCTGCCCGTGCATTCTGCAACGCGCCCTGAAGAGCCGCGTGGATGAGCATGGCTTGATCATCTGATGTACCCGGATACGACATCCGGCCCCTTGATCTGCCTTCTTCCAACAGACGCGCCAGCCACCAGTGACCGAGCTGATAGTACTCGTGCAGCTCATCCTTGACGCTGTCACCGATCACGTTGTGTTCGACGCGCAGACACCCAATGGGGCAGATCTTCGTCCCAGAATCCGCCAGATTGCAGCCGCCCCGCAGGAAGGCATCGAGACGCGCCCACGGATCGTCGAATTGCTCGTCCAGGTTGGCCAGGAATTGGCGGCGTGACTCACGGAATCGCGCCACCAGAGCGCGGGCCAACTCCTCTTTTGTGGGAAAGTGGTGATGGATGCTCGCCTTCGAGATTCCGAGACGCTCCGACAGATCTGCGTAGCTGAACGAGCTGAAGCTGCGCGTCTGCAGGAGATCCGTTGTCGCCTCGAGGATCTGTAGTTTTCGATCGACAGCTGCGGCAGTCGGCATCTGAGCACTCCCGTCGGGGGCCAGTGAGAAACACCTCTGCTGCCATTTTGCCTACTAGTCGGTCAGCTTGTCAATCGAGAATTTAAGAGCGCCAGGCTCAGTCGATCTCATCCTTGCGCACACAGGCCACCTGCTGCCCGTCCCCTACGTCCTCGAGCTGCGGCACGCCCTCTCGACAAACATCAGTGGCGAAAGGGCAGCGGGGATGGAAGGCACACCCTGAGGGAGGGTTGACCGCACTGGGTGACTCGCCGCGAATCGGCTCGCGTTCACGGCGCTGGCTCGGATGCGAAACGGGCACGGCATCGATCAAGGCACGTGTATACGGGTGAGTGGGCCGCTCGAAGATCTGATCCTTCGTGCCCAACTCCACGATGCGACCCAGATACATGATGGCCACACGATCACTGATGTATTCGACGACGGATAGATCGTGGGAGATGAAGATGTACGTGAGCCCAAGATCCTGCTGGAAACGGACCATCAGATTCAGAATCTGCCCCTGCACAGAGACATCGAGCGCCGACACCGGTTCATCGGCGATGATCAGCTTCGGTCCAAGCGCCAGGGCCCGTGACACGCCGACACGCTGGCGCTGCCCACCGGAAAACTCGTGGGGATACCGGTTCTGCCAGGCCGGTTGCAGACCCACTTGCTGGAGCAATTCATCAACCCGCGTCTTGCGCTCAGCCATCGTACCCTGACGATGGATGTCCAGCGGCTCGCGGACGATCTCACCGATGGTGATGCGCGGATTCAAGCTCGAATAGGGATCCTGGAAGATCATCTGCACATTTCGCCGCAACTTGAACAGATCGGACTTCGATGCGTGTGCCAGGTCATCGCCCTCGAAATGCACTTCACCCGAAGTGGGCTCTTCCAGTCGCATGATCGTGCGACCCAACGTCGACTTCCCGCACCCTGACTCACCGACGATACCGAGGGTTTCACCAGCCTCCATGTCGAAGCAGACGGACTCGACCGCCTTCACGTCGCCGCGATGCCCCCCGAAGAGTCCACCCCGCACCGGGTAATACTTGCGCAGATCACGGACACTGAGAATGGAGGCGTTCACCGGGCCTGCCGTCGCCTCAGTCACGGATTCGCTCAAGGCACCACCTCAAGGGGGTGATGACAGGCCGACCAGTGGGATGAAGAGATCTCATCGAGGGGCGGGTCCTGTGCACGGCACGTCTCATCGGCGTGTGCACATCGATCTGCATAGCGACACCCCACAGGTGGATCCAACAGCGACGGCACGACACCTTCGATCGTCGTCAGCGCCTGATCCTTGGACACACCGCGTCGTGGAATGCTCTCAAGGAGTCCACGTGTGTAAGGATGACGCGCCGCGTCGAACAGTTCCGTCACCTCACAGCGTTCGACCACCTTGCCCGCATACATGACCGCCACATCATCACACGTTTCGGCGATGACTCCCATGTCGTGGGTGATGAGGATGATCGCCGTACCCAGTTCCTCCTGCAGCTGTTTCATCAGGTAGAGAATCTGCGCCTGCACCGTAACATCGAGAGCCGTCGTCGGTTCGTCGGCGATGAGCAGATCAGGTCGACACATGAGTGCCATGGCGATCATGATGCGCTGCTTCATCCCCCCCGACAGCTCGTGGGGATACTGACCGAGCCGATCCTCGGCGTCGGCGATGCCCACCATGCCGAGCACCTCGATCATGCGTTGGTCCGCAGCCTCGCCAACCAGATCGAATCGCTTCTCCAGCACCTCACCCAACTGTTTGCGGATCGTGAAAACCGGGTTCAGCGACGTCATGGGGTCCTGGAAGATCATGGCGATCTGATTGCCTCGGATCTCCGGCAGGGCGTCGGTCTCGAGGCTGAGCAGATCCTGACCCTTCCACAGAATCTTTCCACCTTCGATACGGCCTGGTGGTTCCGGAATCAGTCGCATGACCGACATGGCGCTCACACTCTTCCCACAGCCCGACTCACCCACAATGCCGAGGGTCTTGCCCTTCTTTACATGGAAGGACACGCCGTCTACGGCCTGCACCACACCGTCCTCGGTGTCGAAGACGGTGACCAGCCCCTGAACATCCAGGAGCCGGTCTTCCGTGGCGGTGTCGGTGGAAACAGAAGGGGTCAATACGATCCTATTCGCCCGAACTTGCCGCCCGCAAGGCAGCCTCGATGCGATCCTTCACCTGATATGGATCGGCGTCGACCACCGTGTCCTCACTGAGGGAACGCCCTTCTTCCATCGCCTCTTCCAGGCGCGCCTGTCGCTCGGGATCGATCCAGAAGACCTGCCATTCCGTGATCTGCTGCGTGCGTTTGGGCAGAAACCACTCTGGCCAGCGGACGTAGTCCCAGTAGACGAAACGAATGAAGGGTGCCTGCCAGAAGGGCACGTAGAAGGCTTCGTCCTGCACGATGGAATCCAGTTCGTGCATCGCCTGCAGCCGACGCGTCTTGTCGTTGTCGAATCGATAGACATCGATGAGGGAGTCAGTATGCGCCGTTCCGAAGGAGGACAGATTGTTGTTGTTCGTCGTCTCCTTGTAGATGGAGCCGAAATACTGATGAGGTCCGGGGAACCGACCTGTCGTTCGGTTGGTGAGGGTCACTTCGTATTCGCGTTCAAGGCCATTGCGGAAGTTCGTGCCCGGCTCGAGCAGACGCAGCTCCATTTCAACGCCGAAGCGTTCGAAGGTCTGCTTCACGACGGTCAGATGACGCTCGAGCCCCTTGCTCCCGTAAGAGAGGACGAACGCCGCGCGAGTTCCATCCTCGCGGACGAGAATCCCGTCCTCTCCGCGCTTGGTGAAGCCCGCCGCACGCAGATGCTCACGCGCCTTTCGCGGGTCAAATCCGTAGGGCACCAGATCGGGGTTGGCGTATTCACTGCCGGTAAAGGCCGAGATCTGCCGGTAGTAGGCGTTGTACATCAACTTCTCGTTCACCTCGTCAAAGTTGACGAGATACTGCACCGCCTTACGGAAGTCTTTGTTCTGGAAAAGGGGTCGCTCCAGATTCATGAAGAAGCCATACATGCCACTGGGGTAGTCGACGAACATCCGTTTGCGATGGGCCCAACCATTGCGCACCGCCTCGAAACGCATGTCCTCAGCCCAGATCTTGGCAGTATTCACCCGATAGAAGCTCAGCTCACCCTTCTTGAAAAAATCGAGTCCTCGATTCTGTTCTTCGATCACGCGGACATGAATGCGATCGACATTGTACATGCCCTGCCAGTAGTGAACGTTATTACCCCACCAGTCCGGTACACGTTCGAGAACTACATACTGGCCGGCCTCCTGTTCGGTGACCAGATAGGGTCCTTGAACAGGCACAATCGTCGTGTTGTAGCGCTCGGGGAATCCTTCTTCCAGCGTCACTGCATGTTTGGGCGTCGCCCATAGATCGAAATTATCGAGGGGTCGCCAGCTCTCGAACTTGCCCACGATCTTCAGCACATGCGGCTCGATGGCGACGACCTCTTCGAAATAGTCGGCAGCATAGCTGTTGAAGAACGGGTCGGCGATGTGTTCCGACCGCATCATGTGCCACGTGTGAACGTAGTCCTCGGCTGTCAGCGCTTCGCCGTCCGACCAGCGGGTCTCTGGACGTAGCTTGAAGTAGATCGTCCGCTGATCCTCCTGCACCGACCAGTGAGTCGCCATAGAAGGGATGTAGTTGTCTGTCGTGGGATGACGCGCGACCAACGTGAAGTCCATTGTCGAGCCCCGCCGCCATCTGGCAAAACCGTCGTTTGCGTTGGGCCCGACGATACGCATCGTCAATGGATACGCCGTCGTAAAGGTGTACAGCGTCCCACCCTTCAGGGCAGCCGGATCACCAATGGGCGGATCGTCCATGTTCGTCTGCCACTCAATACCGGACAGGTCCTCGGCCGATGCGGGCGGGACGATGGCCATCAGGACCAACAGACAATTCAAGAGAATTCGCAGATTCATGATTTCACCTCTCGGGCTTTCGAAGCCGCTTTCAGCGGTAATGGGCATACTGTTTGGGGTCGAACGCTTCTCGAATCGACTCGCCGATCATCGTCACCAGCAGAAGGGTGAGCGAAATCGCCGAGAATGGCGCAATGCTGAGCCAGATCTTGTCTCGATTCTGACTGTCCATGGCTTGATCGATCATCTCCCCCCAACTCGGTGTCGGTGCGGGTAATCCATAGCCCAGATAATCGAGGGCCGTCAATGCACTGATGGCACCTACGATGGCGAAGGGTGTGATCGTCACGAGCGGCGTCAGACAATTCGGTAACAGGTGTTTGAAGATCAGTCGACGGCGTGACGCTCCGAAGGAACGCGCCGCCAGGCAATACTCCTTCGTTTTCTCGCGATAGATCTCGGTGCGCATGTAGTAGGTCATACGGATCCACTCGAACAGGCCCATGATCGCCAGCAACAGCAGAAAACTCGGCTTGAAGAAGGTCGCCAGCAGGATGACCACATACAGAAAGGGCAACGTCGACCAGACTTCGATGAAGCGTTGGCTGAGAATATCGAAACGCCCCCCAAGGAATCCCTGCATGGCGCCTATGATGGTGCCGAGAAGCTGACCCACGAAGACGAGGGTCACGGCGAAGAAGATGGAGATGCGGAAGCCATATAGAAGACGCGCAAAGACATCGCGGCCCTGCGAATCGGTGCCAAACCAGTGCCGTCCATCCGGCGCGTTTGGTGGCGGCGCGTCGTAGTCAAAGTCCGGTTCGTACGGATCATAGGGCACGAGCGGCATCCATACCCAATCCCCCGAATCGCTGGCCTCGAAAAACGATTGCAGGGCGAGATAGTCGGCCTCCACATCGTCGAAGCCATACTCGTCTTCCTGACCGAAGGTGGCCATGTCGTAGAAGCGAAATGTGGGGAAGTAGATCTGATCCTGGTAACTGACCACGATGGCCCGCTTGTGGGCGATGAAGTTCGAGAACAGCGACAACACGGTCAGGCCCACCAGCACCAAGAAGGAATAGTAGCCGCGCTTGAGACGACGAAAACGCCTCAGTCTCTTGGCTGTAATGGGGTCGGAGAATGGCATGGTGGACTACTCGCCGAACCTGACCCGGGGGTCAGCGCCAGCCACACACAGATCCGAAAGCAGATTGCCGATCAGCAGCAGGGCAGAGGAGATGAAGATGTATCCCATCACCACCGGATAGTCCCGTGCTGTAATGGCCTCAAAAAACAACAGTCCCATGCCGGGAATGCCGAAGACCCGTTCGATCAGAAGCGACCCGGTGAGAATGAGGGAGATATTGTTGCCGAAACTGGTTGCGATGGGGATCAGCGAATTCCGTAAGGCATGGCCGAAGACCGCTCGCGGCCAGGTCATTCCCTTCGCCAGTGCCGTCTTCACGTAGTCGGCACTCATGTTCTCCATGAGCGAGTTCTTCGTGAGAATCGTCATGAAGGCGAACAGATGAATCGCATAGCAGATGACCGGCAACGTCGTGTGGTGTATCCGGTCCCCGATCTTGCCAAAGAAGCTCAGATCTTCGAAGCCTTGTGATTCGAAACCGGCTAGGGGAAACCAATCGCGCTGCACGGCGAACAGCGTCAGCAGCACGGCACCCAGCGCATAACCTGGAATGGCATAACCGAGGAAGATGACGACGGACGTGACATTGTCGAAACGCGTCTTGTGCTTCAGCGCTTTGATGATGCCCAGGGGAATACAGATCACATACGTCAGCAGAAAGGCGATGAGGCCGAAGTAGATCGACACGGGGAAACGACTCGCAATCAGTGACTCCACCGGCTGCATGTAGCGGAAGGAGTCTCCCAGATCCATGAGGGCCAGCTTGCCCAGATAGTTCGCATACCGCACCAGAATCGGCTTGTCGAAACCGTAGTACTTCTTCAGCGTCTCCAGGTCCTCTTCGGGGATGTCGATGGATGACGCCCGGGCCATGTTGTCACCACCACCGCTTTCGCCCATCTCGCCACCTCCGGCGATCTGCATCTTCATCTGGTCGATGGGTCCACCGGGTACAAACTGGCACAGCAGGAATACCAGAAACGTGATGCCCAGCAAGGTGGGCACCATCAGCATCAATCGACGCAGAACGTAGTCGCGCAGCGCGTGAGAGCGGGCCGCCATCAGCGTCTCACTGTGGTGGATTCACGCGATGGCACCCGGTCCAGGTGCCATGCGGTCGGAACGAACTTGGGTCTCACGAATAGGTAGGCGCCGCAAAGGGATTCTTGAAATCGCCGCGGGTGACAGCGCGTATATACTCACTCTCATAGGGAGACTCGCGTAGCCGACTCGGACCGTTGCGCACATCGAAAGGCATGTTGGCAGACGCAGGACAGTGACTGTAGATCATGAGACGTCGAGGCCGACCCGAGACATTCGGTCGCGAATTGTGTGCGGCCAGCACGTGGAAGATCATGAAGGACCCTGCCGGTGCGAGCAGATCGATGCCACCCTCGTGATCGATGAGTCCCTCACGCACTTGCAGACCATTGTCCACCCGTTCGTGTTCCAGATGCGGCTTGTGGGAGCCGGGCCAGATGCGCAGGGGCCCATTCTCCGTCGTGCAGTCATCCAGCAGCAGCGCCGAGGACAACACGTTTTGCGGGTAGTTCTGCGCCGCATAGTAGGCCTAGTCGTTGTGCACGGGGAACGCGTCATTGATCTGGCGTATCGGCAAACCTTCGATCTTCTGCGTCAGTGGTTGTTTGCCATTGAGCTTCTCCTCGATCAACACCGGCTCATCGCCCATGATCTGCCGCAGCGGTTCGACGATCCGTTCCTCTTCGATCGCTTTGGTGAAGGCGAGAGACAGATCGTTGATGGGCTGGATCTTGCGCACCATCTGCACGTCCTGGGACGTGAGGCGCCAGTCGAGACGACCGCTGAGTCGCTGGTGCATGAGCGAGGAATTGAGAATGAGTTCCAACAGATAGTCGGATTCGCTCTGCAGGTGAGTCACTTCATCGTCGGTAAACAGATTCTCCAGGATGAGATATCCGCTCTCGTCGAAAAACTCGAGTTGCTCTGCCGAGAGTGACGTCATGCCTCTTCTCCTTGGCCTTCGGAGTCTATCCGTGCCGTTGCCGCTTCTTCGGACGGGCTTGCCGAGATTCGCAGATCGACCGTCATCTGCGCGTCCACATCGGTGCCGCGAAACCGACCTACGAAGGGTCGCGCATCCGCCGCCTGCGGGCCAGAGGCGAGGGCAACGTGGCGGTCAGCGACGACGAGCCCGAGACTGGGATCGTACCCACGCCAGCCAGCACCGGGCAAGTAGACTTCGGCCCACGCGTGCAGGAATCGCTCCTGCTCGGGCGATCCGGCCGCGTAACCCGAAGTGAATCGAGCCGCCAGACCCGCCACACGGCACACCTCAGCGAACAGGACCGCCACGTCTCGACAGGCGCCACGACCGCGTGTCAGGGTCTGTTCCGGCGAGAGTGGATCGCCCTCGAGTCGTGTCTCCGTCGAACACAGCTCACGAATCCGCTGATTCAAGAGGCTGGCGAAACACTCGGGTTTGCCAGCCGCTTCGGTGGTAATCTCACCTGCGAGTGCCTCAACGGCAGGAGCCACCGACGCGAATTCAAGGTAAGGTGACAGCTGTGGCGCCTCAGCGGCGTACTGGATCGGCAGCGAGTCTGCCGCCGGATCGAGGAGATAGGCGAAGGGGTCTGTCACCATCGTCTCCACCGTCGAACGCGCCATGAGATGCAAGCGATCGTGTCGGCCCGAGAACCACGGACGAATCGTGGCATTTCCATCCAGGTCGACGAGCTGCGCACAACCCTCGGGTTGTGGCGAGATCTGCAGGTCAAATCGGACCAGACGCTGACTCCAGTCACTGCGCGGACGGATTCTCAGCAGGTGAGGTTCGAGAAAGACCGGCTCGCTGTATCGATACTCGGTCTCGTGGACGATCTCGAATCGCATCATTCCTAGTGGGACTGTGCTCGTTCGAAGATCGTCGACTGCTCACCGAGCTCGGAGAAGATCTCGTTCATCCACGCCGTGGGCGCTTTGGCCAGTTGTTCGGTGATGCTCTGCTGCCACCAACTCGACAGCTCCTGCATCTCCTCTTCTTCGAATCGTCGTTCCACCATTTTCTGTGTGTCGCGACGGTGAAGGACAACATCGAGAGGAAAAGCGACATCGATGGTACTGTTGCGGGTCGCGTCGAAAGCCAGATAGCCTGCCTTCAGTGCCATCTCCAATGGTGTGTCGTAGCGTAGCACCCGGTCGAGCAGGGATTTCCCATAACCGGATTCACCGATGATGTAGTATGGGCTCGCCTGGCTCACCTCGACCCAGTTGCCCTGCGGATACAGCATGTAGAGACGGTGCTCGTCGTCATTTTCGAGTTGCCCACCCACTAAGGCGTGCAGATTGAAGCGCAGACCAGACTTCTTCAGCGCCTTCTCGTCTTCCTTGGCGACTCGACCGATCTGTTTTGCCAGCGCATTCACTGCCTTGTAGAGCTTGTCGAAGTGTTCTGCTTCGTCGATCACCTCGTCGAAGTAGGTCAGTGCCTTGTCACGCACCGAGCGCAAGCCGGACGTCATCACGAACATCGGATGCTCTCCGTATTCGTGGATCGAGACCTTGCGCGCCGTCAGACGTTCGGTGCCCGTCGTAATACGTGTGTCGGCGATACCGACCAGACCTTGTTCGGTCTTGATACCCAAGCAGAATGTCACGACAACTCCAGATCAGTTATTTGAGATGGTGGGGTTTACGGGGAAGAAGGACTGCGCGACGCCGTCATTCACTGCATTGAGCTGCGCTTGCAGACCGTCGAGGAACTGGTGCAGACCCTGGTCGATGATCTCACCGATGTCCGTGTAGACGAGGCCCGAACGCAACCGACCCACGCGCCGCTCAGCCTCGTTACCGAAGGTATTGGCCGGTGTGCCCGTGATCAGATGCAGCGAACGCTCCACCTCCAACAGACAGTAGTGGATGGAGCGAGGGAATTCCGGATCCAGAATGAGGAAGGCCGCCACATCTCGGGGTTCGATCCGGCCGTACTTCTTGCGATACATCTCGAAAGCACTCGCCGACTTGAGCAGCGCCGACCACTGAATGTTGTCGTAGGGTGTGCCCACATCCTGCACCTGCGGCAGGAGGATGAAGTACTTTACATCGAGGATTCGCGAGGTCTTGTCCGCCCGCTCCAGCATGGCACCGATGCGACCGAAGTGCCACGCTTCGCCGTGGGACATGGTCGCCGACATGATACCGGTGAAGGTGTGACACGCCATCTGTATGCGTGCGAAGAAATCATCGGGCACTTCCAGGGCAATGCCCTTGTGCACACCGGAAACCATGAGAAAGAAGGTGTTGATCTGCTGCCACATCTCGGAGGAGATAATCTGCCGTACGGAACGGGCATTCTCTCGTGCCCGATCCAGGCAGGAGATGATAGAGTTCGGATACTCGCGATCGAAGGTGAGAAAGTCGATGACACTTTCCTGTGTCGCCTCGCCATAGCGCTCGAGAAAGCGATCGTAGTCTCCTGTCACCTTCACCAGCGGCGCCCACTGCTCGCTGCGCATCTGCATGGGTTGGTCGAGACTCAAGTGCAGATTGACCTGGATGAACCGCGCGATGTTCTCGGCCCGTTCCACGTAACGATTCATCCAGTAGATGGCGTCGCCCGCGCGACTAAGCATGGTCACCCTCTTGGGCGGTGGATGCCATGACCCACGTGTCCTTGCTGCCCCCGCCCTGAGACGAGTTGACCACCAGCGATCCCTTGCACATGGCCACTCTCGTCAATCCACCGGGGACGACGTAGATCTCTTCGCCATTGAGGATAAAGGGTCGCAGGTCGACGTGCCGGCCCTCGAAGTGGTCGTCCACGATGACGGGCGATCGAGACAGGGCGAGTGTCGGCTGCGCGATGTAGTTGCGCGGGTCTGCCTTGATGCGTTCCGCGAAATCGGCGCGCTCTTCGGCCGATGCGTGCGGTCCGATCATCATGCCGTAGCCTCCCGACTCGTTGGCCGCTTTCACGACCAGTTCATCCAGATGTTCCAACACGTAGCTTCGTTCGTCGTCATTCCAGCACAGATAGGTCTGCACATTCGGCAGGATCATCTCCTCCTGCAGATAGAATTCGATCATCTTCGGCACATACGCATAGACGACCTTATCGTCGGCGACGCCGGTACCTGGTGCATTCGCCAGAGCCACATTGCCCGCCCGGTAGGCGTTCATCAGCCCCGGCACACCGAGGGCCGAATCCTCCCGGAAGACGCCGGGATCGAGGAAATCGTCGTCGATGCGGCGGTAGACGACATCGACCCGCTGCAGACCCTGGGTGGTACGCATCATCACCAGATTGTCCACCACGACCAGGTCTCGCCCCTCCACCAGTTCCACGCCCATCTGCTGGGCGAGGAAGGCGTGCTCGAAGTAGGCGGAGTTGTAGATGCCGGGCGTGAGCACCACCACCGTGGGCGAGGGAATGTGTTCGGGCGCCAGATATCTCAGCGATTGCAGCAGACGATCGGGGTAGTCATCGATGGCCCGCACGTGGGAAGCACCAAAGACCTGGGGGAAGGTGCGCTTCATGACCTGTCGGTTCTCCAGCATATAGGAAACACCGGAGGGGCATCGTAGATTGTCTTCGAGCACGTGAAATTGACCACTCTCGTCACGCACCAGATCCGTGCCGGTGATATGACACCAGATTCCCGAAGGCGGCTGCAGACCAGCACACTCTTTGCGATATCCACTGGCAGATTCGACGACGAAGGCGGGGACGATGCCCTCTTTCACGATTCGCTGGTCGTGATAGATGTCGTCGATGAACAGATTCAGCGCCTGGATGCGCTGCTTGAGGCCTGATTCGATCTGCGTCCAGTCCGCCGCCTCCACGACGCGCGGAATGATATCGAAGGGCATGATCTTCTCGGCGCCCGCATCATCCCCGTAGACGTTGAAGGTGATCCCCATATTCAGCAGGACCAACTCAGCCGCTTCCTGGCGGCGACGCAGATCGCCGTTGGGCAGGCCGGAGATTCGATCGATCAGCAGCGAAGCACCCTCGCGTGGTTTCCCCTGCGTGTCGATCAGTTCATCGTAGAAGTGGTCTGGATCGTAACCGGAGAAGTTCATGTCAGTTCTCCACCAGCGAATCAGTCGCAATGGTCAGGGCTTCCTCATCCACCCCACTGTCCGTGCCCAGGTTCGTCATCTGCACCTCCAACTCCATCTCTCCAAAGGCGACCCAGCCGAGAATCGTCGCGAAGGAGACATCCGCCGCGTCCCGGCCGGTACCGATGCGGAGGATCCCGCGTCGAGGCACCATGAACGTGGGGTCAAAGAGCCACCAACGATGCCCGAGATACGCCTCAAAGCAGGCGTGGAAGTCCGGGGGCTTTAGACCAGGCGCATAGGCGGAGACGAAGCGCGCCGGAATATTCAGTGCTCTGCAGAGGGCGATGCCCACATGAGCGTAGTCTCGACAGACCCCTCTGCCCTCGGCCAGCGTCTGTGAGGCGGAGGTCGAAGAGCCGCTGCTGCCGGATTCGTAGGTCAGTCGCTGATGGATCCATCGACAGATGGCCACCACACGACGATAACCACGGTCGAGGGTGCCAAACGCGTCGTGGGCCGTGTTGATGAGAAGATCCGACTCGCAGTAGCGACTGGGATAGACGTATTCGAGCACATGAGCCGGCAGATCGGCCGATGATACTTCGTCGATCCCTTCTGCGGTCAGCACCGATGGATTGTGGTCTCCCGAAGCGGAATAGCGCACCCTCAACGGTCCGGCCGGTGCACAGACCCGGTGCAGCAGCCCGCGCGGCGTCTGCAGTCGCTCCACAGGGAGCTCCGGCTCCAGCCGGAGATGTTCCTCGCCCATTTCCACGCGTTCGTTGCAGTCAACACCCAGATGGAACAGAAAGGTGCTCGGCTGCTCGACGGTGTAGTCGAGGCGGCAAGTCAGGTCGAAATCCATGGAGATAGAAGATATGGGCCCGACGGCGAACTCGTGCCCCCCAAGATTGATCGGCCAAGCTGATCGACCAGATTGATCGACCTGGGCGGTGCATTGCGTCCTACTCACATGACCAGAACATGCTCCACGTATGGACGTGATCGGCGTCTGCCTCCCCCACGACCCTGAAACCGAGCTTCTCGTAGTAGGGGATATTCTTCTCCGTCTCCGTGTTGAGGAGAATCCCCCGCGAATCGGCGCTGCAGCGGGCAAGTTCCTTGGTCGCGGCGACGAGGGCCTTGCCGAACCCCTGTCGCTGATGGGATGACACGATGCCCAGCATACCCAAATAGTGCGACGGCTGACCGGGAGCTCCCGCTTTGCAGGCATCCTCGTAACGACCGAGGCGGTCCCAGGCCTCTTGCCCGATGCGCTCGATCAGGCGCTCCGCCGTCTCTTGCAGCTGAGGCGGTGTCGGCCGCTCGATGGGGTCGCTGGTGACGCTGACCGCCACCAACGGTCCCTCGTGCCGGATGCCATACAACGAAAGACCGTGGGTGAGGCGAGCCTGGCAGAACAGATCGATGAGGGCACGGAGAGCCCCGTCGTAATCCGGACCGGAGTCGGCCAGGACGTATCGCATGACCGGATACTCATGGAATGCGTCACACAGGACATCCAGCGCTTCTTCCTTCTGCGCCTGTGTGCACAACTCAACTTTCATGCAGGTTCGGTGACATAAACCGTGGAGCCGGCGACAATGTCTTTGACCCGTTCGCGATAAGCCAGCATATGCGGCGCTACCAGATGGGCCGACAGGGCTTCAAGACTCTCCCACTGCTCGACGATGGTCACCGTGTTGGGTCGCGGGGGCTCGAGCTTCTCGTTGCCGGTGTCGACGTCGATCGTCGGGCCGTAGGCGAGGCAGCCTTCTTCGGCATGGACCTCGGGCATGATACCGTGGAACTCTTTGAGAAAACGATCACGCGTGCCCTCCTGTAGATCGATCATGGCCAGCACATGGATCATGGGATGTCCGCCATCAGGTTTGGGATCTCAGCAGTATTGAGGATTTCGAAGCCCTGCATCAGCATCCGCAGAGCGAGGATGGTAATCAGAATCCGCACACCGGTGCGAAAGACCTGCTCGGGCACGTACGCCCGCACTTTCGTTCCTGCCCACGAGCCCAGGATCGCGCCCACCGTCATGCCCACCAACAACTGTAGATAGGGTGCGAAGGCGAATCCGAGCAGGCCGAAGGTGAACACCTTCATGGAGTGCATGAACGTCATCTGTACCGAATGGGTGATCACCGTGCGATCGCGGCCCAACTCCTCGCGCAGAAGAAAAGGCATGTTCAAGGGGCCTGCAACGCCGACGAACAGAGACAGCGCCGTTTGGGCCACACCGAGGATGGAAAACTTCAGCGGCCACCGCGCCTCACCACTAGGCTTGGGCATCCACGTGAACAGAAGGATAAAGACACCGAGAACGAGGGGCAGATTGTCCCATGCTAACATGGGCACCAGTCGCGAACCGAGCAGGGCGCCGACGATACAGCCGGCACTGTAGTCACGAACGATGCGCCACTCAATGTGCCGGAATCCGAAGAAGGCGCGGCTGACATTGCTGGTGATCTGCACGACGCCGTGTATGGGGATCACCGCGGCAGGGGGCAGGAAGGAAGGCATGATGGCGATGAGCATCACACCGCCGGCGATGCCACCAATCGCCGCCGTCATAGACGTGAGGAAGGCGGCGAGAATGAGAGGGAGGTCAGACAAACTCGGTCGAGCGCTAAGCGCCGATCAGCGTATCGAGATCCTGCTGGACTTGCTGAAACTCACCCAGGGTCACCGGCAGCGATGCCATGCCGAACAGGGCTGCCTGCGTAGCCAGACGCTCGCCCCAGTTCTCCAACGGCACAAAGCCGAAGCGGTGGCCAGCCCCTTGCATCTGACTGGCAAAGATCTCGATGTCGTTGATCGTCAGCGTTTCGGATAACTCCTGCCAGATGCTGACCGAATCGGCGAGGAGCTTCTGAAGCTCGGGCAGTTCGGCGCGTTGTTCCTCCAACAGTTCTTCAGGTGACCAGTGGCGATCGACCCCAGGGGCAGTGACAGCCTGATCCTGCTCGACTTCATCGTGCGGAAGGAATCGCACCAGTTCGGCCACCAGTTGGGCCTTCGACACGGGCTTCTTCAGATACGCGTCCGAGATCTTGCGCAGAATCTCTTCTTCTTCCTTCATCGCCGCCGCCGTGATGACGATGATCGGTGTGACCTTGAACACACCTGCTCTCCTGTTTGGATGGATCTGTCGATTTCAGAGTCTGAATAGTATAGCTTGGACAAAGCTGTTGAGAAATTGACTTCAATTCGGAGATCCTTGCCGTGACCACCCCCATTCGCATCGCCGACGTCGTCTCGGGACACGTCCACCCAGCATTGGCACCCACGAGCGACGGCCAGCTGCTGGCCGTCTACAATATCGAGGGCAGTGGCGGCAAAGAACTGCTGTTGTGTCGCTCTGATGACGGTGGCAGGTCGTGGTCTACCCCGAAGGCCATCTCCGAGATCTGTGACTGTTCCATCTATCCGGGATCCCTGTCGACCATGAGTGATGGGCGACTGTTGCTCAATTGGTCCTGCTACCGCGACACGGGAACGGAAAACGCCTGGCGTGAACCCTTCTTCAGTCTGAGCAAGGATGGCGGTCACCACTGGTCGGCACCGCACGCCTATCCGATCACCGATCGTACCAACTATGCCTGCATCCGTCACCCGGTCATCGAGTGGACGCCGACGCAATGGGTCTGCCCGTTCTATGACCGAACGGTCCTCTATGACGCCGGTGCAGATGAACTGGCCACCTTCGGCGATGGTCGGAATCACGGCATGGTACCCATCGTGCGAACCGCTTCAGGTACTCTGATCAGCGGCGCCCCCCAGACGGAGGCACCCGTGCCCGTTGGGCAACCAGGAAACATGGTAGATGGACTTCGTTCCACAGACGAGGGCCACACGTGGCAGGCCCTGCACGCATTCCCTCACTTCGGCGTGGCCGGGTACGATCTGACCGTCCTCGACCGTGGATGGATCGTATTCACCGCCATCGTCTACGGCGTCGGTGTCGACGGCGAGTTTGCCTACGAGCTGTTTCTGTCGAAGGATGACGGTGTCACGTGGGAGACGGACAAAGCCCTCGTCATCCACGATCCGGGAAGACGCATCAGTGGCCGGGGTTGGCCACGGACCGTGCAGATCGATGCCGATACGCTGGGAACGCTGTTCTACGACCTTTCACCGGAACTGCCCGACGGTCCCGGATTGTTCTTCCTGCCTACGGCCCTCGGCGACTTCGCGTGAGATTACCGGCCAGTCGCGAACCCAGCTCAGGTGTTCAGCTACCCTAGAACGTGATCCCCTCTCCCGGAGTCGTACGTCTGCCCTTTGGGTTCGTCCTGGGGCAGCCCGACATGATCCCAGAACTCGGTGTGCTCGAACGGTTCGCGACGGATATCGGGTACGTGCACAGCGCCGCCCCCGTTCTCGGCCGACCGGTTGGCCAGGATTCCCGGCAGCGTGTAGTCCGCCATCCGATAGACGTCGATAGGGACACGCCGTCCAGCCAGCAGAGCACGAGTGAAGGTGATCGCCGTCCAGATGTCGGTGCCACCGTGCCCTGAGTCGGCCTCGTCCACATCGTCACGTGCCCTGCCGATGTCGATACGCTCCCAGCCTTCCTTTTCTTCTCGTGTCGAATCGATACGACGGCAGAACCCCTCGTGCGAATACCACTCCACAGATCCCTGTGTGCCGAAGAGACGATAGTTGTGGGCCCCGGGTCGACGCGTGTTCAGTGTCACGAGAATGCGGATCAGGCGCCCGCGCGCGGTCTTGAACAGCGCGTACTGACCATCTGAACGAAGAGGCGTCTCCGGATTCCACCAGGGCCCCTCGACACAATTAACACTCACCACACGATCGTCGAGCACCTCCAGCAGTGGCCCCAGATCGTGCGTGAGGTATTGAATCGGCGGTTGGTCCGATCGCCACACGGGTTTCAAGTCCGTTCGGCCCTGTTCCTTTGCCTGTCGCGGCGTCAGTTGGTTGCCTTCCTCATCGACAAGGGTCGAGGGCAGATAGTGGAGGTATTCTCCATCCGCCATCGAGACGGCACCGAAGCGCCCTTCTACCATCCATCGACGCCAGTAGCGAAGAAAACCCAGGAAACTGGAGTTCTCGGCCAGCATGTACTGCTTGCCCGTGCGTTCCACAGTCGCTGCAATGTGAATGATCTCCTCCTGCGTGAAGGCGCCAGGTACTTCGCTCAGCACATGGCACCCTGCCTCCAGGGCCTGGATCGTCTGCTGCGCCTGTTGACGGCCATTGCTGGCAATGGCCACCGCGTCGGGCTTCAGCTCCAGTAGATCATCGAATTCGGCGATCGGGGTCAGAGGCTGACCCATCTCCGCGCACATTTCAGCTGAGCGATCCCGCCACTGTTCGATACGATCGGCGGCGCCAATCACTCGGGCACCTTCTACACGCAGGAAGTTCCGCAAATGGCTGCGCCCGCGTCGCAGACCTAACACCCCTACCGTCAGTTCTTCGGCCACGTCCGACTCCTATCCTTGATGGTTCTCTTCGGCAATGCCGTGTCACGCATCGAAATAGCTCAACAACGACCCTTCGGCAGCCCACAACTCTCCTCGAACATCTCTCTCAGTTGGGGTAGCGGTACCACCGCCGCCGTCAACGGATCCAACGCGCAGGCGTGGAAAGCCGCTTCCTTGTCGCGACGCAGAACCGCTTCTACGGCGAGTTCCTGCACATTGATGTTGGTCTTGTTCAACGCGGCGCACTGCGTCGGCAGGTCTCCCACGAAGGTGGGCCGAACTCCCGCGGCATCGGCTACACAGGGCACCTCGACACAGCAGTTCTGCGGCAGATTTGTGATCGATCCGTGATTTATCACGTTCCCATTGAAAGCGAACGCATCATGCGCCAGCCGCGCTTCGATGATGAGGGATGCGTACTCGTGGGATGCTCGAAGTGGCGGGACCTCCGCCTCGCCTTCGTCATCCAAACCGGTGTCTTTCATCCGGCTTCGCTTGCGCACATTCTCCATGGACACCTCATCACGTGGCGGCACGCCATACTGCTCGCAAAGCTCCGGCGTGCACCGAAAGTAAGGCAGGTACTCGGCGTTGTGCCGTGTACTCTCGGTCACGAAATAACCGAACTGCCGCATCATCTCTGCCCGAACCTGATCTTCTACGAAAGACTCGTGCGTCTCCAGCACGTCCCACAACTTCGGGTACAGATCCTGTCCGCGGTGACGAAGTGAGAGCACCCAAGACTGGTGGTTGATCCCGGCCACCGTGTAGCTGACTTCTTCGTAGGGTGCATCTACGGCGTTGGCGAGTTTCTTCGTCGTCCCCTGCACACTGTGACATAACCCGACATTCTCAATCGATGAACCGACCGAATGGAACCACGTGAGCATACACATGGGATTGGTGTAGTTGAGCATGAGCGCGTCGGGGCAGAGTCGTTCCATGTCGCGAGCGAACTGCAGGTGTTCATCGGCCGTGCGCAGAAATCGGAAAACGCCACCCACGCCGATCGTATCCGCCACGGTCTGCTCGATGCCGTACTTGCGCGGGATCTCTACCTCCGACCAATAGGGTTCGCCCCGATACGCGAGTCCACCGATGGAGACGGCCGTCACGACGCAGTCTGCCCCGGGCAGCAGTTCTTCCCGATTCGTGCTGGCCACAACTCGACCGGGAAGGCCATGACCGTCGATGGCGCTCTGCACGTAGCTGCGCACCTGGTCCAGGCGTCCTTCCTCGATGTCTCACAATCCGATCGTCGCGTCTTTCAGAGACTCGCGCGACAGGATGTCAATCGATAGTCGGCTGTCGAAACCGCTGCCAGCACCGACGATGACGATGTTTGGCATATCCTCTTCTCCTGAAGTTTGCTTCGAACACACTCAGTCCCTTTATCCTATGCGTCAAGGGAGCCTACATGAGTATGTCCAAGACCGGTGCGCCCGCGCCGGAGACATCGATCGAACTTCCCGAACAACTGCGCGGCGAGATTTCGCCGCTGCTGCACGACGAAGAACAGATTCGTCTCGTGCAGGCGACAGACCTGCGGCCTGACGGCCAATACGGCGATGCGTGGCTGGTGGCCACGGATCAGCGTCTACTCAGCATCACCCGCAATGGCTCGGCGGGGATCTCTGAACTCCCCCTGTCGCTGATCCGAACCGTCGAACTCATCGACCACCAGGGAACCGGTGCCCTCCGTGTCCGCACCGACGATTCAGGACAGATCCTGGCTCGTTTTACACGCACCCTGATGCCTGCCTTCGGCGAAATACCCGCCCAGCTGGAATCGCTGGTTCATGCCGCCCGTGGTGGAGAGGAGCAGATCGAGAATCCTCACGTCGTGGGTCACGATCCAGGGTGGAGCCGTGGTGGCAATCGGCGGTGCGATCGATGCGGGCGCGTGATCCCCCGCCGCTTTGGCGTCTGCCCCGCCTGTCTTGAGACGCGCAAACTGCTCTTTCGCCTGCTGAACTACGCGCGGCCCTATACGGGTCTGGCCGTGCTGAGTCTTGGATTGATGCTGCTGGCCACCTGGATCGGCCTGACCCCGCCGTTGTTGATGAAGTCACTCTTCGATGACGTGTTGGCGCCGACCCCGGCCGGGACCTGGATGACTCCCTACCTGCAGGGGATGAATCGTGGCGACCAGCTCCAGGTGTTGGTCCTGATGCTGTTTGCCGTGTATGTGTCGAGCAATCTCATGGGTGCCGTGCGTCGATACGTGCTCGCGTGGCTGGGACAGCATGTGACCCTCGATCTGCGCAACGAGGTCTATCGTCATCTGCACGCGCTGTCTCTCAGCTTCTACAACGAACGGGAGACAGGACGGGTCATGTCGAGTATCACTCAGGATGTGGGCCGTCTACAGGACTTCATCAGCGACGGACTGCAGGAGACTATTCGTGACATCCTGACAATCGTCATCATCTGCGCGACTCTGTTCTATCTGAATGCCACCCTCGCCACCCTCGTCTTGCTACCGACGCCGCTGTTGGTCTTCACGACCCTTCGATTCGGCCGCAAACTACACCTTGTCTATCGGGGGTTGTGGCGCCGCTGGGCAGGCATCAGCGCACTGCTCGCTGATACCATCCCGGGCGTGAGGGTTGTGAAGGCCTTCTCCCAGGAACAGAGGGAAGTGGGCAAGTTCGAGACGCGCTCCGTCGATCTGCTCAGCGGCGAACTTCGCGCGGCACGCCTACAGAGCCTGTTCAGTCCCATCATGGCCTTCATTACTCGCCTCGGTACGTTGATCATCTGGATCGTCGGAGGCGCCAAGGTGCTGGATCAGAGTCTGACCTTGGGAGAGTTCACGGCCTTCACCGGCTACATGTGGCAGTTCTATGGCCCCGTAGAGAGCCTTTGTCGGCTAAATCACCGCTTTCAACGCGCCGCCACTTCGGCCGAGCGGGTCTTCGAAACCCTCGACTCGCCTGTCGATGTAGCTGACCGCGCCGAGGCCACGCCCATGCCCCGCGTCGAGGGCCGCGTGGAATTCCGCGATGTCACCTTCTCCTACGACGATGGGAAACCCGTCCTCGAACACATCGATCTCGTCGTCGAACCTGGGGAGATGATCGGACTCGCCGGGCACAGTGGCGCGGGCAAGAGCACATTCATCAATCTCATCTGTCGTTTCTACGATGTGGACGGTGGTTCACTGCTGATCGATGGTCAAGATGTGCGGGATGTGGAACTGAAATCCCTGCGTGATCAGATCGGCATCGTGCTGCAGGATCCCTTTCTCTTCAATGGGTCCATTGCTGACAACATCGCCTACGGCAAACCCGATGCAGGTCCAGACGAGGTCGTTGCAGCGGCGAGAGCGGCGCATGCTCACGAATTCATTGTTGAACTATCCGATGGCTACGATACGATCGTCGGTGAACGGGGCACACGGCTTTCAGGAGGTGAGCGTCAGCGCGTCTCCATTGCCCGTGCGTTGTTACGCGATCCTCGGATTCTCATCCTGGATGAGGCCACATCGAATGTCGACACGGAGACGGAAGTAAAGATCCAGGCTGCCCTGGAACGTCTGATTCGTGGACGAACGACCTTCGCCATCGCCCACCGGCTCTCGACCCTCCGTCATGCCAATCGATTGCTGATTCTGGAAAAGGGACACGTCGCCGAAGTCGGCACACATAACGAGTTGATCGCCGCCGATGGAATCTATGCCCGTCTGTGCCGTATTCAGACAGAGATGATCCAGAGGAGGGCCTGGTGAGCGAGCAACCGCATGATCTGATGCAGGAGCTGGATCTGCTCGATCCGGCGACGGTGCGACTCTACCTGAACGACTATTCAGAGTTGTTTCTTCGCGTGGGGACGGAAGAATCGGGGCCCGTCACGGCACGTCTCTCCTTCCCCTTGAGTTATCCCCAGGAATTTGTCACCCTGTCGCTGGATGGCGAGGAGATCGGCCTCATCCGCAAGATGAGGGAGTTGGACAAACAGAGCCGACAGGTGTTGGGCGAGGAGTTGGCGTGGCGACACTTCGTCACACGCATCACGGCAATTCATTCGATCGACGTACGCCACTACGTGCCCCATTGGGACGTGGAGACCGAACGAGGACGTCACGTGTTCGAAATGCGGAGTCGTCGGGATCTGCGAGTCATGGACAGGCGGATCCTTGTACGCGATGCCGATGGCAATCGATTCGAGATCGCCGCCATCGATGACCTCGATCCGGCCAGTCGGCAGCTGATCGAAGGCCAGATCTGATCACTCTGCGCTTGGAGAATGCCTCAGCGCCTCGTGGGACCCGCTGTAGGACCCGCTGTCCGGGGCATGGGCACCGCGTGAGCGTCCTCGGTTTCAATACTCCAGTCTGCCAGACGCAGCCGCATCTGCGCCACTTGCGACACGTGGCTGCTGTCCCCCGCCACATTCGTCAGTTCCCATGGGTCGCTGACCAGATCGTACAACTCGTCGCGGTCGCCCATCGGATCGTGGACATACTTCCAGTCGGTGGTGCGCACCATCTTGCGACGACCCTCCGCCTCGCGCCAGAAGAGAGACTGTATCAGCGTGCGCCGGCCGTAGGGCTGCTCAAACTTCTGCAGATCAGCCATGGTGAAAGGCGGTCCACCTGCCCCGTATTCTGAAAAGGTCGCATCTCTCGGCGACGCATCGGTGACGGTGGGCAGCGGCTGGCCGTGCATCGAGGCGGGCGCGTCGATGCCTTGCAGAGTCAACAGGGTAGGTACGATATCGATCAGATTGGCCATGCTCGAATCGATGGCCCCCACGGGCAGTCGATCTGGACAGGACACGATCAGCGGCACGTGTGTGAGACAGTCGTAGAACACGCCGCCCTTGCAGGTCATGGCGTGTTCGCCCATGAAGTCGCCATGATCCGAACAGAAGACGATGACCGTGTTGTCGCGTAATCCGCAGCGCTCCACGGCATCGAGGATCTGGCCGATGGCGTCGTCGATGAAGCGAACCATGGCGTGATACGTGCGGATCACGCCGAGCACATCCTCTTCGGCGTCTTCGCGAACGCCAAGAATCTCGTACAAGACACGATTTCGTTCCGGCGCCGTCCCATCGGTGAACTCGTCCTCCCGCCATGGTGGCAGTTCAATGCGCTCAGCGGGAAACAGATCGGTGTACTGCTGCGGCGCTTCCCATGGTTCATGCGGATCAGGGAAGGAGACCCACAGTGCGAAGGGGTCGTCACGGTGTTCTTCGAGGAATCGTATCGTCTGGCCTGCCACCAGACCTGTCGAATAGTCCTCCAACGGAAAATCGCTGGCGGCGTAACCGAAGCGTGGACTCTGTTTCGGCATGTTGCGGCGCACACTGTGCCCCCGATCGATGTCGTCGAGTGAGCGAAACCACTCCATGCCTTTCGTCGACTCACCGCGTGTCCGTCCGCCGTGGGAGATCTGACACCACGTGTCAAAGATCTCGAGATCCTGCGCATGCTCGAAACAGTGATTCTTGCCGATCAGACCCGTGTGATACCCCGCGTCCTTCCACAGTTGGAATGCGTGCACCGCCCCAAGCGGCATGGGGGTCTGATTACGACGTCCTCCATGGGAGTGAGGAAACTGTGACGTCCAGAAGGAAACCCTCGCCGGCATGCACAGGGGATGAGGGGTGACGGCATGCTGAAAGAGCACGCCCTCGTCGGCCAGTCTGCCCAGCGACGGAGTCTCGCAGAACGTGTTGCCATAGAGATGACTCGCCGTCGCTTTCATCTGATCGACCATGATGACGATCGTATTCAGTGGTTCACTCAAGACTCATTCACCCCTCTGTCGCTGGAGTCGTAAGGCCGACCAGATGCCGAGCCCGAGCAGGACGTCGATCAGAATCGTCCAGAACACGGCCTGGGGACTGACGGACTCGAAGAGTTGACCTATCAACCAGGGGACGGTCATGCCCCCCGCACTTGAACCAACGAAGAACCATCCCGTCGCTCTGCCACTGATCGGCATTCGGCTGCCGGCCAGAGACAGAGCCGTGGCGAAGATGGGCGCCACGGCGACACCGCCGAGGATCGTCGCCCCCCACAGCCAGGCGACATCCGTTGTCGATCCGAGTGCCAGCGCTGCACCGGCCCCGGTGAGAAGGAAACTCAGCAGCAGAACCGACAGGGGTCCCATCCGTGTCGCCAGGGGGATGGCCAGCAGACGGGCCACCGTAAAAGCACCCCAGAAGACGGACGTCATCAGTCGGCCTGTCGCCTCGTCTGCAAACCCCTGATGCAGGGCGTACGTGTAGAGCCAATTGCCAAAGCCGACCTCGGCCCCCACGGCGGCGAACAACAGCCCCGCAGTGAGAAGGATGGTGGTTCGATGAGGGCGCAGATCGATGGGCGCATCGTTGTGATGGGTCACGATCGTCGGACTCGGCCGCAGCAGCAGCCAGATCATAGGCGGCAGCAGCAGCGCAGCCAGGGCCCAGTAGGCGTGGGTTACGTCGCCGCCCTGTGCCACGATGCCCGCGATGATCAACGGTGAAGCCAGGGCGCCCACGCCGAAGAAGAAATGTAAACCATTCATCCACGGTCCCAGACCCGTGGGGAAGAGCCACACCAGCAGCGTATTGCCCCCTGCATCGAGACTGCCCTCGCTGACGCCCATCACCGAGAAGACGAACAGCAGCAGGCTCAGACTCGGGCACAGCGGCACGACGACCATACAGAGGGCGATGATGGCCAGCATGGCGACCAGCAGTGGATGGCCTGCGAAGCGGTCGAAGAGACGTCCACCCAACAGAGCCCCTGCGAGATATCCTGTCGAATGGGCGATGAAGACGGCACTGAAGGCACTCAGCGTCGTTCCCGTGTGCGCCGCCAGATCTGGGATCGTGGGCCCCAGAGACGCCAGCACGAGGCCCAGACCGACAAAGGCGGCGTAGTAGGCAAAGGCTGTCTGCCGTCGACCCTCGACTACGGCCGCGGGTGGGCTCAATGCGAAGCCACCCAACGCTCATGGATGATCCTGGCCACACATAGATCCTGCGCGCCCATGCCTGTGAGATAGATGGTGCCCCCCGTGGCCGGGACGCGGCCACATGCGGCATCGGCCATCGTCATCACGTCCCCGCCATCGTTGCGTACCAGTGCGAGCTCCTGCCCACGCCCCTGTTCACGCGCCCACAGGAATTCGCCTGAAACACAGGCCTGCTCGTAGTGATCCACCAGAACTGGACGCCCCACCAACACCTCGTGAGTCACTTGACGAGTGCGACTGTCGCCGGCGATCACGGCGATGCTGTCCACATGGGTCAACTGATGAGCGTCGATGATCGGCTTTGGCGTGGGCACTGCCATCAGAACGGCATCGGCGCCGGACACACAATCTTCAATGGATGGCACCATGCTGAGAGGGGCCTTCAGACGCGGACCGATGGCGTCGAAAAAGGCCTGTCGATTCTCGGCACTTCGACTCGTGCAGCACAGTTCATCCAGCTCGAACAGGACATCACAAGCGAGGGCGACGTGCTGCGCGACACGACCTGTCCCGAGTAGAGCGACGCGTTGAAGGGGGCGACTGGCGAGGAAACTCACGCCGAGGGCACCGGCGGCACCGGTGCGCATGTCGGTGATCACCCCCGCGTCGAGCCGCACTGACTGACGTCCAGCCTGAGACCCAGACTGAGGTCCAATCCGATTCGTCTGCAGATCTTCGAACTCGAGATAGGCGTCCCGGCGGGCCAGACGGCCGGCAACGACGTCGGAGTACTCCTCGATGATCTTGCGCGAGCGACAGTGGCCCGGCCACTCGGCGGGCATGTCGAGACCGAAGTAATCGAGACCATCACGGACCTCGACACGTTGACTGCGCGCCGGATTGGAGATCTCCCCTCGCCCCACCCCTTCGAAAGCCTGACGGCAGGCGTCGATCGCCTCTGGCAGACGGATCAGCTCGTGGATCTGATCATCGGTGATGTCATTGATGGTCATCGATGGGTCGTCGACAATGCGTCTACAGCACCAGCTCGTCAGGAGGCTCGTAGGCGCTGGTCCGCGGATCCCAACGGGTGCCGCACTTGTTGCTGATCACCACCCACTCGCCGGGACTCAGATTGCCCTGGTGGTGATAGTTGAATCGTTGCAGCCCCGCCGCTTCGGCCGTATCGAGCAGCATCTGCAGATCGCGCGCCGACATGGGGTCTCCATCGTGAGGGAACCGACCCGTATCGAGCCACGGCACGATGCGATTCGGATCGTCTACGGCGGCCAGGGCGCGTTTGGTTTCGAGAGTCACCACCTGTTCGAAGAATTCAGGATTCAGTGCACTCTCGAAACCGACCATATCCTCTACGCCCGGCATGACGATGCCGAAGAGAGCCTCCACGACACTGAGGGCATCCGCTACCTCGAGCTTAGGATTCCACTCGCACAGGGTCTCACAGTAGCGATGGACAGTGCCGATGAAGCCATCGAAACCGCGATGGAAGAAGTAGTGTTTGGGCAGCAGGAAATCCATGAATTGGGCCAGCTGTGCGAAGTCGTATCCGCACAGGGGTGCAAAGGCGGCCGATCGGGGACCACAACCCAACTTCACCTTCCTGTCGAGTCCGTCGGCGAGACCCTCGCGGATCTGGCGGAAGTATCCCGTCAGCGATTCGACCCGGAAGGCCAGCCAGGCCATGACATCTGGATCGGAACCGAACAGTTGGTATGTCCCCACCAGGCCACCCTTGGCATGCAGACGGATCCGGTCGGGATCAAAGGAGTGGAACAACTCGAGCAGCCGGTCCTTGCCGGCCACCATAGCCCCGTAGTCGTAACTCAGATCGGCCGCCATCGGCGCCAGCGCTTCGGGTAGATCGTTGAAGAAGTAGCTTCGGTAGTTCATGTGGTGGGGCGCGATCTCGTACCCCCATTCCGGCCCGTCCATCACAGCGCCATCGGCCATGGGGAAATGCTCCAGGACATCGACCATGCGCGCCACCCGCGAACGGATCGTCTTCTCATCGTTCATGTAGTAGCCGTCCCCTCCGGGGCCGGCGCCACTGTCGGCATACATGATGTACACCTCCATCCCCCGGTCCTTGGCGGCGACCATCGTCTTTTCGAGCAGGGCCCGCTTCTCTGGCAGCTTGTGCTCAGGTGCGGCGGGTGCCTCTACGCCCATGCGTTTGTACACGGCGGGATTTGGATCGTAAGCGTCGGCCACAACCTGGCCGGACTCGATCGCCTTGGCTCCCTGCAGCAGACGATTCGTACCGAACACCAGAGGCCCGAAAACGACGCCATCGACGCCCCCTTCTGCCCAGCCGTCGAGGATGCGCTCATGGTCATCCATGACACTTTCGAGATCCCGCATCACATCCATCCACAAGTTCATCTGGGTGCCTTCCGTCGTTGAGGTTCCTGGTCGAATTCGCCTAATGGTAGCAGACGGATCACTTCGGCGCAGATCGACGTCATCCGCGTTCCTGGCGAACCGGCAACGTCAGCGTAACCTGCGTGCCCTGTCCGGGCTGGCTGGTGACGAGGATCTGCCCGTCATGCTCCTGCAGGATTCGATAGGCCATCGACAGACCCGATCCCATCTTCACGCGCGATGATCCCGATTGAAACTGCAGATCGAAGAGTTGCGCCACCTGCTCTTCGGACATGCCCACGCCATCATCCTCAATGCGCACACAGATCGACTCGCCCTCTGAGAAACTGCGGATGTCGATCCGTCCCTGATCGCCGACGGCGTCGACGGCATTGGTGAGCACATTCATGAACACCTGATTCAGTTGGGCCGGCGCACACCAGGTCAGGGGAACCTGCCCGGGTTCGTGGGCGATCTCTACGTTGGGACCGAGCTTCGACTGCAACAAGACGACTGTGCTGTCGACACCCTCCGACAGATTCGCCATCTGCATCTGCGCTTCGTCGATGCGGACGAAACTCTTCAGACTCTACACGAGAGTGACGATTCGCTCCGCCGCCTGTCCGATCACTCCGAGATTGTCCCCCAGTATCTTCAGAGGTCGCTGCAGGGCAGGCTGGCGCAGTTGCTCGATAGAGGACGCGGTCTCGATCTGCTGTTCGATGCGCTCGGCACAACGAAGACTGATATCGACGGCGCTGTGTACGGCACCCATGGGATTATTGATCTCGTGTGCCACACCGGCCACCAATCCACCGAGGGAAGCCATCTTTTCCTGCAGGATCAGTTGCTGATGTGATTCCTCCAGCTCGCGATAGGCCTGTTCCAGCTCCTGCGATTTCTGCAGCTCTATTGTCTGACGATCATTCTCAGCCTGCAGCGTTCGGTCGCCAGGCGCTGAGTCACTTTGATCTGCGTGATCATCTTGTTGAAGGACACCATCAGTTCGCCGATCTCATCCTTCGAGGCCACGTCGAGCCGGTAGTCGAGATCGCCGGCAGCGACCTTCTGCGTGCCGTCCACCAGGGCGAGCAGGGGCCGGGTCAATCTGCGAGACAGCAGGTCTCCGATCACGAGTGCAATGAAGGCGGCGAAGACGTAGAACAGCCAGAAGACGACACGCATAGCCGTCTGAATCTGCGACTGGTGTTCATCGATGGCCTGAAACAGCTCCTGCAGCCCACCCAACTGCCACATGGTGCGTCCGTGTTCCGGTGGCAGCAGACGCGTGAGGACGATGAACCCAAGGGTGGCCTCCGGTACGGGCGCCAGAACGGTGATCAGCCGCGGATCATCCTCGTTGAAGAGCAGCTGTGTCTCCTGCCTCGTGGCCAATACAGCAAGGGAGTCGCGATAGAAGCGAGGGTCGAGGTCCTCGTCGAAATCGACGAGGGCTGCCAGCAACCCGCTGATCACTTCACCTTCCAGATCGCCGAATTGCGTGTCATCCACCGTGATCGTCACACCCCGCGACAGGTCCGCTGACAAGGGGTCTGATTCGGCCGCCGCCGCACCGTCGGCAACGTAGGCGTGGCTGGCGACGAGACGCGCTTCGGTGTCGTAGAGCTCGAGTCGATACGAGGCGAGATCTACCAGCGTTGAGTCTGAAGAGACTTGGTCGGCCGCAACCTGTCCATGCGTGTTGCCGGCCAGCGCGCGCGCCACCGGGTCGCTGTGGGCCAGCCTCTTGGCGATGTCGACGGTTTCCGCTTCACGCTGTTGATGGAGCTTTGCACTCATCCAGATCGCACCATCGATGGCCTGCTCGACGGTTTCGTTGAAGCCGAGGGCCAGAATGTGATTCACGAGACCGTTGGCCATGTAGTAAGACGGCAGGACGGGAATCAGCGCGACGACCAGCAGTGCCGGCACAAGTTTGCTGCGGATTCTCTTCATCTTGCCCTCACTCCCCAACCGGTTGTGGTGACGTAGATCACAGGCACGATTCGACTCCAGAAATCTGCAAAACCACCGAAAATGCAAAACCACTGATAAAACGTATAGACCTCATAGATGGACCTGACCCCAAGAACCGCATCCGATCCCGATTACCGGACCCACACTTGGAGTTGACCTGGCATGCACGACCCGAACCCGACGCTGAATAGCGAAGTCAGATTCTGGTTTCGCGGCAAGACATCGCCGACCAAGGCCGATGTGATGCCCTTGATCGAGTCGCAGCCGACGATGGTTCCCGTCTATGATGGCAAACGGCGCGAGGGGAGTATACACCTATTGTCTCAGGAATCGCCGACGCCCTGGCCGCTCTTCAGCGCGCCCAGTTGCCCATGCATGCCAATACGGCCGCCGAACGCCAGCAGGAGTTCTTCTTCAGTCTGCTCGCGCTGACGAAGGATACTTCCGAGCGGGTAGCCCTGCTCAAACAGATGGGCACGTTCAGCTTCCGTCGAAGTCAAACGAAACGGGGTCGTCAGCGACGTTTACGTGTGGCCGTTGCCGATCCGGACGAGGGAATTCTTCAGACCAGGTCGCGGAACTGATGGCGATCTGGCGACCCGAGCCCAGGTCATTCCTGGACGCCCTTCTACAGAGGACCGGCCGAAGCAGCGCGCGTCGTGGCGCGCAGACTGAACGAAAGCGGGCCTAGGGCTCTGACGATCAACCTGCATGATCTCGATGTGCTGACGGCTGAACAACGCCAGACCTTCATCCGCGTCGGTGCCGTCGCTTGTCTGGAGACCGACGCCATCGGCTTGCTCGGGGGGATTGGCGAGTATCTTCGCCCCATCACAGGCGAGCATGGTCTAAGCGCCCTGCAATTGCTGCTCACTCGCGAGGTGGTGGAAGTCCTGTTGGTGGATGCGGGCAATCTCGACGCTGCAGCCGCCGAATGGGAGTCGAACCACGCCGAGCGGTGCACCGATGCCATCGATGACGACGAGGATCCGATGGATGCCTGGCAGGACTGCCTGGTCGAGCATGATGAGCTTCGCCCCGAGGCGTATGTGCAGCGTTCCACCAAAGAGCAGCAGCAGATTCTGAAGGAGATGTTTGGCGACGAGTGGACGGAGGAGGACGACGCCCAAATCGTGGAAGCCTCTGCCGCCGCAGCCTGAGAAGTGGTTACTCTGCCTTGACGTGTCGCCCAGGATGGCCACCTTGGTGTCAGAACCAGGGAGAAATCAATGTCCGTCCGCGTTGCCACGATCGACGATGTCCGCCAGGCGGTGGATGTCATGTCTCAACATCTGTCGCCACCACCGCTGATCCGCTCCTATGCGCTGGAGCATGCACTCGGCTTTGATGAAAGTCGACGTGTCTGGCTGAAGGACTACGGGTGGACGCCGGTGGGATCCTTCAAACTCTTCGGCGCCCTCAACTGGACAGCGCAGAATCTGGAGCGCATCGGCGACCGACCGATCGCCGCCCACTCCTCCGGCAATTTCGCCTCGGGCATCTCCTTCGCGGGAATGCGGTATAGCAAACGCGTCATCATCGTGATGCCAGAATCGGCACCGAAGGTCAAGTTCGAACGCACGCGATCCTTTGGCGCGGAGATTCGTACCTACAATATCCTCACCGACCCGCAGACGGGTGAACGAGACCGGCTGACACGCGAGATCTCCGAACAGGAGAATGCGCTGCAGGCCTCGCCCTACGACGACGCCGATGTGATCTCCGGCAATGGTGTCGGTGGTCTGCAGATCATAGAAGAGCTTCAGCGTCACGGCCGAACCCTGTCCCACTTTATCTGTCAGGTCTCAGGCGGTGGTCTGATGGCGGGGCACGCGGTGGCCATTGCCGACGGTTTTCCGCAGGCGCGCATCATCGGTGTCGAACCGACGGGCGCCGATGATTTCCGTCAATCTCTGGCCAAGGGAGAGCGGGTCCGCATCGAGAAACCCGACAGCATCTGCGATGGCCTGTTGTCCTACGATGTGGGAGAACACAACTGGCCCATTCTGCGTTCGCTGCTGACGGAATCGGTGGCCCTGCCCGACCTGGCCACACGCGAAGCGATGAAGTGGCTCTATGACCAACACGGAATGCGCACGGAACCGTCGGGCGCCATCGCCACGGCGGCCCTGCTGCAGGAAAAGGTCGATCTATCCGGCGACGGGGACGTGGTAGCCGTCGTCAGTGGACGGAATGTGGACGAGGAACGCTTCAGAGAGTGGACGAGGAACCTGTGATCGAAACTTGCAAGGACCTTGGGAGGGTCAACGATGCTGACGTCTGAACAACTGAAGGACTACGACCGCGACGGGTATCTGCTGCTACCCGATTTCTTCTCCGCAAGCCAAATGCAGCGCCTCGAGCAGGTCGGCGTCGCGGACCAGGCGTTGGAGGAGGGTGCCCGGGATCACATGGACCAGGACGGAAGAGTCAGCAGGCTATCGCTGCACTATGCCTTGCCTGACAGCGCCTACGCCGCCTATGCGCGAAGCGCGGCGGTCGTAGATCCCATCGAGCAACTCATGGGTGACCGCGTCTTTCACTATCACCACAAGATGATGATGAAAGAGCCTCTCGTGGGCGGTGCCTGGGAGTGGCATCAGGACTTCGGCTACTGGTATTCGAGTTTTCTCTTCCCGGACATGGGCAGTTGTATGATCGCCGTCGATCGGGCGAGCCGAGCCAATGGGTGCCTGCAGGTGTTGGCCGGTTCCCATCGGATGGGGCGCCTCGATCACGGCAAGGTCGGCAGTCAGACCGGTATCGACCTTGAGCGCGTTCCTGTGGTAGAAGAACGATTCGAGCGGGTATACTGTGAAATGGAACCGGGAACGGTCCTGTTCTTCCACAGCAATCTGCTGCACCGCTCAGATGCCAACGAGAGTCCCCATCGACGCTGGGCACTCATCTGCTGTTACACGGCAACCTTCAATACCCCCTTCCACGAAGGGGCCATCGGAGATTTCACCCCCTTTGAGCGCTGGAATCCGGCGCAGGTCGCCGATGCCGTGGAGACACACGCGGCCAGACTCGCCGGCGAGGCCGGCGCTGTCGGGGGATAACGCGAGAATGGCGGCTACGGAGTGTAGTGGTCGAGCACCAGCCGCAGCACCCGCAGGTGCGCGTCGACGCGTTTCTGCAGAGGCCACGGCGTCGAGGGGGTTTCGGGCAATACGGCGTGTTCGGCGCCTTCGAAATAGGCGTACGCCGACCAACCCATCGATCGCCATGCGGGATTGATGCGAAACAGCCCTTCTGACAAAGGCATATCGAGGCCCTCGTCCGTGTTCTCATCTGAATCGATGTCGCCGATCTGTTTCACCGCTTCCACGACTTGCGGACCGAGCAGTTTCTCCTGCCGCTCGGCTTCATACATGTAGAATCCCGTCGCCTCGTAGTCTTCGTGTAAGTCGAAGAACAGATCGTAATGCTGGCCCGCGATGTGCTTTCGCAGGGTCACCGACTCGATCACATCATCGTCGGACATGGATCGATTGATATCGATGCCAGTTGCGTTTTCACGGGTATTTCGTTCGTATCCGGAAGGGTTCACGCAGGGAATGACGTCGAAGTGAAAGTGACGGACATCCTCAGCCGTCACACCTTCCAGAAACTGCAGCACTGCTTCCACGCTGGCTGGTTCATCGCCATGCACACCGCCGGTCATCAGCACGCGTCGACCCACACCTGGCTCCCCCATCTGCACGCTCCACATGGGATGACCTGTCGCCTCGCCGATGGTGGCAGGCTGATGGAAGTTGCTGTCGAGTTTCTCGATGCGGCTCACGACGTCGGCGACCTGTCGGTGGACCATCTGCGTTTGACACTCCCTCTGTAAGGTTCCTTTGTACCCTCCCCCGAAACAGCAGGACCTTGTGGATGCCACAACCCCGTATCCCGCCACCGTCGAGGTGGACTATCCCGATCGGGAGCTGTCCAGACTGTCGACGTTCTTCCGGCTGATCTACGCGATCCCCGTGTTCATCATTCTGTCGTTTCTCAGTGGCCCGGGAACACAGGTGCGAGAGTCATCTGTGTCGACGGGACTCGGTCTCGGTGCAGGCCTGTATATGGCGACGCTTCTGATGATCCTGTTCCGGCAGAAATACCCGCGCTGGTGATTCGACTGGCAGTTGGCTCGGATGGGGTTTGGCGCCCATGTCAAGTCCTATTTGATACTTCTGCGCGACGAATATCCGTCTGTCGATGAAGATCAGGCCGTTCGAGACCACCTCGAATATCCTGACGCAGCAGCAGATCTCAACCGTTGGGTTGCCGTTGGTCAAGTGGCTCCTCGCCCTACCGCACTATGTGGTGCTGTTCGCGCTGAGCATTGCCAGCCTGGTCTGTATCGTGATCGCCTGGTTTGCGATCCTGTTCACGGGACGTTATCCCCGTGGCCTCTTCGATTTCGTCGTCCTCGTCATGCGTTACTGGCTGCGGGTTGTGGCCTATGCCTTCCTGCTGACCACCGACCACTACCCACCCTTCGCCATAGAGTGACTCGGCGAGCGAACGATCACAGCAGTTCGGCCACCAAATCCTGGTTGTAGCCGACGAGCAACCGGTTGCCCTGGCGGATGGTGGGCGCCCGCAGTTTGCCCGAGCGCCCGAGCATGAGACCGCGCAGCTCGTCATCATCGGGGCGTTCTCTTCCCAGATCGTATCGTTGAATGTTCTTGCCCTTGGCCACGAGCATCTCGTCAACGCCGTCCAACAGAGCCAGGACAGTGTCGGCCGTGACAGGCTCCTTAGAGGCGCTTTGAACCGTGCCATCAGCTACTTCGTTCTGCGCAAGAAACTCTTGCGTGTGTTTGCAGCTGGTTCAGCCAGGCCGGTGGTAGCGCCATTCGATTTTTGGCACGGTCTTGTCTCCGAGATGGTTGAGGTGGTCGTCTTGAGCCGTCAGGCTGCGTCACCCGGACAGAACGAGGCTGCTGTCTGGGCGTAGACACGAGCGATGCGGGTCAACTCGCTGACGGGAACACTCTCTTGCGTCGTGTGGGCTCCCAGGGCATCCGGGCCGTGGGTCAGGGCCGGGATTCCGGCCATGGCGGAATACTTGTTGCCGTCATCGACGAAGGGTTTGCCCCCGAGGGGAAGCTCTGAGCCACTGACCTGACGACAGGCCGACTGCAGGCAGGTCAGCACCGGTTCGGCAGGATCGACCTGGAAGGCGTCTCCAGGCACTTCGAGGTGCCACTGCGCGGTGGTGCCCGTCTCACAGGCGACGGTGTCGATGATCGAACCGAGTTCGTCTCGGATACGATCTACACTGCCCGGCGTCACCCAGCGGCGGGTCCCCTTGATCTGACAGGACGTGGGCGACTGGTTGTAGATCTCTCCCGCCTGCAGCAAGCCGACGAAGGTCGTGTCAGTGCCAGAATAGGGGTGGGTGATCGACTGTAGCTCGCGGGCCAACTCGCGCAGGCGGACGACGAGCTCGGCCCCCGCGTCGACGACATTCGGCGTATCGGAGGGACGCAGGACCTCGTGCATCGGTTCGCCCGGCCGAGACAGGGTCACTTCAAAGACCGCCATGCCGCGACCGGCCAGGGGCAGCGGATTTGCCAGATACTCGGGCAACAGGACCGCATCGCCTGTGAAACCATCTGCGATCAACCCGTGGACCTGTCGCCCGTCGCCCCAGGGCGCCTCGTGGTGATCGTGTGTTGTGAGCAGGACGCTGCCCGCGCTGAGGGCATCGGTATCGCGTAGCGCGCGCATCGCTTCGACGCAGGCGGCAATCCCCCCCTTCATATCGGACGCACCGAGACCGCGAAGATGGCCATCTTCGACGCGCGCCGGCACGAAGGGCAGGTGCACCGTATCGAGATGACCGTCGAACTGGAGCGTTCGACCTTCACCCGCGCCGTGCAGGCGCGTCACCACAGCCGGTGCTTCCGGCCAACCGGCGTCGGGTCGTTCCACCTCGAAACCCTCTGCAGCCAGCAACTCGGCCAGTCCATCGGCCACAGCAGCCGCATCACACGTGGGACTGGGGATATCGACGAGGCGGATCGCCGTGTCGAGGAGGCGCTGCTCGTCGACAGCCGCACTGAGACGCTCGGGATCGGTCGGTTGGCTAGGTGTCATGGTCACAGATGTTGGCACATGAAGGGTCCGCAGGCAAGGGAACACCACGACTGCCGAATCGAAATCCGCTACTTTACGGTAGAGTAGCCGAACCTCAGGGAGTTCTGCCCGCATATGGCCCATCGTCCACCCGCACCCAGCTTGTCCGCCTATGGCGAGGCATGTCTGACCACGTCACCGGTGAACCGCATGATGGCGGATTTTGCCGTCGACTTTCGCGACGACGTCGACATCAATCTCGGTGTGGGCTACGTCAATGAAGCAACCCTGCCACGCGACGGTGTCCGCCAGGGGTTGGATGCGGTTCTTCAAGACCCCGATCACTATCGAGCGGCCCTCAACTATGGCGGTCCCACGGGATCGCGCAATCTGCTCGACAGTCTTCGGCGCTGGTATCTACGGCACGGCCCGGCCGGTGTGGATGAAGGGTTGCTCGATACCCGACATCTTCTCATCGGCCCCAACGGCGCCACCAGCCTGTTGGAGAGTTTCTCTCTGTTGCTGGAGCTCGGCATCGTCTTCGTCGCCGACCCCCTGTACTACATCTACTGCGACGTGCTGCAACGGGCCGGCTTCGAACTGATCGCCATCCCGGAAGACGACGAGGGTCTGTCCGCCGAGGGGCTGCGGCGGGCCATCGACGAATTGGGTGAGCGGGCCCGGGAGATCCGCTTCGTCTACGTCGTCACCGTACACAACCCGACGGGGACGGTGATGACCAATCGTCGACGCACACAGATCGTGGATATCGTGAGCGACCTGTCTCGACGGCTCGATCGGCAGATTCCGTTGCTCTCCGACCGCGCTTACGAGGACCTGATTCACGACGATTCCCTCGAGCGACCGCGATCCATGATGGCCGACGACGAGATCGGTATCGTCTACGAAATCGGCACCGTCTCCAAGACCATGGCCCCCGCCTTGCGTATCGGTTTTGTCATCGCCCCACCAGGGCCGCTCATCGGGGCCCTGGCGCAGCGCACCAGTGACGCCGGTTTCAGCGCCCCCCTGATCAATCAGGAGATCTCTTCGTGGCTTCTCGATCACCTGATCGACGAACAGGTGCAGTCGGTGAATGACGGCTATCGCCACAAGGCCAGGTGCGTGGGCCAGTGGCTGCACGATCGGCTCGGCCCGCATCTGCAGGCAGTAACCGGTGGACAGGCGGGCTTCTACTACTATCTGACCTTCGCCGAAACGACCACCACCGTCGGCTCGGCCTTTAGTCGTTATCTCTCAAGGACCACGGGGCAGGTCGAGATCGACGGACCGTTGCACCAGCGACATCCCCGGGTCGTCTACATTCCCGGCGAATTCTGCGTCCATCCCCATGGCCAACTGGCGGAAGTGGGCCAACGCCAATTGCGGCTGTCCTATGGCTTCGAAGAGCTCGGGCAACTCGATGCCGCCATCGGTTTCATGGCCGAGGCCTGCGCGTGGTCGCCTAGCCTCTAGTAGCGCGCTGCAACCTGTTTTGGTAATCTTCTAAGAGATCACCCTCTCCCCCTCCATTGCCAGGAGGCCTCCATGCAACGCCTCAAACGTCTGACAACCCTCCATCTTCTGACGGCCCTGCCCGTCGCCGCGCAGGATACGTATCTGAAATTCGGCGGCAGCGTAAACCTCGGGATTGCCAAGTGGGCCATCCTCGTCGTCATCCTCGCTGTACTCGGTTATCTGCCGTTCTGGTTTGTCAGCAAGAAGATGAAGGAAAAGAAGAACCGCTCGCAGGCGGCCAAGATGGACCGCGCGCGTGAGCGTTACGCGGCGGAACGAGAGGCCGAGTTGAAAGAGAGAGAGACCCACATCAGCGGCGGCGAGGACAAAGAAGAGGAATAGTCAGCGCAAAGCCGGCGTCAGTAGGCGACGCTGACCAGCCCGGTCGGTGTCGAACCCCCCGCATCGGCATCCACTTTGTAGCGCACGATGTAGATGCCTGGAGGAACCAGTTGGTCTTCCTCGTCGAGGCCGTCCCATTCCAATCGGTATAGCCCGTTGGCCCGCGTCTCACGCAGCCGGCGGATCAAGCGGCCACTCAGATCATGGATGTCGACGCCGACCTCCCGGTCCACATTGATTCTGAGAACGGCGAACTCAAACAGACCGGTGTCGTTGAACCCATCGCCGTTGGGGGTGAAAACGCGACTCGTCTCGTCGCCGAGCAGAATGTCGCTACCACCCAGTGGAGTCAGAACCGTCGTGCCGCCACCGATGGACAACTCATCACCCACCGCATCGCCTCCATCGGCTGCCTGCCAGGCATCTGGCCTGGATGAACGCGCCGCCTCGAGGCGGAAGGTCGATCCACTCTGAAAGACGGACGTCGTAAAGGACAGACGAACCAGGTCGGGGCTGCTCGAGCTCACCGCCGTGGGCAATTCGACCAGGAGTGTATCGGTTCCATCCCCGCTCACAAACAGGACTTCACCTGATGCATTGCTGAACTGGGTCGCACCGTCGCGCACGAAAGACTCCGTGGTGGCGGCGGTGAAATCGCCTTCATCCCCGAGGTCAACACTGCGCAAGGTCATCTCGGCCTGCGAAGGTGCGATGACCCGAAGACGATCAAAGTCGGTGGCACCGAAGGATGGAAAGGTCGGTCGGAGAAACAGATCGAAATCCACCGGTTCACCGATGGGCACGTCGCGTTTGGGGCTGATCTCGGCGAGCAACTGACTGGCTACGGGCCGTTGCGTGGAAATCGAGATCGAACGGATGGACGCGACCGTATCGGATGCCGAGCTGAGCAGGCGTGTCTCCACGATCAAGTATCGCCGTGGGCTGGGTGAGACGATCGCTTCACCTGGTTCCCGATAGGCCTGGCTGAAATTGCTCCATCCCGGACCTGGCACGAACTCCTTCACCACCACCGGATCGCGGAAGAAAGAGGGTTTGCTGTTCCACACAGCTTTGGTGACTTCCTCTCCTGTCGTGAGGTAGTAATGACTGATTTCTCGCAGGTTGTCACCTGTGCGCGTACGGATCTCAACGGACGTGCCTTCAGGTGTATCCGCGTCCCAGGAGATCGTCTGCAGGTTGCGCGGCACATTCATGTCGATGAGGTCCGACACCATGGTGACTTCCGGTACCGAACCACTGCTGTAGATCTGCATCTCGGTCACGACACTCTGATGTCGATTCCCCTCGTGGGCGAGGGTGCGGCGTGCCGTGTCCACGTTGCGAAACTCAAGAAACCGCAGCGGCCTCGAATCGAATCGATCTTCGAAGAGTCTCGTATCCTGATTCAGCAGGCGCTCATCGGGACTGAGGGTTTCCCAGATCAGGCTGCCATCGGGTGCCACGGAACCGTCGGAGCCACGCAGGATATACCCGAAGAGAACGCGCTCGGCGCGGGCAGGGCGGCGTGAGATGGTGCGTACCGCGTCGATGCGCATCAATGCGCCCAGATCGATTTGCAGCAGCCCCCAACCCGCAATATCTCCGACGGTACTGAAGACGGTGGCATTCCAGTTCGTGCGTATGCTGCCATCGAAGGCCAGTTCCGCCGCAGCGTTCGGATTGCCCTCTTGCAAGCTTCCACCACGCGTCTGGATGCCGGACGCGATGTTGTCCCCCGCCGTCCACACTTCGACCTCGGCCAGGCGCGGGCGCTCGCGACGGAAATAACGCTGGCCTCCCTGCTGCTCGGCAGGAAGGGCATCGTATCTGTCCGCTGTGACGACGCGCTGTTCGCCACCGATGAGCCAGACATTCTCCACGACCCCCTGATCCGCCGTCGGCAGAGCGTCGTATTCGCCCTGCGTCACCTCCTCGGCGCGGTCGCCCCTCCGCCCTGTGGCGGAGACCCGTACGTATTGAGTCAGACGGCCGGTCCATCCATCGGTGTGCACGAGTACGGGTTCGAGACCGAAAGTGAACTCACGTTGGTCGAGGTTGGGTTCGGTCGTTCCACCTGCAAACTGGTACTCGAGAATGGGATTGGAGACCTCGTCGAAGGGATTCTGACCGGTGGCGGTATGCACACGAAACTGGTAGAAAGGATCGGCACGGTCATCGGGTGCGTCTTCGGTAAAACGAATCGTAATGTGCGTTGCCGACACCAATCGACCCAGATCGATCTCGACCTGCCAGTCGGCCAGCTCATCGTCGGCATCCGGCTCCCAGTAGGTCCTCACGTCACCATCCATCACGCGCAAAGCGGTTCCGTCGCTGGACTTGGCACTCTTGATGCCGCCTGTGGCGCGCAAGACGCCCCCATTGTTGGCAGAATTGGCGTAGTAGCTGCTCAGTGCACCGGCCAACTCATACGTAAAGTCAGCCGCGTTCAGCGACGCATTCACCGACGTGTTCAGCACCCGCGGTTGGACGACGCCGTCCGACGAGATCGACACCAATCCCTCGGGGGCAGCCCATGCGCGCCAGTGGGAAGCCCGGTCGATCTCGATGGATTGACTCGTGAGGCGATACCCATCCTGCGCCCAGGCGGCGCTCACCGATAGGATGACCAGGCAGGTGCACAGAGCGCGAAACATGGGTGAGCTCCTGTTGGCTAAGTGGCCGCTTTAGTTGAGATCGACAGGGAGGCCGGCGCGTTGCCGATCGCGTCGAGCGATCTCATCGACGAGAGAGTCGGGCAGGGCAAGGGCCAATTCTGATTCGTAGATCCGCGTCTGATCTTCGTATCGATCCAGCAATTCGTCGACGAAGTCCTCGAAGATCTCGCTCTGTTGGGTGCGCCGTGCATAGGCACGAGCACGTTGCTCTACGTCGAGAAAGGGAATCATTGTCCCTTTCTCGCGGTGGATCACACGAAAAACACTGAATCCGCCTTGCACGGCAACAGGGCCGACGATCTCATTGAGGGGAGCCTCTTGTACGGCCGCATACAGGACGCTGTTCGTCATGCGCTCGTGCTCGTTGAGTCTCAGCGTTCCGCGTGAATCCGCGGGGCCCTCGGTTCGTGTCGTTCGCTCGCGTGCCAGCACCATCAGATCCTGTCCCGCCTCGGCATCGGCGAGGACGGCGGCCGCGTCCTCTTCGGTTTTGAGCAGGGCCTCCACGATGAGGATGTCATCACTCTCACGAAACAGGTCCGAATAGTCCTTGTAGAATTGCTGCACATCGTCTGAAGTCAGGGTCGGTGCCTCGGCCAACACGAGCCGGCGCAGTTCGGTGATGCCCAGTTCCTCGATGAGGTTCTCTTGCCACGAGATCATCTCTGGCGTGCTCTCCATGCCCAGACGACGACTTGCCTCGGCGAACAGATACTCTGCTCGCAGACTCTGGCCGAGTCGCTCGGCTGACGCCGCGTCGGTGATATCTCGACGACGGCGTTTGGAGATGTCCAGCATTTGGCCGATCGAGATCGCCGTGTCGGCATAAACGAACAACGGGGACGCCATTTCCACACTCCCGAACAACCAAGGCTGCACGGCCGTATTGCCCCCGCCACGTTGGTCGATGATGGCCAGACCTTCGGGCACAGATCGCCAGCCCAACTCGGCGGTAAGTTCGTTGAGTCGTTCCGCCTCGTAACGCTCACGCGCGCGCTCCATCAACACGTCTAGAATCTGCTGTCCGAATTCTTCGAGAGGCGGATGCCGTGTGTCGAGGAATCGAATGATCTGAAACTGATCACCCAGCGAAAAAACCTCGGAGATCGCACTGTCTGGCAGATCTGCGAAAGTCTCGGCGGAGATCCCGAGCGTCGCTGCTTGACGAACGGTCACGTGGCCGAGTTCACCACCGGCCGCCGCAGACAGGGGGTGTTTCGACTGCCGTTTCGCCATCTTCTCGAAGCTCTCGCCCGCCAACAGACCCCGACGCATCTGCTCGGCCTCGGCACGAGTGCGGGCGACGATGCCGGATACCAGCCGCTGTACCGCAAGCCCGAGACTGTCGTAGAATGCCTGCACCTGGGCGCGCTCGACGGTCACCTCTGGCCACAGATGTTCGCGCCGATACAGATCTGAAAGCCGATTCCTCAGCATATCCTCTGCCTGTTGGGTCACGACCTTCGCCGTGTCCAGACCGCGGTCGGTCAGTTCTCGAGCCAGAAGCCGCCGCACGATGAGACCCTTCAGATACTGACGACGCGCGGAATCGGGCCGACTGCTGGAAAGCAGGGTGATGGGGACGCGCGATGCGTGTATCCGAAGATCGTCGGCCAGGATCCGCTCTTCCCCCACCGTGGCGACAACGCCGGGAGCGGGTGCGACCTCGGGTTCGGTGGCGCATCCGACCAGCAGCAGAAACGCGGCGGCGACCTGCCTGTGAGCGACCCGCATCAATAGACGAGGGCCACCTGGCCCAGACGCGTGTGACTACCTGTGTCGGTGTCGACGGCCAGCCGGAAGACATACAGACCCGGCGGCGCCAATATACCGGCCTCGTCCTGGCCGTCCCACTCCATCGCGAAGGAGGCGCTGCCCGACACGACCTGGCTCAACGTCCGAATCAGACGCCCACTCAGATCGAAGATTTGCAGGTCAACCGGCGTGTCTCCCGTCAAACGCAGGACCGCGGAAGACAGCGTGACCTGGTCGTTGAAACCATCATCGTTTGGCGAGAATGGATTGGGCGACACGGTCAGAGCGGGCAGGATCGCCCCCTTCAAACCAGTGCGCACCGTCAACTCATCGCTGAGTGTTTCCGGGATCGCGTCTCCTGCATTGACCAACAAGGGTACTTCGTCGGATTCGGTATCTACGAGAGCACCATCGAAAGGCGTGCCGTAACGAAATACGCGGGCACCAAAATCGACCTCGAGCAGCGACTGATCCTGGACGATTCGCTGGAATCGAATCAACATGCCCAACGAATCTCGGTCCACATCGTAGGCCACGTCGCCTCGATCGATGCGGACATCGGTAATCGTGTCGATGAGGGCGTTGGAGCGCAGCCGAAGTGCATCGAAACCTGACTGTCCCGGCTCAATACGTGCGCGTACGGCATAGGTGAAATCGGTCAGCACCGAAGCTTCGACCTGCGTGGGGAAGATCTCGCCCACTGCAGATGTCACAACCGGTGGCTGCGAGTATTCGAAGTGCAGTGAATCGACGCGGCCCCCTGCAAGGGCGTCGGAGAAGAACTGAACACGGATCTGAATGAAGGATCGTGGACTGGGGGACAGGATCTGTGTGCCCGTCAGACCTTTTTCGAGATCATAGGTCTGCCAGGGACTCCAGTCGGCCAGGTCATCCGTGATCCCGCCTCGCTGGTTCGGCTTCAGACGCTCATAGGCGGACAGCGTCAAGGGGCGGCCTTGGTCATCGATTGGAGACAATTCGTCTCCCACACCAGTCACGCGCCAATAGACATAGGGTTGGTCGTCAATGCCCGTGCGCGTCTGGATGATGATCTGCCCACCGGCGTCCTGGTGTGAACCCCATTGAATCTGCCCAAGTGTAGATGGGGCACCCAGGTCAATCGGATCGGACGTGAATTCGGCGTCAGGGACGAAGCCCTGGCCGAAGACCTGCATCTCCGCCACTTCCCAGGTTGTACTCAGGCCATTGTTGGTACCCACGCCACCTGGCCGGATATAGATGTGACGCACCATCTGTGGCTCGATCTCCAAGTCGACGATACTCTCCAGATTGTCGATCTCTTCTCGGTACTTCGTCCAGACGATGTTGCCGACGCGATCCTTCGCTGCCTCGGTTCCATCATTCAGATAGAGGATATAACGCCTCATCTGATTCTCGGGGTGGTCCGAACGAGTTGTCCAGCGAATCCGAGAGACGACGAAGGGCGCGCCCAGATCGAAGAACATGGGCACCGTCCAGTAGCCACCCCCGCCTCCGAGGATCTGGATTCGGGGTGGATGCACGAAGGCGGTCGTGGAATCGCCGTCAATGATCCACTCATAGCCGCCATCGCTCCAGTCCTGCGGGATGGTGTAGTTGTCGACGATGGTGTCGATGTCACCACCTCTAGATCGCATGGTGGCGATCAGATTCTCCGTCAGTTCAGTCTTGAAGGGTCCGATGCTGCCTGCCCTCGTATCTGAATCGATGAACGTGAGTTCGCCACTCTCGGTCCAGGCCTGGCCGGTGGCACCACCCAGTTGGATCGTTTCACGCGCTGACAGGGGTAAGGCACCGAGTACCAACAACAGGACGAGCGAGTGTGATGAGATCTTCATTGGGCAAACTCTTCAGCCTGGTAAAAGAAAAGCGGGGCTCACGGTAGCCCGTGAACCCCGCTTTTGAACTTCCGAATACGGTGAATGTGCAGCCTTCGTGCTTACTGAGCGAAGGAGGCCTTCACCTGACCCCAGGTACTGTTCTCAACGGCCGTGGGCAGCCCCGGCTCGAGAGGTGCCAGCAGGAAGTCACCAAACTGATCGGCCTGAGCGGAGGCACCGATGCCACCGAACAGCGACCAGTAGGCGTCGTCATAGGCACCCGGATCGGGATCCTTGTCGCCCCAGTTCGCCTCGAGACCGATGATCTGGTTCACGGCAAAGATGTGCTCGGTGCTGGCCTCGGGGCCGTCGGGATGAGCATCGTCCCAAGGAGTGATGGCGAATTCGGCCTGCATCTCGGCCGGCTCGAAGCTGTTCACCTCACCCTTTGTGTACTTGCCACCCCACTCGAGGTGGGGAGGAAGGCCTGCCCACTCGGCGCTGCCGCGGTGGGAGGTGTAGAAACCACCGGAAGCGAAGGTGGGAGCATACAGGTCATAACGCTGCGCCTGTGCGCCGGTCCAGCGCTCCTGGAACTCTTCACTCTCGTCACCGAAGCCACGGAACTGGCCACCCGTGTGATCCCAGTCGGTCGTGGTCGACCACTTCTCGGTGTTGTGAATCGCGTCATCCGAGACCCAGGCGCCGAGATAGGCCTTGTTGGTTGCCAGCGAGTAACCCCAGATCTGGTACGAGTTGAAATCGCTCAGATCGAGGGGGGCGCCAAACTGATTGAACATGGACTCGGCACGGTTGTAATAGACCTCTGGGATGAATGCCCAGTCGTCCATCTCACCGTCGAGGGTCGGCTCGAGGCCCGCAGGGAACTGGAACATGAAGCCCATTTCTCCCTGGTGCGCCTCAACGCCACTGGTGGCCATGACGACCAACAGTGCCGCGATGGGTGCAAATCTCTTCATTGTCAGGCTCCTTTGAGCTGGTGGAAAAGGATCTCAGCACTTATCAAAACAGAGGCCGGCCGGCCCCCTGCTCTGGATTCAATGCCGCGAAATTCTGTCGAAAAGCTACACATCTATCTAGCCGGGGGCAAATCAACAGGTTTTGAATAAAGCGCAAATACCAACGACCGCCTGTCAGCTTAAACTGTTGTTACAGTGTTACTTATATGCGTCTCCGAGGGCGCCATATTGGGCGGCTCAGCCGCCCAATCCAGCGTAGATCGTCACAAAAAGGGTGCTTGTGGTCTCGGAGGGCAACGTCTCGAAGGTCTCCTTCTTTAGTCGCAATCCCGTGCGCACGTTGAGATTGTATCCGAGATAGGGCGACGTGTTACTCAACTGAACGGCTACGACTCGACTGTTCGAGTCAGGTCGCAGCGTGCGCTCGACGGGTACTCCCTTCTTGTCGCGAAACTGCTCGAACCGGGAAATCTCAAGACCGAGTTCGATGAGGGTTTGTCGCAGCACCGGGAAGCGGGTCACGAGAAACAGCGTTTCTGTCAGCTCGCGTCGTTTGGGATCACGCCCTTCGACGGGGCTCTGGCGAATGAACTCACTCTTCCATCTGGGTTGCACATCGACGGGGCCCACTTTTACCGTGTAGTCGGCCTTGTTGATGAGGCCGAAGAAATGGGCTGAGTCACGCAGTTCGGGTACGTCGTCGTTCTGATGGAACAACTCGTACTTGAACTTGTTGACGAAGTTGAGCCCCTCGATCCCCTGATAGTCGAAGCTCAGATAGGTCGTGTTGATCCACGTGTCGCGCGCCGGTAAAGGATCCTGAATCCTGACCAGACCTCCACGCGAGTCCTGCAGTTGCACCCACTGAATCAGATTGTCACGGATGTCATCTTCTGCCTTGCGCAGATACTGATAGACCTTGAAGCGACCCAGACTCGCGCGATCATGATCGAGGGTCAGCAACAGATAGGTCGTTCGGTTCGCACCATCGCCGTCGATGAGTTCCTCGTCCGTACGCCCCAGCGTCAATCGGGCGTCGGACAGAATGTGGGTGCCGCCATAGACGTTGTATCCGCGACGATCGCGCTTATAGGGGAAATCGGGCTCGTCGTCATTCTCGAAGCGGTCGATCCAGCCGTTGTTGTTCATGTCGATGCCGAACAGAAACTCCGGGCGGTCGGTGCGATAGCGCAGGAAGGGCTCTTCGTAGTCCGGCACCAGGTTTGGCCGGTCATCGGTATCATTCTGGTTGAAGTCGGAGATGAAGTCGTTGTTCTCGTCGAATCCGGGGAAGATGGCGTTGTCCACGAGTGCCTGGCCGAAACGATCCCAATCCGGGCGACGATCCTGATCGTCGTTGTCATCGACGAATTCATACACGTAGAGCCGTTCATCCTCGTAGTCGATCTCGTCCTGCACCCGTGTACCGGCCAGGAACGAACGAGTCGAGTAGTCGCTGTCCATGCTGTATCCCTCGAGCGAGAAGAACCAGGGATACGTCGTGCGTGTGAGATTGATCATCCACGCCTGTGCGTCGTCGATGGCGGTGCTGTGATTCTTGCGATTCACATTCGGGTATTGGCGGTAGCGCTTGTTGATATCCCACTCACCGTACAGGTCGAAGCCCAGGATCTGTGTGCCTTCGACGGTGAACCCGAAGATCACATTCGACGTGGGCAGACCGTATTCGATGCGCAGCAGACGTTGATTCGAGTTGTCCTGGATGTTCCCTGCTGCGCGCTCAGCCAACAGGAACACGGGCTGCAGGTCGACATTGGTCTGGCGGTCTGACGTGATCTCCACTCGATAGTCGTTGGACACGACCAATTCGAAGGAGACCTCTTTGATCACCGACCGATCGGGCCCCAGATAGCTGGCATCGGTGAAGTCGTATGTCAACAGAATCTGTTCGCCGCCGTCGGCCGCCAGATACCCCACACGCTGGAAACCACCCTCGCGGATGGGTTCGAAGCCGATCTCGCTGCCGCGCACCGTGTTTCCATCCACGTCCTTGATGATGATCTCGTCATCAAACAGGGCAGCGCCACCTGTGCCATCGTCGGGCGAATCGTCTGAAAGACGCAGGATGATCCGCGAGATGGGAACGGCATTCTGCTCCGTCGTAAGAGAGCCACCTGAGAAGGGTGTGCCCGCCACATCGTCACGCAGCGTCTGTGCCTGAAAGGCACTCACATACGTGGCTCCCAGTTTGATAAAGTCCCCTACCTGAACCACACCTCGCCCACCGATTAGATTGGTGACGCTGGTGCGTGTGTCGGGCACCTCCGGGTCGGTCACCTGCGCCGGGCGACTCGGTCTCGACAGCAGGAACGTTCCCTGGTATTTGTCGGCGGCGAAGTCGAACTGAATGCCGTTGAAACCCGGCTTCGAGAATGTCATCGGTGTCAGAGTCGAGCGAATCTCATCACCCACGGTCAGCGTGTAGTGATACTGCCCTTTCGAATCGGAGGCGATGACGACGCGATTGAACCAGTCCCGATAGCGGCGCGTCTTGAAAACGGTGCTGCCAAACTGCTGGGGACGGTCCTCCTGCCAGTCGTAAACCAGCCATCCACGGGTGACCAAACTGCCATACTGATCGTAGAAGTAGTCTCCCTCGATTGCCGTGTCCACGTAACGCTCGTAGCGCTGCCGAGCGTAGTTCGTGTACTGCCACTGGTGCCATCCATACTCGTTGAACAGTTCCTGCGGCACATACCACTTACGCACCGCTGGATCGAGGGCGTCGAATAGCACACCCGGTCCGGTGGGTTCGAATTTGACATCGCCGCCTCGCTTCACCGTTCCCAATCGGGCCCCGTAGTCCTGGGCAAAGGCGGGAACAGCGAGGATGCCGGCGCAAAGACAGATGACGGCAATCTGGAGTGTTCGACGATAGTGAACTGGCTGAGTCATGCTCACGTTGAGCCCTCTCAATACGGCAAGTTTGGTCAATGCAGGTTTGGTGGTGCTTTTCATCAGTAGATCACGGCCGCCTGCCCCAGGCGCCGCTGGTTTCCTTCATCTGAGTTGATTTCGACAGCCACCACATACAACCCGGGGGGTACCAGCGCGTTGTCATCGTCGCGCCCGTCCCAGTCAACGGCATATTGGCCACTGCTTCTGTTGTCTGTGGTCAGTTGTCGCACTCGACGCCCGGCCAGGTCATAGATATCTACGGTAACCCGGGAAGGCGCGACGAGATGCTGAACAATGTATTCGATCCGCGTCAGATCGTTGATACCATCACCATTGGGTGAAAAACTCGCCGGCGTCAGGGTCATGGGCCCCGCGATCTTGGACCCGATCGACACCTTCACGAGAAGACCGTCGGTGTCGATGGCAGTCGTCGCGTTTCCCGCTTCGGTCAGCAGGGGCAACTCGGCATCGTCGGCGAAGGCCTGCCCACGGAATCGAGTCCCATATCGAAAGACGGCTGAGTCAAAGATGATCTCGATCGTGGCACCGTCCTGCTCAATCCGGGGCAATTGTAAGGAGAAATGATCGTCTTCGATCGCATCGACCGTGATCTGGCCACTCTGGATCGGCAAGACCGCGTCGTTGGCGATCGACCCGAAATCGCCTTGGGAAACGACGGTACCGTTTGAGTCGCGTACGATGACCGAGTGAATGGCCGTCACTCTCGCCGGCGTTTCCATGTCAAAACGCCGAAAACCGGGACGGCCACTGCCATTGTCGATGCGAGCGACGAAGGTGAATGTCGTAGGCTCGCTGATGGTGGCCACAGAGGGTTGAACCTCGGCGATCAACCTGTCCACGGGAGGCGAGGCGAAATCGAATTCCAACTCCGCCAGGGCACGAGCCGAATTCAGCGTCGCGTTGGCAAAGTCGATGCGGAACTGCAGATACTGTCGCGGTGCGGGCAGTTCAAGGGTCTGCCCGTTGCTCACCAACTGCCACTGACCCCAGTTCTCCAGATCGGTCTGCTTGAACACCGACTCATCTTCGCGCAGCAGGCGCTCGTAGCTGGCCTGGGTCAGCGGATTGCCATCAGCGTCGTTCTCGGAACGGCCCGTGACAACACCTCCCACCTTGATCTGGCGGAAGAAGCTGTCCGGAGTGTCGTCTGAACCCGAGCGGACCCGCACTTCGATCGAGGAATCTCTCGGATCTCCGGCGATCGCCTCCAGCCACCGAATCTGTCCCCACACAGAAGGATCATCGAGGAACAGTGGAAGGGACTCGTAAGAGGCCTCGGGCACAAATCCGGTCCCATAGATCTCGAATTCGTCGATCTCAAAACCGGCATTCAGTGTCGACTTCAGTGCCAGAGATCGAACGAACTGAGCGTCGATCTCGACGACGACCGTCGTGTCCTGGTTGTCGGATTCCGAGAAGTCAGGCGACGCCAGGTTTGGCTCTTCATCTTGGCTGATGAACAGCGCGTAACTGCGCATGAAATCGTTACCGAAGGGAAACTGCGGGGTCATGCGAGGGTAGAAGACGATTCGATTCACCCCAAAACGGGCACCCAGATCGATGGACAGAATGATGCCATTGTTCACCAGGGCCCGGCCATCGACAGGCTTGCGGTCGAGGGCGACACGATGATCGCCGTTGATCACCCCCGCAAGTTCATCTTCGTCTTTCTGATTGTCGGACAGATTAATGTCGATCTTGCCGCCACGATCCAGCAATCCGATCGAGATATTCACGTCTGGATCGACACGAACCGGAACGATCCAGTTTCTCTCATCAGTCTCGACGGGAAACAGGACCTGCTCTTCTTCGATCACGGTGGTGATATCTTCGACAAAGTCGATGACACCACCTGGAGTGGTACCAGAGTCGACCCAGGGATGGTCGGATCCGCCCACGAGAAATTGGTCGGCTGATCCTGTAGTGACCGAGGCAAGACAGAGCAGGAAAACAGAGGGGTAGATTCTTCGCAACATAGGGATAACGTAACAACGGCTGTGAAGGGATCGTCAAGGAAGAAGATTCTTGTGCAGTCGGGGTACCCGACTCTACCTTTCCTCGCGAATTCTTGTTGTTGCGCACCGTTGCTGGCAAACCTGGACAGATTTCCATGAGACGCCCCGCTCTGCCGATTCTCACCTTCCTTGGCCTTCTGGCCCTCGTCATCTGCTGCACGATAGTCTCTTGCGCCTATCAGCCCTTTGCTGGACCTCTGAAGCCGGCGGGTGACCAGGGCCAGGGAATGACGGTGCACGATGACGGGAGTGTGGTGTATCAGCTGGACCGGTTCGAGCTCACTTTGCGGCCGATGACGGACGAGGAACTCAATCGGAATTTCTCCCCTGCCTCGGTGGGTGCCACGAAGTCGACCAACAGCTATACATTCGGTGATACCGAATTCACGGGTTTGGATTCAACACGCCAGCGGTTCACCGTTTTTCACGCGACGGTCAAGAATTACAGTTATCCGAAGGTGAAGGTCGACCCGTCCCGTTCGGTTCTGCTCGCTGGCAATGGCCGCCAATATCGCAGTCTCTCTCTGGCGCAGCTGGAGAACTACTACCGGGCCTATGCCATCGGATATCGCGGTAATGAGTATGGTCGGCTGCGCGAGCGACTCGACCTGCTGCGACGCACGATGCTGACAGATGACATCGTGTTCTCAGGTCAGGAGGCGGAAGGATACCTCGTCTTCCCCGTGCTTCACGATGACGTCACCGACCTCCGCTTGGTCTTGGAGGATGTGGTCCTGCGTTTCAACTTTCTGGGTGAGCCGAGCGAGTCGATTGAGTTGGCCTACGCCTTCGATCGGCAACTAGGACGCCTATATCCCGATGGACGCAAAGTCGTCACCCACGAACCGAATACGCAGTAGCCCTCGCGTCTGCCCTTAGCGGACGAGCAGCGCCTCGACTGTCTCCCGCGTGGCCCCGGCGTGCATTGAGATCAGATAAATGCCGCTGGCGGCGGCCTCACCATCCCCGTCGCGACCATTCCACTCCACCGTGTGCAGGCCTCCTGCCAGAGGGCGGTCTAGCAGTTCGCGGACCAAGGCTCCACGGTTGTCGCGGATCTCGATTCGAACCGTTTCCAACGAAGCCAGCTGAAATCGAACCAGCACCGTGTCGTTGAAGGGGTTCGGGTACGGAAGCTGTAGTTGATGGGTACCGGCGTCCCCGGTTTTTGACTCGTTGATGGCCGTCGCCACGTGCCCGAGTGCGATGATGTCATCGTAGAGTCGGCGCTCGAATCCCTGCAGATTGCCCTGGGCGTCGACAAAGGGAAACACGTGGACGGGCTTGAGAATCGCCTGCCAACCCGCCTCGGTAGGCAGCACATCGATTTCGAGATGACCATAGTGTTTGCCACCCGACATCAGCACCCCGTCCGACCAGACTTCTGGCACATCCGTATGCACCAGGTATTGCTGGTGCGGATTGGTCAGCCCCGGCTCCGGTTCTCGCAGGCCGTCGCCGGCGATGCCCACATCCAGCACCTGTAGTGTATGAGGCCGTCGACGGCCATCGGTCAGGACTTCCTCGCCCTCAAGTGTGGATCGTTCCCACATCTCGTCGTGGCCGGCGATGAGGGCATCGACACCGAATTCGTGAAACATGGGGGTCAGGGCGCGTACGGGCACGCCGGATTGAGGGTCCCGTCCCGAGCCGTTCCCGGCGGGCCATCCGTGGGGGCCCACCGAGTAGGGCACGTGGTGGAAGAAAACGAAGGTGAAGGCACTGGTCCGCTGACTGTCGGCCAACTGCCGGCGCAACCAGGCGTGCTGTCTGGACCCCTCACCAAAGCCGGGAGAATGCCCGCCACCGGATTCATCGTCCCCAAGAAGGAAGAAGTTCGTGTCGTGGGCTGATCTGTTCGGAATACCATTGCTGACATCCAGACAGATGAGCGTGACGGGACCATAGTCCAGACGGTAGTACCGGCCCTCTGCACTCGGATCGTCATTGCTCGGATTCTCGAAGTAGCTCAACCAGCGTGAGATAGACCGCTCGGACCCGGGCTGGTCGTATCCCGCCATCCGAGGGCCCTGGTAGTATTCGTGATTCCCCGGTGCCGCGATCAGCGGCACACGAGCTGCGAGATTGACCCCTCCCACATCGGTCATGTGACGCCAGAATTCATCCCAGTCGCGCTGTTCGCCACCCGATTCGACGAGGTCACCGGCGATGCCCAGAAGGTCAGGGTCTCTTTCGAGGATGATCTGCAGGTTGTTCGCCAGCCCCGTCGTCTGATCCAGCGGATAGGTTCGCGGCGTCTGCAGGTCGGTCGCCCGGAGCCACTTCGTGTGTTTTCCCGTCGATTCCGGCTCGGTCTCGGAGTCGGCGAAGAAGATCAGACGGATCGGATCGGATGTGCCGCGTGCGGGTGCGGTGGTGAAAATGCCCTCGTGCGCCGACTCCCCTTGCTGAACGCGGAAGTGGTACTCCGTCGCCGGTGCCAGGCCGTCGATACGAACCCGGTGCTGAATCGGTGGAGGCGGTGGTGTGCCGTCGAAGTAGGTCGACACTTCCCACGCCGGGTAGGCGAGCGACTCGGCGAGGGTGGCTGTTGACACGCGCTCTGAACTCTGACCGGGGGTCGGACTGATCTCGACACTCCCCGGGGCATCGCTGTCAGAAAACCAGAGGATCGTCATCGCCTCTGGTGCCGGATTCTGTAGATACGGCAGGACACGGAAGTCGTCAGCTGCGATGCGATCGGCCCCCAACAGGCAGGCAAAGCAGAGCATTGCACAGAGGGCGGATCGAGTCACTGCGAGACTCCTGGTCGTTGAAGAAAAGAGGGAGGCCCTTACCTCAGAAGCAGTAAACGCCGTGTCTGCGTCGTCGCCGACGTGGTCAGTCGATATAGATATACACCGGTTGCGACGTGGCCTCCAGCCTCAGCACGTCCATCCCACGTCGCCAGATGCTCTCCGACCTGTCGATGCCCTGAGATGAGTCGGCGCACTCGCTGACCAGTGACATTGTAGATATCCAGCCGTATCGGCCCCGACTCAGCAAGCTGGAATGGGATCGTCACGCTGCTGTTGAACGGGTTCAGATAGCCGGCCTCAAGGGTGGTCTGATTCGGTGTTGGGTTCGTGTCCTCCTCGACGGTCGTGAATGATGCTCCCCATACCAGGCTCCTCATTCAGCCAAGTACCGGAGATGAAGGGACAGGAAGGGTTGCTCACATCCACCACCGTGATCCCACGGCTGGCAGAGTGAGCGAGATAGACGCGGTCGTTGTAGATGTAGCTGTTGTGAACGCCAGACCAGAAAGGATCCTCCACATGCGACAGGATTGCCGGACTCGCCGGATCCGTGACATCCACCATGACGGCACCGATATCATTGACGGGCCCATTCTGCACCGAAACCACTGCCAGATTGTCGGCCACCTTCACATCCAGGGCCTGACCTGGCATCATGATCTGAGAAGCCAGCTTCATGTCCGTGGGATCGGAGATATCAATGATGTGCAGCAGACCACTGCGACTGCCCATGTAGACGTGATCACCATCGATGAACAGATCTGTCGTGGAGAAGAACCCCTCACCCTCGGGATCCCAGGGAGGTTCGACATGAACCGTCCCGATGAGGGTCACATTACATGACGCCTTGATCACCAGCAAGGGCCGGCAGAGGCGGATCCTGTGCACTGGCGGCATGTACACAGGCCGATACCGCTCCGAGAATCACAACACCGAATGTGGACAGGGACCTGAGTAGCGAAGAGCCGGGCATGTCGGTTTCCGTGCCCCGACGAGGGGCATTAGATGGGCACCACCGTGAAGTATACCGCCCTCCCCTTGCCACGGACAACACAGCAAGGATAGGATAGGTCGTGACCGGCGCAGTGGTGGAGCACCCCTGCCCCCAATGAGCAGGAGAGACGGAACATGCGTTGCGAGGAAATTGATTACACCATTCACGGCAATGATCTGCAGGTCGTGGAAGTCGAGTTGGACCCTGGAGAGACAGTCATCGCCGAAGCGGGCGCCATGAACTGGATGGATGATCACATCGAGTTCGAAGCGAAGATGGGTGATGGCTCCAAGCCGGATGGCGGATTCATGGGCAAGCTGCTGGACGTGGGCAAGCGGGCGATCACGGGTGAATCGCTGTTCATGACCCATTTCCGCAATCAGGGAAGAGACAAGGCCCAAGTCGCCTTTGGTGCCCCCTTCCCCGGACACATCATCCCCGTCGACATGTCCACCATCGGCGAGGAACTCATCTGTCAGAAGGACGCCTTCCTTTGCGCGGCCTTGGGCACCGAACTCAGCATCGCCTTCAATCGGAAACTCGGTACGGGTTTCTTTGGCGGAGAGGGATTCATCCTGCAGCGACTTCGCGGCGATGGCATGGCCTTCGTACACGCTGGCGGTACAGTTGTAAAGCGGGAGCTGCGCAACGAGTTGATTCGCGTCGACACGGGATGCCTCGTCGCCTTCAGTCCCGGAATCAACTACGACATCGAGATGACCCGAGGGCTCAAATCCATGTTCTTTGGCGGGGAAGGCATGTTCCTGGCGACTTTGAGAGGCACGGGCACCGTCTATCTGCAGAGCCTGCCCTTTTCCCGACTTGCCGATCGCATCCTCGAGCACGCACCCGCAGCGGGTGGCAAGCGGCAGGGCGAAGGCTCTGTACTCGGTGGACTCGGCGACCTGCTGGATGGGGACAATTGATCGAGTCCTTTGCACAGGATGGGTTTTGCGTCCTGCCAGGTGCGCTGAGCATCGAAGAGGTGACGGGGCTCAATGAAGCCATCGACGACCACCAACTCCAGTTCCCCGATGGGTGGCCGGATCGTGGCGAGGGAGGACGCAGACAGTGTGTGTCGATCCTGCTCAACATGCCGGTCTTTGATCATGGCCTGCTGCACCCTGAGATCCTGCCCCTCGTGAGCCGTCTTGTGGGGAAGGAACTGGTCGTCGAGGAACACTCGGTCATGGTGCGTGCACCGATCGCCGGCAACCCTCCCGTGTCGAAGTGGCATCGGGATCGGCCGAACAATCCCGATCACGAGTTTGGCCTCGAAGCGTTGTCTCTCGTGTACTACCTGACCGATGTCGACGAGACGACCCACTGCTTCAGCGTCGTACCCGAGACGGTAGAGACCAAACGCGGTGAAAACCTGCCAGGGTGTGATGGATCAAGTGCCCGTGATGTGCTGGGACCGGCGGGCACCGCGCTTCTGTTCAACGCTGGCTCTTGCCATGCGGGCCGACTGCGCACAACGACAAGTGAACGTCGTACGATCCACATCTACTTTGGACATGCATCGCACGCACCGTTGAGCAACCATACCCCCATGCCGAGGCGTCTTGTCGAGCATCCAGACGAGGATGTGCGCAGACTGTTCAGCCAACCCAATGAAGTGACGAGATCGAGCTTATGCCCCACCGTCCCCTGATCGGCCTCACCGTCGGTGATCCCGCCGGCATCGGCCCCGAAATTGTGGTCAAGGCTTTGCAGGACCCGGCCGCCTATGCTGCAGTCCGTCCCGTCGTCTATGCAGATCACGCCGTTCTCACGGATGTGATTCGATTTCTAGATCTGTCCATCGACCTCCACCCGATCACGTCTACGCAGCAGGGACACTTCAATCCAGGGTGCATCGACTTCATCGATTGCGGCGTCCTCGACGCCCCTGCCCCCCTGGGGCAGATCGGCGCTGACGGCGGTCGTGCGGGATACACGTATCTCGATCGAGCCATCGATGCCGCCCTGGCGCACGAACTCGACGGTCTGGCGACGGCCCCCTTGAACAAAGAATCTCTGCAGGCCGCGAAGGTTCCTTTCATCGATCACACGGCTGTGCTGAAGGCTCGAGCCGCCCACCGTGAACCCATGACCCTGTTTGTGGCCAAGACGTTGAAGGTGTTTTTTCTGACGCGGCACATATCCTTTCGAGAGATTTCCGACGCAATCACGAAGGACCTGATCCTGGACGCGTTGCCCCTGTGCGATCTGTATCTGCGTCAGCTCGGCATCGAGTCCCCCCTGGTCGCTGTGGCTGCCCTCAATCCGCACGGAGGCGAACAGGGCTTATTTGGTACCGAGGAGATGGACACGATTGGCCCTGCCGTTCGCAATGCGAGAGAACGTGGTTGGCACGTGGCAGGCCCCGTGCCGGCCGATTCGGTGTTTCATCAGGCCTGCGAGGGGCGCTACGATGGCGTGTTGTCCCTGTATCACGATCAGGGTCACATCGCCGCTAAAACCCTCGACTTCCACGGCACGGTGAGTCTGACCATGGGGTTGAAATTCCTGCGCACGTCGGTCGATCACGGCACGGCTTTTGATATCGCTGGGCAGGGCATCGCCCAGGAACGAGGGATGATCGAATCGATTCTCGCCTCCGGACGCTGGAGCTCGATGGTAAAGGATCACCTCGAACTCGAATCTGTCACATGATGATGGATTTCCATGCTCAGCATATCGTCCGTCTTGCGCTCGTGTCGCTTGCGGCGATGGCGGTGGCCACCTGTTCCGTCGACCAGGGCATCGAACCTCAGGTCGGTGTGCCGGCCATCCGCGGCACGATCACCTTCGAGGGAGATCCGCCAGCCAACACGCATTGGGTCGTCGTCGTCGCATCGCGTGACTTTCCACCATCCGACGTGGTTCAGTTGGCCCTGTCGCAAAGTGCCCGCCTCAACTTCAACGCGGGGAGTGCCGACTACGAGATCAAAGTTCCCAGTCTCGGTAGTTATGCGGCCATCGCCGTGGTGTGGAAAGCCATCGACGAACCGGTGATCTGGTCGGATGTACTCGGCCTCTATGGCGCCTCCTTCACCGGCGGCATCTCCTTCCCCGACACGGTGCACGTCACCGCAGATGCGCCGGTGGTGGAAGACGTTGATGTGACGGCGGACTTTTCGGCTGTCGATCGAGGTGCCGTCCTCGGCGGTCGCATTACCTACGAAGGCAATTGGCCAGACAACACCGAACTGATGGGCATCGCAGCCTACCGGACGCGGCCAGAGAATCTGCTCGAGTTCTTCCGCCCCGCCGCCCTGAACATCTCCCTGCCTACCCAAGTCGACGAGTTTGACTACCGGTTGGCGACACCACCGGGGACCTACGAATACACGGTCGTGCTGTGGTTGGGCCGAGGTGCCAGTGTCTTCGACTTCAAAGAGATCGGTTTCTACGAAACGAGCCCCGGTTCAGGCGAGCCGGCCGAAGTAACCGTCGCCTTGGGCGACACGGTGGCCGATGTGGACATCACCGTCGATCTGGGGCTAGCGAAATGAAGAGTCTCCGAGAAGCCTTTGGCCGGCGGACTGTGGTTCTGTGGACCTGTCTCTCCCTGCTGCCGATCCAGGTTGCGTCGGCCGACGAGAATCTGCTGCAGGGCGTTGTTGTCGATGCCGCCTCGGGTCAACGTATGGCGGGCGCAAACGTGCAGATCCTGGGTACCGTGCTGGCCACCATCAGCGACCTACAGGGCGAGTTCATCGTCGCTCGCGTCCCCCCCGGACTGCACCAGATCCGCATCAGCATGATCGGTTACCGGGAACATCTCGTCGACGTCGATCTGCCTCATTCCGGACAAATACGCGTCGAACTGGTGAAAGCGGCCATTTCGCTGAATCCCGTCGTTGTCACCGCTGACCGGCGCGCCATACCCCTCGAGGAATCTTCGACGAGTGTCACCGTGCTGGGTGAAGCACAGATCAGCGATCGCACGAACCTGCGCCTCGACGAAGCGCTGGAGATGGTGCCCGGTGTCTACTTCATGGAGGATGACATCAACATCCGCGGCGCTACCGGGTACCGGGCCAATACGGGCAATCGCGTCATGCTGCTGCTGGATGGTGTGCCTCTGATCACCAGTGACACGGGCGGCATCAGCTGGGACATCATCCCCCTGCACGAGGTCGAACGCGTAGAGGTCGTCAAAGGCGCCGGTTCAGCCCTGTGGGGTTCGGGCGCCATCGGCGGCGTCGTGAATGTCATCACTCGACGGCCTTCTCAACGCGGACTGCTCTCGGTCCGCTCCGCGGCAGGGATGTACGACGATCCGTCCGAATCGGAGTGGATCTGGACGGGCCGTACTCTGCACTACGAGCGCCTCGATGTGGGCTACAGCAAGGCTTACGGGCCAACGGGAATCCGGATCGCCGCCAGCCGGTATGCGTCGACAGGGGATCGGCAGGACGGCGACTTCAACAAGTGGACCGTGAGTGGCAAAATCTCGCGTCATTTCGCCGACGCGTCTGAGCTCGAGTTCTACGCCGCCTGGCTGCGTGATCACTCAAGCGTCTTCCTTCAGTGGCGTTCCCCCTTTGTTCCTGATTTGACGGACGGCTCCGCCGCTTCTGCGCCGGCCCAACTATTTCATCCATTGCTCTCACAGGATCAGGGCAACGTCTTGAAGGTCGCATGGGTCAACACGTATCTGAAGTATTCCCGCTCCTTGTCGGCACAATCGCACCTGCGGGTCCGCGCATCGTTACTTCGATCGATGCTGGGCAATCAGTTCGATCGAGGGGGTGAGTTCTCTCCGGCTCATGGCCCTGGCGTGGAGGTGCAGCTCGACTGGCTGCCGCGAACGAACCACTTCATCTCGGCGGGTGTGGACGGCAAGGTGCATCGGGTGGAAGGCAGATTCTTCGACGGCAGCCATACGGAGGTGGCCCTGGGAGCTTTTGTCCAGGACGAGTGGCGAATTCGTCACAATCTGCGCTTGACGGCAGGGCTTCGATTCGACCAACATGACTTGGATGACCAGGAAGCCTACCGGCAGGCGTCGCCGCGCTTGGGCCTCAACTTCAGGCCCACGTCGAGCCTGTCTTTGCGTGCGTCGGCGGGTCGCGCCTTCCGCGTCCCTACCACCGCAGAACGCTCAATGAGCTTCAAAACCGGGAACTTCCAAGTCATCTCCAGCGATCATCTCGATGCAGAGCGTGCTTGGTCGTACGAAGCCGGGGCACGGCAGACTCTGGGAGACAACAGTTACGTCGATGCAGCGATTTTTCAGAATGACTACCGGGACTTCGTCGAACCCCTCGTCGATCTGGCGCAGACGGCATCCCGCATCGTCGTTCGTTTCCAGAATGTCAACGATGCGCGAATTCGCGGCGTGGAGTTGGCAACAGGCACGCGGTTGTGGCGTCAGCGCCTACACGTCGACGCGGGACTTACCTTCCTCGACTCTGAAGATCTGCAGTTGAAGCGCCCCCTCGCCTACCGCCCTCGCTGGACCCTGCAGATGAACCCGTCTCTCCACCTGGGCAGAGTATCGAGCCGTCTCGACTACCGCTACACAAGCAGAATCCAGCAGGTATCGGTCTTTTCCGGGGATCAGCGTGTGGCGCAACACGAACTCAATGCCCGAGCCCAGGTGCAATGGGTTGGCCTGTCGTTCACAGCAGGCGTGAACAACGTGCTGAACTACAACTACACGCAGCTGGAGCGGAACCTGGGTGACATCCGCAACTTCGTGATCGGTGTGAATGGCGCCTTCTGAACAATCTCCGCAACGACTTGCGATCGTGGCTTGGCCTGCATAGGGATTGTGGCTGGCCTCGGTATCTTCACACTCCAATATGCCGAGGGCCTGTCCTACTTCAGCACGGACCCACGAGCTTGCACAAACTGTCACATCATGCAGCCGCAGTTTGATTCGTGGCAGAAAGCCTCCCATCACGGTGTTGCGAGCTGCGTCGACTGCCATCTGCCTCAGAGTTTCGTCGCCAAGTACATGGCCAAGCCGGAAAACGGCTACTACCACTCCAAAGGGTTCACATTCCAGGTCTTCCACGAACCCATCGTCATCAATGCCAAGAACAGTCAGATCCTGCAGCGCAACTGCCTAGGCTGTCACGAGCCGATGACCTCTGACATGCTGGTCTCAAATCAGGACTCACCGGGCTGCGTACACTGCCATGCGACGGTAGGCCACGGTGAGAAGGCGGGGCTTGGCGGTCCCGAAACAACATTGGAACTGGAAGGGGAATCACGGTAAACATGCCCGGGAAGTCGGCTGCAGCCATCATTGTCGTCACCGCTTTGGCGAGTTTTGCCGTGGCTGCACTGCGGCAACATCATGGACCGTAAGGATGAAGAGCACACACGCTACGTGGAGCTCGTTGAGCTGACCGAGGACGATACGGACCCGGAAAAGTGGGGACGCAACTGGCCACGTCAGTACGATTCCTATCAGTGTACGGCGTTGGCGACACGGACTCGGTTTGGCGGCCACGGTGGCAGCGAAGCGTTTGCCGGACGAGAAGATCGAACGGGACCCCTAGCTCAAACGAATGTTCCTCGGGTATGCCTTCTCTATCGACTATCGAGATCGGCGAGGACACGCCTACATGCTCGTCGACCAGGAGCAGACCCAGCGCCAGACGAAACCCCAGAGCGGCTCCTGTCTGCATTGTCATGCCGCGGTCATGCCGCTCTATCGAAAACTTGGCGATGGCGACGCGATGAAGGGGGTCGAACAGACCGCATCCTGGTCGTACAAGGATCTCAACAGCAAGCTACACGAGATGGGGCATGGACACCCCGTCAGTTGCGTCGATTGTCACAACCCTGACACGATGCAGTTGCGGGTCACCCGGCTCGGGTTCATCAATGGGATTCAGGCCCTGACTGCATCGGATGCCGACGTGCCCCAACTGCCGTCGATCGATCAGTGGCGCAAGGGCGACCGCGAACGCGCCTACGACCCGAATGCGGACGCCACCCGCACGGAAATGCGCTCCTATGTGTGTGGGCAGTGCCACGTCAAGTAATACTGCGCCAACAAGATGCCCCTCACCTTTCCATGGGGTCAGGGATTGAAGATGGAGGACCTGGAGGCGTTCTGGAATGACGTGGAATTCGAGAACGGCCAGCGCTTCTTCGACTACCGCCACAAGGAGAGTGGTGCTGAAATCCTGAAGGTGCAGCACCCGGAGTTCGAACTGTGGAGTCAGGGTATCCACGCCCGCTCTGGCGTGGCCTGCGCTGATTGCCACATGCCTTACATGCGAGATGGCGCGTCCAAGGTCTCCGACCACTGGGTGCGGTCCCCTGCTCAACGTCAATCGAGCTTGCCAGACCTGTCACCGTGTCGCCGAAGATGAACTGCTGGCTCGCGTCGACGGAATTCAGGAGCGCAATCATCAGTTGCTGCAGCGTGCCGGCGCGGCTCTGATGGCGCAACTCGACGCGATCGCCTCAGCTAAGTCAGCTGGCGCTTCACAGGCTGACCTTGCTGAGTCGCTCGAACTGCAGCGCATGGCCCAGTGGCGTCTCGACTACATCGCCGCCGAAAATTCCATGGGTTTCCACGCGCCGCAGGAAGCGGCGCGAATCTTGGGTGAAGCGGTGGACTATGCACGACAAGGTCAGGCCAGTGCGCTGAATTGGCAGGTGGCGCAGCGATAGCGGTGGCGCACCGACGCGGCGGATCAGCGGGATGATGGCGCCTTGGACTGGCCCTCTACGAGTCCGGCGCCGTCACCACCGAACCCGTCTCTGAGGCCATCGTGCGGATAAACTCGTCGCGACGATAGGCTGGGTTGCGGTCGGCGTCGTGTCCCAGATCGGGGCTGACGACGGCGGTCTTGGCCCCCTTGATCACCTGGAAGGCGCTGAAGACGGTCGTCGGTGGCACACAGGTGTCGATCAGGCCCAAGTTGATGACGGCAGGGCACGAGATGCGTCGGGCGAAATTCACGGCGTCGTAGTAGCGGGATACCTCCCACACGGGCCGGCTCACGGGGCCGTGCCCATTGCCGGTCTCCGCATATTCCCAGCCTTTGCCGTAGTTGTGTTCGTCGTTGGGCACAAACCGTGGCCATCCCGCAGGTCGGCCGAACTTGTGACCGCCGTGCTCGCACATGGCAGGCACGGCGCACACCATACCTGTGACGCGATCGTCGAGACCTGACCCAACCAACGTGAGCCCACCTCCCTGGCTCCTTCCGGTGAGAATCAGGGTCTTTCCGTCCCACTCGGGCAGGTTGGTGAGATAGTCGATCGCCCGAACAAGACGGGTATACACGGCCTTGAAGTAGTACTCCTCCCTGTCCAGAAAGCCATGCAGCGTGTAGCTATCGAGAGCTCCCCGATTCAGGTCGTCGTAGCAGCGTTGTTCGAGGCCATTGTCCACATCGTGGGTGTTGATCGCCATCGACAGAAAGCCCTGCTCAGCAAAGTTTGTGGCCCACTCACGCGGCACACTCCAGGCGCCTCCGCCGTGATTCTGCAGCGTCAGCACCGCCGGAAATGGCCCCTCTGTGCTTGGTCGGGCGGAATACCCATACACCCGGGTGTCCTCGATGTTGGCCAGAGAGACCTTGCCGAAGCCAAGGGCCTCTTCGGTGGCATCGGACGCATCTGCCGTGAAGGTGACGTCCATGGGAACCGAGGCCAGCGCCTGCTTCTGCTGTTGCCAGAAGGCGTCGAAGTCGTCGGGCTCCGTCGTCGTCGGTTCGATCTGGTAAGGATCGAATGCAGCGGCACTTATCATCGAGTGCGGCTCACCGTCGCGAAGCCAGTTTACACGGCACCGCAGAATGCCGGGTGTCTCCAGCGATCCGGCGATTCGTGCGTGTGCGTCGATGGGCTGCTGAAGGAGCACGCGATACCCATCGTTGCTGAGACACACGTGGGCCCGCTCGGCGTCGGGGCCCAGCTGGATGCTGAAGACTGCGTCTTCCCCGGTCTGGTAGGTCGGGTCTTCCCGGTCTCGGGTGATCTGGTCGTCGCTGATCTGATTTGGGGACGACATGTCAGGCCGGAGCCCCGGCACGGACGATCTCGTCGACGGCACCGATCACGGCATCTACATCGGCCGCCGTGGTGAACATCGCCACCGACACGCGCACACCGCTGAACTTCAGACCGGTTGGGCGCGTGATGATCTGTCGCTCCCGCAACTGCGTGGAGATGTAGGGTCCCTCGAAACCGGCGACCTGGAAGGCCACGACACCTGTGCTCATTCCGGGCTCGGAGGGGCTTTCGATGGCGAGTCCTGGGATCGCGGCCAGGCCCGTCCGTAGTCGGCCTGCGAGATCCGCCGTGTGCTGCTCGATCTTGTCGATTCCGACTGCGCTCAGATAGTCGGTGCCAGCAGCACTGGCCGTGTAGTAGATGGTGGGCATCGTGACGAACTCGAACCTTCGAATTCCGTCATCGGCGAAGTAGTTGGCGCTGGATGGCACCACCTTGAGGCGGTCATGCCAGGCGGGATCAATGTAGAGCCATCCGGCACTGTAGGGACCGAACATCCACTTGTAACTGAGGGCGCTGTAGAAGTCGGCGCCAATATCGGTCACGTCCACCGGGAACTGCCCCAGCGACTGGGCCCCATCATACAGCACCGGTACGCTCCGTGAGTGAGCCAGTTCGACGATCTGCCTGGCGGGAAGGCGGGTGCCCGTATCGGTGGTCACATGGCTCAGGGCTAGCATCTTCGTTTTCGACGTGATCATCTGTTCCAACCGCGACAGGACCTCCTCCGCAGACCCGTCGATGGGCAGATACTTCAGCTTCACACCGTGGCCTGCCGGCAAACGATCGGCCGGTATCCTGACGGCGGGGTGTTCCTCGTCGGTGAGCACCAGTTCATCGCCGGTCTGCCAATCCAGGCCATTGAAAACCGTCGTCACCCCATCCGCTACTCCGCGCGTGAGGCACAGGTTTTCTGGCTCGGCACCGCAGAAATCGGCGAGTCGTTCACGGGCACTCTGCAGTCGCTGATGATACTCATCGGGCCGCATGATCGGCGGCGGGCCTGTCTCACCGATCTCCCGGATGTCGTGGATGAGCGAGTCGCTGACCACATCCAGCGTGGGTGAGATGCCACCGGTGTTGAAGTAGAGACAGGTTTGCATCAGGGGGATCCTGGCGCGAATCGCGTGGACGTCCATGGTCACCTCGGGATGGAGTTTGTCACAACCTATGTTGAGAGACTTGCTTCTGCCCAATCGGACCTGGCCTTCTGAGCCAACGGTCTCATGCCTGACACCGAAGAGGACCCGATATGGCACTTTCTGCAAGCGAGCGTGACCATTTCATCGAACAGGGGTATTTGCTGTCTCGACGATTGTATCGATCGGGCGACTGCCGACAGGTGGCGCGATCTGGCGTTCGAGCGACTCGGCTACGATCCAGAGGATCCCTCAACCTGGGATCAGGAGCGTGTCCACCTGCCCACGATGAACCGGGTCGAGGTGAAGACCTTCGCTCCGCGCGCCTTCGAGGCGATCTGTGACCTGTCTGGTGGAGAGGAGCGCATTGCGGGCGACCTGCACTGGGGTGATGGATTCATCATCAACTTCAACGTCGGTGCCGACCAGGACTGGCAGGAGCCCTCGGCAGAGGCGCCGGGATGGCACAAGGATGGGGACTGGTTCCGGCATTTCCTCGACAGCCCCGAACAGGGGCTGCTGTCCATCGTCCTGTGGTCTGACATCGACCCCCGTAGTGGTGGAACCTTCATCGCCCCCGACTCCCTGGGACCCATCGCCCGCTATCTGGAGCAATTCCCCGAGGGTCTTCGTCCGGTGGATGCGCGCTTCGGTGAGCAGATCAAACACTGTCAACAGTTCGGCGAGGTGACGGGCCGCGTAGGTGACGTCCTGCTCATTCACCCGTATATGCTGCACGCCGGATCGCGCAATCCCTCTGGACGGGCTCGCTTCATCACCAATCCTCCCGTCAGCTTCGTCGAGCCCATGCAGTTCCACCAGGCCGACGGCAACTACACCCTCGTCGAGCAGGCCGTGTTACACGCCCTCGACGTCGATGAACTCGACTACAGGATCACGGGCGAACGCGAGCGCATCGTTCCCGAGCGCGAGTTGCGGCAACGCAGAATGCTGGAAGAGCAGAAAGCGCGACTGGGCACCTGAGACGTCGGATCAGAACCCCCGAATCGCATCACTGACTCGAGTCGGTTGATCGAGTCAGCGGCAGTCAGGCGAATTTTCTTGGCTTTGGGCGTTCCGACACCTCATCGAGCAAGACCCGCTCTTCGGCAGGCAGCGCCCATTCCAGACCCGCGAAGATCTCATCCACATGATCCGGCTCATCCGCACCCAGAATGGGCGCGCTGATCTCAGGGTGATCGAGAATCCAGCCGATGGCGACCTGCGCTGGCGATCGATCGTGCCGCTCACCGATGTCGACGAGGGTTTGAACAATCCGGTCGTTGAATTCATCCATGGCGTCTTCGAGTTTGTACTTGTGTGGGCTGAGACCGGTATTTTCGCCACGACTCCACGGCGTGTGCGCAGGAGGCTCCTGGCCACGCCGGAATCGGCCGGTGAGCAAGCCGATCGCCAGCGGACTGTAGGCCATGATGCCCACGCCAAACTCCCTGCACAGGGGCATGATCTCCGGCTCGATCTCAAACCGATTCAGAAGATTGTATTGGGACTGCGTGCACACGAAGGGCGCCAGTCCCTTTTCTGACGAGATCCACAGGGCCTCCATCATCTTCCACGCGGCAAAATTCGAGCAGCCGATATAGCGAACCTTCCCCTGATGGACCAGATCATCGAGAGCCCGGAGCGTGACTTCGAGGGGGGTATGGGGATCGAAGGAGTGCAGCAGGTAGAGGTCGATGTAGTCTGTGCCGAGTCGTTTGAGACTCGCCTCGACGCCGCTTATCAGATTCAGTCGGTTGAGCCGGCCTCGATTGGGTCCGGCACCGAGAGTGGCGAAGATCTTCGTCGTCAGCACGATCTCGTCACGTCGCCCCTTCAACGCTCTGCCGACCACCTTTTCCGATCGACCCTCCCCGTACAGGGCGGTGTCGATGAAGTTGCAGCCCAGATCCATGGCCCGTTCGATGACCCGCACACAGGTGTCTTCATCCTCCTGGCTTCGGAAGGCCGTGCCCAGGCATACGGGTGAAACCAGTACGCCCGTCTTGCCCAACTCTCGGTAGTTCATCTCTCGTTCCTTTACAGTTCAGCGTTCTTCGGTTCGTGCAGAAAACCAACGGCCAGCGCGAAGGCGACGACCATCGCGCCCAGCACGAAGAGGAATGGAATCGACGGGCTGATGGCGTAGAGAATCCCGCCACAGGCCGAACCGATGATAAGAGGCAAGGTGGTCAGGAATCCGACACCAGGGCCACCGATGCCGCCGGTCGCCCCGCCGACCATGACCGTTCCTCGACCGATCGCCGCCATCACCCGCCCACGATTCTCGCTCGGTACGATATCGGCCATCAGTGCACCCATGGCGGGTGAGAAGAACGCGGAGATGATGCCGATCACGCAACGCAGCACGAGCACCTGCGCAAAGGAACCGGCCAGCAACAACAGCGGAATCACCCAGCTGAAGAGCAGGACCATCAGGATAAAGCGGCGGCGACCAAAGTGGTCCACGAGGAACCCCGCGGGAATCGTCGACAGATTACGTAACCCCGCCTCGACAAGCAGGATCAACCCCCACTGTGATGAGGAGAGACCCACCTCCGTCGTCACGTAGACCACCCAGAAGGGACCCGCCAGGCCGTTGCACACAAAGCAGAGAGTGACGATGACGGACATTGCCTTCAGAGCCGGAGAGAAGCCACGCAGCATCGGCACGATGTCGGCATACACACCGCGAAATGTCTGAGCCAGATTGTCCATGCGGACACGATCGGGCGATACCTGCCGCGTCTCTTTCAGAAACAGCAGATTGATCGTGGCACCACCGGCATAGGCAGCGGCCATGGCGACATAGAGAATTCGCATCCCACGCTCGACGCCCCACGCGTCGAGTGTCGTACCCGCAAGATAGGGCGCAAACAGTGCGACGGTTCCAGCCATGGCGGCCATCGTCGCCATGCCGCGCCCCCGGTGCTCGGGTGGGAGCGAGTCGGCGATGATGGCCGACGACGCGGGAAAGTGGAACACGGCCAACCCCTGCAGCAGCCGGGCCGCCGCCACCCACTCCCAGGTGGGAGCCACGGCATTGATCAGCAGCATCACTGCAGAGAAATACCCCGCCAGTGCGATCAGGCGTGGCCGGTTCATGTGATCGGCCAGATATCCGGCGATAGGAAACATGAGCAGACCGCCCAGAGGCCCCAGCGCGTAGACGATACCCACCTGTTCGGGATCGCCACCCAGGGAGAGGACGTACAACGGCACGTAGGGAAACACCATGCTGCGACTGAACATTCCCAGGGAACCGGAAATGGTCAGAACCAGGATATTGCCACGAACGAAGCCGAAGGTCTGCGAAAACCATGAGGAGGTTGAGTTCATGCGGGGCGTAACCTACGCCCTCCTCTCCGCATGCCGCCACTGAGACCATTCGGTGTAACTCGTTCGATGACTCTACGTGACGACTCGCCATGACGACTCGACCGGGCAGGTGCCGTAGATTAGCTGTTTCTCTTCCGGCTCCCCTTTTCGAAACGATTCGATCCTTCATGAGTTTCGCCTCCGGACAACGCTGGCATAGCCTCACCGAGCCCGAACTGGGCCTGGGCCACGTCGATGCCGTTGAGGGTCGTCAAGTGGTGATCTCCTTTCCGGCCCGTGAGGTGGTACGTCGGTATTCGATGGAGGACCCCCCTCTGGTCCGGGCGCGCCTGGCCCCAGGCCAGCATGCGCGTGGAGGCCCCGATGTGGACTTCTGTATCGAAGAGGTTCTCGAGCAGGATGGTCTGTTGACCTATGTCGGCCAGGGACAACGACTCAGCGAAGCGCAACTCGACGCCGAGCTCGATGTAGCGACACCCGAGAATCGCCTTCTGGGTGCGCAGGTGGACGATCATCCGCTGTTCGACCTGCGATCAAAAGCGCTGCAGCTGAGGCACCAGCTGCTCTCGTCACCGGCCCGTGGATTTCTCGGCGGCCGCATCCAACTGTTCGACCATCAGTTGTCTATCGCTCGTGATGTGTGCGAGCGACATCAGGTCCGTGTCCTGCTCGCCGACGAAGTCGGGTTGGGGAAGACCATCGAGGCCCTGCTGATCCTGCACCGAATGTTACTGTCGGGCCGGATCGAGAATGCCCTGATCCTCGTGCCACCGGCACTGGTACATCAGTGGCTGGCCGAAGCCTACCTGCGTTTCAATCTCATCCTTCAGGTCATGGGAGAGGACACCTACGAAGGGGGCACCATCGATCTGGAGAGTGAGGATCTCCCCGAACAGTTGCTGAACTCGCAGCTGTTCGTTTGCCCCCTCGGTATCCAGATGGGTCAGGCCTTCGGGGAAACCTCCTGGGATCTGGTGATTGTCGATGAGGCCCACCATCTACAGAGCGGCGGCGATGAGTTTGCCCTCGTCGAAGACCTGGCAGCCCGGACCGAGCACGTGATTCTGCTCAGTGCCACACCGGATCGTGATGGCGAGGAGGGCCACTTCCGGCGGCTGGCACTACTGGACCCGGCACGTTTCCACGATCAGGACACGTATCAGCAGGAGGCCGTTCATTATCGCGAGCTGGCGTCGACAGCGACGCGTCTGCAGCAGGCGGCCGATCTCGAAGAGGATGACTATGCCCTGCTGACGGATCGTCTTGGCCCGAAGGCGGTCGAGGCCCTGCAGGCTGATCCCGGCAGTCGCCGCCGGCAACTCGACCTGTTGTCAGCCTTGCTGGATCTGCACGGGATCGGTCGGATCATGTATCGCAATGTCAGAGCTCGGATCCCCGGCTTTCCAACCCGACGATCCTGCCCGGAGATCGTCCCAGGTGACGTCCGTCGAATGCGAGCGGAGTTTCTCGCCGAAATCGGCTCCGAGGGCGGGCGGCCCCTGACCGACGCGGACAACGATCCGCGAGTGGGCTGGCTGACTCGATTTCTCGTCGAGCACCCCGAGGAAAAGTTGCTCGCCTTGTGCGCGAGTCAGACCAAGGCGGAAGCGATCGCCGAAGCCCTGGCCACGCCACAGCGAAAGGTCGCCTGTTTCCACGAAGGCATGGGCACCGTCAGTCGTGACCGGCAGGCGGCTTGGTTCCTGGACGAGGACGGGCCACAGGTCGTGGTGTGCTCTGCCATCGGTGCAGAGGGCCGCAACTTTCAGGTCGCTCGTCACCTCGTGCTCCTCGATCTTCCCCTCGAGGCCGATCGGCTCGAACAGGCCATCGGTCGCATCGACCGGATCGGCCAGGGCGAAGCGATCTTCCTGCATACCCTCGTCATCGAAGGATCCCCACAGCATCGCCTTCTGCGTTGGCACGATGAAGGGTTGCGTATCTTCGAAACACCGTGGCACGGCTCGCCAGCGATCGAGCGGGAATTCCAGGAAGATCTGATCGCCTCCTTGCTCAGCGAAGAGGAGGGAGAATTCGACGCCCTCCTCGATCGCGGCCGTCGTCGGAATGAACAGATCGTGGCGGAATTGGATGATGGCCGCGATCGTCTCCTCGAACTGACCTCCTTCGATATAGCTGCTGCACGTGAACTCCATACCAGCATCAAAGCCGCCGAGAAAGCCACCGAGTTGGAGGCCTTCATGGTGGAAGCCTTCGAGCGGGGTGGGCTCGATGTCGAACGGATCGAACACCGCAGCTACGCGATGCGTGCAGGCATGGACTACCATCGACCCTTTCCCGGATTCCACGGCGAACAGATGGGTGTCACCTTCGATCGCCAGATCGCCCTGCGGCACCCGGAACGTGTGCTGCTGACCTGGGACCATCCGATGGTGCGTGATACGGTGGACACCCTGTTGGGCCACGAGCACGGGAATGCCAGCGTCGCTCGTGTGTCTGGTGACAAACCCGGTCTGTGCCTGGAGGCACTGTTCGTTGCCGAACCGACCGTCTCGCGTCAGTGGCGAGCCGACCGGTTCCTGCCACCCACACCGATTCGTGTGGTGATCGACGTGTCGGGCCATGTGGCTGACTTCGACATCGAACCAGGCGATCTGGAACCAGCCGATCCCGGGATTCTTCAGATGCCGCAGGTGAGTGAGTTGGTACCGAGGCTGCTGGATTCAGCGCGAGAGCGGGCAGAGGAGCAGACCGAGCCGATCGTCGACGCCGCGTTGGATCGAATGCGTCGGGAGTTGGAACCCGCCGTCGAAAGACTGGCGGCTCTGGCGAAGATCAACCCATCGGTGTCGTCGCAGGAAGTGCAGGCGGCTCACGAACAGCTGCGGGAACTAAGCGAGGGTCTGGCCGGGGTCCGTGTGCGTCTCGATGCGCTTCGACTTCTGGTGGTGGGCCCAGGCTAAACCCAAGCCAGCGTCAGTTACATGCCAACTCGCCGACGACTTCCAGGCCTCAACTCGCGCCCGAGCGGCACACGATCCCCAGCTTTCCACCATGCGACCAACATCGACATTGTACCCGACCGCTTCCGTGAACTTGTCACGAATGCAGGTTTCGGCGATTCACGGACCAGATCAGCCATGATTGGCTTTGTATTCGGTGCGAATTCGCTCGGCCTCGGTGGGAGGAAGAGGAAAGACCCATCCACGATTGCGGATGATCGCCCTGGCCAATTCAGGCGCCACGGCGACGATGAGTTCGGGTTCGATCGAGAATCTCCCCGTAAATCCACCAATCGCACTGCGAGCGTGAACGCCCGAGTAGCTGCTGTCGATTCCATCCTTGGCGAAGGCGCCCGCCCCACCGCCGAACACGGACTGCCAGCGACTGGAAAAACCATTCATCACCGACGGGGCACCGTGAAAGGCCACGTCTGTGGAAACCACCATACCCAACCCCTTCACCGTGTACAGCACGTCGTTGAGATCGCCGCCCTCGCCGCCGCAGGTCAGAGACCAGTGAAGACGGCCGATCATGGAGTCAGCCACAAACTGGGCCGCGCCCTGCCCTTCCTTCAACCGATCCGGATCGTCATACATCTGCCCGGGGCCATATCCATACCCGGACAGATATACGAGGCCGGACTCGTGAAAAATCACGGAGCAGATGTTGGCTCCTTTGAGATCTCGTTCCATCCACTGGTCGAACGTGCCTATATCGAGATCGAGCTCTTTGATCCGGTCGTAGACGTCGAAGTCCCGCCGCAGGTGGTCGGGAACGACTGAGTTTTCATAGAAGCTGCCCATTTGAATCCTCTCTGGTCGGTTGTTGGGTCATTCTCATCGGATAAGAAAGCGAAATGCGGCTCTGCGCGGGATGGTTGCAACTGTTGTCACCCCACCGGCAGGTTTCCGCGCACCCGCTGAATTGTCGATCGTACCGCCTGTCCACACTGAGGACCGATTGAACCTTCAGCATCTTCTCAAACGCATCCGTGGTTCGACGATCATCCGCGATCTGCGCCCCTAATAGGAGAGCCTCGATCGGATCGATCAGGCGGATGTGGTGTTTACCCATCGGACGGCCAAGCTGGAGGCCCTCATCCAATGCATTCACGAGAACCATCGGTCTGGGCGACCCGTGTTGGCGGGCACCGCCTCTGTGGCCGAATCGGAAGAGCTCGGCAACCGACTGTTGAGCGTGGGCCTTTCGTGTGAGGTCCTCAATGCCAGAAACGACGCTGCTGAAGCAGAGGTGATCGAGGAGGCCGGTGCTCCGGGAGCGATCACGATTTCGACCAACATGGCTGGACGCGGCACCGACATCCGTCTCGGAGGGCGCGACGAATCTCGACGAGTCGAAGTGATCTCGCGGGGCGGACTCTGTGTGATCGGCACGAACCGACACGAGAGTCGGCGAATCGACGATCAGCTCCGAGGCCGGGCGGGTCGTCAAGGCGACTCCGGAAGCTCCCGATTCTACATCAGTCTGGAAGATTCACTGATCCCCGAGAGGTATCGGCGTCCGGTGCGGACCGAACCGCTGGATCACCCCGTCGTTCAGCGGGAAATCGTTCGTGCACAGCGAATCGTGGAAGGCCAGAGTTTCGAGATTCGACGGACCTTGTCGCGCTACAGCCAGTTCATCGAAGGACAGAGGCGGCAACTGTTTGAGCGCCGCGAACTGGTTCTGTCCGGACAAAACCAGTTTCTGCAGGAACACGAGCCTGACCTGTATGCCTCCCACTGCAGCGTGGCCAGCCACTCCGATGTTGCCGAAGCCGAACGTCTCATCACCCTCCACCACCTCGACGCAGCGTGGCGCGACCATCTGGCCGAGATCGCCGTGCTGCGGGACGGGATACACCTGGTCGGTCTTGGAGGTCTGAATCCGATCGACGAGTTCCACAAGGCAGCCCGGGTCTCCTTCGACGAGATCACGTCACGCATCGACGAGGCCATCATCAAAACCTTCCGGGCCGTCCGGATGGGCCCGGCGGGCATCGATCTGGAACAGGAAGGGCTGCGTGGGCCGGCCTCTACGTGGACCTAATCTGGTCAACGATGATTCCACCGCCGACCACCTGGCCAATCTCCTGACGGGCAATCGGGACATGGGCATGAATGTCGGAGCCGGTTTGATGTGGCCCCTGCGTCGTCTACATCGTCAGTGAATCAAAAGATCGACTCTACGCATACTCCCTGCAGGCTCGGAAGTAGAGCCGCCGTCGGTTTCCGGGACCGTAGTCAGTCATATGTGCTAAGCTTTTAGTTGACTACTTGGCGACGGTCGGATACCTTGTCTACTAAATCCATAGCGGAAGGTCCTGGAATGACATTGAAGAAATCGACTGATCGGAAACTGACACCCCTCGAAACGTTGATCATGAACGTGTTGTGGGATGATAGCCCGGCCCCCGTCAAGCAGGTGCAGGAGAAGCTCAAGTCGGCCAAGCCAATGGCTTACAGCACGGTGCTGACGATGATGCGCATCCTGCGAGACAAAGGCTTCCTCGTGTCCGAACGGCGGGGCCGAGCCGACTTCTATCGTCCCACTGTGACACGCCGGAACATGGGATGTCGATCGCTGGGAGAGGTCATGGACTCGTTCTTTGCCGGCTCGGCCACGGCGTTGGTCAGCCAGTTATTGAATGGGGAGAGGCTCAGCGATGAGGAACTGACGTCGATTCGTGCGCAAGTCGACAAGGTGAAGCGCGACCGGAAAGGCGGCAAGCAATGATTCTGATGCTGAACCGGCTTGGCGGCTTGTTGTTCGATTTTTTCGGCCCTCTCAGCATCGAGTGGGCAGTTCTTGCCCTTCTTGTCGTGGCGACCCTCCGTCTCTTGCGGATTCAATCGCCGATGCTCCGGCACCTTTTCTGGCTGGTCTTGCTGGTCAAACCCGTGGTCGCAGTGGCCATCGCTTCTCCCTGGACGATCTTTCGCCCGCTGACGTCCTATCTGGGTGTCACCTGGTCCGGATCTGATCAAGCCCTATCTGTCTGGCAGGCAGGCTCGCCGGGGAGTGCCGTCGGGGCCGCAATGTTGCCTGCCAGTACGCCGCAGTTGACCTTCGCAGGGATCGTCGTCGCGTTCTGGCTCGTGGGCGCCTTGCTGCTGCTCAGCCGGATCTTGATAGGCTACAGTGTTATTTGGAAGCTGCGCCGACATGCAGATCTGCAAGACGACGGCCCCATCTACGAAGCCATGCAGTCGGCCTGCCTTGCGATCGACGTGCATCCGAGGGTCGAAGTGGCCATCTCCGATGATGTGAATGCGCCGATTGTGGTCGGTATTCTTCGTCCACTCATCATCGTCCCCGCGGATCTGCCGCAGAAGCTGCGTGACGATGAGTTCACGATGATTCTCATGCACGAACTGGCGCATGTGCACCGCTTCGATAATGCCACGCTGTTTCTTCACCGCCTGCTAGCTGCGATGCTGTTCTTCCATCCCGTTGTCTGGCTATGCGGCCGTATGATGCAGCGGGAGGCCGAACAGGCCAGTGACGACCTGGTCTTTGATTCAACCACCGGGCACAGAGACCACTACGCCAACAGCCTCACGGTTGTGGCCGAGATGGTTTCCCTACGCAATCCCTCCAAAGAAGGAGTACCCACCATGAGTCTCTATACGTCCATCGAGTCGGATCTGGCTCGCCGCATTCGCCGTACTCTTACGGAACGAGTGCACCGTTTGACCCCCCGGTCACGGGTGGTTGCTCTCCTCCTCCTGTGTGGCATGTGTATTGTCACTTTGCCCTCAACAGGTGTCGCCCAGGATCGTCCTGGTGCCCCCAGCGGTGACGGGACGAAGGCGGAGCAGACAAAGGATGACGACGTTGACTGGCGCGCGGCTATGGCCACGGCCCCGGAAGACTGGTCCGATGAGTTGAAGGAGCAGATTGTGGCCGCCGGCTATGAGCTTGAGAGCATCATGGAAAAGATCCGTGAACGTCAGGCACAGCAGGGCGGTGGTGAGTCGTTAGACTTGGTGGACCTACAGGACCTGGGTATCACGAGCACGGCCATCGAGGAACGCTCCTGGGGTCAGCTGAAGGCCGAAGCCAGAGGGGGCGGCCTGTAGGCTGACGGTCTTATTGAGTGGAAGTGAAGAGGACCCCACCGGCGTCATCCCGGTGGGGTCCTCTTCGTGTGACTCTCCGGGGACGGAAGTCCATACTCTGTCGAGATTCCCGTGAAAGATGATCTCTTGGACAGGAGACTCACCGGCCATGCGTCGCCACGATATCGACTGGCTCCGCACCATCGCCCCCTGCTAGGACTTTGGATCGCTGCGCGCAAGCTGACCCAGCGACGCAGATAACTTTTAGACGTGATCCTCGGTGTTGTCTTCGGGGGCGTAGCCCAATTCGTCGATGGCACTCTGGATATCCCAGTATCCCCGCTTGTTGCCGGAGATCCCGTAGTAGATACCAAATTTCACCTTCTCGGCTTCGACACCACGCCAGCACAATTGCACCGTGTCTCGGTGGCTGAGCCACGTCGACAGGATTCGATCACTGGTGCGCTCGGTGACACTCGATAGGGGTTGGAACGAACCGATGCGCAAGCAGATCACGGCGAGCCCGAAGTTGTCCGCGTAGTACCGGCCGAGGGCTTCACCGTGTGCCTTGCTGGCGCCGTAGAAACTATCCGGTCTGACGGGCATGTCGGGCGTGGTATAGATCCCCTCCTTCTCGTATTCGCCGGTGACATGATTCGTCGACGCGAATACGACGCGCGGACATGACCGACGGACGCACGCTTCATACAGGCAGTAGGTTCCCATGCTGTTCTGGTGGTGGACATCTGCGAAGGAAGCCTGTACAGATGGATTGCCGGCCATGTGAATGACCGCATCACATCCGTCGACAACCGTCTCCATCGTGTCCAGGTCGGTGATGTCCCCTTGGCAAATCTCTTCGTTGTCCTGCTGAGGCAGCACGGTGCGATTGTACAGGACACGCAGGTCGTAGCGGTCCTTGAGGCCCTCTAGCAGAACCTGACCGATAGCACCGGCGGCACCGGTGATAAGCACTTTCTTCTTGGACATGGGTTTCCCAATTCGCAATGGCTGGTGTGATCGACAGCGGACATGAGTATCGCCAACGCTGTGTCGCCTGAGCAATAGGTCGTAGGCAGGCACAGGTGATCAGAGGGTGCGGAGTTGGCAACGACCTGTGCATCGTCTTAGCCTTTTCATCCAAAAGTGCACACTTAATGAGGAACACCTCGTGAACAGAGACGCTGGCGGAGAGCAGGTCAAAACCTAAGTCTGGGACCTATACGACGATTATTGCCATGGCCGTATCGAGCGACGCGCTTTCTTTCAACGCGCTGCGGCGATGACGATTGGCGGTGTCGCCGCCCTGGCCCTGGCCAAGAGTCTTCTGCCTCGGTATGCCGAAGCTCAGGAAGTCTCCTTCACCGATGAACGAATCCGCCCCACCTACGTCGACTACCCGTCGCCAGGTGGAAACTTGGGCACCATGCGTGGGTATCTGGTTACAACCCATCGGCGAAGGCCCTTTCCCGTCGGTCCTTGTGATCCACGAGAATCGTGGGCTGAATCCGTATATCAAAGATGTTGCCCGACGAGCGGCGGTGGCTGGTTTCATTGCTCTCGTCCCTGACACTGGCACCGGGTGGTGGGTATCCCGGCAATGATGACGACGGTCGCGCCCTGCAGAAGAGCCTGGATGGCGACAAATTACGCCAGGACTTTGTGAACAGTGCGCATTTTCTGAAGTCACACGAGTTGTCCACCGGAAAGATCGGCGCCACCGGCTTCTGCTGGGGCGGCAGCACGACGAATTTCCTTGCCATCACCGTCGGCGACCAGTTGCAGGCAGCAGTCCCGTTCTATGGCAGTGCACCGGAGACTTCGAAGGTGCCGAACATCCGTGCCGCAGTGATGGTGCAGTATGCCGAAAAGGATGGATGGGGCAACAAGACGCGCGCCAACTATGAAGCGGCGCTGCAAGCGGCAGATGTGACCTATGAGATGCACAGCTACCCGGGAACAGGACACGGATTCCACAACTATTCAACAACACGCTACAACGAGGAAGCCGCTAAACTCGCCTGGGAACGAACGATCGCCTGGTTTACGAAGTATCTGAGTTGATCGCCGCCACAGACCATGGCGCGCACACGCCCTCAACGGGGCGGGGATCCCCTGAGCAGGCTCTTCAGGGAACTCCATCGGCGGGATCGGCTGATTCTGCCCTTGAACAGTGATCCGCTGTGGATGCCCATGCACAATCGACGCGTGCACCCAGGCTATCTGATCTTTCTGGCCACATACCTCCCCAATCAGTAGGGCTGATCAATCCCTCATGTTCACGAACTGGAGAGGAATCCCGTAGTCCTCTGATTTGAGAAACTGGATCACCGACTGCAGATCATCTCGTTTTTTGCCGGTCACTCTCAGCTCTTCGCCCTGAATCGCCACCTGCACCTTGATCTTCGTCCCCTTCACATCCTTGACGATCTTCTGCGCCGTCTCGCGCTCGATGCCGTCCTGGATGGCGATCTCCTGACGCATAGTTTTGCCCCCTGCAGGCTGAGGCTCCTGGAAATCGAGACAGGCCACGTCGAGTTTGCGTCGCGTCGCGTGGGTGATCAGGATCTGACGAACGGCCTCGATCTTCATTTCATCCTCGGTACGCACGACGATATTCTTGGCTGCGGCGTCGAGTTCGATCTCGGTGTTGGACCCGCGGAAATCATACCGCTGCTGGATTTCCTTACTCGAATTGGTCACCGTGTTGGTGATCTCCTGCATGTTGACCGTATTCACTACGTCGAACGATGGCATACGTTGTCCGTGTCTGGCATGGGGTTGTTGGATAGGCCCAGGTGGTTACGAACCCAGTCCCAGTCTCTCTTCTTCGGGGCGCAGGGCTTCGATGACGAATTGGATGTGCTCCTCCAGCGGCACACCGAGTTCTTTGGCACCCTGCAGTACTTCCTCGCGATTCACGCCCCGCGCGAAAGCTTTGTCCTTCAGCTTCTTCTTCACACTCTTCACCGTAAGATCCTGCAGACTGCGTGACGGTCTCACCAGGGCACACGCCACCAGGAAACCGCACAACTCGTCTACGGCAAACAGCGTCTTGGCCACGGGCGTCACTCTGGCAACACCCGTGTACTGGGCATGACCCAGAATCGCCTCGCACAGCGGCTCGGGATAGCCCCGTTCGCGCAGCAGCTGGACGCCATGGGATGGGTGCTGCTCGGTGGCCAATCTAGCGTCGTTCGGAAAGCGCTCGTAGTCGTAGTCGTGAAGCAGACCCACCGTCGCCCACGCAGCTTCATCTTCCTCGGATTTCCGAGCATAGGCACGCATGGCGATTTCGACGGAATACATGTGTTTGCGCAGCGCATCGGATTCGGTGAACTCATGCATGAGTTCGAGCGCTTCTTCGGGTGTGAGCATCTGCCGTCCAGTAACCGTGTGATATTGGGCCTTAGACCCTTCGAAGGATGCGACCCGAATCCTGGAATCGCAAGGTCGTGCTCGCCCTGACCACGCTGCTTGCGTTGTTTCTGGCCTGTAACGATCCGTCCCATCCAGAAGTGAGAATTGCAGGAACAGGAGACGCCAGACGTGAACAGTGACAAACCTGCCTACCGCGTGGGCTTGATCGGATGTGGCCGCAAGGGACATGGACATGCTCGAGGCTACGTGGGCAACCCCCACACCGAGGTGGTCGCCGCCGCTGATTCGGACACGGACAATCTCGATATCTTCACGCAGCGATTCGGGGTTACCGGATACGCTGACTACCATGAAATGCTGTCGTCGGAGCGGCTCGATATTGCAGCGCCGATTCTGCCCGTACAACCCAACCCACAGGTCGTGGTGGATTGTGCCGGTGCAGGTGTGCGGGCGATCTACTGCGAGAAACCGATGGCCGTGACGCTGGCCGAATCAGATGAGATGGTGGAGGCCTGCAGATCGCGAGGCATTCACCTGGCAGCCGGTGACGCTTACCGCAACATGCCTCATCACTGGAAGGTGAAGGCCCTCATTGATGCAGGTGAGTTGGGCGATGTACAGACCATCAATCTATACCAGGGCACGGGTGAGATTTCCGGGGGCGGCTGTCAGGGCCTGAGTGTGCTGCGGCTGTTCGCCGACGACGCCGACGTGGATTGGGTCACAGGTTGGTGCTCGGGAGATCCCGCTAGCGATCATGATCAGGGGATGGGTGGCCACATTCGTTTCGCCAATGGCATCGATGCCTCCATCAGTCACAAGCGCTCTGCCCTTGAGGGCATCGAGGTCGTGTGCTCGAAGGCCGTGTATCACACCAATTGGGGAGGTGGTCATCTATGGCGTGGTGAGGCCAATGGTCCCCTCGCCGAGGACGAATCGGTCTTTGAGGAGTTCGGCGGCACTGCAGGCTGGATGGAGCCGAGCGGCTCTCGCCAACGAGGCGGTATGGAGTCGATCGTCGACGCGCTGGATCACAACAAGGAGCCACGCTGCAGCGGCGACAACATGCGGAAGGTCCTGGAGATCGCTGTGGGGCTGCGTGAATCTCATCGTCAGGGATTCGCACCGATCCGATTCCCCATCGAAGATCGCAGTCTTGGTATCGTGCCCAACGAGAGTCGCCTGCTGAACAAGAAGCAGGTCATGGGCGAAGTACGGTACGCCAAGCAGATTCAGTCCGCCGCGTCACAGCCCATCGGTGGTGCGCAGGTCGACGGGTGAGAGAAACATCGAGGAAGACAAGAGCACCCTCAGCACAGCCGAAGTCGACGAAGCGTTGGCCTCGTTGGATGGTTGGACCCGTGACGGTCTGATGATTCAGCGAGACTTCGTGCTGGCGAACTTCAGCCAGATCACCGCCTTCCTGCAGCATGTGGTCGGCACGATCGCGGCACAGAATCACCATCCAGACTTTTCCCTCGACACGGGTTCTCGCACGGTGGCCGTAGCCGTCACCACGCACAGCGAAGGGGGCATCACACAGGCGGACATCGACTTCGCCAAAGCTCTAAACGCCTGGATACCCTGATTTTGCGGCCCTGAGACGAATCCACCATCATTGGCGCTGGTGCGACCCGCCACGAGGAGGAAAGGCGCATGCAACCAGAGATCAATGTCAATTTCGCCACGATCATCGTTTGTGTCGTTGCCGCCATGCCTGTGGGGTTTCTGTGGTTCGGACCCCTGTTCGGCAAAGCCTGGGCCCGTCACATGGGTCTGGAACATGGAGGAACCCGGCGGTGCCGCCATGACGAAGTCCATGGCACTGTACGCCCTCGGATCCTTTCTCATCGCCACCGTCCTTGCCCACAACATCGAAGCGTGGTAACCCTCGACGTGGGGTGCGGGAATGGACGATGTCCCATCCGTGTATGCCCTCAACAGTGCCCTGTGGACATGGTTGGGATTCTTCCTGCCCCTGCAGATCGAGCGCGTCGCCTGGGAGCAGCAGAAGTGGGGACTCGTGGTGATCAATTCGAGCTTCGATCTGGTGCGGCTGCTGATCTGCAGCTTCATCCTCTCCTACTGGCAGTAGGTCGCGTCCGGTGATCGTCGATGCCCACATCCACGTATGGAGTCCCGACGTAGAGCATTACCCGTTGGCACCGGGGTTCGAACCGTCGGATCTGTGGTTGCCCTCCTATACGCCGGACGATCACCGGATCAACACCGGCCGGTTCGGTGAGGCAGTGGCGGGGATCAATCTGATCCAGATGACGTGGTATGGCCTCGATCACAGCTACATCCTCGACCTCATCGGATCGGATCCTGAGTTGTTCACGGGCACGGGCATCATCCCCGCCGTTTCCGATGTGTCGGTGGGGTCTCCTGATCGTGTCATGCGCGATCTGGCCAAGGGCGGAATCCGCGCCTTTCGCATTCGCAGCCGTGCCGCCCAACCCCAGTGGGGGCAGCCCGATCAGTGGCTGAATCAGGACGGCTACGAGCGCATGTTCGCCACCGCCGCCGAGGATGACCTGGTGCTGTCTTTTCTCGCTGCCTCCGAGGATCTGCCGGAGATTGGACGTATGTGCGAACGGTTCCCACAGACCGCCGTGATCATCGATCACGTGGGCGGTGTGCGAATGAAGGAAGGCGCCGTCGCCGCAGACGATCTTCAGCAGTTGGTCGATCTGGCGGATCATCCGAAGGTGTTCGTGAAGTTTGGCCCCGTGCATGCACTCAGCGACGAGGAAGCACCCTTTCCAGGGGTCGCCGTGCTGCTGCGCCAGGTCGTAAAAGCCTTTGGCGCCGACCGGTGCATGTGGGAGAGTGACTGTGGTGGGCCATCGAAGCTGGACGACCCGCCCACGGAGGTCCTGGCAGGTGTCGACCTGGTGCGCCACGCCGACTTTCTGAGTGCGCAGGACAAGGCCGCCATTCTTGGAACCACAGCGAGGAAACTTCTCTGGCGCTGACGGTCTCACCCGACTAGAGCAGCGAAAGAGTCAGCCTCAGGCGGGGTCAGTTTCAGTCCCAGCCTGTCTCAGCCGGAGCGCCGGCTTCGGCGCGTGTCTGGCTTGCCTCGGCTGTGGTGGTTGGCAACCGGAGTAGATAGATCGTCACACCCGTGGCGATGGTAAGCAGGACGACACGGGCCCAGGGCATGGGGGCGATGAACCACACCGTCGACGCGATGGCGAGCCAGAGCACGACGAGAGTGGAGACCTTGGCCGCCATGGTCAGCCCGCGGCCCTCTCGGTAATTGCGGATGTAGGGGCCCAGCCAGCGGTTGCCGAGAAGCAGCCGGTAGAATCGTGGCGAGCTTCGTGCAAAACACCAGGCCGCCAACAGCAGGAAGGGTGTCGTCGGTACCAGGGGCAGCAAGATCCCGATAAGTCCGGCGATGACACTCATCGTACCCACCACGAGCAGCAGAATCCGCAACGACCCTACCAGCCCTTCCAGCTGCCATCTTCGTGGCGATACTGTCGATAGGGCATCGGTTCATATGGCAGAGACTCAATGTCCTGTAGTTTCACCGTCAACCCCAGACCTGGGGCATCGGACACGTTGATGTGCCCACCCTCGATACGCCAGTCGTGTTCGACGTACGTGTGGAAGCGACGAAACCAGGCGTCGCCAAGCTCCTGAATCAGAAAGTTCGGCGTCACGGCATTCGCCGTCAGCGACGCTGCCAGACACAGAGGCCCCCCTGCATTGTGCGGGGCCATCTGCATCTGCGCATGAAGAGCGGCGCGACCGATCTCCACCAGTCCATCGATGCCGAAGGCGTGACAGACATCGGGTTGTAGATAAGCGCAGGCCCGAGCCTCAATGAGGGGCAGGAAGTCACGGATGTGGAAGAGTTTTTCGCCGGTGGCGATGGGGACGGGACTCTTGCTCGAGACCTCTTCCAACGATTCGAGAGAACCAACCTTGATCGGCTCTTCCAGGAACAGTGGTCGGAATGCAGCGATCGCCTCGGCAAACTCGACGGAGAGTTCCGCCGTAGGGCTTCCGTGGGCATCCAACAGAATGTCGAAGGAATCCCCCAGGGCTTTTCGCACGGCCTCGACACAGTCGACCGACTGCGTGACGGCTGCCGAATCTCGCTGCCAGGTCCGCGCCTCCAGTGGATTCGCTTTGACGCCCGCGTATCCTGCCTTCTGCACGGCCAGCGCACCCTCTACGGCCACCTCGGGTGACTCAAGTGATGTGTGGGCGTACACGCGTACCTGCTCTCGGCGCTTGCCACCCAGAATCGTATGGACGGGCACATTCCAGGCACGCCCGGCGATGTCATAGAGGGCCTGATTGATTGCCGAGATCGCCGACCCGAAAACGGGCCCTCCCTTCCACGGCAGCCGATCCTGAATGTCTTCACACAGAGCCGATACCTGCAGCGGATCACGTCCGACCAGCAACTCGGACCAGGCATGCAGGGTCGCCTCGACGGGTTCGGTCAACCATTCTCCCGTACCCTCGCCCCATCCCGTAATCCCGCCGTCGGTTTCGAGCTGCAGAAACAGCCAGGGCTTTGACGTTGAACACAGAAGCTGTCCCGTCGCCGGATCACGAATCTCCTGCCCCGTGGGCACACTGAACTTGTGGGTGCGCAGAGCGGTGATCTTCATCAGCTGGGTGCTATCTCTGAAAGGCCCTCTACCATCCGCCGCAGGCGCGGATTCGTACTCTGCTGCAGGACCTTGGGTGGCTGAAACACGACGCCCCTGCTGTATCGATCGAGGGATTCGATGTGAGCCGGTTCCGTGGGACGTTCAGCGTACTTCAGGGCCATGAAACGACGCCCCGGAAAGGAATGGTAGACCCCGTGCCACAAGGTATGGCAGAAGAACAGGACATCTCCCGAGCGGGCTTCGACCGCATACGCCGGCAGGTCTTCACCGGGCATATCGAAATGTTCTTCGGCCACCGTGGTCGTCTGCGAAATGAGTGGACCGAGCGTGGTGTGGTAAGGATCTCGATGCGAGCCGGGCAATACGCGCAGGCAACCTCGCTCTGCGCGGGTCTCGTCGAGATAGATCATGATCTTCAGGCGATGGTAGTGGGTCTCGCTGGAGCCGAAACGGTCCGCATGCCAGCGATGCTGTTGATGGGCGGTGATGTTGCACTCGGATCCGCCCCAGATGAAGTCCTCCCCGAGCAGCTGACAGACCGTCTCATAGATCCGGTCGTCGTGAAGGATCCACTCGAGATCAGACGTAGCCTCGATCAGTTCGACGGCAGACTGGCCGTCCTCACCGAGAGGATCCCCGTCTCGTGCATCTTCCATGACCTGATCGAAGATGGTCGTGAGTCGAGCCATCTCCTGTGGGTTGAAGAGCTGACGGCAGAAGATGAATCCGAAGGCGTCGTAGTGGTTCTTCTGTTGGTCGGTGAGCATCTTCGTCTCCTGATGTCGACCACATTCCCGCACTGACCGAAAACGATAGGGCTCTGCTTCGACAGCGTCACCTTCAGGCGGTGCCGCGGCTACTGCTCACCCAACCACTGTAGACAGCCGAGAAAGGCCTGGCGCTCCATCCAGGCCAGATCGCGGGTGAAACCGTAGTACGATCCAGAGAAGGCGAAACGGCAGGCCACAACAGGAGCGATGCAAGCAGACCGGATTGGAGGACGGTCCTGGCCGGAGAGCTTACTGTGAGTCGGATCATGAGGTAGAGAGTAGGCCTTGTTCGTGTGCCTGCAACACCGCCCCGAGTCTGACCCTTGAAAACTCCGAGACCAGCACGACCTCAACGACTCCCCAAATACTCGGTGCCCGTCGGTCTCAGGTCAGCCGTGCTCTTCAGCCGGTATTCTTCAGACCCGCCGCGATCCCGTTGATCGTCAGCAGCAGAGCCCGATGCTCCAGCCCATCCTCTTCACGGTCAGCGTGCGAGCGCTGGCGTTTGAGCAACGCGATCTGGAGATAGTTGAGCGGATCGATATACGGGTCACGCACCCGCAGCGTCCGCTGCAGGACCGGCTGCTCGGCGAGCAGGCCGTCCTGTCTTGTGATCCGCATGATCTGGGCCAGTGTGCGATCGTGTTCCTGCTCGATGTCTTCGAAGATGGCG